>FWPV01000063.1_pt1 | contig 385469 bp, 347 predicted proteins | sample 2228371 | NCBI WGS metagenome assembly FWPV01 (sample SAMEA103939776, study PRJEB20133) | metagenome | reverse complement strand
TGGACCGATCAGGCCCCATGGGGCTGCAGCCCGCGCTGGTGCTGGGGGCTGCCATGGGGAATCAAGACGTCACTAGCATTCGCTAGAAGAGCCCTAAAACACTTTGAACCCTTGGCGCCTGGCCATTCACGACTTCGCGGCTTGCAGTCGCTGAAACTTCTGCCACAGGGTTACGCGGCTTTCGACATGCTGGGGGTTCACCGGTATGCAGGCCACAGGGCAAATCTGCACGCACTGCGGCTCGTCAAAATGCCCTACGCATTCGGTGCACTTGCTGGGGTCGATCTCATAGATCTCCTGCCCCAGATAAATCGCATCGTTGGGGCACTCGGGCTCGCAGACATCGCAGTTGATGCATTCATCGGTGATCATCAACGCCATGCGCAGGTCTCCAGCAGGGTCAGTACGGACTTCATGTCTCCGATTATCCCGCGCACCCGCGCCCACAGCCAAACCGCCCCTGCAACCCACTGACCGCAGCAGGGGTGCTTTGCCGGTATGCTGCGCATGCACACGAACTAGCACCTCCCCGCCAACGACCACTCCACTTCTCTATGGGCCTGTTTCTCCTCAAACGCCTGTTGACCCTCATGGCCACCCTGCTGGGAGCCTCGGCGGTGGTGTTCCTGGTGCTGGAAATTCTTCCGGGCAATGCGGCGCAGATGTTGATGGGCCCCGATGCATCGCCCGAGGCCGTGGCGGCCCTGGCCACCAAACTGGGTCTGGACCAACCGGCATTGCAGCGCTACGGCGACTGGATTGGCGGGCTGCTGGTGGGCAACATGGGCGAGAGCTACGCCTACAGCACCCCGGTGCTGGACCTGGTGCTGGAGCGGTTAGCGCTCACCATCCCGCTGGCGCTGCTGGCCATGGTCATCACCGCTGTGCTGGCCCTGCTGGCGGGCGTGTATGCCGCATCGCGCCACAACCGCTGGGGGGATGTGGGCGTGATGGCCCTGGCGCAGATCGGCATTGCCATCCCCAACTTCTGGTTTGCCATTTTGCTGATCCTGCTCTTTTCGGTGAAGCTGCAATGGTTTTCCGCAGGCGGTTTTCCAGGCTGGACGCAAGCCAGTGGCGGCAGCCCGCTCGAAGCGCTCAAGGCCCTGCTGCTGCCGGCCATTGCCCTGGCGGTCGTGCAGGCAGCTATCTTGGCGCGCATCACGCGCTCTGCCGTGCTGGAAGTGCTGCGTGAAGACTTTGTGCGCACTGCGCGTGCCAAGGGCCTGTCGCAACGCGCGGCACTGTGGGGGCATGTGCTGCGCAACGCCATGATCCCGGTGGTCACGGTAATGGGGCTGCAGTTTGCGTCGCTGCTGGCAGGCACCATCGTGGTGGAAAACGTGTTTTACCTGCCGGGCCTGGGCCGGTTGATCTTCCAGTCCATCTCCAACCGAGACCTCATCGTGGTGCGCAATTGCGTCATGCTGCTGGCGGCCATGGTCATCGTGGTGAATTTTGTGGTGGACGTGCTGTACGCGGTGATAGACCCACGCGTCAAAGCCAGTGATATCTGACCCATGAGCATGTTGAAAGACTCCCCCGCGATGGCACCGGCCTCTGCCTCCACCTCCGCAGGGCAGGTGCCTTCGGCGGGAGCAAGCCCACGTGGGCGGCAAGGCTGGCATCGGGCCCTTCACCACCGCAGCTTTGTGCTGGGTGCCGTGCTGACGATGCTCATGCTGGGCATGGCCGCCGTCTCCTTAGTATGGACGCCCTGGTCGCCCTACGAGGTGGACTTGGCCGCCAAATTGCAGCCCCCTTCGGCCGCCCACTGGCTGGGCACCGATGCGTTTGGGCGCGACATCCTCTCGCTCCTCATGGTTGGCGCGCGCAATTCCATTCTGGTGGGGGTGATCGCCGTGGGCATCGGCATGGGCGTGGGCACGGCGCTGGGGCTGCTGGCGGCGGCACGCAAGGGCTGGGAGGAAGAAGCCATCATGCGCCTGGCCGACTTCACTTTTGCCTTCCCTGCCCTGCTGCTGGCCATCATGCTCACCGCCGTGTTTGGTGCAGGCATCGTCAACTCCATCATCGCCATTGGCATCTTCTACATCCCGACGTTTGCGCGGGTCACGCGGGCGTCGGCCAACGCCGTGTGGGCGCGCGAATACATCCTGGCCGCCCGTGCCTGCGGCAAAGGGCCCTGGCGCATCACGCTGGAGCATGTGCTGCCCAACATCCTCTCGGTGCTGATCGTGCAGGCCACCATCCAGTTTGCGCTGGCCATCCTGGCCGAAGCGGCGCTGTCGTACCTGGGGCTGGGCACGCAGCCGCCAGAGCCCTCGTGGGGCCGCATGCTGAGCGAGGCGCAGACCCTCATGTTCCAGGCCCCCCTGCTGGCGGTGTGGCCCGGTGTAGCGATTGCGCTGGCCGTGCTGGGGCTGAACCTGCTGGGTGATGGCCTGCGTGATTTGCTTGACCCCCGCCTGGCGAGAAAAAGATGACTCCCCCTGAGTCGCTTCGCGCCTTCCCCCTCTCTCTACGCGCTGCGCGCTATGGGAGGGGGACGCAGCCAGCGCAGCGGGGCGTATTGCGCGGCCGCCGCGCAATACGCCCCGCCAGTTTCATGCACAGTAGACACACGCATGAAGTACCGCAACCGATGAAAACCTGCAGCCATGCCTTTGCTTGAAGTCTCCAACCTGCGCGTGCGCCTGCAGACCCACCGCGGCCCGGCCGATGCGGTGCGCGGCGTGAGCTTTGCGCTGGAACGCGGCGAAACCCTGGGCCTGATTGGCGAATCGGGCTGCGGCAAGTCACTCACCGCCATGGCGCTCATGGGCTTGCTGCCTGAAAGCGCAGAAGTCTCCGGCAGCATTCGCTTTGACGGGCAGGAACTGGTGGGCACCAGCGACACCGAGATGTGCCGCCTGCGCGGCCACCGCATCGGCATGGTGTTCCAGGAGCCCATGACGGCCCTCAACCCCGTGCACACCATTGGCCGCCAAGTGGCAGAGCCCCTGCGGCTGCACCTGGGCCTGGACAAGACCACCGCACGGCAGCGGGCGATTGCGCTGCTGGACCGCGTGGGCATTCCCCAGGCAGCGCAGCGCTTTGATGCCTACCCCCACCAGTTCTCCGGCGGGCAACGCCAGCGCATCACCATCGCCATGGCGCTGGCCTGCGGCCCCGACCTGTTGATTGCTGACGAACCCACCACGGCGCTGGATGTGACCATCCAGCAGCAGATCCTTGACCTCATCAGCGACCTGGTGGCCGAGCGCAACATGGCGCTCATCCTCATCTCGCACGACCTGGGAGTCATCTCCCAAAACGTGGACCGCATGCTGGTGATGTACGGCGGCAGCGTGGTCGAAAGCGGGCCCACCGCATCGATCTTTGCTGCCATGGCACACCCCTACACCCGAGGCCTGCTGGCGGCGCGGCCGCAGCTGGCACCCCGAACAGCGCAGCCCGTGCGGCTATCGACCATTGCTGGCACGGTGCCCGAGCTGGTGGACCTGCCCGCTGGCTGCGCGTTTGCCGGGCGATGCGCCTTCACCGCGCAGACCTGCCACCACACCCGGCCTGAGGCCACGCTGGTCGCCCAGGATGCCGACGGTGACCACCTGGTGCGCTGCCTGCGCCCAGAAGCCATGGCGCCCGCCGCAAACCCTGCCCACGTTGTAGAGAGCGCACTGCCCGTGCATTCCCATTCATGACTTCGCTCCCGCACACCCCAGCCTCGCAAGCGCCCACAGCCCCGCTGCTGGAAGTGACCGACCTGGTTCGCGAATACACGTTGCCGCGCGAGCACCTGCTGCGCCCGCCCGCCAAAGTGCAGGCGCTCAAAGGCGTGAGCTTCACGCTGCACAGCGGGCGCAGCCTGGGGGTGGTGGGCGAATCGGGCTCGGGCAAATCCACCCTGGCGCGCACCGTGATGGCGCTGGACACGCCCACCTCCGGCAGCGTGCGCCTGCTGGGGCGCGATCTGCACCAGTTGCCCGCAGCCGCGCTGCGCGAAGCCCGGCGCGACTTTCAGATGGTGTTCCAGGACCCATACGGATCGCTGGACCCACGGCAGACCGTGGCGCGGATCGTGAGTGAACCGCTGCAAGCCCAGGGCCACACCACGCGGGCACAGCAGCGTGAGCAAGCCGCTGAAGTGCTCGCCCAGGTGGGCCTGCGCCCCCAAGACCTGGACAAATACCCACACGAATTCTCCGGCGGCCAGCGCCAGCGCATTGCCATTGCCCGCGCACTGATCACCCGTCCCCGGCTCATCGTGGCCGATGAACCCGTGAGCGCGCTGGATGTGTCGGTGCAAGCCCAGGTGCTCAACCTGCTGCAAGACCTACAGCAGAAATTTGGCGTGAGCTTCCTGCTCATCAGCCACGACTTGGCCGTGGTGAACCACCTGTGCGACGAGGTCGTGGTGCTCTACCAAGGGCAGATCGTGGAGCGCGGGGCACCGTCCGACCTGTTCCACCACGCGCAGCACCCTTACACCCAGGCCCTGGTGGCTGCGGTGCCCCATGTGCAGCCAGGGCGGGCCCGTGCACGGCGCATGGCTGCAGCAGCGATGGCATCAGGCAACCCGTAGGGCTTGCCAAGGCGGCCGCTGAAGTCGCGTAGCAGTCAGTACGCCATGCGATACCGCGCGCTGTGCGCAATCAATGGTGTACAAAGCGCTTTCGCACATTGCCTGCAGCCTTCTGCCCAGAGGCGCGCAGGTGTTGACTAAATTCCAAGTCTGCTCTTTGTCAGGAGTCGTTGAACATGCTGAATCGCCGATCCGTTCTTGCCACTGGCGCGCTGGCTGCCATTCCTCTGGCCGCGCCCGTCGGTGCCCTGGCGCAAAACCGCAAGGATGCGGTGGTGCTGGCCATGACCCTGGAACCCCCAGGCCTGGACCCCACGGCAGGCGCGGCCTCGGCCATTGCCGAGATCGTGCAGTACAACATTTTTGAAACGCTCACCAAGATCAACTCCGACGGATCGGTATCGCCCCTGCTGGCCGAGAGCTGGGAAGTCTCGCCCGACCTCAAGACCTACACATTCAAGCTGCGCAAGGGCGTCAAGTTCCAGAACGGCGAGCCCTTCAACGCCGCTGCGGTCAAGTTCTCCTATGACCGTGCAGGCGGCGAGAAAAGCACCAACAAAGACAAGCGCACCTTTGCCAACCTGACCACGCAGGTGGTAGACGAACACACCCTGGTGGTGCTGAACAAGGACATCGACCCCGACCTGCTGTTCGCCCTGGGCCAGGCCACGGCCATCATCGTGGAGCCCAAGAGCGCCGATACCAATGCCACCAAGCCCGTGGGCACAGGGCCATATCAGCTGGGCGCGTGGAACAAGGGTTCCTCGGTGGTGCTGACGGCTTGGGATGGTTTCCGGGCGGCAAGCGCCATCAAGCAGCGCCGCGCCACCTTCCGCTTCATCTCCGACCCTGCTGCGCAAGTCGCCGCCCTGCTGGCGGGCGATGTGGACCTGTTCCCCCGCGTCACGCCCCGCAGCGTGCCGCAGTTCAAGACCAACCCGCGCTTTCAGGTGCTGGTCAGTGGCTCGCGCGCCAAGACCATCCTGGCCATCAACAACGCCAGAAAGCCACTGGACGATGTGCGCGTGCGCCGCGCCATCGCAGCCGCCATTGACCGCAAGGCCGTGATCGAGGGTGCGGGCGATGGCTACGGCGCCCCCATCGGCAGCCACTACGTGCCGGGTGCGTTTGGCTATGTGGACACCACGGGCGTCAACCCGTTCGACATTGAAAAATCCAAGAAGCTGCTGGCCGAAGCGGGCATCAAGACCCCGCTGGAGCTGACGCTGACCCTGCCGCCCACGCCGTACGCGCGCCAGGGTGGCGAAGTCATCGTGGCCCAGCTGGCCAAGGTGGGTATCGTGGCCAAGACGCAGAACGTGGAATGGGCGCAGTGGCTCAGCGGAACCTATGGCAACAAGAACTACGACCTCACGCTGATCTCGCACGTCGAGCCATTTGACCTGGCCAACTTTGCCAAGCCCGACTATTACTGGGGCTACCAGTCGGCCAAGTTCAACGACCTGTTCAACCAGATCAAGAACGCCGCGCGCCCCCAAGACCGCGCCCGCCTGCTGGGCGATGCGCAGAAACTGCTGGCCGACGACGCTGTGCACGCCTTCCTGTACCAGCCGCAATGGATCACCGTGGCGAACAAGAACCTCAAGGGGTTGTGGAAGGACATGCCCGTGTTCGTGAATGACCTCTCGGCCCTCTCCTGGTCATGAGATGAGCAACACCCCCCTGAGCCGCTCCGCGTCTTCCCCCCGCTCTCGCCTGGCTGCGCCACGCGGGCAGGGGGACGCAGCCCTCGCTGCGGGGCGGCCCTTGCTCGGCTGCCCGCGCATGGGTCGCGCCAGTTTCACAGGCCACGGGTGGTGCGCGGCGCAATGGATAATCAGAATCATTTGCTACCAAAATAATAGCTACAAGCGCTTTATTAATAAGCGCTAGCGGCCATTTTCATTGAAAACTTCCCCAGCCATGACCGCACTGCACGACCTGCCCGCCCAAGACCTGCTGGCCGCCTACCGCCAGCGCACGCTGTCCCCCGTGGAGGTCACGCAGGCCGTGCTGGCGCACATGGAGCGCTGGGAGCCCCACATCCGCGCCACCTACCTGCTGCGGCCTGAGCACGCGCTGGCGCAGGCCCGCCAGAGCGAAGCCCGCTGGCGGCGCGGCGATCCCCAGGGGCTGCTCGACGGGGTGCCCGTCACCATCAAGGAAAACATCGCCACCCAGGGCGACCCCACACCGCTGGGCACCGCCGCCGTGCCGCTGGTGCCAGCAGCCGCTGATGCCCCACCCGCCGCCCGCCTGCGCGAGGCTGGGGCCGTGATGGTGGCCAAGACCACCATGCCCGACTACGGCATGCTGTCTTCGGGCTTGTCGAGCTTTCACCCCCTGTCGCGCAACCCGTGGGATGTGAGCAAAGGCCCCGGTGGCTCCAGCGCAGGCGGTGGCGCCGCTGCGGCTGCGGGCTACGGCCCCCTGCACATCGGCACCGACATTGGCGGATCGCTGCGGCTGCCCGCCAGCTGGTGCGGCATCTTCAGCCTGAAGCCCAGCCTGGGTCGCATTCCTATCGACCCACCCTACACCGGCCGTGCGGCAGGCCCCATGACACGCACCGTGCAAGACGCCGCGCTGATGATGCAGGTGCTGAGCCAGCCCGACGTGCGCGACAGCATGAGCCTGCCCTACCAGCCCATTGCCTGGGGCGAGTACGACCAGAGCGTGCAACGCCTGCGCGGCCTGCGCCTGGGCCTGCTGCTGGACGCTGGCTGCGGCCTGCCAGTAGAGGCCGAAGTGCGCGCCGCTGTGGAGCATGCTGCCCGCCTGTTCGAGCAGGCCGGTGCCCAGGTGAGCCTGATGCAGCCCTTCATGACCCAGGCCATGCTCGACGGCATGGACCACTTCTGGCGCATGCGCTCGTACACCGACCTGCAGGCCTTGCCCGAAGCGCAGCGCGCCAAGGTGCTGCCCTACATCCGCGCGTGGGCCGAGAGCGCTGCGGGCATGACCGGCACCCAGGTCTTTCAGGCCAGCCAGCAGTTCCACACCACGCGCGTGGCCACCGTCAAGGCGTGCAGCGGGTTTGATTACGTGCTCTCGCCTGTGGCCCCCATGCCCGCGTTCGCCGCCGAGCTGCCCTCCCCCACCAACGACCCGCTGCGCCCGCTGGAGCACATTGGCTTCACGGTGCCGTTCAACATGTCGGAACAACCCGCCGCTTCGGTCAACTGCGGCTACACCGCCAGCGGCCTACCCATCGGGCTGCAGATTGCCGGCGCACGCTTTGACGACCTGGGCGTGCTGCAGGTGGCGCACGCCTTCGAGCAGATCCGCGGCCCGCAACGCCCCTGGCCGCAGCCGCCCCAGGGCTGAAAACTTCTTTGCGCAAGGCAGCAAAAAGCCCCGGAGGCCATGCAGGCTGCCGGGGCTTTTTGCGTGGGGCGAGGGGTGTTTTCAGGGCCCCTCACCCGACCTCATCGCAGCAGATCAACGCATGAAGTTGGGCAAGTCCATCACCCGGCCGTTGAGCTTGGCCTGGCCGCCTTCCATCTTCAGAGAGCTGGTGAGGTTGTCGCCCTCCTGGCGCACATAGCCTGCCGCCTGGGCCATGCCGATCATGCCGTCCACATCTTCGCTCTTGAACTCCTCCTGGCCCGCTGCCTTGGCCAACTGGGGCAGCCAGGCCTTGGGCAGGCGCACGTCGGCATGGAAGGTCGCGTTCTTCAGCAGCACCGGCCCCCAGCCGGCCTGGGTCACTTCTTCGGCCGAAGGAGCGCGGGTGATTTCGCCGCCGTAGGACACCTCGCCCTGCTGTCCGCCCAGCGTGGCCACAAACTTCATGGAATACGCGGGCAGTGCAGCCGCCAGGCGCTGGGCGTTGTCCGCCAGCAGGCCGAACAACTTGCCGCTGTCTTCTTCGCTTGCCATGGCCTTGAGGCCGTCTTTGCGGTAGCTCTCCACCATTGCTACCTGCAGGGTCTTGACCACGTCGGCATCAATGCGCTCGAACTTCTCTTCAAAGCCGATCGATTCAAAATCCACCGGCCCCACCAGGCCCTTGCCCTTGAGCGAGGAGGCCATGCTCAACAACTTGCCATTGCGCTCGATGGTCGTGGTGCCCAGCAAATCCTTGAGGGCCAGCAGAGTGCTGGCCGTGCCGCCCTCGGGAGTGTTGCTGGCATCAATCTGCGCAAAACGGATAGACCCCTTGCCGGGCGCCATCATCCACAGGTCGTCGATGATCTGGCTCTCGAAATCGCCGTTCATGCCCTTGAACGACATGGCGAAGCGGCTGGGTGCTTCGTCCTGTGCTTCTTCCTCGTCCGACGCCTTCTTCACGCCCGAGAAGGCCAGCTCAGGCCACTGAAAGTTGCCTTTGACCTGCGTGCGGTCACCGCTGACGGAGAACTCTGTCTTCATCTCCTGCCAGCGCATCGTCACTTCTTCGTCACCCAGCTCGCCCGCAGGCACGATCAGCTTCATGTTGTGGCTGCCCGTGAGGCCGTGCACGGTGGTCAGCGTGGGGGCCTGCGCCTTGGCCAGCAGGGTGCCCGCCTTGGCGTCCAGGCCTTCCAGGGCAAAGCGCGACTCCACCACGGCGGCCGCCAACGTGCCGCCCGCCAGGGGGCCGTGGCGCACGGCGCTGTTCACCACCACGCGCAAAGGCTGGGGTGCTGGCTCGCCGGCATCGGCCGAGGCAGGCGGCGTCCACTGCAAAACCACCTTGGCCTGCGATGTGAAAAATCCCTTTTGATAGTCCTGAGACACCACGGTCTCGGCGCCCAGCACCTTGCGCACTTCCTCCAGGGCTTCCTGGTAGCTGGCCTGCGCCCGTTGTCCCAGGTACCAGGTGGCTCCCCCATAGGCCACCACTGCCAGCGCCACAGCGGCGCCCAAAGCTGTTTTCTTATTCATTGGATTGCTTGATGTAGTTAACCCCACCCCCCTCGGATGGTGCGCGGGAGAATACCAGCGCCTCCCATTCCCACACCTCTGCCCCTGCAAACTTGTGCAAGCAGATGTGCATTTGTAGGCATTGCGCTGCAAAAATCCAGCCGCGCAGCGCGGCCCCATGGGCAGAGCCCCACTTAACGCGCTGGGGCCTCTTTGAAACGGCTTGCGTTGACTCGGTGGCAATATCCGCTATCTTTGGGCCAGCAGCCCGGCATGGCCGGGCAACTCGTCACCCCCTTTCACGCACCCATCCAGCCACCCCATGGACCTTCTTCTCATGGCGATCCTCATCGCCTCTGGCACCTACATGCTCAACGCCAAAGAGCAACGCAAGCGCATCGCAATTCTGGGGATGCACCTGAGCCAATACCAAATCGAAAAACTGATGGAGGCGCTGACCGAGGGCTACCTGCGCGCTTTGGGCGAAAACACCCCGGAGCGGCGCGAGCAGGTATGGGCCCTGCTGAGCACCACCGAGCAGCAGCTCAGCGAGCAATTCAACCGCTTTGCCGCCGACTTTGCCAAGGTGAGCGACGAAGACGCGCGCGTGAGCCGCCTGCCCATCGCCCTGCCCTTTGCCGACAAGCTGTTTCCTGCCGCCACGTTTGACATGCGCAAGGCGCTGGCCATCCATGCCAAAGGCATCACCCATGTGATGCAGAACACCGGCCACCTCAGCGCCAAAGACCGGGCCTACATGATGACGGCCGAACTGTTCCTGATGCAGCACACCTGCCACTGGTACTGCAAGTCCAAGACCATCGCCTCGGCCCGCATGATGGCCCGCCACCAGACGCCGCACGAACAGCTGGTCAACTCGGTGTCCGAGCCCACGCGCAAGGCCTACTTGGCGCTGATCCAGGGCCACTAAGGCGCCAAAGCCCCACCGGTTGCAGCATGACCGCATCCCTTACCGACAGCCTGGGCAACCCCGTCACGCTGCGGGATGAAAGCAGCCTTGCGGCCATCAACGACTTTGTGGAGGGCTTCATCGCCTGCGAAGCCCGGGCCGTGAATGTGCTGCAAGCGCAGGCCGATGCCAGCCCGCTGGTACAGGCCTATTGCGCGGCGCTGCACATGTTTGCCGAATCGGCCGACGCACCCCTCAACGCCCGGCCCTTCATCGAACAAGCCCTGGCCCACGCGCACCAGGCCAGCGAACGCGAGCAGCGCTTGGTGGCTGCTGTGGCCGCGTGGGTCGATGGCGACCTGCCCCGCGCCATCGCCCTGCACGAAGAACAGGCCCGACTGCACCCGCGCGACCTGGCCTCGCTCAAGCTCGGGCAATACCACTGCTTCAACCGCGGCGACTCGCCCGGCATGCTGCGCCTGGCCCTGCAAGCGCAGCACGCCGCTGCCGATGTGCCCTACCTGCACGGCATGCTGGCCTTTGGCTGGGAACAATGCCACCGGCTCAAAGAAGCCGAAGCCGCCGCCCGCCACTCCATCCACCTGTGCCGCAAAGAGCCCTGGGCCCACCACGCGCTGGCCCACGTCATGCTGACCCAGAGCCGTATCCGCGAAGGCATCGACTTCATGGCCAGCGTGAGTGACACCTGGACGGGGCTGAACTCCTTCATGGTCACGCACAACTGGTGGCACCAGGCGCTGTTTTTACTGGAGCAGGACCGCCACGCCGAGGTGCTGGCGCTGTACGACCAGCAGGTCTGGGGCGTGGTCAAGGAATACACGCAAGACCAGATCAATGCCGTGTCCCTGCTAGCGCGGCTGGAACTGGCTGGCGTGGATGTGGGGCCGCGCTGGGCCGACGTGGCCGATCACCTGGCCCTGCGCCTGGCAGACCATGTGCTGCCCTTTTTAGACCTGCAATACCTCTACGGCCTGGCCCGCGCCGGGCGCACAGAGGCAGCACGCGCGCTGCTTCACAACATGACCACGCACGCCGCCACCCGCACCGAGGCGCACGAACGCACCGTGTGGCAGCAAGTATGTGTGCCCACCGCCCACGGCCTGCTGGCCCATGCGCAGGGCGACTGCGCGACAGCGGTAGAGAAACTGGGCGTGGCCCTGCCCAGGCTGGTGGAGATTGGCGGTAGCCACGCGCAGCGGGATTTGTTTCACCAGATCTGGCTGGATGCGCTGCAACGCAACGGGCAGTGGGTCGCCGTGCAGAACCTGCTGCAGCCGCTGTGCAACGCGCAACCACAATCCGCACGCCTGGCAAGGCAGGCGCGGAGGGTGAACCAGGCGCTGGGCTTGCCTGATCCAGCGCACGACGACCTTGAATGATTTTGGCATCTGGCGCTTATGGGATAAGCGCCACCCGCTATTGATTCAATAGCAAAATCACCTCAGGCGTTCACTGGCCCAACCCGACTCACCAGCCATGGTGGTGCCGGGCCCGAGCGCGACGCTGGCACCGCCGATACTTGCCACAGAACCCTGATGACATTGGACGCTGCATGACCCCCGCCTCCCCTCACATCCTGCAAGTACTCACCGGCACCGTGGCCCCGCTGGGCGCCGCTGGCAAGTCCAGTGCCATTGCCAAGCAGCCAGTGGCTGGCCCGGTGGCCATCGGCCCGCTGGGGCTGCAGGGCGATGCACAGGCTGACCTGCGTGTGCACGGGGGGCCCGACAAGGCGGTGCACCTGTACGCTTGGGCACATTACGCAGCATGGCGCGCAGAACTGGGCGATGCCCCGGTGCTGCAAGCGCCGGGTGCGTTTGGCGAGAACCTGGCGGTGGCGGGGCTGGACGAAGCGGGCGTTTGCATTGGCGACCACTGGCGCGTCGGTAGCGCGGTGCTGGAAGTTACCCAGGGCCGCCAGCCCTGCTGGAAGCTGAACCTGCGCTTTGGCGTGCCCGATATGTCGGCCCGCGTGCAAAACACGCTGCGCGCGGGCTGGTACTGCCGCACCCTGCAAGCGGGCGTGGTGCAGGCAGGGGACGGACTGGAACTGCTGGAGCGGCCCCACCCCGGCTGGACGGTACAGCGCCTGCTGGCTCTGATCCGCGACCGTGAATGCCACCCGGCCATGCTCAACGATGTGCTGGCGCTGCCGCTGCCACCCTCCTGGCACAAGCTGTTCACCCGGCGGCGCGATCAGGGGCAAGCCGAGGACTGGTCTGCGCGCCTGCGGGGGTAAACAGGGCTAACGCACCACCAGCTTGGTCTGGTCGTACACCGGCTGTGCGGGCAAGTCCTGCAGGTGGCGCGTGTCGGCCCAGTGCAGCACTTCAATGGCGCCGCCCTGCACGCGCACGCGGTTCAGGCCCGCGTTGGGAATATCGCTTTGGCGGGGCCCGTCCAGCCCCAGGCCCTGGGCGGTGCGCCACACCATATCGAGCACGCCGCCGTGCGTGACCACCAGCACCGTCTTGCCCGCGTACTGCTGCGCAATGCGCTGAACGGCGTCCATCACGCGGGTGTGGAACTGGCGGGTGGTTTCGCCACCGGGCATGCCGTAGTCGGCCTCAAAGCGCACCCAGCGCTCCCAGGCCTCGGCGTAATCGGTTTTCACGTCTTGCACACGCAGCCCGTCCACAACGCCAAAGTTTTGCTCGCGCAGCCCGGGGTCTGCCACGGCGTCCAGCGACAGGTGGGGCAGCAGCGCCTGCGCCGCAGGCTCGGCCGTCTGCCGCGTGCGCAGCAGGTCGCTGCACACCAGGTGCTCCACACCAAACCGCTCCGCCAGCAACCGCTGCGCCACGCGGCGGGCTTGCTCCAGGCCCGTGGCGTTCAGCGGCACATCCACCTGGCCTTGAAAGCGCAGCTCGCGGTTCCAGTCGGTTTCGCCGTGGCGGATGAGGATGAGTTCGGTCATGGTGGAATGATGCTGTGCGCTTATTACAAGAAAAAAACGGCTCTAGCGCAATTGGAAAAAGCGCCAGAAGCTATGCTTTTCATAGCAAAAGCGACCATCAGCGTTGCGATGTGGCCAGACGCACGGCCAGCCCCAGGAACACCACCCCCGCCACTCGGTTGAGCCATTGCTGCGCGCGCGGCGAGCGCAGCAGCAAAGACCCGAACACGCCCGAAAAACAGGCGATGGCCCCAAACACCAGCAAGGTGGCCACGATGAACACCAAGCCCAGCACCATGAGCTGGCCGCCCATGGCGCCGCGCGCGGGGTCAGCAAACTGGGGCAGGAAGGCCAGGAAGAACACCAGCACCTTGGGGTTGCTGAGGTTCATCACCATGCCGCGCCCCACCATGCGCCACAGGCTGGGTGCGGCTGTGGGCGCAGTGCCCTGCGCGCCAGCGTCAGGCCCGGCAGACGACAACGGTGCCCGCAGGGCCTGCCACGCCAGGTACGCCAGGTAGGCCGCACCCAGCAGCTTGAGCACGGTGAAGGCCACGGCCGAAGCCGCAAACACCGCTGCCAGGCCCAGCGCCACCGCGCCCGTGTGCACCACCAGCCCGCAGCACAAGCCCACCACCACGGCCATGCCGGCGCGCCAACCGCGCTGGGCCGACTGCAGCAGCACAAAAATGTTGTCGGGCCCGGGGGTGAGGCCCAGCAGGACGGACACGCCCAAAAAGGCAATCAGGGTATCGGCAGAAGGCATGGCGAAAAGTTGGCAAAAGCACGTGACACAAACAGACACCCATTGTGCCGGGTGTGCAGGGCCATGCGGCTACGGGCAAACGCGGGAGGCGGCGGAGGGGTTGAGCAACCAACACGACCCAGCGAAGCGGCCCTGGCCAGGCGTTCCGTCGCAGGCATTACGCGTAGCGCGACAAGACGGGACGACGACGCGAGGGGGGTTGTGTTAGGCGCTCTCAGCGCATGGGCACCACGATGACCTTGGTGCGCGGCTGGCAACCAGGCCCCTCGTAAGGCGGGCTGTCGCGCTCCCAGCCGGGGCCGGGCGAGGTCTGGGCGCACACCCGTGCCCCATCGACCTTGCTGCGCCAGTAATACCAAGGTGCAGGGGCGGCGTGCGAGGGTAGCGCCAGCCACAGCAACCACGCGGTCAGCACCAGCCAGGCAACAGACGAGCGTCTGCGATGGCTCGCAGGATGAGCCAGGTTGTAGCCCAGGGGTTTGATGGGCTTCATGCGTCGGATGCGCCCCAGGGCGCGGTCACGATCCAGCCTTCCAGCGTGTCCAGCCCCGGTGGCAGGCCATACAAGGCGTCGCCTTGATCGTGCTGCTGCTGGGCCCAGGCGGCTTGCAGCAGGCACAGCACGGCGTCCAGGCTGTCGCCGCTGGCGTCCTGAACCAGCGCATCACGCTGGGCATGGCTGAGTTTGAGGCGCAGGCCAAGCCGGGTCTGGCCCAGCTCCAGCGCATTCACCAGGTCCTTGCGGGCAATGAGGCGATCAGGGGTCTGCTTGGCGCGGTCATCGCTTTTGTAGCTGCGCCGCTGCAGCACCTCGCGCGCCAGCAGGCCGGGGTAGGCTTCCAGCGCCACACGCTGTGCATCCCCTGTGCCGGGCGGCATCAGGCCCGGCAGGTACACCCCGGCATCCAGCAACAGCGGCAGGCCGGCGTGCAGCATGTAGGCCACGGGCGGGTTCACCCATTTCATCGAGGGGCTGGAACCCGCGGGGCCGTCTGTAGCGCGGTGGGCAAACTTGCCGCCCACGGGGCGGGCATCGCAAAACCCTGCAAAGGCCTCGCGGATCTGCTCGCGCGTGAGGCTGCGGTAGTGCTGCATGCAGGCGCGCCAATCGGTGGGCCAGCCCAGCGTGGTGACCAGTTCGCGCGGCAGGCCAAAGGGCAGGTCAAACCCGCCCACCCAGGGCCCGGGTTGCGCCAGCCACTGGGCCAAAGCAGGCAAGGTCTCGATACGCTCCAACCCCAGCAACTGCACGCGCGCACCATCGCGGCGGCCCAGTGCCAGCACGATGGGTTTGCGGCGGCTGGGGCTGCTGGAGAAGTCGCAGCCGATCAAATCAAAAACAACGGCGGAAGACATGGCAGTGCTCATCCTAAGGCCAGCGCCGTGACGCCTGCGGCAATGCACACCGCCCCGCACACGCGCGCCAGCCGGTCGCCCTCGCCCAGCAAATGCCCGCCAATCAGCGCGGCAAACAGCATGGACACCTCGCGCGCCGGGGCCACGTGCGACATGGGTGCCTGCTGCATGGCGTACAGCACCAGCACATAAGCCACCGGGCTCACCACGGCCACCAGCAGGGCAAACCGCCACTGCGCCAGCCACAGCGTGCGGGCCGTGGGCAGGTCGCGCAGCACCACGGGGGCCAGCAGGCCCACGCGCACGAAGTTGCCCATGTAGTCGATGAGGATGGGCGACATCAGCAGCACCTTGACGGCATAGCCGTCCACCACCGTGTAGCTGGCGATGAAAGCCCCGGTGAGCAGCCCGTAGGCGATGCCCTTGTGGACGCGCTGGCGCGCGGCAGGGTCGTGCGCCGCGCGCAGCAGCCCAGGGCCACCGGCAATCAGAAACACCCCGCCCACCACGCCGGCAATGCCCAAAGCCCCCAGCGCCGAAATTTGCTCCCCCAGCAGCGTGATGGCCACCAGCGACGACAACAGCGGCCCCGAGCCCCGCGCCAGCGGGTACACCACCGTCAGGTCTGCCTTGCGGTAGCCACGCAGCAAGATGACGTAATACACCACATGCAGCACGCCGCTGGCCACCACAAAGCCCCACTCCACCGCACCCCACAACGGCACGGCATCGCGCCCCAGCCACCAGCCCAGCGGTGCCCAGAAGAACATCATGAGCACCGAGGTGAAAAACGCAAACCGTGAGTCACCCCCCGCCTTTTTGGCAGCGATGTTCCAGCAGGCATGGATGAGCCCGGCGAGGATGATGAGGGCGAAGGCGTTGAGGGTCACGGGTGGAAAAAAGCGCAGCTTGAATGCAAAAAGCCGCAGCGCCTGTGGGCTGCGGCTGGAGCTATATCTGTGAAGCAGTGACGAAAAGTGGGGTGATTTGCGTAGCGAGCGGCCTCAGCCTGGGATGAGGAACGCAGCCGCACTCCCGTGCGGCGAGTACCGCAGGCCCGGGATCAGGCCGCGCAGTAGCAAAGCGCCCCGCTTTTCAGGCCCTTCCGATGATGGAGGCCGTGGCCATCAGCTCTTCGAGCAACGCAAACGACACCTTGCCCGACACGGTGTAAGGGTCCAGCTCAGGCTTTTCAGAGTATTTGAGCAAGATGGAGTGGTTGATCTTGGAGAGATTGACCTGCCCCATGGTCCAGCCACCAAAACGGCGCTCGGCAATTTCTTCGTAGTGCAGCAGTTCCACATTCTTGTGGCGTGGGTCGCGCTGGATGTGGCCGTACAGCTCGCTGACCGCAGAACGGCCGCCTTCAATGGCTTGCAAGAACACGCCGCCGCCGTAGCAGAGCACGCCGGTGATGCCCGAGCCGGGGTTGTGCTGGCGAGACTGCGTGAGGATGGCTTCGATGGCCTGGGCCGAGGTGTCTACCGCGCGGCTGGCGTAAAGCAGGCGTACCAACATGTTCAGTTCTTTCCAGGGATGAGGGAGAGGAATTCGCGGCGCAAGGCGCTGTCCTTGAGGAACACGCCACGCATGACCGAGTTGATCATCTTGCTGTCCATGTCGCGCACGCCGCGCCAGGACATGCAGAAGTGGCTAGCCTCCATCACGATGGCCAGGCCATCAGGCTGGGTCTTTTCCATGATGAGGTCGGCCAGTTGCACCACGGCTTCTTCCTGGATCTGCGGGCGGCCCATGATCCAGTCCACCAGGCGGGCGTACTTCGACAAACCGATCACGTTCGTGTGCTCGTTGGGCATCACGCCGATCCAGATCTTGCCGATCACGGGGCAGAAGTGGTGGCTGCAGGCGCTGCGCACGGTGAGCGGGCCGACGATCATCAGCTCGTTGAGGTGCTCGGCGTTCGGAAATTCGGTGATGGGCGGCTGCGCCACGTAGCGGCCGCGGAACACCTCGTTGAGGTACATCTTGGCCACGCGGCGCGCGGTGTTGTTGGTGTTGTGGTCGCCAGCGGTGTCGATCACCATGCTGTCGAGCACGCCCTGCATCTTCTCTTCCACCTCGTCCAGCAGCTTTTCCAGCTCGCCGGGCTCGATGAATTCAGCGATGTTGTCGTTGGCGTTGAAGCGTTTGCGTGCGGCGTTGATCCGCTCGCGGATCTTCACGGAAACGGGGGTGCCTTCTTCATCCGGCAAGGTGGTCGTCATAACGGCGGCGGGTTGACTGGACATGGGCAGATCGTAACAGCGAACGGATGGGCAGGCGTTGCAAGGGTTTTAGGCCTCCAGCGCCTTACCAACAAGCGTCAGCAGCTATCAAATCGATAGCATTCGGATTTTTGGGCTGCTCAATATCGGTTGCCGGTGAGCCACAGGGCCAACCGCATCAAGCCAAAGGCCAGCCGGTCGAGCACGCGCTGGCGCAGGGGGCGACCGGCGTAGCGGGCGGGGTCCATGCGGCGGCCGGCGTGCTGCATGGCGTGCACCAGGCGCTGGCGCAGGTCGCGGGCAAAGGCCGTGTCTTCCACCACCACGTTGGCTTCGCGGGCCAGCAGCAGGCTCAGGGGGTCCAGGTTGGACGAGCCCACCGTGGCCCAGGGCCGATCGCCCATCGCATCCACCACCGCCACCTTGGCGTGCAAAAAGCTCGGCGCGTATTCGTGGATCTCCACCCCCGCCTCCAGCAGCGGCCCATACACCGGGCGCGCCGCGTGGTACTGCATGAAGTATTCATAACGCCCCTGCAGCAGCAGGCGCACGCGCACGCCACGGCGGGCCGCCATCAGCAAGGCCTTGCGCAGCTTGCGGCCCGGCACGAAGTAGGCGTTGGCAATGATGACCTCGTGCCGCGCGGAGCCAATGGCGCGCAGGTAGGTTTTTTCAATACGGGTGCGGTTGCGAACGTTGTCGCGCAGCACCAGGGCGGCGCGCACTTGGGCACCGCTGCCGCGCGGCTGACCGATTTGCTGCTCGGCATGGCGCTGGGCGCTGGCAGTGCGCAGCGCCTGCAGGGCTTCGGGCAGGCGGCGCTTGCGCACATCTCGCACGGCCTGCATGCGCCACCACAGTTGCTCCATGGCATCGCTGGCCTGCAGCACCAGGCTGCCGGTGGCACGCACCGCAAAGTCAAAGCGCGGGGCGTCCAGCGCGCCATGGTTGGGGTCGTGAAAATCATCCAGTACGTTGATGCCGCCGCAAAACAGCACCCGCCCGTCCACCACGCACAGCTTGCGGTGCAGGCGCCGCCAGCGGCTGGGTAACAGCAGGCCAAAACGACCCAAGGGGGAATACACCCGCCACTGCACACCGGCCGCAGTGAGGCGGGCAGCCCAGGGGGCGGGCAAGCGGCCGGTGCCTACGCCGTCCACCACCAGATGCGTGCGCACGCCGCGCTGCGCCGCACGGGCCAGCGCTTCGCCCACGCTGCTGCCCGCGCCGGTGAAGTCGAAGATGTAGGTTTCAAACTGAATGTCAGACAGGGCTGCATCCATGGCCTCGACCAGCGCCGGGAACAGCTCCTGTGCGCCCTGGTACAGGCGCACATCGTGGTCGTGCGCAAACTCAGGCGTGGGACTCATGGTCGTGCAAATCGCCCCAGGGGATCAACGCGCACACATCAGAGCCGAAATTCGGCAATCAGCGGCAAATGGTCGGACATGCGCCACCAGATGCGCCCGCGCGGCACATGCAGGCTCACAGGCGTGAGGCCCCGCGCGTACACATGGTCCAACTGCGCCAGCGGCAACCGGGCCGGGTAGGTGTAGGCCCGGGGCGCCTCAAATTCCACCAGCCCATAGCCCCCCAGAATGCGCTTGAGCTGAGGGCCCCAGTCGTTGAAATCTCCGGCCACCACCACGGGCTCGCCCGGGGGCACCTCGCGCTCGATGAATTGCTGCAGGCGCTGCACCTGCCGCACCCGGCTGCCCGGGATCAAGCCCAGATGCACCACGATGGCGTGCACCAGGCGGTTTTGCACCTGCACCTGCACATGCAGCAGGCCGCGCTGCTCGAAACGGTGGTCCGAGATGTCTTCGTGCTGGTGCCCCACCACCGGCCAGCGGGTCAGCAGCGCATTGCCATGTTCACCATGCTTGGTGATGGCATTGGTGCGGTAGACGGCTTCGTAGCCCTCCGGGGCCAGAAAGTCGGCCTGGGGCAGCTCTGGCCAATGGTGAAAGTAGCGCTGTTCGCGCCGGTGCAGCTTGCGCACCTCTTGCAGGCAGACCAGGTCAGCGTCCAGCTGCTCCACGGCCAGGCCCAGGTTATGGATCTCCAGCCTGCGCGCAGGGCCCAGGCCCTGCACACCCTTGTGGATGTTGTATGTGGCGACGCGCAAAATATCGGTGTGCTCCATGCCACCGATTGTGTCGCAACCCGGGACAACGGGCTTTCCCGCATCCGCCGCAGGGCCCCAATGGGCCTACACTAGCGCGAATTCACCCCACATTCGTGTGCCTACAGGACACCGCAGCCGTCAATGGCCACAGGCAAAGATTCGGAACCACAAGAAGTCCAGGCGTTGGTCATTGACAGCAACGCCACTTCACGCAGCATTTTGGTGGCCCAACTGCGTGAATACGGGGTGACCAAAGTGGTTCAGTGCAGCCGGGTGCGCGACGCCCGCAACCGGCTGGAGCACACGGTGTTCGACTACGTGCTGTGTGAGCAGTATTTCACCGAGTCCAACCACTCTGGCCAAACCCTGCTGGACGACCTGCGCCGCGCGCAGCTGCTGCCCTTTTCCACCGTGTTTTTCATGGTCACTACCGAGGCATCGTATGCCGCAGTGGCGGAAGCCGCCGAGTCGGCGCTGGACGGCTATTTGCTCAAGCCCTTCACCCCCAGCACGCTGTTCGAGCGGCTGAGCCTGGCCAGGCTGCGCAAAGTCCACCTCAAGCCGATCTTCGATGCCATTGAGCAGGAAGACTTTGAAACGGCCGCCGCCCTGTGCACCGAGCGCTTTGAAGCACGCCAGCCCTATTGGCTTTACGCCGCCCGCATCGGCACCGAACTGCTGCTGCGACTGGGCCGCCACGCACAGGCACGCACGCTGTTTGAAGCCGTGATTGCCGCACGCGCCCTGCCCTGGGCCAAGCTGGGCGTAGCGCGTGCACAGATTGAGTCGGGCCAGGCAGCGCGGGCCATCACCACCCTGCAGGGCCTGCTGGGTGAAGATGCCTCGTTTGCCGACGCTTACGATGTGCTGGGCCGTGCGCAGGTGGAGCTGGGGCAGTTTGCGGAAGCCATCGAGACCTACCGCACCGCCAGCGAACTCACACCCGACTCGGTGGTGCGCCTGCAAAAGCTGGGGATGATGTCGTATTACATGGGAGAGCGGGCCACCGCCACCCGCGTCTTGTCGCGCGCCGCGATGCTGGGGCTGGACTCCAAGCTGTTTGACTGCCAGGCGCTGGTGCTGCTCACTTTCGCGCACTTTGCCGACAACGATCGCAAGGGCATTGAGCGCTGCATGGCCGACTTTGCGCGACTGCTGGAACGCCACGAAAACACCGACAGCCCCCGCATCCTGCGCTTTGTGGAGGTATCGCGTACGCTGCAGCTCATCCAGCAGCGCCAGTTTTCACAGGCGGTGGAAGCGGTCAAAACCATGGCCAACGAAATCAATGCCAGCAGCTTTGATTTTGAGGCGGCCTGCAACCTGGGCAGCCTGCTGGCCGTGCTGGCCACCACGTCGATTGATTTGAGCGAAGGCGCGGTATGGATCAGGTCGCTGGGCATGCGCTACGCCAACACGCGCGGGCTGTGTGAGCTGATGGCCAACGCGTGCAACATCTTCCCGCCGTACTCGGAGTCCATACGGGAATGCCTGCTGGAAATCAACAAAACGGCCGAAAAAGCCATGGCGCGCAGCCTCTCGGGCGACGCAACCGGCGCCGTGCGCAGCTTGCTCCGCCATGGCGCACAAACGCTGAACACGAAGCTGGTGGACTTGTCGCAGCAAGTGCTGCTGCGCCACCGCGACCGCATTGAAGAGCAAGAAACCCTTCAGCAGGAAATTGACGCGCTGCGTGAACGCTGCGGCGTAGCCCCCACCAAGGCCGTCCTGGGGCAAGACAGTGAACGGCACCCCGGCGGGGTTGTCATTCGAACCCGCGCCCGCTCTGCCGACAGCGACATCGCCGCCCAGCAACGTTTGCGCGCCGAGCGCGCAGGCACAGTGCAGACCGCAGGCGCAGACAGCGAACAGCCGCCACCCGACCCGGCAGATCCCCTCGACAAACTTCGCCTGCGCCCCAACTGACACCGCGGTTCCTCCCAGGAATCGCTGGTGTGTAGCCAGAGAAGTTAGCCTTCATCCACCACCGACAAACGCGGCAACCATAGGCAGGCTTCGGCATTGGAGGCAGAAAAACACAGGTCGGCAGCATCGAGCCAAGGCAGCCACTGAAAGCGCACGTGTTCGCGTGGATTGAGCACCACAGGCACCGCAGCAGGAACGCACAAGCCAAACACCCGCTCGCGGTTGCGCGACACGTCAGGCGCATAGCGGTGGCGCCACTGGGGCCAGATGTCGTAATGGTTCTCCAGCCCCCAATCCGTGAGCCTGCAACCGGGAGCCTGCACATCAATCCCGGTTTCCTCCTGCACCTCACGGGCAGCTGTCGCCTCCCACGGCTCATCCCAGTGGTCTTTGCTACCCGTGACCGATTGCCAATGCTCCACCCCCTGCGCCGTGTCCGCACGCTGGATCAACAACACCTCCAGCGCGGGCGTGTGGATGACCACCAGCACCGACTCCGGAATCTTGTAAGGCTTGTGAACCATGTGTAGCGGCGCCATCGTTCCAACGTGAAGAAAGAAGGAGGCCCCGCCTCAGGGCCGACCTTGAGTGGCCACAGGCGGTGGGAGCTCCTTCGCCTGCATCATGCGCACCTGGGCTACCAGCTTGTTGTGGGCATCAAGAAATGCCGCCGCAATCACTTTACCCTCGTTGGTATTGCTCCAGCCCGCACCCGCTCCACCGCCCAGGCGCCCAAACAATGCGCCAGCAGCGCCCAGGTCGGTGGTGCGTGCCGAGCCAGTAGCGGCCGCCACCTGCTCGGTGGTTTCGTTGTCCGTCAACAGCAGCGCGGTTTGCGCCTCCTTGAGCTTGACCTGCTCCGCCAAGCCAATCAGCCCCGCAATGTCACGCAGTACAGGAATCATCGCAATCACCCCCGCAATGCTGCGCCCGGCATCTTGTTCGCTGAAGGTGAGGCTGGGCACCAGGGTGTACTGCGCCTCATAACCCTGCCCTTTGGCCACCGTAGATTTTTGCCGCAGCACCCCGGCCTCCTTGAGTTCTTGCTCTCGGACGGTGGCACGCAACCCGGCAGACCGGTCTACCACCCGAAAACAACCGCTTTGCTGGGCTATCAGTCGAATCAGCGGCACAGGAGACGCCGGCAGGTGGTACGCGCTGGAGACGGTATACCCGTTCGGGTTCTCTGCCAACGCCAGCGTGGCCACCGGCGCGTCACATCGGGTGAGGGATTTGTCGGCACCTTGCGCGCCTGCAGGGCCGGCAGAACCTGAGACGACCGAGCCGCCCTCACCCAACTCGGTCTTTTTCTCACCGCAACCCGCTACCACCAAGGCCGCCACCAGCAAAGCCACTGCACTCAGCCTTGGGGGTGTGCCATTCACGGAATTCTTCATTTTTTACTCCCTGTATTCTTTTGAACGCTCCAACAAAAAAGCGGCCCAGACTTGAAGTCTGTGCCGCCTTATCTCCTGCTACCTCATGCAACAGGCGTGCTTAGCGCCCGATCAGTTGGCTTTGAGAGCGTCTGGGTTGCGCAGGCGAATGTGCAGCTCGCGCAGTTGCTTCTCGTCCACTGGCGAAGGGGCCTGTGTGAGCAGGTCCTGGGCACGCTGGGTCTTGGGGAAGGCGATCACGTCGCGGATCGACTCGGCACCTGTCATCAGCGTGATGAGGCGGTCCAGACCAAAGGCCAAACCACCGTGTGGAGGTGCGCCGTACTGCAGGGCATCCAGCAGGTAGCCGAACTTGGCCTTGGCATCCTCAGGCGTGATCTTGAGTGCAGTGAACACCTTGCTTTGCACATCAGCACGGTGGATACGCACCGAGCCACCGCCTAGCTCCCAGCCGTTGAGCACCATGTCATAGGCCTTGGCAAGGCATTTGCCAGGATCGGTGTCCATGAGGTCTTCGTGACCATCCTTGGGGCTGGTGAAGGGGTGGTGCACGGCAGTCCAGCGGTCTTCTTCCTCGTCGTGTTCGAACATGGGGAAGTCCACCACCCACAGCGGAGCCCAGCGGTCTTCGAACAGGCCATTCTTCTTGCCGAATTCGCTGTGACCGATCTTGATGCGCAGCGCACCGATGGCGTCGTTGACGATCTTTTCCTTGTCGGCGCCAAAGAACAGCAAGTCGCCATCCTGCGCGCCAGAGCGCTTGAGCACTTCGGCCAGAGCAGCGTCGTGGATGTTCTTCACGATGGGCGACTGCAAGCCGTCACGGCCCTTGGCCAGCTCATTGACACGGATGTAAGCCAGGCCCTTGGCACCGTAGATCTTGACGAACTCGGTGTAGGCGTCGATTTCGCCACGGCTGATACCGCCGTTTTCGGCAGAGCCACCGGGCACGCGCAGGGCCACCACGCGGCCACCCTTCATGTTCGCGGCGCCAGAGAACACCTTGAAGTCCACGTCCTTCATCACGTCGGTCAGCTCGGTGAATTCGAGCTTCACGCGCAGGTCAGGCTTGTCGGAGCCAAAACGGTGAGCAGCTTCCTGGTAGGTCATGATCGGGAACTCACCCAGGTCCACACCCAGTTGGGTCTGGAACACCTCGGTGATCATGCGCTGGAAGATGGCGCGGATTTCTTCTTCGTCCAGGAACGAGGTTTCGCAGTCGATCTGCGTGAACTCGGGCTGGCGGTCAGCGCGCAGGTCTTCGTCGCGGAAGCACTTGGTGATCTGGTAGTAACGGTCGTAGCCAGCCACCATCAGCATCTGCTTATAGAGCTGGGGCGACTGGGGCAGCGCGAAGAACTGGCCGTCGTGCACGCGGCTGGGCACCAGGTAGTCGCGCGCGCCTTCGGGCGTGCTCTTGCCCAGCATGGGGGTTTCGATGTCGATGAAGCCTTCCTTGTCCAGGAAGTTGCGCACCTGGATGGCCGTTTTGTAGCGCAGCATCATGTTGCGCTGCATGTGGGGGCGGCGCAGGTCCATCACGCGATGGGTCAGGCGTGTGGTTTCCGACAGATTGTCGTCATCCATTTGGAAGGGAGGCGTGACCGAGGGGTTGAGCACATTCAGCTCGTGGCACAGCACTTCGATCTTGCCGCTCTTGAGGCTGTCGTTGGTAGTGCCCTCAGGGCGGGCACGCACCAGGCCCTTGACCTGCACACAGAACTCGTTGCGCACGCCTTCGGCAGTCTTGAACATCTCGGCGCGATCTGGGTCGCACACCACCTGCACGTAGCCTTCGCGGTCACGCAGGTCGATGAAGATCACACCGCCGTGGTCACGGCGACGATTCACCCAACCCGACAGGGTCACGGTTTGGCCCATCAGGGCTTCGGTCACAAGACCGCAATAGTGAGAGCGCATGGCCATGGCATAACTTCCGGCGCCGCTGTGGCGCAATGAATGAAAAGAAAATTACTTGAGAGGTAACTGAGTCGGGTCGGCAGGAGCCACCACCCCCATCGAGACGATGTACTTCAGCGCCGCGTCCACGCTCATGTCGAGCTCGACGCAATCGCTTTTGCGCACCATCACGAAATACCCTCCCGTGGGGTTGGGCGTCGTCGGCACGTACACGCTCACAAACTCGTCACGCAGGTACGCGGCAATTTCGCCGTTCGGGGCCCCGGTGACGAACGCCACCGTCCAGACCCCCTCACGCGGCCACTGCACCAGTACCGCCGTACGGAAAGCGTTGCCGCTTTCAGAAAACAAGGTATCGGAAACCTGCTTGACGCTGGAGTAAATGGAGCGCACCACAGGGATGCGGTGCACCAGGGCGTCGCCCCACTGCACCAGTTTGCGACCCGCAAAATTGCTGGCCACGGCGCCCACCACCAGCAAGATGAGCAGGGTGAGAAGCACCCCGAAGCCGGGGATATGGATACCCAGCAACTTGTCGGGGTGCCATGCGCCCGGCAGGATTTGCAAGGTCTGGTCCAGCGTGCTGACAATCCAGTTCAACACCCAGGCGGTGATGACGCCGGGCACGATGACCAGCAAACCCGTGAACAGCCATTTGCGCAAAGCGGACATTACAGCCTGTCAGGTAGAAGAAGACGATGGCGTGCTGCTGGGGGCTGCTGGCGCGGGTGCCGCAGCCGGTGCAGCGGCAGGCGCAGCAGATTCAGACTTGGCTTCGGTGGCTGGAGCGGAGCTACCCCCGCTGCCGCCACGGAAATCGGTGACGTACCAGCCGGAACCCTTGAGCTGAAAGCCCGCTGCAGTCACCTGCTTGGAGAAAGCCTCTGCACCGCAGGCGGGGCATGTGGTGAGCGGGGCGTCGGAGATTTTTTGCAGCACATCCTTGGCATGGCCGCAGGTGCCGCATTTGTAGGCGTAAATAGGCATGTCAGTGTGTTGAGGGAAAGTGCAAAACCCTCAATTATAGGCGGCCCATCCACCTATCAACCCCTGCGCCATGGGCGCAGAGGCGGGGTAGTTAACGGGCGCTGCCTTCGTAGTGGGTAACGTGGCCCTTGTGATCGTCAATCCACTGCGGCGCCAGCGAGCCGCCCAGCATACCCACCAGTGCAGCCAGAACCCCAGCGAGTTGCTGCGGGAAGGCCTCCGAGAGCATGGGGCTGGCCACAAACAGCAACCAGACCCCCAAGCCCATGGTCACCGCGAGCAATGCGCCCTGGGTGGTGGCACGCTTCCAGTACAAGCCAAACACCAGAGGCACGAACGCCCCCACCAACGGCACTTGATAAGCACCAGACACCAGTTCATAGATCGAGGTGCCCTGCATGGTGATAGCGTACGTCAGCACGCAGGCCGTGAACACCAGCACAGAGATTCGCATGGCCTTGAGGGTCTGCTGGTCTGTCATGCCGGGGCGCAGGTTGTGCAGGATGTTCTCGACAAACGTCGTGGAGGGCGCCAGCAAGGTGGCAGAGGCCGTGGACATGATGGCCGAGAGCAGCGCACCAAAGAAAGCCACCTGCAGCATGATCGGCATGTGCTCCATCACCAAGGTCGGGAGCACTTTCTGCGGGTCTTCCTTGAGCAGAGTCTGAGCGGTTTCAGGCATCACCAGCACGGCGGCCGTCACGACAAACATGGGAATGAAGGCAAACAGCAGGTACAGCACACCGCCGATGACGGGGCCCTTGCGCGCTGTGGCAGCGCTGTTGGAAGACATCACGCGCTGGAAGACGTCCTGTTGCGGGATAGAGCCCAGCATCATGGTGATGGCGGCGGCGATAAAGAACGTCCACTCTTTGACTCCGCCGCTGGGGAAGAACTGGAACTTGCCCTCGCGTGCAGCGTATTCCACCACCTTGCCTGCACCACCTGCCAGGTCGGCAGCAAACCAGGCAATCGCCAGCAAGCCCACGCCAATCACGATCATCTGCACGAAATCGGTCATGGCCACAGACCACATGCCGCCGTACAAGGTGTAAATCAGCACCACCAGCGTGCCAATGACCATGCCCATGGTGACCGATACAGCCCCCTGGGTGAGCAGATTGAATACCAGGCCCAGGGCCGTGATCTGGGCAGCCACCCAGCCCAGGTAGCTGAACATGATGATGGCCGAACAGGACACCTCAATCACCCGCCCATAGCGCTGGCGGTAGTAATCGCCCAGCGTGATCAGGTTCTTCTGGTAGAGCTTGTAGGCAAAGAAAAGGCCCACCAGCACCAGGCACATCGACGCCCCGAAGGGGTCCTCGACCACGGCTCCGAGATTTCCATCAATGAAGCGGGCAGAGACCCCAAGCACCGTCTCTGAACCGAACCAGGTCGCAAACGTGGTGGCAATCACCACAGCCAGGGGCAGACTGCGCCCAGCCACTGCATAGTCCGCCGTGTTGTGCACGCGGGTTGCGGCGTAAAGCCCCACACCAATCGAGACCAGCAGATACAAAACAATGAATGACAACAGCATGGGCCGCTCCGGAGCTCCAAGGGGGTTGTGAAAAAACAGGGCGCGCAGCGAGCCGCGCTACTGCACCAGGGAAACCAAGGGGTTCAACCCCCTTTTCAAATGTGTGACAAAAGTCGGTGCGGATTATGAGGGCAAGTTTCGCGCCTCAGAAAACCCGGATCCGTATGAAAAGCTGCATGGCCAGCAGGCCCAGCACAAACCCAGCACCGCCATAGAGGATGGACTGCAGCAACCGATTGGTGCGCTTCTGGGTTTCCAGCAGGTCCTTGATCAGATGTTGCTGGTCCGCAGGCCGCTGACGCAGAGCGTCATAGAGCAGGCGTGGCAGCTCTGGCAGCAGCTTGGCGTAATGTGGCGCCTCGGCGCGCAACTCACGCCAAAAGCGCTGCGGGCCCATCTGCTCCAGCATCCATTTTTCGAGGAAGGGTTTGGCCGTACTCCACAGGTCCAGGTCCGGGTCCAGCTCGCGGCCCAGGCCTTCGATGTTGAGCAGGGTTTTTTGCAGCAACACCAGTTGGGGCTGGATCTCGACATTGAAGCGCCTGGAGGTCTGGAACAGCCGCATCAGCACCATGCCCAGAGAGATTTCCTTGAGCGGACGATCAAAGTACGGCTCGCACACCGCACGGATCGCCGACTCCAGGTCGTTGGCGCGGGTTTCAGGCGGCACCCAGCCGCTTTCGATGTGCAACTCGGCCACCCGCTTGTAATCGCGGCGGAAAAACGCCACGAAGTTCTGCGCCAGATACTCTTTGTCGGACTCGGTGAGTGTGCCCACAATGCCGAAGTCCAGAGAGATGTAGCGCCCGAAGGTGTCAGGCTCCAGGCTGACCTGGATGTTGCCCGGGTGCATATCGGCATGGAAAAAACCATCGCGGAACACCTGGGTGAAGAATATGGTGACGCCATCACGGGCCAGCTTGGGGATGTCCACGCCAGCATCCTTCAGCCGCTCGACCTGGCTGATCGGCACGCCGGTCATGCGCTGCATGACCATGACCTCGGGGCGGCAAAAGTCCCAAAAAATCTCGGGGATGAGCACCAGATCAAGGCCATCCATGTTGCGGCGCAGCTGCGCAGCATTCGATGCTTCGCGGATCAGGTCCAGTTCATCGTGCAGGTAGTTGTCGAACTCGGCCACCACCTCACGGGGCTTGAGGCGCTTGCCGTCGGCCGACAGGCTCTCGACCCAACCAGCCATCATGCGCATGAGGCTCAGGTCTTTCTCAATCACAGGCAACATGCCCGGCCGCAAGACCTTCACTGCGACTTCACGCTCCACCCCATCCCTGTCCAGCAAGGTGGCGAAATGCACCTGGGCAATCGATGCACTGGCGACCGGCGTGCGTTCAAAAGACAGAAATACCGACTCCACCGGTTTCTGAAACGCGCGCTCGATGGTGGCAATGGCCACACCGGGGTCAAAAGGCGGTACCCGGTCTTGCAGCAGCGCCAGTTCGTTGGCGATATCAGGCGGCAACAGGTCGCGGCGGGTGGACAGCACCTGGCCAAACTTCACGAAGATCGGGCCCAACTGCTCCAGCGCCTCGCGCAAGCGTTGGCCCCGCGGGGCGTCCAGATTGCGCCCGACGGACAGGATGCGAGAGAACGTGCGCAACCAGGGCTTTTGAAAGCTGTCCAGCACCAGGGCATCCAGCCCGTATCGGAACACCACCCATAGGATGGTGCAGCCGCGCAGAAAACGCTTCATGCCGCCGTCCGGTCCGTGCTGGTCACAGGCGCAGGAACCACGCTGCCGGAGGGCATGCGCGCGCCCACAAACTGCCGCAGGGCCTGCGCTGCGCGGCGGGCCACCTGGGCCACCTGGTGCGCAGGTGCGTCACCAATCAAGCGGGCCAGATCTTCTTCCACATCCCAGCGGACATGGTCTACCAGCCAGTTGATCTCTGCCGCCAACTGCACATCGCCCTCGATGCGAATGGCGGGCTTGTCACCACGCAAGGCACTCTGCGCCAGGGCCAAGGGCGACAGCTCGGTCACCTCCAGGCGCAAGTCGGGCGAAACGCCTTCGGGCGCCACGTTGAACAGGCCCGCAGGAGTCACCAGCAGCGCCATCGAATAGGCGCGCCATTGCACCAGGGCAACGCGGCCTTTTTGGCGGCGCATGCGCTCCATGGCCTCAGGCTCTTGCATCAAGACATGGTTGATGAACAGCACGGCGCGCTGGTGCACTTCATGGACAAGCCATTGAGGCGGCTGCGGCCCAGAGGTGACGCGATCAAAAATGCTGTCCAGAAATGAAAAAGGGGACTGTGTTGCCATAGTCCCCGATTATTCCCTGAACTGGGAAAGCCCTTCGGTATTTACTGCAAGGCTTGCACGCCTGCCACAAGCCAGCCGCTGTTGCCCGACTTGCTCTTGGTCATGTTCCACACTTCGCGGAAGGGGCTGGGGCCTGCAGACAGTTCTTCGCGGATCATGCCGGAGAACTCCACGCTGGCCATGTAGCGATCATCCATCTCTTCAATGCCCAGCAGCTGCGCCTCGATCATCACCACGTCGGTGTGGTTGGGCTCAGCGCCTCGTTGAGACTCCCGCTCGGCCAGCTGTGCGCGGATTTCTTCGAGCATGCCGTCGGTCATCATGGAACGCAGGGTAGCGATGTCCGAGCGATCCCAGGCGGCCTGCAAGGTCACGAAGTTGCGCTTGGCGGCAGACACGAAGCCCTCGGCGTCGAAGCCTGCTGGAATGCCCCAGTTTTGCGAGCCTGCCAGGCCAGAACCGATCACCACGCCCGAACCCTGGGCTTGGCGCGAAGCGTCAAACGCCATACTGCTGCGCTCCCAAGGACGGGCCGATGCGTCGTTGCCGACGTTTTCAGGGCGATAGGTGTGGGGCACCTGCGCTGCCGCAGGGGTGGAAGCACCAGCGCCCTGGAAGGCGAAGGGCGAAGCGCCCGACTGATTGCCCGCACCAGCGCGGCGAGCGCGCATCACCATGCCGATGACCGCCACCACGGCCAAGGTCACCAGAGCAATCAACAGGAACTGAGCGAACTCGGCGCCCAGGCCCAGCGAGCTGGCCAGCCAGGCCAGGCCCAGGCCAGCGGCCAAGCCACCCAGCATGGCACCCCAGGGGCGCTTGGGTGCAGCAGCGGCGGGAGCGGCAGCAGGCGTTGCCGGTTTGGCAGCGGCTGCGCTGTTCGTGGCGGCGCCACCTTGCGAAGGAGCCCCTCCGGCGGATTCGCGTTGGGTGACGTTGCTCGATTGCTGCCCAACGGATTTACCGCCACCCATGCGCTTGGCTTCAGCGTCCACATGGACCACCGCCATCAGCGCGACCAAAACCACAGACCATAGTTTCATCATGTCATCTCCGTTGTGTCATTCGTCAGCGTTGAGCGCAATCATTGCTCTCAGCACTTGATTCCAACATGCAAAGCCACTACTCCGCCAGTCATGTTGTGATAGTCCACATGCCCAAAGCCGCTTTGTTGCATGAGGGATTTGAGTTCTTCCTGGCCGGGGTGCATCCGAATGGACTCGGCCAGGTAGCGGTAGCTGGCGTCATCGCCCGCCACCATCTTGCCCAGCTGGGGCAGGATTTTGAAGGAATACCAGTCGTAAACCTTCTCCAGCGGCTTGGCCACTTTGGAGAACTCCAGTACCAGCAGTTTGCCGCCGGGTTTGAGCACGCGGCACATTTCGGTCAGCGCGCGGTCCTTGTGTGTCATGTTGCGCAAACCAAACGCTACGCTCACCACATCGAAATGCGCGTCGGGAAAAGGCAACTGTTCGGCGTCGCACACCAGGGTGGGCAAAATCACGCCGGCGTCGATCAGCCGGTTGCGCCCCGTGCGCAGCATGGCTTCGTTGATGTCGGTGTGCACCACGCGCCCGGTGGTGCCCACCTTTTTGGCAAATGCCAGAGACAGGTCGCCCGTGCCGCCTGCAATGTCCAGCACCTGGCTGCCTTCGCGCAGGTTGGCCACCATCACGGTGTAGGCCTTCCAGGCGCGATGCAGGCCGCCGGACATCAGGTCGTTCATCACGTCGTACTTGGACGCAACCGAGTCAAACACGCCGCGTACGCGCTGTGCTTTTTCTTTTTCGTCTACCGACTGGAATCCAAAATGGGTGGTGCTCATAGGGTCATGCTAGGCGCCTGCGCACCTGCCGTACAGCGACAACCCCGTGCTCATGTGGGGCATCCGTCGCAAAATTGATATAAAAATGGGTTCCAGCGCTTGCTATACAAGCGCTGGCAGCTATCTTTTCAATAGCATCCGATTGTGCGCATCGTTGTCCAGCACGCGGCCCAGCCATCAATGGCTGCCGCAGGCATGCCCACCCTTGGCAGCCATGGGTGCGTCACGGTCCACCCCCGCTGCGGCCAGGCGCTCGGCGTATTGCTTCCACAACGCATCCTGCTGCTGGCCCAGTTCGTAGAGGTAGTCCCAGCTGAAGATGCCGCTGTCGTGCCCATCCGAAAAAGTAGGCTTGACCGCGTAGTTGCCCACGGGCTCCAGGTTGACCAGCGTGACGTTGCGCTTGCCGGTTTGCAGCACTTCCTGCCCTGGGCCGTGGCCCTGCACTTCGGCAGAAGGCGAATACACGCGCATCAGCTCGAACGGAATGCGGAAAGAAGCGCCGTCCGAAAAGGCCACCTCCAGCACGCGGGAAGCCTCGTGCACCGTCAGTGCGGTGGGCGCGGGTGCGCCCGATTTCAAACCTGCCATGCGTTCACCTGTTCAAAAATTTATAACGACTGCCCACTCCGGCTGTGCGTGGCGCGGTCAGCCTGCGACCAATGCCGCCTGTAAATGGGTGCGCAGATCAGCCTCCAGCGCTGGCAGCCGGTCGCGCACAGCGCCTTCCTGTGCCGCAGGGCTGAGCCGCTGGGCGGCTGCCCACACGGGCGCGGGGAAGTGGCTGTCCCAGTCAAACCGGGCAATCACATGCCAGTGCAGGTGCGGCACCATGTTGCCCAGGGCTGCGATGTTGACCTTGGTAGGGGCCAGGTGCTGGCGCAAGGCCTGCTCCACCACGGTCACCGCGTCCATGCAGTGCACCCGATCCTCGGCCGAGAGGTCAGAGAACTCAGCAACGTGCGCATTCCACACCACCCGGTAGAAGGCCGGAAAGCCCGCCTCGTTGGCGCGGATCACGCGCAACCGCGCGCCGCGCCACACCAGCGCACCACCGTCTTCGGCGCACAAAGGGCAGGCAGGGGCGCGGTCCGCAGCCATCAGACGAGCACCCGCTCGATACCGCCCTGGTTGGCACGGTGCACGTATTCGGGCATCCAGTTCTCGCCCAGGATCTCGCGGGCCATTTCGATCACGATGTAATCGGCTTCGAGCAGGCCGTTTTGCAAGTCGTCCTGGTAGCGGTTCAGGCCCTGCAGGCAGCTGGGGCAGCTGGTCAGGATCTTGACGTTCTCCTTCTCGCCCACCGCACCGCTGGCACGCAGCAGCGCTTCGCCCTTGCGGATTTCTTCTTCCTTGCGGAAGCGCACCTGGGTGGACACATCGGGCCGGGTCACGCCCAGGGTGCCGGATTCGCCGCAGCAGCGATCGCTCTTGAGCACCTGCTCGCCCACCAGCGCCTTCACCGTCTTCATCGAGTCCTGCTGCTTCATCGGGTTGTGGCAGGGCTCGTGGTACAGGTAGGCGCCCTTGCCTTGCAGGGTGATGCCCTTTTCCAGCAGGTACTCGTGGATGTCGATGATGCGGCAGCCGGGGAAGATCTTGTCGAACTGGTAACCCTGCAGCTGGTCGTAGCAGGTGCCGCAGCTCACCACCACCGTCTTGATGTCCAGGTAGTTCAGCGTGTTCGCCACGCGGTGGAAGAGCACCCGGTTGTCCGTGATCATCTTCTCGGCCTTGTCGAACTGGCCGCTACCGCGCTGTGGGTACCCACAGCACAGGTAGCCCGGAGGCAGCACGGTCTGCACGCCCGCGTGCCACAGCATGGCCTGCGTGGCCAGGCCCACCTGACTGAACAGGCGCTCGGAGCCGCAACCGGGGAAGTAGAACACCGCCTCGGTCTCGGCCGTGGTGGTCTGCGGGTCGCGGATGATCGGGACGTAATCCTTGTCCTCAATGTCAAGCAGCGCACGCGCCGTCTTCTTGGGCAGGCCGCCGGGCAGCTTCTTGTTGATGAAGTGGATCACCTGCTCCTTGATTGGAGCCGTGCCCACCGTGGCTGGCGGCTTGGCCGTCTGCTTGCGGCCCACCTTGCGCAGCAAATCCACCGCCATGCGCTGGGCCTTGAAGCCCACGTTGACCATACCCGAACGCAGCAGCTTGATGGTGTCGGGGTTGGTGGCATTCAGCATGGCCATGGCCATCTTGTTGCCGGGGCGGAAGCTCTTCTTGCCCATCTTGCGCAACAGGTTGCGCATGTTCATGGTCACATCGCCAAAGTCGATCTTGACCGGGCAAGGCGTGTAGCACTTGTGGCACACCGTGCAGTGGTCTGCCACGTCTTCAAACTCTTGCCAGTGCTTGATGGAGACACCGCGGCGCGTCTGCTCTTCGTACAGGAAGGCTTCGACCAGCAGCGAAGTAGCCAGAATCTTGTTGCGCGGGCTGTACAGCAGGCTGGCGCGTGGCACATGGGTGGAACACACGGGCTTGCACTTGCCGCAGCGCAGGCAGTCCTTCACCGAATCGGCAATGGCGCCAATGTCGCTTTGCTGCATGATGAGCGACTCGTGCCCCATCAGCCCAAAGCTGGGCGTGTAGGCATTGGTCAAATCGGCATGCATCAGCGCAGCATTTGAAGCGTTTTTGGCCTCTGGCGCTTGTCCAGCAAGCGCAGGCAGCTCCTGATTTCGTAGCAGCTTGCCCTTGTTGAAGCGGCCTTCCGGGTCCACCTTGCGCTTGTAGTCGGCAAAAGGCTGCAACTCGGCGTCGGTCAAAAACTCCAGCTTGGTGATGCCGATGCCGTGCTCGCCCGAGATCACGCCGTCCAGGCTGCGGGCCAGCACCATGATGCGGGCCACCGCCTCGTGCGCGGTCTGCAGCATCTCGTAGTCGTCGCTGTTGACGGGGATGTTGGTGTGCACATTGCCGTCGCCCGCGTGCATGTGCAGCGCCACCCACACGCGGCCCTTGAGCACGCGCTTGTGGATAGCCACCGCCTCGTCCAGGATGGGCTTGAACGCCGCACCCGTGAAGATGCCTTGCAGCTGCGCACGCAGCTGCGTTTTCCAGCTGGCGCGCAGGGTGTGGTCTTGCAACTGGGGGAACAGGGTTTCGACGTTGTCGAGCCAGCTTTGCCAGAGGGCACGCACTTCGGCCACCAGGGCAATGGCCTGCGCCACGCGCTCTTCCAGCAGCTCGGCAGCAGGCACGTCATCGGCCGCATCCTGTTTGCCCAGCGGAAGATTGCCACGCTCAAAAAACTCAGTCAGGGTGTCGCACAGCTTGAGCTTGTTGCGCAGGCTCAGCTCGATGTTGATGCGCTCGATGCCGTCGGTGTACTCGGCCATGCGCGGCAGGGGGATCACAACGTCTTCATTGATCTTGAAGGCGTTGGTGTGGCGGCTGATGGCGGCCGTCTTCTTGCGGTCGGCCCAGAACTTCTTGCGCGCATCGGCGCTGATGGCGATAAAGCCCTCGCCGCTGCGGGTGTTGGCCAGGCGCACCACTTCGCTCGTCACGCGGGCCACTTCGTCGGCGTCGTCGCCCGCAATGTCGCCAATCAGCACCATCTTGGGCAGGCCGCCGTTGCCCTTCTTGCTCTTGGTGGCGTAGCCCACAGCCTTCAGATACCGGTCGTCCAGGTGCTCCAGGCCCGCCAGCAACACGCCACTGCGCTTTTGCTCGGCAAACATGTAGTCCTTGATGTCCACGATGCTGGGCACAGCGTCCTTGGCGTTGCCGAAGAACTCCAGGCACACGGTGCGGGTGTGCTCGGGCATGCGGTGAACCACCCAGCGAGCGCTGGTGATGAGGCCGTCGCAGCCTTCCTTCTGAATGCCGGGCAGACCGGCCAAGAACTTGTCCGTCACGTCCTTGCCCAGGCCTTCCTTGCGGAAGGTGCGGCCAGGAATGCTCAGGCGCTCGGTGCGCACAGGCGTCTTGCCGTCGGCCTCGAAATACTGCAATTCAAAGGTGGCCGTCTCCACATCATGGATCTTGCCCATGTTGTGGTCCAGACGCGTCACTTCCAGCCACTGGGCATCGGGCGTCACCATGCGCCAGCTGGCCAGGTTGTCCAGCGCCGTGCCCCACAGCACGGCCTTTTTACCGCCCGCGTTCATGGCGATGTTGCCGCCAATGCACGAGGCCTCGGCGCTGGTCGGGTCCACCGCAAACACAAAGCCTGCGCGCTCGGCTGCATCGGCCACGCGCTGCGTGACCACACCGGCTTCGGTCCAGATGGTGCCCACCTCGCGGTCCAGGCCCGGCAGGCGGCGCATCTCCACCTCGGTCATGGCTTCGAGCTTTTCGGTGTTGATGACCACGCTCTTCCAGGTCAGCGGAATCGCACCACCCGTGTAGCCCGTTCCACCCCCACGCGGGATGATGGTCAGGTCCAGCTCAATGCAGCCTTTGACCAGTGCAGCCATCTCGGCCTCAGTGTCCGGCGTCAGCACGACAAAGGGGTATTCCACACGCCAGTCGGTCGCGTCGGTCACGTGGCTCACGCGAGAGAGGCCGTCGAACTTGATGTTGTCTTTGGCGGTCAGACGGCCCAGCGTCTTTTGAATCTGGCGGCGCAGCTTGCTGGCCTGCTCAAACGTGGCGTTGAACTCCACCACAGCGCGGCGCGCAGCCACCACCAGTTCGCCCACCAAGCGGTCGCGCTCGGCGTCGTCGGCGGGGGTGCGGCGTTTTTCAATTTCGCCCAGGCGGTGGTTCAGCGCATCGACCAGCAGCTTGCGGCGGTCGGGGTTGTCCAGCAGGTCGTCCTGCAAATAGGGGTTACGTTGCACCACCCAGATGTCGCCCAGCACTTCATACAGCATGCGGGCCGACCGACCGGTGCGACGCTCTTTGCGCAGCTGGTCCAGCACCTCCCAGGATGAGGACCCGAGCAGCCGAATCACGATCTCCCGGTCGGAGAACGAGGTGTAGTTGTACGGAATTTCACGCAGACGGGCGGGCTCGGCGGCCTGCGTCTGCAAGGCAGCCAACGCGATCGGAACATTCATGGGTTAGAGCGTGTTATGTACTTTTACGTGCCCACGAAAACCGGAGACAAGCCCGGCAACGAGGCGCAAGACGCGCAGCGGTACGTGTACCGTCAGCGGCGTGCAACAAAGTGGCCGGGCCTGTCTCCGGCTTTCCCGGAGGGTTGGGCCCTGAGGTTAGCGCTCGCGGCGTTGCAGACCTTGCCAAGGCTTGAGCCTTGCCAGCAGTCCGTGCCTTGCGATCACTAACCTCAGGGTCCAACGTGGGTACGTAAAAATGCATAACACGCTCTAAACCTGGGGTGGGCGCCACGCGCCCGTGAGCCTCGGGGGCGTGATTTTATGCCAGCGGCTTCCCGGGCGCAGAAAGGGGGCACAGAGGCCTTGGACCGCCGCGCCCTGCCCACCCCTCGCTCAGCGGGTGCGGCACAGCATGCCCTCAGTCAAAACAGTAATGGGCGCCAAAACGCTGTCCCACCCGCAGCATTTGGCCTGCCCCACGGGCCACCACGGCATTCATGCCGAAGGTAATGGCCCCGTCCAGGCGCTTGTCGCTGCGGTAGGTGCTCAGCGTATCGCTCACGGCAGGGCTGCTTTGCGCGGTGGCCGGGTCGATGTTGGGAATCGGGCAGCGGGCACAGGGCTTGACGTGGCGCAGCTCGGCGGTGTCGGCTTCGTCACCCTGCCCCACGGCAATGTGCACACCGTCGATGCGGTCCTCGTCATGGGCGTCCACACCGCCCAGCACTACGTTGGGCCGAAAACGTTCCACGCCCACCGCCTCGTGCCCTTTGGCCACAAGTCGCTCATTCAGGTCGTCAATGGAGGCCTCGCTCGTCACCAGCACCGCAAACCCGTCGGCAAACTGGGTGTGCGCATCCAGGTCACCCGTCCACTTTTTGCTGGACAGGCGCAGGTATTCCGGGTCAAAACGCACCAGGCGGCACGGCTGCCCCAGAAAATCGCTGAACCACTGCGCCGCCAGGGCGCCCATATCCCACGCGGGCACCGTGTCATCCCACACAGTGACTGTGGCCGGGCCTTCCACCACATCCAGCGCCACATGCAACGCCAGCATGCCCGGCGCCCGCAACACCATTTCAGAGGATTTGAGCTGTGGCCGGATCAAGGCCATGCGCGGCAAGGTGCGCTGGGTCAGAAAATGCCCTTGCGCATCCACCACCATCCAGGCGCGGTCCAGATCCAGGCCTGTTTCGGTCAGCACAGCCTCCTGCACCTCGATACCGGCGCACGATTTCACGGGGTAGATAAACAGCCGCGCAATGGTTCCCGTCACATCGAATTCTGTTTCTATAGACACGGTCCCACACTCCCTTTGATTGATTCGTTCGTGCCACCTGGTCAGACTGGTTGCCTGCGGCACACGGCAAAGTCGGAGATTCTGCACCGCGCCTGTGGTCGTCAGTGCGCTCCTACAATGCCCGCATGGCGCACACCTTTGACATTTGTATCCGTGGGGCCGGCATCGTCGGCCGCACCCTGGCCCTGCTGCTGGCACGCGAGCGCTTGCGTGTGGCACTGGTGGCCAACCCCACACCGCAGACCGCCGCCGCACCCGATGTGCGTGCGTACGCACTGAACACCGCATCCCGCACCCTGCTTGAATCGTTGCGCAGCTGGCCTGACCCACAGCACGCCACGGCCGTAGCCCGCATGGAAGTGTTTGGCGACAAGGATGGCGCGGTGCACTTCGACGCAGCCGCCCAGGGCGCCGAGGCGCTGGCCTGGATTGTGGACGTGCCCGCCCTGGAGCAACGTCTGGCCGAAGCCGTGCGCTACCAGCCCCAGGTGGAAGTGGTGCAAGCCCCCGTGAACGCGGCCCTGACGGTGGTGTGCGAAGGGCGCGCCAGCAGCACCCGGGCAGAGTTCGGCGTGGATTTCGACGTCACCCCCTACACCCAACACGCCATCGCCACCCGGCTGGAGTGCGAACACCCACACGGCCAGGTGGCCCGGCAGTGGTTTTTGCCCGATGGCATCCTCGCCTTCTTGCCGCTGGACGGCCCAGAAGGTCGGTCGGTGGCCGTGGTCTGGTCGGTAGACCGCGAGCAAGTCGCCCCGCTGCTGGCGCTGGAGCCCGAGGCGTTTGCCGAGCAGCTCGAAACCGCCAGTCAGGGTGCGCTGGGGCGGCTGGAACTCACCTCAGCCCGCTCTTCGTGGCCGCTGCAGCAAGCGCAGGCGTCCCGCTGGTGCGGCCCGCTGCCCAGCCCTGGCAAAGCCCCGCACAGCTGGGTGCTGGCGGGCGACGCGGCCCACAACATCCACCCCCTGGCAGGCCAGGGCCTGAACCTGGGGCTGGCCGATGCCCAGACCCTGGCCCGTGTGCTGCATGGCCGCGACTACTGGCGCAGCGTGGCCGACATGCGCCTGCTGCGCAGCTACGAACGCGAGCGCAAGGCCGCCATGCTGCCCATGACCCTGGCCACCGACGGGCTGCAGCAGCTGTTTTCGCGCACCGAAAACCCGCTGCAAACCCTGCGCAACTGGGGGATGCGCGGCTTTGAACGCAACGGCCTTCTCAAAAACTGGATCGTCCGCCAGGCCATGGGAACCCATTGACGCCAGCGCACTCCGACAGCAACCGACGCCGCGCTAGCGCGCAACGCGCAAAGCGGCAGCCAGCCAACTTTTGACTCGACTCGCTATGAAACTCATCCCTACCCTGCTGGCTGCGGCCACTTTGGCCTTCGGCCTGTCGGCCCAGGCGCAAGAATCCACCATCCGAAAAACGCTGGGCGAACGCATCCCGCAAATGGGCAAGATCGACGAAGTGCGGCCCACCGCCATGCAGGGCCTGTACGAGGTGCGCATTGGCACCGACGTGTTCTACACCGACGCCAAGGGCAACTACGTCATCCAGGGCGAACTCATTGACACCAAGGCCCGGCGCAACCTGACCGAAGACCGCATCAACAAACTCACGGCCGTGGACTTCTCGGAGCTGCCCCTGAAGGATGCCTTCACCATCGTGCGCGGCGACGGCAAACGCAAGGTGGCCGTGTTTGAAGACCCCAACTGCGGCTATTGCAAGCGCTTTGAACGCGACCTACAGAACGTGGACAACATCACGGTGTACCTGTTCTTGTACCCAATCCTGAGCCCCGATTCTGCCGAAAAGTCCCGCAACGTCTGGTGCGCCAAAGACCGCGTGGCCGCCTGGCAAGACATGATGGTGCGCGAGAAGGTGCCCGCCGCCGCCAGCTGCGACACCGCAGCCATCCAGCGCAACCTGGCCTTTGGCCGCAAGCACAAGATCACCGGCACCCCGACGCTGATTTTTGCCAATGGCTCACGCGTGCCCGGCGCCATCAGCGCCCAAGAAGTGGAAAAGCGCCTGGCCGAAGTGGCAGGCGAAGCCCCTAGCGCCAACTGAGCCTGGCGGCTGGGCGGCGGTGCGCAGCGCGCGCCGTCACCGCCCGTATCCTTTCAGCCCCTGCCCCGACCAAGGAGCTCTCATGCCCAAGCCCACAGCCGCCGCCCGCGCGGGCGTCCACTACGAGGTGGTTGCAGCCCACCTGCAGGCGCATTTGTTCCAGGTGACCCTGACCATTGCCCAGCCTCAGGCACAGCAAACGGTGTCGCTGCCGGTGTGGATTCCCGGCAGCTACCTGGTGCGCGAATTTGCCAAAAACCTGCAAAACCTGCACGCCCGCCAGGGCAAGCGCGAAGTCTGTCTGCAGCAGACAAACAAGCACACCTGGGTGGCCGATTGCCACGGCAAGGCGCCCCTGGTGTTGACCTACGAAGTGTGCGCCTACGACAACTCGGTACGCACGGCGTGGCTCGATGCATCGCGCGGCTTTTTCAACGGCACCAGCCTGTGCCTGCGGGTGCATGGGCAAGAGCAGCAACCTCACACCCTGGATGTATCTGCCCCGGCAGCGCCCACCTGGTCCCTGGTCACCGGGCTGGCTGCGCTGAAGGTCGATAAAAAAGGCTTCGGCCTTTACGCCGCAGCGCACTACGACGAACTGGTGGACTGCCCCGTGGAAATGGGCGACTTCTGGGTGGGCAAGTTCACCGCGTGCGGTGTGCCCCACCGCTTTGTGGTGGCCGGGGCCGCGCCATCGTTTGACGGCCAGCGGCTGCTGGCCGACACGCAGAAGATTTGCGAAACCGCCATTCGCTTCTGGCACGGCCAGGGCAAGGCCCCGTTCACCAGTTACCTGTTCATGCTCAACGCCGTGAACGACGGCTACGGCGGGCTGGAACACCGCAACTCCACCGCTTTGATCTGCGGGCGCCGCGACCTTCCCCGCCAGGGCGAGGCGCGCCAGAGTGAGGGCTACACCACGCTGCTCGGCCTCATCAGCCACGAATATTTCCACACCTGGAACGTGAAGCGGCTGCGCCCCGCCGAGTTTGCCGGCTACGACTACGACCAGGAAAACTACACGCAGCTGCTGTGGTTCTTCGAGGGCTTTACCAGCTACTACGACGACCTGCTGCTGCGCCGTGCGGGCCTGATTGACGACGCCACCTACCTCAAGCTCATCACCAAGACCATCAACCAGGTGCTGCAAACGCCTGGCCGCCAGGTGCAAACGGTGGCGCAAGCCAGCTTTGATGCCTGGGTGAAGTACTACCGCCAGGACGAAAACACCCCCAACGCCACGGTGAGCTACTACACCAAAGGCTCGCTGGTGGCACTGTGCCTGGACCTGCTCCTGCGCCAGCACGGCAAGGCCACGCTGGACGACGTGATGCGTGGCCTGTGGAGCCGCTGCAAGGCAGGCCCCATGAGCGAAGCAGATTTGCTGGCCGTGCTGGAGGAGCTGACCGGTCGCAGCTACGCCGCCGAAGTTGCGCAGTGGGTGCACAGCACCGACGAGTTGCCGCTGGCCGCCTTGCTGGCCGCGCACGGCGTCAGCCTCAAGCCCGACACCGCCCAGCTCGCGCAGCGCCTGGGCATTCGGGTGGCAGAAAACCACAGTGTGCAGATCAAGACCGTGCTGCGCGGCAGCGCTGCGGAACAGGCCGGTTTTGCTGCGGGCGACGAATGGCTGGGCCTGCGGGTGAAAACCCAGGCCTGGCGCATCAGCAAGCTCGACGACGTGGCGTTTTACGCCGGCCCCCAAACCCAACTGGTGGCCGTGGTGGCGCGCGACGGGCGCTTGCTGGACCTGCCCCTGACCCTGCCTGCTGCGGTGCCGCCAGGCAGCGCCGCCCAAGGCAAAGCCCGCCGCCAGCCCCAGCCGGATACCGTGAACCTGACCGCCACAGACACTGCCGCCGCCAGCCGCTGGCTTGGCGGCGCTGCGTGACAGCAAGGTGCAAGCTGCTTGGATATAGTCAACGGCTGCCCTGCTGGACTGAACCAGCCCCCATTTCAAAACCCCAAACCAGGAGACAACATGGCCTACGAAACCATTGAAGTGCGCACTGAAGGCGAGAAGGTTGGCATCATCACGCTCAACCGCCCCAAGCAACTCAACGCACTGAACGATCAGCTCATGAACGAGCTGGGCGAAGCCCTGAAGGCGTTTGATGCCGACGAGAAGATCGGCTGCATGATCATCACCGGCAGCGAAAAGGCCTTTGCCGCAGGGGCCGACATTGGCGCCATGGCCAAGTACAGCTTTGCCGATGCCTACAAGGGCGACTACATCACCCGCAACTGGGAAGCCATTCGCAGCATCCGCAAGCCCGTGATCGCCGCCGTGAGCGGCTTTGCGCTGGGGGGTGGCTGCGAGCTGGCGATGATGTGCGACTTCATCATCGCCGCCGACAACGCCAAGTTTGGCCAGCCCGAAATCAAGCTGGGCGTGATCCCCGGCGCGGGCGGCACGCAGCGCCTGCCACGCGCGGTGGGCAAGTCCAAGGCCATGGACATGGCACTGACTGGCCGCATGATGGACGCCACCGAAGCCGAGCGCTCTGGGCTGGTGAGCCGGGTGGTGCCATTCGACAAGCTGATGGACGAAGCCCTGGGCGCCGCGCTGATCATTGCCGACTTCTCGCAGATTGCCGTGATGGCCGCCAAGGAATCGGTGAACCGTGCCTTCGAAGGCACGCTGGCCGATGGCGTCATGTTTGAGCGCCGCCTGTTCCACGCGCTGTTTGCCACGCAAGACCAAAAAGAAGGCATGGACGCCTTCCTGGGCAAACGCAAAGCCAATTTTGTGCACCAGTGATTTTTTTGGTCTATAATTTGAGGCTTCGGTGGTATAGCTCAGTTGGTTAGAGCGCAGCATTCATAATGCTGATGTCCCAGGTTCAAGTCCCGGTACCACCACCAAATCAAAAACCCTGCATGGTTCGCCATGCAGGGTTTTTTGTTTCTGCCCCGCTTTGCTGCGGCGGGCCTCGGCGCATGCACTGCGTAGCAATGTGCGGCTGCGCCCCTTGGCAGGCTCAGAGGCCTGCCTAGTTTTTCAAGCGCTTTCGGCCTCCAAGCCAGACCTGGAAAGCGTCAGCAGCTATCAATGAGATAGCAACCCATCCGCAGTAACCAGCCCACCCAGGGCTTCCACCCCCACAGGCGGCTCGGTCAGCCAGGGCAGCACAAAGGTGCGCTGGGCTAGGCCCTGCGCTATGCGCTCGCACTGCTTTTGCTCACCCGCCAGGCGGGCTTGCAACAGCGGATCAGAAGTGCCCGTGGCGGCCACGCTTTTGTTGATAACCCATGCCCAAGGCTCGATGTGGGCGCGGCGCAGGTCTTCCTGCAGCGCTGCGGCCTGGCTCACGGGTGTCACCTCGGGCAGCGTCACAATGACCACATGGGTCATGTCGGCGTCTTGCAGGCGCATCAGCGGGGTGATGATGTGCTTGGCCATCGCGCCCCCGGCGCTGCCCTGGTATTGCTGGGTCATCTGCCGGTGGTAGGCCCCGGTGGCGTCCATCAGCAGCAGGCTGTGGCCGGTGGGGGCGGTGTCCAGCACCACAAAGGCCGTACGGGCTTCGTTCACCACGCGGCTGAAGGCATGGAACACGGCCACCTCTTCGGTGCAGGGCGACTGCAAATCTTCCAGCAGCAGCGCGCGGCCTGCGTCATCCAGAGCCTTGCCGCGCGTGGCCATGATCTTGTCGATGTAGGCCTGCGTTTCGGCCCGGGGGTCGATGCGCCCCACTTTCAGCCCGGGCAGGCTGCCGTCGAGCTGGCTTTGCACATGGGCCGCCGGGTCGGTGGTGGTGAGGTGCACGCTGTGGCCCCGCTGCACCAGGCCCACGGCCAGGGCAGCGGCAATGGTGGTTTTGCCCACACCGCCCTTGCCCATCACCATGATGAGCCCGTGGCCCTTGGCGGCCAGTGCGTCGGCCAGGGCGGCCAGCGGTTCGGCCTGCAAAGCGGCGCCAGCCGCAGCCGCTGGCGTAGCGGGGGGTACGACATCCCCACCCAGCAAGGCGCGCAGGGCTGGCAGGCCCACGGTGTCGAAGGCACGCAGGGGCACTTCGTCGCGCGGCAGTTGCGCCAGGGCATCAGGCATCTGGCCCATGGACTCACGGCCCAGGCGCTCGATGGCATCTGCCACCGGGTCTTGCCCCGGCTGGCTGGCGCGGAACAAGCCGTTGATGGCCAGGCGCTGGTTGGCTAGCCCCAGGGCGCGCAGTTCCACAGCGGTGCGGGCGGCCTCTTGCATGGGGCGGGGGTCGGGGCGGGTGACGAGCACCACGGTGGTCAGCGCAGGGTTGCTCAGCGCCGCCAGGGCCGCGTTGAAGCGGGCCTCCTGCATCTTCAGCCCCGAATGCGGCCCCAGGCAGGAAGCGCCTCGGTCGTTGCCCGCCAAAAATCCCGTCCAGGCCTTGGGCAAGCTCAGCAGGCGCAGCGTGTGCCCGGTGGGCGCGGTGTCGAACACCACATGGTCGAAGGTGTGGTCGGCATCCGCCCCCTCGCTGGCCAGCAGGGCGGCAAATTCATCGAACGCGGCGATTTCGGTGGTGCAGGCGCCCGAGAGCTGCTCGCGCACCGTGGCGCGCTCGTCTTCGGTGGCCGTGGCCTCCAGTTGCGCCAGCACGCGCTGGCGGTAGGCCTCGGCGGCGTTGTCGGGGTCGATGTTGAGCATGCTCAGCCCCGGCACACCGGGCACGGGCACCGGCTGGTTGGACAGCGGCACACCCAGCATTTCATCCAGGTTGGAGGCTGCGTCAGTGCTCACCAGCAGCACGCGCCGCCCGGCGTCTGCCAACGCGATGGCAGTGGCGGTCGACAAGGAGGTTTTACCCACACCACCCTTGCCGGTGAAGAACAGAAAACGGGTGGGTTGGGCCAGCAGGCCCAGGGCGGCGGAAGAGGAGGAAGAAGCAGCGACGTTCATCACACCAGCATGGCACAAGCCTGTGAATTTGTCTCGCATCCCGCGCCACCTGGGGGCCGCCAAACTGCTGCCAATTGGCTTGCGTCAAAAATCGCAGCGCCCTGCTACAGCTTGCCCGCCGTCACCCCACGCCTGCGCTCAGTGGTTGTGCGCTAACCCGCTCACCATCATCACCACGACCATCCCGGCGATCAGCCAGGCAATCTGCGCGATGGTTTCGCGCGCCGTGAGCCGCTTTTGCAACTGGGGAATCAAATCGGCCAGCGCCACGTACACAAAGCTGCTGGACGCCACGGCCAGGAAGTACGGCAAAAAGTCTTGCAACTGCCCCACCAGGAAGTAGCCCACCGCCCCGCCCAGCGCGGTCACTGCACCGGCCAGCGACACCTTCAGCAGCGCCATGCGCCGGTTGGCGCTGCTCTGGCGCAGCACCACCAGGTCGCCCATGTGGTGCGGCACCTCGTGCGCCATCACCGATACGGCGGCAATCACCCCCAGGCGCATGTCGGCCATGAAGGCCGATGCGATCAGAATGCCGTCGCCAAAGCAATGCACGCTGTCGCCGGTGAGCAGCGCCCAGCCGCCCGCACGCGGCCCGTGGTGGTGCGCGTGGCCATGGTCGTGCCCATGGTGATGACCGTGGTGGTGGTCATGGTGGGCGTCGTGCGCGGCGGGCTCTGCATGGCTGTGCTCGTGCCCGTGGTGCCACAGCTCGGCCTTGTCCAGCAGAAAGAAAAACACCACGCCCACCAGCAAGGTGGCGAACAGGTCGTGCGCGCCCGCCTGGCTCTCAAACGCCTCGGGCAGCAAGTGCATGAAGGCTGTAGCCAGCAAGGCCCCTGCGGCCAGGCTGAGCAGGTGCTGCGGGCCCACGCCATCGTGGCGCCCACCCAGGCCCATACGCATCAACAGTGCTGCAGCCCACACGCTGCCAATGCCCGCAGCCAGCGTGGCGATCAAGATTGCTATCAATGTCATAGCTATTAGCGCTTATCAGTATTGCCCTAGAGGCATTTTTTATCAAACATCTGCACACCCCCAGCCAACTTCGCTGACCACGCCAGGGCAGCCCTGGGCAAACCACTGGTGAAGCGTGAACTGCGTCATCTGTTTTGAACCAGGCCGGTGCGCACTACAAGCTGCATTCCGCTGCGCCGTTGCAGCGGCAGGAGCGGTGGTTGGCGTGAAAAGTGCGCGGCGTTTGGGGGCACCACAAATTCGGAAACCTTGGCTGCAGCAAAGCCGCTGGCGAGGGCTGATTTCATCTTAGCAATCGTGTCAATAGGCCCCGCAGAACTTTTTCAACACTTTTTTTAGCAGCCAGTGTGCCGCCCTTCTCCGTGGCAAAGCCCGCGCAGTGCGGCCCAAGGCAGTTGCGTAATGGCGGTTGCGGCAAACCACACATCGCAGCGGTGCCATCGCCACCCATTCCATCACTATCAAAAAAATAGCTGCTGGCGCTTGATTATCAAGCGCCAGCAGCCGTTTTCATGCACAAAGCAAATTCGGCAGACCCGCCAAGCCCAGGCGGGCCGCCCGCTTCAGGCCGCCTGTTTGGCCGCCAGCTTGTCCTGCGTCTTGGTGTCAAAGTCGCTCGCGTCGTGCCGCTCATGCAACTGGCTTGCCAGATCGCCGCGCACCCGGTTCACCATGCGGCCGCGCTGCACCGCGCGGCGCTGGCCCACCTGCTCGGCCCAGCGCAGCACATGGGTGTATTCATGCACCTGCAAAAACTCGCCCGCGTCGTAGGCCTCGCCCTTCACCATCAGCCCATACCAGGGCCAGATCGCCATGTCGGCCACGGTGTACTCATCGCCCGCCACGTATTCCGTCACGGCCAGGCGCTGGTTCAGCACATCGAGCTGGCGCTTGGTTTCCATGGCATAGCGGTCAATCGCGTACTCGATCTTGACCGGCGCGTAGGCATAGAAGTGCCCAAACCCGCCGCCCACAAACGGCGCACTGCCCATCTGCCAGAACAGCCACGACAGGCACTCGGCCCGCGCCGCGCCATCCTTGGGCAAAAAGGCGCTACCGAACTTCTCGGCCAGATACATCAGGATGGCCCCGGACTCAAACACCCGCACGGGGTTGGCAGGGTCCGTGCGGTCTTGCAGCGCCGGAATCTTGGAGTTGGGGTTGATGCCCACAAACCCGCTGCCAAACTGGTCGCCATCGCCAATGCGGATCAGCCACGCGTCGTACTCAGCCCCGCCGTGACCCAGCGCCAGCAGCTCTTCCAGCATGATCGTGACCTTCACGCCATTGGGAGTGCCCATCGAATACAGCTGCAGCGGGTGCTTGCCCACAGGCAGCTCTTTATCGTGCGTAGCCCCGGCAACGGGCCGGTTGATGCTGGCGAACTGGCCGCCGTTTTCTTTGTTCCATTGCCAGATGGCGGGGGGGGTGTAGCTGGAAGAATCGCTCATGTATTCAGCTCCAAGTAAAAAACATTATTCAAGTTGTGAAGCAAGATTACCCAACTTCTGCTTCAACGCATCTCGCAGCTTGACATCTACGCCAACGCGCCGCAGCACAGCTCTCTCATAGTCATCGCGACTGTTAAAGCGCAGACCTTTTGCGATGCAATCAAGGATGCGAGATTCGCGAACCGGGTACCTGCTGACGATCCCGTGAATGTCAGATGCGCCCACCATGCCTGAAAGGCGTGCAAGCTCATCGGGATACGTGGAGGGAATGGCAACGTTCAACACAGGTTGAGTTTGAGCAATGAGTTCGTGACGCGTGGGCAGCGAAGAGAGAACTTGATCACGCATTTGCCGCTCTGCCAATCGGCTTGCGAGATGCTCTTTCGCTGCTTGCACTTTGATCGATTCGATCGCTGCATCTCGAGCTCCATCTAGGAGCGTCTGAGAGTCAATACCCAAGGTGTCCGCCTGCTGCGCAGCAACGGCACATTGGGCTTCCTGCGAGTAGATTAGGCTTTCAACGGAAAAAATTGGTAACGGGTAGATCCCCTCATCTTCAAACTTCTTCATCTTTTCCGCAGACATGCCATCGTGATCAATGAGACCGAACGCTTGCGCCCTGTGGATTTGCTCGACCGCACGAAGCCCCTCGACGGCTTTCATCACATCTTTGCAACTAGTGCGTGGTCGCACAGAAACTTGGGGAAAAAGAAGCGAGTAAAGAGGTTGATCCAAACTCGTTTTATCGTTGCCCTCAACAAACAGAATCTTGCGCCGCGCACCGATCACGTCAACCCAGAGCCATTCCGGAATTTGCCCTGAATCTTGGATGACATCGACATCCCACGACACAATTTTTCCGTCTCGCCAAGCGCTACCTCGCACGAGAACAATTTCGCTACCTTTCACTGCCACTGGCAGCTCAAGTTGGTGCGTACAGACCACAAAGCCGCAGTCAGGCCTCGCAAGTATCAGGGCCTTGACAAGTGCTACAACGATAGATGGGTGAAGATGAAGTTCAGGCTCGTCAATCAGAAAGACCATGCCTGGTTGTGCGGCCACCACCTCGGCTGCAAAAACAAGTGCAGATCGCTCCCCATCGGACATGCGTGCATAACTGTAGATTGAGTCAGCCTGCTTGGCTCTTAATTCAGCTCCAACGACCTCAAGCTGCACCGCCAGATTCGCCTGAGTCAGCAAAGAATTGACGATGTCCAATGGGGAGTTATCAGCCTGGAGTCGTGCAATCGCCGAGGAGCTTGGCCCCTCCGACTTTATTTGGTTTGCAGCGTCAAGTTTGTACTGAGTCTCCGCCGCCTGAAGATCGTGGATTGCCGTCTCGTTACGAGTCGTGCCAACCATTGACTTCCATCTTGTATCCGGCTGAGAGTCATAGTGCTTTAGGTTGTTAGTGAGATCACGGCGACTCGCCGGTGTCATGGACAGACTTTCGCTATCGAAATAGCTAGGTCGTGACCCTGGTAAATAAACTACGCTGCCCGTCCACTATGCCGCAAGCTGATTGATCAGAGCAGACTTACCAGCACCATTGCGCCCCAAAATAAATATTGGGCTTCCAGCCTTCACAGCCACCGGCACAAGTCCTGCCTGCGTTTGAATTTGCATCTGAGCGAGGTGGGGACGTTCTTCTTTGTCCATATCTGTCCTCTCGGAATCTTCTCTACTGACCCCAACGGAGAATCAGCCAAGCATGAAAAAAGGCGCTATTTGCGTCTCGTGACCATTCGCGCTATCAGCCCTGACGGTAGACAGAAGAAGAGCGCATAAAAACGATAGATATGCAATATGTCAATGTGCCTTATCCCAATTAGCCCCCACCCCCACCTCAGCCAATAACGGCACCTTCAGCGCCGCCACATCCGCCATCAGGCGCGGGATGTGGGTTTTGAGCCAGTCCACCTCGCCCTCGGGCAGCTCGAACACCAGTTCGTCGTGCACCTGCATGATCATTTGGATGTCTGGCTTGTGGGCGTCCAGTTCTTTTTGCACGGCCACCATGGCCAGCTTGATGAGGTCGGCCGCCGTGCCCTGCATAGGGGCATTGATGGCGGCACGCTCGGCCCCGGCGCGGCGGGGGCCGTTGGGGGAGTTGATTTCGGGCAGGTACAGGCGGCGGCCAAACACGGTTTCGACATAGCCCATGGATTTGGCGGCGGCCTTGGTATCGTCCATGTACTGCTTTACGCCGGGGTAGCGCTGGAAGTATTTGTCGATGTACGCGGCGGCGGCCTTGGTTTCGATGCCTAAGTTCTTGGCCAGGCCAAAGCTGCTCATGCCGTAGATGAGGCCAAAGTTGATGACCTTGGCGTAGCGGCGTTGCTCGCTGGTGACCTGATCGACCTCCACCCCAAACACTTCGGCAGCGGTGGCGCGGTGCACGTCGAGCCCGGCGTGGAAGGCGTGCAGCAGTGAGTGGTCGCCGCTCAGGTGGGCCATGATGCGCAGCTCGATCTGGGAGTAGTCGGCACTCGCAATCACCCGGCCTGCGGGGGCCACAAAGGCCTCGCGCACGCGGCGGCCTTCGGGGGTGCGGATGGGGATGTTCTGCAGGTTAGGGTCGTTGCTGGACAAGCGGCCGGTCACCGCCACAGCCTGCGCGTAGTGGGTGTGCACGCGGCCTGTGCGTGGCAGGGCCAGTTGGGCCAGCTTGTCGGTGTAGGTGCCTTTGAGCTTGACGAGGCTGCGGTGCTCCAGCAGCTTGGCGGGCAGGGGGTAGTCCTCGGCCAGCTTTTCCAGCACTTCTTCGTCGGTGCTGCGGGCGCCGGTGGCGGTCTTCTTCACCACGGGCATGCCCAGCTTGTCGAAGAAGATTTCACCCAGTTGCTTGGGGCTGCTCAGGTTGAAGGGCTGCCCTGCAATCTCATACGCCTCGGTTTCAAGCTGCAGGATGCGCTGGCCCAGCTCGTGGCTTTGCGCGGCCAGCGTGGGGGCGTCAATCAGCACGCCGTTGCGTTCGATGCGGTACAGGGCCTCGCTGCTCGCAATCTCCAGCTCGTAGATGAAGCGCAGTTTGTCGTCCGCCTGCAGCAGAGGCCACAGGGCGTTGTGCACGTCCAGGGTCTGGTCGGAGTCTTCGCACGAATAGGCGGCTGCCTTGTCCACGGGCACTTGCGCAAACGGGATCTGGTGCGCGCCTTTGCCGCACAGGTCTTCGTAGCTGATGCCTTTGCGGCCGGTGTGGCGCTCGGCCAGGCTGGTCAGGTTGTGGGGTTTGTGCACTTCCAGCACGTAGCTTTGCAGCATGGTGTCGTGCGCGTAGCCCTGCACCTCAATGCCGTGGTTGGCGAACACATGGCGGTCGTACTTGATGTGCTGGCCCAGCTTGAGGTGCTTGGGGTTTTCCAACCAGGGCTTCAGGCGAACGAGGACTTCGTCGATGGGCAGTTGCGCGGGCGCATCGGGCCCTTCGTGCCGCAGGGGGATGTAGGCGGCTTCGCCGGGCTGTACGCTGAAGCTGATGCCGACGATTTGCGCGCGCATCTCGTCGAGGGAATCTGTCTCGGTATCGATGGCCGTGAGCGGGGCTTTGTGCAGGCGCTCCAGCCACTGGTCAAAGTCGGCCCAGTTGAGGATGGTGTCGTACACCACCGTGCGGTGCTGGGCTTCTTCGGCCACGGTGCTGGCGGAGTGATCCGCAAACAAGTCACCGCTTTGGCCGGGCATGGCGACGGTGGGGGCTGTAGCCGACGCACCTTTGATGGCGGCGGCCAGGCCCTTGAAGCCATACTTTTCGTAAAACGGCAGCAAGCCAGCGTTGTCGGGCGCTTCGAGCGTGATGTCGTCAAACGCGGGCAGGCCGGGGATGTAGTCGGCCAGCGCGCAGTCGGTCTTCATGGTGACGAGCTGGCGGCTCAGGGCCAGCTGGCCGCTGGCAATGGCCTCGCGCAGGTTGTTGCCCGCCACGCCTTTGATGGCGTCGGCGTTGGCAATCAGGTTGTCGAGCGAGCCGTATTCTTCCAGCCACTTGGCGGCGGTCTTGGGGCCCACCTTGGTCACGCCGGGCACGTTGTCCACGGTGTCGCCCACCAGGGCCTGGTAGTCCACCATCAGCGCGGGCGGCACGCCAAACTCGGCCGTTACGCCCGCCACGTCGCGGCGCTTGCCGCTCATGGTGTCAATGATGGTGATGTGCTCGTTGACCAGTTGGCTCAGGTCTTTGTCGCCGCTGGACACGATGACCTCAATGCCCTGTGCGGCGGCCGTGTGGGCCAATGTGGCGATCACGTCGTCGGCCTCCACGCCGGGCACGGCCACCACCTTCCAGCCCAGCAGGTCCACCACCTGGTGGATGGGCTCGATCTGGCTGCGCAGGTCGTCGGGCATGGGCGAGCGGGTGGCCTTGTATTCGGTGTACAGCGCGTCGCGGAAGGTGGGGCCCGATGCGTCGAACACGCACACGGCGTAGTCGGCCGTCACCTCTTTGCGCAGGGCCTGCATCATGTTGATCATGCCGCGGATGGCACCCGTGGCGGGGCTTGTGGGGTCGCCCGGCACGGCCCGCAGGTCGGGCATGGCATGGAAGGCGCGGTACAGGTAGCTGGAGCCATCCACCAGCACCAGGGTCTTTTTGTCAGTCATGCACGGATTGTGCACACGAACCGCCAGCCGCCGCAGGCGCTTGCCAGCGGCGCGGGGCCCGAAAGCCGGCAAAATAACGCGCCCCACGGCGCTGGCACTTCGCCACCCGCTGCTGAGGCAGTTCAACGGACAAAGGTCAACCATGAAAAAAATGCTGGCATTGCTGCTCAGCGCTGCGTGCACCCTGGCGGTGGCTGAGACGGACCTGAACCACCTGCCCGCGCCACTGAACAAGTCGCTGCGTGGCAACGCAATCAAATCTGCGCAACTGGACAACGGCGTGCTGCGACTGCAGATGGACAAGCCCGCCGTGAGCGAGCTGGTGTACTCGACCTTCGTCTTCCACAACATTTGCGCCGAGCAGTGGCACCACCCCGACCAGTTCGCCAAACTGGCGCTGGCCAAGGTGGAACTGCTCAACGCATCAGGCCAGCAGGGCTATGCCTTTGACGCACGCGGCGATGTGTGCGTGCAGATGGGGCAGCTGGGCAAGAAGTTTGGCGCCTTCATTGCGCAGCGCACTGTGCAGTGCGAAGCAGGCGTGTGCCCCAAGCACCCCTGATGGCCTGACGGTTACCCCCGGCGCGCCACACAGCAGCGGCAAGCAAACACTGGCTCTGCCCGCTGCCCCCAGGCGCGCAGCCTGCCCCGCCTACAATCGGCGCCATGCGCGCACTTCAACTTTTTCTCTTGCTGGGCTTGGCGTCCAGCCCCCTGCTGGCCCAAAATACCAACCAAAATGCCACCCAGGGCAATGTGGAAAAGCGCGAGCAGCTATCAAATCCTGAGCAACTTGGTGGCCGTGGCAACCAGCGCGCTGAGCGCATTCGCGTGGAAGACGGCGGCAGCCGCGTGGACGAGCTGCGCGTGGGCGGCCAAACGCAAAGCATCAACGTGCAGCCCAAGGGCAGCGACATGCCCGCCTACGAAGTGAAGTCGCCCGACGGCGCACGCAGCCGCAGCGGCAGCAACAGCGGTGCTGAAACCAACACCGCGCCCCGTGTCTGGAACGTGATGAAGTTCTGAGCCTGCGCGGGCGCCTTTGCCCGTGCTGCATTGCTGGCGCCGGAGCCTACCCCCTGGCTTTGGCTTGCCCCTTTTCCCCCGCCCCTGCTTTTCCCCCGCTGAGCTGAACGATGGCCGTTTTTACCGAAGTCTCCAAAAAAGATGCACGCGAAGTGCTGCGCCGCCTGCAAATTGGCGAGCTGGTCGAACTGCGCGGCATTGAGGGCGGGATTGAAAACACCAACTACTTCCTCACCAGCACGCAGGGTGAATTCGTGCTCACGCTGTTCGAGCGCCTGACGGCCGAGCAACTGCCGTTTTACCTGCACCTGATGAAGCACCTGGCGCACGGTGGCATCCCCGTGCCCGAGCCACGGGCCGACAAATACGGCGAAATCCTGCACACCGTGGCGGGCAAGCCTGCGGCGGTGGTGAGCAAGCTGCGCGGCAAGAGCCAGTTGGCCCCCGAGCCCGTGCACTGCGCGGCCGTGGGCGCCATGCTGGCGCGCATGCACCTGGTGGGGCGCGACTTTGACCGCCACCAGCCGAATCTGCGCGGCCTGCCCTGGTGGAACGAAACCGTGCCCGTGGTGCTGCCGCACCTGGACGCCGCCCAGGCAGCGCTGCTGAAGTCGGAACTGGCTTATCAAAACCATGTGGCGGCGTCGTCCACCTATGCCGCCCTGCCACTCGGCCCGGTCCACGCGGACCTGTTCCGCGACAACGTGATGTTTGCCGAAGACACCCTCACCGGCTTCTTCGACTTTTACTTTGCGGGCGTGGACACCTGGCTGTTTGACCTGGCCGTGTGCCTGAACGACTGGTGCATTGACCTGCCCACGGGCGCCCACCATGCAGAGCGCGCTGCGGCGATGCTCACGGCCTACCAGTCGGTGCGCCAGCTCACTGCGGCCGAGCGCGAGTTGCTGCCCGCCATGCTGCGCGCGGGCGCCCTGCGCTTTTGGATATCGCGCCTGTGGGACTTTTACCTGCCGCGCGAGGCATCGATGCTCAAGCCGCACGACCCCACGCATTTCGAGCGGGTGCTGCAGGGCCGCATTGCCAACCCCGTGCACGCCTGAGGAGCTGCACCTGCCGGTGCAGGCCACTTTGCCAGCCAGGAGTTTGCCGGGCTGCCCCGGGGTGGGTTCTTGGCGCACCGCCCATAGCCCTTCGCCCTAACCTGGCGCACGCCCCTGGGGTAAATTCACGCCCTGGCGTGCGCTGAGCCGCCCTTGCCCGCCAGAACCCACCACCACCCATTCCATGAAACTCCACATCGTTCCTGCCCAGACCGGATTCACCTGGGTCAAGCTGGGCGTCCAGGCCTTCCGGCGCCAGCCGCTGGCCCTGGCAGCGCTGTTCTTCCTCTCTTTTGTGGCCATGTCGCTGCTGGCCAGCGTGCCTGTGCTGGGCAACATCGCCTCGCTGGTGTTGCTGCCCTCCGTCACGTTGGCGATGATGGTGGCCACGGGGGAGTCGATCCAGGGCCACACGCCCACCCCGGCCCTGCTGCTGGTCACATTCCGCAAAGGCCGCCAGCACCTGCGCCACATGCTGCTGCTGGGTGCGCTGTATGCCGCGGGCTTTCTGGGCATCATGGCCATTTCTGCCCTGGTGGACGGCGGGCGCTTCGCCCAGGTCTACATGGACGGTACGCCCGTGACGGCGCAAATGGCGTCCGACCCCAGCTTCCAGAAAGCCATGTGGACGGCCACCGTGCTGTCGCTGCCGCTGTCGCTGCTGTTCTGGCATGCGCCGGGCCTGGTGCACTGGCACGGCGTGCCACCTGTGAAAGCCCTGTTCTTTAGCCTGATGGCCTGCGTGCGCAACGTGGGGGCTTGCCTGGTGTTCTTGTTCAGCTGGCTGGGCATTGGAGTGCTGGGTGCGCTGGTGATCAGCATCATCTCGCTGCTGCTGGGCCTGGGGGGTGAAGGCGTGGGCAGCCTGCTGATGGGCGCTGCCATGATGATGGCCACGATGATCCTGAGCTGCGCGGTATTCATCTTCCGGGATTGCTTTGAGCCCCCCGAGAGCCTGCTGCACGGTGCACACGATGAGACCACACCCCCTCCCCCAGCTGCTGGGCCGAACTGAAGACGAGTTGCGCTGGCACCGGCGCCGCAGCCTGCTGCAAGCCGCCGCCGCATGGGCCACTGCGGGCGGGTGGGTGACGGCGCAGGCCCAGTCCCGCAGCAACATCGTTGAGCTGCGCGGCGACGTGCTGCGCAATGGCCGTGCGCTGACAGCCAACGACACCATTGCCACGGGTGACCGCATTGAGACCGGCCCAGGCTCCACCGCCGTGTTTGCCGTGGGCCACAGCGCCTTCATGCTGCGGCAGAACACACGCGTTTCGCTGGAGGGAGAAGAGTCAACCACCGTCAAGGTGCTGCGCTTGCTGACCGGCGCGGTGGCCAGCGTGTGGGGCCAGGGCACAGACCGGCAAGTGATTCTGCCCACCCTCACGGCGGGCATCCGGGGCACCGGGGTGTATGCCGAGGTGTTCCCCGAGCAGGCCCTGCGGGGCTATTTTTGCAATTGCTATGGCACGGTGGACCTGGCCGCAGGCAGCGAGAGCCTGCTCAGCCAGTCGGTGTACCACCAGTCCTTCTGGGCTGAGTCCGCGCCACGCAATGGCCGGCTGCTGACACCGGCGGGCGCCATCAACCACACGGACGAGGAACTGGAGTTTCTCGCCAGCCTGATCGGTCAGCGCACGGCGTGGCAGATTGCCGGGCGCAAAGGCACCAAGGACGGCAGCGGTCAGATGCCCTACCCCGCGCCCACTGGTGCCAAGCCCAACGCGCCACGCCCGGTGCAGCCGACCTACGGCGAAAACAGCCCTTACTGAGCGATTCAGGGCTGCGAGCACACAGCAAAAAGCCCGCAGGGCAGAGGGTTGCCCTGTGAAGGCAACACCCTGGCCTGCGGGCCAGATGGGTCGAGCGGGTAATCGACCCCAGCGATCAGGTACCGATCATGCCGCCGTCGTTCTTGGTGATGACGATGGTGGCCGAGCGGGGGCGCTTGCCGGCGCCGTAACCGGCGTTGGCAGGCCACTGGCTTTGGTACTTGGTGGGGTCGCCCACGTCCGACATCTTGGTGGCTTCGCCAGGGTGCTGGATGTTCACGAAGATGGCCTTGCCGTCGGGCGTTTCTGCCAGGCCGGTGATTTCGCAGCCCTTGGGGCCCACGAGGAAGCGCTTGAGCGTGTCGGCCGTGGCCGCCTTGCCCACGGGGGTGACGATGTCCAGCTTGGAGCCGTCGGCCTTGGTGTAGCTCAGGGTCTTCTTGCCGCCGTCGCCCACCGAGCCAGGCACCGCAGCCAGCATCATGCAGTTGCTGACGTCGGTGTAGGCGCCGTCGTCGGTCTGGATCCAGCAGATGCCGCTGGACTTGCTGAAGGCCAGGCCGTCGGGGCTGGAGAAGTCCTGGTCGGCGGTCAGGGCAGACAGGTTCACCAGGGTCGCGTCGGCGGTGGACTCAGCGCCAAACAGGTACACGTCCCAGTTGAAGGTGTTGACCGAATTGCCTTCCTTCATGCGCACCAGGTGCCCGTTGGGGTTGCCAGTCTGGGCAGACGAGCCCTTCATGTCGGCGTAGGCGCGGGGGTTGGCCGCGTCGGGCAGGTACTGGCTGCCCGAGGGGTTGACGCTGCGGTTGCTGTTGTTGGTCAGCGTGAAGTAGATCTCGCCGTTGGCGGGGTTCACGGCGTTCCACTCGGGGCGGTCCATCTTCGTGGCGCCCACCGCGTCTGCGGCCAGGCGGGTGTTGATGGCGATGTCTGCCGCGTCGGCAAACTTGTACGTTGCGTAGCCTGCAATGGCCGCATTGGTCAGAGACAGCTCCACCCATGTACCGGTGCCGTCGGCATTGAACTTGGCAACGTACAGCTTGCCACTGTCCAGGTACTTGTCGCCCACGGCCATGGGGTCGGCGGCGTTGGCATCGGCGGCGCTCCACAGCGCGGTGGAGACAAACTTGTAGATGTATTCACCACGGGAGTCATCGCCCATGTACACCGACAGCGGCTGGCCCACCACGACCTTGCCGAAGGCGGCGCTTTCGTGCGCGAAACGGCCCAGGGCGGTGCGCTTCTTGGCGGTAGCGGCCTTGTTGTAGGGGTTGATCTCAACGATGTAGCCCATGCCGTTCATTTCGTTGCGATAGTCATCGCTGCCGTCCACCGAAGTGCCCAGCTTGCTGTTGTTCCAGCGCTGGTACTTGTCATCGGAGCCGCCGGTTTCCCAGCCGTGGCGCGAAGCGGCGCCCTGGGTGCGGCCGTAGCGCTTCAAAGACGTCACGCTCTTGTCGTTGCCACGGGCTGCGTCGTCGGCAGCGCCGCGGGTGAAGTAGCCAAACCAGTTTTCTTCGCCCGTCAGGAAGGTGCCCCACGGGGTCTTGCCCGTGCCGCAGTTGTTCAGCGTACCGCGTGTCTTGGTGCCGGTGGGCGAGTACTTGGTGATGAGCTGCGAGCTGCCGCGTGCGGGGCCCGAGATGTCGATGGGTGTGAGCGCTGTCAGGCGGAAGTTCTTGGCCGAGCCAGGCAGGTAAGACCACTTGCCAGCCGTCTTGGCCACTTCGATCACGGCCACGCCGTGGATGGCGGTTTCCTTGTCCACTTCTGCGGCGGGGCGGGGCAAGGTGGATGTGCCGCCGTTGGCGTGCAGGAAGAAGGAGGAGAGCTTTTCGTCCGTGGTGGCTTCGTGGTTCATCGCGAGCAGGCCACGCTCGGTGGCGTTGTCGTCGCGCGAGCCATTGGCGCTCAGGCCAAACCACTCCATACCGTCGTGGTGGTCGCCGGCACGTTGTTCAAAGTCGCCGTCGGTACCGTCATTCTTGTAGGCAGGCACGCTGGCGGAAATAGGATCGCCCAGGGCAAACAGCACGCTGGCGGTGTAACCCGCAGGAATGCTCACCACATCGGCCAGGCTCTTGGCCACGGGGCTGAAGCCCAGCAGCTTGGGGTTGCTGGGCGGGGTGCTGTTGTCATCGTCGCCGCCGCCGCACGCGGTCACGCCAAACCCGGTCAGCACCGCAGTGCCCACCGAGCCAACGCCGCCACGCAGCAAGCCACGGCGCGACAGGCGTGCGCCCAGCACCGATTCAAACGTGGGGTTGGCAGAGGTGTTGGCGTTTTCGTTGTTGAAGTCGACGGCAGTGACTGGCGCGTCCATACGTTGTGTCATGGGGTTCCTTGCGGTGGTGGTTCGTTTTACAAAACCAGTGGAGCGTAGAAAGACCACATGACAGGGCGGTGAAGCTTTCATGACATCTCTGTTGCAACCTCCCCGGCAATGCGTGTGGCCCAGCCCGGGCACAGGACAGTCACACCCAAAGCGCTCCGAATGACATCGCAAAAACAAATGCGAATTACTTTCATTCGTATAATTTGCCATCTTTCGCCCGTTGATCTCATGCCCGGCAGGTTCATCCGGGAGGCTGGCAAAGACAACACACCATCCTCCAAGCCCGCAGGCCCGGCAGCAGTGAGCCCGTCTTCTGCCCGCTGCCAGCGGCCCCTCTGGGGTTGCATCAGGGTTTGACCCCAATTACAGGAACGCGACACATGACCTTTTCTTTTGTTCCCTCAGCCCTCAGCGCCACCGTGGTGGCATTGGCCTGCCTGGCCACCCCAGCCCAGGCGCAGGCACCCGCCAACGCGTCCGTCGCGTTGCCCGCAGCCGCCAACAATGCTGCGTCGGTCACGGCCCCGCAGGTGGTAGCGCACTACGCGCACCTGGTTCACTCGAACTACAGCGACACCCTGGCCGCAGCCAAGGCCATGCAGACGGCAATCAGCGCCTTCACGTCGCAGCCCTCTGCTGCCACCCTGGCCGAAGCACGCAAGACCTGGCTGGCCGCACGCGAGTTCTACGGGCAGACCGAGGCCTTCCGCTTCTATGGTGGCCCTATCGACAACGACAACGGGCCTGAGGGCCGCATCAACGCCTGGCCCATGGACGAATCGTTTGTGGACAGCGTGCAGGGCAAGCCCAACGCCGGGCTGGTGAACAACCGCAAGTTCGTCATCAGCAAGAAGAACCTCTCGGCGCAAAACGAGCGCGGCGGCGAAGAGAACATTGCCACCGGCTGGCATGCCATCGAGTTCTTCCTGTGGGGCCAGGACGTGTCGGACACCGGCCCGGGCGAGCGCAATTTTGAAGACTTCGTGGACGGCAAGGCCCCCAACGCGGATCGCCGCCTCCAGTACCTGAACGTGGTGACCGAATTGCTCATCGACGACCTCACATCGCTGGTGAAAGCCTGGGCACCCGATGTGAAGAACAACTACCGCGCGCGCTTCGTCAAGGGCAACCGCGAATCCCTGCGCAAGATGCTGGTGGGGCTGGGCTCGCTCTCGCGCGGCGAACTGGCGGGCGAGCGGCTGGAAGTGGCCCTCAACAGCCAGGACCAGGAAGACGAGCACTCCTGCTTTTCAGACAACACCCACCGCGACGCGGTGACCAATGCCAAGGGCATCCAGAACGTGTGGCTGGGCAAGTACCAGCAAGCCGACGGCACCGTGCTCATGGGCCCTTCGCTGCGCGATCTGGTGGCCGCCAAGGATGCCGCGCTGGCCGACAAGACCACGCAGCAGATTGCCGCATCAGTGGCCGCAACCGAAGGCATACAGGCGCCGTTTGACCGCGAGATCATTGGCGGCAAGGAGGCCCCAGGCCGCCAGCGCATCCAGAAGGCCATCGACAGCCTGACGCAGCAAAGCAAAGACCTGGTCGCTGCTGCCAACGCCATTGGCATCACCAAACTGACGCTGGTGCAGCCTTGAGCATGCAGCTTTCTCAGGCCACACGCCCCCGGCGCGCCCTGCGCCTGGCGGCAGCCAGCGTGGGGGTGATCGCCCTGGGGGGCCTGGGCTTGAGCGCCTTGACGGCCGCCCCGCAGCCCGACCCGCTGGGTGAGAAGACCGGCGGGGACACCACGGTGTACGCCACGGGGCGCAATGCCTTTTCGTTCCCGGCGGCCAACCTGCCCGATGACGAGCGCACGCGCTTTGTGATTGGCAACTCGTTCTTTCGCCGCAACTGGGTGGAAGCGCCTGCGTCCACCAAGGCACGCGACGGACTGGGTCCGCACTTCATTGCGCGGTCTTGCGGTGGCTGCCATGTGCAGGATGGCCGGGGCGAGCCGCCCGCCATCTTCAACCGCCTGGGCGAAACCCAGGACCCCACGGTGGCGCTGCTGATTCGCCTGTCCATCCCCGGAACGGATGGGCACGGCGGCCCCAAGCCTGACCCCGTCTATGGCGACCAGTTCAACAACGCCGCCATCCAGGGCGTGAAGCCGGAGGGGCGCGTCACGCTGCGCTATGACACGATCCAAGGCAAGTTTGCCGACGGCACACCCTACGCACTGCAAAAGCCCGTGTACGGCTTTGCCGACCTGGGCTACGGCCCCATGCACCCCGACGTGATGCTGAGCCCGCGCATTGCCCCACAGATCATTGGCGTGGGCCTGCTCGAAGCCATTGCCGAGGCCGACATCCTGGCCAACGCGGCAGACCAGGCGGCTGCGCCCGGCCCCATCAAGGGCACACCGAACCAGGTGTGGGATGCCCCATCAGGCCGCATGATGCTGGGCCGCTTTGGCTGGAAGGCCAACGTGGCCACCATTGCGCACCAGACGGGCGGTGCCTTCCTGGGTGACATGGGCATCACCTCGCGCCATTTTGCGAACGAAGCCTGTACCCCGGCGCAGAAGGATTGCCTGGCTGCACCCAGCGGAAAGAGCGCAGCAGCGCAGGGCCAGCCCGGCGTGGAGATTGACGACAAGACGCTGGACGATGTGATCTTCTACCAGGCCACCCTGGCCCCGCCAGCACGCCGCAATCCACAAGACGCCCACGTGCTGCGCGGGCAAGCCTTGTTCGCGCAGGCCCAGTGCGCCACCTGCCACCGGCCCAGCTACGTGACGCAGGGCGGGCCGTTTCCGCACCTGACGAGCAAGGCCCTGAACGGCCAGCGCATCTGGCCCTACACCGACCTGCTGCTGCACGACATGGGCGAACGCCTGGCCGATGGGCGACCTGACTTTGGTGCCAATGGCCGCCAGTGGAAGACCCCACCGCTGTGGGGCACGGGCCTCATCAAGGACGTGAACGGCCACACCCGCCTGCTGCACGATGGCCGCGCACGCGGCGTGCTGGAGGCCATCCTCTGGCACGGCGGCGAGGCTGACGCAGCGCGCGAGCAGGTGCTGAAGATGAAGAAGTCCGACCGTGATGCGCTGGTGAAGTTTGTGGAGTCTTTATGAACGCGCCCCGCATCCCCACGGCCATCCCTCGCAGGGCAACGCTGTTGCTGGCGTGTGCCGCTTTCGCTCCACTGCCCGTGCTGCAGGTCTCGGCCCACGCCCAGGCCGCGCGCGGCGCACCGGCCCAACGAACGGCAGAAGCAGCCCCCACATGGCAGCGCGAGGCCGTGCCTTTTTATGACACGGTGCATGCGCTGCAAGGCATCTACGCCCACCACGCCGCGCCGCAGGCACAGGCCTGGGAGCGCAGCGCGCAAGCACTGAGCGAGGCAACAGCTGCACTGTGCCAGGCCAGCTCCGGTAGCGATGCACAAGCGGCATTGCAGCAAGCCCGCACCGCCTGGCGCAGCACCGCCGGGCAGTGGGAGGCACTGTCTGCCGTGGCCATCGGCCCGGTGATCGCGCGCCGCACCCAGCGCGCGATTGACTTTGCGCCCACCCGCCCGGCGTTGATCGAAAAAGCCATCCAGATCCAGCCCCAGGGGGCTGCGGCCATGGAACGCGTTGGCACCCCGGCCAAGGGCCTGCCCGCACTGGAATGGCTGCTGTGGACTCGCCCGATGCAGCCAAGCACACCCGCCTGTGGCTACGCACACGAAGTGGCGCTGGATATCGCCCGCGAGGCCGCCGCCGTGGCCGCTGAATTTTCCCGCGCCGCCCAGACTGACTGGGGCGCAGAGGAGCAGCAGGATGCCTCCACCCAGGCCATGAGCGAATTCGTGAACCAGTGGGTGGGCGGCATGGAACGCCTGCGCTGGGCGCACATGGAAAAGCCCTTGCGCGCCGCCCAAGGCAGCAAGACCCCTGAATACCCGCGCAGCACCAGCCAGAGCACCCTGGCCGCCTGGGCCGCGACCTGGCAGGGTTTGCGCAGCGTGACTGTGCAAAGCGCCAGCGCCGCAGCCCCTGCGCCCGGCACCGCCCTGGTACCACTGGCAACCTACCTGCGAGGCAAAGGCCAGAACTTGCTGGCAGACAAGCTACAGCAGGCCGTACAGGAAGTGGACGCATCCATGGCGCAGGTGCAACGCGCTGGGGTGCGTGGCAAGGCCGCCATCCACCAGGCCGCGCGTGACCTGGCGGCACTGAAGTTTCTGGCCGAATCTGAAGTGGCGCCTGCGCTGCAGGTGAGCATTGGCTTTTCGGATGCCGATGGCGACTGAATCCCTCCACCGCCCCGCTCTGCCCCGCAGGCAGGCCCTGGCTCTGCTGGCCGGCACCGCTGGGCTGGGAGCCTGCGCCTGGCTGCCAGCCGAGGCTGCCACAGCGCGGGCACAGGGCGCATCGGCGCGTCTGGCTGCGGCATGGGAGGTGCAAGGCCGTTACTTCATCGGCCTGCTGTCTGCTGCAACGCCCACGGCCCGCCCTGCGCTGAAGGTGCACGCAGCGCTGGAAGTGCCATCGCGTGCCCATGGCGTGTGCCCCCTGGCCGATGGCTCCGTCGTGGCCGTGGCACGCCGCCCTGGTGACTGGCTGGTGCGCTGGCACCCGGCCCAGGCCACGCCGCAGTGGCATTGGCATTGGCAAACCACAGATCACCGCTACCCGGATCGCACCTTCAATGGCCACGTCCTCAGTGGACTGGCAGGGACCGATGGCGAGTACCTCTACACCACCGAAACCGACGTAGAGACCGGTGCCAGCGTGGTGGGCGTGCGCCATGCCCGCACCCTGGAGAAGCTGGCCGAGTGGCCCACCCAAGGCATTGACGCGCATGAGCTGATCTGGGACCTGCACAGCCCCGGCGGGCCCACCCTGCTGGTGGCCAATGGTGGCGTGCCCACCGCCCCGGAGACAGGGCGCAGCAAACGCGACCTGCACCGCATGGATTCGTCCCTGGTGCGGCTGCACGCCACCACGGGGCGCCTGATGGGCCAATGGCGGCTGCAAGACCCGCGCCTGAGCCTGCGCCACCTGGCCTGGGGCCCCGATGGAAAAACACTGGGCATTGCCCTGCAAGCCGAGCACGACGCCCCGGAGGAGCGCCGCGCGGCCCCGGTGCATGCCCGGTTTGACGGGCAAACGCTGTACGCCTCTGCCGCGCAGCCCGCCGCCGAAACCCGTGCGGCACCGCCCCTGCAAGGCTATGGCGGCAGCATCGTGACGGCGCCAGAGGGCTGGGCAGTCAGCTGCACGCGCGCGGGCTGCGTGGCGTGGTTCAACATGCAGGGCCAGCTCACCACGCGCATGGCGCTGAGCGAGGTATGCGCACTGGCCAGTGCCCCTGGTGCACAGAGCCACACCACACTGTGGGCCGCAGGGCAAAGCCATAGCCTGCGCCAAAACGGTGAACCATTGGCCGTGCCCCCGCTGCGCGTAGCGCATGAAGGCAAGCTGCAAGCGGCCCGCATGGACAACCACTGGGTGTGGGCGCAGGGGTTTGAATAAAAAAGGGCTCTAGCGCTTATTCAGAAAGCGCAAGCAGCTATATTTTTAATAGCAAACAGTTTTCAGGCAGCCTGTGCAGGCGGCTGCCGCACTGCTTGCACCAAGTCGTGCACAAACCGCAGTTTGACCATGGCCCCGGCAGACAGGGCAAAGGGGTAGGCATCGCTCTGGCCCAGGCTGCGGTTCAGGCTATTGAGCAGCAAGGTGACTGGCACCCACTGGCCCACCATGTCATCAAAACTGGGGGCGGGGCTGCCAAAGGGGTCTGACACGGTGTGGCGCACAGCGGGCTGGGGGCCGAATGGCGGCGTGGGCACCGCAACGCCCAGCTGGTAGCTGGCAGCCGTCTCCAGCAAATCCACCATGTGCAGGTAATGGGCCCAGGTTTCGGCCCAGTCTTCCCAGGGGTGGGCAGAGGCATAGGCGCTGACATGCCGCTCAGCCCACGGCCCCACATCCCCCCCCTTGGCGTAATGCGCCTGCAGCGCCCCGGCATAGTCAGCGCGCTCGTCGCCAAACACGCGGCGGAACTCCTCCAGGCGGGCACCGCCTTGCACCAGCTGGTCCCAATAGAAATGGCCTGACTCATGCCGCAGATGGCCGATGAGGGTGCGGTAGGGCTCGCCCAGCGCGATGCGGCGGCGGGCGCGCTCGTCGTCGTCGGCCTCGGCCACATTCAGGGTGATGGTGCCGCCCTGGTGGCCCGTCAGCACCTGCGGGCCACCCGGCCAGTCGGCCAGGAACTCAAACACCGGGCCGGCCCTGCCCGGCACGGGCTCCAGCCCCAACCGGGCCAGGGTGTAGAACAGCTGTCGCTTGGCAGACTCCACCTGTTGCCAGCGCCCCAGGTTGGCGGGCTCGGACAAATCCGGCAACACCCTGGTCTGGCGGCAGGACACGCACAGCGGCGAATAGTCATTCGCAGGCACTGCAAAGTTGCAGGCCCCGTAGGCCGCGCGGTTGGAGCACATGCGATAGAGCTTGCCTGTGGGAGCACTGCCACCGCGCTCGCCCATGCGACGCCACAGCCCGGCTCCGTCCTGCGGCGCAGGCGCCAGCGTGGCCATGGTGAGCTGGTCAGGCACAAACGCCAGCGTATTGCCGCAATGCAGGCATTGCACGCTGTCAAAAAAAACCAGATGACCGCAGTGGTCGCAATTGAAGACGCGCATGAGACAGAGCTTACCCCTTGCGGAGCGCAGGCTGGAATGGGCCCCAAAAACAAAACCTCCGGCTGCTGGGCAGGCGGAGGTTTGGGTTTGCGAGAGCTGGGGCGTGATGGTGGGCTGTCCACCCGTCACACCCCGCTCGTCAAGACATCAGGGGCGCACCACAATGCTGTTGCGCACTTCACGCACATGCTTGGTGTTGCGTGCAATGTTTTCAGCCTGGTTCTTTTCGGCTTGCGACTTGGCAAAGCCCGACAACTGAACCGTGCCGTTCAAGGTTTCCACGCTGATGGCGGTGGCAGAGACCGTCTTGTCTTCAGCCATTTTCGCCTTCACGGCGGTGGTGATACCGGCGTCGTCCATATAGGCGCCGACGGTTTGCTGTTCGCGGGCCACCGAGCAGCCAGTGGCTGTCAGGATGGTGGCGCCAGCCATAGCGGCAAAAGCAAGAGCACGTGCGTATTTCATGGTGTTTCCTTCTTTAAAGTGAGTCGAACGCGGGTGCTGGCAAAAAAATCAATCCCGGGCTCCATGGCACCCTCCGCAACCACGGGACTGAGGCGAATCCGAACGATCGCTAAACCGCCGAATCCTGGGGGAACCTGTGTCAGCGAGCTGACGGGCGGCGCGAGAGCCATAGCGCCAGGGCACCGATGGCTGCGCCCGAGGCCACCGCAATCGCCATCGACTTGGCAGGCTGCTGGGCCACGTAGCGAGTAGTGGCTTCAGACACCTCGTGCAACTGGCGACGAGCGCGGTCGCTGGCCTGGGCGCAGCGGTCAATGCTGCGTGTGGCGATGTCCTGGGCCCGTGCGGCCAGGTCCTGAATGACGGGGCTGGCATCGGCGCGCAGTTGGCGCACGCCACCTTCGGCGGCATCAAACAACTGGTCGGCCTTGTCGTGCGTTGCTTTCACAGCCTCTTCCGCGCTTTGCAGCACGTTGTCCGACAGGTTGCGAAGCTTGGTGGGGGCGGTGTCTGTCATGTTTTCTTTACTCATGGATCACTCCTGTTTTGAGATGGGTACAAAGGGCGAGAGGCGAAGACCACTCAGGTGGCTAAGGCGTCAACCCCTTTTGAGCAGTCCAACCACGAACGTGACGACTGCCATGACCACAAAGACGAAGAACAAGATTTTGGCGATGCCGACGGCGCCGGCAGCAATGCCACCAAAACCGAAGACTGCGGCGACCAGAGCGATCACCAGAAAAACGACTGCGTAGTGCAGCATGACCATCTCCCAAAAATGCGCCGGCACATTGCCAGCAGTGGGCGACACCTTGAATCGGTGCCAGAAAGGTCGTTTTGCAGTTCACTGCGCACAAGGAACAGAGCGGGTTGCCAGGTGCCTGAAATACGCAGAGAGCTATTAAACGACTCGCTGGACTTCACTGTAAGCAAGCACGGCAACCGGCAGTGACGGTGGCAGGCGCGCAGGCGTGTCGGCCCCCTCACACCCGCGCTGTAGGACAGCGCCTGCCCCTGCTCATGCGGGGACTGCCGGCACCCGGCGCAACGCACAGCAGGGTGGGCAATTCAGACAAGAAGTCCCCGGCCGACCGCAGCGACGGAGCAAAAGCCGCTGGAAAGCGATAGCCACCTCTGCGCCGCGGCCCCTCACTGCCACGGCCTGGAGGGTGTTAGCGCAGCAGGGGCAAGACCGCCGACAGCAAGGTGCCCTTGCCGGGGCTGGAGTGCACACTCAGGCGCCCCCCTGCTGCCTCTACCCGGTGGCGCATGCCCGCCAGGCCGTGCGAAGACACCTGCACGCTGGCCGGGTCAAAGCCCGCACCGTCGTCGTGCACCTGCACCGCCACATGGTTGGGATGTGCGTGCACGGACACCAGCACCTTGTGCGCGTTGGCGTACTTGCCGATATTGGTCAGTGCCTCTTGCACCATGCGGTACACCGTGAGCTGCGTGGCGCTGGGCAACTCGACCGTCTCCAGGTTGGTCTCGACCTCAATACCCGCACGCTGTGCAAACTCACGGGTGAGAATTTCGAGCGCAGCCGTAAGCCCCAGGTGCGACAAGGAGGAAGGTCGCAAGTCCTCGATGATGCGGCGCTTGAGGGCGATGCCGCTGTTGAGCGTGTCGGTGAGGTGCTTGAGGCGTTCGGTCACGTCCGGCGCATTCGCATCCAGCTTGGATTTCAAGCGCGCCACGTCCAGCTTGGCGGCGGTGAGCAGTGCTCCCAGTTCGTCGTGCAGCTCGCGGGCCAGGTGGCCGCGCTCGTCTTCCCGCACTTGCTGCAAGTGGTTTGCCAGCTCCGACAGGGACGCCGTTCGCTCGCGCACCAGGCCTTCCAGGCGGTCGCGCTCGTGTTCAAGCAAGGCCTGTTCGCGCTGGTTCACCACCTTCAGGGCATTGGCCTGGCGCAGGTACATGAAGAACGCCAGCAGGCCAATCGCCGTGACCACGGCGATGCCAATGCGCGAGAGCATGAGCGACTGCACGATTTGGGCCTGGCCGATCTGGATCTTGACCGTGGCGCGCTCGATGAGTGCATGGGCGTGCTTGCGGATTTCATCCATGTTCTCCCGCCCCATGTCGGTGTGCAGAATGAACTTCCAGGCGTCTTCATTGCCCTGTCTGCGCAATCGCAGGCTCAACTCCATCTCTGCGAGCTTGCGCGAGATCTGGCGCGACAGCAGCGCCACCATCAGCATGTCGTCCTTGGAGTCCACAAACTGGTTGCGCAAGGTGTCCATGTGGCTTTGCAGCGCCGTCATGGCTTTGTCGTAAGGCTGCAGGTAGATGTCGTTGCCCGTCAGCAGGTAACCGCGCTGGCCGGTTTCGGCATCGAGCATGCTTTGCAGCAGTCTGTTGACCGTGTCACGGGTGGCCTGCCACTGGCTCATCTGGCGCACCGCGTCTTGCGAGCGCATATGCCCGACTTCGTTGATGCCGACCAAAACCAAGGCGGCCAGCAGAGCCATGGGCAGGCTCAGCGCCATGCGACGAACTTTTGGTAACCACCGCCGCAAAGATGCTTGTAGGTTCATAGCTTGGAATCAGGATAAAGTTTGGCGCTTGCGGTGTTGAATGCAATGCATCAGCAACACCCGAACGCGGTTTGTCTACAACTCACTGAGGGCTGCATGCACACCCTCCAGAAGGAAAACACAATGATCAAAATTGGCATAGTGGATGATCACGCTATTGTTCGCTCAGGCTTGCGCCAGTTTCTGTCGGAGCATGTCGATTTACGCGTAGAAGGCGAAGCATCGAATGGCCGCGAGGCGATTGACCTGGTGCGCAATCACGAAATCGACGTACTGCTGATGGACCTTTCGATGCCAGGCCAGAGTGGTCTGGACGCCTTGGCCATGCTGCGAGCCAAGGCACCCGACATGGGCATTCTGATTTTGAGTGGCTACCCCGAAGAGCATTACGCCATCAATCTGATTCGCCAGGGGGCCAGTGGTTATCTCAACAAGGAATGCGAGCCCTCCGAAATTGTGGAGGCCATCCGTGTGATCGCGCTGGGCAAGCGTTACCTCACTCCCACCGTTGCCGAACTGCTCGCCCAGCAACTCAACCGCAAAGACGATGCACCTCCACACGAGCAGTTGTCCGAGCGCGAGTTCCAGGTGTTCTTGAAGCTGGCCAAAGGCGAGACCGCAGGGGACATCGCCAAGGACCTTTCACTGAGCGTGAAAACCGTGAGCACCTACCGCACGCGCCTCATGGAAAAAATGGGCCTGTCTTCCAACAGCGACCTGACGTACTACGCGCTCAAGAACCAGCTCATCGACTGATGTAGTCGTCTACCCTCCTGGCCAATGCGAACGCCGCCAGGAGGCGTTCAACCCTGCAAAATACTCAAACTGTGTGGAATGGGTGAGAGAACGATGGAAGCACTGCAACGGTGCTTGCTCACCCAACCAGAGACAGGCACCACGGCGCCCGATCAGCCCCGGCTGTGCGCCACGCAGTAGTCCACGAGCGCATCGATTTCATTAGATTTGTCAAAGACGGCGTCTACCCCGAGTTGCGCGCAACGCATGCGGATATCGGGGGTGGCGTAGTTGCTGAGGACGACCATTTTCTGCCCGGGGCTGCGCTCACGGCAGGCCTCCAGCACCCCTAGGCCACTGCCCTGGCGCAGGAAAAGATCGACGATAGCCAAGTCCCACTGACCGGAGCGCTCCTTGAGCCAGACCTTGCCTTCATCTTCTGTTTCAGCGAACCCCACAGGCTCTACCGACGCCAACTCCTCCAGAGTCCCGATCAGGTTTTCTCTGATGGTTGCGTTGTCTTCAACAATGTAAGTGCGGAGTTTCACAGCCTGATCCAAGAGTCCGGCCAGAACCCATACGCCATGGCCGAAGACGTACTTTAAGCCGGATGTTTTTATCATTCTGCCAGCCAGCACTCGCTGGTTGCGTAGGACTTCTCCTACTGTTTGCCACAGACAACGCAGGCGGGATCGCGTGGCACTTTCATCGTATTCCACTCCATGGTGCGGCCATCGAGCATGAGCAGGCGCCCGGTAATGGCTGGCGCGGCGCCAGAGATGAGCTTCAAGGCTTCGGCTGCCTGCATGGCGCCGATGACGCCGACCAGCGGGGCGAAGACACCCATGGTGGAGCACTGCACTTCCTCAAACTCGGCCTCGGGTGTGAACATGCAGGCATAGCAGGGCGACGCAGGATCACGCGGATCAAACACCATCACCTGCCCATCAAAGCGGATGACGGCACCAGCCACCAAAGGTTTGCCGTGGCGAATGCAGGCAGCATTGACGGCGTGGCGCGTAGCGTAGTTGTCGCTGCAATCCAGAACCACCGTTGCCTGGGGCACCCACTCATCGAGCAAGGCGGTATCTGCGCGCTGCTGCAAGCAGGTGACCTCCACGCCGGGGTTGATGGCACGCACCGCCTGTGCGGCAGATTCCACCTTGGGCTGTCCCACGCGGTCGGTGGTGTGCGCCACTTGCCGCTGCAGGTTGGTGAGGTCCACCACATCGTGGTCCACCAACGTGATGCGCCCAACGCCCGCCGAGCCCAGGTACAGCGCCACGGGTGACCCCAGGCCCCCAGCGCCAATCACCAGGGCATGCGAGGCCAAGACCCGCTCTTGCCCCTCAATGCCTACTTCATCGAGCAGGATGTGGCGCGAATAGCGCAGCAACTGTTCATCGTTCATTGTTCTCTCATCCACCACATCAAAAAGGCCGGGCTCCTGATGGAGCCCGGCCTTTGTACATGAAAACCGGGAAGGGCAAGCCTGCGCTCAGTTTTCCTTCTTTTCTTCCTTGCGCTCCGTCTGCGTCTTGCTCACCAGCACTGCCCGACCCTTGAGCTTGTTGAGCGCCTGGGTCAGCTGGAAATCCTTGTCGGTACCAAACTCTGGCAACTTGCGCTCGGCCGCAGGCTTCTTGGCTTCTTCTTCAAGGCGCTTGCGGGCTTCTTCACGGGCCTTTTCACGGGCCTCGTCCTTTTGCTCTTCGCCCTGGCCGCTGCCCAGGTGTTTGTCCAGATCAGCCTCGCGCATACGCAGCGCGGCAAACACATTGCCCTCTTCAGACTCGTCGATCATCACGTCAGGCACGATGCCCTTGGCCTGGATGGACTTGCCGCTGGGGGTGTAGTAGCGGGCGGTGGTCAGCTTGATGCCTGTATCGGGCCCCAAGGGCCGTACGGTTTGCACCGAGCCCTTGCCGAAGGTCTGACTGCCCATGATGGTGGCGCGCTTGTGGTCTTGCAAGGCGCCGGCCACGATTTCGCTGGCCGATGCGGAGCCTTCGTTCACCAGCACCACCAGGGGTACGGTTTTGAGGGCCGCAGGCAACCGGCGCAGCGGGTCGCTGCCGTTGCGGCGCATGTAAAACTCGGGCGATGCTTTGTAGGTGGCCTTGCTTTCGGCCAGCTGGCCGTTGGTGCTGACCACGGTCACATTCTCGGGCAGGAAGGCTGCCGAAATGGCGACAGCTGCATCCAGCAAGCCACCGGGGTCGTTGCGCAGGTCCAGCACCAAGCCCTTGAGATTGGGCTCCTGCTTGTAGACGTCTTCCACCTTGCGAACGAAGTCTTCTACCGTCCGCTCCTGGAATTGCGAGAGGCGAATCCAGGCATATCCGGGCTCCATCACCTTGCCCTTGACGGACTGGGTCTTGATTTCCTCGCGGACGATGGTGACGGGGAACGAGCGGTTTTCATCCTTGCGGAAGATGGTGAGGGTGACCTTGGTGTTGGGCTCACCGCGCATGCGCTTGACGGAGTCGCTCAGCGACAGGCCTTTGACGGCGGTCTCGTCAATCTTGGTGATCAGGTCGTTGGTCTTGAGCCCGGCGCGGAACGCGGGCGAACCTTCGATGGGCGAGACGATCTTGATCAGGCCGTCTTCCTGGGTGATTTCAATGCCCACGCCCACAAATCGGCCCGTGGTGCCTTCACGGAATTCCTTGAAAGACTTCTTGTCGAAATACTGCGAATGCGGGTCGAGGCTGGACACCATGCCAGAGATGGCATCAGTGATGAGCTTTTTGTCATCCACCGGCTCCACATAGTCTGTCTTGACCAGACCGAACACTGCTGACAGCTGCTGGATTTCCTCCAACGGCAGCGGTGTCATCGCCCCGCGCGCAACGGTTTGCAAAGACACCGTGGTGAGCGCACCGGCCACCACACCAACCGACACCCAGCCCGCAATTTTGAGTTTCTGGCCCATACAACACCTTTAACCGCTTCAATATACACCTTGGAAGGGCCGCGCCCGCTGCAGTTCCGCGCGGGCGCTCACTTTCGCAGGATCTGGAGGGTTTTCCCCAGCAGATTTACACCGTCTTTACGCTTTTCCCTGCGAAGCCACTGCGGCGGCGGCCTTGGCAGCCGCTTCAGCGTCGCCCAGATAGTAGTGGCGGATCGGCTTGAGGTTGTCGTCCAGCTCGTAAACCAGCGGAATACCGTTGGGAATGTTCAGGCCCACGATGTCGTTGTCGGAGATGTTGTCCAGGTACTTGACCAGCGCCCGGATGGAGTTGCCGTGCGCAGCCACCACCACGCGCTTGCCCGAGCGGATGGCGGGCGCCATGGACTCGTTCCAGAACGGCAGCACTCGGGCTACGGTGTCTTTCAGGCATTCGGTCAGGGGCACATTCTCAGCCGCCACACCGGTGTAGCGGCGGTCGCCGCGCTCGCTGCGGGGGTCGGTGGCTTCCAGTGCAGGCGGGGGGGTGTCGTAGCTGCGGCGCCATACCAGCACCTGCTCGTCGCCATACTGCTTGGCCATGTCAGCTTTGTTCAGGCCCTGCAGCGCGCCGTAGTGGCGCTCGTTCAGGCGCCAGTCCTTGACCACGGGCAGCCAGGTGCAATCCATCTCGTCCAGGGCGTACCACAGGGTGTGGATGGCGCGCTTGAGCACGCTGGTGAAGGCCAAGTCGAACTCGTAGCCCTCGGCCTTGAGCAGCTTGCCGGCCGACATGGCCTGGGAAACACCGGTGGGCGTCAGATCCACATCGGTCCATCCAGTAAAGCGGTTTTCAAGGTTCCAGGTGGATTCGCCGTGGCGGATCAGAACGAGTTTGTGCATGGTTTCCCTAGAAAGAGCGGGTCAAAACCTTACATTCTAAAATTGCTCTGTTCGCCAACCCAAGGAATCTTCGTGAAATTCATCATCGACAACTGGTATTTGCTCGTCGTGGCCCTCGCATCGGGCAGCATGCTGCTGTGGCCGTCGCTGCGCAGCGCGGGTGCTGGCTCGCTCACCCCCAACCGGGCGGTGCAGCTTATCAACCGTGAGAAGGCGGTCGTCATTGACGTGTGCGAAGCCGAAGAGTTCGCCGCTGGCCACGTGGGCGGCGCCAAGAATGTGCCCCTGAGTCAACTCGAAGAGCGTTTGCCCACCCTGGTGAAGAACAAGGCCGTGCCTGTGGTGCTGGTGTGCGCTTCTGGCGCCCGCGCCAACCGCGCCGTGGCCGTGGCCAAAAAGCTGGGCTACGACAAGGCAGAGGCCCTGGCCGGTGGCCTGAAGGCCTGGCGCGAAGCCAGCCTGCCGATTGAAAAAGCCTGACCTTCACCCTTTAACGCAGGAGAGCCCCATGCAACCCGTGAAGATGTACACCACCGCCGTCTGCCCCTACTGCGTTCGCGCCAAGCAGATACTCAAGTCCAAGGGCGTGGAGCAGATCGAGGAAATTCGCGTTGACCTCGACCCTGAGGCACGCACCCACATGATGGAAATCACCGGCCGCCGCACGGTACCGCAGATTTTCATCGGCACCACCCATGTGGGTGGCCACGACGACCTGGTGGCCCTGGACGGGCGCGGCGCCCTGATGCCACTGCTGGGCGCCGCTTGATTCCGGCCACCCGGCCTGCCAGCGCTGCATAATGCAGTCCATGTGCCCGCTGCGGGAGCTGCTCCCCGGCGGGTTTTGTTTTGCAGCAAGTTTGTTTGAGCAAACGTAAATCGTAAGTAGAGAGACTTTGACCATGGCCGACCAAGACAACACTCCCGTTTTCCAGATCCAGCGCGTGTACCTGAAGGATCTGTCGCTCGAGCAGCCGAACTCCCCTGCCATCCTGCTCGAACAAGAGCAGCCCAGCGTGGACATCCAGCTCGGCGTGGAAGCCGCGCCTGTGGCCGATGGCATCTACGAAATCTGCGTCACCGCCACCGTGCAGACCAAGATCAAGGAAAAGACCGTGTTCCTGGTCGAAGCCAAGCAAGCCGGCATTTTTGAAGTGCGCAACATCCCTGAAGACCAGATGGGCGCCATCATGGGCATCGCCTGCCCCCAGATCGTGTACCCCTACCTGCGTGGCAACGTGGCCGACGTGATCAACCGCGCTGGCTTCCCACCCGTGCACCTGGCCGAAATCAACTTCCAGGCCATGTACGAACAGCAGCAACAAGCCGCAGCGGCCGACACCGCCGTGGCCCAGTAAGCTGCACGCATCCTGGCAATTGCATTGGAATGAGGGGCCTTCGGGCCCCTTTTGCTTGATACAAGAGCGTAAGCAGCTATGAAAATCGTAGTACTCGGCGCAGGCGCATGGGGCACGGCCGTGGCCATGAGCGCGGCACAACACCCGGCGGGCCACCAGGTCACGCTGTGGGCACGCAACCCGGCGCAGGCCAGCGCCATGCAAACGCAACACGAAAACGCGCACTACCTGCCGGGCATGGCCTTACCGCCCGCCTTGCAGGTGGTCAGCGGCGACCCGGTGACCGCTTGCCACGGTGCCGACCTGGTCATCGTGGCCACCCCCATGGCTGCGCTGCGCGGCATGCTGACGGGACTGCAAGGCTTGACCATGCCCGTGGCCTGGCTGTGCAAGGGCTTTGAATCGTCCACCGGCGCACAGGCCGCTGACGCAGGCTTGCTGGCCCACGAGGTGTGCGCGCAAGTGGCGCCCACCTTGCGTTCGGGCGTGCTCAGCGGCCCCAGCTTTGCGCAGGAAGTAGCCCGCAACCAGCCCACAGCACTCGTCGCCGCAAGCGAACATGCCAGCGTGCGCGAAGCACTGGTCGCCGCCTTCCACAGCCCCAGCGTGCGCGTGTACGCCAACGAAGACATCGTGGGCGTGGAAGTGGGCGGCGCGGTGAAGAACGTGCTGGCGATAGCCACCGGCCTGTGCGATGGGCTGGCGCTGGGTCTGAATGCCCGGGCGGCCCTGATCACCCGCGGCTTGGCCGAGATGACCCGCCTCGGCCTGGCCCTGGGCGCGCGGCCCGATACGTTCATGGGGCTGTCAGGCCTGGGCGACCTGGTCCTGACCGCCACGGGCGACCTTTCGCGCAACCGGCGGGTGGGCATGCTGCTGGCCCAGGGCCACACCCTGGCGCAAGCGGTGGAATCTCTGGGCCATGTGGCCGAGGGAGTTTACTGCGCGCGCACCGTGGCGCAGCGCGCACAAGCGCTGGGGGTGGACATGCCCATCACCCGCGCCGTGGTGGCTTTGCTGGATGGCCGGTTGAGCCCGCCTGAAGCCGTGGCCACGCTGATGGGACGCGACCCCGCTACCGAGTTTGAAGACCGCGGCTGAGCGCCGCCCTGCTCCTTGCACGCACAAAAAAGCCGCACGGTCTGCACAAGCAGACGGTGCGGCTTTTACATTGGGCGGCCCCTTCGGGACTGTGCTCAGAACACGCCGAAAAGCATGAGCAACAGCACGACGGAAAGCGGTACGCCAAGCAACCAAAGAACGATAGGCATGGTGGGTCTCCTGTAAAAAGAACGGTCACTGAAATCAGTGCCTCCACCTTATTCGCCCACCCAGCGCGGCCTTGTGCGCCACGGCAGCGCCTTGGCGTAGGCGGGTGCCTACCGCTGCGTCATCGTTACAGCCCCAGTTCCAGCGACAGCAACTCTTCCACCGTCTGGCGGCGGCGGATCAGGCGGTGCTCGGCGCCATCCACCAGCACCTCGGCCACCAGCGGGCGGGTGTTGTAGTTGGAGGACATCGAAGCGCCATAAGCCCCCGTGTCGTGGATCACCAGCAGATCCCCCACCTGCGCCGCAGGCAGGTCGCGCGGCAGCACCACGCCACCGTCGCCCTGGGTGAACACGTCTCCCGACTCGCACAGCGGGCCAGCCACCACCGTGGGCTGGCTGGCACCCTGGCTGCCATCGCGGCGCAGCACGCTCATGGCGTGGAAGCTGCCGTACATCGAGGGGCGCATCAGTTCGTTGAAACCAGTATCGACCAGCACAAAGTGGTTGTTGCCCGCATTCTTGGTGGCACGCACCTCGCCCAGCAGCACGCCCGATTCGGCCACCAGGAAGCGGCCGGGTTCAATCTCCAGCCCCAGCTTGTGGCCCACGATGGCCTCGGCCTGCTGGCGTGCGGTATTCCACAGGCCAAAGTAATGCTGGGTGTCGATGACCGGATCGCCCGCGCGGTAGGGGATGGACAGGCCGCCGCCAGCCGAGATGGCATGCAGGTCATGCCCCGCCGCGTGCGCCGTGCGCACCAGATCCACCATGGCGCCGCACACCTCGGCCAGGTGGCCGTAGTCCACGCCCGAGCCAATGTGCATGTGCAGGCCCGCCAGCGTCAGGCCCTGCTCGCGGATGGTCTGCAGCGCCAGCGGCAAATCGGTGTGCCAGATGCCGTGTTTGCTGTGCTCGCCACCCGTGTTGGTCTTGTTGCTGTGGCCATGGCCAAAGCCGGGGTTGATGCGCAGCCACACCGCATGGCCCTTGGATCGGGGGCCCAGCTGGCGCAGCATGTCGATGGAACCGGCGTTGACAGGCACGCCGTGCTCCACCACGCAGTCCAGCGTGGCGGCGTCGAACAGGTCGGCGGTGAACACGATCTCAGACGGTTCGCCACCGGCCTTGAAGCCTGCCGCCAGCGCCCGCAGAATTTCGCCGCGCGACACCGCATCCACCTTCACGCCCTGCTCGCGCATCAGCTGGAGGATGTGGATGTTGGAGCAGGCCTTTTGCGCAAAGCGCACCGTGTCGAAGTTGGACACCTGCGCAATGCGCTGGCGAATGGTGGCCGCGTCGTACACCCACAGCGGGGTACCAAACTGGTCTGCCAGGGCCCACAACTGGGCAGGGGTGAAGGGGTTGGACATGGCGAAAACTCCGAAAAAGCTGAAATCTGAAGAGCCACACACCAGTCACGGTGCGCAAAGAGTGACGGCGATCATGCCTGCCACTCACCATTCAGTCCAATACCAAAATTTCCACCATCGATTCATTGCGGATATGCTTTTCGCATGAACACCGCCCACCCACCCGCGCCAGCCCACCCAGATGCGCAAGCCGCCCTGGTGTCCCACCGGCACATCGAGGTGTTTCGCGCCGTGATGACGGCAGGGAGCGTGACCAGCGCGGCCGCCCTGCTGCACAGTTCGCAACCCACCGTAAGCCGCGAATTGGCCCGGCTGGAACAGCTGCTGGGCTACCCGCTGTTTGAACGCCTGCAAGGCCGCCTGCGCCCCAACGCCCGGGCGCTGGCGCTGTGGGACGAGGTGCAGCGATCCTGGCAAGGGCTGGAGCGCGTGGTGGAGCGGGCCGTGGCCCTGGGCCAGTCGCACGAGGCGCAGCTTTCGGTGCTGTGCCTTCCCGCCCTCGCCCACGCCCTGCTGCCCGGTGCCATTGCGCGGTTGCTGCAAACGCAGCCGCAGTTGCGCATATCCATCACCCCGCAAGAATCGCCGCTGCTGGAAGAATGGATGAGCGCCCAGCGCTTCGACCTGGGCCTGAGCGAACAAACCGCCACGCCCCCCGGTGTGCAGGCCGTGCCGCTGCTCACGCTGGACGAGGTGGCCGTGCTGCCCGCGGGGCACGCGCTGGCAGCCCAGACCGTGCTGCAGGTGCAGGACTTTGTAAACCAGCCGTTTGTGAGCCTGTCTGCCGACGACCCCTACCGCCGCCAGATCGACGCGCGCTTTGCCGAGGCTGGCGTGGCGCGCCAGCTTCACCTGCAAACCCACAGCGCCGTGGCCGTGTGCGCAATGGTGCAGCAAGGCCTGGGGCTGGCCATCGTCAACCCGCTCACGGCGCTGGCCATGGCGGGGTCGGGGCTGGTGGTGCGCAGGCTGGGGTTCTCCGTGCCGTTCAGCATCAACGCCTTGCTGCCGCTATACCGCCCAGCCTTGCCCGAAGCGCAGCCGCTGCTGCAGTCCCTAGAGGCCCAAGCCCATGAAGTGACCGCTGCACTGCAGCGCTTGCTGAACCAGCCCGCGAATTGACACGCCCGGAATACTTTGAGCGAAAAGTGCTTCTAGCGCTGATTTAACAAGCGCGAGCAGCTACGCTTTTAGTAGCAGACCCGTCCCTCGACGCACAGAGCCCAAGGACCAATCCTCGCGGCGCACAGACACAAAAAACCGGCCTCCAGGGCCGGTTTGTGCAGGCAGCGCGGGACACCCCGCGCAGGGATCAGTACCGGCCGCCGCCGTAGCCGCCATTGCCGTAACCCACATCGGCACGCTTGCTGGCAGTGAAACCGCCTGCGTTGTAACCGCCAGCGCCGCCACCGGCTTCACGGGGGCGGGCCAGGTTCACCACAATCGTGCGGCCGTCCACAGACATGCCGTGCAGCGCATCAATGGCGGCCTGGGCGACCTCTGCGGAAGCCATTTCCACAAAGCCAAAGCCCTTGGAACGGCCGGTTTCGCGGTCTGTCATGACCTTGGCAGAAGAAACGCTGCCGAATTCGGCGAAGTTGCTGTGCAGGCTGGAATCGGTCACGGAGTAAGGCAGGTTGCCCACATAAATTTTGGTACTCATAAAAATGTCTTTCTCTAGAGAAGCGCGCAACGAAGGGCACGCAGGGAAGAAATGGGATGCGAATCGGGGACTGCGCTGCGATGGCCCGGAAGGCGCGCCGCGAAGGGGCTGGTCAGCACACGGGTGGGCGGGACATGCAGGCCTGCAACCAACCCTGGGTGACGGCAAACAGCCGGGCGATTTCGGGGGAGGCAAAGGTCTTGTCAAAGCGGAACACGCGGCAATAGCCACCGTTGCTTTCAGAGCGCTGGACCGAGAACGAGGCGCGGAAGCGGCCGCAGTCGGTCGGGTGTGTCGCGGGCGAAACGACGTACTGGCCCATGGAAATGGCTGTCTTGGAAATCTGGTGCATTCAGGGGAAACGCAAGCCCGGGCCGGGTTGCGTGAGCATCAAGGGATCACAGCTGGCTGCAGCTCTACAGTGCAACTGGGCGACAAGGATGTCGCAAAAGGCGGCCAGTGCGGGCGGCTGAAACCACCGGGCTGGCGTTGCAAGAACTGCGTGGTATGCCACGCAACGTCACCGCAATGGCGTCAAGTATATGGCTGCGGACATAAAAAATCCAGCCAATATTCTAAAAAGTTTTAAAACACCATCCTCCCGCCCGTGCAACGTGGCGTGCACCACCCGGCTCCGCGGCCGCCGGTGATGCACAGGGCAACCCTCAGCCCGCAGCCATTCCCTGCACCTTGGCAGCCAGGCGTTGCTGCACTGCGGGCGAGACGAATTTGTCCACCTCGCCGCCCAGCACGGCGATTTCGCGCACAAAGGTGCTGCTGATGAACTGATACTTGTCGCTGGGGGTGAGGAAGACGGTTTCCACCTCGGGCATCAGGCTGCGGTTCATGCCGGCGAGCTGGAACTCGTAGTCAAAGTCGGTCACGGCGCGCAAGCCGCGCACCATGGCTTTGCCACCACGCGCCACCACAAAGTCACGCAGCAAACCCGAGAAGCTCTCGACCTGCACCTGCGGATATTGGCGCGTGGCCTCGCGCACCATCTCGATGCGCTCTTCCAGGCTGAACAGGGTTTTCTTGTGGTGGCCAGCGGCCACGGCCACGATGACATGGCCGAACAATTGGGTGGCTCTGCGCACCACGTCTTCATGGCCCAGGGTGATGGGGTCGAAGGTTCCGGGGTACACGGCGAGAACGTTGTTGGCCATGGCGGGTTGTCTCCTGTCTGGCGAAATGGGGCGTTGGCCGGGCGTTCCCGGCCGCTGGGGCGCATTATGCAGTGCACTGCAACATGGGCACTGCAATACAAAGAAAACAGCCGCTAGCGCTTGATGAATAAGCGCCAGCAGCTATCAAAACAAGAGCAACTACAGAGACGCCACACGGCGCAGCAGGTGGGCATGCACCGCACCGGCCTTGAGGTGGCGGTGCACCGCCAGGCCCCAGACTGCCAGCTCTTCGTCGGCCCAGGCGCGGGGGGCTTCCAGGTAGACGAAGCCATCGGCTGCCACTGCCTGGGCAGCAGCCTGCAGGGCGGGGTTGAAGAAATCGCTGTCAAAAGGCGGGTCGAGCAGCACCAGGTCCAGGCTGGCGGGCGCGGCTTGCTTCAGGGCCGCCACGCCATCGCCGCGCTGCACGCGCATGGCGGTGGCCTGCAGGCGCTGCTGCAGGGTGTGCAGCTGGGCAACCAGGGCGGCATCGCTTTCCACCAGTTGCACGCTGGCGGCGCCGCGCGAGGCGGCCTCAAACCCCAGCGCGCCGGTGCCGGCGAAAGCGTCCAGGCAGCGCCAGCCGCTCAGGTCCTGGCCCAGCCAGTTGAACAGGGTTTCGCGCACGCGGTCTGGTGTGGGGCGCAGGCCCGGGCGCTGGGCCACGGGCAGACGGGTGCGCTTCCAGGCACCGCCGATGATGCGGATTTCTCCCGCGCCTTTGGGGGCTGCGGCAGCGGGTTTGTCTTTGCCCGTGGCCTTTTTACCAGCCGGGGCAGCGGGCGCGGCGGCCGCCTGGGCCTTGCGGATTTCGGCGTTGATGGCGCTGGTTTTGAGGGTGGAACGGCTCATGGCTTGCCCCCCACCACCACGGTGACCATGCGCTCGGGCTGCAGCTTGCGGGCCATGGCGGCGCGCACATCGGCCACGGTAAGGGCTTCCACCTTTTGCGTCCAGTGGTCCAGGTAGTCGAGCGGCAGGTCGTTCCAGGCGATGTTGGCCACGTTGCCCAGCAGCTTCTTGTTGCTGTCGATGCGCAGGGCGAAGCCGCCGATCAGGTTGTCCTTGGCGGCACGCAACTCGGCATCGGTGGGGCCTTCGGCCACAAAGCGCTGCACCACGTCGCGCGCCACCTTTACCGCCTGGGCGGCCTGGTCGGGCCGCGTTTGCAGGCCGATGGTGAAGGCGCCAGCGTGCAGGCCGCCGGCAAAGTAGCTGTACACGCTGTAGCTCAGGCCGCGCTTTTCGCGCACTTCTTCCGTCAGGCGCGAGACGAAACCGCCGCCGCCCAGGATGTGGTTGCCCACCAGCAGGGCCAGAAAGTCGGGGTCGCGGCGCGGAAAGCCGGGTTGGCCGATCAGCACATGGGCCTGGGCCGAGGCGAAGGGAATGGCCTGCTCGACTGGGGCTTTGAGGGGTTCCACCTCAGGCACTGCCGGCAGGGGCGCGCAGTTGCCGCCGCTGGCGGGCAGACGGCCCAGCAGCTTGGCCACCAGCTCTTGCGCCTGCGTGCGGTTCACCGCACCGACGATGCTTACGCGGGCACGGCAGGCGGCCACCGTTTGGGCGTGAAAGCGCTGCATGTCGTTCACGGAAATGCGCGCCAGTGTTTCGGGCGTGGTGCGCTGACCATAGGGGTGGTTGCCGTACACGGCGGCGGTGAAGGCTTCGCCCGCCACGGTCGACGGGCGGGTGGCGGCTTCGCGCAGGCTGGCGGACCAGCGGGCACGGTCCCGCGCCCAGATGTCGGCGGGCCAGCTGGGCTCGGCCATCTGGCGGGCGGCCAGGCGGGCGGCGCGGTCCAGCAGGGGCGCGTCGGTCAATGAGCGTAGCGAATAGCGCAGCGCATCGTTGTCGGCCCCGGCTTCAAAGCCAGCGCCCAGGTCGGCCCAGGCTTCGCCCAGGGCGTTTTCGTCCAGGGCGGGCTCAGCGCCCTGCTCTTCTTTACCGCCCTTGACGCCCTTGGAGGCCATCAGCGCCACGGCGCTGGCCAGGCCAGATTTTTCGGCGGGGTCGCGGCGGCTGCCGCCATCGAAGTCCACCTGCACATCCACCATGGGGATGACGGGGCTTTCCACCAGCCACACCTTGGCGCCGCTGGGCTCCGTCCAGTGCTGGATGGGCAGCAGCGCCCAGGCAGATGGGGCATAAAAAATGGCTCCAGCGCAGGCGCATAAAGCGCTAGCAGCTACTTTTTTAATAGCAATCATGTGGAAAATCCTGGTCCGGTTCAATGGCGGGCGCCAGCAGCGGGCGCGGGACGCTTGCGGGCACCTTCCAGCGGCTGGGGCAGCAGCGTTGCAATGGTGAGCTGGTCGTCGCCAAAGTACTTGGCGGCCACGGCCTGGACTTCTTCGGCGGTGATGGTGCGCAGCAGGGTCAGCAGGCGCTCTTCGGCATCCAGCGGAAAGCCCTGCACCCAGTTGCTGCCCAGTTCCTGCGCCTGGTTCTGCACGGAATCGCGCTCGTACACGGTGGAAGCGATCCACTGCGTCTTGACGCGGGCCAGCTCGGCCTCGCTGATGCCCTCACGGGCCACGCGGGCCAGCTCGGCGCGCAGTGCGTCTTCAACCTGCTGGGCGGTCTTGCCGCCCGCAGGCACGCCGGTCATCAAAAACAGCGCGGGCCCCCGCCCGGTGATCATGGCGGAGCTGCCTGCGCTGTCGGCCACGGGCTGCTCGCCCTGGGTCAGCGCGCGCTCCAGCCGGGCGCCGTCGTACCCGCTGAACACGGCCGACAGCACCAGCAGCGCCAGGGCTTCGCGGTCGCTGGCCTGCAGATCCTGCACGCGGGTGAGGGATGGCACGCGGAACGCCAGGGCCACATAGGCCTGCTCGGCAGGTGCCTTCACGGCGATGCGGCGCAGGCCACGTTGTTCGGGCTCGGTGCGGGGCTTGCGCTCAGGCACCGCGTGCGCGGGCAAGGAGCCGTAGTATTTCTCCGCCAGCGCGCGCACCTTGTCTACCTGCACATCACCGGCCACCACCACCACCGCATTGGTGGGCGTGTACCACTGGCGATGGAAGGCGCGCACGTCGGCGGGTGTCATGGCGTCCAGGTCGCTCATCCAGCCCACCACCGGGCGGCGGTAGGGCGACGCGTTGAAGGTGGTGGCAAAGAGCTGCTCGGCCAGCAGGGCACGGGGCTGGTCTTCGGTGCGCAGGCGGCGCTCTTCCTTGACGACCTCGATCTCTTTCTTGAACTCTTCATCAGGCCAGTGCATGTTGGCGAAGCGGTCAGACTCCAGCCGCATCACGTCTTCCAGCTTCTGGGCGGGAATCTGCTGGTAATAACCGGTGTAGTCGCGGCTGGTGAAGGCGTTTTCACGCCCACCCAGGGCCGCCACGCGGCGCGAAAAATCGCCCGGAGCCACGGTTTTGGAGCCCTTGAACATCATGTGCTCCAGCACATGGGCCACGCCCGAGGTGCCGTCCACCTCGTCCATCGAGCCCACGCGCAGCCACACCATGTGCACGGCCGTGGGTGCGCGGTGGTCCGGCTGCACGATGAGCTGCATGCCATTGGCCAGGGTGAAAAACTGGGCGCCCGCCGCGTTGGTGCGCGGGCTGTCGGCCGCTGCCGCGCGCACTGGCGCGGAGGCCGTGGCCTGGGCCACAAGGGGTGAAGAACCCGGTGCAGCCACATTGGTGGCGGCCCCGGCGCTGATGCTGGCCAACAGGCCGAGTAGGGTGAAAGCGCGTTTCATAGAATGCAGTGATTCTAAGAACCCGCCAATGTTCAGTTTTTTCAAGAAAAAGCCCGCCCCCCCGCCCGCAGTCGCTGATGCCCCGGCACCAGCGCCCGCGCCCGTGACGCCCCCGCCAGCCACGCCCGCCCCCGCTGAAGCCGCTGCGCCCGCCGCCCCGGCCACAGGCGGCTTTGGCTGGCTGCGCAACCCCTTCGCCACCAAGCCACCCGCCAGCGCCCCCGCGTCCACACCCGTGCCCGCGGTGGATGCCGCGCCCACGCAGCCAGCCCCGGTCGCCCCAGCTGCTGCGGCCCCGGTACAGCCGGTGGCCCCGGTGGCGAAGCAAGCGGCCCCGGCGCCCGCCCCTGTTGCCGTAGCGGCACCGGTAGCGCCCCCAGTGGTGCCAGCGCCTGTCGCTGCGCCAGCGCCCCTCCCAACACCAGAACCCGTTACAGCCCCCGCCCCCGTGGCGGCAGAGCGCAAAGGCTGGCTTGACCGCCTGAAAGCGGGCTTGCGCAAGACCGGCTCCAGCATCGCCACCGTGTTCACCGGCACGCAAATCGACGATGCGCTGTACGAAGAGCTGGAAGAAGCCCTGTTGATGGCCGACACGGGCGTGAAGGCCACCCAGCACCTGCTGGAAGACCTCAAGCGCCGCGTGAAGGAAACCAAGACCACCGACCCCGCCGCTGTGAAGGGCCTGCTGGCCGACGCCCTGGCCGAACTGCTGCGCCCGCTGGAAAAAGCCCTGGTGATTGGCGAGCACACACCCACCGTCATCATGGTGGCTGGTGTCAACGGTGCAGGCAAAACCACGTCGATTGGCAAACTCACCAAGCACCTGGCCAATGAAGGGGCCAGCGTGCTGCTGGCCGCAGCCGACACCTTCCGCGCCGCAGCGCGCGAGCAGCTGGGCGTTTGGGCCGACCGCAACACCGTGGAAATCGTGAGCCAGGAAGGCGGAGACCCCGCCGCCGTGAGCTTTGACGCCGTGACCGCCGGCAGGGCCCGTGGCAAGGACGTGGTGCTGGTAGACACCGCAGGCCGCCTGCCCACCCAGCTGCACCTGATGGAGGAGCTGAAAAAGATCCGCCGCGTGGTGACCAAGGCCGACGCCACCGCCCCGCACGAGGTGCTGCTGGTGATTGACGGCAACACCGGCCAGAACGCGCTGGCGCAGGTGCGCGCTTTTGACGACGCACTGCAGCTCACCGGCCTGGTCGTCACCAAGCTGGACGGCACCGCCAAGGGCGGCGTGCTGGCCGCCATTGCGCAGGAACGCCCCATCCCCGTGTATTTCATCGGTGTGGGCGAGAAGCTGGAAGACCTGGAAACCTTCAACGCGCGCGAGTTCGCGCAGGCCCTGCTGTCCTGATCTTTTGAGCAGCACCCGTGGCGCCCAGGCTGGCGCCACAGGTGCGCGCCGTCACAACGCTACGGCGCGCACACGAATTCCGTTTACAAAATGTGGCTTCCCCCGGATGATGGGCTTATATCCCACCCAGCCCGAAGCCCATGTTCCTTGAACTGATCAAAGGCGTTGCACTGTTGCTGGCGCTGTGCTTTTTGCACAGCGTCAACATCCGGCTCTGGCGGCAAAAGCCCCTGGTCGGGCAAATCGTTTCGGGCGTGCTGTTCGGCGGCATCTGCGTGGTGGGCATGTTGATGCCCCTGGTCTTGATGCCTGGCGTGATTTTTGACGCCCGCTCGGTGGTGCTGTGCATGGCCGGTCTGTTCGGTGGGCCGGTGGTTGCCATCATTGCCGGCACCCTGACCATGGCATGGCGCCTTTGGCTGGGCGGCGCTGGCATGGGGGTCGGTTTGCTGGTGGTGGTGATTTGCGTGTCGCTGGGGCTGCTGTACCGCTATGCGCGCCAGCGCGGCAAGCTGGGCGTAGGGCCCCGCACCTTGCTGCTTTTCGGATTGGTGGTGCATGTGGCGGTGGTGGGGGCGTTTCAGCTTTTGCCTGCGCCGGTGGCTCAGCGCATCAATGAGATGGTGGCCCTGCCCTTCATCGCCATTTTCACGGTGGCCACCTTGCTGCTGGGCACCTTGCTGAAAGACCTGGAGGAGCGGCTGGCAACCGACCGGGCGCTGAGCGACAGCTCAGCCCGGCTGCGCGCCATCACGCAAGCCATCCCTGACGTGCTGCTGGTGCTGGACCGTAACGGGCGCTACCAGGAAGTGCTCTCCAACGACAAGGCCGCCCTGGTCGCCAACGCCAACGACTTGCTGGGCAAGCACCTGAGCGATGTGCTGCCTGCCGACCAGGCACAGCGCTACCTGGAACTCATCCACGAAACCCTGCGCACCGGCCGCACCCAAACCCTTGAGTATGAAATCTGCACCCTCGATGGCGTGCGTCAATTCGAGGGGCGCACCCAGCCGCTGGGCGTGCCCGTGCAGGGCCAGGAAGCCGTGGTGCTGCTGGCACGCGACATCACCGATCGCAAGCGTGCTGAAGCGGCCCTGCGCGAGTCGGAGCTGCGCTTTCGCTCCCTGTTGCTGAACATACCGTCCATCTCGGTGCAGGGCTATCTGGAAGATGGCACGACCAGTTACTGGAACAAGGCGTCAGAAGCACTGTATGGCTACACCGCCGATGAAGCCATGGGCAGCAATCTGTTCGAGCTGATCATCCCGCCCGTGATGCGCGACACCGTGCGCAGCCACGTGGAGCACATGTTTGCAACCGGCGAAGTGATTCCGGCGGGGGAACTGCAGCTGCAGCGCAAGGACGGTAGCCTGGTCGATGTGTTTTCCAGCCACGCCTACATCCGCGTACCGGGCCAGGCCCCAGAGATGTTCTGCATCGACATCGACATCTCGGGCCGCAAGGCCGCTGAGGAAGAAGCCCGCTACCTGGCTTTTTACGATGCCCTTACCGAGTTGCCCAACCGCCGCCTGCTGGTAGACCGCCTGCAGCAGGTGCTGGCCAGCAGCAGCCGCACGGGAATGGCATCTGCGGTGCTATTTGTAGACCTGGACAACTTCAAGACCCTGAACGACACGCGCGGGCACGAGGTGGGCGACATGCTGCTCACGGAAGTGGCGCGCCGCCTCAAGAGCCATGTGCGCGAACTCGACACCGTGGCGCGCCTGGGTGGAGACGAGTTCGTGGTGGTGCTGCAAAACCTGGGCACCGACCCCACCGAGGCCGCAGGCCAGGCCCGCATGTTGGGCGAAATGCTGCGCGCGCACCTGGCGCAGCCCTACGACTTGGCCGGGCACGAACACCATTGCTCGGCCAGCATCGGCATCACGCTGTTGCACGGGCAGCGCACCAGCGTGGACGAAATCCTCAAACAGGCCGATATGGCGATGTACCGCGCGAAAGACGCTGGGCGCAACACGCTGCGCTTTTTCGACCCGGACATGCAGCAGGCCGTGAACCGCCGGGCCACGCTGGAAGCAGAACTGCACAACGGTCTGCGGCAAAACCAGTTTCTGCTGCTCTACCAGGCCCAGGTGGACGAAACTGGCCGTATCGCAGGGGCAGAAGCCCTTGTGCGCTGGCAGCATGCGGAGCACGGCATGGTGTCTCCCGGTGAGTTTATTGCCTTGGCAGAAGACACCGGCCTGATCGTGCCGCTGGGGCATTGGGTGATGGAAACCGCCCTGCGCCAGCAAGCGCAGTGGCGCCAGCACCCCCAACTCGCCCACCTCACGCTGTCGATCAACGTCAGTGCGCGCCAGTTTCACCAGGATGACTTCGTGAGCCAGGTGGTCCGCCTGCTTCAGCTCACGGGGGCCGACCCTACACACATCAAGCTGGAGCTGACCGAAAGCCTGCTGCTGAAAAATGTAGAAGGCGTGATCACCACCATGCTCGCGCTGCGCGAGCTGGGTCTGGGCTTCTCGCTGGATGACTTTGGTACCGGTTATTCATCGCTGAGCTACCTCAAGCGGCTGCCGCTGGACCAGATCAAAATCGACCAGGGTTTTGTGCGCGATGCACTGGTGGACCCCAACGATGCGGCCATTGCGCGCTCCATCATTGCCCTGGCCAACAGCCTGGGGCTTGACGTGATTGCCGAAGGGGTGGAAACCGAAGAGCACCACCACTTCCTGCTCCAGCACGGCTGCCGGGCCTTCCAGGGCTACTTCTTTGGCCGCCCGGTGCCTCACACAGATTTCGAGCGGGCTGCGCTGAGCCGCTAGGCCGCCGGCATCAGCGCCTGCATGCTCCGCTGGCTCTTTCCTCAAGCCTCAGCCATCTCGGGCAAGTGCTGCAAGTGACTGGCGAGTGTGGGTTGCCGCAGGAGTGAAAACAGGTCCTTGGGATCGTCCAGCGCCGGGATCAGGGCCAAGCGCTCGCCCATTCCCAACGCCAGGGCCGTATCGCGCATGTAGCGCAGCGCAGAAAAATCTTCCAAAGCAAAACCGACCGAGTCGAATACAGTGACCTGGGCGGCGCTGGTGCGGCCTGCCTGGCGCTGAGAGAGGATCTCCCACAACTCCGTCACCGCAAAGTCGGAAGGCATTTGCTGGATATCGCCCTCCACACGTGTCTGCGGGGCATATTCCACAAACACGGCAGCGCCACGCAGTACATCTGGGTGCAGCTCGGTCTTGCCGGGGCAGTCACCACCCACCGCATTGATGTGCATGCCGGGCTCCACCATGTCGGGCGTAATGACGGTGGCCTTGGCCTTGTCGGCCGTGACAGTGGTCACGATATCGGCACCACGCACAGCCTCTGCCACGCTGGTGCAAACACACACCGTCACGGCCAGGTCGCTCAGATTGGCAACCAATTTGCGGGTGGCCGCATTGTCCGTATCGAAAAGGCGCAGTTCGGTGATGCCCAACAGGTGGTGGAAAGCCAGGGCCTGGAATTCGCTTTGCGCGCCGTTGCCGATCAACGCCATGCTGCGGCTGCCGGGCCGGGCCAGTGTGCGCGCTGCCACGGCAGACATGGCGGCAGTTCGCAATGCGGTGCTGAGGGTGAGTTCAGACAGCAGCAGGGGCATTCCCGTGGCCACGTCGGCCAGCACACCAAAGGCCATCACGGTAGATAAGCCCAGGCGCGTGTTGCCCGGGTGGCCATTCACGTATTTGAACGAGTAAGTCACCTCATCGGCAATCGGCATCAGTTCAATGACCCCCTGGCGCGAATGGCTGGCCACGCGGGCTGTTTTGTCAAAGTCGGCCCACCGCAGAAAGTCGGCCTGGATGTTGTCTGCAATACCCTGCAAACAGGTGCGAAGACCCTGGCGACGCACCAGTTCAACGACTGCTGGAGCGCTGAGGTACAGCGTTTCCGAGGTGCGCGAAGTCGAGGGGGTAAAGGTCATGGCCAGTCTCCGTTGTTGTGATGGCCCAGTGTCTCGCGCACGGATGGCAAAGTGAATCGGCAATCTTGTACCGTATTGCAGAGGTTTATGCCAAAATGGCAGAAACCAATACCATTTTGAATACATGGACGAACTGGACCACTCCCTCATCAGCCTCTTGCGTGCCAACGCGCGGATGAACATCGCCGACCTAGCCCACAAGCTCGGCGTATCCCGCGGAACCGTGACCAACCGTCTGCGAAAGCTGGAAGACACACAGGTGATCGTGGGCTACACCGTGCGGCTCAAACCCGAGGCAGAACCTGAACGCATCCGTGCATGGATGGGTGTCTTGGTTGAAGGCAACCAGACGCGACAGGTCATTGCCAGCTTGCTGGGCGAACCAGGAGTCTCGGCCTTGCACGACACCAATGGCCGCTGGGACCTTCTGGCGGAACTTGAAGCACGCTCCATGAGTGAGTTGTCGCAAGTGCTGGAACGCATCCGCCTCATCTCCGGCATTCGCAGCACAGAAACGAGCATCCATCTGACAACGTACCGATGAAGAGATAAGCCAGACGGGAACTTTGGGTTTAGCACTCTCTCAAATCGAGTGCTAACATAATGCCCTTGAGGAAAGGATTCCCGGCATGACACTTTCATCTGGAACCACTGCAACCGCTCTGACACCCACCAACCCCTGGGCGCTGGTGCCTGCGTTGGGCAACCTCGACGCCTACATTTCTGCCGTCAACCGTCTTCCTTTGCTGACCCAGGAAGAGGAGCAGAAATACGCCCGCCAGCTCAAGGAACACAACGATGTGGACGCCGCGGGACGTTTGGTGATGTCGCACTTGCGGCTGGTGGTTTCCATTTCCCGCCAGTACCTCGGCTACGGTCTGCCGCATGGCGACCTGATCCAGGAGGGCAACGTGGGCCTGATGAAGGCGGTCAAGCGTTTTGACCCCGACCAAGGCGTGCGGCTGGTGAGCTACGCCATGCACTGGATCAAGGCCGAAATCCACGAATACATCCTGAAGAACTGGCGCATGGTCAAGGTGGCCACCACTAAGGCTCAGCGCAAGCTGTTTTTCAACCTGCGCTCGATGAAGCAGGGTTTCAAGGCAGATGCCAGCGCCGCAGATGCTGCCACCCACCGCGACACGTTGTCTGACCACGAAATTGATGTGGTGGCCGCGCAGCTGAACGTGAAGCGCGAAGAAGTCATCGAGATGGAAACGCGCATGTCTGGCGGCGACGTGTTGCTGGACCCCACACCTTCGGACGACAGCGAACAAGCCTTCGGACCGATTGCCTACCTGTCGGACGCATCGCACGAGCCAACCGCCGTCATTGAGTCGCATCAGCGTGACGTGCTGGCATCTGATGGCATCGCCAACGCCTTGGCAGGCCTGGACGAGCGCAGCCGCCGCATCGTGGAAGAGCGTTGGCTCAAGGTGAACGACGATGGCTCGGGTGGCATGACGCTGCACGAGCTGGCTGCCGTGTATGGCGTGAGCGCAGAGCGCATTCGCCAGATCGAAGTGGCCGCCATGAAGAAGATGAAGAAAGCGCTGACAGAAGCAGCTTGATTCGCCCGGTGGCAGATGGGACAAACGTTACCATTTGCCACCCAACCGCCCCATAGGCCCGCTAATTGGCCGTTGAATCCTGCCCCGGTAAACCCAAAGGTTTGCTTCAGCAGATAACTCAGCGGACTTGGCGGGCTTTTTTCATGGTCCGGGCGGGTACCGTATTTCTTGTTGCTGAAAGACTCCCATGCAATCCCTGTTTTCGCGCCGTACCGCCCTTGCTCTGGCCTTGACGGCTCTGGCGACACCGTGGGCCGCAGCCCAGAAGGCCCCCAGCGCCGCCACCCCCTGGCCCACGAAACCGCTGAAGATCATCGTGGGCTTCCCACCCGGCTCGTCGCCTGACCTGACGGCGCGCACCTTCTCTGAGCCCCTGGCCAAAGCGCTGGGACAACCGGTCATCGTCGAAAACAAGGTGGGGGCGGGTGGCAACATCGGCGCCGATGCCGTAGCCAAGGCCCGGGACGACCACACCATTGGGCTGATGATCAACGGCAACATGACGATCGCCAAGCTGATCAATCCCGCGGTGCCGTACGACCCGCTGAAGGATTTTGCGCCGCTGACGCTGGTGGGCACCTCGCCTTTGGTATTGACTGCGCCGGTGAGCCAGCCTGGCGTGGCAGCCACAGCGAGTGCCCGCGAATTTCTGGCAATGGCACGCAGCGCAGGGGACCAATGGAGCTATGGCACCCCCGGGGTGGGCACAGTGGGCCATATCGGCACCGAACTGCTGAAGTCACGCAGCGGGATCAACCCCATGCACGTGCCGTATGCAGGCTACTCCCAGGTCGCGACGGCCATGCTAGGCGGCCAATTGCAGATGGCGCTGCTGCCGCCTGCGCTAGCGCAGGCGCAAGTGAAGGCAGGCAAGCTGCGGGCCATTGGCGTGACATCAGCCGGCCGCAGCGCGCTGGCGCCCGATGTGCCGAGCTTGGCCGAAGCCGGGATTCAGAATTTTGAACTGGAGATCTGGAACGCCTTTGCAGCCCCCGCGACCATGCCCAAGGCCTTGCAGGTGCGGCTGGCCACGGTGTTGGCCGACATTGCCCGCACGCCAGAGGTGCGCGCAAAGCTGTTTCAACAAGGCTGGCAGGTGGCAGGCACATCGCCCGAGGGGCTGGCCAACCGGATCAAGGCCGATACCGCAGCGCTGGGGCAAATCATTGCGCAGCGGGGCATCAAGGCCGAATAAGGGAATAAGGACGCTGCGGCTGGTAAGCCAAGGCAACCCTTGAGATTGGGCGCCCCCAGTGGGCGCTGCAACTTATTTCGCCTCTTTGAGCAACGTGGCCACATCAGCGGCCAGGGCCTGTGCACCGCTGCCGTAGCGGTGGTACACGCGCAACCGTCCGGCGGGGTCGTAGACGTAGCTGCCGGCAGAGTGGTCCATCGTGTAGCTGGTGTCTGTTTTGCCTTCGACCTTTTTGAAATAGATCTTGAAGTCCTTGGCGACGGCGGCCAGTTGCTCGGGGCTGCCGCGCAGGGCCAGGAAGCTGGGGTCGAAGTTGCCCATATAAGCCTTCAGCACCTCGGCAGTGTCCCGCTCAGGGTCCACGGTCACGAAGATGCCTTGCAGGCGATCACCGTCCGCGCCGAGGGATCGCTTGACTTCGGCCAGTTCCTGCATGGAAGTGGGACACACGTCGGGGCACTGTGTGAACCCGAAAAACACCACCACCACCTTGCCCGCGAAGTCTTTCAAGCTGCGCTGCTGGCCGTTGTGGTCCGTCAATGGCAGATCGCGGGCGTATTCGGCGCCAGTGACATCAATGCCCCGAAATTCCACCTTCTTCTCAGAGCAAGCAGAAAAAAGCACTGTAGCCCCCGCCAATAAAGCGCAAGCAGCTACAGATTTAATAGCATTTCGTTTGTTCATATTCACATCACGTAGTGGTCCACCAACAGCGCAGCAAACAGCACGCTCAGGTGAATCAGGGAAAAGCGGAAAGTCTTGCGGGCCAGGGCGTCGGAGTAATTGCGCCACAAGGCAAATCCATAGCCGCAAAATCCCAGGCTCAGCACCACGGCAAAGGCCAGGTAGAGCCACGAACTCATGCCGTACACGAAGGGCATGAGGCATCCCGCAAAAAGAATCAGCGTGTACAAAAAGACCTGCAGGCGCGTGAACTCGTTGCCGTGGGTGACAGGCAGCATGGGCAGGCCTGACTTGCGGTAGTCCTCCACCCGGTACAGCGCCAGCGCCCAGAAGTGCGGCGGGGTCCACAGGAAGATGATGAGAAACAGAATCAGCGCTTCGGGCCCGACATCCCCGGTCATGGAAGACCAGCCCAGCACAGGCGGCATGGCCCCCGAGGCACCGCCAATGACGATGTTCTGGGGCGTGAGCGGCTTGAGGATGACGGTGTAGATCACCGCATAGCCCACAAAGGTGGCGAACGTCAGCCACATGGTCAGCGGGTTGATCCACACGTACAGCAATGCAGACCCTGCAGCGCACAGCACCGCGGAGAACACCAGGGTCTCCTGGTTAGACAACTCACCCTTGGCGGTAGGGCGCCAGGCAGTGCGCTTCATCTTGGCATCAATGCCCTGCTCCACGATGCAGTTGAAGGCAGCGGCGGCCCCAGCCACCAGCCAGATGCCCAGGCTGGCCAGCGCCATCTGGCCCACCTGCGCCCAACTGGGCAAGCCTGGCACAGCCAGCACCATGCCGATCAAGGCACAGAACACAATCAATTGGACGACGCGCGGCTTGGTCAAAGCGTAGAACTGCGCGAATCGCGACGGAGGGGAAACGGCAGCAACACTCATGCAATCACTCTCGGTGCGCGCGCTGGCGCAGAAATCTCGTTCGGGGCGGCGCTGGTGCGGCTGGCCGCCAAGGCCCAGGTCAACACTACCACCAATGCGGCAGCACCCCCGGTGTGGAGCACTGCCGCCAGCAGGGGCCAATCCAGAATCACGTTCGACAAGCCTGTGGCCAGCTGCAGCGCAGCAAGCCCCAACAGCCAATGCGCTTGCGCTTTCAGATAGGGACGCAGTTGAAGCGCGAGCCACACCATGGCTGCAAGGACGACATAGGCCATCAAGCGATGAACGTAGTGAATGGCCGTCAAACCCGCAAAACTGATGTGACTGCCGTCTTGCAGCAGGCCCAGTTCACGCCAAATCTGGAAGCCCTGCGCAAAGTCCATGGCGGGCCACCAGCTCCCCTGGCACTTGGGGAAGGTGGTGCAAGCCAGCACCGCATAGTTGGTACTGACCCAGCCGCCCAAAACCACTTGCACAGCCAGCAAGGCCATCGTGCCCCACAAGGCCCAACGCATCCCTTGGCTCAGACCGACAGGCGGCAGACCCCTGGCCGCCCGGGTGTGCTGCACCGCCTGAACGCACAGCAGCGCCAGGAGCACCAGCCCACCGATCAAATGCAGCGTCACGATGGCGGGGAACAGCTTCATGGTGACCGTGAGCGCACCAAACGCGCCCTGCAGACAGACCCAGACGAGGGTGAATGTAGGCCACCAGGGACTGCCAGCGGGCGGCCGTCCCACCGAAGCGCCCTGCCCCTTGGCGGCTAGTTGGCGCTTCCATGCCCGGTGCTGCACCCATGCAGAGATCGTCATGACAATGATGAGCACCCCTACCCCGGTGGCCAGATAGCGGTGGATCATCTCCACCCAGGCCTTGCCGTGCGTGACAGGCCCCGTAGGCATGGCGCTTTGCGCTGCAGAAATTTCTTCACGGGCACCCACAGGGCTCGCGCTGCCGTAGCAGCCAGGCCAGTCGGGGCAACCCAGACCGGAATCGGTCAGGCGCGTGAAAGCACCAAACAGCACCAGATCGAAGGTAAGGAACAGAGTCAGCACCGTGAGCGCTTGCAGGCGCCGCAGCGGAGAGGCCCCACGGTTGCGCCAACGTACCCACGCCAGCGGGCCCAGGGCAATCAGCAGCCCCAGGAGCATGAGCCGGGTGAGCGGAGCGAGGTCGTACAGAGGTTGCGCGTCCATGTCAGGGCTTCCGGGGTCGACCCGCCTCATCCCAGGATGCAGAGGCGCGCAACAGGCGTTCCAGATCCTTCTTGGCCTTGGCTGCGCCCGCAGCATCCATGCGGGCGGGGAAACGCATCATCCAGTGGCCCATGGGGTCCACCACATAGATGTGATCCCGCAGCGCCTGACCTGCTGCAGGCGCCAGCCACTGCGCCAACGCTGCTTCATCCACGCGCCGCACCTGGGCCTGTTTGAGGGCAGGCTCCAAGGCTGCCGGAGGGGCTTTGTCATCCGTCACCAGCCACACCCAATCCACGCGGTCTTTCTCTCGCCCCACGCTTTCACGCAGCTGGCGCTGAAGGTACAGGTGCTTCTGGCAATCGGTATCGCACTGGCTATCCGCCACACTCACGAGAAGCCACTGCCCCTTGAGATCCACCAGTGCACCGTCGCCCCCCTCCAACGTGGTGGCAGCCATGGCGGGCATGGGCCGTTGTGGCTCAATCAACTCACCGTAGTTCTTGCGTCCCTCTGGGCGAATCACGTAATAGGTGAAGTAGGACGCAATGACGGGTGCAGCACAGACCAGCAGCACCCCCAGCATCTTCAGGCGGCCATGGCGGGTGCGCTGTGCGGCATCCATCGCTCCTCCTGCCTCGGGCAAGGTATGCACCGTCAAACCCAGGGGGTGCTCTGACGCCACTTCAGGAGGAACGCTCGCGGCGTGGGCGAATGAAGCGTCGGACGATTTGGAACCAGACATAAAGGAGTGCAATCAGGCCGCAAAGCCCGAACCATTGAAATGCGTAACCATAGTGTTTATCGACGCCCGAGGAGACGACAGGCCAGTCGCGCTGCATGCCTTCACCAGGCTCACCCAACTGAACCACTGACAAATCCAGCAGCGGCAGTTGCGTGGCGGAGCGAAATGCAGCCAGGTCGAGATTTTGCCGGATGCGGGAAGACCCCGGTGCACTGTCCCCTGCGCTGAATTCGTAGAGCCGCGAGGGCGGCGCAGCCACCCGGCCCCTGACCTGCACAGTCCCAGCCGGAGTCACGACATCAGGCACCTGAGTTCTGTCCTGAAAATTGCGCGGCACCCAGCCTCGCTGTACCAGCACCACGGCGCTGGTCCCTCGCAATTGCAGGGGGGTGATGACGAAAAAGCCGGGGCGCCCCTGCATCTGTCGGTTGTCGAGATATATGGTGTGCTCAGGCAACCAAAGGCCTTCCAGTTCCACCGTGCGATGCCGCAGGTCTTCTGCCGCGCCCGCCGCATCAGCCTTTGCCAAGCTCGCCCCATCCAAGGCCGGCAGCGCAGCGCGAGAAGTCACCGTTTGCTCGTATGCCAGCTTTTCTGCGGCACGGCCCAACTGCCACCGCCCCAGCGATGCAGTAATGGCCACGCCCACCAGCGCGGCCAAGGTGACGACAACAAAAAGCACACCAGATGCACGAGGACGAGACGTCACAGGATAATTAGCTCCATGAAATATCTAGTTGTTGCGGCATTTGTGGGCATTGTGGTCAGCCTGGGGTCTGCGCTCTTTTTCATGATGCGCAATGGCAACAACGATGCCCTGAAGGGTAACCGCATGGCCAGGGCATTGGCAGTGCGGGTCGGGCTGTCGATCTTGCTCTTTGTGTGCCTGCTGGCCGCATGGCAACTGGGCTACATCCAGCCCACCGGCCTGCCGGCCACGCGCTGAACGCACCACGCTCACAAAAAACGCTGCTCAGACTGGCACTCAGCAAGGCAAGCCACAAAAAAAGCGCCTTGCGGCGCTTTTTTTGTTGACTGTCGGCGCTTACATCCAATACACGAGGATGTACAAACCGAGCCAGACCACGTCCACAAAGTGCCAGTACCAAGCGGCACCTTCAAAGCCGAAGTGCTTGTCTGCCGTGAAGTGGCCTTTTTGCAGGCGCAGCGTGATGAACAGCAGCATCAACATGCCGATGAACACGTGGAAACCGTGAAAGCCGGTCAGCATGAAGAAGGTGGAGCCGAACACACCAGACGACAGCTTCAGGTTCAAGTCTGTGTAGAGGTGGTAGTACTCGTAGCCCTGAACGAACAGGAACACAATGCCCAGCAACACCGTAGCCCACATGAAGGCGATGGTCTTGCCCCGTTGGTTCTCGCGCAATGCGTGGTGGGCAATCGTCAGTGTCACGCCCGACGTCAGCAGCAGTGCCGTGTTGATCGTGGGCAGCCAGAAGGGGCCCACGGTCTGGAAGGGCTCCACGATGCCTGCAGGAGAGGCCGTCGCACCAGCAGCCACGCTAGGCCATACCGCCTTGAAGTCAGGCCAGAGCAGGGAGTTTTCGAGGCTGCCCAATGCGGGAACAGAATGCTCGCGCGCCCACCACAAGGCGGTGAAGAATGCGCCGAAGAACATCACTTCCGAAAAGATGAACCAGCTCATGCTCCAGCGGTAAGAGAGGTCAATCTTGCGGCCGTACAAGCCTGCTTCGCTCTCACGGGCTGCATCACGGAACCATTGGTACAGCACAAACAGCCACCACACCAAGCCCAGGGCCAGCGAGTACTTGCCCCATTCGTGTCCGTTGATCCACTGGCCTGCGCCCAGGATCACGAAGAACAGCCCGGCAGCAGCCATCACGGGGTGACGGGACTCTGCAGGCACGTAGTAGTACGGTGTTGTGCCGTGTGTTGATGCACTCATTTCAGCTCCTGACTCTCTCAATCGTTGTTATCTGTACCGGGGGCAAATCCACTGCGTCACACAATCCAGTTGACCAGCACGATGAGTGCCAGCACCAGAGAAAAAATTGCGATCAGTCCGACCACGATGATGTGGATGGGGTTGATCTTTTCCAAATCTTGCGCGTATTCACTGCCCTTACGCAATCCAATCAGCGACCATGCAACCGCACGCACCGTGCGCAACAGGGAACCTTTGCGTTGCAGCGGTGAAGCGGAGTTTCGGCTCATGAGCCTTGGCCTTCCGACGGCAAACCCTTCACCGAAACCGACTGTGGCGCGGCGGGAGTTTTCCCACCCACCTCGAAAAATGTGTACGACAGCGTGATGGTGGTCACGTCTTTCGACAGCTTCGGATCAATCACGAACGCCACCGGCCATTCCTTCTTTTCACCGGGCTCCAGCGTGTACTGGTTGAAGCAAAAGCATTCCAGCTTGGTGAAATGTGCAGCTGCCTGACGCGGTGCGTAACTGGGGATGGCCTGTGCTGCCATACGCCGGTTTTGCACATTCTGGAATTCGTACATCACTGTCGTCAACTCGCCGGGATGCACTTTGACAGAGCGCTGTGCAGGCTTGAAGTCCCAAGGCCCACGCGCGTTGGCGTCAAACTCCACAGTAATGGTGCGGGATTTGTCCACCTGACTGTTCGCAGGCAGCTTCGCATCCTTGCCGGCTACGCCGTTGCCTGGAACCTGGCGCTCTGACAGCGACAGGATGTTGATCCCCGTCATTTCGCAGATGTGCTTGTAGATGGGGATCAAAGCGTAGCCGAAGGCGAACATGCCGGCCGCAATCACGACCAGCTTGCCGACCATCTTGGCGTTTTCGCGGCGCAGGCTCATGGCAGGTTGCTCAGCGTGACAGCAAGGTCACCTTGACCATGAACCCGATGAAAAACACCGCGACCACCGACGCGAGGATCAACGCCAGGCGCAAATTGTTCTTCTTTTGCTCGGGGGTCATGGCAGGCTCCTCAACCAATCACGCGAGTTGCGGTCGCGTCAAGCTTGGGTGGGTTCTCAAACGTATGGAATGGAGCAGGCGAAGGCACTTCCCATTCCAGGCCTTCGGCGCCGTCCCATGGCTTTTGAGGAGCCCTGGCGCCCTTGCCACGCATGGCGGGCAGCACCACAAACAGGAAGAAATAAACCTGCATCAGGCCAAAGCCCAGGGCGCCCACGGATGCGATGGCATTGAAGTCAGCAAACTGCATGGGGTAGTCGGCATAGCGGCGAGGCATCCCGGCCAGACCCAAGAAGTGCATCGGGAAGAAGGTGATGTTGAAGGTGATCAACGAACCCCAGAAATGAATCTGGCCGCGAGTTTCGCTGAACATCACACCGGTCCACTTGGGAGCCCAGTAATAGTAGGCCGCGAACATCGAGAACAGCGAGCCGGCCACCAGCACATAGTGGAAGTGGGCCACCACGTAGTAGGTATCTTGCAACTGGATGTCAATGGGAGCCATGGCCAGGATCAGGCCAGTGAAACCACCCATGGTGAACACGAAGATGAAGCCCACGGCAAACAGCATGGGAGTTTCAAACGTCATCGAACCACGCCACATGGTGGCAATCCAGTTGAAGATCTTCACGGCCGTGGGCACGGAAATCAACATGGTGGCGTACATGAAGAACAGCTGGCCAGTCACAGGCATGCCAGTCGTGAACATGTGGTGGGCCCACACAATGAACGACAGGATAGCGATCGACGATGTGGCGTACACCATGGAGGCGTAGCCAAACAGCTTCTTGCGAGCGAAAGCAGGAACGATCTGGCTGATGATGCCGAAGGCCGGCAAGATCATGATGTACACCTCGGGGTGACCGAAGAACCAGAAGATGTGCTGGTACATCACCGGGTCACCACCGCCAGCGGGGTTGAAGAAGCTGGTGCCGAAGTGACGGTCTGTCAGCGTCATGGTGATCGCGCCAGCCAGCACGGGCATCACAGCGATCAGCAGATAAGCAGTGATGAGCCAGGTCCAGGCGAACATGGGCATCTTCATCAGAGTCATGCCGGGAGCGCGCATGTTCAGGATGGTCACGATGATGTTGATCGAGCCCATGATGGACGAAGCACCCAGGATGTGCATCGCAAAGATGCCGGCGTCCATGGAAGGGCCCATCTGCAGCGTCAGCGGTGCATACAAGGTCCAGCCGGCAGCAGGAGCGCCACCAGGCATGAAGAACGATGCAACCAGCATGATGGCAGCAGGAATCATCAGCCAGAAGCTGAAGTTGTTCATGCGAGCGAAGGCCATGTCGGAAGCGCCAATTTGCAGTGGCAGCATCCAGTTCGCAAAGCCCACGAACGCCGGCATGATCGCACCGAACACCATGATGAGACCGTGCATGGTGGTGAGCTGGTTGAACAGCTCAGGGTTCACCAGTTGCAAACCAGGCTGAAACAGTTCTGCACGAATCAGCAAGGCCAGCACCCCGCCCACCATCAGCATAGTGAACGAGAACAGCAGATATAGCGTGCCGATGTCTTTGTGGTTGGTGGCGAACACCCAGCGGCGCCAGCCGGTAGGTGCATGGTGGTGATCGTGGCCGTCGTGTGCGTGGTCGCCAGCGTGCCCGTGGTTGTCGAGTACTGCGCTCATAGTGAATTCCTCAATGCGATTGGGCGATGTTTACTTGCTGCGCTGGGCCACGACTTCTGCGGGCTGCACCAGTTGACCCGTCTTGTTAGACCACGTGTTTTTCGTGTAGGTGGTCACGGCCGCAATGTCCGTATCGCTCAGTTGTTTCCATGCTGGCATGGCGCCGTTGGCGGCTCCATTGAGCAAAATCTGAATCTGCTTGGCGTGGTCTGCGTCCAGCACGATGGCGGAACCGTCCAGAGGCTTGATGGGACCAGCGCCCTTGCCGTTAGCCTGGTGGCAGGCCGCGCAGTTGGCTGCGTACACCTTTTCCCCGCGCTTGAGCATATCTGCCAGAGTCCAGACCTTCGCAGGATCGTCAAGCTTGGCTGCAGCCTTCTTCTTCTGATCTTCCACCCATGCGGAATAGTCTTGCGCCGAAACCACCTTCACATGGATAGGCATATAGGCGTGCTCCTTGCCGCACAGCTCAGCACACTGACCGTAATAGTCGCCCACCTTCTCCGCACGGAACCAAGTGTCACGAACAAAGCCGGGAATCGCATCTTGCTTGATACCAAAAGCAGGCACCATAAAGGCGTGGATCACGTCGTTGGCAGTGGTGATGATGCGAACCTTCTTACCCACAGGCACAACCATCGGGTTGTCTACCTTGAGCAGGTAATCAACAGGGGCCTGAGACACATCACCGCTGTCCGACATGGAGCGATGGTTGCTGTCCAGAGTGGAGATGAAGGCCAACCCCTCACCCTCTCCATTGAGATAGTCGTAGCCCCACTTCCACTGGTAACCAGTGGCTTTGATGGTCAGATCGGCATTGGTGGTGTCTTTTTGGGCTACCAGCACTTTGGTGGCGGGCAATGCCATCAAGATGACGATGATGAAGGGGACGATGGTCCAGACGACTTCCACCGTCACAGACTCATGGAAGTTGGCAGACTTTGCACCCTTGGATTTGCGATGTTTCCAGATGGAATAGAACATCACAGAGAACACAGCAATGAAGATCACCGTGCAGATGATCAGCATCATCCAATGCAGAAAGTGCTGCTCTTCCGCAATTTTGGTGACTGGCGGGGCCAGGTTCAGTTGGTTGACCGCAGGGCCTCCGGGCAAGTCCTGAACGGCATGGGCGGCGCTCCCAAGCCATGCACCGGCCATCAGCAGCAGAGAAGCCAACTTATTGGAAATGCTCTTCATAGTTCTCATTTACTTCTAAGCCTCAAATTAACCAATCCCCGCAGCGCCTGCATGGGGTCAGGCGACTCGCGAGGCCGTGCAGGCTTCGAACAACGAGACCGTCCGTTGCGTGAGCAGGGAAGTAAAAACAACCAAACCCACTGAACTACCTCGCGCCGAAAAGATCACAAGAGGCTGCGCACCGAATCAGGTGATGGAATGAACCGCCACCCGATAAACCCAGCCTGCTGATAACCACCCGCCGTCTCCAGCTACACCGCAAAAACGAACCTTGCGGCAAATTTTTATATCGCCAGCCAGACGAAGACCGTACATGGCAAACGCGATTCCGACAACAGCACTTTCCTGAGATGCGGATGGACTAGCGAAACGTTACCGTCAAGCTCGCTGGCCGAAGAAATCATTTGCACATCGAGCTGCATCACCTTCGACGGTTTAGGCATCTGCCCGGACCATCACGCAGAGGCGCTTAAGCCCGCATACCAGCGGAACACCCGGACCAACGCCAAGCCACCAACCGCATCGCTACTACGCAACCAACCCGAGGTTTGACCCTTTGGGGTGTGCGAGGAAACGCCCAGAATTCCACATCACAGCACCCAGAATTGTAGCGCGCCTTGCGCTATATCATTGACACGAAACCTAGGAGTTATCCACGAGCAGGGCCATTACGCAACATGGCGCGCATGTCATTCAAGGAAACTGCGCTGCTGGAGCTAACGCGTACCCGTGGCGCAGGCTTGAATGCGTGGCCGTAAATGATTTCAAAGGTCAAGGAAAGCTGCCCCGAGCCACTTCGGTCTATCAGGCGCTGTTCAAGGGCCTTGTACAGTTGTTCGCGCCACGCCCGCCCGCGCAATGCGGCAAAGCGGTCCGGGTGCAGGTTACACCCCAGCTCACGCAACTCCTCCAAAAGACGTTGGGGCGTGGCAAACGTGAGCGTGATGCGTTCCATGTCCATCACGGGCTCTGCGAAACCCGCCTGCACCAACATATCACCCCAATCATGCATGTCGGTAAAGGCGTGCCCTGCGGGCGGCCAACCCATGTCTGCGTAAACCGCCCGCAACTCTTTGGCAGTGTCGGGCCCAAGACAGGAAAACATGAGGTAGCCATCCACAGCGAGCGCACGGTGCCACTGCGCCATCAACGCCTGGGGGTCAGCCACCATATGCAAGGCCATATTGGCCCACAACATTTGTACCGCACCTTCGTCTGGCATCTCCAGACGCACCTGCTCACCCGTCCAGCGCGACCACCACGGTTTGCTGAGGGATTGGGAGGCAGCTTCGCGCGCCTTGCGGGTGGTCTCCACCACAAAGCAGCGGGCCTTGGGATAGCGTGCGCTTACCAGGGCGTGCCCTTCAAGGCCGCCTCGAACCGCCTCCCAGTTACACCAGGCTACGGGCGCCTGACGAATCCACTGAAGCCGGTCCTCCATACGCCGCGCGACCTCCTCATGCAGCCATGGGGACAAGGCGGGGGCGCTCTCGTGCCAGCGGGCTGCGGCGGTGGGGTCGATGGTGGGTGGACGCTCGGTAGGCATGGGGCTTCGCAGACCTGATCAAAGGGCAGGCGAGTATATTGATTGCATGCATTTCGGGCGCATGTCAGGTCTCTTCCGCTCCGTATCGCACTGGCTGGAGCACATACCCAGCCAATGCGCGGTGTGCCATGCATGGCCTGCGCAAAGGGTGTGCAGTTCGTGCGTGGCACGGTTTGCGCAACCTACCAATCGCTGCAAACGCTGTGCACTGGAGGTACCCGAGCCAATGGAAGTGTGCGGTGATTGCCTGCTTCGCCCCCCGGATCTGGATGCCTGTGTGGCTGCCGTGTCTTACGGATACCCTTGGGCACAAGCCATCAAGGCCCTGAAGTTTCAGGAAGATCCTGGTTGGGCTGCCACCTTGGCAACCTTGCTGCACAGATCCCCAGCAGCGCAAGTAGCTATCGCAAAGGCCGATGAAGTGCTCTGCGTTCCGCTGTCTCGGCAGCGGCTTCGCGAACGGGGGTTCAACCAATCTGCGCTGATCGCGCATGCGCTGGCTCCAGAAAAAGCCAACCCCCATGCATTGCTGCGCCTGCATGACACTGCCGCGCAAAGCGGCTTGAATCGATCTCAGCGTTTGAACAACCTGCGCAACGCATTCATGGTGGAACCAAACATCTCTTCGCAACTAAAAGGTAAGCGGGTGATCCTGGTGGACGATGTGATGACCACGGGCGCCACGCTCAACGCCATAGCCGCCACCTTGCGCGCTGCGGGTGTCGAGCACATCACTGCGATGGTGATTGCTCGCACCGAAAGAGACTGAGCACGGTCCCCGCTCCAGCGCGGGGACCTGCATTTGCCTCAAGCTCCTTTGCGCCACCGAGCCTGCAGGGCAATGATCTCGCCCATGATGCCTCGGCGGAATGCGAGCACGCACACCACGAAGATCAGACCTGTGACCACGGTAACCGACTCACCCAGAGTCTTGAACCACTCCACGCTGGTCATCATGGCCAGCAAGTTGCCCAGCTCACCGATCTTGTTCTCCAGGAAGACGACCACGGCCGACCCCACCAGAGGTCCCGACAGGGTGCCCAGACCGCCCACCAGGTTCATCAAGATCACCTGCCCCGATGCCGTCCAGTGCACATCAGACAGTGTGGCAAAGCCCAATACCAGCGTCTTCAACGAACCTGCCAGGCCGGAAATCGCTGCCGACAACACAAACGCCAGCAGCTTGTAGCGATGGGTGTCGTACCCCAACGAGATGGCACGAGGTTCGTTTTCCTTGATGCCTTTGAGCACCTGGCCGAAGGGCGAATGGATGGTACGCACGATCAGGCAGAAAGCCGCTACCACAATCACGAGGGCCACGTAATACATGGTCACATCGTTTTGCAGATCAATCAGGCCGAGCAGCTTGCCACGTGGCACGCCCTGCAGACCATCTTCACCACCGGTGAAGGGCGCCTGCAGACAGACGAAGAAAAGCATCTGAGCCAGGGCCAGGGTGATCATCGAGAAGTAGATGCCCTGACGCCGAATGGCAAGCCAGCCGAAGATCAGCCCCAACAAGGCACCACCAAAGGTGCCCAGCAACAGGCCGACCTCAGGGGTCAGCCCCCAGACTTTCATCGCGTGCCCAGCCACGTACGCGGCGCCACCGAAGAAGGCCGCGTGGCCGAAAGAGAGAAGGCCGGTGTAGCCCAGCAGCAGGTTGAATGCACAGGCAAACAGGGCGAAGCACATGAGCTTCATGACGAACACGGGATACGCACCAACAAAAGGTGCTGCAACCAGGCCCAGCAACAGCAGGCCGTATCCCATATTGGTGATTCTTTTTGAGTTCATGGTGTAGCCCCTTATTTCTCTTTGCCGAACAGGCCGGCGGGGCGAATGAGCAGAACAATCACCATGATGACGAACACCACAGTGGACGATGCTTCGGGATAGAACACTTTGGTAAAGCCCTCAATCACACCCAAGCCGAGCCCGGTCAGGATCGAACCCATGATGGAGCCCATGCCGCCAATCACCACCACCGCGAACACCACGATGATGAGGTTTTGCCCCATGAGTGGCGACACCTGATAAACCGGAGCGGCCAGCACACCTGCAAACGCAGCCAATGCGGCACCGAATGCATAGGTCAAGGTCACCATCACTGGCACATTCACACCAAAGGCTTCCACCAGGCGAGGGTTCTCGGTACCAGCGCGCAGGTACGCACCCAGCTTGGTCTTCTCGATCACGTACCAAGTCGCAATGCAGACCACCACCGACGCCACCACCACCCAAGCACGGTAGTTGGGCATGATCATGAAGCCGAGGTTGGTCGCGCCTTCCAGCAACTCGGGCGTGTCATAGCCAAGGCCAGACACCCCGTAGATGGAACGAAACACGCCTTCGATCAGCAAGGTGATCCCCAGCGTCAGAAGCAGGCCGTAGAGGTGGTCCAGCTTGTAGATCCAGCGCAGCAGCGTGCGCTCGATCACGATGCCAAAGACCCCGACCACCAGCGGCGCCAGCAGCAGCATCCACCAGTACCCAATACCCAGGTAGGTCATGGCCATCCAGGTAATGAGCGCCCCCATCATGAACAGCGCACCGTGCGCAAAGTTGATCACGTTGAGCAGCCCGAAGATGACCGCGAGGCCCAAGCTTAGGATGGCATAGAAAGACCCGTTGACCAGCCCCAATAGGAGCTGGCTAAGCAGGCCTGGCAGTGAGACACCGAAAATTTCCATGGGATGCTGCGCTGGTGATAAGTAGAGATCAGGTCAAAGGCGTGTGAAGCGTTACAGCCGAACGGTTATTTCCAGTGCTGGCACTTGCTCTCGGCCTTGGTGGTGAACACTGCTTCGCCGGGCAGCTTCTTGACCATCTTGTAGTAGTCCCAAGGCTTGGTCGACTCGGATGGCTTCTTCACTTCCATCAAGTACATGTCGTGCACATAACGACCGTCAGCACGGATCTGGCCCTTGCCGAAGAAGTCGTCAATCTTCATCTTCTTGAGCTCAGCCATCACCTTGTCCGCATCGGTAGTCTTTGCGGCAGCCACGGCCTTCAGGTAAGTCATGGTGGCGGAGTAATCAGCCGCTTGGATTTCGCCGGGCATGCGCTTGGTCTTTTCGAAGTAGCGCGCCGCAAACTTGCGGGTATCGTCATTCAGGTCCCAATACCAGCTGGTGGTGAACTGCAGACCTTCGGTGTTGCGCAGACCCATGCTGTGGATGTCGCTGATGAAAATCAGCAAACCAGCCAGCTTCATGTTTTTGGTGATGCCAAATTCCTTGGCCGCCTTGATGGCGTTGATGGTGTCGCCGCCCGCATTGGCCAGTCCCAGAATTTGGGCTTTGGAGTTTTGTGCCTGCAGCAGGAAGGACGAGAAGTCAGAGGCGTTCAGAGGATGGCGCACCGAGCCGACCACGCTACCGCCCTTGGCCTTCACCACCGCTGTCGTATCAGCTTCCAGTGCCTGGCCGAAAGCATAGTCAGCTGTCAGGAAGTACCAGCTCTTGCCACCCCCGTCCACAATCGCAGAGCCCGTGCCTTTGGCCAGCGCCACGGTGTCGTAGGCATAGTGCACGGTGTAGGGGGTGCACTGTTCGTTGGTCAGGGCCGACGAGCCAGCGCCGTTGTTGAAGTAAACGCGTTTCTTCTCTTCTGCCACCTTGGCAATGGCCAGGGCCGTGCCAGAGTTGGTGCCACCAAACAGCATCGTCACGCCTTGGGTGTCCACCCACTCACGCGCCTTCGAGGCAGCAATGTCAGCCTTGTTCTGGTGGTCCGCCGAGATCATCTCGATGGGCTGGCCCAGCACCCTGCCGCCGAAGTCGTCGATGGCCATCTGGATGGCCAGAGCGCCGTTCTTGCCTTCCACGTCGGAGTACAGACTGGACATGTCTGTGATGAAACCGATCTTGACCTTTTCCTGAGCGTGTGCGGCCGAGGTGGCCAGGCCCGCGGCGCCGAGCATGAGGGCCAGCACTGTGAGTTTGTTCTTCATGGATCTGTCTCCTGTGGGTGTGATGAAACGAAAACGAACGGACGGTTGCTGAGAGATCAAACGCCCAGCAGCTCGGTGAGCACTGGCATCTTTTGCTCCAGCTCAGCAGCACCAAACTGCTCAACGATGCGGCCATGCTCCATGACATAGAAGCGATCAGCCAAAGGTGCAGCAAAACGGAAGTTCTGCTCCACCATCACCACGGTGTAGCCCTTTTGGCGCAACGTCGTGATCATTCGGGCCAGCGCCTGGACGATGACCGGAGCCAGACCCTCGGAGATCTCATCGAGCAGCAGCAAGTTGGCACCGGTTCGCAGAATGCGCGCCACTGCCAGCATTTGCTGCTCACCGCCCGAAAGCCGGGTGCCCTGGCTGTTGCGACGCTCCGCCAGATTGGGGAACATGGCATAAATCTCCTGCACCGACATACCCGGCGTGCCCGTCTTGAGCGCAGGCGGCAGCAGCAGGTTTTCTTCGCAGGACAAGCTGGAGAAAATGCCGCGCTCTTCAGGGCAGTAGCCCACACCCAGGTGGGCAATGCGGTGGGTGGGCAATCCCACGGTTTCCACGCCATTGATCTTGACCGAGCCCTTGCGGGCGCCGGTCAACCCCATGACAGCGCGCATGGTGGTGGTACGGCCAGCGCCGTTGCGGCCCAGCAGGGTCACCACTTCACCGGGTTGCACGACGATATCCACGCCATGCAGCACATGCGATTCACCGTACCAAGCCTGCAGGCCACGGATTTCCAGCGCGGGCGTTTTCGATGTGGGAGAGACCATCTCAATGCGCTCCCTGCAGTTGACCGTCAGTCGTACCCATGTAGGCTTCCATCACTTGGGGGTTGCTTGATACCTCGGCATAAGGCCCTTCGGCCAGTACCGCTCCGCGCTGCAGCACCGTGATGCAGTCGGCAATCGTGGAGACAACTTTCATGTTGTGCTCCACCATCAGGATGGTGCGTCCGGCAGACACTTTTTTGATCAGCTGCGTGACGCGGTCCACGTCTTCGTGGCCCATGCCCTGGGTGGGCTCGTCCAGCAGCATCAGCTCGGGCTCCATCGCCAGCGTGGTGGCAATCTCCAGGGCACGCTTGCGGCCGTAAGGCAGGTTGACGGTGACTTCATCCGCCAAGTCGTCCAGCCCCACCTCGGTGAGCAATTGCATGGCGCGGTCGTCCAGCTGGCGCAGGCTGCGTTCGCTGCGCCAGAAGTGGAAGGAGGTGCCCAGCTTGCGCTGCAAGCCCAGCCGCACGTTTTCGATCAACGTGAGGTGGGGGAACACCGCCGAAATCTGGAAGGACCGGATGACCCCACGGCGCGCAATCTGCGCGGGCGCCTCTGCCGTGATGTCGTGCCCGTTGAACTGGATCGAGCCCGATGTGGGCACCAGAAATTTGGTGAGCAGATTGAAGCAGGTCGTCTTGCCCGCCCCGTTGGGTCCGATCAACGCGTGAATGGAGCCCCGGCGGACAGCCAGGTCCACGTTGCTGACAGCAGTGAAGCCTTTGAACTCTTTGGTCAGGCTTTGTGTTTTAAGGATCACGTCACTCATTGGGCCTGGTTCACTCCGTGGTGCGGGAAGAAAATTCGCCTGCACTAACGCAGGCAATCTACCGGTCTGTTGGCACGCATCGTATGTCTGGACAGACCTTCGCAGGTACTGGTACTAATGCCTATGTAGTAACGCCTATGTACTAACGCCTATGTAGTAATGCCCATGCCAAGCCGCAATGTGTCCACTGACAAACAACCACCAACACCAGGCGCTCCAAGCCCTACCATGGGGGTATTGCGGGCCTGTGACCCCCGCCTTCAAAACCCTCTCACGCCATGCCCTCACCCCGCCCCGACACCCCCAGCCCGCGTGGTAAACCCCGCTCACTGACCGGGCTGCTGCCCTTCCTTCACCCCTACAGAGCGCGCATTGCATGGGCTCTGCTCTGCCTGGTGATGGCGGCACTGGCCACGCTGGCGTTTCCGCTGGCACTGCGCAATCTGATTGACACCGGGCTGGTCTCGGCAGATCGCGCCGGCCAGGCCATGGCGCTGCGGGAGCACTTTGGTGCGCTGTTCCTGGTAGCAGTGGCGCTGGGTGTGTTTTCCGCCGCCCGCTTCTATGCCGTGAGCTGGCTCGGCGAGCGGGTCACAGCCGATCTGCGCCAGGCGGTTTACAGCCATGTGCTGCGCCAAAGCCCCCAGTTCTTCGAGAGCACGCAAACCGGCGAGGTGCTTTCACGGCTGACCGCCGACACCACCCTAGTGCAGACCGTGGTGGGCTCGTCGCTGTCGATGGGGCTGCGCAATGCCGTGATGGGCATCGGCGCATTGGGCATGCTGGTGTGGACCAACCCCTATGTCATGTCGGTGGTGTTGCTGGCTGTGCTGCTGGTGGTGCTGCCCGCCATGTGGATTGGCAGGCGCGTGCGGCGGCTCTCGCGCGACAGCCAGGACCGCGTGGCCGACTCCAGTGCCATCGCGGCCGAGGTGCTCAACGCCATTCCGGTGGTGCAAAGCTACACGGCCGAGCAGCGCGAAGCCTCGCGCTTTGCCACGGCAGCCGAAAGTGCGTTCTCCACCGCCGTGCAGCGCACCCGCGCACGCTCCGTGCTGGTGGCCTTCATCATCATTGCCAACGCAGCCCTGCTGCTGTGGGGCCTGTACCGCGGCACACAGGCCGTGTTGGCGGGCGAAATGACCGCGGGGCACCTGGGGCAAACGGTGGTGTATGTGATGCTGCTGGCTGGCGCGGTAGCCGTGCTGGGCGAGGTGTATGGCGACCTGCTACGCGCCGCAGGCGCTACCGAGCGCCTGATGGAACTGCTGGCCAGTGAATCCCCGGTGGCAGAACCCGCCGCTCCCGTGCCACTGCCGGCCACGGGCCAGGGGCTGGCGGTAGAGTTTGCTGCGGTGCAGTTTCGCTACCCCTCGCGGCCTGACAAGCCCGCACTGGAGGATTTCTCACTCACCCTGGCCCCCGGAGAGACCGTGGCCTTGGTGGGAGCCAGTGGCGCCGGCAAGACCACCGTTTTCCAGTTGCTGCAACGCTTTTATGACATTGAGCGTCCTGCCGGGCAGGCCCAGCGCTCCGGCATCTTCTTCAACGGGGTGGACATTCGGGACATCGCCCTCACCACGCTGCGCAGCCACATTGCCACTGTTCCCCAGGACGCGGTGATTTTTGGCGCTTCCGCGCTCGAAAACATCCGTTATGGCAACCCTGGCGCGACGGCAGAGCAAGTCCACGCCGCCGCCCAGGCGGCATTTGCCCACGACTTCATCATGGCCCTGCCCCAGGGGTACGACACCTTCCTGGGCGAGCGCGGCGTGCGGTTGTCTGGCGGGCAAAAGCAGCGCATTGCCATCGCCCGCGCCATCTTGAAGAACCCGCCGCTGCTGTTGCTGGACGAAGCCACCAGCGCGCTGGACGCCGAGAGCGAACGCATGGTGCAGGCCGCGCTGGACACCGCCATGCAGCGCCACACCGGGCAGCGCACCACCCTGGTCATTGCCCACCGGCTGGCCACGGTGCAAAACGCCGACCGCATCGTGGTGCTGGAGCATGGCCGCATCGTCGAGCAAGGCACACACGCCACCCTGATGGCGGCCCAGGGCGTGTACGCGCGGCTGGCGCAGCTGCAGTTCACCGCATAAAGCCGGGAACCGGCGCTGCGGCAACGACAATAGCGGGATGTTCCACATTGTTCTTGTCGAGCCCGAAATCCCCCCCAACACCGGCAACGTGATCCGGCTGGCAGCCAACACCGGCTGCACACTGCATCTTGTAGAACCGCTGGGTTTCTCCATGGAAGACCGGCTCATGCGCCGCGCGGGGCTGGACTATCACGAGTACGCCCAGGTCATCAAACACCGCAACTGGGCTGCGTTTTTGAGCGAGGCCCAGCCCGACCCCACCCGCATGTTTGCCCTGACCACGCGCGGCACGCGCGGCGTGCACGACACGGCGTTTCAGCCGGGCGACTGGCTGGTGTTTGGCTCTGAAACGCGCGGGCTGGCGCCTGAGCTGCGCGACAGTTTCGACCTTGGCCAACGCCTGCGCCTGACGATGGTGCCGGGGCAGCGCAGCCTCAACCTCTCCAACGCCGTGGCGGTCACGGTGTTTGAGGCCTGGCGACAAAACCACTTTGCCATGCCCGATCCCTCTTCTGGAAAGACCCCTGCCTGACGGGCATCAGCTCACGGTGTCGATGCCAGGGCAGCACTGCGCCAGCTTGCGTTGCTGCACCAGTTCCTGCACCCGTTCGCTCAGAAAGTCGAGAAACACCTTGGTGCGGGCGGGCAGCATGCGCCCCGATGGCAGCGCCGCATACACCGTGTAGCGGGCGAAGATCCACCCTGGCAGCAAATGCACCAGCTCAGAGCGCGCCAGGTGCTCCTGCGCCAGCAAGCGGGGCACCACGGCCACGCCCACGCCATCCAGCGCGGCGCGCATGAGCACCTCGGTGCTGATGGATTGCAACACCACCGACGGCACATCCACATCTTGCGCGGGGCGCTGTCCGTCGTCGCTCAACAGCCGCAGCTTGCGCCCCCCCACAGAATGCACGCGGGCCACGCTGGAATCGCGCAGGTAGTCGTGGTGCTCCAGGTCTAGCGGCTGCAGGGGCAGGCCTTTTCGCTCCAGGTAGGCGGGTGACGCCACCACGATCGACTCACCCTGCATCAACGGCCGGGCCACGATGTTGGCATCAAACCCCTCGGCGGCCACCATGAAGGTCACATCGAACTCATCCACGCGCGCTGAAGCGTAGGGATCAATGTCGATGTCCAGCATGAGCAGCGGCTGCTGCGCGTGCCAGTCGCTCAGCATGGGGGCAAGAAAATTCGTGGCGACCACGGGCGGCGCCACCACACGAACGGTGCCACGCAAGTCGCGGGTACTGGCGGCAGCGGCGGCTTCAGCGTCCTCGATCTCGTGCAGGATGGCCCGCACGCGGGCCAGATAGGCGTCTCCCGCTTCGGTCAGCGCCAGCTTGCGCGTGGTGCGCTGCAGCAAGCGCGTGCCCAGGTGCTGCTCCAGGTCGGCCACCAGCCGGGTCACCACCGGGGGCGAGAGTTCCAGCAAACGGGCGGCCGCCGCAAAACCGCCCTCATCAACAACGGTCTGGAACACCCGCATGGTCAAAAGTCTATCCATTTGGGCAATTATTCATCAGCATTCTTTTTGATTGTTTCTTTTTTCGGAATGATTAATTGCCGTGCATGCTATTTTTCAAAGGGAAAACCCTAGATAAAGTTCACCCCATCGATGAGCGATGCCGCCAGGGACACTCACCGAGGCAGGGGCCCACCGGCACATGGTGTACCGGGGCAGGCCTTGAGAAAAGCTCAATTTTGAAAGGGAATTTTCATGAACTCGTACCGCACACTCGCCATTGCCGCCCTCGCTTTCAGCGCCTTCGCCGCTCAGGCTGACTCGGCTGTGCCCCGCGATGGCGAATGGAACAGCTACCCGCTGACCAACCAGACCCACTCTTCCCTGACCCGTGAAGCCGTGGTGGCCGACCTGGTGGCCTCTCGCGCCGCAGGCACCCTGCCCCGTGACGGTGAGTGGTACAACGTGCCCGCTCCTTTGAACATCCAAGGCGTCACGGCCACGGCCGGCACCGATGCAGGCAAGAATTCTGTGGCTGCCTCCCAGTCAGGCCGTAGCACTGCTGCTGAATAAGCCAGGCGCCACCCATCAAAAAAGGCCTGCCGGAGTTGCTCCCGGCAGGCCTTTTTGGCTTGTGAGAAGAGAAAAGAGATAGTCAGGCCGCAGCGCCATAGTTGCGCGCCAGCGATTCGGCCACGCACACGGGCTTGTCACTGCCTTCGCGCTCCACCGTCACCAGCCAGGTCATTTGCATGCCATCGGGCTCAATGCGCTCGGCAGCCTGCAGCAGCAGCCGGGCGCGCAGACGGCTGCCCACCGGCACGGGGGCTGTAAAGCGCACGCGGTTGAGCCCATAGTTCACGCCCATGCGGGCGCCTTCGATGGCGATGCCCTGGTCAAAGAACTTGGGAATCAACGACAGTGTGAGAAAGCCGTGCGCGATAGGCGCTCCGAAAGGCCCGGCCTTGGCACGGTCAGGGTCCACGTGGATCCACTGGTGGTCGCCCGTGGCGTCGGCAAACAGGTTGACTTGCTCTTGCGTGATGGTGATCCAGTCGGTCACGGCCACTTCCTGGCCCACGCAAGCGCTGACTTCGGTGTAAGAGCGGAAGGTTTTCATCGCCCCAATGTAGCGCCGCGCCGGGGGGCGGGCTTGTCCGGCACGTGACAGGACGGGCCACCCTTGGGGCGCGGGTGAAGCTCAGGCGCTCAGACACCCCATCAGGCGTCCAGCCACTGGCAAATGCTTTGCCACTGCTCCAGGTCACGCGCCACGCGGGTAGTGGCTCCCACGTCAAACACCGAGAGCCCCTGGGCCGCCAGATGCACATAGTTTTGCGTGTCGCGCACATAGCCCAGCACGGGCAGGCCCAGGCCTTCCACAAAGTGGTGCAGTTGCTCAGCCGAGCGGGTGCGCTCGTCAATGCGCATGCCCACAATGCCCACTTGCACGCCAGCGGCGTGGCGGTGTTCGCGCAGCTTGTCGAGAAACGCCTGGGTGGCGTAGATGTCGAAGATGCTGGGCTGCAGCGGCACGATGACCTTGTCGGCCATCTTGAGCACATCCTTCAGGGCGCTGCCGTGCAGGCCTGCGGGCGTGTCGAGCACCGCGTGGGTGGTGCCCTTGGGCGGCTTGGCCAGGGCATCCACATCGGTGTCCCACCGGCCGATGGGGGCCACGGTGGCGGGGCGCAGGCTCAGCCACAGGTGGGCAGATTTTTGGGGGTCCACATCGCCCAGGATGACCGGATGCCCCTGGCTGGCGTAGTAACCCGCCACGTTCGTCGAAAGGGTGGACTTGCCCACGCCCCCCTTGGGATTGGCAACAACAACCACTGGCATGTTGACCTCCTGGCGAAGAAAATAACAAATAAAAACAGGTGCTAGCGCTTATTCAGCAAGCGCTACCAGCTACCAAATCCATAGCAAATCACCCACCTTGCACACACGCAGCGCAGGGCTGGGCAAACACCTCAGGCGTGCTGGCCGCCGCGCTTGACGAAGAACAGGCCCGCACCCACCGCCATCAGCAGCCCGCCAAAAACGCGATTTTGCATGCGCATGGCGCGGGCGCTGCGCATGAGGCGGCGCAAGGCGCTGGCACCGGCAGCGTAGCCGTGCATCACCACCACGTCCACCGCCACGGTGGTCGCTGCCATGACCAGCAGCTGCGTCCACAACGGGCGCGTGTCGGTCATGAACTGAGGCAGCACCGCCACCATGAAGATGATGCCCTTGGGGTTGGTGGCGTTGGTCAAAAAACCGGCCAGGCAGCGCTTGGTCCACGGGCCAGCGGGTGCCGCTTCGTCGCCGTGAAGGGGTGAGCTGTCGCCCGCCCGCCACTGGCTGAAACCCACGTAAATCAGGTAGCAGGCGCCCGCCACCTTCACCACGCTGAAGGCCACTTCAGAGGCCAGCAGCAGCGATCCCACGCCCGCACCGGCAATGACCAGGATGAGCAACAGCCCGAGCTGCAAGCCCAGAATGGTGGCGCTGGCCTTGCGCACGCCGTACGAGAGCCCGTGGCTCATCGACAGCACGGCGCCCGAGCCGGGCGAGACCGCAATCAGGCAAGAGGCCGCAAAAAACGCCAACCAGGTCTGGAAATCCATAGCAAACACCGTGATGAGGAGCCGAGGGGGGACAGCATCATAGCGCCTTCTTTGCAAAGAAAGTGGCCTTGCGGCAAGCCAGACAAGCGCAGAATGCTATTAAATAAATAGCAAAAACTCAGCACTGGGCGGCGGTGCCAAAATCCTGCAGCCCCCTCCCTTTCAGCCTTCATCTCTTTTCGCCCCCCAATGGAACACGCACCCACCTGGCTCACCTACGGCCTGATGTACCTGAGCGCCGCCGTACTGGCGGTGCCCCTGGCCAAGGCACTGGGGCTGGGCTCCATCATTGGCTACCTGGCGGCGGGCATTGCCATTGGCCCGTGGGGCCTGGGGCTGGTGAGCAATGTGCAGGACATCCTGCACTTTGCCGAATTTGGCGTGGTGCTGATGCTCTTTTTGGTGGGGCTGGAGCTGCAACCCAGCCGCCTGTGGGCCATGCGCCGCCCCATCTTCGGCACCGGCAGCGCGCAGGTGCTGGGCTGCGCGGCCGTGCTGTTTGCGGCAGGCTGGCTGGCCGGGCTGCCCTGGCGCATCAGCCTGGTGGCGGCGCTGGGGCTGGCGCTGTCGTCCACCGCCATTGCGCTACAGGTGCTGGCCGAGCGCAACCTCATGCGCACCAGCAGCGGGCAGGCGGGCTTTTCGATCCTGCTGTTCCAGGACGTGGCGGCCATCCCCATCCTGGCGCTGCTGCCCCTGCTGGGCGCGGCCGCTGGGGCTGGCGACGAGCATTCGGCAGGCGAGGTGCTGCTGGAGGCCCTGAAGATCGTCGGCGTGATCGGTGCCATCGTGCTCGGCGGCCGCCTGCTGCTGCGCCCCCTGCTGCGCTGGATTGCCAAGAGCCGCACGCCTGAAATCTTCACCGCCGCCTCGCTGCTGCTGGTGGTGGGCATTGCGTATTTGATGGTGATGGTGGGCCTGTCGATGGCGCTGGGGGCCTTTCTGGCCGGGGTGTTGCTGGCCGACAGCGAATACCGCAGCGAGCTGGAAGCCGACATCGAGCCCTTCAAGGGCTTGCTGCTGGGCCTGTTCTTCATCGCGGTGGGCATGAGCATCGACTTTGGCGTGCTCATGCGCTCACCCTGGCTCATGGCGGGCATCCTGCTGGGGTTTCTGGCCCTGAAGGCAGTGGTGATCTACACCCTGGCCAAAGTGGCAGGCGTGCCCTACCAGGAGCGGCCCGTGTTCACCCTGCTGCTGGCGCAAGGGGGCGAGTTTGCCTTCGTGGTCTTCCAGGCCGCCGCCGGGGCGCAGGTGTTTTCGGCCGAGACGGCCTCGCTGCTCATCGGCGCGGTGGCGCTTTCCATGCTCATCAGCCCGCTGCTGCTGGTGCTGGTAGACCGCGCCCTGCTGCGCCGCTACGCCCAGCTCAAAACCGCCGCACCGCCCGCGCAAGAGATCTCGGAGCCGCAGGAAGCCCCGGTCATCATCGCCGGCTTCGGCCGCTACGGGCAAATCGTGGCGCGGGTGATGCTGACCCAGGGCATCCCCACCACCGTGCTGGACCACAGCGTGGAAATTCTCGAAATCGCCCGCGCCTTTGGCTACCGCGTGTTTTATGGCGACGCCACCCGGCTGGACCTGCTGCGCATTGCCGGGGCCGAGCACGCCCGCGTGCTGGTGGTGGCGGTGGACGACCCCGAGCAATCCCTCAAGATCGTCACCCTGGCGCGCAAGCACTTCCCGCAACTGCAGGTGGTGGCCCGCGCACGCGACCTGACCCACTGGAACGCGCTGCGCGACCTGGGCGTGACGCTGGTGCAGCGCGAGCTGTTCGAGTCCAGCCTCGCCAGCGCCCGCACCGTGCTGGAGCTGATGGGCCAGAGCCCCACGCTGGCGCACGAGATGACCCGGCGCTTCCGCGAGCACAACATCACGCTGGCCAACCGCATGTACCCCCATCACAAAGACCGCGCCAAAATGATGGCCGTGGCCCGCGAAGGCCGCGCCCAGCTGGCCGAGCAAATGGCCAAGGAGCGCCAGGAACACACCGAGCGCGAAGCCAAGGCCCAGGTCTACCCAGGGTATGGCGGGGCAGACTTGCCTGATGGCGCTCCCGGAGCCCACCCAGGCACGGATACCCATCAAAATGGCCTCTAGCGCTTATTCATAAAGCGCAGGCAGCTATTGATTTCATAGCAATCTCACCCCCCATGCCCAGGCGCGGCACAATCGCGCCATGAAATGGATCGACGCCCCCTGGATTGAACTGCTGCGCATCGCCCTGGAAGTGGCGGCCACCGTGGCCTTTGCCCTGTCGGGCGTGATGATGGCGGCGCGCAAGCGCTTTGACGCAGTGGGCGTGTGCGTGGTGGCATTTGTGTCGGCCTTCGGGGGCGGCACGCTGCGCGACTTGCTGCTGGACCAGCGCCCCTTCTTCTGGGTGCGGCACACCGAATTTGTCTGGGGCATCCTGCTGCTCAGCCTGGCCGCCATGCTGTTCATGCGCCAGCGGCACTTTCAACCCACCGAGCGCGCCATGCTGCTGCCTGACGCCATCGGCCTGGGGCTGTTCGCCGCCGTGGGTGTGGACATTGCCACCGCCGTGGGCATGCCCGCGCTGATTGCCGTGATGATGGGCGTGACCACTGGCGTGTTTGGCGGCGTGTTGCGCGATGTGCTGTGCAACGAAGTGCCCCAGGCTTTCAGCGACCACCGCCCCTATGCGCTGTGCGCTTTTGCGGGCGGCTGGGCCGATGTGGCGCTGCGCCAGGTGGAAGGCACCGTGGTCAGCCCCCTGCTGGCGTGCGTGCTGATCACGGCCGGGCTGCGGGGTTTAGCGCTGTGGCGCAACTGGGAGCTGCCCGCCTGGCGGGTATGAACGGGGCCAGGCCGTAAAATCGCGCACCCAGCCCCTGGATGTACACCACGAATTGCTGCCCCCATGAACACACCCTTTTGCCCCCCCTCCCACGCAGTTGCCCAACCCACGGCACGCGGGGCCCTGCGCCGCCGCTGGCGCACCCAGCTGGCGGCTGCAGCGCTGATAGGCGCAGCAAGCATCGCTGCACTGGCGCCCGCCCAGGCGCAAGTGGTCAACCCGCTGGGCGCCGTGCGCAACTTTCCTGATGCGGCAGAGCGCGGCACGCTGACCATCCTGGGGGTGCAAGAGGCACGGCTTAACAGCCGCGACATCCGCATGGCCCCCGGCATGCGCCTGTTCAGCCCGCAAAACACACTGGTGCCACGCCACACTGTGATCGGCCAGACGTACAAGGTCAACTACGTGCTTGAAGCCAGCACCGGCATGCTGCACGCGGCCTGGATCCTGAGCGAAGCCGAGGCGGCCAAGCCGCTCAAGGGCAAGAACCCTGCGCCCACCAACATCACCACGGACAACGTTCTGAAGTAACGCGTCCGGCCGCCGCACCTGCGGCGGCGCTTCAGCCCCGTTGGGGCTACCCCACCCTCAGTCACCGCGCCCCGTGGGCAGCGGTGTTTGCTTGCTATTTGTGAAATTGCCATGGCCAAAAAAGTCTTTATCAAAACCTTCGGCTGCCAGATGAACGAGTACGACTCGGACAAGATGGCCGACGTGCTCAACGCCGCCCAAGGCTACGAGCCCACCCAGAACGTGGACGAGGCGGACCTCATCCTCTTCAACACCTGCTCGGTGCGCGAAAAGGCGCAAGAGAAGGTCTTCAGCGACCTGGGCCGCATCAAACACCTGAAGGCACGCGGCGTGAAGATTGGCGTGGGCGGCTGCGTGGCCAGCCAGGAAGGCGCCGAGATCATCAAGCGCGCCCCCTATGTGGACGTGGTGTTTGGCCCCCAGACCCTGCACCGCCTGCCAGAGATGCTGAACCAGCGCGAGCAGCTGGACAAGCCCCAGGTGGACATCAGCTTCCCCGAGATTGAAAAGTTCGACCACCTGCCGCCCGCGCGCGTCGAGGGCGCTTCGGCCTTCGTGTCGATCATGGAAGGCTGCAGCAAATACTGCAGCTACTGCGTGGTGCCCTACACCCGTGGCGAAGAGGTCAGCCGCCCGTTTGACGATGTGCTGGTGGAAGTGGCAGGCCTGGCCGACCAGGGCGTGAAAGAAATCACCCTGCTGGGCCAGAACGTGAACGCCTACCTGGGCAAGATGGGTGGCACGGCCGAGATTGCCGACTTTGCGCTGCTGCTGGAATACGTGTCGGAAATCCCCGGCATCGAACGCATCCGCTACACCACCAGCCACCCCAACGAATTCACGCCCCGGCTGATCGAGGCTTACGCCAAGCTGCCCAAGCTGGCCAGCCACCTTCATCTGCCCGTGCAGCACGGCAGCGACCGCATTCTGATGGCCATGAAGCGCGGCTACACCGCCATGGAATACAAGAGCACGGTGCGCAAGCTGCGCGCCATCCGCCCCGACCTGGCGATGAGCAGCGACTTCATCGTGGGTTTCCCCGGCGAGACCGAAGACGACTTCAACAAGATGATGAAGCTGATCGATGACATCCACTTCGACAACAGCTTCAGCTTCATCTTCAGCCCCCGCCCTGGCACGCCTGCTGCGGGCCTGCACGACGACACGCCGCACGACGTGAAGCTGCGCCGCCTGCAGCATCTGCAGAGCGTCATCAATGCCAATATCAAGTCCATCAGCGAAAGCCGTGTGGGCACGGTGCAGCGCATTCTGGTGGAAGGCGCTTCCAAGCGCGATGCAGGCGAGCTGATGGGCCGCACCGAATGCAACCGCGTGGTCAACTTTGCTGGCCAGCCCCGCCTGGTGGGCCAGATGGTGGATGTGACCATCACCGAAGCCAAGGCCTACACCCTGCGCGGCGAGGTGCTGGTGCGCGAGGGCGCCCCCCTCACCGTCTGACTTTCACCGCCTGACCCTCCCGGCCATGGCCCAGGAAGCCACCAGCCCCGCCAAGGCCCGGCACTACGGCCCGTCCTTCCAGCAACTGCTGCTGCTCGCGTTCTTGCTGATCGCGGGCTTGCTGGGCACCAGTGCGCTGCGCACGCTGTTCACGCTGGAAGCGCTGATGACCGAAAGCCAGGCCAGCGCCGCCCAGGCAGCGGCCCTGAACGTGGCCGCGCAAACCCTGAACCAGCGGGGCCAGGCGCTGGAACGTGCAGCGCGCCAGTCACTGGTGCTGGGCGATGCACAACTGCGCCAGAGCTTTGACGACATGGCGGCCGATGCGCGGCGCCTGGTGCAGCAGCTGGCAGACGCGGGGCTGCCGCCCGAGCAGGCCCGGCAGTGGCGCAGCCACATGGACACCGTGCACGAGCTGCTGCGCGCGCCGCCCGGCTTGTCGCTTGAGCACGAACGCAGCGTGGCCGATGAATTTGTGGCGCTGGACAACCTGCACGCGGCCATCAGCCAGGCGGTGCAAGAACTCAACGCGCGCAAGAGCAGCGAACTCGACGCCATGGTGCAGGCCAGCCGCGAAGCCGTCACGCACCAGCTGCTGGGCGCCATCGTGCTGGCCCTGGTGCTGGCACTGTCTCTGGGCGTGTGGCTGGCGCGGCCCTTCAAGCGGCTGGAACGCGCCATTCGCCGCCTGGGCGAGAACCAGCTGGAGCGGCCCGTGGCCATCACCGGCCCAGCCGACGTGCGGCGCGTGGGACAGCAACTGGAATGGCTGCGCCTGCGGCTGCTGGAGCTGGATGCCGACAAGGCGCGCTTTTTGCGCCATGTATCGCACGAACTCAAAACCCCGCTGGCCGCGCTGCGCGAAGGCGTGGCCCTGCTGCAAGACGGCGTGACCGGTGAGCTGACCGAGGGCCAGAAGGAAGTGGCGCAGATCCTGCACCAGAACACGCTGGTGCTGCAAAGCGAGATCGAGGCGCTGCTGCGCTTCAACGCAGCGGCGTTTGAAGCCCGCCAGCTGCAGCGGCGCGAGACCGAACTCATCGGCCTGCTGGAAGACCTGGTGGAAAGCCAGCGCCTGCAGTGGCAGGCCCGCCAGCTGCGGGTGGAGGTGAGCGGCGAGCGCACCACCCTGCAGCTCGACCCCGAAAAAATCGCCTCGGCCGTGGGCAACCTGCTGTCCAACGCCATTCGCTTTTCGCCCGAACAGGGTACGGTACGCTTGGCCGTTTCGCGCGCGCCCGGTGCAGTGCTGATTGACGTGTCCGACCAGGGGCCCGGCGTGGCCCCGGCAGACAAGGCCCATGTGTTCGAGCCCTTCTTCCGTGGTGAACGCCAGCCAGAAAACGCGGTGCGCGGCACCGGGATCGGGCTGTCCATCGTGCAGGAATACATCCATGCCCACGGCGGGCGCGTGCACCTGCTGGGCGAAGCGCCCCACTCTTTTTTCCGAATCGAACTCCCTGATGCATCCTGAAGCCACCCACCCCCGCCACACGCCGCGCCACCCCCTGCTGTGGGGGGCGGCCTTGTGCGCGGCAGTGCTGGCCGGCTGCGCCACCTCAGCACCGCAGCCACAGGCGGCTGAAGTGATCGAGGTGGCACCACCAGCGGCCACGGAAGAGGCCAACCGGACGACAGCGCCCACGCCGCCAGAGCCGGCCCTGCCCGAGCTGGAAGAGCCCGCATCCCCCGCCAAAGACCTGCTGCGCGACACGCTGGCCTATGCCGACCGCGCGCTTGACGCCAGCGCCACCACCCTGGCGCGCGAGATGGCCCGCCTCTCGGTGCCCGACGACACCAAGCCCGCCCGCCACCTGCGGCTGGCACTGCTGCTGACCCAGACCCGACAGCCCGCAGACACGGCCCGCGCGCTGGGGCTGGTGCAGCGCACCTTGGCCGACGCCAACGCGCAGGAGCTGCACCCCCTGGCCCGGCTGCTGGAAGCGCGGCTGACGCACCAGCGGCGCCTCGAAGAACAACTGGAACGCCAGGGCCAGCAACTGCGCGATGCCCAGCGCCGCAACGACCAGCTGAGCGAACGGCTCGAAGCCGTGCGCGCCATCGAACGCAGCCTGCAAACACGCCCAGCGCCTGCGGCCGCATCGCCTTCCGCCCCCGCTGCGGGCGCCAGCAGCCCGGGCAACGGCAGCAAACCCTGATCCCCACACGCCATGCCTTCCTCCACGCCCCCATCACGCCCGGCCCAGCACCGCATCCTGGTGGTGGACGACGATGCCGACATGCTGCGCCTGCTCTCGCTGCGCCTGAAGGCGGCGGGGCACGAAGTGGTGGCGGTGGGCTCGGCCGAGGCAGCCCTGGCCCAGCTCGACATTGCCCGGCCACAGCTGGTGCTGAGCGACGTACGCCTGCCCGGCAAGGATGGCCTGGCGCTGTTTGACGAAGTGCATGCGCGCCATCCCTCGCTGCCCGTCATCCTGCTCACCGCGCACGGCACCATTCCTGATGCCGTGCAGGCCACCGCGCGCGGTGTGTTTACCTACCTTACCAAGCCCTATGACGGCAAAGAGCTGCTGGAAAAAGTGGCTGAGGCCCTGGCCCTGAGCGCCCCTGCAGTGCACCAAGCGCATGACAACCAGGCGTGGCGTGCCGATATCGTGAGCCGCTCGGCCCGCATGACCGATGTGCTGTCCGAAGCGTTCATGGTGGCGCAATCCGATGCGAGCGTGCTGCTGCTGGGCGACAGCGGCTCGGGCAAGGAATTGCTGGCCCAGGCCATCCACCGCGCAAGCCCTCGCGCCTCCAAGCCCTTTGTGGCGGTGAACTGCGGCGCGATTCCCGAAGCGCTGCTCGAATCCGAACTGTTCGGCCACGTCAAAGGCGCTTTCACCGACGCCGTGAGCAACCACAAGGGCCTGTTCCAGGCGGCCGATGGCGGCACGCTGCTGTTGGACGAGATTGGCGACATGCCTCCTGCGCTACAGGTGAAGCTGCTGCGGGTGCTGCAGGAGCGGGCCGTTCGGCCCGTGGGCGCGAGCCAGTCCATCCAGATCAACGTGCGCATCATCTCGGCCACGCACCGCAATCTGGAAGCCGCCATGGCCGCAGGCCAATTCCGCGAAGACCTGTACTACCGGCTCAACGTCGTCACGCTGCTGCTGCCCACCCTGGCAGAGCGGCGCGAGGACATCGCGCTGCTGGCCAACCACTTTCTGGACAAGCTGGCCCACAAATACGACAAGCGCCTGTCTGGCTTTGCGCCTGAAGCCCTCAAGGCCCTGACCACCGCGGCTTGGCCCGGCAATGTGCGCCAGCTCTACAACGTGGTCGAGCAGGTGTGCGCGCTGTCCACCACGCCGCTGGTGCCGCTGTCGCTGGTGCAGCGGGCCCTGCGCATTCCGTCGGCCCAGGTGCTGAGCTTTGCCGAAGCCCGGCAACGGTTTGAGCGCGAATACCTGGTGGGCCTGCTCAAGATGACCGACGGCAACGTGGCCGACGCCGCACGGCTGGCCCAGCGCAACCGCACCGAGTTTTATCGGCTGCTGCAAAAACACGCACTCACGCCCGGCCAGTTCAAGGCGGACGGCGCCATTGGCGACGATGTCGCCGATGAGCGACAAGAGTAAGTACCTGATTTACAAAGACTTTGCTTCCCGCACGGGGCAAAGCGTCGCCTGCAGGCGACAAAAACGCGGCCCCCAGCCGCCTTCAGGGCCCTTGGCACGTCCGCGCACAATTGTTTACACGTTCTAGTGCATTCAAACCGTTGATTTAAAAGCGTTTTTTCAAGCTGGCACAGGGTTTGCCCTAGTGCTGGCATGCAAGCTGTTTTTTCCTCCTTTTTTTCGCGCCCGCACCGGGTGGGGCTGCGTGCCGTGGCACTGTGTGCCGCGCTCATGGCCGCAGGTGTCCACGCGCAGACGGTGGACCTGGAGCACGTCACCCAGCTGGCCAAGCAGCGCGCAGCGCAACCCTACAGCGCTGCCCATGGGCGCCTGCCCCCTGCGCTCGCCGCGCTGAACTACGACCAGGTGCGCGACATTCGCTGGCGCCCCGAACGTGCCTTGTGGCGTGCCGAGCAGTTGCCGTTTGAGGCCATGTTCTTCCACCTCGGTCTGTACCAGCGCGAGCCGGTGCTCATCAACGAGGTGTCGCCCCAAGGCACGCGCCACATCCCCTACCGCACGGCCGACTTTGACTACGGCAAAAACAAGGTGCAACCCCAAAGCTGGGGCGACCTGGGGTTTGCAGGCTTTCGGCTGCACTACCACCTGAATTCGCCCGCGTACAAGGACGAGCTGGTGGTCTTCCAGGGCGCCAGCTACTTCCGGGCACTGGGCGCGGGCCAGCAGTACGGTCTGTCGGCCCGGGGCCTGGCCATTGACACCGTGGGCGGCAAGGGCGAGGAATTTCCGCGCTTTACCGAGTTCTGGCTGGTGCGCCCGCAACCCGGTGACACGCAGGCCACGGTGTATGCGCTCATGGATTCGCCCCGCGCCACCGGGGCTTACCGCTTCGACATTCAGCCGGGCGCGCAGACGGTGACCACTGTGCGTGCGCGCATCTTTGTGCGCGGCGGCAGCGCAGGCCCCATCAAGACGCTGGGCATTGCGCCGCTGACCAGCATGTTCCTGTTTGGTGAAAACCAGCCGCGCAAGGACGACTTCCGCCCCGAGGTGCATGACTCCGACGGCCTGATGGTGGCCACGGGCGAAGGCGAATGGCTATGGCGCCCGCTGCAAAACCCCCGGCAGGTGCTGGTCACGTCGTTCGCCACCACCAACCCCAAGGGTTTCGGGCTGATGCAGCGCGACCGGCAGTGGAGCAGCTACGAAGACGTGGAAGCCCGCTACGAACGCCGCCCCAGCGCCTGGGTGCGCCCCTTGTACCCATGGGGCCCCGGCCGTGTGGAACTGGTGCAACTGCCCACACCCGACGAAACCCATGACAACGTGGTTGCCTACTGGGTGCCCCAGCAGTTGCCCGCCCCCGGCACGCCGCTGGAAGTCAGCTACGAGCTGGCATGGCAAGGCGATGAACAGCAACGCCCACCCGGCGCCTGGGCCACGCAGTCGCGCAAAGGCGTGGGCTACACGCAGCAAAGCGCCGAAGCGCTGCGCACGCAGGTGCAGTACGTGGTCGATTTCACCGGCCCGGCATTGCACGACCTGAAGGCCGACGCGCCCGTCAAAGCAGTGGTGACCAGCGACGCCAACGGCCGCGTGCTGGAAAGCGGTGTGTACCGCAACCCGGCCACCGGCCAGTGGCGCATGACGCTGCGCGTGGAGCGCCTGCGCAAAGACCAGCCCATTGAATTGCGAGCCTTTCTTCAACACCTCCAACACGCTGTGAGCGAAACATGGACCCACGTCATTCTTCCCGAGTAGGCCCGAGCGCACCCCGTTTGCAGACACAGGAGCCGCCGATGCATCACCCCCACACAGCTCCCCGCAGCCTTGACCCGCAGGCCACCGCTGCGCGCAGCCCTTTGCGCGAAGTGCGCCACCCCAACAGCGTGACGGCCCCACCGATGCACCGCGGATCGATGCCTGCGCTGCCGTGGCAGGGTTTCTGGAAAAGCGTGGCACGCGCGCTGACGGGCCGCACACCCCGAGTAGAAGGCGCAGAACCCGCCGCCCCGGCCCAGCCCTGGCAGGCCGCCGCCCAGCGCCGCCGCTGGACCTTTGCCCTGCTGGTGCTGTGCAGCACGGTGCTGGCCAGCGTGCTGTTTGCCCAGGTGCAGCCCGCGTATGAAAGCGCGTGGCTGGGCTGGGGGCAGATCGCGCTGTTCGCCCTGCTCTCAGCCTGGGTGGTGTCCGGCTTCATGACCGGGATGATGGGTTTTTGGGTCATGCTGCGCGGCGACAGGCATTCGCTCTCGGCCCGCAGCGTGGCGGGGCACGCACTGTCGCCCGAGGCGCGCACCGCCATCATCATGCCCATCTGCAACGAAGACGTGGCCACCGTGTTTGCCGGGCTGCGCGCCACCTGCGAATCGGTGGCGGCTACCGGCCACGGGCAGACGTTTGACGTGTTCGTGCTGTCCGACAGCTACGACAGCGACATTGCCCGCGCAGAACGCGCCGCCTGGGAAGACTTGCGCATGGCACTGGCTGCCAACCCGCAGCAGCCGCAGGTGCAGGTGTACTACCGCCTGCGCAAGCGCCGCACCCACCGCAAGGCAGGCAATGTGGCCGACTTCTGCCGCCGCTGGGGCAAGGATTACAAGTACATGGTGGTGCTGGACGCCGACAGCGTGATGAGCGGCGACTGCATCGTCTCCATGGCCAAGCTCATGGAAGCCAACCCCCGCGCAGGCATCATCCAGACAGCCACGCAGGCCATTGGCCACGTCACGTTGCACGCGCGTGCGCAGCAGTTCGCCTCGCGCGTCACCGGCCGCCTGTTCACGCTGGGCATGCAGTTCTGGCAACTGGGTGAATCGCATTACTGGGGGCACAACGCCATCATCCGCGTGGAGCCCTTCATGCAGCACTGCGCGCTCGCGCCCATCCCCGGCAAAGGGGGCCTGGCGGGCGGCATCATGAGCCACGACTTTGTGGAAGCCGCGCTGATGCGCCGCGCGGGCTACCACGTCTGGCTGGTGGCCGACCTGGTGGGCAGCTACGAGCAGCAACCGCCCGACCTGCTGGCCGAACTGCAACGCGACCGCCGCTGGTGCCAGGGCAATCTGCAGAATGCGCGCCTGATGGCCGAGCCCGGCCTCCACCCCGTGCACCGCTCCATGTTCGTGACGGGCGCCATGGCCTACCTGTCGGCCCCGCTGTGGCTGGCCTTCATGACGCTGGGCACTGCCCTGTGGGTGTCTGGTGCGCCAGTGCTGACCGACTGGCACATCCTGCCCACCGAACTGCTGGCGCTGTGGGCCTGGACGCTGAGCATGCTCTTCCTGCCCCGCGTGCTGGGGGTGCTGGCCGTCTTCATGCGGCGTGAGCAGCAGCAGTATGGCGGCGGCTGGAGCCTGCTGAAAAGCGCTCTGCTCGAAAGCATGCTGGCCCTGCTGCAGGCCCCCGTGCGCATGCTGGCCCATTCGCTGTTTGTGCTGGTGGCGCTGACGGGCATTGCGCTGGACTGGAAGTCTCCGCCCCGCGAAGCGCAAGCCGTTCCATGGCGCCACGCCATGGCGCAGCTGGCCCCCATGACCGGCGTGATTGCCTTGCTGGCGGTGGGCATTGGCGCCATCGACAGCGGCGCCCTGCTGTGGCTGGCGCCCGTGGGCGTGCCGCTGGCCCTGGCCATTCCCATGGCCGTCATCACCAGCCAGATCGCCCTGGGCCGGTCGATGCGGGCGCAGCGCTTCTTGCTCATTCCCGAAGAGGCGTGGTCGCCCCCCGTGTTGCGCCGGGCCTGGCGCCATGCCCAAAGGCTGGCGCAGCCGGGGCGTGGCCTGGCACCCGCAGGGGCCATGGCCTGATCCAAGCCGTGAGCGAGGCCAAGAACATCCGTTCTATGCGCCCTCGCCTCCCTCCCCTGGGTGGTTTTGTGACAAATGCCACACATCCTTGAAGCCGGTGCATGCACCGGCTTTTTTCATTCTGCTATTTATTTGATAGCTGGCTGCGCTTACTCCGCCTGCCTCAAACACCTAAAAGGCTTAGGAAAATGCCTGTGACTGGGGGCTCAGCGCCCTATGCCCGTCACGTACGATACGGCGCCGACAGCCCGCAGTGCCTGCCACCGGCCACCGCAGCCAGCCCTACAGGGCTCAGGGCAACGCCGGGCCAGATCAACCGAATGCCGCCGCACCGGCAACCCTGCAGGCCCTGCCTCCATCCACCATTCTTCGCAAAACAACCACCATGTTCTCCACTGCCACAGCATCCTCCCGGCGGGCTCTTCTTTCTGCCGGGGCCTTGTGGGCCGCCCTGCTGGCTGCGGGCTGCGCCACCGCCCCCGAACCTGCGCCAGAGCCCGTGGCACCGCCGCCACCAGTGCCTGTGGCCGAAGCGCCCGCCCCCGTGCCCCCACCCCGGCTGATCTTTGCGGGCTTTGCCCTGCACTCGCAGGCCAAGGCCTTCCGCAACGATGTGCTGGCCGCCGAAAAACTGGCCAGACAGATTGACCCCAACGCCCTCATCCTGAAGCTGGCCAACCCCGCGCGCGACCAGCCCAGTGACTGGCCCCAGGCCACGCTGGAAAACTTTGAACTGGTGATGACCAAGATGGCCGAAGTGGCCCGGCCGCAAGACCGGGTGATGCTGCTGATCTCCACCCACTCCAACCCCGGCACGCTGAACATCAACGTCGCAGGCAAAAACACCGCGCCCATCACCGCCCGGGGCTTGAGCGATGCGCTGGCCCCGCTGTCCAAGACGCCCACGCTGGTGGTGCTGTCTGCCTGCTACAGCGGCGCCTTTCTGGAGCCCCTGCGCGCGCCCAACCGCGTGGTGCTGACGGCCACCGATGTGCACAAGGCGTCTTTCAAATGCCAGTACCCCGGCGAATACACGTTCTTTGCCGACGCGCTGTTCAACCAGGCAGGCGCCGAGCAGTTATCGATCACGCAGTGGATGGGCGCAGCCCAGAAGTCCATCCAGGCGCAGGAAAAGCGCAAGCGCCTGGCGCCATCGGCGCCCAGGATGTTTGTGGGTGAAGAAGCCAAGGCCTGGGCCAGCCAGCCGCTCAAGAGCTGGCTGGAAGCCCGCTGAGCCGGGGCAAGGTCAGAGAGTTTGAGTCTTCTGACCCTGCCGGGTGTGGCGAATCACCCGCCCGTCACGGGCGGGAAAAAAGCCACCTCGGCGCCATCGGCCAGCGCGGCGGCTTCGTCGCTCAGGTTCTGGTTCAGCGCCATGCGCACCGCGCGGCCGCGGGCCAGGCTGCTGGCGTGGGCGCCGCCCCGGGCGATGAGTTCATCGCGCAGCGCGCCCAGGGTGGCAGCTGTGGTGTCCACCGACTCACTGCCGTGGCCGATGGCCTCGCGGATGGAGGCGAAATAGCGGACGGTGATTTTCATTGCAGCAGTTCCGAAAAAGCGAGGTATTGCACGGTGTCGCCCGCCGCAATGGTCTGGCCTGCGGGGTTGTCCACCAGGCCATCGCCCCAGGCCGCCGAGGTGAGCACGCCCGAGCTTTGGTTGTGGAACAGCTCCAGCCCGCCATCGGGGTGCTGGCGCACCCGTAGAAATTCACGGCGTTTATCGGCCTTAGGCCAATCAAATCGTGCGGTGGCAGCTATTTTTTTAGGAGCAATATCGCGCACGCCTTGCAGGCGCAGCACAAAGGGCCGGACCAGCACGGCAAAGGTCACGAAGCTGGAGACCGGGTTGCCCGGCAGGCCCATGAAATGCGCCTTGCCCACAGTGCCGTAAGCAAAGGGTTTGCCGGGCTTCATAGCGATTTGCCACAAGTCCAGGCGGCCCAGCGATTCCACGGCAGGCTTGATGTGGTCTTCCTCGCCCACACTCACGCCACCGCTGGTCAGGATCAGGTCGTGGTCGCAACTTGCCTGGCGCAGGGCTTCGATGGTGGCCTCGCGCCGGTCGGGCACGATGCCGAAGTCCGTCACATCACACCCCAGGCGCAGCAGCATGGCGCGCAAGAAGAAGCGGTTGCTGTTGTAAATGGCGCCGGGGCGCATTTGCTCGGGCGGCACTTCACCGGGCATGACGAGTTCGTCGCCGGTGGAGAACAAGGCCACACGCGGGCGGCGCGCCACCTGGAGCTGGTGCATGCCAATGCTGGCGGCCAGGCCCAGTTCGGCGGGCGACAGGCGCGTGCCGGCCTGCAGCACCACCGCGCCCTGGGTGATGTCTTCGCCCGCGCGGCGAATCCACTGCCCGGCGGCCGGCACGGCATTGATGCGCACCTGGCCCTGGCCTTCTGCGGCTGCCAGTGCTTCGCAGTCTTCCTGCATCAGGATGGCGTCAGCCCCCTCAGGCACCGGCGCGCCGGTGAAGATGCGGGCGGCCGTGCCAGCAGCCAGCGGCTCGCCAGCGCTGCCCGCAGCAATGCGTTGCGACACGGGCAGCACCACGCCGGCGGCGACCACATCGGCAAGGCGCACGGCGTAGCCGTCCATCGAGCTGTTGTCTTGTGGCGGCACGTGCAGGGCCGACACGCAGTTTTGCGCCAGCACACGCCCGTCGGCATTGAAGGTGTCTACAGTCTCCACCCCCGGCAGCGGCTGCGCGTGGGCCAGCAGGTCAGCCAGCGCATCATCCAGGGGCTTGAGGGGCGAGCGGGGTTTCTGGGGGGCGTTCATCGCAGGGCTTCTCCGTGCATTTCCCAGTCGTATTCAAAGCGGTCGGCGTTCTGCAGCATCCAGTCCACCACTTCAGCGGGAGCGTTCAAATCAAGCACCGGCCGCAGGGTGGGCTCGGGCAATTGATCAGGAGCGTCGGTGGCAATGGCGACGACAAAGCCGTCTTCCGGGTAGCGCACGGGCCGCTCAGATTTGCCGGGCTCTGGCGCGCGCCAGACTTCGATCTTGAGCAGATCGCTTTCCTTGAAGCCTTCCACCAGCACCCAGTCCACGCCTTGGTACAGCTCTGCCAGCAGGTGGTGCACGCTGAGCACGGCGGGCTGTTCAAACTCGCGCACCAGCATCAGGCGCTTGTCCGACGCCGCCACCACTTCAAAGGCACCGGCCTCACGGTGGCGGTAGGTGTCCTTGCCGGGGTGGTCCATATCGAAGCTGTGGTGGGCATGCTTGACCACCGACACCCGCAGGCCGCGCAGGCGCAGCTCGGGAATCAATTGCTCTACCAACGTGGTTTTGCCACTGCCGGAGAACCCGGCAAAGCCTACAACCTTCATCCCATGCTCCTTGGTGGGCACCTGTCCGTGCGGGCAACCAGTGGCACCGCAACGCAAACAGACACCGCTATGCTATTTATAGCTGCTAGCGCTTACCCAGTAAGCGCCAGGAGCATTTTTGATTCATATCCCAACCCCACACGCCTGCAACCCTGCTGGGGCTGAAGGCGGGGGCACTCTGAAAAACCGCCTTCAGCCCAACACGGCTGGAGCGCAATGGCGCTCGATGTAGGCCTTGATCAGGGTGACATCAGCAGGCATGACCTGCACGCGCTTGGGCAGGGCTTCAATGCCTTCGAACTTCGCGGGCCGCTCGGGCGAATGGCCCAGGGCTTCCTCGATGGTGGCGGCGAACTTGATGGGCAGCGCCGTCTCCAGCACGATCATCGGTACGCTCGCGTCGCTGTGGTGTTCCAGCGCCACCTTCACGCCGTCGGCGGTGTGGGTGTCGATGGTGACGCCGTGGCGCTGGTAGTTGTCCTTGATGGTGGCCAGGCGGTCCGCATGGGTGCTCTTGCCGCTTTCAAAGCCGTATTTGGCGGCGGCGTCGGCAAAGCGGGGGTCCTGGCTCAGGTCGAACTGGCCGGATTGCGACAGCGCATCGCCAAACAGCGCCTTGGTCTTGGCACCGTCGCGGCCCAGCAGGTCGAACACGAAGCGCTCGAAGTTGCTGGCCTTGCTGATGTCCATGGACGGGCTGGAGGTTTCGTGCGTGTCGGCACTGCCACGCACGCGGTACACGCCAGTGCGGAAGAACTCGTCGAGCACGTCGTTCTCGTTAGTGGCCACCACCAGCTTGGCAATGGGCAAGCCCATCATGCGCGCCACATGGCCGGCGCAGACGTTGCCGAAGTTGCCCGAGGGCACGGTGAAGCTGACCTTCTGGTCGTTGGTCTCGGTGGCCTGGATGTAGCCCGCAAAGTAGTACACCACCTGCGCCAAGAGGCGCGCCCAATTGATGGAGTTGACGGTGCCGATCTTGTACTTGCGCTTGAACTCCAGGTCGTTGCTCACCGCCTTGACGATGTCCTGGCAGTCATCGAACACCCCTTCGATGGCGATGTTGTGGATGTTCTCGTCCTGCAGGCTGAACATCTGTGCCTGCTGGAAGGGGCTCATGCGGCCGTGCGGGCTGGTCATGAACACGCGGATGCCCTTCTTGCCGCGCATGGCGTATTCGGCCGCGCTGCCGGTGTCGCCGCTGGTGGCGCCCAGAATGTTCAATTCGGCACCACGGCGGCCCAGTTCGTATTCGAACAGGTTGCCCAAGAGCTGCATGGCCATGTCCTTGAAGGCCAGCGTGGGGCCGTTGGACAGGGCTTCGAGCCACAGGCTGTTTTCGAGGTGGCGCAGGGGCACGATCTCGCCCGTGCCGAATACTTCAGCGGTGTACGTCTTGGCGCACAGGGCCTTCAGATCTGCAGCCGGGATGTCGTCGATGTACAGCGACAGGATCTGGAAGGCCAGTTCGGCGTAGCCCTGCTCATGGTAGGCCTTGCGCAGGCGCGTGAGCATGGCGTCATCCACCTGCGGGTAGTGCTCGGGCAAGTACAGGCCGCCATCGGGCGCCAGGCCTTCGAGCAGGATGTCGCAGAACTGTTTGCGGTCTGCGTGGCCGCGCGTGCTGAGGTATTTCATGAGAGGGTCCCGTGAGGGTTCAAAAACTGATGCCGTAGGCGCGGATGTCGATGAGCATGCGCGCCATGATGATGAGACCAAAGCCCCCGATGAGGATGAGCCAGTGCCACACGCGGTCCAGACGGTTGTCGGTGCGGTCCAGCAGCACAAAGTACACCCAGGCCTGAATAAAGCTCAGCAGGCCATGCCCCACCGCGTGCAGCCGAGGCATGTACCCCATGAGCGCCGCCCCCACCAACACACCGAACCAGAAGGCCAGATGCCAGCGCGGCATGTCCACGTTGGCCAGCTTGAGCAAGGCGACCAAGGTGAGGACAGCAACGAGAGTGGGCATGGCGTGGGTGCATGGGGGTTGCCATCGGTGCCAGGGCGGGGTCCGCGCGACGCGGCGGCCGCCCCTGAAAGGGTCAGTTCAACTCTTCCTTGCGGATGCGGGTGATGGGAGCCAGCACCGTGGGCAGGGCCTGCATCTGGGCGATGACGGCATCCATGGTGCCTTCGCGGGTGTCGTGCGTGAGGATGATCAGGTCCGTTTGGGTGGAGCCTTCGCCGCCCACTTCGTCGGCCTCGCGCTGCAGCACAGCGTCGATACTGACACCGGCTTCCGCCAGCAGGCCCGTCACCTTGGCCAGCACGCCCGCCTGATCGGCCACGCGCAGGCGCAGGTAGTAGCTGGTCACCACTTCACTCATGGGCAACACGGGCAGGGCGCCCATGGCATCGGTCAGCGTATGGGGCTGGAAGGCCAGGTGCGGCACGCGGTGCTCAGGGTCGGCGGTGTGCAGGCGGGCAATGTCCACCAGGTCGGCGATCACGGCGCTGGCGGTGGGCTCAGAGCCCGCACCCTTGCCGTAGTACAGCGTGGTGCCCACGGCATCGCCCTGCACCACCACGGCGTTCATCGCGCCTTCCACATTGGCAATCAGGCGCTTGGAAGGCACCAGGCTGGGGTGCACGCGCAGCTCAATGCCCTTTTCGGCACGCTTGGTGATGCCCAGCAGCTTGATGCGGTAACCCAGTTGCTCGGCGTACTTGATGTCGGCCGCACCCAGTTTGGTGATGCCTTCCACATAGGCCTTGTCGAACTGCACCGGAATGCCGAAAGCGATGGCCGACATGATGGTGGCCTTGTGCGCGGCGTCCACGCCTTCGATGTCGAAGGTCGGGTCGGCTTCGGCGTAGCCGAGGCGCTGGGCTTCCTTGAGCACTACTTCAAAGTCCAGGCCCTTGTCGCGCATCTCGGACAGGATGAAGTTGGTGGTGCCGTTGATGATGCCGGCAATCCACTGGATGCGGTTGGCCGTAAGACCTTCGCGCAGCGCCTTGATGATGGGAATGCCACCGGCTACGGCGGCCTCGAAGGCCACCATCACGCCCTTGGCAGATGCCGCCGCAAAAATCTCGGTGCCGTGCACGGCCAGCAAGGCCTTGTTGGCGGTGACCACGTGCTTGCCGGCGGCAATCGCCTCCAGCACCAGCGCCTTGGCCACGCCATAGCCGCCAATCAGCTCGATCACGATGTCGATGTCAGGGTTGGCGATGACGGCACGTGCGTCGTTGACCACCTGCACATTCGAGCCCACCACGCTCTTGGCGCGCTCCACATCCAGATCGGCGACCATGGCGATCTCAATGCCACGGCCGGCGCGGCGGCTGATTTCGTCCTGGTTGCGTTGCAATACGTTGAACACGCCGCTGCCGACGGTGCCGATGCCCAGCAGGCCTACTTGGATGGGTTTCATGGTCATAACTCTTTTGCTCTTAATCGGTAATTCACTCGGCGCTCTTCATCAGCGCCATGGGCAGGCGTTCCAGCGGGCCCGTCTGCGGCCCGTTCACCATTACGCCGCGGCCAATTGGCTGCGCTTGCGGTACTGCTCCAGGAACTTGGCCACGCGGCCAATGGCCTCGCGAAGATCGTCCTCATGGGGCAGAAACACGATGCGGAAGTGGTCTGGCGCGCCCCAGTTGAAGCCGGTGCCCTGCACCAGCATGACCTTGGTCTCCTGCAACAACTCCAGGAAAAACTGTTGGTCGTCTTTGATCGGATACACCGCGGGATCGAGGCGGGGGAACATGTACAGCGCGGCGCGCGGCTTCACGCAGGTAACGCCCGGGATGGCAGTGATCAGCTCATACGCCAGATCGCGCTGCTTGCGCAGGCGACCGCCTTCGCACACCAGGTCGTTGATGCTTTGGTAACCGCCCAGCGCGGTCTGGATGGCCCACTGCCCAGGCACGTTGGCGCACAGGCGCATGTTCGACAGCATGTTCAAACCGTCGATATAGTCCTTGGCAGGTTTCTTGTCGCCGGAGACGACCAGCCAGCCAGCGCGGTAGCCGCACGAGCGGTAGCTCTTCGACAGCGAGTTGAAGGTGAGCGTGAGCACGTCTTCACTGAGCGAGCCCAGCGCGGTGTGCTTGGCACCGTCGTACAGCACCTTGTCATACACCTCGTCCGCAAACACCACCAGGCCATGCTCACGTGCGATGGCCAGAATGCCTCGCAGCAGTTCTTCTGAATACAAAGCACCGGTGGGGTTGTTGGGGTTGATGACCACAATGCCCTTGGTACGGGGCGTCACCTTGGCGCGGATGTCGTCCAGATCCGGCATCCAGCCATTGGCTTCATCGCACAGGTAGTGCACCGGGGTGCCCCCCGACAGGCTGGCGGCCGCCGTCCACAGCGGATAGTCAGGCGAGGGCAGGAGCAGTTCGTCACCGTTGTCCAGCAAGGCGTTGGTGGCCATCACGATCAGTTCGCTGGCTCCATTGCCCAGGTAAATGTCATCCAGCGTGACACCCTTGATGCCCTGCTTCTGGGTTTCATGCATCACGGCTTTGCGCGCGGCAAAAATCCCCTTGCTGTCCGAATAGCCCGCCGAGTTGGGCAGGTTACGAATCATGTCCTGCTGGATTTCCTCGGGGGCATCAAAACCAAAGACCGCCAGATTGCCAATATTGAGCTTGATGATCTTGTGACCGTCTTCCTCCATCTGCTTGGCCGCGTCCATGATAGGACCCCGGATGTCGTAACAAACATTGGCAAGCTTGGCGGATTTGAGAACGGTTTTCATGGCGGGCGGGAATGACGGGGACAAAGGCCAACCCAGGCACGGCGTGCCTTGGCGAAACCTATAATTTGACCACAGTTCAGAACCCAACCACTCCCCAGGTGTCCCGCCAGCCAAGGCACATGACGCACCTCGCACTCAGGCACACCATGAAATTCCAGCCCGACCGTTCCGACGCCCAAACCATCCACGGATATGGCCCCGGCTGGATTGGTGTGGACCGCGAAAAGCACACCCACAGCCTGATCGTGGGTTCAGGCGGACTTCTGCAGCCTTGGAACTGCTCGCGCTTTGAAGAGCTGACACCCGCTCACTTCGAACACTTGGCCACACTCGACACCGAACTGATCATCTTCGGAAGTGGCAACCGCAATCGGTTTCCCAACCCCGCATGGCTGCAGCCCCTGATGGCGAGAAGGCTGGGGTTGGAGACGATGGATACCGCAGCCGCATGCCGAACCTACAACATCCTGGCCGGCGAGGGCCGCAATGTAGTGGCGGCACTTATTCTTGAAACCGGCGCCTGAGCGCTGGGCGCGCAACCCAAAAACACCGCCGCATGCCCTTTCGCCAGCGGACATGGATATGCAGGCATGTACATGCATACAGTCCCTGCATTTGGTCTTGTAGCATTTTCAGAGTAAAATCGCGGGTTGCGGTCGGGGGCACCACCAAAAACAATAACACACCTGCTCCCCCGGCTTATCAACGACTACATCCTGAGAGATTGAAGTGATATGGCGATCGTTGTCAACAAACCCCTCCCTGAATTTGAAGCCAACGCGACCGGCGGGATCAAAGTCTCCAACACGTCTCACACGGGCCAGATTCTGATTCTGTACTTCTATCCCAAGGACAACACGCCCGGCTGCACCACTGAAGCCATGCAGTTCCGCGACAAGTACAAAGATTTTGCCAAGGCTGGCGCTGCAGTATTTGGCGTTTCTCGCGACAACATGAAGTCCCACGACGACTTCAAGGAAAAGCTGGAACTGCCCTTCGAGCTGATCGCAGACACCGAAGAAAAAATGTGCCACATGTTCGGCGTGGTCAAGAACAAGATCATGTACGGCAAGAAGGTCAAGGGCATTGAGCGCAGCACCTTCCTCATCGGCCCTGATGGCCTGCTGCTGCAAGAGTGGCGCGGCCTGAAAGTGCCGGGACATGTGGACGAAGTGCTCAAGGCCGTGAAATCCATCAAGGCGCTCAAAAAAGCCGCCTGATCGGCCCTTGTATTGGCAACACCCTACGGAGTGCTGGCGCGCACAGTGCTCCGTCACACGAGATGGGCATAATGGGTTGATGCCTTTGCACTTTGCAACGACCCATTCCTTCCTTAAAAGCCGCCTTGGCCTCCAGGCGGCTTTTTGCTTTCTGAACACTTTTGCTTGAGGCCTTCGCACACCATGCCATTGCCACCCGCCCCTGGCCGCCGCGCCGCCCGTCTCTCGCCCGAAGCCTATGAAAACAAGGTAAACCCGGCCCGAGCAAGCTCTAGCACAGTCGCTGCAGAGCCTGAAGAAGTCAATGAGACCATTGCACCGGAGGCGCCCACTGCTGCTGCACCGGTGCGCCGACGCACGCGCAACACTGCGGAGGCTGCCACCAAGGCCGCAGCCCCTGCCGTGGCGACGCCCAAATCTACGACTTCTACGCGCCAGGCTGCTGCGAAGAAAACCATCAGCAATACCCCAGTGACCGCAAGCAACGGCAGCCAGGGCAAGAGCCTGCAACGCGCCAAAAAAACGCAAGGCCCAGCCAAGCTGTTTGTGCTCGACACCAACGTCCTTCTGCACGATCCCACCAGTCTGTTCCGCTTTGAAGAGCACGACATCTTCCTGCCGATGATCGTGCTGGAAGAGCTGGATGCCCACAAGAAGGGCATGACCGAAGTGGCGCGCAATGGCCGCCAAACCAGCCGGACACTGGATGCGCTCGCGGGAGTCGAAGGGGCGGACATCGGACGCGGGCTCAAGCTGGATTCCACAGGGCAGCGTGCCGCCGGTGGATGCCTGTACTTCCAGACCGCACCGCTGGACTACAGCCTGCCCACCAGCCTCCCAGCTGGCAAGGCCGACAACCAGATTCTGGGCGTTGTGGCGGCTTTGTCCAAAGAGCACGCACCGCGCGAAGTGGTGCTGGTTTCCAAAGACATCAACATGCGCGTCAAGGCGCGTGCGTTGGGGCTGAACGCTGAGGACTACCAGAACGACAAGACCCTGGACGATGGCGACCTGCTGTATGCGGGCGTGCTCGCGCTGCCGCAAGACTTCTGGTCCAAGAGCGGCAAGAATGTCGAAAGCTGGCAAAGCGGTGCACACACGTACTACCGCATCGGTGGCCCGATCGTGCCGCAACTGATGATCAATCAGTTTGTGTACTTTGAGGCACCTGGCGAGCCCAGCCTGTTCGCCCGGGTGAGCGAGATCCGCGAAAAAACCGCTGTGCTGCAAACCCTCAAGGACTTCGGCTCCGCCAAGAATGCCGTGTGGGGCGTGACCACCCGCAACCGCGAGCAGAACTTTGCGATGAACCTGCTCATGGATCCTGAGATCGACTTCGTGACGCTGACCGGCACCGCCGGCACCGGCAAGACGCTGCTGGCCCTGGCTGCAGGACTGACCCAGGTGCTGGACGACCGCCGCTACACAGAGATCATCATGACCCGCGCCACCGTGAGCGTGGGAGAGGATATTGGCTTCTTGCCAGGCACCGAAGAAGAAAAGATGGGCCCCTGGATGGGTGCGCTGGACGACAACCTGGAGTTCTTGGCCAAGGGAGACGGCGGCAATGCAGGCGAATGGGGACGCGCCGCCACCAACGAACTGATCCGCAGCCGCATCAAGATCAAGAGCATGAACTTCATGCGAGGGCGTACGTTCCTGAACAAGTACGTAATCATCGATGAGGCACAGAATCTGACGCCCAAGCAGATGAAGACGCTCATCACCCGCGCAGGCCCTGGCACCAAGATCATCTGCATGGGCAACCTGGCGCAAATCGATACCCCGTACCTTACCGAAGGCTCGTCCGGCCTGACCTATGCGGTGGACCGCTTCAAAGGCTGGCCGCACAGTGGGCACATCACACTGGCCCGCGGTGAGCGTTCACGCCTGGCAGACTTCGCCAGTGAGGTTTTGTAATGGCGATCAGCTGGATCGCTGCGCTCAAGCTGGTGCCGTGGGGGGATGTCATCGAGGCCGCTCCCCACGTACTGAAAGCAGCCAAAGGACTGCTCCGCCGCAGTGATGGGGACAGCAAGGCGGAACCGAAGCCAGTCAGCCCAACTCCACAGGTTGATCTCTCGCGGGATGACGCGGCCGCCCAGGCCCTGGCCCAGGTCGCCATGCTGCAAGAGCGCGTTACGCAACTAGAACAAATGCAACGTGAGAGCGTTTTGCTGATCGAGCAGATGGCAGAGCAGCAGTCTCAAATTGTTCAAACGGTAGGGCTGCTACGCACCGGAGCCACGCGCTTGGCGTGGGCTTGCGGTGGATTGGCTGTCTGTGTAGTAGGCCTGCTGGTCTACGTGGGAAGAAATGCGTGAAGTCAAGCGCTCCCCGAATAACACGCCAGCTACTCCAACAACAGCAACAGCACTGCAAATCCCCAGCGTTCCCAGGTCGGCTGGTTTGCCTGCCTGGAATGGGATCTTTTGAGGTCAACGCATCCAGAGCCAGGTACACCCAAACGAAAAATCACTCGATGCGAGCTCAGCATCATCATGGGCACCGCCACCCCTTGGGCTATGCCCCCAAGTAGGTACGAAGTTGCGGAAGCTTGATGCCAGCGCGGATCAGAAATCGTCGCCGCCATAACCCATCGCCAGATTTTCAAACCGGGTCTGATTCTTCTGGAAGAACAGCTTTACGGTACCGGTGGGCCCGTTACGCTGCTTGCCGATGATGACTTCCGCCACGTTCGGCTCCTTGCTGTCCTTGTTGTAGTAGTCATCGCGGTAGATGAACATGATGATGTCCGCGTCCTGCTCAATGGCGCCCGATTCACGCAAGTCGGACATCATTGGACGCTTGTCCGTGCGCTGTTCCACAGAACGATTCAGCTGCGAGAGCGCAATCACCGGGCACTGCAGCTCCTTGGCCAGCATCTTCAAACCCCGAGAGATTTCGCCCAGTTCGGTGGCACGGTTGTCGGCACTGCCGGCGCCCGAGCCACTCATCAGTTGCAGATAGTCCACCACGATGAGCCCGAGCTTGCCGCATTGGCGCGCCAGGCGCCTGGCGTTGGCACGCAACTCACCCGGCGTAAGGCCTGGGGTTTCATCGATGTGGAGCGAGACCGTACGCAGCTTTTCAATCGCCTCGGTCAGGCGCGGCCACTCGTCGTCTGTGAGCTTGCCGGTTCGCAAGTTGCCCTGGTTCACACGTCCAATCGAACCCACGATACGCACGGCCAATTGAGCAGCGCCCATTTCCATGGAGAAGATGGCAACAGGCAGGCCTTCGTTAAGTGCCACATGCTCGGCAATGTTCACCGCAAACGAGGTCTTCCCCATCGAAGGACGAGCTGCCAGCACGATCATGTCGCCCGCCTGCAGCCCCGAAGTCATCCGGTCCAGATCAGCAAAGCCTGTGGGCACCCCCGTCACGTCCGCCGGGTTGTCAGCCATCTCCTGCACTTTGTCAAGCAGGTCGATCACCAGCGTATCGAGCGACTGAAACCCCTGCTTGTTGCGCGAGCCCTCCTCGCCGATGGCGAAGATCTTGGCTTCCGCTTCATCCAGGATGCGCTCGACGGTCTTGCCCTGCGGATCAAACGCGTTCGTGGAAATCTCATCGCTGGCGGTGACCAGCTTGCGCAGGATGGATCGCTCCCGCACGATTTCGGCATAGCGACGGATGTTGCTGGCACTGGGGACGTACTGCGCCAGATTATTCAGGTACGCCAGCCCTCCCACCTCTTCCGCCTTGCCCAGGCTGCGCAGGTGTTCAAACACCGTGATCACATCGGCGGGCTTGCTGGCATTCACCAGGCTCGCAATCGCGGTGAAGATCAGTTGATGTTCATGGCGATAGAAGTTGCTTTCGGTCAGCAAATCTCCCACGCGGTCCCAGGCATTGTTGTCGAGCAGCAACCCACCCAGCACACTGGACTCAGCTTCCACCGAATGGGGCGGAATGCGCAAACGAGCCACCTCACTGTCCTGAACATTGGGTACAGCAAAGCCTTGGTCATCTAGGGGAGGAAAGACTGCGGACATAGGAAATTCTCCGAACGATGTCTGGATGCTATTCCTCTCACAGGCACATTACCTGCGGGGATAAGCCTGTGGGCAATCTGTGGACTGCAGGTGGGCAATCCTGTACAAATCAGGCCGACCCAATGACAAAAGCCGCCCGAGGGCGGCTTTGCTTGGATTGCCTGAAGATAATCAGGCAGTTTCGCCGTAGACCGAAACCGTCACTTCCACCACCACGTCGGTGTGCAGAGCAACGCTCACAGTGCTTTCGCTCACGACCTTGATAGGGCCGTTGGGCAGGCGGATCTGAGACTTGGCAACCTTGTAGCCTTGCTTGTTCAGCTCTTCAGCGATGTCATGGTTGGTCACCGAACCAAACAGACGGCCGTCCACACCAGCTTTTTGTGTCAGCTTGATGGTGGTGCCAGCCAGCTTTTCGCCTTGGGCTTGGGCTTCTGCCAGCTTGGCGGCAGCAGCTTTTTCGAGTTCAGCGCGCTTGGCTTCGAACTCTGCCTTGGCAGCTTCGGTGGCGCGACGAGCACGGCCCGAAGGAATCAGGAAGTTACGGGCGTAGCCGTCTTTCACCTTGACGATTTCGCCGAGGTTGCCGAGGTTCACAACCTTGTCGAGCAGAATGATTTGCATGGGTTGTGCTCCTTAGATCTTGTGCTGGTCGCTGTAAGGCACCAGGGCCAGGAAGCGAGCGCGCTTGATGGCGGTGTTCAGCTGACGCTGGTAGATGGCGCGCGTGCCGGTCAGGCGCGCAGGAATGATCTTGCCGTTTTCGGCGATGAAATCACGCAGGGTATCGACATCCTTGTAGTCGATCTCTTCCACACCGGTCACTGTGAAGCGGCAGAAACGCTTGCGCTTGAACAGCAGGGACTGGGTGTTGCGCTTTGGGCGCTTGTCTTTGTTGAACTTCTTGAACGTGGCCATTGCGGACCCCTTGAAAATTAATTTTGTTGAATATCCTGGATGTGGAGCACTGCGTTCTTGCCGTTGCGCGGGGTGGCCAGAAAACCCGAAAAAGTCCAGAGACTTCCGATGTTCTGCCTCGCCAGCCGCTCGGCCATTGCACCAAAGGCAACGGCCTTGATGGCAGCCTTGACGGCCCGGGGGTGACCTGCTTCCGTCTGTTGCGACTCGTGTTCGAGCCGCAGGTTGATGGCAGGCAAACCGGCGGGGGTGTATCGCAGGGACTCAGCCTCTGCGATGCATGCTGTCAAGACGACGCGGTTCTCCACTCCAAAGTGGATGGATCAGCGCTCGCCAGCCGCTGCGTACTCGGCTTGGCTGGCCTTGCGGGCTTCTTCGCGCTCAACAGTCTTCATCATGGAAGATGGGCCAGTCTCAGCCTTCTTCTTCTGGACAGTCAGGTGGCGCAGCACGGCGTCGTTGAACTTGAAGGCATGCTCCAGCTCAGCCATCACAGCTTGGTCGGCTTCGATGTTCACGCACAGGTAGTGGGCCTTGGCCAGCTTGTTGATCAGGTACGCCAGTTGACGACGGCCCCAGTCTTCCACGCGGTGCACCTTACCGCCGCCGGCGGTGATCATGCCCTTGTAGCGCTCCAGCATGGCTGGAACTTGTTCGCTTTGATCCGGATGGATCAACAAAATGATTTCGTAATGACGCATGCATACTCCTTTTGGATGAAGCCGCCCGCTGCGTCCCAATCTTTTCGAGATTGTGCGGTGTGGCAAGGCAAAGCAGGAAATTATAGCCTTTGGCAGCACACTTGTACACTCTGGCTGGTTTTTGCCTTTCCCATACTGGGCAAGCTCCTGGAAAAACAGCCGCTCCAGGGGCCAAACCAAGGTTCTTTTGCCCCCACGACTTGAAATTCAGCGAAAGCCCCCAAGCTCTCGCGCGTACTGTTTTATTTACAAAGACTACGACATGTCCGACAACAGCCAGAACACATCTTCATCAGCCGCCCCGTCCCCTGAGGAAGTGGAAGCCGCCATGGCCGCCAATGCCTCCGACGAGCTGGCGCGCCTGCAAGGCGAGTTGGCTGAGCTCAAGGCCAAGAGCGCTGAATTGGCAGACCAGTTCCTGCGCGCCAAGGCAGAGGCAGAGAACGCCCGCCGCCGCGCCGAAGACGAAGTAGCCAAAGCCCGCAAGTTCGGGATCGAGAGCTTTGCCGAAAGCCTTCTGCCCGTGGCAGACAGCCTGGATGCAGCCTTGGCCATCAAGGAAGCCACGCCCCAGCAACTTCGCGAAGGAGCAGACGCGACCCTGCGCCAGCTCACCTCAGCTCTGGAACGCAACAAGGTGCTGGCCATCAATCCCGCAGCGGGCTCCAAGTTCGACCCACACCAGCATCAGGCGATCAGCGTCGTGCCTTCTGAGCAAGAGCCCAACACCATCGTGACTGTGCTGCAAAAGGGCTATGTGATTGCGGAGCGTGTGCTGCGCCCTGCGCTCGTCACTGTCAGCGCCCCCAAATAAATTTTTCAAGATAAATCGAGAGGGACGACTTGAAGCAACGCAAGTTATCCACAAGTTACTAGCCATCCAAATCATTCCAACATTGCGGAGAAGAACATGGGAAAAATCATCGGTATTGACCTGGGCACCACGAACAGCTGCGTTTCCATCATGGAAGGCAACACAACGCGTGTGATCGAAAACAGCGAAGGTGCACGCACCACGCCTTCCATCGTCGCCTACCAGGAAGACGGCGAGATCCTCGTGGGCGCATCGGCCAAGCGCCAGGCCGTGACCAACCCCAAGAACACACTGTTCGCTATCAAGCGCCTGATTGGCCGCAAGTTCACCGAAAAAGAAGTGCAAAAGGACATCGACCTGATGCCTTACTCCATCGTGGCTGCCGACAACGGCGACGCCTGGGTGGAAGTGCGCGGCAAGAAGCTGTCGGCCCAGCAAGTGTCTGCCGACATCCTGCGCAAGATGAAGAAGACCGCCGAGGACTACCTGGGCGAGCCCGTGACCGAGGCCGTGATCACCGTGCCTGCGTACTTCAACGACGCACAACGTCAGGCCACCAAGGACGCAGGCCGCATTGCAGGCCTGGAAGTTAAGCGCATCATCAACGAACCTACGGCAGCAGCCCTGGCCTTTGGCTTGGACAAGCAGGAAAAGGGCGACCGCAAGATTGCCGTGTATGACCTGGGCGGCGGCACGTTCGACGTGTCCATCATCGAAATCGCCGATGTGGATGGCGAAAAGCAGTTCGAAGTGCTGTCGACCAACGGCGACACCTTCCTGGGCGGCGAAGACTTCGACCAGCGCATCATCGACTACATCATTGGCGAGTTCAAGAAAGAACAAGGCGTTGACCTGTCCAAGGACGTGCTGGCCTTGCAACGCCTGAAGGAAGCCGCTGAAAAGGCCAAGATCGAGCTGTCGAACTCGGCCTCCACCGACATCAACCTGCCCTACATCACCGCTGACGCCTCAGGCCCCAAGCACCTGAACGTGAAGCTGACCCGCGCCAAGCTGGAAGCCCTGGTGGAAGAGCTGATCGAGCGCACCATTGCGCCTTGCCGCACGGCCATCAAGGATGCCGGGATCAGCGTGTCGGACATCAACGACGTGATCCTGGTCGGTGGCATGACCCGTATGCCCAAGGTGCAAGAGAAGGTCAAGGAATTCTTCGGCAAGGAGCCCCGCAAGGACGTGAACCCTGACGAAGCCGTGGCCGTGGGCGCCGCCATTCAGGGCCAGGTGCTGTCGGGCGACCGCAAGGACGTGCTGCTGCTGGACGTGACTCCCCTGTCCCTGGGCATCGAAACCCTGGGCGGCGTCATGACCAAGATGATCACCAAGAACACGACCATCCCCACGAAGTTCGCACAGACCTTCTCGACGGCCGATGACAACCAGCCTGCCGTGACCATCAAGGTCTACCAGGGTGAACGTGAAATGGCTTCGGGCAACAAGCTGCTGGGCGAGTTCAACCTGGAAGGCATTCCTCCGGCAGCCCGTGGTGTTCCACAGATCGAAGTGTCGTTCGACATCGACGCCAACGGCATCTTGCATGTGGGCGCCAAGGACAAGGGCACCGGCAAGGAAAACAAGATCACCATCAAGGCCAACTCGGGCCTGTCGGAAGAAGAAATCCAGAAGATGGTGAAGGATGCCGAGCTGAATGCCGCCGACGACAAGAAGAAGCTGGAGCTGGTGCAAGCCCGGAACCAGGGTGAAGCTGCCGTGCACAGCGTGAACAAGAGCCTGGCCGAGCATGGCGACAAGCTGGAAGCCGCCGAAAAAGACGCAATCACCGAGGCCGTCAAGGCTTTGGAAGAAGCACTGAAGGGCGAGGACAAGGCCGCCATTGACGAGAAGACCACGGCGCTGATGGCTGCCAGCCAGAAGCTGGGCGAGAAGATGTACGCTGAGTCGCAGGCCGCGCAAGCTGCCCAGGCAGCAGGCGGTGCAGAAGGCGCAGGCGCTTCGGCCGGTGCCTCTGCCAAGCCCGCTGACGACGACAACGTGGTCGACGCAGAGGTCAAGGAAGTCAAGAAGGGCTAATCGCCCCTCGCGTTGACCCCAGCCGCCGCGCGGGGCCGAAAGAGCCTGCATACACAGGCTCCCAGGCTTGCGCGGCGTTCCTGTTCCAATCGGGCCAGAGATCACCATGTCGAAAAGAGACTTTTACGAAATCCTGGGCGTTGCCAAAAACGCTTCGGATGAAGAAATCAAGAAGGCTTATCGCAAGCTGGCGATGAAGCACCACCCCGACCGCAACCAGGGTGATGCAGCCAAGCCCGCCGAGGAGAAATTCAAGGAGGCAAAAGAGGCCTACGAGATGCTCTCCGACCCGCAAAAGCGGGCCGCCTACGACCAATACGGCCACGCGGGGGTAGACCCCAACATGCGCGGCCCCGGGGGTGGGGCAGAAGGGTTTGGCGGCTTTGCCGAGGCGTTTGGCGACATCTTCGGCGACATGTTCGGCCAGCAGGGCGGACGCCGGGGCGCGGGTGGCCGCCAGGTGTACCGTGGCAGCGATCTCAGCTACGCCATGGAGATCACGCTGGAGGAAGCAGCGCGCGGCAAGGATGCGCAAATCCGTATCCCGTCCTGGGACTCGTGCGACACCTGCCACGGCAGCGGTGCCAAGCCAGGCACCAGCGCCAAGACCTGCGGCACCTGCCAGGGCTCTGGCACGGTGCAGATGCGCCAGGGCTTCTTCAGCGTGCAGCAAACCTGCCCGCATTGCCGCGGCACGGGCAAGATCATTCCTGAGCCTTGCACCGCGTGCCATGGCCAGGGCAAGATCAAGAAGCAGAAGACGCTGGAAGTGAAGATTCCTGCGGGCATCGACGATGGCATGCGCATCCGCAGCACCGGCAACGGCGAGCCAGGCACCAACGGCGGGCCACCAGGCGATTTGTACATCGAAATCCGCATCAAGAAGCACGACATCTTCGAGCGCGATGGCGATGACCTGCACTGCCAGGTGCCCGTGAGTTTCATCACGGCAGCACTGGGTGGCGAGATCGAAGTGCCCACGCTGGCCGGCAAAGCGGCCATTGACATCCCTGAAGGCACGCAGGCTGGCAAGCAGTTCCGTCTGCGCGGTAAGGGCATCAAGGGCGTGCGCTCCAGCTACCCTGGCGACCTGTACTGCCACATTGCTGTGGAAACGCCGGTCAAGCTCACCGAGCACCAGCGCAAACTGTTGCGCGAACTGGAAGAGTCCCTGAAAAAAGGCGGCTCACGCCATTCGCCTAGCGGCGAGAGCTGGACGGATCGCCTGAAAAACTTCTTCAGCTGATCGGTTTCTGTGCGCTGCACCAGCGCACAGCCAGGCGGCAGCGCTGTCGCCTCCACAAAAAGCGACCCGGTTTACGCCGGGTCGCTTTTTTCATGCATCGCCCGCAAGAACGAACCGCCAATCCCAAGTCTCATCGTTGATGACCGTCAAGGCTCCCCATGGAATGAGCAGCGCCGCCGCTGAGAGCCAGCTACGCAGCGCATACCATGGAGGCTTGCAGCAACGGGAGAAACACACATGAGCGTGAGCATCACCTTTCTGGGCGGATCCGGCACCGTGACCGGGTCGAAGTACCTGGTGCGCCACAACGGCAAAAGCATGCTGATGGATTGCGGGTTGTTCCAGGGCTACAAGCAACTGCGCCTGCGCAACTGGCAGCCACTGCCCTTGTCGCCCCACGAGATCCACTCGGTGGTTCTCACCCACGCCCACCTGGACCACAGCGGCTACCTGCCCCTGCTTGCCCGCGACGGCTACCACCGCGACATCCATGCCACGCGGGGCACCCGCGACCTGTGCGCCATCCTTCTGCCCGACAGCGGCCACCTGCAAGAAGAAGACGCCGCCTTCCTGAACCGCCACAAACTCAGCAGCCACAGCCCTGCGCTGCCGCTGTACACCCGGCTGGATGCCCTGCACTGCCTCAAGCAATTCAAGCCCCATGGCCTGCACCAACGCTTTGAGCCCCTGCCCGGCTGGTACGCCACGTTTTCAAACGCCGGGCACATCCTGGGCGCGGCCAGCGTTCTGCTGGAAGTGGGGGGGCGCCGGATTCTGTTCTCGGGCGACCTGGGGCGGCCCGATGACATGCTGATGAACCCGCCCGACGCGCCACCCAAGGCCGACACGGTGCTGGTGGAATCCACCTACGGCGACAGGGAACACCCGGCCGAAGACTTGTTGAGCGAACTCGGCCCCGCGCTGGCGCGTCTGGCTGCACGCGGGGGCGTTGCCGTGGTGCCGGTGTTTGCCGTGGGGCGCGCGCAGGTGGTGCTGCATGCCATCGGCTTACTCAAGGCGCAAGGGGTCATCCCGGCGTCGCTCAAGGTGTTTCTCGACAGTCCCATGGCCGTCAGCACCACGGGGCTGTACCAGCACCACCTTGGCGAACACCGCCTCAATGCCCGGGAAGTGAATGCGCTGGAACATGGCGCGACGATGGTGCAAACCCCTGAGCAATCCAAAGGCTTGGCGCGCTTGCATGGCCCCATGGTCATCCTGGCAGCCAGCGGCATGGCCACGGGCGGCCGTGTGCTGCACCACCTGGCGCTGCACTCTGGCGACCACCGCAACATGATCATCCTGACAGGCCACCAGGCCCCCGGAACCCGTGGTGCACGCCTTGCCGACGGCGAGCGATCCATACGCATTCACGGGCAAGACGTTGCCGTACGGGCGGAAGTGGTCAAGCTCAACTCCGCTTCTGCCCATGCAGACAGCCACCAGCTCATCGCCTGGCTGCGCAGCATGGAACACGCACCCGACCGGGTGTTTGTCGTGCATGGCGAAATGAGTGCATCAGACCAGTTGCGACAACGCATCTCGCACGAGCTGCACTGGCAAGCCCAGGTGCCAGAGCACGGCTGCACCGTCGAGCTATAGGCTGGGGCTTGGCCTGCGTTGGGTGCGGCAACATCGCACCCCACAGCCTAAATTTTTCAAAAAAGAGAGCGCCTGGCGCTTATCCAGTGCGGCCTAGAGGCATATTTCATTAGAAATTTGCCTCTGGCCGTGGCGTCCCAGTCAAAACCCGACAACGATGCAAGTCATCGCGTTTGGCGATGGCTTTCGGTGAAAATTGGGTAGAAAATAGAAAGCCTTCTCAGAACAAGAAGGCAAGCCCTTTCAACGCCCGCCATGAAAAGCTCAGAGCGCAACTTTGCGCGCCGTATTGACCTCACCTCGCTGCAACTGTTTGTGGCGGTGTGTGAGCTGGGCAGCATTGGCCGCGCGGCGGAGCGGGAATTCATCGCCGCATCGGCCGTGAGCAAGCGCCTGTCCGATCTGGAAGCCGCAGTAGACACCGCTCTGCTCTACCGCCACAGCCGCGGTGTCACCCTCACACCCGCGGGCGAAAGCCTGCTGCACCATGCGCGCACCGTGCTTTTCGGGCTGGAGCGCATGCAGGGCGAATTGAGCGAATACGCCGAAGGCGTGCGGGGTCATGTGCGGGTGCACGCCAACATCTCAGCCATCTTCCAGTTTCTGCCCGAAGACCTGGGCGCGTTTGCGCGCCAGCACAGCCAGATCAAGATCGACCTGCAGGAACACCTGAGCACGGCCGTGCTGCACGCCGTGCAGGAAGGCGCCGCCGACCTGGGCATTTGCAACGTGGGCATGGGCAGTGGCGGCACGCAAGAGCTGCCAAGCCGCCCTTACCGATCTGACCGCTTGATGCTTGTGGTGCCCGCAGGGCACGAGCTGGCAGCGCTGGACGCTATTGATTTTGAAGCAGTTCTGGACTGGGACATCGTGGGCCTGCATGCCAACAGCAGCATCAGCCTGGCCATGCGCGCAGCAGCGGCCGCCGCTGGCCGCCCCTTGCGCCAGCGCATCCAGGTCACGGGGCTCGATGCCATGTGCCGCATGATCGACAACGGCCTGGGCGTAGGGCTGCTGCCCGACCGCGCCTTTGCGCTGATGCGCAGCGTGGGCCGCCTCACCGCCGTGCCGCTGACCGACGCCTGGGCCCGCCGCGAACTGCGCGTGGTGGCACGCGACTTTGACGCGCTGCCGGTCACATCACGCCTGCTGGTGGAGCACCTCACAGCCCCGCGCCAGGCCCCGGCACAAGCCACGATAGCCGCCCCGGAATTGGCACCGCAACACTAGAATCATTGACCCACCTGAAAGAAGACCACGCTATGGGACGCACCCTCTACGACAAGATCTGGGACGAGCACGTTGTCCACACCGAAGAAGATGGCACGTCCATCCTCTACATCGACCGGCATCTGGTGCACGAGGTGACCAGCCCGCAAGCCTTTGAAGGACTGCGCGAAGCCGGCCGCAAGGTGTGGCGCACCAGCTCCATCGTGGCCACCGCCGACCACAACACGCCCACCACCGGCTGGGAAAAGGGCTACGACGGCATCACCGATCCGATCAGCAAAGAGCAGATCACCACGCTGGACAAGAACATGGCGCAGATCACACCCGCCGCGTTCTTCCCCTTCATGCACAAGCGCCAGGGCATCGTGCATGTGATTGGCCCTGAAAACGGTGCCACCCTGCCCGGCATGACGGTGGTGTGCGGCGACAGCCACACCAGCACGCACGGTGCGTTTGGCGCACTGGCCCACGGCATCGGTACTTCGGAAGTCGAGCACGTCATGGCCACGCAAACCCTGCTGGCCAAGAAGGCCAAGAACATGCTGGTGCAGGTCGATGGCACGCTGGCCAAAGGCGTCACGCCCAAGGACGTGGTGCTGGCCATCATCGGCAAGATTGGCACCGCTGGCGGCACGGGCTACACCATTGAATTTGCAGGCTCCGTGTTCCGCGCGATGAGCATGGAAGGCCGCATGACGGTGTGCAACATGGCCATCGAAGCCGGTGCCCGCGCCGGCCTGGTGGCCGTGGACGACAAGACCATTGAATACGTCAAGGGCCGCCCGCTGTCGCCCACCGGCGTGGAATGGGACCAGGCCGTGGCGTACTGGAAAACGCTGCACTCGGACGCCGACGCGAAGTTCGACGCCGTGGTCAAGCTCGACGCCTCTGAAATCGTGCCGCAAGTCACCTGGGGCACCAGCCCCGAGATGGTGCTGGGCGTGGACGCCCGCGTGCCCGATCCTGACAAGGAAAAGGACGCCACCAAGCGCGGCGCCATCGAGCGCGCCTTGACCTACATGGGCCTGCAGCCTGGCAAGCCGATCAACGACATCACCATCGACAAGGTGTTCATCGGCAGCTGCACCAACAGCCGCATCGAAGACATGCGCGAAGCCGCCGCCGTGGTCAAGAGCCTGGGCCGCAAGGTGGCCAGCAATGTGAAGCTGGCCATGGTGGTGCCCGGCTCCGGGCTCGTCAAAGAGCAGGCCGAACGCGAGGGCCTGGACCAGATCTTCAAGGCCGCGGGCTTTGAATGGCGCGAACCCGGCTGCAGCATGTGCCTGGCCATGAACGCCGACCGCCTGGAGCCCGGCGAGCGCTGCGCATCCACCAGCAACCGCAACTTCGAAGGCCGCCAGGGCAACGGTGGCCGCACCCACCTGGTGAGCCCCGCCATGGCGGCTGCCGCTGCGGTGCACGGCCACTTTGTCGATATCCGCCAGTTCGCCTGATTTTTCACCTCTCCATCCACCATCTACCGTCACTTGACCCAGACTGAAGGAGCCCTGTCATGAAAAAGACCGCCACCCTCATCGCCCTGTCCCTGGCCTTCGTGCTGGCTGGCTGCAACACCGTCAAGGGTGTGGGCCAGGACATTGAACGCGCAGGCAACGCCATCGAGCGTGCCGCCAAGTAAAAAGCAAACTACAAGGCACAACCCAAGGCCACCATGCAGAAATTCACCTTGCTCAAGGGCCTCGTCGCGCCCATGGACCGGGAAAACGTCGACACCGACGCCATCATTCCCAAGCAGTTCCTCAAGTCGATCAAGAAAACGGGCTTCGGCCCGAACCTGTTTGACGAATGGCGCTATCTGGACAAGGGCGAGCCCGGCATCCCCGAGAGCCAGCGTAAACCCAACCCCGACTTTGTGCTGAACCAGCCCCGCTACCAGGGTGCCAGCATCCTGCTGGCGCGCAAGAACTTCGGCTGCGGCTCCAGCCGCGAGCACGCGCCCTGGGCGCTGGACCAGTACGGCTTTCGCGCCATCATTGCGCCCAGCTTTGCCGACATCTTCTTCAACAACTGCTTCAAAAACGGCTTGCTGCCCATCGTGCTGCCCGAAACCACCGTCGCGCAGCTGTTTGACGAAGTGGCCGCCTTCCCCGGCTACCAGCTCACCATTGATCTGGAGCGCCAGGTCATCGTGCGCCCACAGGGTGAAGAGATCCCGTTCGAGGTGCAGGCTTTCCGCAAATACTGCCTGCTCAACGGCTTTGACGACATCGGCCTGACCCTGCGCCAGTCAGACAAGATCAAGGCCTTTGAAGCCCAGCGCCTGGCCACCAAGCCCTGGCTCGCGCACTCGATGGTTTCCTGATCAGAAATTAAGCAAAAATGGCCTCCAGCGCTTATCTGATAAGCGCTGGCAGCTATCAAAAGTAAAGCACCAAACAATGAAAATCGCAGTTCTGCCGGGTGACGGCATCGGTACCGAAATCGTGGCCGAGGCCGTCAAGGTCTTGAAGGCGCTCGACCTGAAGTTTGAAATGGAATCCGCTCTGGTGGGTGGCGCCGCATTCGACGCCCATGGCCACCCCCTGCCCGAAGCCACCCTCAAGCTGGCCAAAGAGGCGGATGCCGTGCTGTTTGGTGCCGTGGGCGACTGGAAATACGACAAGCTCGACCGCCCCCTGCGCCCCGAGCAAGCCATCCTGGGCCTGCGCAAGAACCTGGGCCTGTTCGCCAACTTCCGCCCTGCCATCTGCTACGAGCAACTGGTCGGCGCCTCGAGCCTCAAGCCCGAGCTGATCGCGGGCCTGGACATTCTCATCATCCGCGAGCTGACCGGTGACATCTACTTCGGCCAGCCGCGCGGCCGCCGCACAGCGGTGGATGGCCACTTCCCCGGCGCCGAAGAAGCCTTCGACACCATGCGCTACAGCCGCCCCGAGATCGAGCGCATCGCCCACGTCGCCTTCCAGGCCGCCCGCAAGCGGAGCAAGAAGGTCACCAGCGTGGACAAGGCCAACGTGCTCGAAACCTTCCAGTTCTGGAAGGACGTGGTGACTGAAGTGGGCCAGCAGTACCCCGATGTGGAACTGCAGCACATGTACGTGGACAACGCCGCCATGCAACTGGTCAAGGCCCCCAAGGCGTTTGACGTGGTGGTGACCGGCAACATGTTTGGCGATATCTTGAGCGACGAGGCCTCGATGCTCACCGGCTCCATCGGCATGCTGCCCTCGGCCAGCCTGAACAGCAGCAACCAGGGCCTGTACGAACCCAGCCACGGCAGCGCCCCCGACATCGCCGGCAAGGGCGTGGCCAACCCCCTGGCCACCATCTTGAGCGCCGCGATGATGCTGCGCTTCAGCCTGAACCAGGAAGCCGCCGCCCAGCGCATCGAAGCCGCCGTGCAAAAGGTGCTGGCGCAGGGTTTGCGCACCCCTGACATCTACAGCGAAGGCACCACCAAGGTCGGCACCGCGCAGATGGGCGATGCCGTGGTGAAGGCGCTCGCCTGATCCCAGGTTTGCCATGTCATTTCAAGGGCGGCTGTGGCCGCCCTTTTTCTTTGCACAATCGTCGTATGCAATTCCCGCATTGGCCCATGCACGCAATCGGCTAGAATCTGTGCATGTTTGCCGCTCACCCGTTCGTCCTGAACACCGCTACTGCCGCCCTGGCAGGCGTGGCTGTGCGCGCAATCACCACCAAAACCACGACCATTATTAAGGGCTGATCCAGCTCCGGTACCGTCGTGCGCCCTCCCTGGCCAGACGAGCCGGGGCAAACAGTCTGGTCTGGCACTGTTTCTTAATCTGAAAGGGCGTTGAAATGAGCAAGTTGGTAGGTTTGGTCGGCTGGCGCGGCATGGTCGGCTCGGTGTTGATGGACCGCATGATCGAAGAAAAAGACTTCGACTTGATCGAGCCGTTGTTCTTCTCCACATCCAACGCAGGCGGCAAAGCCCCCGCGCAGGCCAAGAACGAAACCACCCTGCAAGACGCGTACAACATCGACGCCCTCAAGCGCTGCGACATCATCATCACCGCGCAAGGTGGCGACTACACCACCGAAGTGTTCCCCAAGCTGCGCGCAGCAGGCTGGAACGGCCACTGGATCGACGCTGCATCGACGCTGCGCATGGAAAAGGACGCCGTCATCATCCTCGACCCCGTCAACATGCCCGTCATCAAAGATGCGCTGGCCAACGGTGGCAAGAACTGGGTGGGCGGCAATTGCACCGTGAGCTGCATGCTGATGGGCGTGGGCGCACTCTACAAGGCGGGGCTGGTCGAATGGATGAGCACCCAAACCTACCAGGCAGCATCGGGCGGCGGCGCGCAGCACATGCGCGAATTGCTCACGCAATACGGCACGTTGAATGCCGAAGTGAAGTCTCTGCTGGATGACCCCAAGAGCGCCATTCTGGAGATCGACCGCAAGGTGATCGCCAAGCAGCGCAGCCTGTCTGCCGCTGAAACCGCCAACTTTGGTGTGCCCCTGGGCGGCTCGCTGATCCCTTGGATCGACAAGGATCTGGGCAATGGCCAGTCCAAAGAAGAGTGGAAGGGCATGGCCGAGACCAACAAGATTTTGGGACTGGGCGAGGGCTTCAGCTCTGCCGCCATCCCGGTCGACGGCTTCTGCGTGCGCGTGGGCGCCATGCGCTGCCACAGCCAGGCGCTGACCTTCAAGCTCAAGAAGGATGTGCCCGTGGCCGACCTCGAAGCCATGATCGCCGCCGATAACGAGTGGGTGAAAGTTGTTCCAAATACCCGCGAAGCCACCATCAAGGATCTGACCCCCGTGGCCGTGACTGGCACCATGACCATCCCTGTGGGCCGCATCCGCAAGCTCGCCATGGGCCCCGAGTATGTGGGCGCCTTCACCATTGGCGACCAATTGCTGTGGGGTGCTGCGGAACCCCTGCGCCGCATGCTTCGCATTTTGCTGGCAGCCTGATTTTAAAAAGGCCTGCATCCAGCGCGCAAAACGTCGGTTTTGCGCGCTTTTTTAATTCTTGAGCGCAGAAACAACCAGTTACGCCACGTTGTCGAATGGCAACAGGTTTGCACCTCAAATGAGGGCGCACGGTCGCCCACCAAAGCTTCGACGCCACCTCAGCTTGTCACTGCAAAACATTGCTGCTATGGTGCTTTTTACATATTTTCACGCTCCGGGGCGGGAACCGAAACATGAGAAAAACAACACCGCTCGACCGAGCCGCACCACCTAATCAGTTGATGGCAAACATGCATCGTTGGAAATTTTCAGCTTTGGCGGCTGCTGCCGTGCTTTGCGTCGGCCTGCACGCAGGCGAGGCGTCTGCTTTGGCCCTGGGGCGAATCACGGTGCAATCAGCGCTGGGTGAGCCTTTGCGCGCCGAGATCGACGTACCCCAAATCACTGCGGCGGAAGCTGAGACCCTGCGCGCCACCGCGGCATCGCCCGAGGTGTTCCGCTCCCAAGGCATGGAGTTCAATCCGCTGATGAACGCCTTGCAGATCCAGCTGCAACGCCGTGCGGATGGCAGCGCCGTGCTGCGGGTCTCCAGCGACCGCCCGGTCAACGATCCGTTTCTCGATCTGGTCCTGGACACCACCTGGGGCACAGGCAAGATTGTTCGCAGCTACACCCTGCTGTTTGACCCACCGGCATTGCGCAGCGCCGCACCTACAGCCACAGCAGCCCCCCAGATCACAGCGCCAGCCGCCGCGGCACAGCAGCGCCCCGCCCCTGCGCGTGTAGCGACTCCAGCCGCACCCGCCGTGCGTGCACCTGCCGCATCGCGCCCCGCCCCTGCCCCCGCCGACGGCGTGACCGTCAAGCCCGGCGACACGGCCGGTCGCATTGCGAATGCCCACCGCCCTGCAGATGTTTCTCTGGACCAGATGCTCGTGGCCCTGATGCGCGCCAACCCCGATGCATTCATCCAGGGTAACGTGAACCGCGTACGCGCCGGGTCTGTGCTGCAGATTCCGGATGAAGCCACCGCCAAATCGGTGTCCAACACCGAGGCTCGCCAAATCCTGGCAGCCCAAAGCCGCGACTTCAACACCTTCCGCCGCAAGTTGGCTGATGCCGCACCGAGCGCAACAGTGGCCTCGGCCGAGCGCTCGGCCAGTGGCAAGGTGCAGGCCCAGGTGGAAGACCGCAAGCCCGCAACAGCTGCCCCAGACAAGCTGACCCTCTCGAAGGGTTCTCTCAAGGGCCAAAAGGCTGCCGAAGACCAGCTGGCGAGAGACAAGCAAGCCAGCGAGGCCAATGCTCGTATGGCTGAGCTGTCAAAGAACATCAGCGACCTGAACAAGGTCGGCGCAGCCTCTGCTGCAGGCGCGGCTCCAGCCACCGCCCCAGCGGCCAGTACGCCTGCGGCGATCAAGGCAGAAGTGCCCGGCGTGCCCGGCGTTCCCGCCACCCCGACAGCCCCGCAAGTACCTGCTTCGACACCCGAGGTGCCAGCCGAAGCGGCAAGCACCCCTGCGGATGCTGCGTCCGCTCCTGATGCCACTGCGTCTGCACCTGCCGCCGAGGCATCTGCACCTGCAGCGCCCGCACCCAAGGTGGTAGTGCCTCCTCCACCACCCATCGAAGAGCCCAGCTTCCTTGATGGGCTGATGGAAGATCCCATGATTCCATTGGCCGGTGGCGGCCTGCTGGCTCTGTTGATCGGTTATGGCGCTTACCGTGTCGTGCAGCGCCGCCGTGGCGCTGGCGGCGTAGACAGCTCCTTCATGGAAAGCCGCATTCAGCCTGACTCGTTCTTCGGCGCCAGCGGTGGTCAACGCATCGACACCGCCAACAGCGAAATGACCACGGGCGGGTCTTCCATGGCCTACTCGCCCAGCCAGCTGGATGCTGGCGGTGATGTGGACCCCGTTGCAGAAGCCGACGTCTACCTGGCCTATGGCCGCGACCTGCAAGCGGAAGAGATTCTGAAAGAGGCCATTCGCCACAACCCCGCACGGGTTTCCGTCCACGTCAAACTGGGCGAAATTTACGCCAAGCGCCAGGATCGCAAGGCCCTGGAAGCAGTGGCAGGCGACGTGTTCAAGCTCACCCAGGGTGAGGGCCCCGACTGGGCCCGCATCACCGAACTGGGCCGCGGCCTGGATCCGGAAAATGCCCTGTACCAACCCGGTGGACGCCCCGGCGGTGAAGTCGCTCAGCCCGCCCCCGCAGGCGGCTTTGCGAGCACGGTACCCGCCGCGATGGGTGCCGGTGCGGCTGCTGCACTGCCTTCTGATCTCGACCTGGATCTGGATCTCGACCTGCCAGATGATGCCCTGACGGATGCCCCCGCCGCCGGTGGGTTCGCCGCAGCGGCTGCGGCCTCTGGCCTGGCTCCCGAAATGGAACTGCCTTCGCTGGATGACGAGCCAGAAACGGCCCGCGCCCCTATGGTGGAAGCCGCTCCGACGCTCGACCCACTGGGCGCCGCAGATGATCTGAGCATTGCACCCTCTGGCCTCGCGCCTTTGTCGTCTGGCACCCCAGACAACAACACGCTGGAATTCGATCTGGGTGATCTCTCGCTCGACCTGACAGCGCCTTCCACCCTCAGCACACCCACGCCGAGCGCACCATCGGTCAGCGAAGAAATCAGCACGGCATCGGCGCCGATGGGTGACGATGACGATGACGATGGCGAAGCTGCTGCTCATGACGATCCTCTGGCGACCAAGCTGGCGCTGGCGGAAGAGTTCAACGCGATCGGCGACACCGATGGAGCCCGCACTCTGATCGAGGAAGTGGTGGCAGAGGCGACAGGCGCACTCAAAACCCGCGCCCAGCGCTTGCTGGCTGATCTGGGCTGATGCCGCCAGAGCTGACACCCGAGAGCCCGACCAACGCCTGCCCCTCCAACGCCACCGTGAGGATGGCGTTGGGCGTCAGCTACAACGGGCAAGGCTACAACGGCTGGCAAAGCCAGTTATCTGGCAACACTGTTCAAGACAAGCTCGAAGCGGCCCTGGGCCGCTTTGCTACGCATGCAGTGAGCACCCTGTGTGCGGGCCGCACCGACAGTGGGGTGCATGGGCTGATGCAGGTTGTGCACTTCGATACACACCTGCGCCGCCCCAATGCATCGTGGGTTAGGGGCACCAACACCTTTTTGCCGCCCGACATTGCGGTGCAATGGGCACAGCAGGTGCCTGACAGCTTTCACGCACGCGCCAGTGCAACGGCCAGGCGCTACGCTTACGTGCTACTGCAGTCACCCGTGCGTCCCAGCGTCGAGTCTGGTCGCGTGGGCTGGGTACACAGCCCACTCGATGGGGATGCAATGCGACAAGCCGCCAGCATCTTGCTCGGTGAACACGATTTCACATCGTTCAGGGCATCTGCCTGCCAGGCAAAGACGCCGGTCAAAACGATCAAACGCATAGAGATCACTGACAGCCGTGCCGCAGCGCCGCACCCCGAACTGGGCTGGAGCCCCTGCTATTGGCGTTTCGAGTTCGAAGCCAACGCTTTTTTGCACCACATGATCCGCAACATCATGGGCTGCCTGATCGCCGTCGGAAGTGGCAAGCAGTCAGTAACCTGGATGCACAGCGTGCTCAATGCGCGGTCGCGCGATGCGGCAGCACCCACCTTTTCCCCAGACGGGCTGTATTTTCTGGGCCCGGTCTACGATGCGGAGTGGAAGCTTCCTGAAAGCACCCCTCCCTTTGCCTGGCTGCCATGACCACCCACCACTCTGCTGAAACCGCCTCGACACCCCACCCGCATGGCTTCGCAACAAAACCCCGTGCCATGGCCTGCGAGCGCACGCGAATCAAAATCTGCGGCCTGACCCGGGAACAGGATGTGGATGCTGCCGTGGCGGCGGGCGCCGACGCTGTGGGTTTCGTGCTGTATGCGCCCAGCCCCCGAGCAGTCACCCCTGAGCGAGCGGCGCAATTGGCACGCAGACTCCCGCCATTCGTCACCCCTGTGCTGCTGTTCGTGAACGAAAGTGCTACCAATATTGCAGCTGCCTGCGCAATGGTGGCGGGCGCTATTGTGCAATTTCATGGTGATGAAACGCCGGCCGATTGCCTGCTGGCCACAGGCCACGGGTTGCGTCCATTTTTGCGGGCAGCACGCATACCCCTAGGCGATGGGGCTGAACGCTTCGACCTCGTAAAATACGCGCAGGATTTTTCACACGCCCAGGCCATCCTGCTCGACGCACATGTTGACGGTTATGGCGGTGGCGGCAAGGCATTCAATTGGTCACTCCTTCCACCAAGCGTCAGCTCTCACCTCGTTTTGTCTGGTGGACTCACGCCTGCAAACGTGACCGATGGCATTTTGCAAGTCCGCCCGCGAGGCCTCTCGCTGGCGGTTGATGTCAGTTCCGGCGTTGAAGCCGATGGCCTCGATGGCAAACCCATCAAGGGCATCAAGGACGCCGAAAAAATCCAACGCTTCGTTGCCGCCGTGCGTGCGGCCGATGCCCAACTTGCAAAGAATCCCCATGAGCTCTTATCAGCAACCTGACGCCTCCGGGCACTTTGGCCCCTACGGTGGCAGCTTCGTCAGCGAAACCCTGACCCACGCCATCCAGGAACTGCGCGAGGCATATGCCCGCTACCAGAACGACCCAGAGTTTCTGGCGGAATTCCAGTACGAACTCAAGCATTTCGTGGGCCGCCCCTCGCCCATCTACCATGCCGCGCGCACCAGCCGTGAAATGGGCGGCGCGCAGATTTACCTCAAGCGCGAGGACCTGAACCACACCGGCGCGCACAAGATCAACAACGTGATCGGCCAGGCCATGCTGGCCAAGCGCATGGGCAAGCCCCGTGTGATTGCCGAAACCGGCGCAGGCCAGCACGGCGTGGCCACCGCCACCATCTGCGCCCGCTACGGCCTGGAATGCGTGGTGTACATGGGCGCCGAGGACGTGAAGCGCCAGAGCCCCAACGTGTACCGCATGAAGCTGCTGGGCGCCACCGTGGTGCCCGTCGAGTCCGGCAGCAAGACCCTGAAGGACGCCCTGAACGACGCCATGCGCGACTGGGTGGCCAATGTGGACAACACCTTCTACATCATCGGCACCGTGGCAGGCCCGCACCCGTACCCGATGATGGTGCGCGATTTCCAGAGCGTGATTGGCAAGGAATGCATTGAGCAGATGCCCGCCATGCTGGCCGAACAGAAAGTGCTGGGCGAGCAACCTGATGCCGTCATCGCCTGCGTGGGCGGCGGCAGCAATGCCATGGGCATTTTCCACCCCTACATTCCGTTCGAGAAAACCCGCCTGATTGGTGTGGAGGCTGCGGGCGAGGGGTTGGACTCTGGCCGCCACTCCGCATCGCTGCAAAAAGGCAGCGCCGGCGTGCTGCACGGCAACCGCACCTTCATCCTGCAGGATGACAACGGCCAGATCACCGAAACCCACAGCATCAGCGCAGGCCTGGATTACCCCGGCGTGGGGCCAGAACATGCGTGGCTGCAGGAAATCGGCCGTGCCGAATACGTGGGCATCACCGACAAAGAGGCGCTGGACGCCTTCCACTACCTGTGCCGTACCGAGGGCATCATTCCCGCCCTTGAATCGAGCCATGCCGTGGCCTATGCCATGAAACTGGCCAAGACCATGCGCCCTGACCAATCCATCCTGGTCAATCTCTCCGGGCGCGGTGACAAAGATATTGGCACTGTGGCCGACCTCAGTGGTGCCGATTTCTACTGCCGCCCCAGCTGCCAGGGGCAGTCCGTCAAAGGCGGCGAGCAACCCGTCAAGGTGGTCAAATGAGCCGCATCGAAGCAACGTTTTCCGCCCTCAAGGCCCAAGGCCGCAAGGCGCTGATTCCCTATGTGACCGCAGGCTTTCCGTTCGCCGACATCACGCCCGCCCTCATGCACGGCATGGTGGAAGCGGGCGCTGACGTGATCGAACTGGGTGTCCCTTTTTCAGACCCCATGGCCGATGGCCCGGTAATCCAGAAGGCGGGCGAGAAGGCTCTGAGCCTGGGTGTTGGAATGGTGCAGGTGCTGGACCAGGTGCGCGAATTCCGCAAGCGCAACAACACCACCCCCGTGGTGCTGATGGGCTACGCCAACCCCGTGGAACGCTACGACCAGAAGCACGGTACGCCGGGCACGACTGGCAGCGCCTTTGTGCGCGACGCAGCCGCAGCCGGTGTGGATGGTGTGCTGATCGTGGACTATCCGCCCGAGGAATGCGAGGCCTTTGCCGCCGACCTGCGCGCCCACGGCATGGACCTGATCTTTTTGCTGGCCCCCACTTCTACCTCCGAACGCATGGCCCAGGTGGCACGCGTGGCCAGTGGCTACGTGTACTACGTGTCGCTCAAGGGTGTCACAGGTTCGGGCGCACTGGATACAGCGGCTGTCGAACAAATGCTGCCCCGCATTCGCCAGCACGTTCACATTCCGGTGGGCGTGGGTTTCGGCATCCGCGACGCAGCCACCGCCCAAGCGATTGGCAAGGTGGCTGATGCCGTAGTGATCGGCAGCCGCATCATCCAGCTGATTGAAGACCAGGAACACGCCAAGGTCGTCCCCATGACCATGGATTTCCTGCGCGGCGTGCGCAAGGCGCTTGACGCATAAAATAGCGGGCATTGTCCAGAGCGGCGCTGCCGCTTGCTCCTCTCTCGCGCGGCGGGAGGAGGAGTGTCCACCGTGCAGCTGGGCGGCCTGGCGCACAGGCCCATATTTCTGGGCTGTGCCAAATTCAAGGCCGCACCGCAGCTGGTCCATTCTTACCGAGGAAAACCATGTCCTGGCTCGAAAAACTCCTGCCCTCCAAGATCCAGCAAACCGACCCCACCGAGCGCCGCCAGGTGCCCGAAGGGCTGTGGATCAAGTGCCCGAGCTGCGAAACCGTGCTCTACAAGGCCGACCTGGAGCAAAACCAGAACGTCTGCCCCAAGTGCAGCCACCACCACCGCATTGGCGCCCGCGCACGGCTGGACGCATTTCTGGACGCCGAAGGCCGCTATGAAATCGGCCAGGAAGTGCTGCCCGTGGACGCCCTCAAGTTCAAGGACAGCCGCAAGTACCCCGAGCGCCTGAAGGAAGCCCTGGAGAACACGGGCGAAACCGATGCCCTCATCGTCATGGGTGGTGCGGTCAAGAGCATCAACGTGGTGGCCGCCTGCTTTGAATTCGACTTCATGGGCGGCTCGATGGGCTCTGTGGTGGGCGAGCGCTTTGTGCGCGGTGTCGAAACTGCCATCGAACAAAAGGTGCCCTTCATCTGCTTCACCGCCACCGGCGGTGCCCGTATGCAAGAAGGCCTGCTGTCGCTCATGCAAATGGCCAAGACCAACGCAGCGCTGACCCGCCTGGCCAAGAAGGGCCTGCCCTACATCAGCGTGCTGACCGACCCGACCATGGGCGGCGTGAGCGCAGGTTTTGCCTTCGTGGGCGACATCGTGATTGCAGAGCCCAAGGCCCTGATCGGCTTTGCGGGTCCCCGCGTGATCGAATCCACTGTGCGCGTGACACTGCCTGAAGGCTTCCAGCGTGCTGAATTCCTGCAGACCAAGGGTGCTGTGGACTTCATCTGTGACCGCCGTGAACTGCGCAGCACCGTGGCCAGCAGCTTGGCTATGCTGCAGCGTCTGCCGGCCGACGCGGTGGTGTAAGCCAACGCTACTGCGGTGCGGGGCGATTTTGAAAGATCGCCCTACCGCAAACGCTATCAAATCAATAGCTGCTAGCGCTTATCCAGTAAGCGCTAGCAGCTATTTTTATTGATATTCAGGGAAAGGAGTCGCAAAGCGTCAACCAAGCGCCTTTGCGACCAAGCAACCGATGGCCATACATCGGTTGAAGCAGCAGGGCAGCGTGGCCCCTGCCCCGACTCAGCCCTGCAAGGCCCCTGTCAACACCGCTGCCTGCAAATGCCCCAGCACGATCATGGCGATCTGCAGCAGTACCAGCAGCACCAGGGGTGAAAGGTCCAAACCGCCCACCAGTGGGACGACTCGCTGCACCGGCCTGAGCAGCGGCGCGCACAGCCGCCCAATCACATCCGACATGGGAGAACGCGTCTGCACCCAGGACAGGATCGCGTGCACAATCAGCAGGCCGATCAAGCCCGAAATCGCGACCCGCACCAGACCGAAGGCTGCCAGCAAAGGCACCACAGCGCCCGAGATAGCGCCGCCTGCAATGAGCCACAGCACGCCATATTGCACCTGCTGCACCAGCAAGCCCCCCACCAGGCTGGAGATGTCCCACTGGCCTGTGGGCGGAATCAGCCGGCGCAGCGGCATGATGAACCAGTCGGTCAACGCAAACACCAAAGCCCCCACCGGATTGGAAAAGGGCACACGCTGCCACTGCATGTACAGGCGCAACAGGCAAGCACCGGTCAACAGCCCACCAATGACATCGAGCAGCAAAGTAGCGATTTGATACAACATGGAAATCCACAAATGAAGGGGTGCCCCGGCGGAAAACCGGCTGCGCCGTGGGATGATAGCGGCCCAAGATTCAGCGCCAGACCGCCTGGGGGATTGGGCCATCGGCCCCACCCCATTCTGACCGCTGGGCAGCCCAGGGCCAGCAACCCAGCCAGGCCCGGTAGATCTTGACCAGGCGTTCCACCCCGGCCCATGACCCAGACCCTGACTCTTTCATCCCTGCCCTTGTTTCCCCTGGCATCGGTGCTGTTCCCCGACGGGGTGCTGGCCTTGCGCGTGTTTGAGGTGCGTTACCTCGACATGGTGCGCAAATGCCACCAGACGGGCGCCCCATTTGGCGTGGTGTCCTTAACCCAAGGCAGCGAAGTGCGCCGGGCTGGAGCCCCGGATGAACAATTTCACGACGTGGGGACGCTGGCGGTCATCGAGCAACTCGCAAGCCCCCAGCCCGGATTGATCACCCTGGTGTGCAAAGGCACGGAGCGGTTTCGGATCACCCAGCGCAACCACCTGGTTCATGGCCTGTGGATTGCCAGCGTGTCGCAACTGGACAGGGATTTGTCCATCCCCATCCCTGAAGACCTGAAGAAAACCGCCACGGCCTTGACCCAGGTTTTGCACACCCTGCATGCGCGCGATGCGCTGAACCCAGCAGCCACCTTGCCCACGCCGGAACAACTGGACGACTGTGGCTGGGTGGCCAACCGCTGGTGTGAACTGCTGCCCGTGCCCATGGAGTTAAAGCAGCGGCTGATGGAACTGGACAACCCGCTGGTGCGGCTGGAGCTGGTGGGCGATGTGCTGGAGCGCACGGGAATTGCACAGTGACCGCCCGCAGGGCAACGGCCTTGCCCGCAGCCCCGGTGCCATGAAAGTGCTTCAGGTCATCACCAAAGGAGAGGTGGGAGGCGCCCAAAGCCACGTACTGACGCTGTGCCGCGAATTGCGCGACCGACAAGGCATCGACGTGCAGGTGGCCATCGGCGGTGACGACGGCCTGCAGACCCCTCTGGCGTGCGCGCTGAACGCTGCGGGCATTCGGGTGCATTCCATTCCTTCACTGGGCAACACTGCAGGCGTCGCTGGCTTGGTGCAAGCCGTACGGCGCCTTCAAGACATCGTGCGAGAGCAGTCTCCAGACCTTGTGCACGCCCACAGCGCGATGGCGGGTGTGGCGGCACGACTGGCGGGAGCGCGAACCTGCAAGCCGGTGATTTACACCGTGCACGGATTTGCGTTCAAGGCAGGAAACCCCTGGAAGCGGCGCGTGGCCGCTTTTGCCGCCGAATGGCTGCTCGCCCCCCTGGCACGGCGCATGGTGTGTGTGTCGGAACACGAGCGCAGGCTGGCACGCGCACTGCCACTTTCATCCGGGCGGGTGGTGGTCGTTCACAACGGCATTGAAGAGGTACCCGCATCCACGCACCTCTCCACCGAACTGGAGATCCCATCACCCCGCATCGCCATGGTGGCACGCATGGCCCCACCAAAGCGCCCTGACCTGCTACTGCAAGCACTCGCACGTTTGCGAGATGATTTGGGGGGTGAAGTGCCAGCCACGTTTTTTGGCGGAGGCCCTCAACTTGCCAGCCACCAGGCCATGGCCAGGCAGCTTGGACTGCAATCCGTTGTGTTCGCTGGAGATGTGGGCGATATTTCTGCACAGTTGATGAAGCACAGCATTTTTGTGCTGACCTCGGACCACGAAGGTTTACCTATCTCCGTGATCGAGGCGATGCGCGGTGGGCTGGCCATTGTGGCCAGCGACCTTCCCGGCATGCGCGAGTTGTTGCCCGACGCCACCCAAGCCCGCCTGGTTCCCAATGACGCAACAGCATTGGCGCTGGCCTTGCGACAACTGGTAGAGTCGCCCGCGCTACGCACCAGCCTTGGCCGCGCAGCAAGACAACGCTACGAGCAGCACTACACCGCACAACGCATGGGCATGGAGGTGATGGCAACCTACCAAAGCGCCCTCTCCCCTTCTCCAAGCCATCCATGAAGAGCCACTCTCACAGCCCCCTCGACTCTTCCACCGCACACCGCCAAAGTGCCGTGCTGCGCTGGGCCTTGACAGGCATCTTGGTGCTGCTGTTGAGCTACGCTATCGGATGGGTGCTGGAGCAATACCAGTGGGCAACGTACCAGTTCCCTCAGACGGTCTTGTGGTGCAGCGTGCCATACGCCATCACTGCTTACTGGCTGTACAACGGAGCGTACCTGCCCCAGTTTGAAGAACGGCGCTTTCTTCTGGTGGCCACGGCGGCACCGTATCTGGCGGCACCGCTGGGGTTTGCACTGCTGCAACAACCCTATTCGCGCGGCGCTGTGCTGCTGGCCTACCTGCTGTCTGCCGCCTGGTTTACTTTGGGGCATTGGCGAGAGCGAGGGCGCTATGCGTTGTCACTCGCCTATCTGGATTCCTCTGTACCCATGCGGCTGAAAGAACTGCTGGGAGATGCCTCGGAATTCAGCCAGCAAGACATCAAGCTGCGGCCCTTGGCCATTCCAGCCTCATCGAATCCAGCCCCCCAGATGACGGATGCCCAATCTGCCCTGGCTGGCGTGGTGATCGACCCGCAAGCGCCCACCGACGGGGCTCGCGAACGCTTGATCAGCGACTTGCGCCTGCAGCATGTGAGGCTCTACAGCGTGGAAGCCGTGGCAGAACTGATCAGCGGCCGAAAAATGTTGTCCAACCTGCAAGCCCAGGACTTATGGGGGCTGGACGGCAATCCGGCATACGACACCGTCAAGCGACTGACCGACATTGGCGTGACGCTGGCTGCATTGCCTCTGTGGCTTCCGCTGTGTCTAGCGGCAGGCCTGGCCGTGAAGCTGAACACGCCAGGGCCGATGCTGTTTTCCCAAATTCGCATCGGGCGCAATGGCCGCGAGTTCCGCATCTGGAAACTGCGCAGCATGCGGCACGAAGAAGCCACCACTGCGCGATTCGCCCAACCCAACGATGACCGGGTGACTTCCGTGGGCAAAATCATCCGCAGAACCCGCCTGGACGAACTGCCTCAACTCTGGAATGTGCTCAAGGGCGACATGAGCCTGATCGGCCCCCGACCAGAACAGGCCGAGTTTGTTCGGGTGTTCGCCCATCGGATTCCCGCCTACCCTTACCGCCATCTGGTGCGCCCCGGTTTGACGGGCTGGGCACAGGTGCAGCAAGGTTACGCGGAAGGAGAGGAGCAGACTGCAGTGAAACTGAGCTACGACCTGTACTACGTGGCCCACTATTCGCTGGCGTTGGATCTGCTGATCGCCTACAAGACCGCACGTATCCTGTTCACCGGATTTGGTGCACGGTGACACACTCGCCCTTCCATCCCGCCCTGTGGCCCATGGTGTGAGCTTTTCGATGTTGCCTCCCCACACGCACCGCCGCATCCTGCTGCTGAAGGAAAATCTCGAAACGGGAGGAGTGCACACCGTTTCCGATGCGCTCGCGCACGCGCTGGAAGCGGCAGGACACCGCTGTGACAACCAGGTGATTCGCGCCACACCTCTGTCCCGCCTGTGGAAAGCTGCCAGCCAGGCCGATGTGATCATTGCCACGCACAACTTCCTGCCAGCCTATGTCGCCTGGCTTCTGGGCCAATGGCATCGAAAGCCGGTGGTCACCTGGTTCCACGGCCCGCTGCTGGAGGTCCTGGACAGAGCCCATGCTTCCGCCGCCAAACGCCGCTGGTTACGCTGGCTGTATCGGCGGCTGCCTTGGCTGGTGTTTGTTTCAAACCATGGGCGCGATTCCTTCATGGAATTCATGGGTGGCGACGCGTCAGCACACCAGTGTCTGCAGGTCATTCCCAACCCGCACCCTGCCTGGCCCACTGCGCATCCATCGCATCCATCCGCCGCGCCGCAATCCGTGCGATGCGGCTATGTGGGCCGCCTGTCGCCAGAAAAGCGCCCCGAGCTGCTGATCGATACGTTGACCCAATTGCCACAACACTACGCGTTGCAGATCACTGGGGAGGGCTCCTTAGCAAGGGCTCTGCAACATGTATCTGCGGTTCGAGTCCCCGGACGGATTCAATGGCAAGGCTTCCAGCCCGCAACACCGGCGCTGTACCAGGCCCACCATGTGACGCTGCTGACGTCTGCGTATGAAGGCTGCCCCATGGCCGTACTGGAATCGCTGGCGGCCGGCGTGCCCTGCGTTGGTGTGCCGATCCCTGCACTGCGCGAAATGCTGGGCAGCCACATGCCCTACGCCTTGGCGGAAGACCACAGCGGTAGCGCACTGGCCCAGGCAGTGCTCCGCGTGATGTCCACACCGGCCGAACTTCTCCAGCGCGACATGGCTGAGGTACTTGCGCAATACACGTCCCAGCGGTTTGCCAGCGCCTGGGCTCACCTCATTGAACAGGTGACTGCCTGATGCAAGTGCATTTCATCCATCCCGGTCACTCCTACCTTCCGGAGCTGGAGGCCTACACCGCCCACTTGCGGCCGTGGGGGCATGAGGCCTGCACACACCAAAATGCCAGCACGGTGCCCGCAGATGCGCGCGTCGTGTGGTGGATGTGCGGCCGGGTGCGCACGATGGACCACCAGCGCTTTGCCCAGGCCTTTCAGGTGCATGAATATGCCTCGGCCTCCGTCCCCCCTTTCGCCTGGGCCAAGGACCAAATCAAGCGCTGGACCCAGCCCAAGCCCGATTACCGACTCTTCCAGAACGAGTGGGTTCGACAGCGCCTGGGATTTGCCGACGATGTCCCGTGGGAATTCCGAGAGATGGGCGTCTCATCCACTTTTCTGACACCGCCCGCCATCCAGGGCGCAGCAGAATTTGACATGGTGTACCTGGGCGACATGGTGCGGCTGCAGCACTTTCTCCCCGTCTTTGAAGGGCTGGAGCAGGCAGGCATGCGCACCCTGCTGATCGGCAGCATGCCCGCCTCATTGCAGCGCCAGTTTCAAGCCTTCACGCACATCACATTGACGGGCAAGGTGCCACACCACGAGGTTCCCGCCCAATTGCGACGGGCGCGCTGTGCGCTCAACCTGGTGCCTGACCAGATTCCTTACAGCGAACAGACCTCGACCAAGCTGCTCGAATACTGCGCCATCGGTCTGCCGGTGATCAGCACGGACTACCGCTGGGTGCGCAACTTTGCAGCGTCAAACAAGGCAGCTATAGCGTATTTGCCAGCCCAGGCCAGCGCTAGCGCCTATGCAGATTTTTTTCGTGAAACGAGAGACATGGCGAGCGCGCCATCCCCAGACATGGAAGGCTGGGCCTGGCCCCATACCCTGGCGCGACTGAACATCTGGAAAGCCGCAGGACTGGCCCCGTGAAGCAGCCATACCGCTTTGCATCCACCTCGGTCATCATGGCTTTGGGCAGCATGGTGTCGCTGGCAGCCCAGGCCCTGGTGGGCGTGGCCATGCTGCATTTTTTTACCCCCCAGGCTGCCGGTGGTTTTGCCATCACGGCGCAGGTGGCATTTTTCTGGGTGTCCCTGTCGCTCGCGCAAGGGCCTTTGCAGTTCCTGGCAGACGCCCACCATCCGCCCCGCGCGGCGCTGCAGGCTGTTTTGCGCTCCAGCCTTTGGCGCTGGTTGGGGCTTGCGCCGCTGGTAGCGCTGGCCGTGTGGTGGTCTGCCATGGCGGCCCCATTCGCTGTGATGGGCTGGGCCGCCTTGCTGGCTCTGTTGCAACTCGCCTGGTACCTGGCGCAGCCCTGGGCACTGAGGACGGCATCGCCCCTGTCGGCCGCGCTGGTTCGCGCGGGCCCACCCGTGGTGGCGCTGGTGCTGACCGTGACCGCGGCACGGGCGTGGCCAGCAGAAAGCCCGCACGGTCTTTTGTTGGCTGCCGCCTGCGGCTACGCGGTGGGTGCCTTGTGGCTGCGGTCAGCACGCCTTGAGGGCCGCACTACGCAACCCCCACAGCAGCAGTCCCCAGAGCCCCCCGCCGCCACCGCGCAGGCAGATCGCCGCAGCACCAGCCTGCGCCTGGCCCACACCGCGATAGACGCCATCGCAGGTACGGCATTGCTGTTGGTATGGCAACGCTTGCACGGGCTGGCCGATGCCAGTTACCTGGCCATGCTGCTGCGATTGTTGGGGTTCATTCCCGCCGTCGTTCACACCGCCTGGGCGCAGGTGCTGCTTGCCAGGGTAGAAACCGCTCAGTGGCGATCACTGGCGGTCGGCCTGGGCGCCGCCACTACCGCAGCTTTGGCAGGATGGGTGGGCTTTTTGGTGCTGGACGCCACTTCGCTTGCCACCGCGTGGCAGGGCATGCGCCCCTATCTATTGCCTCTGGTGCTGTGGCAGGGAAGTGCCTGTATTTCCGCTGCACTCAGCCATCGGCCATTCCAGCACGCCCAAGAGCGCCAGTACTCGTGGCTGGCCATCGCGCTGCAGGCTTTGCAACTGGGGGTGTTGGTCGCCCCGTTGTGGGCGCCTTACGGATGGGGTGCGGAAGTCCACCTTTGGTGGCTGGCGGGCACATCCGCCATCGGCTTGCTGGTGCTATCTGCCTGGATGCTGGCGCTGCCACGGCGCTAAGCCGCCTTTCGTGGGCTCACCCCCTCATTTTGGGTCTGAAAGCGCTGGGTACGCACCTTTTCTGGCGCTCAAAGGGCCATGAAACCGGCGCCGCGCTGCGTTAAACCTAAAATAGAAGGTTTCCCCCCACCAACCCTGGTCCCGCTCTATGTCTGACGCAGTCAACGCCGCCGCAGCTCCCTTGTCCCCCCAGGACGACAACCAACTCATCGCCGAACGCCGGGAAAAACTCCGCGCTCTGCGTGAAGCCCAGGCCCAGGGTGGAGGCGTGGCGTTTCCCAACAACTTCAAGCCTGCCCACAAGGCCGCCGACCTGCACACCGCCCACGGCCATGTGGAAGCCAGCGTGCTGGAGACCCACCACGTCAGCGTGAGTGTGGCGGGCCGAATGATGCTCAAACGCGTGATGGGCAAGGCCAGCTTTGCGACCGTGCAGGACGGCTCGCTGGGTGAAACGGGTGGCCGCATCCAGCTCTACATCACGCGCGACGCGGTGGGCGAAGAGTTGTACGCTGCCTTCAAGCACTGGGATCTGGGCGACATCGTGGGCGCTGAAGGCACGCTCATGAAAACCAAGACCGGCGAGCTGTCGATCAAGGTCACAGCGCTGCGCCTGCTCACCAAGAGCCTGCGCCCCATGCCAGACAAGTTCCACGGCATTCACGACCAGGAAGTGAAGTACCGCCAGCGCTATGTGGATTTGATGACCGACGAAGCCGCCCGCAAGCGCTTCGCCGCACGCAGCAAGGCCGTGAGCGGCATTCGCGAGTTCATGGTGAACCACGGCTTCCTGGAAGTGGAAACGCCCATGCTGCACCCCATTCCTGGCGGTGCCAACGCGCGGCCTTTCATCACCCACCACAACGCGCTGGAGCAGGAAATGTTCCTGCGCATCGCGCCCGAGCTGTACCTCAAGCGCCTGCTGGTGGGCGGCTTCGAGCGGGTGTTTGAGATCAACCGCAACTTCCGCAACGAAGGCATCTCGGTGCGTCACAACCCCGAGTTCACGATGATGGAGTTCTATGCAGCGTACTGGAACTACCAGGACCTGATGACCTTCACCGAAGCCCTCGTCCGCGACGCCGCGATGAAGGCCGTGGGCACCCTGCAACTGACTTACCAGGGCCGCGAGGTGGACCTGAGTCAGCCGTTTGCCCGCCTGACCATTCGCGAAGCCATCTTCCAGTACACCGAAGCCGGTGCCCATGTGGACGATGCCGAGTGGCTGATCAGCGCCCTCAAGAAGCTGGGCATGTCGGAAGCCAAGAACAAGCTGTCTACCCGCAGCCTGGCCGGTCTGCAGGTGCTGTACTTTGAAGAGACGGTGGAAGACAAGCTGTGGCAGCCCACCTTCATCATGGAGCATCCCACCGAAATCAGCCCGCTGGCGCGCGCCAACGACGCCCGCCCCGAAGTGACCGAGCGCTTTGAGCTTTACATCACCGGCCGCGAGTTCGGCAATGGCTTCAGCGAACTGAACGACGCCGAAGACCAGGCCGCACGCTTCCACGCCCAGGTGGCGGCCAAGGACGGTGGCGACGACGAAGCCATGTACTACGACCACGACTTCGTGCGTGCTCTGGAATACGGCATGCCCCCTGCCGGCGGCTGCGGCATCGGTATCGACCGCTTCATGATGCTGCTGACCGACAGCCCCAGCATCCGCGACGTGATCCTGTTCCCGGCGCTGCGCCGCGAAGGCTGACCGACTGCCCACGCAATCCATGGCGATTCCCAAACACCGCCTGCCGGAATGGGTGCAGGACTGGCTGGACGTGATCGTGCCCGGCGGCCAGATTCTGGGCATCTTGCTGGCCGCGTACCTGTTGCAGCGCCTGCTGCGGCGCCTGGTGCGCAAGGCGGCCGTGCGCTACCAGTTGCCAGGGGAACTGGTGGTGCCCATCAACGGGCTCATCCGCTGGACCATCATTGCAAGCGCACTGCTGTTGTCGCTGGAACGGCTGGGCGTCTCTGCCACCGTGTTGTGGACGGCATTCACCGGGTTCGCCACCGTGGGTGCCGTGGCGTTCTTCGCGGCCTGGAGCGTGCTGTCCAACTTGTTCTGCGCTCTGCTCATCTTCACCGCGCGACCGTTCCGCATTGGTGACCATGTGGAGATTCTGGACACAGCCGAAAAGCCGGGCGCCAAAGGCCGCGTGGTGGACGTGAACCTGCTCTACACCACGCTGGAAGAGTTCAATACCCCGCCCGGCAGTGCGTGGATACAGATCCCGAACGCACTGATTTTCCAGCGCGTGGTGCGGCGCTGGAGCGGGGAGCCCCCTGCCCCAACGCCCCTCACGGCCGAGCAAGAAGCCCAATCAGCGGCTACAAAGGCCACGGTCTCGCCCGTCGTGCCTTGACCCTCTCGGGTCTACACGGTGCGAGACTCCCCCATCAGGGCAAAAGATCGAGCGCCTGCATGTAGGCGGGCTGCAGCATCAATTCATCCCAGGGCTGGGGCAGTGTTTCCGGCAGCAGCGCCAGGCGGCGCGACTCGCTGTCCACGTTGGGCTGCCAGCGACCTTTCGCCTGCGCGGCGGCCAGCCCGTCGATCAGCTCGTCCACCGCTTTGCCTTCGCCCAGGCTCTGGTTGCACAGCAGCACCAGGTCGCAGCCTGCCTCCAGTGCGGCGAGTGCGGCGTCGGTGTAGCTGACCACCTGGCCGTCAATGCGCCGTGCCCCTTCCATGCTCAGGTCGTCGCTGAAGATCGCGCCATCAAAGCGCATCTGGCGGCGCAAAATCTCTTGCAGCCAACGCTGCGAGAAGCCCGCAGGGCGGCTGTCCACCTTAGGGTAGATGACGTGGGCGGGCATCACGCTGGTGAGCGTGGTGCTGAGCCAGGGGTACGGAGCGGCGTCGTCGGCCAGAATGGCTTTGAGGCTGCGCTTGTCCACCGGCACTTCGGTGTGCGAATCGGCCTTGACGAAACCGTGGCCCGGAAAGTGTTTGCCGCAGTTGGCCATGCCCGCTTGCAACAGGCCGTGCATCAGGCTCTTGGCCAGCAGCGCCACCACGCGCGGGTCGCGGTGGAAGGCACGGTCGCCAATGACGCCGCTCTCGCCCCAATCGAGATCGAGGACGGGCGTGAAGCTGAAATCCACCCCGCACGCACGCAGTTCGCTGCCCAGCACATAGCCCGCTGCGGTGGCCGCATTGGTGGCGCGCAGCGCGCCGCTACCGGGTACGGCTTTAGCCCCCTTGCCGTCATTCATCCACATCTCGCCCAGCGCGCGCATGGGCGGCAGGTGGGTGAAGCCATCGGTGCGAAAACGCTGCACGCGCCCGCCTTCGTGGTCTACGCAGATCAACAGATCGTCACGCACCGCCTTGATGCTGCTGGTGAGTTGCAGCAACTGGGCGCGGTCCACCCAGTTGCGGGCAAACAAAATGATGCCGCCCACCAGCGGGTGGGCCAGGCGGCGGCGGTCGGTGGCGGTGAGTTCGGTGCCAGCGACGTCGATGATGAGGGGGGCGTGTTCGGTCATGGCCAATCTGGTGAGGAATAGTTGCTATCAATAAAAGAGCTGCTTGCACTTATGGGGTGAGCGCTGGAGGCTGATTTGCCTCCAAACGTTCCACCACACAGAAGCTGGCGGCATAGTCGGTCTCGTCGGTCACGCTCAAGTGGGCGTGCAGGCCACGTTCTTCAAACCAGGCCTTCAGGGCCCCATGCAGCACGATGACGGGCTGGCCGCTGGACAGCTTGGCCACCTCGCAGTGGCGCCACGTCATGGGCATGCGCATGCCCAGCCCCACGGCCTTGCTGAAGGCTTCTTTGGCAGAGAAGCGCGTGGCCAGGTAGCGCAGGCCGCGGTCGGGCCAGCGCTCGGTGCGCTCGCGCCACACGGCCAGTTCGCCCTTCGCCAGCACCTTTTCGGCAAAGCGGTCGCCGTGGCGCTCCAGGCTCTCGCGGATGCGGCGCACATCGCAGATGTCGGTGCCAATGCCGTAGATCATGATTTTGAATGAAATATGCCTCTAGCGCCTGATAGATAAGCGCTAGCAGCTATCAAATCAGGAGTTATTTCGACCTTCGAAGCCTGCATCGATGCATGCCTGGTAGGCCTGCACGGTGGCGGCGTAACCCAGCTCCAGTGCGTCGGCAATCAGCGCGTGGCCGATGGAGACTTCAAGCACACCGGGCACTTCGCGCACAAAGGCGGCGAGGTTGTCGCGGTTGAGGTCATGCCCGGCGTTGACACCCAGGCCCGCGTCCAGCGCGGCCTGGGCGGCTGCGGCGTAGCGAGCCAGTTGCTCAGCCTGCTGGGGGGTGCCCCAGGCGGCGGCGTAGGGTTCGGTGTAAAGCTCCACGCGGTCAGCGCCCACGGCTTTGGCGGCGGCCATCTGCTCGGGCACGGGGTCCATGAACAGGCTCACGCGCACGCCCAGGGCCTTGCACTCGGCGATCAGCGGGGCCAGGCGCTCGGCGTCTTGCGGAAAGCTCCAGCCATGGTCGCTGGTGAACTGGTCTTCACTGTCGGGCACAAAGGTGGCCTGGTGCGGTTTCACTGTGCGGATGAAGTCCATCAGGTTCTGCGAGGGGTTGCCCTCGATGTTGAATTCGTGGTCCGGCCAGGCCTTCATCAGTTCTGCCAACTCGTGCACATCGTGCGCGCGGATGTGGCGCTCATCAGGCCGGGGGTGCACAGTAATGCCCTGCGCACCGGCCTGCAGGCACAGGGTGGCGGCGCGGGTCACGCTGGGAATGCCCAGGTGGCGCGTGTTGCGCACCAGGGCAACTTTGTTGACGTTGACGGACAGGGCGGTGCGGGAATGGGGTCGGGTGGTCATAAGCTTTGCAAGTCCATCATGAGCTGGCGGGTGCGCAGCACCGGACTGCCGCAATGGTATTGCAGCACCGCCCGCAACTGGGGTTTGAGTTCGGCCGCCACGGGCGCGCAGGCACGCAGCGTGGCGGTGTAGCTGGCGGCTTCGTCCAGCGCCTTTTGCAGCGCACGCCACTGGCTGCCCGACAGGCTGGCGCGATCGGCCTGCGAGGCGGTGCGCAAACCGCCTTCGGCCACCAGCGTGTAGCGGCCTTCGGGGCGCAGGTGGGCCAAGGTGGCGGTTTCGGCGTCCAGCGTGGGCAGCAGGCCCAGGTCGCGTAACAGCAGCAATTCAAAGCTGCGCAGCACGGGCTCCAGAGCATCGCCATGCTCGCTGGCCAGCACGCGCACCACGCCCGCATACACATCAAACAGGCCCGTGTGCGCATCGGCGCGGGCCAGCAGGCGCAGCAGCAGTTCGTTGAGGTACAGGCCCGACAGCAGCGCGTCGCCCGTGGGCATCACATGCCCGCCCACCCACTCGGCCGCCTTGAGGGTGTGGATGTCACCCGCCCCATCGCCCGCCAGGGTGTAGGTGAGCAGCAACGGCTGCAGGGGCAGCAGCACGGGGCGGAAGTTGGAGCTGGGCTTTTTGGCCCCCTTGGCCACCAGTGCCACACGGCCCTGGCGGCGGCAGAACACCTCCAGGATCAGACTGGACTCGCTCCAGTCGTAGCTGTGCAGCACGTAGGCGGGTTCGTCGGAGATGCGCTTGGCGGCGGCCACGGCAGGAAAGCGGTGAGGGGTTGAGCGGAGTATGGGACGTTGAGCGCGCAAGCCAAGCCCTGTGGGGGCCAGGCGATGAACGGGCTGGTGCAGCGCGCAACAGCCCTGCCCACCGTTTACTCGTAGCCGAAAGAGCGCACGCGGGCTTCGTCGTCGGCCCAGCCAGAACGCACCTTCACCCACACTTCGAGGAAGACCTTGGCATCGAGCAGCTTTTCCAACTCTTGCCGCGCATCGGTGCTGATGCGTTTGAGGCGCTCGCCCTTTTCGCCAATCACCATGGCCTTGTGGCCATCGCGCTCCACCACGATGGTGGCGGCCACGCGCACAAAGCGCTTGTGGGTCTTGCTGGGCTCTTCGTCAAACTTGTCGATGACAACGGTGGAGGTGTAGGGCAGCTCGTCGCCGGTGAAACGGAACAGCTTTTCACGCACGGTCTCACCAGCCAGGAATTTCTCGCTGCGGTCGGTCAACTCGTCCTCCGAGTACCACCAGGGCTGCTCGGGCAGGTACTTCTCGCAGATGCCGAACAGGCGCTCGATGTCGCCCTTGTTCTTGGCGGACATGGGTACGAATTCGGCAAACGGGTGGCGCTCCTGCATGCTCTTGAGCCAAGGGGCCAGCTCAGCGCGGCGGTTGACCATGTCAAGCTTGTTGGCCACCAGCAGCGTGGGGATGCCGGATTTGAACAGCGACAGCACCTTGGCATCGGCCAGGGTGAAACTGCCTGCTTCCACCACGAACAGGATCAGGTCCACATCGCCAATCGCGCCCATCACGGTCTTGTTGAGCGACTTGTTCAATGCCGTGCTGTGCTTGGTCTGAAAACCAGGCGTATCCACAAACACAAACTGCGTAGCCCCCAGTGTGCGGATGCCGGTGATGCGATGGCGCGTGGTCTGCGCCTTGCGCGAGGTGATGCTGATCTTCTGCCCCACCAGCGCATTCATCAGCGTGGACTTGCCCACGTTGGGCTTGCCCACGATGGCGATCACGCCGCAGCGCTGGCCGTCTACCGGCACAGAGGGGTTGGCACCAGCGGCCTTGACGGCACCCGCCGTGCGCGCAGCAGCCAGCATGGCATCCAGATCATTTAGGCCTTGAGCGCTTGCTGAATCAGCGCTACCAGCTACATTTTTGGTAGCATCATTCATAGTTTTTTCGCTTTCAGTGTGGCCAGCATGGCCGCAGCGGCGGCCTGTTCGCCCGCCCTGCGGGAGCCACCGATGCCACGCTCGGTCAGGCCCAGTTCGGCAATGTCGCATTCCACGTCAAAGGTCTGGCGATGGGCTTCGCCCACGGTGCCCACCACGCGGTACTGCGGCAGCTTCATTTTGCGGCCCTGCAACCATTCCTGCAAAGCCGTCTTGGGATCCTTGGCCACAGCCTGCATGTGGGGGTTGATCTCCACTTCCTGGAACAGCCGGTGCACCAGTGCTTCGGCCTGTTCGTAACCGGCATCGAGGTACACAGCTCCGATCAAGGCTTCCAGGGCATCGGCCAGGATGGACGGACGCTGCTGCCCCCCGGACTTGGACTCGCCCTCGCCCAAGCGCAGAACTTCCGACACCTTCAAACGCAGCGCCAGCTGGTGCAAGGTGTCTTGCTTGACCAGATTGGCCCGCACGCGTGACAAATCACCCTCTGGCAACTGCGCCAGCCGCTCGTACAGCAGGCTGGCCACCGCCAGGTTCAACACGGAATCCCCCAGGAATTCCAGCCGCTCGTTGTGGTCGGCTGAAAAACTGCGGTGGGTCACAGCCCGCTGCAAGAGAGCGGGATTCGAAAAGACATGCTGCAGACGGGTTTGCAGCGAAGAGAGACTGGGATGCACTAATTAATTGGTCTGGTATTGGAAACGGTAAACAAGGAAGGCTGGCCCCGCCAATTCAATCTCGCGAGAGTATTTCAGACTCACAATGGTTTTGTCTCCGCGTTTAGTGATCTCCAGATCCTTGCCAGAAATGGAACTGATGTTGTCGATTGCACCTGCGCGATCAAAAGCCGCTTGAATGTCCGTCACGGTGGAGCCCTCTTTGGAAGCCTTCAGCGCCGCCTTGCGAATGGCCTGGTATTCCAGAAAGATCGGAATCGATTGCCCGCCAATCGCAAAGGTGGCCACCGCCAGAAAGCCGATAAAGATCAAGCTGATGAACGACAGACCGCGCTGGCGCGAGCGAAATGTTGTGCGTTGCAACTTCATGGTTCACACCCTCCTGTTTTATAGATTGCCACTGACCATTCAGTTGAATGGCCCAATGCGTTTGAAATCGCCAAAGTTCATCCAGACAAAAAAAGCCTTGCCCACGATATTCCCTTCGGGCACAAAGCCCCAGTAACGAGAATCGAGGGAGTTGTCCCGGTTGTCGCCCATCATGAAATAGTGGCCTTCGGGCACCTTGCAAACGACTCCTTCGACACTGTAGCGACAGTTTTCCCGGTAGGCAAAATTGGTCACGCCCTGGACAAATGCGGGGGCGTCAGTGTTGTTCAGCAGCCGGTGGGAATGCTCACCCAGGGTTTCTTCAAATTGTTTGAAGTACCGCATGCTTTCTTGCTCCAGAAAGTCGGGCTGCGCAGAGGTTGGCACCGGCTTGCCATTGATGGTTAGGCGCTTGTTCAGGTACGCCACTTCATCCCCCGGAACACCCACCACCCGCTTGATGTAGTCCAGGCTCGGCTGTGGCGGGTAACGAAACACCAACACATCACCGCGCGCAGGCTTGTTGCCTTCGATGATTTTGGTGTGGATGACGGGTAGGCGCACACCATAGGTGAACTTGTTCACCAGGATCAAGTCACCGACACGCAGCGTCGGAACCATCGAACCCGAAGGAATCTTGAAGGGCTCGAAGAGGAACGAGCGCAGCACGAACACGGCCGCAATCACGGGGAAGAGGCCCGCCGTCCAATCCAGCCACCAGGGCTGCATGAGGATGCGGCTTTTGGCTTCCTGGGCATCCACATCCACTTTCTGGATGCCCATGCGGTCCAGTTCGGCACGCCGCTGGACAGCGGCGTCTTCCAGTGCCTGGGCAGCTTTGCGCCGCTGCGGCAGGAAGTAAAAACGCTCACCCAGCCAATAAACCCCAGTCACCACGGTGGCAAGGAACAACAGGAGTGCGAAATTGCCCTCCAGAGCACCAAAGTACCAGGCACCGATGTACCCGGCAAACGCCGCCAGCAGCAACGACGTGATCACTTGCATGAACTGCATCAATCTTCCACCTGCAAAATCGCAAGAAACGCTTCTTGCGGCACTTCCACCGAGCCAATCTGCTTCATCCGCTTCTTGCCGGCCTTCTGCTTTTCGAGCAGCTTGCGTTTGCGGGTGATGTCACCGCCGTAGCACTTGGCGAGCACGTTTTTGCGCAGCGCCTTGATGGTCTCACGGGCAATGATGTTGGCACCAATCGCAGCCTGAATCGCCACATCGAACATCTGGCGAGAGATGATCTCGCGCATCTTCGCCGCCACGGCGCGCCCGCGGTAGGCGGCCTGGGTACGGTGAACGATGATGGAGAGCGCGTCCACCTTTTCGCCGTTGAGCAGGATGTCCACCTTCACCACGTCCGAGGCTCGGTATTCCTTGAACTCATAGTCCATGGAGGCATAGCCACGCGATACGGACTTGAGCTTGTCAAAGAAGTCGAGAACGATTTCGCCCAGGGGCAACTCGTAAGTAAGCATCACCTGGCGACCGTGGTAAGCCATATTGATCTGCACGCCCCGCTTCTGGTTAGCCAGGGTCATCACTGGGCCCACATAGTCCTGAGGCATGTACAGATGCACGGTGACGATGGGCTCGCGAATCTCCTGCATCTTGCCCTGATCGGGCATCTTGGAGGGGTTCTCCACCATGATGACTTCGCCATCGCCCTTTACCACTTCATACACCACGCTCGGCGCAGTGGTGATCAGATCCTGGTCAAACTCCCGCTCGAGGCGCTCCTGCACAATCTCCATGTGCAGCAGGCCCAGGAAGCCGCAGCGGAAGCCAAAGCCCAGCGCTTGAGACACCTCTGGCTCGTAATGCAGCGCTGCATCGTTGAGCTTGAGTTTTTCCAGCGCATCACGCAACGAGTCGTACTGATTGGCCTCTGTGGGGTACAGGCCCGCGAACACCTGGGGTTGTATTTCCTTGAAACCAGGCAACGGCTCGCTGGCAGGGCCGAGGTTGTTAGATAGCTTCTTTTCCAGGGTGATGGTGTCGCCCACCTTGGCAGCCTGCAATTCCTTGATGCCTGCAATGATGTAACCCACCTCACCCGCTTCCAGCGACTCGCGCGGCAGGTTGGCAGGTGTGAAGACGCCCAGGTTATCGGCGTTGTAAGTGGCATTGGTCGCCATCATCTTGAAACGCTCGCCCTTGGCCAGGCGCCCATCCACGACACGCACCAGCATCACCACACCCACATAGGTGTCGAACCAGCTGTCAATGATCATCGCTCGCAGCGGCGCATCGGGATTGCCCTTGGGCGCCGGCACCTTGGCCACGATCAGTTCAAGGATGTCATCAATGCCCATGCCGGTCTTGGCTGAGCAAGGAATCGCATCAGCAGCATCAATGCCGATCACATCCTCAATCTCTGCCTTGGCGTTATCAGGATCGGCATTAGGCAGATCCATCTTGTTGAGCACGGGCAAAACCTCGACGCCCAAGTCCAGCGCGGTGTAGCAGTTGGCCACCGTCTGGGCTTCCACACCCTGGGATGCATCCACCACCAGCAATGCACCTTCGCAAGCAGACAACGAGCGACTCACTTCGTATGAGAAGTCCACATGCCCGGGCGTGTCGATGAGGTTGAGGTTGTAGACCTGACCATCCTTGGCCTTGTATTGCAGCGCCGCTGTTTGTGCCTTGATGGTGATACCCCGCTCTTTCTCGATGTCCATCGAGTCAAGCACTTGGGCTTCCATATCGCGGTCAGCAAGGCCACCACAACGCTGGATGAGTCGGTCTGCCAATGTCGACTTACCGTGGTCGATGTGCGCAATGATGGAGAAATTTCTGATGTGATTCATCAACGAAAAGCGTCAATTAATTGAAGGAGAACGGCCCGCACAAGAAAAAAGGGCGCGTCGAATGGCGACGCGCCCTGAACCAACAATCATTGGCAACTGCGATGGCTGGACCTGCATTGTAGGCAAAAAGCCCTCACTACAGACTCCACACCAATGCACTCTGGGGTCGTTGCCGCAGTGCAACAGATCGTTTATGCACAACTTATTCACAGAGCAACACTGCCTGAGTAGACAAGATGTGGTGGAACTTTGGAGCTGCTGCGCACAAAACCGGCTACCCAACTCGATGATTGCAGTAGCCGGTGGGTCGGTCTGTATTCTATCGAAATCGGCCGATGCATAAATTACAGGTGTGCACACACTAACTTTCAAGTCACCACAAGGCATCGTGACCTTGCAGTGACTTGGATATCCCGGCTTCAGCGAGCAGGACGGATCAAGGCGTACTGGGCCCATTCCCCCCGGCGGAACAGCACGCTCAGGGTTTTGCTTTTATCCACCTTGCCCAACACAGCTTCAAAGTCTTTGACGCTCAGCACTTCAGAGTTCGCCAAAGCCAGAATGATGTCCCCCTCGCGCAAACCCGCGCGCGCAGCACCTTCCGACGCAGCCGTGACCACAACGCCCCCCTTGAGCTTGAGCTCACGCTTTTGCGCATCGGTCAGATCCCTCACCGCCAAGCCCACATGTTGCCCCGCATTGGACGACTTGGCGCGCTCTTCCTTGTCAACCGTTTTTGTGGCGACCTTGTCAGGCTCAATCTCGGCAATGGTGACAGCCAGATCCTTACTTTGACCACGACGGAAGACCGTCAAGCTGCTCTTGCTGCCAGGCTTGGCATTCCCTACCAGCCGAGGCAGATCAGCCACCTTTTCGATGGGCTTGCCTTCAAACTTGGTGATGATGTCACCTGCCTCCACACCTGCTTTTTCAGCGGGCGAGCCAGACTCCACACCAGTGACGAGCGCGCCCTGGGCTTTGCCCAAACCCAACGACTCCGCCACATCCTTGGTCACCGGGCCGATCTGCACACCGATCCGACCACGTGTCACGCGACCGGCAGTCCTCAGCTGATCGCTCACGCGCATGGCTTCATCCATCGGAATGGCGAATGAAATTCCCATGAACCCGCCCGAGCGGGAATAGATCTGGCTGTTGATGCCGACCACCTCGCCACGCATGTTGATCAGTGGCCCCCCTGAGTTTCCAGGGTTGATGGCAACGTCTGTCTGGATAAATGGCAGATAGTCCCCCGTATCACGCTGCTTGGCACTGACGATCCCTGCCGTGACCGTGTTCTCCAAGCCGAAGGGCGAACCAATGGCCATGACCCACTCGCCCGCCTTGAGGCGACTGACGTCGCCCACTTTGACCGCCGGCAGTCCGGTGGCGTCAATCTTCACCAGTGCTACATCGGTGCGTTTGTCAGAGCCAACAATCTTGGCCTTGAACTCACGCTTGTCGGTCAGGGTGACGATCACCTCATCAGCGCCTTCCACCACGTGCGCATTGGTCATCACCAAACCATCGGGCGTGAGGATGAACCCAGATCCCACACCCCGAGGCTGGTCTTCGGGCTGTTGCTGAGGCCGCTGCTGACGAGGCATGTTCGGGATGGGAACACCAAAGCGACGAAAGAACTCAGCCATCTCTTCGTCCATGGCTGCGCCACCTGCGCGGCCCAGTGACTTCTCAGTGGTACGAATATTGACCACAGAAGGGCCAACCTGCTCCACCAAATCGGTGAAGTCAGGCAGATTTCGAACCACCGCAGTTTGCGCCAGGGCCACCGAGGGCGAGACGGCGGTCCACCCCGCAATGCTGGTGAACACTCCCGCCAGCGCGACGGAACGGAGCAATTTCCAATCCAAAACGGACATCATTGGCCTTTCAAAAAAAGGTGACAGGGCGTTATACGAATGATGCTGTGAAAGGCATGGGCAGCGATTGGTTCCCTTGATGTACGCAAGTTTTCGCGTTAACCCAGTTGGCGGCGACGTTTGGCGCACCACCATCTCGCTCAAAAAAGTGAGCACCTGTATGGAACAGCCGCCGCCCCGCTCGTCAGCGCAACCTTACCCAAGCCTGAGAGAACCTGTACAGCGTTTTACGGGGCACTTCGCCGACCACGGTGAGCCAGGTATCCTCACCCACTTTGCGGCCAAGCAACTGGGTCGCACCCATGCTCACTTCCTGCGATTGCAGGTCGGCATGCCGAACCGCATCGAGCGGCTCCAGAAACAGCGAAACGGAAGCCAGCCCGTCAGAGTATGAGCACTGCAAAACACTTCGCGTATCAGCCTGAGTCGCCAAAGTGCGGCGATAACACTGCACAGGCACGAATCCCTCGACTGGCTGACGCAGCCCCCATCCCTCAGACTGTGCAGAGGTTTTTCGCACATCGACGGAAACTACTTGGAAGCCGGCAATCGCATCCATGGAGCGAGAAAGATCCTCAGCCCGCACTGGTGCGTTCCAATCGATCTCAGAAAATGCCGCCTGCTCCACCACCCGGCCATCAACCGCAAGAGTTTGCAGCTTCATCACCAAGCCTGTGGCTTGATCAGACCAGATGCGATAGCCAAGGCGCAAATCATCCTGTGGCTTGAACCAGAGTACATCAGCCATCCGGCCCGCCACCCGCTCTGAGCCAAGCCGCTTGGCAGAGTAAAACTGCGATAGCTGAGCCCCAGGCACTGCGGAAGGCTGAGGAAAGACCGCCAGGGTATCTGCGCGGTCGGTACGCACAGTGCGGGTAGAGCCAAAAAAGGTTCGCATCTCGCCGTTGCGCCGGTACACCGTTCGCGGTGCGCCCGTAAGACTCTCTACCTTCTCAATTTGCACACCGCCATCGCAAGCCTGGGTGATGCGCGAACTCGACATGGCACCCGAGGCAGACATCACCACGAAAGTCCCGGAGTATGGACTTTGACACACAGCCCCTCGCATGTGCTCAACCCATTGGGACACATCGCGGCTTGGCTGCGCCGGGGCAGATGCGCCCTCACTTGCAGCGTGGGCATGAACTCCGATGACCCCCCCTGCCACCAGCACCAAGCCTCGTATGCGAGAGGCCAAGGTGAGTGAGAAACTGGCCGATGGGCGGCCTGCGACCAAACGTTTTTGCTGGCCGAATACCATGAGCAACTTATCGAGAAGGCTCTTCAAATGTGGCATTGCGCAGGAAGCCAGCGGGCATCTGCAAAGCGGAGGTGCTGCCGAACTGCTTGTGAGCCTGCAACAATTCATCAAGGCGGGGATCACGCAGCATCATAGGCTGACCCGCCCCCTCGGACACAGCCAATACCTCCGTCGGTTGCGGCACCGGGGCCGCTGCAAGCTGCTTGCCCTGCCCTTGCAGAGCGCCGAGAGAATTCCAGCCAATGGCTGCCACTGCAGCCAATGACGCAAAACCGGCGACCATCTTCCAACGAAATACGGAGGAATTAGCCGCGGGACGCTGCGTGTTGATGACAGCCCTGTGCGTTGCAGCCGCCGCTTCTTCGATTTTTTGCACCGGAAACCGGGGTTCCTGCGCTATTTGCTCACGCAGACGGCCGAGCAACGGGCTGGTAGCGTGGGCAGCCAGTTCAGGCGAGCGCAAAACATCACCAACCAAATGGTAAAGCTCCCAAGTAGCTTGCCCTTTGTCTGTAGCGAACGACAGCGCCTCCGCCAACGAAGCATCGTCAAGCTCTCCATCCATCAGCGCCGACAACTGTTCATCCTGCGTCAAATCTCTGTCCATGATTTCACCTGTCAAACAACCAGCAACCACACAAAATACGTTCTAGGGCCTGCTCACTCACGAGCACTACCACCGCTTGCCAGATTGATTCTCGAGCAAGGGGCGCACCTTCGCCGAAATTGCCTCTCGCGCCCGAAAAATGCGGGATCGTACGGTTCCGATAGGGCAATTCATGGCACTGGCGATTTCTTCGTAACTGAGGCCTTCGATTTCACGAAGAGTGACCGCCTGTCGCAAATCCTCAGGCAAAGCTTCCATGGCCGCGTTCACCACATGGGCAATCTCCTGGGCCGCCAAAACGGTTTCCGGGGTCTCTTGTGTGGTTAGTTCATGATCCACGCGGGAAGTTTCATCTTCTTCGTCACCACCGCGCAGAGCGTTCTCAGAGACGACCGGATTGCGCTTCATGTCCATCAACGCCTTTTTGGCCGTGTTGACAGCGATCCGGTAAAGCCAGGTATAGAACTGGGCATCACCCCGAAACTGGTGAAGGGCGCGATAGGCGCGAATGAAGGTTTCCTGGGCAATGTCCTGCACCAGGTCAACATCACGCACCATCCGTCCGATCAGGCGCTCAATGCGCCGTTGGTATTTGATGACCAACAGCTCATATGCTCGCTGATCGCCTGCAACTGTGCGCTCCACCAGTTGGAGATCGCTGTCAGTAGGGGAAGAAGGCGGGGTTGCAGTCATGGACACTCAAGAATCACGCCTCAGGGTTCCCGGCCTTGGGCCGGATGGAATAGGGAAGCCGGGGCGGCTGCCTGCATGGCGGGCGAATATACCGCACGCCGTAAATCACCCCAGCGCTCGGTTTGACGAGAACGCTCAAGCCCGATCCAAGAGCGGCGCAAGTCGCCATGCAGCACCATGACCCAGAGCCAAGCTTGCATATCCACCAAAACCTGAGGCGGGCCCCTTAAAGCGAGAGGTTCTTCGTCGGCGTCAAAATGAATTGCCCAAACCTGACCGTCCCACACCAGCTCACCCGAAGGGACACACCACCAGTACCGCAGTGCACAGAGAGAAGCTATCACCCAGGCAGCGAGTGCCAACACGGCAGTCCATTGGAGCCCAGAGCCAGTTCTTCCCTGCGCCACCGCAAAGGCAAACACGCCAGCACCAGAAGCAGCTGATATCAGCAAAACCAAGAAGGCAAGTACCACGCTGCGCGCGAATGGATAGCGCACCGCAGGAGCGGTATATCTGACGAAGCCTGTCATCGACAGAAAGGACAGAGCTGCCGGATTTGCGAAGCCAAAGCTAACCTGGACCGACCAAATTCAGCTATCAAGGCTGCTATCGGGAGCACTGTGTAACTTGGAACTTGCTGGGGAGCACCGGGAATGCCGACCACTTTGTCATCAAGCATTACCCTGCGCACACCGAATTCCGTAAAGACTAGAAATCTAACAAAGACAGCACACCAATATCATCGGCGCGCTAGCTCGTTCAGATCCGCTTGAATACCAAAGAGCCATTGGTGCCACCAAAACCAAAATTGTTTTTGAGGGCCACATCAATCTTCATATCACGCGCCGTGTTGGCGCAGTAGTCCAGATCGCACTCTGGATCCTGGTTGAAGAGGTTGATCGTTGGGGGTGCCTTCTGGTGATGCAAAGTCAGCACCGTGAAGACGCTTTCGATGCCGCCGGCCCCGCCGAGCAAGTGACCGGTCATCGACTTGGTCGAACTCACCACCGTACGTTTGGCGTGATCGCCCAATGCAGCCTTGATGGCGTTGGTTTCGTTCAAATCACCCAGGGGCGTTGAAGTGCCGTGGGCATTGAGGTAATCGATCTGATCAGCGTTGACACCCGCATTGCGCATCGCACTGATCATGGCTCTGCGAGGACCGTCCATATTGGGAGCGGTCATGTGGCCTGCATCAGCACTCATGCCAAAGCCGCCGAGTTCAGCGTAAATTTTGGCACCGCGCGCCTTGGCGTGTTCGTACTCTTCCAGCACCATGACACCAGCGCCTTCGCCGAGCACAAAACCGTCACGGTCTTTGTCCCAGGGGCGAGAGGCCGTCTGCGGGTCATCATTGCGCGTTGAAAGCGCACGCATGGCCGCAAAGCCGCCAATGCCCAGCGGAGAAACAGTGGATTCAGTACCGCCAGCAACGACGATATCGGCATCGCCGTACTCGATCATGCGGCCGCCCTCGCCAATGCAGTGCAAACCGGTGGTGCACGCAGTCACGACGGACAGATTCGGCCCCTTGAAGCCGAAACGCATGGAAACATGACCAGCCACCATATTGATGATGGAGGCTGGCACAAAAAATGGGGTAATTCGCCGGGGGCCCCGGGCGGCGTACTCGATATGGGTGTTCTCGATCAGCGGAAGCCCGCCGATTCCAGAACCGATAACGCAGGCGATGCGGGTGGCCAACTCATCGTCGAGCGCCTCGCCTGTGGGCAAGCCCGCATCCTGCACAGCCTGCGCTGCCGCTGCGATCCCAAAATGAATGAAGGAGTCCATCGCACGCGCATCTTTTGCGCTGATGTACGACTCCAGGTCAAATCCCTTGACCTCACCCGCAATCCTGCAGGCGAAGTTCGACGCATCGAACTTGGTGATGAGGTCAATGCCGGATTTTCCGGCGAGGATGTTGGCCCAGGCATCGGCCACCGTGTTACCCACGGGGCTGACGCAACCCAGGCCGGTCACGACAACGCGACGACGGCTCATGCGTGAAAACCTTCTACTGATCGCTCGAGTCAGGCGCAGGGCGCCGCTCAGGCCTTCTGGTGATTGTTGGCGTAGTCGATGGCGTTTTGCACCGTGGTGATCTTTTCCGCGTCTTCGTCGGGGATCTCGATGCCGAACTCGTCTTCCAGTGCCATCACCAGTTCCACGGTGTCGAGGGAGTCAGCGCCGAGGTCAGCCACGAAGGACTTCTCGTTGGTAACTTGGGACTCTTCCACACCGAGTTGTTCGGCAATGATTTTTTTGACGCGTGCTTCGATATCGCTCATGGTTTCCCTCTGGGGGTTGTGAATGAATCCGCGATTCTAGCCGCTAAGGAGATTCCCCCTTAGCAGCCCGCCGTCCGGATGAACCGGCGTTAACTTGTCTCAATTACATGTACATGCCGCCATTGACGTGCAATTCCTGCCCCGTCACATAGCCAGCCTCATTGGAAGCCAGGTAGGCCACCGCATGCGCGATGTCCTGCGGCTTGCCCATATGGCCCAATGGGATCTGCGCATTGAGGGCTTTTTGCTGGTCTTCGGGCAGCACAGAGGTCATATCGGTCTCAATAAAACCGGGCGCCACGCAGTTGACGGTGATGTTGCGACTCCCCAGTTCGCGAGCCAGCGCACGGGTCATGCCCGCCACACCTGCCTTGGCGGCCGCATAGTTGGCTTGCCCTGGGTTGCCCGAGGCGCCCACCACGCTGGTGATGCTGATGATGCGACCAAAGCGCTGTTTCATCATGGGGCGAATGGCAGCACGGCTTACTCGGAATACGGCCTTGAGATTGGTATCCAGCACCGCATCCCAGTCCTCATCCTTCATGCGCATGGCCAGCGTGTCACGGGTGATACCCGCGTTGTTCACGAGCACATGCAGGCCGCCTTGCTGCTTGACGATGCCGTCGATCAGGGCTTCCACCGCGGCGGCATCGTTCACATTGAGATTGGCACCCCGGCAACCAGGGTAAGCGGCCAGTGCCTGACCAATGCGCGCAGCGCCTTCGTCAGTGGTCGCGGTGCCTACCACCTGGTAGCCGCGCACGGCCAATTCCAGGGCGATGGCGGCACCGATACCGCGCGAGGCACCAGTTACCAGGGCCACCTGGGATGTCTTCGTCGAATCCGTCATTTCAATGCCTCCATCACTTCAGCCAACGTGGCAGGGTCAAACAAAGGCAGGCCTGTGAGTTCAGCGTCAATCCGCTTCGTCAGCCCTGCCAATACCTTGCCCGGCCCCGCTTCCACCACATGGGTGATGCCACGCGCCTTCAAGGCCTGCACACACTCGACCCAGCGCACAGGCCCGAACGCCTGGCGATAGAGAGCGTCGCGAATTTGTGCCGCATCTGTGCGAACCGCCACGTCGATGTTGTTGACTACAGGAATTTGCGGCTCAGCCAACACAACAGATTCCAGAGCCACGCGCAGCTTTTCAGCGGCCGGCTCCATCAGGCTGGAGTGGAATGGCGCAGACACCGGCAGTGGCAACGCACGCTTGGCACCGGCGGCCTTGAGCACCTCACAAGCCTTCTCAACCCCGGCCTTGGTACCTGCAATCACCGTCTGGGCAGGGTCGTTGAAATTGACCGCCTCGACCACTTCGGCGCCGCCCAGAGAGACCACAGCCTCCGCACAGCCAGAAATCACCTTCGAAGCCTCCAGCCCCAGGATGGCAGCCATGGCGCCGGCACCGACCGGCACAGCCTCCTGCATGGCAGCCGCGCGCAGGCGCACCAAAGGCGCAGCCTGCGCCAGGGTCAGCACACCTGCTGCCACCAGCGCCGAATACTCACCCAATGAATGACCCGCCAGAGCTGCGGGCTTGGCACCGCCAGCCGCACACCACACGCGCCAGGCTGCCACACCAGCCACCAGCATCACCGGCTGGGTATTGGTCGTCAGGGCCAGCGCTTCCTTGGGGCCTTCGTGGATCAAACGGGCCACATCCTCACCCAAGGCCTCAGAGGCCTCTTGCAACGTCTGCTGCACAGCAGGATGGTCGCCCCAGGCGTCGAGCATGCCCACAGCCTGCGAGCCCTGCCCCGGAAAAACAAATGCGAATGACTTCATAATTTTCTAATCAAAACATGCTCTAGCACTTACACAGCAAGCGCTAGCAGCTACATTTTCAATAGCACAGCACCCCAGGTGAAGCCCCCACCCACGCCCTCCAGCAGCACCGTCTGACCGGGCTTGACCTGACCATTCCGCACTGCATGGTCCAGCGCCAGAGGGATCGATGCCGCAGAGGTGTTGCCATGCTGGTCCACCGTGACCACGACCTTGTCCATGGAGAGCTTCAGCTTGCGGGCCGTGCCCTGCATGATGCGGATGTTCGCCTGGTGCGGAATCAGCCAGTCGATGTCCGACTCCGTCAAACCTGCCTTGGCAAGCGCTGCATGGGCAGCCTTCTCCAGCACCCCCACCGCCAGCTTGAACACTGCCTGGCCGTCCATCTTCAGCAGAGGATCACCCAAGACTTGCCCACCCGACACATTGCCGGGAACGCACAGAATGCCCACGTGCTTGCCATCGGCGTGCAGGTCACTGGACAAAATACCGGGCGTGTCAGACGCCTCCAGCACCACAGCGCCTGCACCATCGCCAAACAGCACGCAGGTCGTGCGGTCATTGAAGTCGAGAATGCGGCTGAATACTTCAGCGCCCACCACCAGGGCCCGGCTGGCAGCGCCAGACTGGATCATGGCGTCGGCCACCGACAGCGCGTAGACAAAGCCGCTGCACACCGCCTGCACATCAAAAGCCGGGCATCCGTTGGCCCCCAACTTGTTTTGCAAGATGCAGGCCGTGGAAGGAAACACCATGTCTGGTGTGGACGTCGCAACAATGATCAGGTCAATGTCTTGGGGCTGAACACCAGCGGCTTCCAAGGCGTTGCGGGCGGCTTCCAGACCCAGGTCGCTGCTACCCACCTCGGGGTCGGCAAAGTGCCGGGCACGAATGCCCGTGCGTTCCACAATCCATTCGTCAGAAGTTTCGATGCCGCGCTGCGCGAGCTCGGCCACCAGATCGGCATTGGTCAGGCGGCGAGGGGGCAAACTGCTGCCGGTGCCGGTAATGCGGGAATAACGTCTCATCAATGTGTCGTCGCCGAAACACCGGTCTTGGCTTGCGCATCTGCGGGCGCCAGAAGGGGCGCTGCATGCGCAATCCGCGTCCGGACACGGTCGAGCAGGTTGTTGCGGGCTGCATCATACGCCCGGTTCAAAGCCTGCTCGAACGCGAGAACATCCGCCGATCCGTGGCTCTTGAAGACCAGACCCCGCAGGCCCAACAGCGCTGCGCCGTTGTAACGACGGTAGTCCATGCGCTTCATCAAAGCTTTTAGAACCGGATAGGCAATGATCGCAGCAGCTTTGGTCAAGATGTTGCGAGAAAACTCGTTTTTCAAGCCGCCAATGACCATGGAGGCAACACCTTCGCTGGCCTTGAGGGCCACATTACCCACAAAACCGTCACACACCACGATGTCCACGGTGCCCTTGAAGATGTCGTTGCCTTCCACATTGCCGTAGAAGTTCAAATCACCGGAACTTGCTGCTGTTCGCAGCAATTCGCCCGCTTTTTTGATGACTTCGCTGCCTTTGATGATTTCTTCGCCGATGTTGAGCAACCCCACAGTGGGCTCGCCCCCCTCTTGCAAAGCAGAAACCAGGGCAGAACCCATCACGGCAAACTGGAGCAAGTGCTCTGCAGAGCAGTCCACATTCGCACCCAAATCCAGCACCGTAGTGGCGCCTCCCTGGGCGTTGGGCAATTGCGTGGCAATGGCTGGGCGATCAATGCCATCCAGCGTCTTCAACAGATAACGGGCAATGGCCATCAAAGCGCCCGTGTTGCCAGCCGATACCGCAGCGGCGGCAGCGCCATCCTTGACCTGCTGGATGGCTACGCGCATGGAAGAATCTTTCTTCTTGCGCAAGGCTACTTCCACGGGGTCGTCCATAGCGACAACCTCAGAGGCAGCCACGATGGTGGCACGGTCGTGCGCGAACGATTGAAGGCTTTGAGGCAAGCCCACCAACAACAAACGCGCCTGGGAATGGGTTTCTAGGAACTGGCGGCACGCCGCGAGCGTGACGCGGGGGCCGTGATCGCCCCCCATGCAGTCAACAGCCAGTGTGATCATGGGCGACTTGTCCAGCCAACGGCCTTGGCCGGAAGATAAATACGACGGTCAAAACAAAGGCCCGCACTACAAGATGTAGTTGCGGGCCTTGAATGCAGCTGAAATCAGGCTTCAGACTTGCTCTTCAGCACTTGGCGGCCACGGTAGAAACCGTTGGGGCTGATATGGTGACGCAGGTGTGTTTCACCGGTGGTGGGTTCCACAGCGGTGCCTGGCACATTCAGTGCATTGTGCGAACGGTGCATGCCGCGCTTGGAGGGAGACTTTTTGTTTTGCTGAACTGCCATGATGGCTCCTGGTCTTGAATAGGGTTGGTAAAAACGCGATCAGCCCAATAAGACACGAGGGGGATTCGCGAGAAGCCCTCGATTATAGCCCAAACAAAAATTTATGTCCCTTTTCCGTCCTTGCGCAGAGCAGCCAGCGCAGCGAACGGGTTGGGTTTTTCTGAATTGGCCACCTCAAAGTCGTCGTCGGAGGAAGCCAGGGGAACAGACGTAGGGCACTCCTCGTGGCGCGGCACTACAGGCAACGCCATCAGCAGCTCGTCCTCGATCAGCTCGCGCAAGTCGAACTCTCGGCTCAAAGCCAACAGATCCTCATCACACTCTTCATCCAGAGCTTCGGCCGTGGCTTCGTCTGCCACAAACCGGAAGGAACGCTCCACGTCCAGCGGGACATCGACCGGGGTGAGGCAGCGCTGGCACTCCATGGGAAAGCTGGCGTGCACAGACAGGTGAAGCCAGATTTGCCCTGGACCACCTGCTTCGAGGCGGATTTCGGAAACCGCTTTCCAGTCCACGAGCAGATCCGGGTGCAAGCCTTTGGCCTCTTGCGCCAAGCGCTCATATTTCAGGAGCGAATCATGACCTGACAGATGGCCTCCCGCTTGGGCGAAAGCCTTGATGTCAAGCCGGTCGGGGGAGTATTCCTTGGTCATGGCGGCAGTGTAAGAGAATTGGCGCATGCATGAATCCCCCACCCTGCCACGCCCTCTGGTATTGGGCTCCACCTCCCGCTATCGGCGCGAACTGCTGTCGCGCCTGAACCTGCCTTTCGATGTGGCCGCCCCCGAAGTCGATGAAACCCCTCACGACCGAGAGCCCCCCAAAGAGCTTGCCCTTCGGCTTGCACTGGCCAAAGCGCGGGCGGTCGCAGCACTCCACCCTAGCGCTGTGGTCATCGGCTCCGACCAAGTGGCCGATTTGGCGGGGCGCCCCTTGGGCAAGCCGGGCAACCATGAAAAAGCCACGCAGCAACTCCAGGCCATGAGCGGCCAAACCGTCATCTTTCAAACGGCAGTTGCTGTCGTTTGCGCAGAAACGGGTTTTGAACAGGTGGATCTGGCGCCGGTGGAGGTGAAATTTCGCGCCCTCAGCTCCGCAGAAATTGAAAGGTATCTGCGCGCAGAAGAGCCCTACGACTGCGCAGGCAGCGCCAAAAGCGAAGGGTTGGGCATCAGCCTGCTGGATGCCATCCTGAGTGACGACCCCACCGCTTTGATCGGCCTGCCTTTGATTCGCACCAGCCGCATGCTGCGCGCCGCCGGGCTGGTGCTGCCATGACCCAAGCCACCACATCCTCGCCGGTCGCGACGATCACAGCCTCTTCCGACAAAAAACGGGGCCGACTGTTCCTGGTGCCCGCACCGCTCGACTTTGGCTGCGAACAGCAAGCAGCGCTGGAAGATGCCCTGCCACGCGCCACGATTGGGCAAGCGGCCCAGCTCAGCCACTGGATCTGCGAAAACGCCAAAAGCACCCGCGCGTACCTCAAACGCGTGGACGCCATCCAGGCGCTGGCTATCCCCCTTCAAGCCCAGCAGATCGCCGAGCTCCCCCGCGAAGTCCACAAAAAGGGAGACCATGGCGACAAAGGCGCCCCGGTGTTTGACGCTCGCCCATTACTGACCGCAGCCCTGCAAGGGCACGATATGGGCCTGGTCAGCGAAGCAGGCATGCCCGCAGTGGCCGACCCTGGCTCCTCCATCGTGCGGGCAGCCCACGACCTGGAAATTCCGGTGGTTCCGCTGGTCGGCCCGGTTTCGCTGCTACTGGCCCTGGCTGCCAGCGGCATGAACGGACAAAACTTCGCCTTTGTGGGCTACCTGCCCCAGAGCGGACAGGAACGCACCCAACGCATCCGCGAACTGGAGTCATTTGCCCTCAAAACCGGGCAGACACAGGTGTTCATCGAGACGCCTTACCGCAATGCAGCGCTGTGGCAGGCGCTAACCCAAACACTGCAGACCAACACCCGGCTGGCCATGGCCGCAGGGCTCACGCTGGAATCTGCCAAGCTGTGTAGCTTGCCCGTGAAGCAGTGGCGGCAACGAGAGGCACCCGTGGACAACCGCACTCCGACGGTATTCCTCATCGGCCGATAATCCTCGCGACACCCACCCAACCCTGATAAAAAAGCCCCGGCAGCCCCTACAAAAGAGGCTGCCGGGGCTTTTTTTAAACCCGCGCCGCGGCGCTTAACGCAATTGCGGTGCGGCTATAGAAGTCGCAGCTTTGGCTGCGCCTGCCCCCATGGCCGCGCCAAAGCGCTTGACCAGACGCTCGGCCACGTTATCGCGGCGGGTGTAGTCGATGATGTCTTCCGCCTTGACCACTTCGCGCGCCACATAGTCCAGGTTGCCCAGCTTGTCTGCCAAGCCCATTTCCACGGCCTGCTGCCCAGTCCAGAACAGCCCGCTGAACGTTTCAGGCGTTGTCTTCAGTCGGTCGCCCCGACCGGCCTTCACCACGGCAATGAACTGCTGGTGGATTTGGTTGAGCATGGCTTGTGCATAGGTGCGCTGCTGCTCAGTCTGGGGGCTGAACGGGTCCAGAAAACCCTTGTTTTCCCCGGCCGTGAGTAAGCGACGCTCCACGCCCAGCTTTTCCATGGTGCCGGTGAAACCGAAACCATCCATAAGGACACCAATGCTGCCGACGATGCTGGCCTTGTCCACGAAGATTTCATCGGCAGCAGCAGCGATGTAGTAAGCCGCCGAGGCACAGGTTTCTTCCACCACCGCGTACACCGGTTTGTTGTGCTTGGCCTTGAGGCGGGTGATTTCGTCATTGATGATGCCCGCCTGCACCGGGCTACCCCCTGGGGAGTTGATCAGCAAGACCACCGCCTTGGAGCCCTCGTCTTCGAAGGCGCTGCGCATGGCAGCCACCACAAACTCGGCGCTCGCCTCAGCACCCGAGGCAATTTCACCCTTGATGTCCACCACCGCTGTATGCGGTGCGCTCTTGTTGGCACTGGGCGACCCTTGCAGCATCGCTCCCCAGAAAATAGCAACCACCAATAGCAGCCACGTGAACCGGAAGAAGATCTTCCAGCGCCTGGCAGCCCGTTGCTCCGCCAGAGACGCCATAGCGAGCTTTTCCAGCACTGCACGCTCCCAGCCCGGTTCACCCACCGGGGCGTTTTTAGGGCCTGCCGCGGCGGGCGCAGGCGCTGTGGCCTGCGCAGCCCACAGATCAGACGCAGGCAACGAATCTGGCGCACCGCCAGGTGTAGGGGATGGAGGGGTATTTGGTTCAGTCATGCAAAGCCTCCCGCCGCCTGACCAGTCCTAGGAAAAGCGCTGGACAGCACAGCGGACAAAGAAATCAAGATACGACACAAAGTACGCATCACAACACCATGGGGCAGAGCCTGTGCCCTAGAACACCACGGGTTGTAGGTTGTAAGCAGTATGCCAGCGCACTAAGCCATCGCTTTCCGATAGGGGAATTTTCACCAAACCGCCACGGCACGGGCCGCCAGCGCACGACCCAGTGTCGGGCGCGTACGCAGCACCGTGGGTTGCGCACAACAACCATTTCCCGGAATCATCGAAAAAACGATTGGGTTGGTAGTCCATTTCCATGGCCACATGAGTGCAGCGGTTCAGGTATGCATGGGCAACGCCCTGGTAGCGAATGGCAAAAGCCCGGCAAGTCTGCCCGCCGTATTGCACATCGAAGGGCACGGCCAAGCCGCCCTCCTGCAGATCGGCGCTGGCGCAGAGGGCGATCACAGGCTCAGACATGATCGCCCTTTGCATCGAAACCAATATTGCGCAGCCACATCGCTCAGGCTTCCTCCAACAGCCAGCCATGCAACTGCGCCACTGAGTGCGCAACAAACAACGGCTTGAGCTCGTGGAAAGCATCCGGCTCGTGGGCGCCGTAGCTGACCCCCACGCTGGCACAACCCGCATTCAGCGCCATTTGCAGATCATGGGTGGTGTCACCGATCATCAGCAGCCGCTCGGGCGGCACATCGAACTCGGCCATGAGCTCCTGCAGCATCAGCGGGTGGGGCTTGCCAGCCGTCTGGTCTGCCGTGCGGGAGCCGTCGAACATACCGCGCAAGTCCACAGAATGCAGTACCTCGTCCAGGCCACGCCGGCTCTTCCCGGTGGCGACAGCCAGCAGATGGCCGTGCTCGCGCAAGTCATTCAGCATGGGCAACACCCCGGCAAACAGGCTCACGTCGTTCTGGTGCTGCAGGTAATGAAAGCGGTAGCGGTTACCCAGCTCCTGGTACTTTTCTGGCGGCACATCAGGCGCGGCATGCGCCAGCGCCGGAATCAATGCCATGCCAATGACATAGGCAGCTTCCTTGTCAGAAGGCACGGTGCCGCCCACATCCCGCACCGCTTCCTGGATAGAGCGCACGATGATGGCAGTAGAGTCGTACAGCGTGCCATCCCAGTCGAAGGCAATCAGGTCAAAACGGCGCGGGCGGGCGGGGGACGGCATGGCGGGTGTGATCAAGCGGAGGGAATGAATTCTGCCAACTCAGCGGGCAGCGGCGCGTTCAAGGTGATGCGCTCGGCGGTGGCGGGGTGGCTGAACTGTAAACGCCAGGCATGCAAAAACATGCGCTTGAGCCCAAGCTTCTGCATCCGCTTGTTCAGGTCAAAGTCCCCATACTTGTCATCGCCCACAATGGGGTGGCCTTGGCTGGCGAGGTGCACCCGAATCTGGTGGGTGCGCCCGGTTTTGATGGTGACTTCCAGCAACGTCATGGCGGGCAGACCCTGCAAGGGCCGCGCAGGCACAGTCTGCCGCACCTTCACCAACGTGATTGAGCGCATGCCGTCCGGGTCGTCTGCGGTGGTGACGCGCACGCGGCGCTCGCCGTCGGCCTGCAGGTATTTGTGCAGGGGCAGGTCGATGACTTTGTTGCTGGGCGTCCACTGACCGGTGACCAGCGCCAGGTAGGTCTTGCCCGTTTCACGCTCGCGAAACTGGTCTTGCAAGTGGGTCAGCGCTGACCTTTTCTTGGCCACCAGCAGGATTCCCGAAGTCTCCCGGTCCAGCCGATGCACCAGTTCCAGTAGCTTGGCCTGGGGACGGGCTTGCCGCAACTGCTCAATGACGCCGAAGCTCACGCCACTGCCCCCGTGCACGGCCACACCAGCGGGTTTGTCGATGGCGAGAAGATGCTCGTCTTCCAGAAGGACCGGAAACTCGCGCGCCGGTGCCGGGCGCTCGGCCTTCTCGGCCACCTTGTCGGAGACGCGCACGGGCGGCAGACGCACCATGTCGCCCTGCTCGACGCGGGTGTCGGCACTGGCGCGGCCTTTGTTGATGCGCACTTCGCCGCTGCGAATGATGCGGTACACGTGGGTCTTGGGTACGCCCTTCAAATGGCGTATCAGGAAGTTATCGAGCCTCTGGCCAGCGGAATCTTCATCGACTTCGACCAAGCGGACTGCAGGAGGGTTGGTAGCCGGGGCCCCGTCCAGCGGTGGTTTGCCCCCTATAATGTGTTTCACCTGCGCGTTGTTTTGTAAGTGGTTGATTTGTCTGGAGTTTAGTCCACTCAGCCTTGCTACTTGCGCAGGCAGGTCGATGCCAGCGGGTGTCGCACACGCAGATTGCGGGCCAGATGCTCGCAATGGCCTGAGCGGCAGTCGGCGGGCTGACAAATTGAAACACCGATACGGAATCCCCCAAACCGGCAGATGCTCCCTACCAGGGACAGGTCTGCCGGCGGATCAAAGCGAGCATGTGGTTGTTGATGGCTTGGATGGCGACTTTATGGCGGCGGCTCTTGCCCCCCGCCATGCGCGTCCAATTGCCGCCAGCGCCCTACCAGCAAGCGCAAGCAGCTATCAAAAGCATAGCAAATCTGCGCCAATCCCACTCGCCCCCATCCACGCGCCTTTGCCTCCTGTGCTGAGCTCACCCTCGGCAGCCTGAGTCATCCCCGGCAATTCCCTTCGTTTCGATCCGTCAGTCCAGGCATTTACAGCTCCTGTAGAGCTTGTCATTGGTTTGGAACTGTGGGTGGCAGCCCGCTGCAGCAACTGAGCTGCGCCGCTGCCATTCACGAAAAACGAAAAGGAATCGCATCATGAAGCGGATGCTCATCAACGCCACGCAGCCCGAAGAACGCCGCCTGGCCATCGTCGACGGACAAAAGCTCCTCGACTACGAAATCGAAATCGAAGGGCGCGAACAGCGCAAGGGCAACATCTACAAGGCCGTCGTCACCCGCGTAGAGCCCTCGCTGGAAGCCTGCTTTGTGGACTACGGCGAAGACCGCCACGGCTTCCTGCCCTTCAAGGAAATCTCGCGCCAGTACTTCGCCCCCGGCGTCTCGCCCAGCCAGGCGCGCATCAACGAAGTCATCAAGGAAGGCCAGGAACTGCTGGTTCAGGTCGAAAAGGAAGAGCGCGGCAATAAGGGCGCTGCACTGACCACCTTCATCAGCCTGGCGGGCCGCTATGTGGTGCTGATGCCCAACAACCCCCGTGGCGGCGGCGTGTCGCGCCGCATCGAGGGCGAGGACCGAGCCGAGCTCAAGGAGGCGATGGACCAGCTGGAGTACCCCAACGGCATGTCCATCATCGCGCGCACCGCCGGCATCGGCCGCAGCGCGCCCGAGCTGCAGTGGGACCTGAACTACCTGCTGAAATTGTGGAACGCCATCGACGGCGCCGCCAAGGGCGGCAAGGGTGCCTTCCTGATTTACCAGGAATCGAGCTTGGTGATCCGCGCGATCCGCGACTACTTCAACAACGACATCGGTGACATCCTCATCGATACCGACGACATCTACGAACAGGCGCAGCAGTTCATGGCGCACGTCATGCCCGAGCATGCCGCCCGCGTGAAGCGCTACCGCGACGACGCCGCCCTGTTCAGCCGCTTCCAGATCGAGCACCAGATCGAATCGGCCTATGCCCGCACCGTGCAACTGCCCTCGGGCGGCGCCATCGTGATCGACCACACCGAAGCACTGGTGTCTGTGGACGTGAACTCGGCCCGTGCCATCAAGGGCGGCGACATCGAGGAAACCGCCACCCGCACCAACCTGGAAGCCGCCGACGAAGTGGCCCGCCAGATGCGCCTGCGCGACCTGGGCGGCCTGATCGTGATCGACTTTATCGACATGGAGGAGAGCAAAAACCGCCGCGAAGTGGAAAACCGCCTGCGCGACGCGCTGCGCCAGGACCGCGCCCGCGTGCAGTTCGGCACCATCAGCAAGTTCGGCCTGATGGAAATGAGCCGCCAGCGCCTGAAGCCCGCACTGAGCGAAGGCTCCTCCATCCCCTGCCCACGCTGCGGCGGCGCGGGCCACATCCGCGACACGGAATCGTCGGCCCTGCAGATCCTGCGGATCATTCAGGAAGAGTCGATGAAGGACAACACGGCCGCCGTGCACTGCCAGGTGCCGGTGGAAGTGGCCTCGTTCCTGCTCAATGAAAAGCGCACCGAGATCGCCAAGATCGAACTCAAGCAGCGCGTGAGCGTGCTGATGGTGCCCAACAAGACGCTGGAAACGCCCAACTACAAGCTCGAGCGCCTGAAGCACGACGACCCTCGTCTGGACAACATCGAAGCCAGCTACAAGCTGGCCGAAGATGTGGAAGACCCCACGGCCGTAACACGCCGCTCGCAAGAGCCCACCAACAAGCAGACTCCGGTCATCAAGGGCGTGCTGCCGGACGCACCCGCCCCCGTGGCCGAGCCCCGCCCCGAAGGCGCAGCCCGCCCCGCCCGCAACGGCAACGGCCAGGGTGCCCGCAATGGCGCCGCCGCAACCCCAGCGCCCGCACCGGCACCAGCACCCGTGCCGCAAGAAAAGGGCTTCTTCGCTTGGCTCAAGAGCCTGTTCGGCTTTGGCTCGGCACCGGCTCCAGCCCCCGTGGCAGCTCCTGCGCCAGCAGCCCCGGCTGAAGGCAATGCTCGCAGCGATGGTCGCCGTGATGGCCGAGGCGGCGAAGGACGTGGCCGACGCGGCGGACGGGATGGCGCCCGCGATGGTGCGCGCGACCCCGCCCGCGAAGGCAACCGTGACGCCGCAGGCAGCACCAGCGAAGGCCGTGGCCGCCGCAACGAACGCGGCACTGAAGGGCGCGCACCCCGCGATGGCGACCGCCGCCCCGAAGGTGAAAACCGCAACGGTGAGGCGCGTGAAGGCCGCAACGGCCGTGGCCGCCGCGACGCTGAAAACCGCAGCAATGCCGCACTGAACGGCGATGCCAACGCCGCACCCGCAGAAGCACTGGCCAACGTGAGCGCCGCCGCACCGGATGCGAATGGCGCAGCACAGCCACGCAGCGAACGTGCCCCCCGCCGTGAGCGCGGTGAACGTGGCGAACGTGGTGAGCGCGCCGAAGGTGGCCGCCGCGAGCGCAGCCCACGCAACGGCGAAGGCCAGGAGCGCAATGCCGCCCCCATGGACTTTGCGGACACATCGCCCATGGCGTCGCTGCCCGATTTGGACCTGACCGGTAACGAAGTCACAGTGCAAACGGCCGCACCTGCCACCGAAGAGCGCCGTGAACGTCGCTCACGCGACCGTTACGGCCGCGACCGACGCGAGCGCGGCGAACGTGCTCCGCGCGAGGGCGCCGACACCAACGCTGACGTTGCACCGCAAGACAACGCAGTCGCTGCGCCAGCAGCCGAGGTGGCGCAGGACGAAGCCCCACGCCGCAGCTACTTTGCAGCGCCCGCCGCAGAAGCCCCGGCACCGGTAGCTGTTGCCGCAGCCGAGCAGGCGCCCGCACCGGTGGCAGCACCGGTGGCAGCACCGGTGGCAGCACCGGTGGCAGCACCGGTTGAGGCACCCGTGGCGGCACAACCTGTGGCGCAGCCCGCCCCCGTGGTGGCGGCTCCGGTGGCAAAGCCTGTCGCGGCAGCGCCTGAAGCTGCACCCGCAGGCATGCCCCGCGTGCAACCCTTCACGCTGCCGGTGGAAGCCCTGCAGGCAGTGGCCGCAGCCTCTGGCCTGCAATGGGTGAATTCCGACAGCGAAAAGATCGCTGCCGTGCAAGCCGCGATTGCGGCAGAACCCAAGCCCGTGCACGTGCCACGCGAACGTCCCCCCGTGGTGGTGCTGGACGAAGGCCCGCTGGTGCTGGTGGAAACCCGCCGAGACCTGGCCGCCATGACGCTGCCATTTGAGCAGACACCTTCTGCCTGACAGCAGAAGTGAGCGTGTGCCCCGCTGGGGCCATCCACAAAGGCGGCCCTGGCCGCCTTTGTGCTTTATGGGTGGCGCGAACACACCCTTGGCAAAGCGAGTGCCTTGCACTGAACCACACGTGCTGATCATGGTAGCAATTCGCATCGATGGTCAGGGCCTCTGGTGCACCCAGGGGCAGTGCCTGAATGCATCGCTCAAAATAGAGCCGCCCTGCGCGGTGCGCTGACGAGTGCTCAACACCACCGCACAACCCCGCCGCTTTTCCAATTGAAAACCCCATGCTGTTTCTGCTGTCCCCCGCCAAATCGCTGGATTACGACACCCCTGTGCCAGAGAGCCTGCCGCACACCCGGCCGCAGTTTGTGCCCCAGTCCACCGCCTTGATCGAGGTGCTGCGCGAGAAGTCTGTGCAGGAGATTGCCTCCCTCATGGCCTTGAGCGACACCCTAGCGGCGCTGAACGTGGCCCGTTACCAGGTCTGGAAGCCGCAATTCACCGCCAGCAACTCGCGCCAAGCAGTGCTGGCCTTCAATGGCGATGTGTACGAGGGCCTGCAGGCCCGCAGCCTGAGCGCAGAAGACCTGGACTGGGCCCAGCGCCACATCGCCATTTTGAGCGGGCTGTACGGCGTGCTACGGCCGCTGGACCGCATGCAGCCCTACCGCCTGGAAATGGGTACGCGGCTGGCCACCACAGCGGGCAACACCCTGTACCAGTACTGGGGAAGCCAGATTGCCGAGTACCTCAACACCCAGCTGCGCTCAGACACCACGCCAGTGATCGTGAACCTGGCCTCGCAGGAATACTTCAAGGCGTTAGACCGCAAGGCCCTCAAGGCGCGCGTCATCGAATGCGTGTTTGAAGACTGGAAAGGTGGCGCCTACAAGATCATCAGCTTCCACGCCAAGCGCGCGCGGGGCCTGATGGCGCGCTATGCCATCACCCACCGGGCCACCACGCCGCACCAGCTCGAAGGCTTTGACCTGGAAGGCTATGCGTATGACAAGCTAGCATCCGAGCCCGAGCGCCTGGTATTCCGGCGCAAGCCCGACTGATGTCTTCCCCTCTGTCCACACCTGCACACGTTTGAGGTTTTGAACATGGCCCTGTCTCCCGCCCAGCAAAGCGCCACCAGCACCCGCAAGCCTTCGGCCCAGTCCATCACGCCCGAGCTGCGCCGCTGGATCATCGAGCAGGCCCAGGCGGGCTTTTCGGCCCCGGTGGTGCTGCAGTCCATGCGCGACGCGGGCTGGGACGAGGACGTGGCCGCCGACGCCATGGAGACCACGCTGCAGGAGCACCTGAACGAGCTGGCCGTGCAAAAGGGCGAACCCAGTGCGGTGCCTGTGCCCGAGCCACTGCTGGGCGATTCCCCCGCCCTGCTGAACGCAGGCGACCGCCAAGTGCAGGTGCTGATGCAACTGGCCAAACCCCGCGTGGTGGTGTTTGGCAACTTCCTCTCGCCCGAGGAATGCGATGCCTTGATTGCTGCCGCACGCCCGCGCATGGCTCGTTCGCTGACCGTGGCCACGCAGACCGGCGGCGAAGAGGTGAACGACGACCGCACCAGCGACGGCATGTTCTTCCAGCGCGGTGAAAGCGCTTTGGTGCAGACCATTGAGGAGCGCATTGCCAAGCTGCTGCAATGGCCCATCGAAAACGGCGAAGGCCTACAAGTGCTGCACTACCGCCCCGGCGCTGAATACAAGCCCCACTACGACTACTTTGACCCCCACGAACCCGGCACGCCCACCATCGTCAAGCGCGGCGGGCAACGCGTGGGCACGCTGGTCATGTACCTCAACACGCCTGAAAAAGGCGGCGGTACCACCTTCCCTGATGTGTTCCTCGAAGTGGCACCCCAGCGCGGCAATGCGGTGTTCTTCAGCTACGAGCGCCCGCACCCTTCCACCCAGACGCTACACGGTGGCGCACCGGTGATTGCAGGCGAGAAGTGGATCGCCACCAAGTGGCTGCGCGAGCGGGAATTCAAATAAGAACCAAATCATGCTCCAGCGCTTTATATATAAGCGCAAGCAGCTACTATTTTTATAGCAAATGACCAATACCCCTGAACAATCCCAGCTGGGCAAAGCCTCGGCCTACAGTGACCAGTACGACCCGACGCTGCTCTTTCCCATCCCACGCGCAGGCAAGCGGGCCGAGATCGGCATTGCCGATGTTCCGCCCTTCTTCGGGGCCGATCTGTGGACGGCGTTCGAGGTGTCGTGGCTGAACCTGCGCGGCAAACCCCAGGTGGCGCTGGTGCACTTCACCATCCCGTGCGAGTCGCCCAACATCGTTGAAAGCAAGTCGTTCAAGCTCTACCTCAACAGCTTCAACAACACCCGCTTTGGCGATGCCAGCGAGGTGCAGGCCCGCCTGCGTGCCGACATCAGCGAGGCCGTGTGGCGCGGCGCGCCCCACCCCGCCACGGTGGGAGTCAAGCTGATTGCACCCGAGCTGTTTGACCAGGAACCCGTGCACGAACTGGACGGCCTGAGCCTGGACCGCCTGGACGTGGAATGCACCCGCTACCAGCCTGCGCCCGATCTGCTCAAAGCCCAGTTTGACGAAGCCCCGGTGACAGAGGTGCTGACCAGCAACCTGCTCAAGAGCAACTGCCTGGTCACCGGCCAGCCCGACTGGGGCAGCGTGCAGATTCGCTACACCGGCCCGCAGATCGACCAGGAAGGGCTGCTGCAGTACATCGTGAGCTTTCGCAACCACAACGAATTCCATGAGCAGTGTGTGGAACGCATCTTCATGGACCTGTGGACGCACTGCAAACCCATCAAGCTGATGGTGTACGCCCGCTACACGCGCCGCGGCGGGCTGGACATCAACCCCCTGCGCACCAGCCACCCGCACGCGCTGCCGGCCAATGTGCGCACGGCGCGGCAGTAACTGCCCTCAGGCGCTCATGTGAAAGACCTGCACCGCACGCGATAGCGTCTTGGTGCGCTCGCTGAGCACGCCAACCTCGGCGGCTGTCTGGTCCACCATGTTGGCGTTTTGCTGCGTCACGCTGTCGAGCCGGTTCACCGCATCATTGACCTGGCCAATGCCGACAGACTGCTCGCCCGTGGCACTGGTGATCTGCGACATCAGGCTGGTGACCTGCTTCACCGACCGCTCCACGCTGGCAATGGTGGCCTGCGCCTGTGCGGCATAGCCCGCACCACTGCTGACCTGCTCGGACGATTCGCTGATGAGCTGGTGGATTTCGCGGGCCGCCTGCGCGCTGCGCTGGGCCAGCTCGCGCACCTCCGAAGCCACCACGGCAAACCCCCGCCCCTGCTCACCCGCACGCGCGGCTTCCACCGCAGCATTCAGGGCCAGGATGTTGGTCTGGAAGGCGATGCTTTCGATGATTCCGATGATGTCTTCCATGCGCCGCGACGAGGCCTCGATGGCCTGCATAGAGGCATTCGCACTGCCCACTGCGGTGCTGCCTTGCTGGGCAATATCGCTGCTTTGCTGGCTCTGCGCGGCAATCTGGCGGGCGGCATCGGCGGTCTGCTGCACGGTGCTGGCCAGTTGCTCCATCGAGGCAGCGGTTTCCTGCAGGCTGCTGGCCTGGTCTTCGGTGCGGGCGGCCAGGTCTTGCGCGCTGGCCGAGATGCGTGCCGTGGCCTGCGAGAACACGCCCACCTCCGCACGCACATCCCCAATCACAGCGCGCAAATTGACCTGCACCTGCCACACGTTGCGCACCAGAGACGCCAGCACATGCGGGTGAGGTTTGATCATGGTGGACTTGAGGTTGCACGCCGCCAGCGCAGCGGAAAAATCATCCACCTGGTTGATCACGCAGGCCACGCTGCGGTAGAACCAGGCCAGCAAGCCCCCTGCAGCCAAGGCAGAGCAACCCCACTGCGCCGCCATGGCGGCCCACCCCGTCATGCCCATTGCCGCAGGCGCCGCCCCTGCGGCCAATACGCCCGCCAGGCCCAATGCCAGCCGCTGGGTGAGGGACAGCCGGTGCAGCGGCCCGAAGGTGTCGCGCCAGCCCAGGGGGCGCACCCGCCCCGCGTGCAGCTTGAAGGTGTGGTGGCCGCTGGCGCGCTCCTGCGCCACCTTGGCATACAGCGCCTCGGCCGCAGCCACTTGTTCACGGGTGGGCCGAAAGCGCACCGACATGTAGCCCACGGGCTTGCCGTTATCGAGGATGGGCGTGACGTTCGCCTCCACCCAGTAGTGGTCGCCATTGGCCCGGCGATTTTTCACGGTGCCCGACCAGGGCCGACCGCGCCCAATCGTGGCCCACATGTCCTTGAACGCCTCCGGCGGCATGTCCGGGTGGCGAATCAGGTTGTGGGGCTGGCCCATCAGCTCGTCGTAGCTGTAGCCACTCACCTCCGCAAACGCGGTGTTGCAATGGGTGATGTGTCCGCGCGCATCGGTGGTGGACACCAGTAATTGGGACTCGGGGAAAAAATACTCTTTGTGAGAGACAGGCAGGTTGGTACGCATGGTGGGCGAGATCAAAAAATGCCCTGCCAACCGTGTTTGTTAGCAGATGCAACAACCCGCCAAGGTGCCAGAGAACACCCTTACCCGCATGACGGATTTGACCTCCGTCACCAGGCATTTGACCTGCCTCAACCGACGGCCACGCCAACGTTGCGCCGAGAAAACATCGCGCGGCTTCAAGGCCTTGCTATCAACAGGGCTTTGCGCTAGCTGGCAACAATCGGTTAAAGATTCAGATTCAAGGCATCTTAAAAACATCCACCGACAGCCCCAGCGAATGGGCACTGCTTTTGAGGTCTTGGGCAGAAGCGGTGGACTCCTCCACCAGTGCAGCGTTTTGCTGGGTCACGGTGTCCAGCTGGGTGACGGCCTCGTTCACCTGTGCGATGCCAATCGACTGCTCCTTGGTGGCTGCACTGATCTGCTGCACCAACGAGCTCACGCGCTGCACGGCATCCACCACGCTGCCGATGGTGGCGCCCGTGTGGTCCATCTGCTTGGCGCCGCTGGCAATCTGGTTGACGGTGGCATTGACCAAGGCGCTGATTTCCTTGGCAGCGCCCGCGCTGCGCTGGGCCAGGGCACGCACCTCGCCCGCCACCACGGCAAAGCCTCGCCCCTGCTCACCGGCGCGCGCGGCCTCTACCGCAGCGTTGAGCGCCAGCAGATTGGTCTGGAAGGCGATGCCTTCAATCAACCCGACGATTTCATTGATCTTGGCCGAGGACTGCTGCATCTCGCGCATGGCAGCACCCAGCTCCTGCACGGCCCGGCCGCCGCTGGCCGCCACCTGGCTGCCCCGCTCACTTTCCTGAGACACCTTGGCGGCAGTGTCGGCCGTCTGCCGTACGGTGCTGGCCAGCTGCTCCATCGATGCGGCGGTTTGCTCCAGGCTGCTGGCCTGCGACTCAGTGCGTGCAGACAGGTCGTGGCTGCCCTGTGCGATTTCTGCGGCCGCTTCGGTGAAGTGGCGCACCTCGGTGCGCACATCACCCACCACGGCCCGCAGGTTGACTTGCGTTTGTTGCAAGCGCTGCATCAGGCTCTGCAGGGGTTGGGGGAAGTCTGTGCTCACGGTCGAAGTGAGGTTGCAGCCAGACAAGTCGGCCCCGAAGCGGCTCGCCTCGGCAATGCCGCGCCCCACCACCACCTGGAAGCGCCACAGCACTACCGCGCCGCCTAGCAGAAGCCACGCTCCGCGCACCAGCACAGCCGCCTTGCCCTGCATTCCGAGCGCATCGGGCACCAGGGCCACCAGCGCCATGCACAACAGCATCAAGGCCATGCGCTGCATGAGCGTCAACTGCGCAACGCGCTGCACCATGCCGCGCCAGCCGGTGCGCTGAAGCACGCCGGCTTGCAATTGCAGGCTGGCGCGTCCGGCAGCCGCCTCGGCCCGCATTTGTGCGTAAAGCTCTTCAGCGGCCGCACATTCCTGCGCGCTGAGCTTGGTGCGCACCGACATGTAGCCACGCGGCTTGCCGCCTTCCATGATGGGCGTGACGTTGGCGCGGACCCAGTAGTGGTCACCGTTCTTGCGGCGGTTCTTCACCAGCCCCGTCCAGGGCTCGCCCCGCCCGATGGTGCGCCACATGTCACGGTAGGCCTCGGCCGGCATGTCGGGGTGGCGAATGATGTTGTGGGGCTGCCCGATCAACTCCTCCACACCATAGCCACTCACGCGAACGAAAGCCTGGTTGCAGTGCGTAATTTCGCCCTTGGTGTTGGTACTGGAGACCAACAACTCTTCACCCGGGTAGTCGTAGTTTTGTTGCGTGACTGGCAGGTTGATGCGCATGCGGATTTCCCTTGGGTTGGGTGGCTGGACGTTGGCAACGGATGGACTCGCACCCACCGCTGAAGCTCACCCTTTTTGCGCAGGCATCCAGACGAGGAATGCCCCGCCCTGCACCAGCGCGTTACTAATTGATACCAATCAAGTTTAACCACCCAACGGCACAGTTGACGTTGTTTTCACACTTTAAAAGAGGGGTGCTGTGTGGAGGTCCGGGTGACGGGCTTTGCGCGATGAAGACTGCAGCCCCGACGCGCTCTCTGGCGGCAGGTTGAGCGCATCGGCTGGCTGGAGCGTGCCCACCCGCACCCCCAGCAGCCGCAGCCGCTTGTCCAAGGGCACGCGCTTGAGACACAAGCCAGCCGTGCGCCGGATGACAGCCGCATCGTTGGTGGGCAAAGGCAGCGTGTGGTCCCGTGTGGCGGTCTTGAAATCTTCGTAACGCAGCTTGATGCCAATCGTCTTGCCCACGTAGCCCTTCCTCTGCAAATCCTGCGCCACGCGCACGCACAGGTCCGTGAAGATGCGGGATAGCTCGGCCTTGTCGCGCACGGCGTGCAGATCGCGGTCAAACGTGGTTTCACGGCTCATGCTCACCGGCTCGCTCTCGGTCACCACCGGGCTGTCGTCTCGGCCCCAGGCCGCCCGGTGCATCCAGGCGCCGGTGGATTTTCCAAAGTGGCTGATGAGCCAGCGCTCATCCTGTGCGGCCAGTTGTCCAATGGTTTCAATGCCCAGCTGCGCCAGCTTTGCGCCCGCCTTGGGGCCAATGCCATTGATCTTGCGCACATGCAGCGGCCAGATCGTGCTCTGCAGATCTTCCTCGTAAACGATGGAGATGCCGTTGGGCTTGTTGAACTCACTCGCCATCTTGGCCAGCAGCCGGTTCGGTGCCACACCAATGGAGCACGTCAGCCCCGTCTTTTCAAAAATGCTCTTCTGGATGAGCCGCGCCAGCACCCGCCCGCCTTCGCGCTGGCCACCGGGCACGTCGGTGAAGTCGATGTAAACCTCGTCCACCCCCCGGTCCTGCATCACAGGCGCGATCTCGGTGATGGCGTTTTTGAACATGCGCGAATACTTGCGCACCTCTTCAAAATCCACCGGCAGCACAATGGCCTGCGGGCACAGCTTGGCCGCTTTCATCATGCCCATGGCCGAGCCCACCCCAAACTGCCGCGCCGGGTAAGTGGCCGTGGTAATCACGCCCCGGCCCACGTAGTCCTTGAGCAAGGGAAATTCCGACACAGGAATGAAGCAAGGCTCCCGCGGCCCTGAGCCATCGGGGTGCTGCAACAAGGCATCGTCCACCTTGCGCCTGCCACCGCCAATCACCACGGGCAAGCCCTTGAGCTGCGGGTAGCGCAGCAGCTCCACAGAAGCGTAGAACGCGTCCATGTCCAGGTGCGCAATGCGGCGCTGCTTGCTGCGGCAAGCAGGCGCATTTGCTGGCGCAGGATTGGTTGGATCAGTCTCGTTGACGGCCACACCCAGTATTGTGCGTGGTCATCCCGCCATCAGGACAAAGGAACGCTACCCTTTGCGCCGGGTTATGACACCGCCAACAACTCCTGCTCTGAGGCAGGCGCAGCAAGACCAGTGAGCAGCCTGCGAACACGGCAGATACAAGCCTTCGGCTAATCAGGCCGTACCCCGGCACCGCCGGAGGGGGCGCAACGTTTTACTTCTTGGCCAGCGCTGCGCTGCGAATGCCCTGCAACGTGCCCGTAGGCGTGATGGCCTCGGGGTCGATCAGGCAGTGCAGCACGCTGGGCAGGCCACTAGCGCGGGCGCGGGCCAGCGCGGGGGCGAAGTCTTCAGTACGCTCCACACGTTCGCCATGGCCACCAAAGGCCTGGGCATAGGCCTTGAAGTCGGGGTTCTTCAGTTGCGTGGCGCTCACGCGGCCCGGGTACTCGCGCTCCTGGTGCATGCGGATGGTGCCGTACATGGCGTTGTCCAGCAGCACCACGATGATGGGCAGGCCGTACTGCACAGCCGTCGCAAACTCCTGACCGTGCATCAGAAAGTCGCCATCGCCCGCAAAAATCACCACCTCGCGCTGCGGCCACAGGCGCTTGCCGCCCACGCCTGCAGGCAGGCCGTAGCCCATCGACCCGCTGGTGGGCGCAAGCTGGCTCGCGTAGGTGGCGAAGGGCCAGAAGCGGTGAATCCACGTAGCAAAGTTGCCCGCGCCGTTGCAGAAGATGGTGTCGGCGGGCAGCACTTCCTTGAGGTGCTGCATCACTTGGCCCATTTGCAGGTTGCCGGGGATGCGGATAGGTGCCGGGTCACTCCAGGCCATGTACTCGGCATGGGCGGCCTCGGCGTGCGCCTTCCAGGGTACAGCGGTCGTGGGGCGCACCGTATTGAGCGCTGCAGCAAACGCCTGTGGCGTGGCGTGGATGGCCTGCTTGGGGCGGTAGAGCTTGCCCAGTTCATCCGCATCGGCATGCACGTGCACCAGCGGCTGTGCGGGCGTGGGGATGTTGAACAGCTCGTAGCCCTGCGACGGCACTTCGGACAGGCGCCCGCCCACCACCAGCACCAGGTCGGAGGCCTTGATGCGCGCCAGCAGCTTGGGGTTGACGCCCAAGCCCAGGTCGCCACCGTAGCAAGCGTGCGTGGCTGGGAACAGCATCTGGCGGCGGAACGAGCAGTACACCGGAATGGACCACGCTTCGGCAAACGCGGTGAACTCGCGCACCGCCTGCTCAGACCAGCGGCTGCCGCCCAGGATGGCTACAGGGTTCTGAGCAGCTTGCAGGCGCTGGGCCAGCTCGACCATCTGCGCAGCACCAGGATGCGTTTCCGTCACTTGATAGGGCAACGCATCGGCCACGCTGGCGGTCTCGGTCAGCATGTCTTCAGGCAGTGCCACCACCACGGGGCCGGGGCGGCCCGAGGTGGCGACGTGGAAGGCGCGCGAGATCAGCTCGGGCACACGGGCGGGGTCGTCAATCTGCACCACCCACTTGGCCATGGTGCCAAACACGGCGCTGTAGTCCAGCTCCTGAAACGCCTCGCGCCCCATGGCGTTGCGTGCCACCTGGCCCACGAACAGGATCATGGGCGTCGAATCCTGGTGCGCGATGTGAATGCCCGCAGAGGCGTTGGTGGCACCGGGCCCACGCGTCACAAAGCAGATGCCGGGCTCGCCCGTGAGCTTGCCCTGCGCTTCGGCCATCATGGCTGCGCCACCCTCCTGGCGGCAGACGGTCACGGCAATGCTGGCATCGTGCAGGGCATCCAGCACGGCCAGGTAGCTTTCGCCGGGCACGCAAAAGAGCTGCTTCACGCCATGGGTGATGAGCTGCTGCACCAGGATCTGGCCGCCGGTGCGGGGGGTGAGAGAAGTCGTGTTCATATCAACGGTATCGGATCAGAAATTCAGAACAGCGCCTGGCAGGCGCGCTGGATGCGTGCGCAAGCCTCCTGCAAATCGGCAGTGGATGCAGCGTACGAAATGCGGAAGTACGGCGCCAGCCCCAGCACCCCACCGGGCACCACGGCCACGTGGTGTTCGCGCAGCAGGTAGGCGCAAAAGTCGGCATCGGTGCGCAGCAACATGCCGCCCGGCGTGGTGCGGCCCAGCACGCCTTCGCAGCTGGCAAAGGTGTAGAACGCGCCCTCAGGTACACGGCAGCGCAGGCCGGGTGAGGCGTTGAGTGCAGCCACGACCAGGTCGCGTCGGCCCTGAAACGCCTGGCAGCGCTCGCGCACCACGTCCTGCGGCCCCGTGAGCGCCGCCACGGCCGCCGCCTGGCTGATGGACGAGGGGCACGATGTGGCTTGGCTCTGCACCACGGCCATGGCGGCAATCAGCGCCTTGGGGCCGGCACCGTAACCGATGCGCCAGCCGGTCATGGCATAGGCCTTGGAGACACCGTTCACCGTGAGCGTGCGGCCGCGCAGCGAGGGCAGCACCGCAGCGGGCGTGGCAAACCCACGGCCGTCGTACAGGATGTGCTCGTAGATGTCGTCCGCCAGCAGCCACACCTGCGGGTGGCGTTCCATTACCTCCAGCACCGGGCGCAGCTGCTCGGCGCTATAGGCCGCTCCACTGGGGTTGGAGGGCGAGTTGATGAACACCCAGCGCGTGCGCGGCGTGATGGCCGCCTCCAGCTGCTCGGGCGTGATGCGAAAGCCGTTGGCCTCGGTGCAAGGCACGACCACGGGCACGCCGCCCGCAATCAGCACCATGTCGGCGTACGACGTCCAGTACGGCGCGGGCAGGATCACCTCGTCGCCGGGGTTCACCGAAGCCATCAGCGCGTTGTAGAGGATCTGCTTGGCGCCCGCGCCTGCGGTGATCTCGTTGAGCTGAAAGTCCAGGCCGTTGTCGTGCTTGAACTTGTGCTGGATGGCGGCTTTGAGTTCGGCCGTGCCATCCAGCACCGTGTAGTGCGTCTCCCCCCGCGCCATGGCTTTTTGCGCGGCCTCCAGGATATGGGCCGGCGTGTCGAAGTCCGGCTCGCCCAGGCCCAGCACGATCACAGGCTGGCCCTGGCGCTTGAGCTGGTTGGCCTCTTGCGTCAGGCGCACGATTTCCGAAACGCCGATGGCGCCCAGGCGGTCGGCCGCGCGAAAGGCTGTGGCGGGGATGGATGCGTTCATTGCTGGTACGTTTCCAGAGGCTTGTCGTTGGGGGTGGCAAACAGCTGGCGCAGCGTGGTGCCCAGCGGCAGGTTCAGGCTCACGTTCTTGGGTGGAATCGGGTTCACAAACCACTTGGTGTAGATCTTCTCCATCTCACCGGACTGCATGAGCTTGGTGAGCACGCCGTCCACCGCCGCCTTGAAGGTGGGGTCGTCCTTGCGGAACAGCAGCGCAATCGGCTCGGCCCCCAGCGGTTCACCCACGATGCGGTAGGCCGAGGGGTCCTTGGAGTTGGCAATCATCCCGGCCAGCAGGTTGTCGTCGAGCACAAACGCATCGGCGCGGCCCGATTCGAGCAGCATGAAGCTCTCATGGTGGTCCTTGCCCAGCACGGTCTTGATGGGCGCGCCCAGCGTGCGCTCCTGCTTGCGCAGCAGTTGCACAGCGGTGGTGCCGGTGGACGCCGCGATGGTGCGGTTGCCCAGCTGGCTGATGGACTTCAGATCCGAATCCTTGCGCACCGCCATGCGCACTTCGCTCACGTAGGTGGTTACGGCAAAGGCCACTTGCTGCTGGCGCGCGGTGTTGTTGGTGGTGGGGCCGCAGCCAATGTCCAGCGTGCCGTTTTGCACCAGGGGCAGCGTGTTCTGCGCCGTCACGGCCATGTACTCGAGCTTGGCCTGGGGCACGATTTCATTGAGCACGCGCTCGCACAGCTCCACGTGGTAGCCCACGTACTTCTCGTTGGCGCCCAGCGCGTAGGCCATGGGCGGTGAAGTCTCGCGCACGCCCAGCACCACCTTGCCCGATGCCTTGATCTTGTCGAGCGTGCTGGTGGCTGGGGCCTGTGCATGCGCTGGCGCAAATGCCGCGCATGCCAGGGTCAGCCCGGCAGCGAGTGCCGTGAGCGTTGCCTTGCAGAAAGATGCCATGTCGTTGTCTCCTTGTGTGTTGTCGTTGGCAGGTTGAAGAAAGCGGGGCTGTTCAGATCACGTTCTTTTCCAGCAGCGGCTGGTTCTGTGCAATGCGGTGGATGGACAGCGGTGACAGGTCCAGGCTTTGGTAGCGACCCGTCAACATCCACTCGGCCAGGCCGCGCCCCACGGCAGGGCACTGCTGCAGGCCATGGCCCGAAAAGCCGTTGGCAAACACCAGGTTGTCGCAAGCGGTGTGCAGGCCCACCAGCGCGTTGTGGTCAAAGGTGTTCATCTCGTAGTAACCGGCCCAGGCACCCTGCATGCGCAGGGCCTCACACCCGGGGATGCGCTCGGCAAGCAGGGGCCAGATGTGCTCCTCAAACGCTGCGTACTCGGGCTCCAGCGGGGCAAAGTCAGCGTCGTTGTCGGCGTCGGGCGCAAAGCCGCAGATGAAGCCTTTGCCCTCAGGCCGCAGCCAGATGCCGCTGGTGTCGATGAGCAGGGGGCAACCCGGCAGCGCCGCAGGGCTGGCCAGATTGAAGACCGTGCGGCGCTTGCCCACCACGGGCAAATCGATACCCGCCCAGCCCGCAATGGCCGCAGCCCACGGGCCACCGGCGTTCACCACATAGCGGCAGGGCAGCACCGCACCGCTTTTCAGGCGCACCGCGTTCACATGCAGCACGCCGTCGCTGCTCGCTGCGTCGAGCCCCACGGCCTCATCAGTCACATAGCGCACGCCCTGGCTTTGTGCCTTTTTGCGCAGCGCCGCAAGCAGCAGGTAGCCATCAAACCAGCCCTCGCCCGACAGGCCCAGCGAGCCCAACACCACATCCTGCAGCGCCAGCCAGGGAAAGCGCTCGGCCAGTTGCTGCGGGCTGAGCAGCGCCACATCGGCACCATGCTGTTTTTGCAATGCGTGGTTCTCGCGCAGCGTAGCCTCGCCCGCCTGGGTGGCCAGGTACAGGTAGCCGCCTTCGTGCAAGCCAATGTCAGGGACATCGCCGTGGCAGGCAAGCAGCGTGCCCACGTTGCGCAAAAAGCCGATGCCGTAGGCCGAGATCTGGATGTTGATGTCGGTAGAAAACTGCTGGCGGATAGAGCTGGCTGACAGGGCCGACGAGGCCCGCGCATAGGTCGGGTCGCGCTCCACCACCACGACATCACAGCCCGGCTGCTGCAGGGTGAGAAAGTAGGCAATGGCGCTGCCGATGACGCCACCGCCGATGATGACGATGGGCATCACACGTCAAACTTCACGCCCTGCGCCAGCGGCAGCGCGGTCGAATAGTTCACCGTGTTGGTGGCGCGGCGCATGTAGGCCTTCCAGCTGTCGGAGCCCGCCTCGCGTCCGCCGCCGGTTTCCTTCTCGCCACCAAACGCGCCGCCAATTTCTGCGCCGCTCGGGCCAATGTTCACGTTGGCAATGCCGCAGTCCGAGCCCGAGGCAGACATGAACTGCTCGGCCTCGCGCATGTTCAGCGTGAAGATGGACGACGACAGGCCCGCGCCCACGGCGTTGTTCATGGCAATGGCTTCGTCGATGGTGCTGTAGCGCACCACGTACAGGATGGGTGCAAAGGTTTCGTGCAGCGCGGGGCCTTCATGCTTTTGCAGCTCCACCAGCGCAGGGCGCACGTAGTACGCATCGGGGCCGCCCAGGCCTTCAACGCGGGCGCCGCCGTGCACCTTGGCACCCAGCGCACGGCTTTGCTCCAGCGCCTTTTGCATGCCGTCAAACGCCATGCGGTCAATCAGCGGGCCCACCAGCGTGCCTTCAGCGCGCGGGTCGCCCACCTGCACGTTGCCATACACCTTGATGAGCTGGGGCACGAGCTGGTCGTACACGCTTTCGTGCACAAACAGGCGGCGCAGCGTGGTGCAGCGCTGGCCTGCCGTACCCATGGCCGCAAAGGCGATGCCGCGCAGGGCCAGGTCCAGGTCGGCCGAGGGGGCGACGATGGCGGCGTTGTTGCCACCCAGTTCCAGAATGGCGCGTGCAAAGCGGGCTGCCAGGCGCGGGCCCACGGCGCGGCCCATGGCGGTGGAGCCGGTGGCCGACAGCACGGGCACGCGGGCATCCTGAACCAGTACCTCACCAATGTCGCGCTGGCCAATGATCAGCTCCAGCAGGCCCGCGGGGGCGTCCGATCCAAAGCGGGCCAGTGCGCGCTGGGCAATGGCGTGCGTGGCCAGGGCGGTGAGCGGGGTTTTTTCAGACGGCTTCCACACCACCGGGTCGCCACACACCACGGCTAGCGCGGCGTTCCATGACCACACGGCCACGGGGAAGTTGAAGGCAGAGATGACGCCGCACACGCCCAGCGGGTGCCAGGTTTCCATCATGCGGTGGCCGGGGCGCTCGGTGGCAATCGTCAGGCCGTAGAGCTGGCGCGACAGGCCCACGGCAAAGTCGGAGATGTCGATCATCTCCTGCACTTCGCCCAGGCCTTCGGACGGGATCTTGCCCGCCTCCAACGTCACCAGGCGGCCTAGGTCGGCCTTGGCGGCGCGCAGCTCTTCGCCCAACAGGCGAATCAGTTCACCCCGGCGCGGTGCGGGCACCGTGCGCCAGGTGGCGAAGGCTGCGTGTGCGCGGCCAATGGCGTCGCTGGCCTGCGCGGGCGTGTGCTGGGGCACATGGGCCACCACTTCGCCGGTGAGGGGCGAGCGCACAGCCAAATCGCCCCCCTGGTAAGCAGACGCGGGCACGCCCAGGCGCTGCAGCAGGGCATGAACTTCAGAAATGACGCTGGAAGCAACAGAGGTGTCAGACATGGCAATCAACCGGTGAGATGTTCAATGGAAAAGCTGGGGCAGGCGGGCCAACAGCCCAGGTGCCCCGGCACAAGCATTTCTGCAGCAAAGATGGTGCCACTATCCACCCTGCACCGGGCAGTGCATAGCAAAAAATTGGAACAACTTCATACCCGATCAGAATGAAGTACCGCAAAATGGGGTACAAATTCAGGAGTAGCTGGCGCTCAAATAGCAAGCGCTAGCGCGCCGAAACGGTGAGCACGTCGCGCTGCCAGCTCATTCCCTCTCATCATTAACCCCAGTGCCGCACCGCCATGTTCCGCAAGACCTTTTTGCCGCCGATTGCCGACTTGCTGGCCTTTGAGGCGGCTGCCCGGCACACCAGCATCTCGCGGGCGGCTGAAGAGTTGCACCTGACGCAAAGCGCGGTGTCGCGCCAGATTCGGCAGCTAGAGGAGCAACTGGGCACCGCCCTCTTTCACCGCGTACGCCAGCGCGTGGTGCTGACCGACGCAGGCCGCATCTACGCGGCCGATGTGCAGGCCGTGCTGCAGCAACTGTCGGCCAGCACGCAAAAGACCATGGCGTTTGCCAGCACCGACGGCCTGCTCAACCTGGCCGTGCTGCCCACGCTGGGCACCCGCTGGCTCATTCCGCGCCTGGGGGGCTTCATGGCCCTGCACCCTGAGGCCATGGTCAATTTCTCAGCGCGCACTGAGCCTTTTGACTTTGCCGGCACGCCGTTTGACGCGGCCATCCACTTCGGCGCACCGCACTGGGCCGGGGCGGTGTGCGAATACCTGATGCACGAAGAAACCGTGCCCGTGTGCAGCCCCACCTACCGCGACCGCCACAACATCCGCACACCGCAAGATCTGACCCGCGTGGCGCTACTGCAGCAAAGCACCCGCCCCACGCAGTGGGCTGAATGGTTTGAACTGGCGGGCGCCCCCACGGCGCTGGCCTTGCGTGGCCCCCAGTCGGAGCACTTCGCCATGATTGCGCAAGCTGCGGTGTCGCACCTGGGCGCGGCGCTGCTGCCGCGTTTTCTGATCGAGCAGGAACTGGCCGCAGGCAGCCTGGTAGAGCTGTCAGACCTGGTGCTCACCAGCACCGATGCGTATTACTTGGTGTACCCCGAGGCGCGCGCGCAGTCGCCTCTGGTCAAGGCCTTTCGGGATTGGCTGGTGGCCGAGTGCCACAGCCCCTGAAACCCGCCCGCAGGGCTGCTCAGCGCGCGGGGGCAAAGGCTTCTTCACGCAGCGGCGCCATCGCGCGCAGCGCAGGCTTGGCAAACAGGTAGCCCTGCATGAGCCGGATGCCACAGTCGGCCACAAAGTCGCGCTCGCCCAGCGTTTCAATGCCCTCGGCAATCACGGTGATACCCATCTCTTCACACAGCCGCGCCAGGTTGCGCACGATCGCCTGGCGCGGGCGGCTGGTGTCCACGTGGCGCACCAGGTCCATGTCGATCTTGATGATGTCCGGCTGAAAATCCGACAGCAGCTTCAGCCCCGCATATCCGGCACCAAAATCGTCAATCGCCGTTTTGAAACCGCTGCGCTTGTACTCGCGCAGGATTTCGGCAAACCAGGGTCCGTCTTCGATGCGCTCGCCTTCGGTCACTTCAAAAATGATGCGATCCAGCGGAAAGCCGTTCACCCGTGCGGCCTCCAGCGTGGTGCGAATGCACAGCTCGGGCTTGTAGATGGCGTTGGGCAGGAAGTTGATTGACAGGTGCTCGGTCATGCCCAGCTCTTTCGCCCCCTTGATCGCCTTGACGCGGCAGGCCTGGTCGAACCGGTAGCGGTTGAGCTCGTTCACCTGCGCCAGCACGCTGGCAGCCCCCTCGCCCTGTGGGCCGCGCACCAGCGCCTCATGGGCAAACACCTGGTGCGTCTGCACATCCACAATGGGCTGGTAGGCAAATTCAAAGGAGAACCCGACGCGCTCTGCATTGCCACAAGCATCGCAATCAGCGCGGGTGCCGGCCAAGGGCTGGAAGCCGATGGGGAAAGAAGGATTGGCGTTGATCACTTGGGTCATGAGGGCACCTGAAGAGTAAGAACCAACCCTGGAAGGGCTCCAAACCACCTGGGCCACCCGCGTGCGGGCAATAGTTGTGACATTTTGCACGCAGGCGGGGGGGATGACACGCACAAGCTAGTCAACATGGTGTGACCCAAGGGAATGAATGGCGTTGATACGGGAACGTACACCGGGAAATAAAAGATGAGAGCGGGTGTTGACCCCAAACGCCATGTCCGAAGACAAGGCGCGCGCCCGCCCAGCTTCACCTGGAGGTGACCATCGGCATGACGGCTGACTCAAGCCACGCTACAGCCAAAGGGACGTCCCCGCACTCACTCTGGCTTGGCCTGCGCTGGGGCAATGAGTGGCAACTCCAGCTGAAACTCCGTGCCCTCGCCCACCTGGCTCTTCACACCCACGCTACCGCCCAGGGAGCCGAACACCAGGTTGTGCACGATGTGCAGACCGAGCCCCGTGCCACCACGCCCCATGCGGGTGGTGACGAAGGGATCGAAGATGCGCGGCAGCAGCTCTGGCGCAATGCCCTGGCCGTTATCGGCCACGCTCATCGCCACGCGGTCTGGGCCGAGGGCTGCGGCGGTGATGGCGATGCGAGGGGAAGTGTGCCCTTCAAAGGCGTGCGTGATGGCATTCGTCACCAAGTTGGTCAGCACCTGCCACAGCGCACCGGGGTAGCTGTCCAGCACCAAGCCCTCTGGCACGCTCATCACCACCTGTGCATCGCACTGTTTGAGCACCGGGCGCAGCGTGAGCACGATTTCATCGCACACTTCGCGCAGGTCAAAACGGCGGCGCTGGGCGCTGGTCTGGTCGGCAGCCACCTGTTTGAAACTGGTAACCAGCTCGGCGGCGCGCTGCAGGTTGCGCTGTGCAATGTCACTGCCCATCTCCATGGCGGCCACGAGCCGGTCCAGTGAGGAACGTTTGAGGCCTTGGGCGCTTTCCACCTGAAAGCTGCTCAGGGCTGCGCGCATCGTGGAGACGGCCATCACGCCATTGCCCAGCGGGGTGTTCAGCTCATGGGCAATGCCGGCCACCAGCGACCCCAGCGAGGCCAGCTTTTCAGCGCGCACCAGTTCATCCTGCGTTCGCTGCAAGGATTCCAGCGTGGTCGAGAGGCGGTCATTGGTCTGTACCAGTTCCTGGGTGCGTTCCTGCACGCGGCGCTCCAGGTCTGCATTGAGGTGACGGATTTCGTCTTCAATGCGGCGCAACTCGGTGATGTCACGCAACACGATGACTGCGAACCTATCCTGGCCTGGGGCATCGGTGTACGTACGCACGGTGTGCGCCGCCAAAAAGCGACCGCCATCGGCCCGCAGGCCCCAAGCTTCCATCTCTACCTCCTGGCCTTGCTCCGCCGCCTGAAACAGGCGCTCCCGATCGCGGGGATCGGCCCACATGTTCAGATCGGCACTGCTGCGGCCGATGAGCGCCTGGCGAGGATGGCCAAAAAGCTGCAGCAGCGTGTCGTTGACCTTGATGATGCGCGGCTGCCTACCCAGGCTCGTCACGGCGATCCCGATGGGCGAGACGTTGAAGATGGCCTCCAACTCACGCTCGCGGGCGAGCAGACTGCGAGCCATGCGGTCCAGGTCGGCGGAGAGGTTGTTGAACTCCAGTGAACGCCCCTCGGGCCAGGGGCCGGGCAGCTCGCCATTGGCCACGCGGCGTGCCTGTCGGGTGATGGTGGCCATGGGTCGCGCCAGCCACAACGCCAGCAGCGGCGACAGCAACAGGCCCAACAGGGCGGCCCCCGCCGTCACGGCAAAAACCAGTTCCAGCTTGGAGGCAATCGCCGGGCTGGCCAGCCCCGCAGGCAATCGGGTCACGACAAACCAGTTCAGGGCTTCGGTGCGCGCTACAGCCGCATCAAAGTTACGCCCCTCAAAACGCATCTGCCCTGCCAGCGACCAGCGGGAGGAAGCCTCGCGAAACAAGGGTTCGCTGCTCACATTGACCACGCCCACCCGGGAGCTGTCTTCGCTGTCGGCCAGCACTTCGCCCTTGTTGTCCAGAAGCCAGACCGCCGCCTCGCCCGCTCCCTTGGATGTTTGCAATGACCGCAGGGTGTGCTCAAGCGGCACTTCTGCAATCAACGCCCCCTCACCCACGCGGGCGCCGACGGCGACCGTGACGGAGTCACTGATGTTGGAGATGTATTTTTCGCTCCAGACGGGTACCACGCTCTCGCGCATGTTGGTCACGTGCGGCACGCGCGAGTAGTCGTTGCCCAGCAATTCCTGTCGGCGCCGCTCATCGATGAGCGGCTGTACGGCAGCGCGCACCACGGTGCCGTTCTTGTCGAGCTGGTAGACGGCGGAAAACGGACTGCTTTTGTCGGCCGTGCGGGACAGAATGAACTGCAGGTTTTGCTCGTCAGCATCCGCCAGCAGCAAAGAAGACACCAGCCCCAACTGGGTCTCCAGGCCCGCCAGGATCAGCTCGGTGCGCAGGGCCAGGTTCTGGGCCTCCGAGGTCAGTGCTGCGCGGGTGGCCTCGGTGATCTGCGGCACCCGGTACACGAACAGCACCATGCCCGACACCAGAAAGCTCACCGTCGAGACGGCCGCCAGCATCAGGCTGAGGTAGGTTTTGAGCCCGAATACCAGCTTGCGCGAAGGCCCTGGCGGTGTGCGGCTGGTGTCCGGCGAGGGGGCGTCCATGCCGTGCCTTGTTACTCGCGCACAAAGCGCCCGTCGCGCACCACCATGAAATAGGCGGCGCGTCCGTTGTCGCCCGTGGCGTTGAAGCGGATTTTCTGCTGCAGGCCATCAAACGGCCCTAAGGTCAGCAGAGCCTGCTTCAGGCCCATGCCATCGGTGCGCCGCATATGCGCCTGCAACGCAGCGGCGGCCATGTCATAAGACAGGATGCTGACGTACTCAGGCTCCCGGTTGAAGCGCTCGCGATAGGTGGCAATGAACGACTGGTAGGCAACCGAGGTATCGTCGCGGTTGACGTTTTGCACAATGCGCAGCCCTTCCACCGCTTTGCCCCCCTGCTGGATGAGGTGCGTGGTGCCCGCCCACTCGGCCGCAATCAACGGTACATCGGCATTGAGCTTGCGGGTCTGCTGGGCCAGGCGGCCAGCGTCAGTGGCATTGGCAATCAGCACCAGCGCTGCAGGTTTTGGTGCCAGCAGCTTTTGCAGCACGCCCTCCAGATTGGAGTCGGCCGAATCGAAGTATTCATGGGCCAGCACTTTGCCGCCCACTGCCTCATACGCGCTGCGGAATTCAGTGAACCAGCTGTCAGCAAAGGCGCGGTTGTTCAGATTGATGACAACCGACACCGTCTGGATGCCTGCATCGAAGTAGTGCCGGGCGTAGTCGCTGCCGTTTTCGCGGGTCGTCCAGTTGCCGCGAAACAGGTGGTCGTCACGCCCGCTCAAATGCAGGGCCGATGCGGCAGGGGCCATGACCACGATGCCGGCGGCGTCCAGAGGCGGCAAGGCAGCCTCCACCGTCACGGTGTTCACAGGGCCCACCACCACCAGTGGCCGCGCGGCGGCCAGTTCGCGGGCCGCCTGCTCGGCAGACTCTCGCGTGTCGCCAGCATCCCGCACCAGCACTTCCACCTCGGCTCCTTTGAGCAGGCCTTTGGTCTTGTATTCGTCGATGGCGATCAGCACCCCGTTGCGCATGGCAATGCCGATGTCAGTGGAGCGCCCTGTCATCTCGCCCAGAATGCCGATGCGCACCGGTGCGGGTGTGGAGCTATTCCACAACACCAACCCGCCTGCTGTCAGAGCGGCAACCACAGCACCGACAGCCACCCATGCGATGGCTTTGGCCCCCGACTTCATGCGATTTCTTTCTGATGCACTTGCAGCCATTCGAGGAACTGCTCCTCGCTCATCGGGCGGCCGTAGTAATAGCCCTGCGCCTCGGCGCAGCCCAGCGCCGTCACCAGGCGGCCCACGGTTTCGTTCTCGACCCCTTCGGCCACGATGGTCAAGCCCAACTCACGGCCCAGCGCAATGACGGTGCGGGCAATGCGCGAGCCGTGGTCATCGCGTTCGAGCGACTGCACAAAGCTGCGGTCAATCTTGAGGCGATCAGCCGGCAGACGCTCCAGGTAAGACAGCGACGAGTACCCCGTGCCGAAGTCGTCGATGGCTACGGTAGAGCCCATTTCGCGCAAGCGGGTGAGGATTTCAATCACGGGCTCCAGCCCCCCCACCGCAACGGACTCGGTGATCTCGATCTCCAGCGCCGATGCTTCGCTTTGCGTTTGCCGCAGTGCCTCCTGCACCACCGCCAAAAAGCCTGACTGCCGCAACTGTACGGGCGACACATTCACCGCCATGTGCATGTTCGGAAAACCCGCGGCCCGAAAGCGCTGCAAGGCCAGCAAGGCGATCTGCAGCAACCAGCTGCCCATGCCCACGATCAGGCCCGACTGCTCTGCCACCGGGATGAAGCGGTCGGGCGGCACCAGGTAACCATCGTCGCGCCGCCAGCGCAGCAGGGCCTCGGCCCCCACCACGCGGCCCGTGGCCAGTTCCACCTTGGGCTGGTAGGTGAGGAACAACTGCGACTCGTCAAACGCCATGCGCAGGTCGCGCAGCAGGTGCGAACGTTCGCGCACCTGCATGCCAATGTCTTGCGAGAACTCCACCGCGCTGCCCAGCCCCTGGCTCTTGGCGCGCTTGAGCGCTACAAAGGCGTCCTTGAGGTATTCAATGCCGGAGGCGTTGGAGGTACCCAGGCGGACGATGCCAAGGCAGGCCGACACCGGCTGGCGCGCCTCGTAGATCACAAAGGGGGTGGCAAAGCAGGCCTGCACGGAATCGCGATGTACTGCAGCACAGGGGCCGACCACGGCAAACGAATCTCCCGAGAGCCGGGCGATGTAGGTGTCGGGCGGCAACCCTGCGCGCAGCCGTTGGGCCACTTTGCCCAGCAAGGCATCGCCGTGATCGTGCCCCAGCACGTCGTTCACGGCAGCAAACTGGTCCAGGTCCAGCACCACCAGGCACTGGCCCTTTTCACGCCCGGCCTGTATGCGCTCATTGAGCTCGCACACCAGGGCCGTGCGGTTGGGCAAGGACAGTTGGCGGTCTACAAACGCATCCCGGCGCAGTTCAGACACCAGATCGATGTTCTTGGCACACAGCGCAATGTTGGTGCAAAAAATCTGCAGCAGCTCCTCATCCACCTGCCGAATCGGGGTGGCAGAAGCGATGTAAGCGGCAAACCCTTCGTCTTCTGACTTGCGGAAGTACAGGGTGATGCTGCGCGGCAGGATGACGCTGCGGCGGCTTTCCAGCGACTGCATCAGCGGGCCCATGATGGCCGGGTTATCAATGTCCTGCAGGCGTTGCTGAATGAGGTCACGAAAATCGCCCGCTGCCGCAATCACCCGGAAATCACCGGGCAGGTGGGGGCTGGTGGATTCTTCCGAGGCCGCGCAGACCACACCCTCCGGGTCCACGCCGATCAGGCTGGCAATCTGCGTGATGACGCCTTCGGCAAACGTGCGCAGGCCCTTTTCGGCAATGAACTGGTTGCTGGCAGAGACGATTTTTTCCAGCCCCCGCCGGTTGGCGTCCAGCCGCAGCAACTGGCCGTACGAACGAATGGCAGCCGTGAGGGTGGTGAACAGCTTGTTCTGCGTCAGCTCGCTCTTGGTCTTGTAGTCGTTGATGTCGTAGCGTGCGATCGTGTCTGCTTCCGGCGCCTGGCCGGGCTGGCCGGTGCGCAGAATGATGCGCGTGTTCAGCATCTTGAGCTGCTCACGGATCACGCCCACGGTGCGCAGGCCAGCGTCATCGCTTTCCATCACCACATCGAGCAGAATGACGGCGATATCCCCCTCGCGCTGCAGCAGCTCCAGCGCCTCGCGGGCCGAGTGCGCGTGCAGCAACTCCAGCGGCCGCCCCAGGATCAGCAGGTGCGCCAGCCCGAAACGGGTAGCCTCGTGCACGTCCTGGTCGTCATCCACCACCAACACGCGCCAGGGCTGCAAATCTGCGACATCTTCCGAGTCGTCTTCGCTGTCGTCCAGGAATACCAAATCATCGTTCGATGCCACCATGCGAGTACCTCGCCCTCAGCTTGTTACTAATTGCATCTTAAACGGGAATTCTGACGCTGCGCTTAGGCTCCTCTGCAGTACCGTAGCAATCAATAGTGGATATGCGGCGCGCTGCCCGCTCTGGCTGGCGCAGGGGCTGAAGCGGGCAGAGGGCGGCGGGGGCGCGGCACCACGCTCAGCTGCATGGTGTCGAGCACCGGGGTGGGCTGCACCTGCAGATTCTTGCGGGGCAAGTCCACCAGTTGCTCGGCGTGCCACACGCGCAACTGGGCCGCGCCGTCGGGCACCGCGGTGAAGCGGGCAATGCCGTCGGCATCGGTTTTGAGCGTCCAGGCCGAATCGGTCACAAACACATGGCCGCGCATGGAGCCGTGCAGGTGGCAACCCAGCAGCAGCACGCCAGGCTGGCGCACGGTGGTCTCGGCCGCCTGGGCGGCCTGCCCGTCTTGCTTGCCCGCCAACCGCATCTCAAAGCCTTCATTGCCCCCTGCCCCGCCCGTGGCTGCAGGGCCCACCGGCGTGCCGCGCACATGGTGGTCCCAGCGGTCCTGGTTGGTAAAACGCAGCGTGGTGCCCGGCGCCACCACCGTGAGCGCGGGCACAAAGCGCATGCGCTCCTGTTCGATGGTGGGGCTGGCCTGCAGAAGGCTGGGCGCTGTGGCCGCCGTGGCTGCGCTGGGGTACAGCACCACCACGGCCTCGGGCACGGGCTTGCCGTCGCGGTCCAGCACCTGAATTTGAACATTTCCGGCGCTAGCGCTTATGGAATAAGCGCATCCAGCTATGAATAATGTAGCAACAATGGATTGCATGGTCAGCGCACGGTGATGATGTCGCGGTGCATGGGGGCCAGCAGCGCCAGCAGGCGGTTTTGCTGCGTAAACGCAATGCCCTGGGCCGCCATCGCCGCCTGCAGCACTTCCACCAGCGCGTTGAAATGCGCTTTGGTAATGTCCATGTCAGCGTGGGCAGACTTCATGTCACCGCCTTCGTACTGGCAAGGGCCACCGCTGAGTTGGCAAATCTGGTCGGTCAGGCTTTCCTTGAGGGCCTGGGGCTTGGTGTCCTTGAAGTGGCTGCCGATGCGCGGGTCTTTCACGGCGCGGTTCACAAAATCATCGACCAGGCGCGTGATGCCAGGCTTTTCGCCCAGCGCCTGATACAGGCCTGCGGGCGCGGTGGATGAAGGGGTCGAGGCTGTTTGGGCGACGGCGGGCAGGGCCAGCAGGCAGGCTGCGGCCACGGCCCATGCACAGAGTTGGGCAGACATGGTGGTGCTCCAGAAGGTGAAAACCGGCTCGGTCAGAACGCGACCTGGGCCGAGAGGTAGTAACCGGTTTGGCGCTTGTCCCGGGTCACGCCCGGCACGATGCGGCCCAGGTCCACCCACGCCAGCGTGAGCGAGACATTCTTGCTGGGCGCCCAGGCAACGAAAACATCCTTCCAGTCGTCCTCGCGCAGCGCGGCCCCCAGGCCGGCTGCCGCACCCAAGGCCTGCAGGTTGTTGGGCTTGAAGCGGTACTCGGCCCCCACGGCAAGGTTGTGCCACAGCAGGTAGGCGATCGAAAACTCGGGCTGCAGGCTGCGGCGGTTCTGGCCCGGCGCGGCCGAGCCAAAGCCCAGCAGGCCGTTTTGGTTGGCATTGGTGTAGCGCAGGGTGGTGTTGAGCAGCAGGCTCTTGTCCAGCAGCAGCTTGGTAGCGCTCAGGTACAGATCGGTGCCGCTCGTCTTGGTACCCAGAAAATCCAGCACCGACTGCAGTGATCCGGGGCGCACCTGTTTGTGCTCCAGCCCCAGCGCCACCTGTGGCACCCAGGTGTCGGCATCCAGAATGGCATCGCCCAGCAGTTTCACTTTCAGGCCCAGCACGTCCATCTTGATGTGCTGGCCGGGCGCCACGCCAAAAGGCGCGATGCCGTTGAGGGCGACGGCCGGGGCTGCATCAAAATCCTGCCGCGCCAGTGACAGCTCCACCCTGTCCTGCCAACCGATAGCTGCTCCGTAGCTGGAAAGTGCGTAGTCCTGCGTGCCAGCGCGGGTGGCATAGGCGCTGAAGCCCAGTTCACCCTCCGTGGCCTGGGTTCCAATCACCGCCCAGGGGGTGATGCCGCCCCCGGCGCTGCCGGTGATGGAGCTGACGCCCCCGGTCAACACCAGCTTGCCAGTGTCGGCCTGGGCAGCGCCACAGGCCAAGAGGGCCGCCAAGGCGGCGGCCTGTGCAATAGGTCGTAGGGGCAAGGTCATCGGGGTATCTCCTCCAAAGGTTGTGTATTTGTCAGTACCAGATGTGCTGACCCTTACCTAGTACGCACCGCCCAGCCAGCTGGATTCACGCATCCCCATTTTTTTCACAGCATGCGCTGGATGAGTGCACCCTTGAACAGCACCGGCCCGGTGGGCCCCCCTTCGCTGGGCACGCCGCCCTTGGGTTCCAGACTGATGGCCAGGGTGGGAACCTGCTTCACCTCTTGTTCCGCCGCCGTGAGGGTGAGCAGCTTGTCCTGCCCCAAAACCCCCAGCGAACGCGGCCCGCCCGCAGGCGGCAAGGCCCACAGTTGCAGGGATTTGTCATCCCCCTCCTGGAAGCCGCCCACGCGCTGCAGCACGAGCTTCTGGTTCTTGGGGTCAAAGGTGACGAGCATCGAGGCGGCGGCCTGGTCATCGGCCAGCACGGCCACATACTGGATCTGGGGTGTGGCTTGCAACTGCTGCTGCAGCGCCGCTATTTGGGCGCTGGTGGCAGCCTGTAGCCCCCCGTGCGCCTGCCACCCCACCAGCACGGCGGCCACGGTGGCCAGCGCACCCGCTGCCGCCGCGCCGCGCCACCAGCGCAGGCTGCGCCTCCAGCCTGACTCGCTCACCGCCTCGGCACGGGCCAGCTCCATGCGGTGCTGGGCTTGGTCGGCCTGCACCAGGTTCTGGATGCGCAGCCACACCGCGGGATCGGGGGCCATGCCGGGCTGCAACTCGGCCAGGCCAGACCAATGGGTTTGCCACACCAGTGCAGCGGCGCGCACGGCGGCATGTTCGCGGGCCAGTGTTTCAAAACGCCGGCGGGCCCCGCCGCGCAGTGTGCCCAGGGCGTAGCTGGCAGCCAGGCGCTGCAGCAGTTCAGGGTGTTGGGTGATGTTCATGGCGTGTGGGCCCTCATGCGTACCGGGCCATGCATTGGCGCAACTGCTCCAGCCCGCGCCGTATCCAGGTCTTGACGGTGCCCAGGGGCAGCTGAAGCTGCTCGGCCAGCTCGCCATGGCTTTGGTCGCGCAGATAGGCCAGGCTCACCACCTCACGCTGCTTGGCTTCCAGCCGCGTCAGGCACTGGTGCAGGGCAAAGGCCTGCTGGCTGGCGTCGTTCAGGTCCATGGGGTTGGGGCTGTCGCCTTCCAGGGTGTCGGCCAGCAACTCGTCAAGCTCGTCCGTCACGCCTGCGCGGTCGGCCGTGCGTTTGCGCAGGGCGTCCAGGGCCCGGCTGCGCACGATGAGCCCCATCCAGGCCAGGGGCGGGCTCAGCGAGGCGCGGTAACTGCCCGCACCGCGCCAGATGGAGACAAACGCCTCCTGCAGCACATCTTCGGCCGCGTCCCGCTCCCGCACGATGCGCAGCGCCAGGCCATACAGCTTGGACGAGGTGCGGTCGTACAAGGCTTTGAGGGCCTTGTCGTCCTGCGTGGCTACGCGGTCGAGGAGTTCCATGAGTTCGCGGTCGGGTTCGAGGGTGCTCATGCACCGATTGTGTGGGATGCCTGCGGGTTGCGCACAAGGGTGGAAATACCACGGGGCTTTCAACGCCGCGCAACGTTTGTCAACACAAATACGCAGCAGCGGGCACGGCAGATTCAAACCAATGCAAACCGATGGTTTCTGGCCATTTCAAAAAATCTGAAAACTTTTTGAATCCAGCGTGGCGATGGCTCCGTACAGAGGAGTGACGGGTGCCCATACCGCCTTTGCTGCGGCGCAAAGCACCCTCTGTATTTCAACCCGCAACCAAGGAAGCACCATGCCTACGATCCGCACCTCTTTGACCACCCTGGCCCTGTTGGGCACTGCCGCTGCCCTCACGGCCTGCGGCTCGATGAGCTCGCCAGCCGCTCCAGCCTTCAACCAAAGCAGCCTGCCCACAGCCGTGCAGGTGCCTGCCGGCCAGCGCATCGCCATGGAAACCGTGGGCGCAGGCGACATCACCTACGAATGCCGCGCCAAAAAAGACATGCCCAGCGCCTTTGAATGGGTGTTTGTGGGCCCCGATGCGAAGCTGATGGACCGCTCGGGCAAGGTGGTGGGCCGCTACTACGGCCCGCCAGCCACCTGGGAGAGCAACGACGGCTCCAAGGTCACTGCCACGCAGCTGGCAGTAGCGCCTGCCAGCGCTGGCAACATTCCGCTGCAGCTGGTCAAGGCCAACCCTGCCATGGGCATGGGCGCGATGCAGGGCGTGACCTATATCCAGCGCGTGGCCACCCAGGGTGGCGTGGCACCTGCCGCTGCCTGCACTGCGGCCAACGCAGGGCAAAAACAGGTGGTGAAGTACCAGGCCGACTACATCATCTGGAAGGCTGCTTCCTGAAAGCAGGCTAGCGCACGCCCTGCCAGAACACAAAGCCCCGCATTTGCGGGGCTTTGTTCACCGGGGCGCCATCAGCACAGCGGGGTTACAGCGTGGGGATGGTGCCCGGCAGCAGTACAGAGCGGTCCACGTTGTTGATGTTGGTGTGGCCGCAGAAAGCCATGGTGATGTCCAGCTCCTTCTGGATGATCTGCAAGGCGCGGGTCACGCCCGCCTCGCCAAACGCACCCAGGCCATAAAGGAAGCTGCGTCCAATCAGCGTGCCTTGCGCGCCCAAAGCACGGGCCTTGAGCACGTCTTGCCCACTGCGAATGCCGCCATCCATCCACACCTCGATGTTCTTGCCCACCGCTTCGGCAATGTGAGGCAATGCAGCAATGGAGGAAGGCGCCCCATCGAGCTGGCGACCACCATGGTTGCTCACGATGAGTGCATCAGCACCGCTGTTGACGGCCAGGCGCGCGTCTTCGGCGTCCATGATGCCCTTGAGGATCAGCTTGCCGCCCCAGCGTTTCTTGATCCACTCCACATCACCCCAGTTAAGCTGCGGGTCGAACTGCTCCGCCGTCCACGACGACAGCGATGACAAGTCGCCCACCCCTTTGGCATGGCCCACGATGTTGCCGAAGCTGCGGCGCTTGGTGCCCAGCATGCCCAGGCACCAGCGCGGCTTGGTGGCCAGGTTGATGAGGTTGGCGATGGTGGGCTTGGGCGGGGCGGATAGGCCATTCTTGATGTCCTTGTGGCGCTGACCCAGGATCTGCAAATCCAGCGTGAGTTGCAGCGCCGAGCAGTTGGCGGCCTTGGCGCGGTCGATGAGGCGGTTGATGAAGTCGCGGTCGCGCATCACGTACACCTGGAACCAGAACGGGTGGCGGCCCGTGTACTCTGCAATGTCCTCAATGGAGCAAATGCTCATGGTGGACAGCGTGAACGGAATGCCAAACGCCTTGGCCGCCTTGGCGCCCAGGATTTCGCCATCGGCGTGCTGCATGCCGGTGAGGCCCGTCGGCGCAATCGCCACCGGCATGGCCACGTCCTGCCCCACCATAGTGGTGCGGGTGGTACGGCCTTCCATGTTCACCGCCACGCGCTGGCGCAGCTTGATGCGCTGGAAGTCGGATTCGTTGGAGCGGTAGGTTCCCTCGGTGTACGAACCCGAGTCTGCATAGTCGTAGAACATGCGCGGCACGCGGCGCTGGGCGATGACGCGCAGGTCTTCGATACAGGTGATTTTGGACAGGTCTGGCACGCTCTCGCTCCGTTCTTGAAATACAGCGCCGCATGGTAGGCCCTGGCAGAAGGCCAGACCATCAAAATTATTTGCGCGGGCTTGCAACAAATTTCCATTCGTTGCCGCGGCACGGTGCTCTACCCATTGCGGACGAAGGGCTAGGCAAGCCATCGTCGCCTTCAACGGATGATGAAAGCAACGCAATGCGCCGTGGGCGCACCCGTTCACGGCCTCAGGCCAGTTCGTCCTTTTGCACCACCAGACTGGGCGGCGTTGCGGGGCCTTCGTACTGCCGGATCTGGTTGCGCCCGGCCTGCTTGGCGGCATACATCGCAGCGTCGGCATGGCGCGTGAGTTCGTCCAGATTCTGGCCATGCTGGGGGTACAGGCTGATCCCCCCGCTAAGCCCCAGCGACAGGGTCACGCCCTGCAGCACGAATGGCTCCACGCACTGCTGCATGAGTTTGCGCGCCACCACGCTCGCTTGCTCGGCGCCACCAATGGCTGGCAGCAGCAAAACGAATTCATCACCGCCCTGGCGGCAGACGGTGTCGGTCTGCCGCACCACGGCCTGCAGGCGACGTGACCACTGCACCAGCAGCTGGTCACCCACATCGTGGCCCATGGCGTCGTTGACCTGTTTAAAACCATCGAGGTCGAGGTACACCACCGCCACGCACTTGCCTTCACGCTGGGCCTGGGCAATCGCCTGCTGGGCGCGGTCCTGCAGCAACACGCGGTTGGGCAGGTCGGTCAGCACGTCGTAATGGGCCAGCCGCGCCATACGCGCCTGCATGGCCACAGCCTGGGTCACATCGCGCAGCACGGCCACTGCGCCCGTCACATGGCCATGGCGGTCGGCAATCGGGCTGGCTGAAAGTTCCACATCAAACCGCTGGTGGGTGGTGCGATGGGAGACCGCGCCGCGCGTGGGCGGCAAGGCACGGTCGTCCCGCATGGCAGCGCGCAGCGGGCTCTTGAGATCAGCGCCCACCTCCGACGGAACCAGGCGAATCACTTCATCCACATCGCAGCCGGCGGCGTCAAACCCTTGCCAGCCGGTGAGCCGCTGAGCCACCGGGTTCAGGTAGGTGACTTGCCCCTGCGCGTCGCAGCACACCACGGCATCGCCGATGGACTGCAGGGTCAGGCGCATCAGCTCTTTTTCTTCAAAGAGCAGGTCTTCCATGCGCTTGCGTTCGCTGATATCGGTGCCCTGCACGAAAAGGCCCAGTACCTTGTCCCCATCGCGCTCGGGGGTGCACGAAACAATCAGGTGCCGCGGAATTCCCTGGGCATCCGTAAACTTGGTTTCAAACACCTGCACCTCGCCCTCCAGGGCTTTGGCCAGCAGCTGTTCGGTTTGCTGGAAGCGTTTGGGCCCCAGCAGATCGCGCATGTGCATTCCGTGCAGCTTGTCGAGCGGCACGCCAAACCAGGTCTCGTGGGCCTGGTTGCCAAAGCGGTTGTAGAGGTTCACATCCCACGAGCCGACCAGCGAAGGGATGCTGTGCAAGATGTTGCTCATGTCGCGCTCGGCGCGCTGCAGTTGCGCACTCACCTCTTGGCGGCGCTGCAGCTCGCGTGTGAAGAGCACGGCCAGCGCCATGGACGCCAGCATGAGCGCGAAAGTGAACAGCCCCAGCCCCCAAGCCGAGCGGTTCCACTTCTTGAAAATGGTGGCCTTGGCCTGGGCCACATTCAGGATCAGCGGAAAGCGCCCCACGTGCTTGAAGGAATACGAGCGCTCCACCCCATCCAGCGCCGCACGCCCCACAAAGCTGCCTTCTTTCTCCTGCTGAAAGCGGATCATGTTGGGCGTGCCTGCAATGCTCTTGCCCACGTCCGCGTCGCCATAGGGAAAGCGCGAGACGATGACACCATCGTTGCGGAACAGATTGACGCCGCTGTTCTCGCCCAGATCCACCGAGGCAAACAGCTCGTTGAAGTAGCTCAGCCGCACCGTGCCCAGCACAATGCCGCCAAACTCGCCCTGGGGGGTGCGAAAGCCGCGCGCCAGGGGCAGCGACATGATCCCGGAAATTCGGGAGGGCACCGGCCGCCCCACAAACAGGCCCCCATGCCCCCGCTCCTTGAACGCCAGGAAATAATCCCGGTCGGCAACGTTGACCTTGCGAGGCTCCTGCGAGCCAGATTCCAGAATCACATCGCCCTGGGCATTGATCACCACCACATTGCCCAATGCATGCAGGCGCACCACGCTTTCAAAGCGAACGGCTTCCCGCAGGCGATCACGCATACGGGCTGAAGGGGACAACTCGCCAGCGCTCTCAATCCCCTCCACCACCGTGATCAAAGACTGGTCCACCGAGTCCAGCGTCCACTCCAGCGAATGCGCCAGCGTGCCCACCAGGTTGGCGTTGGATTTGAGAGCGTAGGTCCACTCGTCGTTGCGCAACGTCCACAGAGCACGCACCGACAAGGCGCCGATCCCGAGGGACAGCAGCAAGGCCATCCAGAGAAACCGTTGAGACAGAAGGGAACGGACGGCAGACATGCGTGGCTATTGATCGAAGCCGGGACCACGGGCCCGCACACTGCCCACAGAACGACGGCCAGGCCCCACACCGGGGCGTGAAGCGGCTGATAAAGGGCCGTCGCGGTGGATTTCAGCGCCGCCGTGGCGTGAAATGCGCGGGGGGATAGGCATGTAAGAACAACGTATACATAGAGTTGCGCACCATTGTAGTGATCGCCACAACGGCATCAGGGGAAATAACCGACGGGTCACCTGCCTCATCGGGGCTTTGAGGCGGTGCCGGGAACGGCCCCCGGCGCCACCCCGGCACCGCGCACTTCAAAACGCACCGTGTCCAGCACCTGCCCCTGGGCATCCACCAGCTCCAGCGTGTGCCGGCCCGGCCAGGGCAGCCATTCCAGCACAGCCCCCCGGCCCAGGGGCTTGCCGTCCATGCGCCATGCCAGGCGCAGGCCGGCACGGTCGGCGGTCTGCAGCCGCAAGCGCTGGGACTGGGGCGGAATGTCCGGGTCCAGCGCGATGACGGTGCCGTGAACCGGCATCAGGATGCGCGCAGGCCCCAGGTCAGCCTGGGGTTCTGCGGGTTGTGAACGTTTTTGGCCTCCAGCGCTTACTGATAAAGCGCCACCAGCTACGTTATTGATAGCAAACACAGACTGCTGCGTGCCTGGCACAAACCACTCGGTGCGCGCAGCCTCCAGCGGGAGTGAGGCCGTGGCGCTGTCGCCATCGCCCCCCGCAGGCCCAAACCGCACAGGCCACTGCACCAGCCCCTGCGGCGGGCGCGGCGGGCGGCTGGGCTCGCGCGCATGTAGAAAGCCCATCACGGTAGCCCACACGGGCGCGGCCCCGCTGGTGCCGCTCACATCGTGCATCGCAGCGCCGCTGGCATTGCCCACCCACACGCCCACGGTGTAGCGTTCGGACCAGCCCACCGCCCAGTTGTCACGCATGTCTTTGCTGGTGCCTGTTTTCACGGCCGACCAGAAGCGGGTGGCCAGCACGCTGTCGGTACCGAAGGTGCGGGCGCGGGCGTTGCCGTCTGAAAGGATGTCGCCCACGATGAAAGCGGCGCGCGCATCCAGCGCCGGGGTGAACGCCGGGCGGGTTTGCGTCGGCAACACCACCACCGGGCTGAAGCGCCCGCCATTGGCCAGCGAACGGAAGGCATTGGTCAGGTGCAGCAAGGGCACCTCGGCACTGCCCAGGGCCAGGCTGTAGCCAAAGTAATCGCCGTTTTCGCGCAACGGCAGGCCCAGCGCGCCCAACTGGCGGTGGAAGGCATCAGGCGTGACCATGACCAAGGTGCGCACGGCCGGCACGTTGAGCGACGCCGCCAGCGCCGTGCGCACCGACACCCAGCCCTTGAACTGGCGGTCGTAGTTCTGCGGGATGTACAGGCCGCTGGCCGTGGTGATCTGCGCGGGCGAATCCTCCACAAGCGACGCGGCGGTGAGGCGGCGCTCGGCAATCGCCTGCCCGTACAGGAACGGCTTGAGCGTGGAGCCGGGCTGGCGCAGCGCCAGCACGGCATCCACCTCGCTGGCCTGGCTGAGCTGGCCGGACGAGCCCACCCAGGCCAGCACCTGGCCCGTGGCGTTGTCCAGCACCAGCACCGCGCCGTCTTCCACATTGCGGCCGCGCAATTCGCGCAGGTGCTGCTGGAGGCTTTGCATGGCAAAACGTTGCAGCGGCGCGCGCAAGGTGCTGGTCACGCGTTCAGGCACGGCGGCACCGTCCTTGAACCGCTGGCGCAGCAGGTAGCGCGCAAAGTGCGGCGCCACGCCCTCGCTCGCGTCGAACGCGCGGCGCTGCAGTGCGGCCGTGGTGAAAAGGTCCAGCGCATCGCAGTCCACGCGCGCGCCGTTGGCGCCGGGGCGCTGCTGCATGTCGCGCAGCACCCCGCAGGCGCGCTGCGCCACCAGCGCGGGCCGCGCATTGGGCGCGCGCACCAGGGCTGCGGCCACCGCTGCTTCCCGGTCGTCCAGGCCATGGGCTGCCTTGCCAAACAGAGTGCGGCTGAGCGCATCAATGCCCACCACCTCTCCGCGAAACGGCACGAGGTTCAGGTACGCCTCCAGGATCTGGTCCTTGCGCCAGCGCCGGTCCAGCACCTGGGCGGCCACGGTCTGGCCGAGCTTTTGCACCACGGTGCGCCCGCCCGGGCCCTGGCGCCAGTCCCCGTCGAGCAGGCCCGCCAGCTGCATGGTGATGGTGCTGGCCCCCCGCGTGCGCTGGTTCCACAGGTTGCCCCAGGCGGCTGCCGAGGCCGCGCGCCAGTCCACCCCGCTGTGTTCGTAAAAACGCTTGTCTTCACTCAGCACGAGCGCCGTGCGCAGCGCAGGCGACACATCGGCCAGCGGCACCCACTGGCCGCGGCGCACCGTGGCGTCGGTGCGCAGGCGCTGCACCACCTCCCCTTCACGCGAGAGGATGAGCGTGTCAGACGGGCGAAAGTCGGCGCGCACCTCGTCGTAGGTGGGCAGCGCGTGGGCCAGGCCCGGCCCCCACGCCATCAAGGCGGCCAGCAGCCATCCAAATCGGGAAACGGCTCGGCGCTCCGCCACCCTGTGCAGACGAAGCGCTGCACCTGCCATGCACCAGGCCTTAAGCCACCCTGCTGTCACTCTGATTGACTCCATCACGGCGCCGCTGGCACCACCACACTGCGGCTGTCGTGCAGCCCCACACCATCACCCCAGCACTCAATACGGTGGCCATGGCCCCGTGCCCAGCCTCTGTGGCCACCACCAGGTTGTAAGCCGCATGCCACAAGGCCACCACGGCCACGCAGCGGCCACTCCACTCATGCACCTGGGCCAGCACAAAAGCCCCGCAGGCCAGTCCCAAGGCCCAGCCCAGCAGCATCGGGCCCACCATGGCCGCCATGCTGGCGTTGAGCCAGAACAGGGGCGCATGCCACGCCATCCACACTGCCGCCACCCAGCACGTGGCAGACCAACGCGAACAGCGCTGCGACAACACCTCGCCCAGGTAACCGCGCCAGCCCAACTCCTCGCCCAGTCCATTCACGCACACCACTGCCAGCACCACCGCCACCGGCCCCCATTGCGCAGGCAAACCCGGAAAATGCCAAAAGGCTGCAGCAGGCGGCATCTCCCGGCCCAAGGCATACCAAAACAGCCACAGCAGCGCCCCCGCGATCAGGGGCGATAAGGCCAGCAGCCAGCCTCTGAACGCTGGCCTGGGCCAACGTGTGAACGCGCGCCGCAGCAAGGCCCAACCCGCGCCCGGCCCGCCATACCAGCGGGCCGTCAGAATCGCAGCCACCGCAGGGCCCAGCAGCCCTGGCAAATGGGTCACACCCGGGTGTGCGCCAGCGCCCGTAGCGTCCACTCGCAAACCCAAGGCAAGCAGCAGCCCCCAATAAGACCAAGACAGCGCCACGGCAAAGGCCACGTAGCACAGCGCAGGCCTCAGCGAAGGGGGCGCTGTCTTCATGACCACCATGGCGAGAGGCAAGCAGGCGTGGCCACGGACTTGCAGCTCAGCGCGCAACCGCCCCCACCTTCACCCGCGCATTGGGGTATTCGCCAAACATCTCTGGCGCATACATGGCCTCCACGCGGCTGGGCGGCAAGGCGAAGTCACCCACGTTGTTCAGGCGCACGGTGTATTCCATGGTCACCGTGCCCTTGGGCAGGTACTGGTAGTAGCTGCGGAAGGACTCAAAGCTGCGCTCTTCAAATGCCGCCCAGCCGCTGCCGCTTTGCTTTTCGCCCTGGGTGGCAATTTCCGAGTCGCGGCCCAGGCCGCTGCCCAAAATGGTGGCGCCGCCCGGGATGGGGTCGGTGATGGCCACCCAGGTCATGTCGGCGTTGGCATTCACTTCCAGCTTCACACGCAGCACATCGCCACGGGTGTACTGGCCTGCGGGCAGCGACTTGTTGGCCTGCTCGACCGGGGTCACCGTCTTCTTGATGGAGTAGCCGGCTGCGAACGGCGCCTTCAGTTCCACCGCCGCCACTGACTGCAGGGTGAGCCAGGGCTTGCCGGTGCCCTGGTGGGTCACCTCCAGCGCCTCTTTGCTACCTATAGAACTACCGGCCTTGCCCCAGGGCAGGAACATGGTGTTGTTCTTCAGGTTGCCCGGTGCGGCAGGCGCGCCAAACCAGGTGGTCTGGTGGGCGGCGCCGCTGGCGTCGGTGGCCTTGATGCGCTCGACCCGGCTCCAGTCCACGCTGGCGTTGTTGCCGCCCATCGTGGCTTTGGTAGCGCCCGCCACGGGGGTGACTTCAAACTTGGCGCTGAATTTTTCCAGCGCCAAGCCGCCCCACAGGTTGGCGGTGGTGGTGTGCCACGCACCGGCCTGCTGGCGGCTGATGAAGCCGTTGGCCAGGCGGCCCATGTCGTCCTTCCAGGTGGGGTCGTCCATCACGGCCAGCATCAGGCGGGCGGTGTTCACGTCGCCGTTTTGCATCAGCCACCACCAGTAGTCGTCCTGCTCAGTGCTGAAGATGAGCTTGGTGCCCTGGAACGACAGGCGTGCGCGCAGGATTTGCATGGCCTCGGCCAGGCGTTTGTCGCGCTCGGGCACATCGGCCACGCGCTTCAAAACATTCACCCAGTCAATCACCGAGTGCGTGGGCCACTGGTTGGGCGCAATGGTGATGCTGCTCAGCATGCGGCCATGTGCCTTGCCGTAGCGCGACAGCGCCTCGATGGCAGCGAGCTTGCGCATGTCCAGGTCCTTGCGTGGGCTCCAGTGGTTGCGCTGGATGCGGCCTTCCACAAACGCGATCAGGGCGCGCTCCATGGGTGCACGGACCTCATCGGGCAGCGCAAAAGCGGGGTTGATGGCTGCAGCCTCGTGCGTGGCGGCCAGCAGGTAGGCCGTGAGGGTGTCGCTGCCCGTGTTGGCATCGCCGCTGCGCGGCGGGAAGTAGCTAGCCAGACCGTCGCTGTCCAGATACGTGGGCAGGTTGGCCACCACGGTTTGCCACAGCTTGCCGTCGCGCAGGCCCACGGCCTTGCTGGTCTGCTGCTCCAGGCAGCTGAACGGGTAGGCCGCCCACCAGTCGCGCACGCCGGGCAGGCCTTCGGCCAGCTTGGGTTGCAGCGACATCTTCAGCCCGCCCCGACCGGGGATGGCATCTGCGGGCGGCGCGGCGTCGATGGCGAACTTGCCATCCACCTGCACCAGTGTGGCCTGCTGCACCGTGAGCGGCACGGCGGGCACGATGCGCTGGCGGGCCTTGAGCGCATCGGTAGCGCCCGAAGCGGTGTCGCGCGCCTGGATTTCCCACAGGATGGCTTCGGCACGGGTCTGCGCGAGTTGCGCGGGCGCCGTCACGTCCCACGCCACTTCACGCGCTTCACCGGCGGGGATGTCCACCTGCTGGGACTTGAGTTCGAGCAGCGTGGCACGCGGTGCCACTTCCACCTTCATGGCCGCCTTGGTGGTGTTGCGCAATGTGATTTGCGCACGGAAGTTGTCGCCCTCACGCACCAGCGGCGGCAGGCCGCTGATGATCTGCAGGTCTTGTGTGGCGCGAATGCTGGTGCTGCCCGTGCCAAACAGGCCCGCAGACGCATCGGCCACTGCCACGATCTTGAAGGTGGTGAGTGCGTCGTTCAGCGGCACGGTGACCTTGGCCTGGCCGTTGGCGTCGAGCTGCACGGTGGGGTTCCACAGCAGCAGCGTGTCGAGCAGCTCGCGCGTTTGCGCACGGCCGCCGCCGCCACCTGCAGGCACCGCCTTCTTGCCGTAGTGGCGCCGGCCGATGATTTCCATCTGCGCGGTGGAAGTCTGCACGCCCCAGCTGCGGCGCTGCAGCATGGCGTCGAGCAGGTTCCAGCTGGCGTTGGGCATCAGCTCCAGCAGGGCCTGGTCCACGGCGGCCACGGCCACTTCGGCGTTGGCGGCAGGCTTGCCGCCGGGCAGAGTGGCCGTGATGGTGACCTGGGCCTTGCCGCGCACCGGGTAGCTTTCCTTGTCGGCCGCCACCTTCACATTGATCTGGTGGGCCTCCTTGCCCACACGAATTTCAGCCAGGCCCAGGCGGAAGGCGGGCTTGGACAAATCCACCAGCGCCGAAGGGGCCTGGTATTCCTTGCCCTCGTACCAGAAGGCGTTCCACCACTCGCCCGGCGCCTTGAAGCCCCAGGTGAAGAAGCTGTACCAGGGCACTTCGCGCAGGCGCCCGCGCAGGGCCAGCACGCTCACGTAGACGTTGGGGCCCCAGTCGGACTGCACTTTGAGACTCACAGTGGGATCTTGCCCATTGAGCTGCAGCACATGGGTTTCGATGATGCCCTCGCGCTCCACCGCCACCAGCGCAGTGGCAAAGCGGAACGGCATGCGCACCTGGAACTTGGCGGTCTCGCCCACCTGGTAGCTCTTCTTCTCGGGCAGCAGGTCGATGCGGTCGTGGTCTTCGCCGCCAAACCACAGCTCGCCCTGGCGGGTAACCCACACGGACGAAGCAGCCTCGCTGGTGTTGCCGTCGCGGTCGGTGGCGGTCACCACCAGTTCCACCTCACCGGCCTCGTCCAGCTTGGCGTCGCACAGCAACAGGCCACGGCTGTCGCTCTTGCCGGTGCACACCGTGCCCAGGTCTTTGGTGGATGTCTGGTTGTCGTAGCTGTAGAAGCCGCCCACCATGCGCTTGCGCGTGGTGGTGGTGATACGCGCAATGGCCTGCACCTGCAGCGCCGTGCCCGGTGCGGCCTGGCCATTGTGCTGAAGCGCCAGGGCCTGGAAGCGGATCTTCTGGCTGGCCGATGCCCAGCCCTCGGTCTTGATGCCCGCTACCACGCCCGCAGGCCACAGCGTGTGGGTGCTGCGCAGGGTTTGCACTTCGCCGTTGGGGTCGGCGTAGGTGGCTTCCAGCAGTAGCTCACGCGGCTGGCGGGCCTGGGGCAGGTTGTCGATGGTGACCTTGCCGGTGCCGTTGCGGTCCAGCGTCAGGGGCAGCTTGTCGGCCACCACACGCGCGTCCTGGCCAGCGCTGGCTTCTTCATCGTCGCTTTGCGCGTTGATGGCGCCCTTATGGCGGGGCGGCGTGAAGCTGAACATGTCGTAGTCGGCAAACTGCAGGTACTTGCTGCGCACCAGGGCCGACACGCGCACCGGCAAGTTGGCCGCACCACCGCCCGCCACGTAATTGACCTGCACATCGGTGGGCACCGAGCGCACGCGCACCAGGGGCTTGCTGTCGGCCGGGGCAATGCGCCCTTCCAGCACCGGCAGGCGAAACTCTTCCACGCGGAACTGGCCGGTGGTGATGGTGCCACGCTCAGCGCCTTGAAGCTCCACGCTGTATTCACCCAGCTTGGCAGCGGGCGGAATGGCAAAGCTGTTCACGGCACTCAGCCCGCCCGTGGGGGTTTTGCGCCACTGCACCGGCTGTTCAAACTGCTGGCCGCTGCCCACATGGGTGATGAGCAAGGTGCCTGGGCCCGCAGCGGGTGCGTCAAAGCCCTTGCGGTTTTCCAGGCGGTAGTAGTGCTTCATCGACACCGTCTCACCCGCGCGCAGCAGGGTGCGGTCGAACACCGTGTGCGCCCGTGCATCGGGCTGAACCTCGCTGCTGGTGGGCACGTTGAAGCGCCAGGGCTCAATGCCCCGCTGCCAGTCGCTCCAGGTGAAGGCCATGTCTTCCACCCCGCCCTGCGCATGACGAGCGCTGACGAAATAGGCCGACGAACCCTGGCCGTAGTCATCGTTGCTGTGGCAAGACGGCGCATCGGGCGACAGCCCCTCGATCATGGCCACGCCCTGCTCGTTGGTGATGGCCTGCGCCAGTTCGCGCCCGCGGCAGTCCGACACGCGCACCTTGGCGCCCGCCACCGGTTTGCCCTTGTCCAGCGAGGTCACCCACACCGCCGCGTTTTCACGCCCCAGCTTGAAGTGCACGCCCAGGTTGGTCACCAGCGCCGAGGTGCGCACGTACATGGTGCGGCCTTCGCCATGGCGCCCATCCAGCAACGAGGCACCCAGCTTTTTCGATGCGATTTCCACCACATGAAAGCCCGGCGGCAGCGGAATGCCCACCACCTCGAACGGGCGCAGTTCCTTGCCGGTGACCTGGGGCAAGTCCAGCGTCTTGACACCGCCCTGCCCCGCCAGCAGCGAGAGCATGCGCGTCTGTACATGGTTGCGTTCGTCGTCAAGCACCTTGGGCAGCGGGCCCTTCACATCGCGTGCGGCCACGCGGCGCTGCACGTGGTAGTTGTCGTAGCGAGCCACCTTGCGGAACCAGGCAATGATGTCGGCGTCGGTGGACGGCTTGAGCGTGCTCACCTTGCCCGTGGGCGCTGGCGCAGCGCCCGTCTGCAGGCCTTGCACCTTGAGGCCTGCCTCCACATTGCGCAGCGTTACCGGCAGCAGCGCGGGGCCGTCCGGCCCCTCAGCAAAGCGCTCGACCACGCCAAATGGCGCGGCGGCAAACTTGGCCAGCGGCGGCAGGCCCGCCGTAGCCACCTTCAGCGGAAAGCTCGCCGCATTGCGCAGGGTGCGGCCCGAGGCGTCTTTGAAATCCTTGGGCAGCTCCAGCGTGAAGCTGGTCTGCTCTGGTAGTGGCGCGTCGAACTGCACGCCGTTGATCACGGCGTCGGCATCGCCACCATCCTCGCCGCCATCCATCCTGGGCTTGAACGTTTCGTTAGCCGACTTGAGCCGGATGGCCATGGCCAGCTTGCGCGGCACCGGGGCGTTGAACGACAGCGACAGCGGGCGCAGCGGCATGCAGGCCGCCTGGGCGTTTTCACGCTCGCAGCTGAATTCGGCCGCAAACGCTTCGCGCACGCGGTAGGTGAAGCGCTTTTCCACGCTGTTGGCCACCCCGCTGGGCGTGGCCACGCCCTTGCCAAACACCAGCTGCAGTTGCGAGCCGGAGGTAAGCCGGCGGTTGCAGGCAAAGCTGGGGAACTGCAGCGGCTCTTTCGCGGCCCGCTTTTCCAGGCCCAGGGCCTTGAGCAGGTCGGTGCGCTGGGAGCCTTCAATCATGCGCACCGGCACGCGCTCGCCCACGCCTTCCAGCGCGCACCACACGTTGGCCTGCACGCTCTCGGTGGTGGCCGGGCCGTTGAGCTGCAACACAAAGAACTGCTCTTCGTCGAGCTGCTGGTAGGTGTTGGGCCGCACGCCTTGCACAAAGGGGCCACCGCTATTGAATTGATAGCTCTTGGCGCCCGTCAACAAAGCGCCAGAGGCTGATTTGAACTCAGGCTTCACGGTGGCCGTGCAGCGCATGCCGGGGGGCAGGTCGGCCTCGAAGTCGAACACCCATTCGCGCTCGCTGGTCCAGCGGCCCGTGCCCTTGGAGGCTGCCGCATCGTTGCAACTGATGACCAGCGGCGCCGGGGCCTTGGGGTCGCCAAACGTCACGGCCGCCGCATCGAACTTGGCCACAGCCTGGCGCACCCGCGCCACCTCGCCCTGCGGGCTGAAGCTGACGATCTGCAACGCCTGCGCCTGTGCGGCCAACAGCAACCCGCCCACCAGCGCCGTGGTGGCCCGGGCATTCCTCCAAAGTGTTTTCATTGTGTTTGTCACTCTTGCCTGCAAGGGGCATGAGCGTAGCCGATGCGCCCGCTCAGGCGCTACCGCGCGCCGCCTGTCCAGACCGGGAATGTGTGAGAAAGTGCAGCCGCCAGGCGCCTGTGTGCCCCACCTATACTCCCGCGCAATCTATTGGCGCTGCCTCCCATCCAAGCGAAAACCGCCCAGGCAGCGCACCCCGCGCAGGGAGGCGGGAGCAACACCATGGCCACACGACCCCCGGGCTTCGATCAGACTGCCCAGCCCGCCAAACAGCCCGCTCCGTTCTGGCACCGGCTCAACACCTTCTTCACCTTCCCGCTGCAGTCCAAGCCGCTGATGTACAGCCTGATCCTGGCGCTGTCCAGCATGCTGTTCAAGGTGATCTTCTTCCTGCCGGATGCCCTGGGCATCCTGATTGTGGAGATCGGCATCTTGCTGGCGGCCTCGCGCTACGGCTTCAAGATCACCGCCCTGGGCTCGCGCGGCATCTACAACGCCGATGACTACCCGGCCGAGCTGGACCCCGACTGGAAGAACCTGCCCTGGAAGCTGTTCGCCATCGTCATTGCGCAATCCATGGTGGTGGGCTGGCTGCAGAGCGTGAGCCCCACCCTGGGCACGCTGGCCTGGCTGGCGATGTGCTTTTTGTTGCCCGCCACGCAGATCGTGCTGGTGCAGACCTGCAGCTTCGTCGAAACCCTGAACCCCGCCAACGCCTGGAACGCCGTGCGCACCATTGGCTGGCCGTACCTGCTGCTGTGCGTGTTCCTGTTCCTGCTGAGCCAGGGGACCTTCATCGCGCTGGGCCTGCTGCTGCCGCTCTTCAAGGGCTGGATTCTGCTGCCCATCGTCAACTGGGTGCTCATCTATTTCAGCTGGGTCATGGCCAGCCTGCTGGGCTACGCCATGTACCAGAACCACGAAGCCTTCGGCATTGACCTGCTGCCCGGCGCAGGTCTGGACGATGACAAGGCCCCCGTGGACCGCCGCACGCCACGCCAGATTGAGCAAGACGCCATCGACGCGCAGGTGGCCCAGCTCGTCACCGCAGGCGACATGACCGCCGCCGTGGCCCTGGCCTATGAGGAGCAGCGCATGCGCGGCCATGAAGTGGCCGCCCAGCGCCGCTACCACCGCGTGCTGGCGCTGGCCGAGGGCAAGACCGCCACGTTGCTGGACCATGCGCAGCGCTACATCCCGCTGCTGCTGCGTTCGGGCCAGAGCGGCGAAGCCCTCAAGGCCTTCCAGACCTGCCGCGCCAAAGACGCGCAGTTTGCGCTGCAAGACGCCCCCACCACCCTGGCCCTGGCCAAGGCCGCGTGGAACACGGGCGACGCGAAAGACGCCCTGGCCCTGCTGCAAGGTTTTGACCGCCGCTTCAAGGGCCACGACGCTGTACCCGCCGCTTATGAGCTGGTGGCCCGTGTGCTGCTGCAGGGCATGAACCGCGCAGACATGGCGCTGCGTGTGCTGGCGACGCTGGAATCGCGCCACCCGGATACCGAAGCGGCCCGGGAGACGCGGTGGTTGCTGCGGAACCATGTGCCGCAGGGGGCGGTGGGGGTTTGAGGGTTGAATTGGACTCTAGCGCTTATGGGGTAAGCGCTGGCAGCTACTGATTTGATAGGTTCCTGATTCGTCACCATTCTTTTGGCTGCATGCCTTTGCCAAGGGAGGGAGCCGGGATTTCGCCCCGGCGGGCGAGGTACTTTTCTTTGCTTCGCCAAAGAAAAGTACCCAAAAGAAAGGCGACCCCCAGTCTGCGACCCCTGCGCTGCGCTACGGGGCAAACCTGCGGCGGTGCGCTTGCGGGGTGCGCCGTGGAACTCGCTTTGCTGCTGCGCAGCGCCGCTCGAACAGCCACGGCGAGTCAGATCACGAAGCATGGGCGCACGGGCGCCCATGCCACCCCGCAAGCGCCCCGCCGCAGGCGCAGCCAGCAGGGGGTGAACATCCAAACAGCCATTCGGGTCGTCGCTGCGCTCGACCCTGGTTGCGCTGCGCCCGGCGCGTGGCGCTTGCGCTGATGAGTTGGGGCCGAGCGAAGCAATGGCCCGAACGGCTGTTCCGCTCCCACACCCCTCTGTATGCGCCGAGGAGCGCAGCGGCCAGCGGATCAGGACTCGCGATTGTCTGAGCGAAGCGCAGCGCAGCGAGTTCGAGCGAGACCCCGCTGGACGCGAGCACCGCAGGTTGCCCGAAGCGAAGCGCAGGGACGCAGACAGTGGGGTCGCCTTTTCTTTGCTTACTTTCTTTTGGCGAATCAAAAGAAAGTAAGTCGCCCGCCGGGGCGAGCACCCGGCTCCCGCCCTCCGCACAGGCAAGCCGCAGGATCAGCAAACCAATCCCGAAAGAGGAACGGCCACTCAGCCCACTATCAATTCAATAGCTGCCAGCGCTTACTCTACAAGCTCCAGAGCCAAATTCGATCAAAACCTAAACCCCACCCAACACCTGCAACGCCGCACTCCCCGGCGCCAACTGCTGCAACTGCGGCCGGAACACAGCCGCCTGCTCCCGCCGCCCCGCATGGCACAGTGCAGCCACCAACATGCCCAGCGTCTCGCCTAGCTCCGGGTGCGCAGGCGCCGTCTTGTGCAAGGCGTTGAACAGCTTTTCCGCATCGCCCCACTGCTGCGCCCGCGCAAAGCGGCGGGACAGGCGGGCCATGTCGTCCGGCAGCAAACGCACGCCGGGCTTGGCTTTGTCGAAGTAGGTGCGGTAGCTGGCGTGCTGAAACTGCAACGTCTGCTCATCATGGGCGCGCAGCCGGAAGATGCGGCGCGCGGCGCGGTGAAAGTCTTCGCTGTCGGGCCACAGCGATGCGGTCTTGAACCAGGCGCTGAGCACCGTTTGGTCCTGCGGGCGCAGCTTGGCGGCGGCGCGCCACTGGGGCAGCGCCTGCTCAAACTTCATGGCCTGGGCCAGGCGCTGGGCGTTGGCCACATGAGCGTCAAAACCGTCGTCGGGCACGGCAACCTGCGCCGTGGGCACTTCCAGGGGGCGGCGGCGTACCAGCATCACCAGGGCCATCAGCGAAGCCCCTGCGAGCAAGCCACCCAGGTGCGCCATGTAGGCCACGCCTCGGCCGCTGAGCCAGTGCTGCAACAGCTCGTTGGCAATCCACGCGGGCAGCAGCAGCAAGGCCGGGGCGGTGACGTAGTTGAAATAGAAAAACAGCTGGTAGAAAAACCGCACACGCCGCAACCGGTACAGCACGGCATACATGCCCATCAGCGCAGACACCGCCCCCGAAGCGCCCAGGCCATAGCTGCCAGTGCCGCCATACGCCCAGGCCGACAGGGCCGAGCCCCCCAGGCCGCCCAGCAGGTAGAACGCGAGGTAGGTGGTGCGCCCCAGTGCCAGCTCGACCGAGAAGCCGAACAGGAAGAGAAACAGCATGTTGCCCAGCAAGTGCCCGGTGCTGCCGTGCAGGAAGGTGGCCGTGAGCCAGGTGATGGGGCGGAATTCGGCGTCCTTGCCGTAGTCCATGGCCCAGTGGCGGGTGAAGGGGGCGGGCAGGCGGGATTGGTACTGCGCGCGGGCTGCAGTCCAGTCCGCGTGCTGGGGGTCTTCTGCGGGCACGAAGCGGGGGCTGCGCAGCCGCTGCTGAAAGTCGTCTTCGTGCTCCATCCAGGCCAGCAGCGCACGCTGGTTGCCCGCCTTTTGCAGCGCGCGCGCTTGGGGCAAATGCTTGTCGCCCGTTTCCTCCAGCCACGCCACAAAACGCGGCACCTCAATGGCGGGCAAGGGGCTGGCGATGTAGAAGGCGGCAGCGCGGTCGCGCGCCTTTTCCTCGGTGCGCTGCGGGCCCCAGAACACGAGCATGTTCACCAGGATCAGCAGCACGGTCATCCACGGCGGGTTGCGCCAGGTGGGCCGGCTTTCGAGGGGTATGGCGTAGAACATGGGTCAGCAGGGCAAGGGCAGAAATGTCGATGGCGCCAGCCGCAGGGGCCCTGCGCAATCAACGCGGTGGGCGCCAAGCGTAGCAAACACCAGCAGGTGTGCATTGCGGTGCCCACCGGCCATTGCCTGAGCACGACGACGCACACATGGGGCAGCGTCCTACGCGTGGCAAAGCGCTGGGATCCAACGATGGGGGCTGTTCTTTTTTCTGACACCCCAACCTTCAGGAGCGCCCATGGCACGAACCCCCACTTCGCGCGGCGCGGCACCAAAATCGCCGTCTGCATCGCCCTCTTCCACCCAGTCTGAAACCTTTCGCGGCAACGCCGGTGAGCTGCAACAGCAAGCCGATGGCAAACACCCGGTGCTGACCACGCAGCAGGGCATTGCGGTGGCAGACAACCAGAACTCTCTGCGCTCCTCGCCACGCGGGCCCGCGCTGCTGGAAGACTTCATCCTGCGCGAGAAGATCACGCACTTTGACCATGAACGCATCCCCGAGCGCATCGTGCACGCGCGCGGCTCGGGCGCGCATGGCTTTTTTGAGCTGACGCATTCGCTCAAGAAATACACCACGGCCCAGGTACTCACGGAAGTAGGCGTACAGACGCCCGTGTTCACGCGGTTTTCCACTGTGGCGGGCGGTGCGGGTTCGGTGGACACACCACGCGACGTGCGCGGCTTTGCCGTGAAGTTCTACACGCCCGAGGGCAACTGGGACCTGGTGGGCAACAACATTCCGGTGTTCTTCATCCAGGACGCGATGAAGTTCCCGGACCTGGTGCACGCGGTGAAGATGGAGCCAGACCGCGCCTTCCCCCAGGCCGCCAGCGCGCACGACACCTTCTGGGACTTTGTCTCGCTGATGCCCGAGTCCATGCACATGGTGATGTGGGCGATGAGCGACCGCACCCTGCCGCGCAGCCTGCGCACCATGGAGGGCTTTGGGGTGCACAGCTTCCGCCTCATCAATGCGGCGGGCGAAAGCACGTTCGTGAAGTTCCACTGGCGGCCCAAGCTGGGCATCCAGTCCACCGTGTGGGACGAGGCGATGAAGCTGCAGGCGGCCGACAACGACTTCCACCGCCGCGACCTGTTTGAAGCGATTGAGGCGGGCGACTTCCCGGAGTGGGAGCTGTCGGTGCAGCTCTTCACCGAGGAAGACGCCGAGCGCTTCCCCTTCGACCACCTGGACCCGACCAAGCTCATCCCCGAGGAGCTGGTGCCGCTGCAGCCGATTGGCCGCATGGTGCTCAACCGCTGGCCCGACAACTTCTTTGCCGAAACCGAGCAGGTGGCCTTTTGCCCCGCCAACGTGCCGCCGGGCATCGACTTCAGTAACGACCCATTGCTGCAAGGCCGCCTGTTTTCATACCTGGACACGCAGCTGTCACGCCTGGGCGGGCCCAACTTTGCGCAGATTCCGATCAACGCGCCCAAGTGCCCCTTCCACCACATGCAGCGCGATGGCCACATGCAGATGCAGGTGCCCAAAGGCCGTGTGAACTACGAGCCCAGCAGCCTGCAGGGCGACACGCCGCGAGCCTCGCTGGCGCGGGGCTTCCGCCAGTTTGCGCAGGGCAACGATGGCAGCGGCCGGGGCAAGGGCCGCATCCGCCCCGAAAGCTTTGCCGACCACTACAGCCAGGCGCGCATGTTCTACCGCAGCCAGAGCCCGCTGGAGCAGGCGCACATGGCGTCAGCGCTGGTGTTTGAGCTGTCGAAGGTGGAGACACCGCATGTGCGCGAGGCGGTGGTGGGCCAGCTGCTGCATGTGGACCCTGAGCTGGCCCAGCGCGTGGCAGCCGGCCTGGGCCTGCAAGCGCTGCCCCCGGCCCCACCCGCTGCCGAGCCGGTGCAAGACCTGCCACTGTCGCCCGCGCTGCGCATCATCGACCGCATGAAGCCCACGCTGCAGGGCCGCTGCATCGGCATCCTGGTGGCCGATGGCTCGAACGGCACCACGGTGGCCAACCTGCGCAAGGCGCTGGAGAAAGCAGGTGCCACGGTCAAGATCGTCGCGCCCAAGGTGGGCGGCGCGGTGCTGAAAGACGGCACGCTGCTGCCCGCTGATGGCCAGTTGCAGGGCACGCCGTCGGTGGTGTTTGACGCCGTGGCCTCCATCCTGTCGCCCGAGATGGGCGAGCAACTGGCCAAAGAAGCCGCGGCCGTGGACTGGTTCCGCGACGCCTTCGGCCACCTCAAGGCCATTGCCGCCTGCAAGGGCACGCAGGCCATCTTGCAGGCCGGTGGCATCGAGCCCGATGCGGGCGTCGTGGCCCCCGCCGACGCCGAGGGCTTCATTGCCGCGGCGCAAACCCGCCAATGGGCCCGCGAACCCAAAGTGCGCACCCTTGCGTAACCCACCAACAACCCGCTCAAGGAGAAACCATGTCCAAAGCCCGTTACGACAGCCAGCAGCTCAACGATCTGGTGCTGCAAATGATGGAAACCGAACTCGGCGGCGAGCAGGTGTACCGCACCGCACTCACCTGCGCCGTGAACCCCGACCTGAAGGAAGAATGGGAAGGCTATCTGCAAGAGACCCTGACCCACCAGGAGGTGGTGCGCAGCCTGTGCGACACCCTGGGGCTGGACCCCGACACCCAGTCGCCCACACGCCGGGTGGTCAAGCACATTGGCGAGTCGCTGGTCAAAGCCATGCAGCTGGCCAAGCAAGGGGGCGACCCCGCCGCCGCCCAGCTGGTGGCTTGTGAATGTGTGGTGCACGCAGAAACCAAAGACCACGCCAACTGGGAGCTGCTGGGCAAGGTGGCCGAAGTGGCCACGGGCGATCTGGGCCGGGCCCTGAAAGCAGCCCACGAAGCGGTGGAGAAAGACGAAGACCACCACCTGTACCACACCAAGGGCTGGTGTCGCGAGCTGGCCATCGAGGCCCTGGGACTGCCAGCGGTGCTGCCGCCGCCCGAAGAGGTCAAGAACGTGGAAACCGCCATCGGCGCGTCGCGTGCCGAGCAGCAGCGCGAAAGCATGCTCTGACCAGCATGCATCCAGCAGGCGGATAGACGCTTGTCGCAAGCGCTATCAATAAAATAGCTGCCAGCGCTTTATCCATAAGCTCTGGCAGCTATTTTGCTTCAAAGCCGGCTGGCGGAGGCCTTGGCCTGCCCCACCCGCTCCGTGCAGGTTACTGCGCAACGAAACCGCTGTTCTTGATGATGCGCGACCAGGCCTGGGTGTAGGCGTTCTGGCGGTTGGTGAGTTGCTGCGGGGTCATGTACCCCACGGTGAGCCCCATGGTGGTGAGCTGACTGTGCACATCCGGCTGCGCGACCACCTTGGCCAGCGCGTTGGAGAAGTCCACCACGAATTTCTGCGGCGTGCCTGCGGGGGCGTAGATGCCGTAGTACGGCAGGTCTTCAAATCCCTTGAGGCCCAGCTCATCAAACGTGGGCACATCGGGCATGGCGGCCTGGCGGCGGGTGCCGAGCACGGCCACCACATGCACCTTGCCTGCCTTGTGGTTCTCGATGAAATCCTGCACCGAGCCCACACCCGCCGCGATCTGGTTGCCCAGCATGTCAGCCATCATGGGCGCGCTGCCGCGGTAGGGAGCAGAGACCAGATCGATCTGGTACTTCTCTGCCACCAGCTTGACCAGAAACTCGGGCGTGGAGGCCGGGGCTGGAATGCCCACCGCCCCTTTGCCCTTGCCCTGCGCCTTCACCCAGGCCACGTAGTCGGTGAACGACCTGGCCGGGGTGCCACCCGAGACGGCGAACGCATTCACGAACGTGGCAAAACCGCCCACCGACACAAAGTCGTGCACCGGGTCGTAGCCAGGGTTCTTCACCACCTGGGGCAGGATGGAGATGGTGTGGTCGTGCGACAGGAACAGCGTGTGCCCGTCGGCCGGTGCGGCCTTGAGGGCCTGCGCCGCAATCTGCCCGCCTGCGCCGGGGCGGTTTTCCACCACCACGGGCATGTGCAGTTCGTCCTTGAGCTTTTCGGCCAGCAGGCGCGCAATGGCGTCGCTGCCGCCGCCGGGCGGAAAGCCCACCAGAATGCGCACCGGTTTGGCAGACTGGGCACTGGCCAGCCCCACGGTAAGGGCCGCGCCCAGCACGGCCGTGGTGCGCACGGCGCGGGCCAGCAGGCTGCGGCGCGAGGAATGGGATGTCATGGCATGGCTCCTGCAGATATGGCAATCAAGACGGCGAGGCCCGCGGCCCTCAGGCCAGGCGTGCGCGGTGGCGAGCGAGTTGCGCACGCACCTGGGCGGGTGCAGTGCCGCCCAGCGTGTTGCGCGCGTTGAGCGAGCCGCGCAGGCTCAGGCACTCGTACACGTCTTTTTCGATGGCGGGGTGGAAGCCTTGCAGCACAGTCAGGGGCAGCTCCGACAGGTCACACGCATGGGTGGTGGCGGCCTTGACGGCATGGGCCACGGTTTCGTGTGCATCGCGGAAGGGCAGGCCCTTCTTCACCAGGTAGTCGGCCAGGTCGGTGGCGGTGGCATAGCCCTTGAGCGCGGCCTGTTCCATCGCAGGCGCGTTGACGGTGATGCCGCCTTCCTTCTTGCCCGTAGCGGGGTTCAGCTGGCCGCCGACCATTTCGGCAAAGATGCGCAGCGTGTCTTTGAGCGTGTCCACGGTGTCGAACAGCGGCTCCTTGTCTTCCTGGTTGTCCTTGTTGTAGGCCAGGGGCTGACCCTTCATCAGGGTGATCAGGCCCATCAGGTGGCCCACCACGCGGCCGGTCTTGCCGCGTGCGAGTTCGGGCACGTCGGGGTTCTTCTTCTGCGGCATGATCGAGCTGCCGGTGGTGAAGCGGTCGGCGATCTTGATGAAGCCGAAGTTCTGGCTCATCCAGATGATGAGTTCTTCACTCAGGCGGCTGACGTGCACCATGCACAGGCTGGCGGCGGCGGTGAATTCAATGGCGAAGTCGCGGTCGCTCACGGCGTCCAGGCTGTTCTGGCAGACGCCCTCCATGCCCAGCGTGCGCGCCACGCGCTCGCGGTCCAGCGGGTAGGTGGTGCCAGCCAGCGCGGCGGCCCCAAGGGGCAGCACATTGGTGCGGCGGCGCACGTCGGCCATGCGCTCGGCGTCGCGCTTGAACATCTCCACATAGGCGAGCATGTGGTGGCCAAAGCTCACGGGCTGGGCCACCTGCAGGTGGGTGAAGCCGGGCAGGATCACGTCCACGTTCTGCTCGGCCACGTCCACCAGCGAGATTTGCAGCTCTTTGAGCAGATCGCCGATCAGGTCAATCTCGCCGCGCAGCCACAGGCGCACGTCAGTGGCCACCTGGTCGTTGCGGCTGCGGCCGGTGTGCAGGCGCTTGCCGGCGTCGCCCACCAGCTGGGTCAGGCGGGCTTCGATATTCAGGTGCACATCTTCGAGATCCAGCTTCCATTCAAACGCGCCAGATTCGATTTCCTGTGTGATTTGCGCCATGCCGCGCTGGATGGAAGCGTGGTCCTCCGCGCTGATCACGCCTTGCGCGGCCAGCATCTCTGCGTGGGCCAGGCTGCCTGCAATGTCGGCCTGCCACAGGCGCTTGTCGAAGAACACGCTGGAGGTGTAGCGCTTGACCAGATCGCTCATGGGCTCAGAGAACAACGCAGACCAGGCCTGGGCCTTGGTGTCAAGCTGGTTGTGGGATGGCGCAGACGCGGCGTTGTTGGCTTGGCTGGAGGACATGGGAGGGCAATAATTGGATGATTCAGACACCCGGACAGCCCGGATGCCAATGCAAAACACCGAAATTTTATCGACCCTGCCCCCCGAGCGCGGACAAACACCGTCTTCTGCGCAGGCGCAGCCATGGTCCAAGGGCTCCAAAGCCCCTGCCGGGCGGGCCCTGGTGTTCGATGCATGCCACCTGGGGGTGGTGCTGCGCGCGGTGCTGTTTGTGGAGACGGTGGTGGGCGTAGGGGCCATGTTCGGGGCCGATACGCTTTACCAATGGCTGGCCACGGTGGCCCTGCTCACGGGTGGTGCCTTGCCCGCCACGCTGGTCTGGCTGGGCACGGCCTGCAGCCTCAAGACCGTGCTGCAGCGCCTGAGCACCGCCCAGCAATATGCAGCGGGCGTGGTGCTGGGGGCGCTGGCGGGCGCCTATGCCTGCGCCATGCTCAAGCTGGCCAATGTGGCGCCCCCCTCGCCCCCATGGCTCGCCAGCGCGGCCTGCGGGGCACTGCTGTCAGCCATGCTGGTCACAGCGCTGGTGCTGCGCGCGCGTGGCCGCACCCCGGCGGCCACCACCGCACGCCTGACGGAATTGCAGTCGCGCATCCGCCCCCACTTTCTGTTCAACACCCTCAACAGCGCCATTGCCCTGGTGCGCGCTGAACCAGCCAAGGCAGAGTCTTTGCTGGAAGACCTGAGCGATCTGTTCCGGCACGCGCTGGTGGAGCAAGGCGAATCTGTGACGCTGGCCGAGGAAATAACGCTGGCCCAGCGTTACCTAGCCATTGAAGAGGTGCGCTTTGGCCACCGCCTGCAGGTGCAGTGGAGCCTGGACCCGCGCACCGATGCCGCCCGCCTGCCGCCCCTGCTGCTGCAGCCGCTGGTGGAAAACGCCGTCAAGCACGGCGTGGAGCCCAGCCCGCGCGGCGGCAAGCTGAAGGTGATGACCGAGCTGCGCGGCAGCCGCGTGGTGGTGCGCATCACCAACACGCTGCCGCCCTCGCACATCAAAAACGACGCACCACGCGGCCACGGCATTGCGCTGGCCAATGTGCGAGCCCGGCTGGCACTGCTGCACGACGTGCAGGGCGAATTCACAGCCGGGGTGCAAGACGGGCTCTACCAGGTGCGCATCACGCTGCCGGTGGAAGCTCCCATGCGCCGCGCGCTGCAAGCCCAGCGGGCAGCCAAGGGGCGCCGCAAACCACCGGCCACGTCACGCACAGCCTCACCTTCCACACCGCCGAAAGCGCCATGAACATCCTGATCGTTGACGACGAACCGCTGGCCCGCCAGCGCTTGCGCACCCTGCTGAGCGACTGCACCGACTGCCAGCGCTCCACCGTGGCAGAAGCAGGCAACGCGGGCGAAGCGCTGGCGCTGCTGGGCCCCACCGGCGGGCGCGGCTTTGACGTGCTGCTGCTGGACATCCACATGCCCGGCCAGGACGGGCTGAGCCTGGCCCACGCCGTGCAGGCCCTGCCCCAGCCGCCTGCCGTGGTGTTCGTCACCGCCTATGCCGACCATGCGGTGAGCGCGTTTGAACTGGACGCCGTGGACTACCTCACCAAGCCCGTGCGGCGCGAACGCCTGCAGCAGGCGCTGGCCAAGGTGCAGCGCCTGCAGCGCCCCAGCACACCCGCCCCCATCTCCACCCTGCCCGAAGGCGAGACGCTGCTCATTCAGGACCGGGGCCGCACCGAGCGCATTGCGCTGCACGAGGTGCTGTATTTCAAGGCCGAGCAGAAGTACGTGACGGTGCGCACTGCCACCCGCAGCTTCATCATGGATGGTGCACTGAGCGACCTGGAGTCGCGCTATGGCGAGCGCTTCCTGCGCATCCACCGCAACGCCCTGGTGGCGCGCCGCGCGCTGCGAGCGCTGGAAAAGCACCACGACCCCGACGAGGGCGAAGGCTGGGCCGTGCGCTTGCAGGGCTCTACCGAAGTGCTGTCGGTCTCGCGCAGGCAAGTGGCTGCAGTGCGCGAAGAGCTGGCGCGCTGACCACCCCGGTCAGATCAAGCCGCGCACCTCCGGCACGGGGCATAATCGCGCGCCATGTCCAGTCGTCGAACCCTCTCCCTCATGCGCCTTTGGGTGCTGGCGTGGTTCGTCGCCTCCATCGGTGTGTCGGTGGCATCGCCGCTCATCCACCCACAGTCCATCGAAGTGATCTGCTCGGGCGCCGGGGCCATCAAGTGGATGGTGCAGACCGACGACGGCGCGGTAGAGATGGGCTCTACCAACATGGACTGCCCCTTGTGCGCCCCCGCTACCGGCGCGCCTCCGGCCCCTGCGGCCTGGGCACCTCCCCCCCCTCACCCGCTGGCCCATGCCGTGCAGCCTGTGGAGGCGGCGCGCATTGCGGCCGCCACGGCTGCGCCGCTGCCTGCGCGCGGCCCACCGCACTCACTCTGACCCGTTCCTGATCCGCTCGCACCCGGTGCCTTCATGGCCTGGGGCTTGCGGTGCCTGTTCGTATACGCGGCAGGGTGCGCCCGACAAAGGCTTGCCTGGCGCTGACCTGCCGCCTTCAGAGTGATGTTTCATGCCATTCCCAGTTTTGGGCCGCACTGCGGCCGTGGGCGCCGCCGTGCGCCGTTCCGTCTTTTCGTCTCTTGGCCTCCAACCGGGACTGCCACCATTCGCACTGCACACCCTGGTGGCCAGCGTGTCTGCTGCACTGGCATTCATGCCGCTGGGCACATCAGCCCAGGAGAAGGCCACCACCACACCCCAAGCCGCCACCCTGCCGGTGGTGGAGGTGACCGAGGGCTCTGCCACGCCCAACGGCAAGCTCACTCTCGACACACCCGTGGAAACCGGCAGCCGCCTGGGCCTGACAGCGCGCGAGACACCCGCATCGGTCACCGTGGTAGACCGCGCCACCATCGAGGCACGGGGCGCCCAGGACACCCAGGAAATCTTGCGGGCTGTGCCCGGCGTGACCGCGCACGATGCGCCGGGCAGCGTGGGCGTGAGCTACCGTGGTTTTGGCAGCGGCTCGCTGGGCCAGTTGTTCAACGGCATCACGGTGCAGTACAGCATTGCGGCGCGCCCGGTAGATAGCTGGATCTACGACCGGGTGGAAGCCATTGGTGGGCCGTCGAGCTTCCTGTTCGGCTCGGGCGCCGTGGGCGGGTCCATCAACTACATCACCAAAACGCCTGAGTGCACCGACTTCACCGAAGCGCAGGTGCGTGCTGGCTCGCACCGTTTGCGCGAAGTCTCTGTCGGCATCAACCGCCGCCTGGGCTCTGCGGCCACAACCACGGATGGCGGCTCCGCACACTACGCGCGACTGGACCTGAACCACCGTGACGGCGGCAGCTGGACGGAAGGCACCGAGCGCCGCGCCACGCAGCTGGCGGCATCACTGCTGTCTGACCTGGGCAGCGGCTGGAGCCACCTGCTGGCCTACGAATACCAAAACGAAAACGTGCACCGCCCTTACTGGGGCACTCCCGTGCTGCAACCGGCTGTAGGGGAACTACGCATTGACCCAGGCACCCGCGACAAAAACTACAACAGCGCCGACGGGCTGTACGCCCAGCGCGTGCAGTGGCTGCGCTCTGTGTCGCAATGGAGGGTGTCAGACGCACTGCAGCTGCGCAACACCCTGTACGCCTACGATGCGCTGCGCGACTACCGCAACGTCGAAACCTACGCCTTCAACTCCTCCAACACGGCGGTGGCGCGCTCGGGCGTGCTACTGCAACGGCATGACCATGAGGTGATTGGCAACCGCCTGGAAGCCAACTACCAAGGCACCCTGGCCGGGCGGCGCAGCGACTGGTCTGCCGGGCTGGACTTCAGCGTGAACCGGCAAACCCGCTTCCCCAACAGCCTGTCCACCACCGTGAGCACGGTGGACCCCTACAACTTCACCACCGAGTATTTCTTCAACATCCCGGGCATGAAGCCCGGCTTCCAGCCTGACCGCGACAACAAGGTCACGACCACCGCCGTGTACCTGGAAAACCGAACCGCCCTGGCACCCGCACTGCAGCTGATAACCGCTCTGCGGCACGAGCGTATTGCGCTGGACCTCACCAATCGCCGCGCCATCACGGCCGCTAGCCCCGCCCACATGGCCCGCAGCTACGAGCCCACCACCGGACGCATGGGCCTGGTGTGGGATGTGACGCCTGGCATGAACCTGTACGCGCAGTACGCCACCGCGGCCGATCCGCCAGCAGGCATTCTGAGCACTGCCACCTTTGCCAACGTGCGCGACAACACAGAGCTGACCACGGGCCGCTCGTACGAAGTGGGCAGCAAGCTGGACTTCTGGGGCGGCAAGGGCACGGCCACCGTGGCCGCCTTCCACATCACGCGCAAGAACATCGCCACCCAAGACCCCAACAACAGCAGCCAGACGCTGCTGGTGGGCGAACAATCGTCCAAAGGCGTGGAGCTGGCCGCCGGCCTTCGCCCCAATGCACGCTGGCAATTGCAAGGCAACGTGGTGCGCACGCAGGCGCGTTATGAGAACTTTGTGCAAGGCGGCGTTTCGCTGGCTGGCAAAACGCCCACCAACACACCGCAGACGGTGGCCAACCTGTGGGTGAGCTATGCCCTGACGCCGACATGGACAGCCAGTGCGGGCGTGCGCCATGTGGGCAAGGTGTATGCCAATGCCGCCAACACGCAACACTGGCCCGCCTACACGCTGCTGGACCTGGGCGTAGCCTGGAAGCTGCAGCCCGCCACCACGCTGACGGCCCGCCTGCGCAACGCCACAGACCGGATCTACGCCGCCAATGCGGGCAGCGGCCAAGTCTACCTCGGCGCCCCACGCACGCTGGACGTGACACTCCACACCGCGTTCTAAAAAGGCAGAGCACCCCATGCGGCACGCCAAACGCTGGCTTTACCTGGCTCACCGTTGGCTGGGGGTGCTGCTGTGCAGCGTCTTCGCCCTCTGGTTCATCTCTGGCATCGTCATGATGTACGTGGGCTACCCCAAGCTCACACCGGCCGAGCGGCTGGAGCACCTGCCCCCGCTGCGCGGCGTGCCCATTGCGCTGGAGCCTGCCCAGGCGCTGCAAGCGGCGGGCTTGCAGGGCCCGCTGCAAGAGCTGCGGCTGGCGCTGGCCAGTGGTGGCCGCCCCGTGTACATGGCCACCCCGGCCACCGACCTGGAGCCCGGCAGCAAGGCCGCACGGCGATCCAAGACAGCGCCGTTGGTCATCGATGCCACCACGGGCAAACTGATCCGCAACGTATCAGCCGCCCACGCGCTGGCATCGGCACAGACGTTTTCCTCATCGCGCGGCAGCGCCTTGGTAGCAGACGCCTACCCCCAGCACCTGGGCATGGTGAGCGAAGACGCGTTCACCCATTCCAGGGCGCTGGACATGCACCGCCCCTTGCACACCGTGGCCCTGGGTGACGCAGAAGACACGGTGGTGTATGTCTCCAACGCCACGGGCGAGGTGGTGCGCGACGCCACCCGCACGGAACGCCTGTGGAACTACGCAGGCGCATGGATCCACTGGCTCTACCCCTTCCGGGGCAATGTGTTCGACCGGTACTGGACGGACATCGTGAACTGGCTGTCCATCGCCGGCATCGTGCTGGCGCTCACGGGCACCGTGGTGGGCGCGCTGCGCTGGCGCTTCACGGGGGCACGCTACAAAAGCGGCTCACGCTCGCCCTACCCCAGCGGCATGATGAAGTGGCACCACACCACGGGGCTGCTGTTCGCGGCGGTCACCATCACCTGGGTGTTCAGCGGGCTGATGTCGATGAACCCCTGGAAGCTGTTTGACAGCGGTGCACCGCCCCTGCGCACCGCAGCCATGCACGGCGGCCCCCTGCAGCTGGCCAGCGAGGCACCCCTGGCCAGCGTGAAGGACCTGCTGGCGCAGGCCACGCCCAACGTGCGCGAGCTGCGCTGGGTGCGCACGGCGGGCCACACCGTGGTGCAGGCCTGGAACCCCAGCGGCGTGGCCACGCTGCTGGACGCAACCACCGCTGCGCACTACGCCATCGCCCCGCAGGAGTTGGCCGCCGCAGCCGCACGCCTCGTGGACGCGCCCATACAGGAAGTGCAAACGCTGAACGCGTACGACCTGCACTATTACGACCGGGCCCCGCACACCATGGGCGGTGGCGCCGACAAGCCCTTGCCCGTGTTGCGGGTGGTGTTTGCCGACCCGCATGCCACCTGGGTGCACATCGACCCACGCACGGGCACCGTGCTGGGCCGCACCGACACCCACCGCCGCACCAGCCGCTGGCTGTTTTCCATGCTGCACAGCTGGGACTGGCTGCCCCTGCTGGAGCGCCGCCCGCTGTGGGACGTGGTGCTGATCGTGCTGAGCCTGGGTGGCACAGCCCTGAGCGTGACAGGGGTGGTGGTGGGCTGGCGGCGCTTGCGGGTCAAGGTGCGGTCAGGGGCGAAACCGGCACGCCCCCGCACCGCGCGGCCAGTTGAGGCGAGTGCCCCTACCGACAGGGCCAGCCCGCAAGCTGGCAATGTTTGACGGCTCCGAGTGCATGAGCAGGCTGCGAGGCGGCAACGACGCCGCGCCGCAGGCTCATAGGGCTTTGCATTCCATCAGATAAGCTGACAGGAAGCCACAGACCGTGCTGTAGCTCGGCAAGGCGAACCAACGACGTGATTCATTGGAAGGCAAAGCCGTATCAGTGGCGGCTGCGCAAGGTGCGGCTGAGCAAAATCACCGGCACCAGGCCCACCGCCACCAGCGCCAGCGATGGCAAGGCGGCTTCGCCCAGGCGCTCATCGCGGGCCAGCTGGTAGGCCACCACGGCCAGGGTGTCGCTGTTGAAGGGGCGCAGCACCATGGTGGCGGGCAGCTCCTTCATCACGTCCACAAACACCAGCAGCGCGGCGGCAGCGGTGGAGCGGCGCAGCAGCGGCCAATGCACCCGCGCCATGAGCCCCAGGCTACCCATGCCCAGCATGCGGGCGGAATCGTCCAGGCTGGCTGGAATGCGCGCATAGCCGCTTTGCACCGACTGCAGCGCCACCGCACAAAAGCGCACCAGGTAGGCCCACACAATGCCCACCGCCGTGGCCGTCACCAGCGCGCCAATGCCCCACTGCGGCACGGCGGCCTGCAGCCAGCCCACGGGCAGCAGCAGCCCCACCACAATCACCGCGCCCGGCACCGCATAGCCCAGGCTGGCCAGTTGCACCACGCCGCGCGTCACGCCATCGGGGCGGCGGCGCACCGCAAAGGCCAGCGTCAACGCCACGGCCACGGCCAGGGCAGAAGTGATGCCGCCCAGTCGCACGCTGTGCCAGGCCCATTCCACAAAACGGCCCCAGGGCAGCACCGACCAGTCGGCCGCCAGCGGCCGCAGCATGAAGGCAATGGGTGCCACAAAACCCATCAGCACCGGCAGGCCGCACACGAGCCACGCCGCCACGCGCAAGCCACCGCGCAGCACCAGCGGCTGCGCCTCTGACGAGCCCGCACGCCCCACCCCACCGGCGGCAAAGCGCATGCGCTTTTGGGCGCGGTGCTCCAGGTGCAGCAGGGCCAGCACCACCACCAGCAGCATGGTGGCCAGCTGGGCCGCCGCCAGGCGGTTGTCCATGGACAGCCAGGCTTTGTAGATGCCAGTGGTGAAGGTCTGGATGCCAAAGTAGCTGGCCACGCCGAAGTCGGCCAGGGTCTCCATCAGCACCAGCGCCACGCCTGCGGCCACGGCCGGGCGGGCCAGGGGCAAGGCCACCGCCCGGATACGGCGCGGCAGCGGGGCACCCAGCAGCCGCGCTGCCTCCATGAGTTGCGCCGCACGCTCACCCAAGGCTGTGCGGGCCAGCAGGTACACATAGGGGTAGAGCGAGAAGATGAACACCCACACCGCCCCACCCAGGCTGCGCACTTCAGGCAGCAGGCGGCCTTCCAGGCCAAACATGTTGCGCAAGCCCACCTGAAGGGGGCCGCTGAACTGCAAAAAATCGGTGTACGCATAGGCCGTGACATACGCGGGCATGGCCAGCGGCAGCAGCAGCAGCCATTCAAACGTGCGCCGCCCCGGAAAATCAAACAGCGTGACCGCCGCCGCCGCAGCGGTGCCCACCAGGGCTGCGCCCAAAGCCACCATCACGCTCAGCCACAGGGTGGTGCCCACATAGCCCGGAAGCACCGTGGCCGCCATCTCGCGCAAGATGCTGCCCGCCTGGGCATCGCCCTGCCCCCAAGGGAGCCACGACGCCAGCACCGCCAATACCGGTAAGGCAAGCACGCCCGCCAACAAAATCAGGGCCAGGGAACGGAGAGCAAAGGGGCTGCGGCGCAAGACGGGCAATCTATGGAGGCGGATGGAACACAGCGCGAGGTGCGCCACCCACCAGGGCGGCACGGCCCTTGCGCGCCGTGGCGGCTGGGATGCAAATGCGAATTTTAAGCATTCGCCACCTAGAATGGCGGGATGTTCCTAGAGGTCTCCCAACTCGATGTGCGCTACGCGGGCCGCGCACAAGCCGCCGTTCACGGTGTTTCGCTGGGCTTGCATGCGGGCGACATCGGCGTGCTCATCGGCCCTTCTGGCTGCGGCAAGACCACTTTGCTGCGTGCCGTAGCGGGGCTGGAGCCTGTTTCCAGCGGTGAAATCCGCCTGACCAAAAGCGTGGTGAGCAGTGCCACGCTGAGCGTGCCGCCGGAGCAGCGCCGCATTGGCATGGTGTTTCAGGACTACGCGCTGTTCCCGCACCTGTCGGTGGGGCGCAATGTGGCGTTTGGCATTCACAAGCTGCCCCGCGCCGAACAAGCTGCCCGCGTGGCCGAGGTGCTGCAATTGGTGGGCCTGGAAGGCAGCGAAAACCGCTACCCCCACGAACTCTCGGGCGGCCAGCAGCAGCGCGTGGCCCTGGCCCGTGCCCTGGCGCCACGCCCGCAGCTCATGCTACTGGACGAGCCCTTTTCCAACCTGGACGTGGACCTGCGCGAACGGCTGGCGCACGAGGTGCGCGGCATCCTGAAAGCCGCAGGGGCCACCGCCCTGTTCGTGACGCACGACCAGTTCGAAGCCTTTGCCATTGGCGACGTGATCGGTGTGATGCACGAAGGCCACCTGCACCAATGGGACGACGCGTACACCCTGTACCACCGCCCGGCCACCCGTTTCGTGGCCGACTTCATCGGGCACGGCGTGTTTGCCCCGGCCACGCTGGTGCAGCGCGGCACCAACGTCGTGGCCCAAACCCCCCTGGGCGACCTGACCGACCTGGCCGAATGCCCCTTGCCCAGCAGCTACCCCGGCGGCGAATGCGATGTGCTGCTGCGCGCCGATGACATCGTGCACGACGACCACGCACCGGTGCAGGCGCAGATCGTGCGCAAGGCGTTTCGCGGGTCAGAATTTCTGTACACCCTGCGGCTGCGCAGCGGCCTTCAGGTCATGGCCCACGTGCCCAGCCACCACGACCATGCTGTGGGCGAGTGGATTGGCATTCGCGCCCAAGTGGACCATGTGGTGACCTTCGCTCGCGGCGCATGAAGCCACCGGACAATTTGCATCAAATCAGCCTCTAGCGCCCGCTGAAAAAGCGGTGGCAGCTATATTTTTCATAGCGATTCAACAGGCTTGTAGCAGGTGGCAATGGCCCAGCCGCAATTGCAAACAAATTGTCACACTTTGCAGGCCCAATGGCGTTGGGTGATATTGCCCAATGCCACCGCCTGCGCGCAGGTGCCGGTGCAGCCCCGCCAGTGAGGGGCCCGGCGAACGCAGGTGGGTTCCACCGACTTGCCATGATCGCTACCGCTCCTGCACCCCGCGCCACCAACATCCTCGGCCGCCGCCTGCTGGCCACTTTTGTGACCGTACTTTTGCTCACGCTGGCTGGTTCTGCCATTGGCGTATGGTCCTTGCGCAGCGTGGACGCAGCCACCCGCCAGGCCATTGAAAACAACGTGGCCACCGAACGCCTGGTGGCCGATGCGTACCGGCTGCAAGCCATCAACACCGAACGCTACAAGGCCATGGCCTTGAGTTCCGAGCCCGAAGTGGGCGAGATTCTGTCGGCCGACATTGAGCGCACCCAAACCCACTACCGCGAGCTGATGGAGCAGCTGGCCACGCGCCTGCAAACGCCTGCAGAGCAAGCCCTGCTCACCGGCACGCATGACAAGGCGCAAGACTTCCAGGCCGCCGTCAAAGAACTGGTGACGGCGCGGGACTTTGGCCTGACCGAACGCATCCGCAAGGTGTTCACCGAGCGTTTTGAGCCCAGCGCAGCCGCCCTGCTCGGGTCTTTGCAGCAGCTGGCGCAATCGCAGCGCGATGCGATTGACGCAGCGGGCGCCCAGATTGCGCAAAGCAGCCAACGCGCCCAGGTGGCGCTGACCCTGTTTTGCGCTACAGCCCTGCTGCTGGGCAGCGTGCTGACCTGGTGGCTGGTGCGCAGCATTTCGCGCCCCATCGGCACGGCCAACGCCACGGCCCAGCGCGTGTCCAGCCTGGACCTGCGCGAGAACATCGAAGGGCACAACCGGGATGAGGCGGGACAGTTGCTGCTGTCCCTGAACACCATGCAGGAAGCCCTGCGCACCTTGGTGAGGCAGGTGCGCCAGTCCGCCCAGAGCGTGCGCCTGGCAGCCCACGAGATTGCGCAGGGCAATGCCGACCTGTCCGAGCGCACGGAAGGCACGGCATCCAGCCTGCAGCAAACGGCCGCTGCGCTGGAGCAGGTGACGCAACGCCTGCACCAATCCACCGAAACAGCAGCCCGAGCCGAGCACATGGCCAGCCAGGCATCGGCCGTGGCCACCGAGGGCGGCAACGCGATGGCCCAGGTGGTGCGCACCATGCAGAACATCCAGCAGTCGTCCCGCAAGGTAGAGGAAGTGACCGGAGTGATCGACAGCATTGCCTTCCAGACCAACATCCTGGCGCTGAACGCCGCTGTGGAAGCCGCCCGCGCGGGCGAGCAAGGCCGGGGTTTTGCCGTGGTGGCGGCCGAAGTGCGCCAGTTGGCCATGCGCGCGGGCGAAGCCGCCCGCGAAATCAAGGGACTGATCGCCACCTCGGCCCAGAACGTGGAGACCGGGACCGCCCTGGTCAATGGCGCAGGCCACACCATGGGCCAGATCGTGGAGTCGATCCGCAACGTCGCCAGCATGATCAGCGACATCAGCACCACCACGCTCTCGCAGACCCGCGACATCAACGACATCAACACGGCTGTGGCGCGCCTGGACCAGATGACGCAGCAAAACTCGGCCCTGGTGGAAGAATCTGCCGCCGCCTCGGAGGGCCTGCGCCACCAGGCCAACGAGCTCACACACCTGATCAGCCAGTTTGTGTTGCCCCCACAGCACGAGGCGCTGCCGGTGCCGGGCCCTGTCCGCATGCCAGCACTGCCAAGCGCGTGAAGAGCTGAGGCGGTGAGCTAGGAACTATCGCCGCGCCTGATTTGCCAAGCCCACCACGGATGGGCCGCAGCAGCGGCGTTGCTCAGCCCTGCTGCTGGCGCAATTGATCCACCACAGCCTGCAGGTGGACGGCCCATTCGCGGCGGTCACGGCCCTGGGAGGTTTCAGGCTCTCCGTACGTCACCACCGCCTCAATGGCCGGGGCGCTCAGGGTGCGCCAGATGGAGCCCAGCAGGGTCTCGTCACCGATGTAGCTGGGCGCAAAGCTGGTGGCACCAGAGGCTTTGTCAACAAACCGCAGCCCCACGGGCACGACTGGCGCATCGGCCGCCACGGCAGCTTGCAGCAGGTTGGCATAGAAGGGCAGCATGACTCGGCCATCGCCTGTGGTGCCCTCCGGAAACACCCCCAGCACTTCGTTTCGCTGCAGAGCTTCTTGCATGGTGCGCACCATGCGCATGGCGTCGCGGCGCGAGGTACGTTCGATGTACAGCGTGCCGCCAGCAGTGGCCAGCGTGCCAATCAAGGGCCAGCCCTGCACGTCTGACTTGGAGATGAAGCAGCAATGCCGCGCCGCGTGCATCACCGGAATGTCGAGCCACGAAATGTGGTTGGCCACCAGCATGACCGGGCCGCGCACTGGCGGCGTGCCCTGCACCCGCAACGAGATACCGGCACACGCGAGCAGCTGCTGCGACCACGCCTGCACGCGGATGTATTGCTGCTCTTGCGACATGCGCGGAAAACGCAGCGTGACCACCCACAGGCCATGCAGCACATGGCCCAGCAGGCGCGCACAGCGCCACAGCGCCCGTGGCAGCTTCACAGGGCCCCCGGCACGCTGTGCAAAACAGCGAGAGAACCCCGTGCGGGCGGCCTGGAACCCTTCAAGCGCATTCAGGCCCGCTCAAACGCCACATGCCCACCCACCAGGGTGGCCCGCACGCAGCCGGGCAGTTCGTAGCCCGAAAACGGTGTGTGCTTGCCCTGGCTGCGCAGGGCGTCGGCCTGCACCGTCCAGGCGGCCTGGGGGTCGAACACGCACAGGTCGGCCACGCCGCCTTCGACCAACTGGCCCACGCTGGCTTGCAGCGTACCCAGGGCCGTGCCCAGCACGCGCGCGGGTTCAGCCGTGATGGCAGCCAGGGCGCGCTGCAGCGGCACGCCCTGGTCTTGCGACCACTTGAGTGCCAACGACAGCAGCAGCTCCAGCCCGGTCGCACCGGGCTCGGCCTCGGCAAACGGCAGGGTCTTGGCGTCTTCGTCCACGGGGTTGTGGTCTGACACCAGCACGTCGATGGTGCCGTCGGCCAGCGCAGCGCTGAGCGCATCGCGATCGCGCTGCTGGCGCAGCGGGGGCGACAGGCGGGCGCGGCTGTCGAAGAAGCCGATGTCCACGTCGGTGAGGTGCAGCGAGTTGATGCTCACGTCGGCCGTGACCTTGAGGCCATCGGCCTTGGCGCGGCGCACCAGCTCCACCCCCGCAGCGCTGCTGATGCGGCACAGGTGCACGCGGGTGCCCGTGGTTTTGAGCAGTTCAAAAATGGTGTGCAGCGCAATGGTCTCGGCCGCGACGGGCACACCCGACAGGCCCAGGCGCGTGGCCAGCGGGCCGCTGGCGGCCACGCCCTTGCCCAGGTGCATCTCTTGCGGGCGCAACCACACGGTGTAGCCATAGGTGGCGGCGTACTGCAGGGCGCGCTGCAGCACCTGGGTGCTGGCCAGCGGCACCTCGGCCTGGCCAAAGCCCACGCAGCCGGACTCGGTCAGCTCGGCCATCTCGGTCAGCACCTCGCCGGCCAAGCCACGTGTCAAAGCGCCCAGAGGGAACAGGCGCGACTGGTGCAGCTTCTCGGCGCGGAACTTGAGCATCTCGACCAGGCCAGGCTCGTCGAGCACGGGGTCGGTATCGGGGGGGCAGACCAGGCTGGTCACGCCACCAGCCACGGCGGCGGCCATTTCGGATTCGAGCATGCCTTCGTGCTCGTGGCCGGGCTCGCGCAGGCGCGCCGCCAGGTCCACCAGGCCGGGCAAGACGATGCAGCCTGCGGCGTTGATGGTGCGCGAGGGGGCAAAGTCTGCCGGGGCGCGCCCCAGGCCCACAATGCGCCCGGCCGCCACGGCCACGTCGCAGATCTGGTCAAGGCCCGAGGCGGGGTCGATCACACGGCCGTTCTGGATCAGGATTATCATGATTTCAAGCCAAATTGGCCACTAACGCTTACTGGATAAGCGCTAGCAGCTATCAAATAAATAGCAAACTGCATTACAACAACGCAAGCCTGCACCACCGCTGCCCCACGCCAGCGCCCCCGTGGAACCGGCTTTGCCAGGCCACTGGGGGCGTCCCCCTTGGGGGAAGACGCGAAGCGGCTCAGGGGGTTAGGCTTCATTTCCAGCAACGATGGACATGACCGCCATGCGCACCGCGATGCCGAAAGTCACCTGCGGCAAGATCACGCTTTGCTTGCCATCGACCACAGCGGAGTCGATCTCCACGCCGCGGTTGATAGGGCCGGGGTGCATCACGATGGCATCGGGCTTGGCCAGCTGCAGCTTTTCCTGCGTGAGGCCAAAGCTCTTGAAGTATTCCTGGCTGGACGGCAACAGAGCCCCGCTCATGCGCTCGTTCTGCAGACGCAGCATGATGACCACGTCGGCGTCCTTGATGCCCTCTTCCAGCGTGTGGCACACGCGCACGCCCATCTGCGCCATGTCGCCCGGCACCAGCGTGCGGGGGCCCACCACACGCACTTCGGCCGCGCCGAGGGTGGTGAGGGCATGGATGTCCGAGCGCGCCACGCGGGAGTGCAGCACGTCGCCCACGATGGCCACGGTGAGGTTGCTGAAATCCTTCTTGTAGTGGCGGATGGTGTACATGTCCAGCAGCCCCTGCGTGGGGTGGGCATGGCGGCCATCGCCTGCGTTGATCACGTGCACATGGGGCGCCACGTGCTGTGCAATCAGGTACGGTGCACCCGATTCGCTGTGCCGCACCACGAACAGATCGGCGGCCATGGCGCTCAGGTTGGCGATGGTGTCGAGCAGCGACTCGCCCTTGCTGGCCGAGCTGCGCGCGATGTCGAGGTTGATCACGTCGGCAGACAGGCGCTTGGCTGCGATCTCGAACGTGGTGCGCGTGCGCGTGCTGTTCTCGAAGAACAGGTTGAACACGCTCTTGCCGCGCAGCAGGGGCACCTTCTTCACTTCGCGGTCGTTCACGCTCACGAAGTTGGCAGCGGTGTCGAGAATGTGCGTGACGATGTCACGCGGCAGGCCTTCGATGGAGAGCAGGTGGATCAGCTCGCCGTTCTTGTTGAGTTGGGGGTTGCGCTTGTGCAGCACGGTCAGGCCTCCTGGACTTGGAACTGGAAAGTGCCCTGCTCATTGCGCGCCAGGGCCAGCGATTGGCTGCCCGGCAGCGCCACACGGGCGGCAGCAAAGTCTGCCTGCACGGGCAACTGGCGACCACCCCGGTCCACCAGTACAGCCAGCCGGACGCTGGCGGGGCGGCCGTAGTCGAACAATTCGTTGAGCACGGCGCGGATGGTGCGGCCGGTGAAGAGCACATCGTCCAGCACCAGCACATCGGCACCGTCCACATCAAACGGCAGGGCCGTCTGCGCGCCGGTGGCCAGGCCGCGCTGGGCAAAGTCGTCGCGGTGCATCACCGATGACAGCACGCCGGGAGCGCCTTCCACGCCCAGGTCTTTTTGCAGGCGTTCGGCCAGCCAGGCACCGCCCGAGGCAATGCCCGCCAGGCGCGTGGTGGGGGTCAGCATGCTGCGCACGCCGCGCAGCAGTTCGCGGTACAGGGCCTCGGCGTCGAGCACAAGGCTGCCGGCTTGGCCGGCAGGAGAAGTCGTCATGGGAGGTTCCTCAAAAACTGTTCCAGGATGATGCAGGCCGAGGCGGCGTCGGCATCCTTGGCGCCGCTGGCAAAACCGGATCCGCCGCGCGACCGCTCGGCATGGGCTTCGGTGGTGCTGTAGCGCTCGTCCACCTCAAACACCTGCAGACCAAAGCGCCCGCGCAATTGGCGGCCAAATTTCAGGGCACGCTGAGTGTTCTCGTGGCTTGCACCGTCGCGGTGGTAGGGCACGCCGATGACCAGCGCGTCGGGCTGCCATTCCTTGATGCGCTGGGCCACCTGGGCAAAGCGGGCGTCGCCCTCGGCCTTGATGGTGGCCTGCGGGCTGGCCGTGCGCAGCATCCGGTTGCCCGAGGCCACCCCCGTGCGCTTGAGGCCAAAATCAAAAGCAAGAAAAGTCTGAAACTGCGCGGGAACGGCGGGCTGGACGGAAGCGGTGGGCTGAGCGGGAAGCCCGGTCATGCGTGCCCCGCCTCAGGAGAGAGCATCCAGGCCTGCAAGCCCAGCAAGCCCAGCGCACGGTCGTAGCGCTCGGGCACGGGCGTGTCGAAAATCACGGACAAGTCGGCGCCCACGGTAAGCCAGGCGTTTTCGGCCAGTTCCGACTCCAGCTGGCCCTCGCCCCATGATGAATACCCCAGCGTCACCAGCACCCGGCGGGGCCCGGCGCCCGTGGAAAGGGCTTCCAGCACGTCCTTGGAGGTGGTCATGGCCAGGCCACCAGGAATCGCCATGCTCGAGGCATAGGCGGATTCGTCGGCTTTTTCGGTGCCTGCGAGCATGGGCTCATGCAGCACAAAACCGCGTTCGGTTTGCACCGGACCACCCTGGAACACAGGTTCCTGGGTCAGATCCTCGCGGCGCAAGGACAAATCGACCTTGTCGAACAGACCTTTGAGGGTGATATCGGAGGGCTTGTTGATGATGAGACCCAGAGCACCGCGTTCGCTGTGCTCGCACAGGTACACCACACTGCGCGCGAAAGACTCATCTTCAAGACCGGGCATGGCGATCAAAAAATGATGCGTCAGGTTGATGGGCGCAGAATCGGAAGACATTGTCCAATTTTAACGGTGAACATGGAGCCCTCTTACGCCACCGGCCTTGTCTGGTTCCGGCGCGACCTGCGCGCACTGGACCATGCCGCCCTGTACCACGCACTGATCCAATGCCAGCAAGTGCATTGCGTTTTTGTCTTCGACACGGACATCCTCGCCCCCCTGCCCCAGGCCGACCGGCGTGTGGAGTTCATCCGTGAATCGCTGGTGGAGCTGGATGCGCATCTACGTGAGTTGAGTGGCCACGCGCAGGGAGGCCTCATCGTGCTGCATGCGGCAGCCGTCAATGCGGTGCCCCAGCTGGCCCAGGCGCTGGGTGCGAATGCCGTCTTCACCAACCACGACGACGAGCCCCAGGCCTTGCAACGCGACAACGCTGTGCGCACCCAGCTGGCGCGCAATGGTGTGGCAATGCACACCTACAAAGACCATACGGTGCTGGAGCGGGACGAGGTGCTCACCCAATCGGGCACGCCCTACAGCATATTCACACCGTACAAAAATGCCTGGCTGCGCAAGATTGACGATTTCTACCTGAAAAGCTACCCGGTGGAGCGCCACGCGCACCGACTGGCGCCACGGCCTACAGAACACGCACGCCCCGTGCCCACGCTGGGTGAGATCGGCTTTGAACAAAGCACGCTGGGCCAGCTGAAATTACCCACGGGAAGCCGGGGTGCGCAGCAGTTGTTTGATGACTTCCTGCAGCGCATTGAGCGTTACGAAGAAACGCGCAACTTTCCGGCCGTGAAAGGGCCGAGCTACCTCAGCGTGCACCTGCGCTTTGGCACCATCTCGCCCCGGCTGCTGGCTCGCACCGCGCACGCCTTGGCGCAGCAGGGCAACCCAGGCGCTGCCACTTGGCTGAATGAGCTGATCTGGCGCGACTTCTACTTCCAGATTCTCTACCACCACCCCCATGTGGCAGAGCGCAGCTTCAAACCCGCCTATGACGCCATCGCGTGGGAGCAGGGCGACACGGCACAAGCGCTGTTCAGGGCCTGGTGCGATGGGCAAACGGGCTACCCGCTGGTCGATGCTGCCATGGCTCAACTCAACCAGACAGGCTACATGCACAACCGCCTGCGCATGGTGGTGGCCAGCTTTCTGGTGAAAGACCTGGGCATTGATTGGCGCTGGGGCGAGCTGTATTTCGCGCAGCAGCTCAATGACTTTGACCTTGCCGCCAACAACGGTGGCTGGCAATGGGCCAGCTCGAGCGGCTGCGATGCTCAGCCCTATTTCCGCATCTTCAACCCGGTCAGCCAAAGCGAGAAGTTTGACCCGGAGGGCAAGTTCATACGCCGCTACCTGCCGCAGCTCGCTGGGCTGAGCAAAGCCGCGCTGCATGCCCCTTGGTCGTCCAAGCCGCTGGAATTGCAAGCAGCAGGTGTTACCTTGGGCCACACCTACCCCCTTCCCATCGTGCAGCACGATGAGGCACGCCTGCGGACTCTGGAGCGTTACGCGGTGGTGAAGGCGGCAGCGGCCTAGCACGCCACCTGGTGGGGCCACAGCGCACGCCCCATGGCGCGCCATTGCCCCTCGCACCCCGTACCTGCCACCCATGAAAAAAGCGCCCTGAGGGGCGCTCTTTTTTTTTGGCTATCACGACTGCACTTGGCAGCCTTGACTTCACACCTCTGCGGTAGCGGCCGCCAGGCGTGCGTAGTGCTGGATCAGGCTCAGCAGCTCCTCGTCAGAGTAGGGCTTGCCCAGGTAGTGGTTCACACCCAGTTCCATCGCATGCTCGCGGTGCTTTTCAGCGATACGCGAGGTGATCATGATGATTGGCAGATCGCGCAACGCACTGTCAGCACGTATGTTACGGGCCAGATCGAAGCCATCCATGCGTGGCATTTCGATGTCGGAGAGAACCACAGTGGGCCGCTCTTCCTGCAAACGCTCCAGCGCCTGCAAGCCATCGGCAGCCAACGACACCCGGTAACCTTCGCGCTGCAGCAAACGCTGCGTCACACGACGAACCGTGATGGAATCGTCCACTACCAGAATCAGCGGAACCTGGCTGGGGCCCGACAGCATCGAATACGTAGGGGCCTTCGGCGCATCCGGGCTGTCGGTTTCCGCCAGCATGGACACACCGGCACTGGCGGCACGCACCTGATCGCCATACACCGTAGCCAAGGCCACAGGGTTGTAGATCAAGACCACTGCGCCCGAAGCCAGCACCGACATACCTGCCAAGCCTGGCAAACGGGACAGTTGTGGACCCAGGTTCTTCACCACCACTTCCTGGTTGCCCAGCACTTCATCCACGTGCATGGCAACGCGCTGCGAAGCGCTTCGGAAAATCACCACCGGGCGGGTCTTGCCTGCAGGCTCGTTGCTACGGGCAGAAGACTGCAGCAGCGCTCCCGACCAAAAAAAGGGCACTTTCTCCAGACCGTCGTCGAAATAACCGGTGCGGTAAGCCTCTTCCAGGTCCTGGGCCGAGGTGCGGCGCACGATCTCCACCAGATTGGCGGGCACGCCCACGGCCAACTCACCGGCGCGCAACATCACCACCTGCGTCACAGCAGTGGTCAGTGGCAGCACCATACGGAAGGCCGTGCCTTGCCCGGTGTGGGTAGACGTTTCGATGCGGCCACCCAAGGCGTTGATTTCGGAGCGAACCACGTCCATGCCGATGCCCCGGCCCGACAAGCCAGTCACTTCGGTCGCGGTGCTGAAGCCCGGCATGAAGATCAGGTTGGCTGCGGCATCGTCGCTGAGTTCGTCATCTGCTTGCAGCAGACCTTGCGCAACGGCTTTTTCACGAATACGGGCAAGGTTCAGGCCTGCTCCGTCGTCGCGGAACTCCACCGACACGTCATTGCCTTCGTGCCGCAGATCCACCGTGATGGTTCCGGTGGCTGGCTTGCCAGCGCCCACCCGCACGTCAGGCTCTTCGATGCCGTGTGCGACGCAGTTACGCAGCAAGTGCTCGAAGGCAGGTGTCATGCGGTCCAGCACCCCACGGTCCATTTCAATGGAGCCTCCGGTGATGTCCAGCTTGATCTGCTTGCCGGTTTCCTTGGAAGATTGGCGGACCACAGCGTACAAGCGCTCCGCAATGCCTTCGAACTCCACCATGCGGGTACGCAGCAGATCGCGCTGCAGCTCCCGCGCCTGGCGGCCTTGGGCAATCAGATCGTCTTCCGCGCCTTCCATGGCGCGTTGCAAGTTGCGCTGCACTGTCGCCACGTCGTTCACCGACTCGGCCATCATGCGGGTCAACTCTTGCACGCGCGTGAAACGGTCAAATTCCAGGGGGTCGAAACCTGCGGCAGAGTCCTTGGCCAGCGCCATGCGCGATTGCATCTGTGACTCGGCCTGTACTTCGATGTCACGCAACTGCTGACGCAGGCGATCCAAGTTGCCGGACAGGTCATTGAGCGAGCTGCGGAACTGTCCAAGCCGTACATCCAGACGCGAACGGCTGATCATTACCTCACCCGCCTGGTTGACCAAGCGATCGAGCAACTGCGCACGCACACGCACCGACTGGTTGGCCGCAACACGCAGCGGAGCCAGTTGCGACGGAGCAGGCAAACGCACAGCTGGTACGGCTGGGGCAGCACTTGAACCGCCTTGAGACGACACAGATTCAGTCGCAGCGGCTGGTTCCACGAAACCTTGAACCGCTTCTGCCTCTACACCTGCGCTGGGGTCTTGACCGGCATGGGCACTGAGAGTCTGGAAGTTTGCTTCCAGATTGTCGAAGCTCGCAAGCAAAGGCTCCACTTGGTCGACGGTGACCGTCTCCACGTCGATCTGCTCAATGGCAGACTCGAGGCGGTGCGCCATTTCACCCAAGCGCATGGCGCCTGCCAAACGCGAGCTGCCTTTGAGGGTGTGCAAGGCACGCAAGACTTCGCTGCGGGCACCCAGATTGTCCGGACGAGCTGCCCACTGGCGCAGTGCACCACCCAGTTGGGGCAGCAATTCGGCAGCCTCTTCCTCGAAAATCGGGAACAGGTCGGGATCAATGACGTCCACCACGTCGATGTCATCGTCCACGTCAGTACCTACCAGGGATGCCGCATCGCGCTTGACCACCGATAGCGCGGGCGCAACGGCGCGAGCCACTGGGGCAGCCACCGCGGGCTCCTGCGAAACGACAGGCGTGGACAACTCTTCTGGCTGCTCTGCTTCCGCAAAAGACTCCGATGCCTCCAGTACCTCATGCTCAGGCGCAGAATCCTCCATCAAATCGTCGTAAGCAGGCGACAACGTGCTGCTGACTTCTGTCTCCAGAATCTGGCGCAACGCATCCAGCACTTCAGGGCTGGGCTCTTTCAGGAAGCCTGCGGCGAACTGGTGAAGCAAGCGGCGAATGTCATCAGCCGCTGCCATGAACACCGAAACCTGTTCCTCGTTGCCCTGCGGTGCCAACTGAACATGCTGCAGTGCGTGTTCGAGCACTCGCGCCATGTCGGACAGGGCGGTGAATCCCACCGTAGCAGAACTGCCCGCCAACGAATGGGCCAGCGCGACTGCGGTGTCAGGCAGAGGCTCATGCAACTCCAGAGCCCATTCCTGCAGACAGGTGACCAAACGACGCGACCACTCGTCCGCCTCATTCAGGTACACGTTGTACAGCGGCAAGCCAATGCGCAAGGTTTCAATGACCTTGACCGCCTCTTCGCTCACCGGCTCTTCTTCGACTGGAGATTCCGACGTCTCTGGGAGAGTCGCCTCAACTTCCAACGCGTCGGTGATGACAGACGGCGCTTCAACCGCGGGTTCAGTCAGGGCAACAGGCTCATAGACCGAGAGCGGCACCTCTTCAGGCTCGCTCTCCATCGCTGGTGCTTCTTGTGCAGACTCAACGGTAGCGCTGAAGTCCAAAGCGGGCACCTCATCCAACGCTGGCAGCTCTTCGAACACAGCATGCTCTTCAGGCTGTGGTGTCTCTTCCACCACCGCAGCAGCAGGCACGTCTGCATCCAGGAACGAAAGGTCCGGCAAACTCAGGTCGACGGGGCTGTCCGCTCCCGGTTCCGCAGCCGCGTCCAGCACAGGCAGGGTTTCTGCAGGGGCTACCGATGGCTCAGACTCAGTGAGAGCCGAGGTGAACTCCGCAAAATCGATCTCTTCTGTAACGGCGCCGCCCATGGACTCAGGGGACGAGGCGTCCGCCACAACACCAGATTCAGCCTCCCCTTCGGGAATTTCCGTGGATTGGAAGTCCTCGTGCAGCACCACCTCCTCGGAGATGTCGATTGCTTCGGTCAGTTCGATCGGAGCCTGAGCGGCTGAATCCACATGCGCTTCCGCTGTGGGCTCTGTAGCTTCTGCTTCTGGAGCTTGCTGACCGCCAGGCACCACCAACGGAACCACTGCCCCTTGCAAGCGCAAAGCATCGGCAGATTCACGGAATGCCTGGGATTGCCATCCGCTGGCTTGGCCTGCGGCAATGTCACTGGCCCAGCGATCAAATGCTTGCAGCGCATCGGACGAGAGCTGCAACAGCGGCGGCTGCATGGGCTTTTGCTCTGCCAGCCAGGCATTGAGCAGTTGCTCCATGGCCCAAGCGGCTTCGCCAAAGTCGTTCAGCCCTACCATACGCGAACTGCCCTTGAGCGTGTGGAACGCGCGACGCAAGGTAGTCTGTTCGCTGAGGTTGCCAGGCTCCTCAGTCAAGGCGGCGATGGCTGTGGTGCCGTTGACCACCACCTCCCGCGCCTCTTCCAGGAACACTTCCAGCAACTCATCTTCGACAGCAAGTTGCTCTTTGACAGCGAACTCGATGGGCGCAGGTGCAGGTGATGCCGCGGGCGACGCTGCCTCAGCGAAATCAAAAGAGATCTCGGGAGCCAACTGATCTTCTTGGATCGGCTGCGTATCGGCGCTGTCCGAGGACATGCCAGGGAATGGCGAGAAATCTGTCGGCACGCCGTCAGGCTCTTCCACCTGGAAGCGTGGCACGATCTCAGGCAACGGTTGTGCTGCTCGCTCTTCCAGCTTGGCTGGAGCTTCTTCCTGGGCGTCGGAGGCCCGCGAGCGCCCCTTGGCAGTGAGAATGCGCAGCTCACCTGCATCTTCGTCATAAACGAAGAGCTTGCGCGCCATGGCACGCTGGTAGTTGAGCATGTCAATCAAGAAGCCCAATGCGCCCAGATTGCTGCCCAGCTTTTCGAATGCGCCGGGCTTGTCTGCGTCAGAAATCTCATTGATGAGCAGACGCTCCACGGTGTCGCGCATGCGCAGCACCGCCAGAGATGCCTGATCCAATCCCAGCACAGACAGTACGCCCCGCATTTGCGCCAAGAAGCCGGGTACAGCCACCAGCAGCGAGGTTTCTTGCGGACTGCGGAAAAACTGATCCATCGCCTTTTCGGCCTCAGCGAGGGTGGCGCGCAACTCATCCACCACGCTGCCCATCGTCTGGTTGTCGCTGACACGGCGGTACAGCTCTTCCATCCAGGCTTCCAGAGGCTCAGGCTCTGCACCCGATCCCACCGCATCCAACCGCTCGGCCAAACGGGCAGCCCGCTGGATCATCTGGTCATCTGCGGCATCCAGCTCTTCAAAGGCTGCTTGCAGATACAGCACCGATGTCGCCACTTCCATGGCCAAAGCGGCCGATGGCGGCTCGCCCGTGCGGGTGATGGCGTCGAGGGTTTTGGTCAGTGCGACCGCCAAGCTCTCGCTGCCCGGATTGAGCTTGCGCAGCGAATCGCAAACCAGGCTGAATTGATCTGCAGCCGGTTTGATCTTGTTGCGATCTCCGCCCGCCAAGGCAGACCACGTCTCCGTAGCGGCTGCAATGCGCTTGCGAGCTTGCGCCAACAGTGCAGGGTCGAAACGACCAAAACGCACTGTTTCGTAATCCACAGGCTTGAAACGGTCCAGCGCAAATGCGTCCCGCACAGCCTGCAGGGCAGGTGTACGTGCACCATCAACGTTCTGGGCCTGGGAGCAGAAGAACAAGAGATCTTGAACCAGCCGATCTGCCACCGTTTTGTCACCCTTGGCAAGGGTGGCGTACTGCATCAGCACACGCGAGGCAACGCGTTTGACGTAGACATCTGGTGGCAGCAGACCTTCCATACAAGCTTCAAAGAAGCCTGCACAAATCTTCCAGAAAGCACGTACCTGGCGGTCCTGCTGGGCTGCCACGAACCCCAGGCAGGTGTCACGCATACTGCGCGCCGCCTTGCGATCACCGGTCTTCACAATCTTGAGCACAGCAGCATCAAGACGAGCTCGGGCATCTGCGCCATACAGCAGAGGCGATGCGATCACCTCCAGATCAGGCTCCTTGAAACGCCGCTCTACAGGCCACAGGTCTGCAGGGTGAACTCGATCCGCACCCGCAAGCGTCTGGACATCGCGGTACTGGGGAAACAAGGCCACAGGCGAGACCGGCTTGCCTGCCAGCACGCCTTCCAGATATTCGATCAGAGCAAAGCTGGCACGTTCAATGATGGCGGCTGAGTCGTCCTGGCACAGTTCGGGACGCTGCACAAATTTCTGTACCGCAGACTCCATGGCCCGAAGCACGAGAGCTGGAGGGGCCATACCCACCATTTCCAGCGCACCGCTGGCCTGGTGCAACTGTTGCCTTGCTATGCGCAACGATCCGGCATCCAGAGATGCCAGATCGGATTCCTGAGCCTGTTCAGCCTCGCGCAAAAAACGGCGCATCGATTTGACTGCGCCACCCAGCGATTTGCGTAACTCGTCAAGCACCCAGGCCAGAGGACCCAGATCCTGGTCTCCAGGGGTCCAGTCTGCGGCCGGTGCATTGTTGACATCAATAGATGACATGGATTCGTCCCCGGCTGCAAAGAGCCAGCTGGTTGATGACTAGCGTCAGGCGATCTTGAAACGCGCCACCGATTGACGCAGTTCCTCGGCCATTTGCGACAGTTCACGAACCTGTTGCGCTGTGGTGCGGGTACCCTCACCTGTTTGCTCAGTCACCGCGAAAATGTGCTGGATGTTGTCGGCCACTTCGTTGGCCAACACAGCTTCACGCGATGTCGAAGACGAAATCTGCTCAATCAGTTCAGCAAGGCGGCGCGACACGCGGTCAATTTCAGTCAGGGCAGTACCGGCACTGTCAGACAGGCGAGCCCCTTCCACCACACCCTGCGTAGAACGCTCCATAGCGGCCACAGCATCCTGGGTATCTGTCTGAATGGCTTTCACCAGTGCCGAGATCTGACGCGTAGCATCGGCAGAACGTTCAGCCAGTCGCTGCACTTCTTCGGCCACCACAGAGAAGCCGCGACCGGCTTCACCAGCAGACGCGGCCTGAATGGCAGCATTCAGAGCCAGCACGTTCGTCTGTTCGGTAATGTCGGAAATCAGCTCCGTGATTTCACCAATCTCCTGCGACGATTCACCCAGACGCTTGATACGCTTGGAGGTGTCCTGAATCTGGTCACGGATGGAATTCATACCGCCGATGGCGTTCTGCACGGCCTGCAGACCGGAGTCAGCAGCTTGCAGCGATTGGCGCGCCACCGTGGCCGACTCCTGGGCTTGAGTGGACACCTCGTTAATTCGGGTCGCCATGTCCAGAACGGAGCGGCCAGTTTCACGAATCTCGCGCAGCTGCTCAGTAGAAGCCGCCAGCAGTTCAGTGGATGTGCTGTCCACCTGAGCAGTCGTTTGGGCCACGCGGGTCGCTGTGTTTTGCACGCTACCCACCAGTTGGCGCAACTCTTCCACCGTGTAGTTCACCGAGTCAGCGATGGCGCCGGTAATGTCTTCGGTCACCGTCGCTTCTTGCGTCAAATCACCTTCAGCAACCGATTGCAGTTCGTTCATCAAACGCAAAATGGCGGCCTGGTTGGCGTCATTGACGCGCTTGGCTTCTTGCTCTTGACGCTTGGCGTCTTTTTGCTGCGCTTCAGCAGTCTTTTGGCGGTTACGGCTGTCCAGCAGCTGAACACGCGACAGGAAGAAACCGCAAATCAACAGGAAGGCACTGGCCAGAACCAGAGCAGCCAACTGACCGGCACCCACACCCGTTTGGGCGGACAGTTTGGTCTGGAGGGTCTCCAGCTGGCGACGCAGTGGTTCGCTGTCGGCAATGATCGCGGACTGCGCTTCACGGGCAGACACCAGACCCTGCAGATTGCCCAGAATGGCACTGGCTTGGGTACGTGTCTGCTCATACAACTTCACAAGGCCTTCAAGCTGCTCGCGTGTTTGAGCGTCCTTGGTCGCAGCCAGACGCAACTCAGGGCTGCCGTCCAACATGCCTTGTGCGATTTCCTTGAACGAATTCAAGTCCTTGCCCAGCAAGAACACCGCTTCGGGGCTCACGCCTTCCATGGTCTGGAATTCGTTGGCCGATTTACCGATACGCTGGGTCAACATCACCAGCTGGCCTGCGGCAGAGATCTCGGAGGCGGGGGCATTTTGCTGCAGCTTCAGGGACGAAACCGTTTCAGCAATTTCCAGCAAGTCAGAAGACTGGCGGTTGATGGTACGTAGAGCGTCACCCACCTGGGTCAGAATCTTCTGCTGCGCCATCACCACGCTTGCATTGCGCTCAGCGCGCTCCATCATCGGCGTGACCGAGTCCAGCTCAGGCTTGTAAGGCTCGCCCAGGGCAGGCACGCCCAGCTCTGCATCTCCGCTACTCAGGGCGCGGATGTTGCGCGCCAACACGCCCGAGCTTTCCACCACGTCCGGGAACGCCTGTGGGCTACCCACCAGCGCTTGCGACACCGATTTCGCCAAACGCTGCGACTGCATCAACGATTGGCCCGTAGCAGCCAGTTGCTGAGCAGACTGGTCTGCCTGACGCAGCACCCACGCGGCAATCACACCCAAAGCCACCACCCCCACAGCCAGCAAGGCCAGCAGGCGGCGCTGGTGCGCAGCAGCTGTGGCACTGCCCAGCAAGGGCAAAGTGATCAGTTCATTGTCCACACCCACGGTGTCGTCCGAACCCGGTGCATAGGAATCAACATCACCCTGCACACTGTTCATGGGCTCGACTTGGTAGGGGTCGCGCGATGTGCCTGCATCTGGAGACTCGGCAGACAGCAAATCGCTGTTGCCCTCGGCACCTGCCTCAGCTTCTGCTGGAGCGGGTTTCCGATTGAACAGTTTTCCAAATTGATTAGCGAAAGACATGGTGCAGCCTTACAGAAAAACTCAAGCACTGATGCTCAGAAATGCGGGATGTTGGGACAAGATCTGCAAGTTCAGTTCTTGCCAGCGGACGCCTGCTGCGTCGATATAGACGGTGCCGTAAAACGCGGGGGCTTCTTCTGCAGGATTTTCAGACGCGACAAACGCCTCCGTCCCCCGCAATCCCGCCAAACGGTCCACCAGCAAAGCGGCGTTCACGTCCAACGCCGTGTTGAAAGCCAACAAGCTCGACTCGGCGAGCATTTGCTCCGTGCGTTGCACCGGCGAGCCCAAAAGCCCAGCCAGGTCCACCACCCCTACCAAACCACCGCGCAAATTGGCAACACCCAGGAACCATGCCTGGGTGTATGGCACGGGTTGCACGGCAACCCATGGAAAAATTTCGCCCGACTGCGCCAATGGCAACAGATAAGACTGGCCCGCAGCTTCTACCGCGAGCCATGACGAAACGGACAAGCCCTCAACCCTTGCCGCCTGCAATCGGCCAGCAAGACGTACTTGGAGCTCTCTGAGAGCTTCACGATTGGCCATGAACGCGCAGCAGCCTCAGTTGAGGGCGTCGATCTTGGACTGCAACTCAGCTGGATCGACCGGCTTGGTGATGTAGCCGCGCGCACCTTGGCGCATGCCCCAGACACGATCAGTCTCCTGATTTTTGCTGGTGCACATGATGATGGGCACGTCGGCATACAGGGGGTCGCGGCTGATGGCACGGGTCAGCTGGAAGCCGTTTTGGCCAGGCATCACAACGTCCATCAAAATCAGATCTGGCTTTTCTTCAGCCAAGCGACGAAACGCTTCTTCAGCGTTCTCAGCCGTGCGCACTTGCATGCCTTTTTTCTGAAGCAGGTCTGTCAAGAACATCAACTCAGTCTTCGAGTCGTCGACGACCAGTACTTTCTGGATGGGCATTACATCGCTCCTAGTTGGGAATTGCCAAACTGCTGCACAGCCTGCAGCAGCTGGTCTTTGGTAAAGGGTTTGGTGAGGTATTCCTGGCAGCCGACCATGCGACCACGCGCCTTGTCAAAGACACCGTCTTTGGACGAAAGCATTACCACCGGCGTATCTGCAAAACGTGCATTGCGCTTGATGATGGCGCAGGTCTGGTAGCCATCCAGCTTGGGCATCAGGATGTCACAGAAGATCAGCTGAGGCTGATAATCGTTCACCTTTGCCAGTGCATCGAAGCCGTCGTCAGCCAACAAGACTTCGTGCCCCCCCTGCTTCAGAAAAATCTCGGCGCTTCGGCGGATGGTGTTGCTGTCATCCACGACGAGCACCTTGAAAGATGCGCCTGTTGTAGTCAATTTATTATCGCTCCCGATGGAAAGTGTAAATGTCGCAGCAGGAGCCGCGCGTCAAATCTGCACCATCTCAAAATCTTCTTTGCGGGCTCCGCATTCCGGGCATGTCCAGTTCATAGGAACCTGGTCCCATGGCGTGTTGGGCGCGATGCCGTGTTCAGGCGAACCTGAGGCTTCGTCGTAGATCCAACCGCATATCAAACACATCCACGTCTTAGAGTCGGTCACAGCTTAATAGGCCTTCACATAGAATGCAACGATTGTATCTAGTCATCTCTGCGGGCTGCTGCTTCTATGCCACCATTGGCGCAGGAACTGGATCATGACCATGCACACCCCCCTCCCTCCCGATACCGATGAACTGGACAGTGATCCATCGGATGAATCCAGCCCCGCCTGCATTCTGGTTTTCAACGCCAGCGACCCCAGCGGCGCTGGCGGGCTGACGGGCGACATCGCCACCATTGCCTCCGTGGGCGGCCACGCCATCGCTGTGGTGACGGGCGCCTACGCGCGAGACACAGCGCAGATCTTCGATCACTTCTGCCTGGACGACGAAGCCGTGGCAGAGCAGGCCCGCGCTGTTCTGGAAGACCTGCCGGTGCAAGCCATCAAGGTGGGCTTTGTGGGCAGCACCGAGAACATCAGCACCATTGCCGAGATCGCTACCGACTACGACGATGTGCCCGTCATTGCCTACATGCCCAACCTTTCCTGGTGGCGTGAAGAGCTGATTGACGAGTACCTGGACGCCTTCCGCGAGCTGCTGCTGCCACAGACTTCGGTGTTGGTAGGAAACCACAGCACGCTGTGGCGCTGGCTGCTTCCCGACTGGAGCAGCGACCGCAGCCCCACCCCCCGCGACATTGCCCGCGCGGCTTCCGAGATGGGCGTGCCCTACACCCTGGTCACCGGCATTCCGCTGCCCGAGCAGTTTGTTGACAACGTGCTGGCCTCGCCCCAGACCATCCTGGGCAGCAACAAGTTTGAACTGTTCGATGCCACCTTCTCCGGCGCGGGCGACACCCTGTCGGCCGCGCTCACGGCCCTGGTGGGCAGCGGCAACGACCTGGGTGAGGCCACCAGCGAAGCCCTCAACTACCTCGACCGCTGCCTGGACGCCGGCTTTCGCCCTGGCATGGGCCACATCATTCCCGATCGCATGTTCTGGGCCCAGCCCGAGGACGACGAGTCCGAAGACAGCGAAGCAGATTCCCTTGACGACACACAGGCCATCGAAGGCTTTGTAATGCCACCCCATGACACCAAGCACTGATCTCAATATTCCCCTGTTTGAACGCGCCAAGGCGCTGATCCCTGGCGGCGTGAACTCTCCCGTGCGGGCCTTCAAGGCCGTGGGCGGCACGCCCCGCTTCGTCAAGCGCGCGCAAGGCGCTTACTTCTGGGATGCCAACGACCAGCGTTTCATTGACTACATCGGCTCCTGGGGCCCGATGATCCTGGGCCACGGCCACCCCGCCGTGCTCGAAGCCGTGCAAAAGGCCGCACTGGAAGGCTTCAGCTTCGGCGCGCCCACCGAGCGCGAAGTGGAGCTGGCCGAAGAAATCCTGAGCCTGGTGCCATCGATGGAGATGATCCGCCTCGTCAGCTCGGGCACCGAAGCGGGCATGAGCGCCATCCGCCTGGCACGCGGCGCCACCGGCCGCAGCAAGTTCATCAAGTTCGAGGGCTGCTACCACGGCCATGCCGATTCGCTGCTGGTCAAGGCCGGCTCGGGCCTGGCCACCTTTGGCAATGCCACCAGCGCTGGCGTGCCACCTGAAGTGGTGCAGCACACCCTGGTGCTCGAGTACAACAACGTTGCGCAACTGGAAGAAGCCTTTGCACTGCACGGCAAGGAGCTGGCCTGCGTGATGATTGAACCCATCGCGGGCAACATGAACTTTGTGCGCGCCAGCGTGCCCTTCATGAAGCGCTGCCGTGAGCTGTGCACCGAATACGGCGCGCTGCTGGTGCTCGACGAAGTGATGACCGGCTTCCGCGTGGCCCTCGGCAGCGCGCAAAGCGTGTACGCCAAGAGCATCCCCGGCTTCAAGCCTGACATCACCGTGCTGGGCAAGGTGATTGGCGGCGGCATGCCGCTCGCAGCCTTTGGCGGCCCACGCGCCATCATGGAGCACCTGGCCCCGCTAGGCGGCGTGTATCAGGCCGGCACCCTGTCGGGCAACCCAGTGGCCACGGCCTGCGGCTTGACCACGCTGCGCGAGATCAAGAAGCCCGGCTTCTTCGATGGGCTGTCGGCCTCCACACGCTCGCTGGTCGATGGGCTGGCCCAGGCCGCCAAGGAAGAAGGCGTGCCCTTCAGCGCCGACTGCGAAGGCGGCATGTTCGGCTTCTTCCTGCTGCCCGAGCTGCCCCAGAACTACCCCGCCGTGCTCAAAACCGACAGTGCCCGCTTCAACCAGCTGTTCCACGGCCTGCTTGATCGCGGCGTGTACATCGCCCCGGCGCTGTACGAAGCAGGCTTTGTGAGCGGCGCCCACACGGCCGACGACATCGCCGCCACGGTGGCTGCTGCACGCGAAGTGTTCAAGAAACTATCAAAATAATAGCTAGTGGCGCTTTCTAGATAAGCGCTAGAGGCTCTTTTTCTTTGAATCTGTAGCAGAGGCGACACCGCCTCTGCACGCTTCACACCACCGTCATCTGGCAAAGGCAGTCTTGGGTGTTTTACCCACTGCCTGAGCCATGACCGACAAACTCCTCTCCTCCCCCCACCCCATCCGCGACGCAGCCGAGGCCAACCCCAGCCGCCGCCGCTTTGTGCGCCACATGGGCCTGGCCGCCGCCGCCCTGGGCACGCTGCCCCTGGCAGCCTGCGGCGGTGGTGACGACGCCCCTGCCGTGCAGTTCGCCCACGGCATCGCTAGTGGCGACCCGCTGGCAGACCGCGTGATGCTGTGGACCCGCGTCACGCCTCCGGTGGGTCACACGGGTGATATTCCGGTGGAATGGGAAGTGGCTACCGACAGCGCCTTCACCACCCTGGTGGCCCAGGGCCAAACCACCGCGCTGGCCAGCAAGGACTTCACCGTCAAGGTCGATGCCACCGGGCTGAAGGCTGCCACCGCCTACCACTACCGCTTCCGCGCCTACGCAGCCACGTCCCCCACGGGCCGCACCCGCACCCTGCCCACGGGCAGCGTCGCGCAGGTCAGGCTGGCGGTGTTTTCGTGCGCCAACTACCCCGCCGGGTACTTCAACGTGTACGCGCATGCCGCCAAGCGCGGCGACCTGGACGCCACCGTGCACCTGGGCGACTACATCTACGAATACGGCCAGGGCGGCTACGCATCGGCCAACGCCGGGGCACTGGGCCGCCTGTCCACGCCCGCCAAGGAAATCCTCAGCCTGTCCGACTACCGCCAGCGCCACGCACAGTACAAGAGCGACGCCGACCTGCAGGCCCTGCACGCCGCCGCCCCCATGATCGCCGTGTGGGACGACCACGAAATCGCCAACGACACCTGGCGCGACGGTGCAGACAACCACCAAGCCGCCACCGAAGGCAGCTTCAACACCCGCAAGGCAGCGGCCCTGCAGGCGTACCACGAGTGGATGCCCACCCGCAACGCGCAGCCTGATCTGATCTACCGCAGCTTCGCGTTCGGCAACCTCGTGGCCTTGCACATGCTCGACACCCGCGTAGTCGCGCGCGACGAGCAGCTGGACTACACCAAGTTCTTCACTGCCACCGGCTTTGATGCAGCCAGCTTCACCGCAGCTGTGGGCAATACCAGCCGCCAGTTGCTGGGCAACACGCAAACGCAATGGCTGCAGCAGCAAATGGCCGCATCCAGCGCCACCTGGCAAGTGCTGGGCCAGCAGGTGCTGATGGGGCGCATGAACATTCCCGCACCGATCCTGATGGAAACCATCCAGCCCGGATCGGGGGTGTCAGTGAGCCAATACGCTGCCCTGGTGGCCCGTGCACGCACCAACCCGGCCAGCCTCACGCCTGCCGAGCAGGCCATCCTGGCGCAGCCCTCCATCCCCTACAACCTGGACGCCTGGGACGGCTACCAGACCGCACGCGAAACCGTACTGGCCACCTCGCGCAGCCTGGGCAAGAACCTGGTGGTGCTGTCGGGCGACACCCACAACGCCTGGGCCAACGAACTGCAAGACCGCAACGGTAACGCCGTGGGTGTGGAGTTCGCCACCTCGTCTGTCACCTCGCCCGGCTTTGAGGAATATCTGCCCAACGAAAACCCCGCCACCCTGGCGGGCGCGCTGCAGCAGTTGATTGCGCCATTGAAGTACTGCGACACCTCACGCCGTGGCTACATGGTGCTCACCGCCACGGCCAGCGAATGCCGCGCCGACTGGGTGTACGTCAACACCATCACCAGCCGCAACTACACCGCCAGCACCGACAAATCGCTCAAGGTGGTGGCTGGCGCCGCAGGCGTGGGGCGCATCGTCGCGGCCTGAGGCAGCGCCGCGACAGGCCGCATAAGCCTGCGTGAGCGAGGCCGCGAGGCTACAGCAGCCCACGCACCTCGCGCGCGGCTTCCTGCAGCAGCGGCAGCATGTCGCGCTGCAGGGTTTGCGCCTGCATCTGCTGGGGCGATGCAACCACGTTGAGCGCCGCCACCGTGTGCCCCTGCAAGTTGCGCAAAGGCACAGCCAGGGCGTGCACGCCCAGCTCGTGCTCTTCCACCGCCAGACAAAAATCATCGCGCCGCACCTGGGCCACCACCTTGCGCAAGGCGCTGCGCTGCGTGACGGTGTGGGGCGTGAGCCGTTGCAGCATGCAGCCCTGCAGCCACTGCGTGAACTCGGCCGTGGGCAACGCTGCCAACAGCACCCGCCCGGTAGATGTGGGGTGCGCTGGCAACCGCGCCCCCAGGTGCAGGCCATAGGCCATGGTGCGCGACGGCGCGCCATACACCCCGCTGCGCGCCACGATCACCACCTCATCCCCATCCAGCACCACGGCAGAGAACGACTGCTGCGTCTGCGCCGCCAGCCGGTTCAGCGTGGGCTGCAGCACCCGCGGCAACCGGGCCGACGCGAGGTAGCTGCCCGAAAACCGCAACACCTTGGGCGCCAGCCAGAAGTAACTGCCATCCGTCTCCAGGTAGCCCAGGTGCGCCAGCGTGAGCAAATGCCTGCGCGCCGCTGCCCGCGTCAGCCCCGTGCGCTGCGCGGCCAGCGTGGCATTGAGCCGCTGGCGCTCGGTGTCAAAGCTCTCCAGCACCGCCATGCCTTTGGCCATGCCTTCAATCAGATCCGCTTTGGCAATCGGAAAAGTGGCCATGGAGGGAATTCCTTTGCATGGTGCAGCACCCCACATGGCGCTGCATTCGTGAATCAGCCAGCCTGACGCACATCAAGTTCTGCGCGATGATCGCACAGATAGCTTGAAGATCGCACGCTATCGCACGGTGCGTCTCGCTGCTGGCGAGCCTCGCACCTACGCTCCACCTCACTGTTTATTGACGCCCATCAACGTTCCATCACGAGGTAGAGACACATGCGAACCCAAGTTGCCATCGTTGGTGCGGGCCCCGCGGGCCTGCTGCTCGGCGCACTGCTGCACAAGTCTGGTATTGATGCCGTCATCATCGAGCAGCGCAGCTCCAGCTACGTGCTGGGCCGCATCCGCGCAGGCGTGCTGGAGCAAATCACCATGGACCTGCTGGACCAGGCGGGCGTGAGCGCCCGCGCCCATGCCGAAGGCCTGCCGCACGACGGCTTTGAGCTGTTGTTCAAGGGCCAGCGCCACCGCATCGACATGCACCAGTTAACGGGCGGCAGCCGCGTCATGGTCTACGGCCAGACCGAGGTGACGCAAGACCTGATGGACGCCCGCGCCGCTGCAGGCCTCACCACCGTGTACGAAGCCGCCAACGTGCAAGTGCACGACTTTGACGGTGCCACGCCGCGCGTGACGTACGAGAAAGACGGCCAGACGCACACCCTCACCTGCGACTTCATCGCAGGCTGCGACGGTTACCACGGCGTGAGCCGCGCCAGCGTGCCTGAGAGCGCCATTCGCACCTACGAGCGCGTGTACCCCTTTGGCTGGCTGGGCCTGCTGGCCGATGTGAAGCCCGTTGCGCACGAGCTGATCTACGCCCACACTGACCGGGGCTTTGCGCTGTGCAGCATGCGCAGCAACACCCGCAGCCGCTACTACCTGCAAGTGCCGCTGACCGACAAGGTAGAGAACTGGAGCGACGACGCCTTCTGGGCCGAGATGCGCAACCGCCTGGACCCCGAAGCCCGCGAGAACCTGACCACCGGCCCCTCGCTCGAAAAGAGCATCGCCCCCCTGCGCAGCTTTGTGGCCGAGCCCATGCGCTTTGGCAGCCTGTTCCTGGCGGGTGATGCGGCCCACATCGTGCCCCCCACCGGTGCCAAAGGCCTGAACCTGGCTGCGAGCGACGTGGGCTACCTGTGGAATGCGCTGGCCGACTTCTACAACGACAAATCCCGCGCAGGCATCGACACCTACTCTGACCGCTGCCTGCGCCGCGTATGGCGCGCTGAGCGCTTCTCGTGGTGGTTCACCTCGCTGATGCACCACTTCCCAGAAACCGGCGCGTTTGGCCAGAAGATGCAGGAAGCGGAGCTGGATTACCTGGTGAATTCGGAGGCTGCTTCGCGCTCGCTGGCGGAGAACTATGTGGGGTTGCCGATGAATTTTGGGGCTTGATTCACCGTCACTTCGCTACTAAAAACATAGCTTCCTGCGCTTTATTTATAAGCGCTGGAGGCTTTTTTATTGCAAGACCTGCTTTATCAAAGAAGTACGTGGTGAACCCAACAGGATTCCGCCGTAGCACCACAACAGGCGTTGGAGACGGGAGACTGATTCCGAAATGGGCTCTGAGCGTGCATTTAGAAGCACACCCTGAAGCTTTCACTGTCTGGCTGCGCACGGCACACTGGGACGCAAAAGTACAGGCTTGCCTGTGGCATCAATGCCATGTACAGCAGAGACATTCTTTGCCAGATCGATTCCGATGGTGACAATGTCAGTCATGGACTGCCCCTTCCAACAAACGAGTGAGTTGATGAGAGATCGAACTTCCCATCGTGGCACCTGGATGCCGTATTCCGCAACTGTGCTGCTCACTCGGGACCGGGAAGTCCCTTTCTGTCGTTAGGCTTCCGAAGGACACACCATGGCTCGCATACGTGGAAATGCAACCACCAAGACGTTCGTCTACATGTGGACAGGCGCGAGCCACATGCTTGAACTCGCGAAGGCCTCAAGAGAAGGGCAGCTCTACACGTGCGTATCTTCGCTGGTGCTCTCAGCCTTCATGCTTGAAGCCTACCTGAACCATTTAGGCCGACTCAAAAATCCGGACTGGGATGCTATCGAACGCAAGTACCCAAAGAAAAAAAGTTCCAGATGTTCGCGAACGAGGCGGGCCTGAACATTACCTTGAGTGATCGCCCATATCGATCGCTTGAGACCCTCTTCGATTACCGTGACTCCATGGCACATGGCAGGACAGTGACAGAACATATTGACACTGAGATCCAGATCGAGTCCTCTATCTCCGCGGCTATTCCCGGTGCGAAATGGCAGCAATTCGCTACGGTAGAGAGAGCCGAGGAACTACTAACAGATGCGGTTTCTATCATCAAAGAGTTGCACGCAGCGAGCGGCTATCGCGACGACCCATTTGTGTCAGGTGGGGGTGGCGTTTATGCAATCTCGCATACTGAAGCCTAACCCCGCGCGCTAAACCAGACCAGATAAGGCGAGCACCCGCTTTTATCTGTAGTCGTAAACAGAACTTTGTGCTCCACAAAACAGGGGACGTTCACTACTGAGGCGAAGCAGCCTTCCCACCCTCCGCAATCGGCAAACCCAGCACCCAAAGCGCCATCGCCTGCGCCTGCACTTCAGTAACCTGAGGATGCCGAGGCATCACAGTACGCCCCCATTCACCCACGCTGCCCTCGCGGATCTTGCGGGCCAGGTAGACGGCGGCGTCGGGGCGGTCTTGGTAGCGGGCTGCGATCTGGCGAAAGGACGGGCCGACGTAGCGGCGGTCCATGCCGTGGCAGCGCAAACAATCGCTGGCTTCCACCAAGGCTTGCCCGGCCAGTGAGGTAGTTTTGGGGGCTACTGCGGCCCCTGAAGCCCCGGCTGCAGGAGCTGTGGGGGCTGCAGGGTTTGCAGAGGCCGGTGGCTGCGGAGTTACGGCCCCCGGTGCTTCGGTCTGCGGGGGCTTGGCCGTGAGCACCATGCGCACGCCCAGGTTGAGCATGCCCAGGGTGATCAACAGCCCGAAGGCGATCAGCGCCCACCCCAGCCAGCGGGGCCGGGGGGGTGGGGTGTCATCGTCTGGCTGCATGGACTGCGCCTTGAGCGATGTGGGGCAGATGGCCGATCAATGACGGAATCAATGGCGGAAGTGGCGCACGCCGCTGAACACCATGGCCACGCCACGTTCGTTGGCGGCGTCAATCACTTCCTGGTCGCGCATGGAGCCGCCGGGCTGGATGACGCAGGTGGCGCCTGCATCCACCACCACGTCCAGGCCGTCGCGGAAGGGGAAGAAGGCGTCGCTGGCCACCACGGTGCCTTGCAGCGACAGGTTGGCGTGGCTGGCCTTGATGCTGGCGATGCGTGCGGAGTCGAGGCGGCTCATCTGGCCGGCGCCCACGCCCATGGTCATGCCGCCCTTGCAGAAGACGATGGCGTTGCTCTTGACGTACTTGGCCACCTTCCAGGCAAACAGCAGGTCTTCCATTTCTTCCAGTGTGGGCTGCTTCTTGGTCACGACCTTGAGGTCGATGAGCGACAGCTCATGGTTGTCAGCCGTCTGCAGCAGCAGGCCCGAGCCGATGCGCTTGGCGTCCATGGCATTGCGGCCACGCTCCCAGTCCGTCTTGCCGCCATGTGTTGGCAGCGCGATCTTGAGCAGGCGCACATTGGCCTTGCTCTTGAAGATTTCCAGTGCTTCGGGCGTGAACTCGGGGGCCATCAGCACTTCCACAAACTGCTTGCTCACCTGCACTGCAGCTGCGCCGTCCACCACGCGGTTGAAGGCGATGATGCCGCCGAAGGCGCTGGTGGGGTCGGTCTGGAAAGCCTTGCTGTAGGCGCTCAGGGCATCGAGCCCCACGGCCACGCCGCAGGGGTTGGCGTGCTTGACGATCACGCAGGCGGCGGCGTCAAAGCTCTTGACGCATTCCCACGCGGCATCGGCGTCGGCGATGTTGTTGTAGCTGAGTTCCTTGCCCTGCAGTTGCACGCCGGTGACCAGCGAACCGGGCGCGGGGTGCAGGTCGCGGTACAGCGCGGCTTGCTGGTGGCTGTTTTCGCCGTAGCGCAGGTCTTGCACCTTGGTGAAGATGCCGTTGCTCTGACCAGGGAACTGGGTGCGCGTGGGCACGTAGGTTTCCGACAGCTTGTCTTCTTCGAACGTGACGGACGAGAGGTAATCGCTGATGGCGCCGTCGTACTGGGCAATGCGGTTGAACGCAGCCACCGACAGGGCAAAGCGCAGCTTGTCGCTCAGCTTTCCATTCGCCTTCAGCTCTGCCAGCACGGCGTCGTACTGGTCGGCAGCGGTGATCACGCCCACGTCTTTCCAGTTTTTGGCAGCGCTGCGCACCATGGCGGGGCCGCCAATGTCGATGTTCTCGATGGCGTCGGCCAGAGTGCAACCGGCTTTGGCCACAGTGGCTTCAAAGGGATACAGGTTGACCACCAGCAGGTCGATGGTGTCGATGCCATGTTCCTTAAGGGCCGCCATGTGGGCAGGCAGCTCGCGGCGGGCCAGCAGGCCACCATGCACCTTGGGGTGCAGGGTCTTCACGCGGCCGTCCAGCATTTCAGGAAACTGGGTGACCTCAGCCACCTCGGTCACGGGCAGGCCTTCCTTGGCCAGCAGTTGCGCAGTGCCACCGGTGGACAGCAGCTTGATGCCCAGGGCGTGCAGGGCTTTGGCAAAGTCAACAATGCCGGTCTTGTCGGATACGGAAAGAAGTGCGTTCATGGCCATGGTGGAGGTAAAGTTTGAAGTGAAATTGGGCTCTAGCGCACGTCTACCAAGCGCTAGCAGCTATGTTTTATGTAGCAAACACCTGTCGCAGCATCAGAGCAGCTTGTGCTCGACCAGCTTCTTGCGCAGGGTGTTGCGGTTCAGGCCCAGCCATTCGGCCGCGCGGGACTGGTTGTTGTCAGCGTGGCTCATCACCACTTCCAGCAGCGGCTTTTCGACCACGCGCACCAGCATGTCGTACATGCCGTCGGGCGTTTCACCGCCCAGGTCGCGGAAGTAACCTTGCAGGCTTTCGCGGACGCACTCTTCTATGTGTTGTTTGCTCATGCAGGCAATCCCTCTTGTTCTTCTGTATCTGCAAGCGCGGCAGTAGCGGCGGGCATGCGGTCCATCTGGGTGCCCAGGGCATCCAGAAAATCGGCCACCGCCTGCCACTGCGCAGCGCTGTCTTCTATCGTGTTGATGTGCTGCCTGAAGGCTTCGCCGCCCGGCAAGGCGCGCAGGTACCACGCAATGTGCTTGCGGGCGCTGCGCACGCCGGTCAGCTCGCCGTACAGGCTGTAGTGGTCTTGCAAATGATCGAGCAGCAGGCGGCGCACCTCGGCCACCAGGGGGGGGGCAAGGTGCTCGCCGGTGTCCAGAAAGTGGCCAATCTCGCGGAAGATCCACGGCCGCCCCTGGGCCGCACGGCCGATCATGATGGCGTCTGCGCCGGTGTAGGCCAGCACATCGCGCGCCTTCTCGGGCGAGGTGATGTCGCCGTTGGCCACCACGGGCACCTTCACCGCCGCTTTCACGGCGGCAATGGTGTCGTACTCGGCCTGGCCCTTGTAGCCCTGCTCCCGCGTGCGGCCATGCACAGTGAGCATCTGGATGCCGATGGATTCGAACTGGCGCGCTAGCGATACAGCGTTTTTATGCTGCTGGCACCAGCCGGTGCGCATCTTCAGCGTGACGGGCACGTTGAACGGCGCACACGCCTCGACCACCGCCTGGGCGATGGACACGGCCAGCGCCTCGTCCTGCATCAGGGCAGAGCCCGCCCACTTGTTGCAAACCTTCTTGGCCGGGCAGCCCATGTTGATGTCGATGATCTGCGCGCCGCGCTCTACGTTGTAGACCGCCGCCTCGGCCATCATCTGCGCCTCGGTGCCGGCAATCTGCACGGCGATGGGGCCCGGCTCTCCTTCGTGGTTGGCCCGGCGCGAAGTCTTGAGGCTGTTCCACAAGTCCTTGCGCGAGGTCACCATCTCGCTCACCGCATAGCCCGCCCCCAGCGCCTTGCACAGCTGGCGGAAGGGTCGGTCCGTCACGCCCGCCATGGGAGCGACGAACAGACGGTTCGCCAAAGAGAACTGGCCTATGTGCATGGGGGTACGGGGGTTGGCAGCGGGTGCTGAAAAAGGAGGCAGGATTGTACCTGCTCAAAATTTCAGCAACTGAAATATCCAACCGCGCGATTCAAGTGCCGCCACCAGCCGTTGCGCAGCAGACTTACCCACCCCGCTCATGCGGCGCCCTCGCGCGCCTCAGCGGGCAGCCACACTCACAGGGCTGCTGCCTTGCTGGGCAAAGTGCCACCAGGCATCGGGCAGGTTACTGAAGCGGTGCTGCGCCATCAGCGTGCGCAGCCACTGGCGGTTGAATTGCACGTCGGGCGAGAAGCCGCCCGCATCCACCGACGCCGCTGCCAGCGGCACACCGGCCGGTGTGCCCATGTCCACCTCATGCCCATCGGCCAAGGGGCCCCGCACCACCTTGCTGGCTTTGAGGCCATCCACCACGGTCACCTCGACCCGCCAGGCGCCGCTGGGCCCATGGCAGCGCGCCTTCAAGGCCATGCCTTGCGCCTGCAACTGTTGCGCAATGCGCGAAAGCGCGGCTTGCCCAGCGCGGTCTTGCTGGCAACTGCCTGCCGAATGGCCCCGCCAATCCACATCTCCCTCGGCATCGGCCGCGTGAACGGCTGCATGGCCGCCAAACCCCGCCGCCAACAAGCCGGCCGCAAGCCAGTGCTGCCAGCGGGCGCGCGATGGGCGGGCCGTGTCGGGAAACATCGTAGTTGTATGGCGGTGGGGCATGGGTTCCTCCTCGTTTTTGCTTTCCAGGGTGGGCATGAGGAGAAGGTACCGAGCGACGGGCCACCGCCCCCAAAGCGTATGCCCCGCGCCGCTGTAGGACGAGGCCGCCAACGCGAGAAACGCGGGCGCAGAGCCCTACACTCCAACGCTATGGAAATCTGGATGCACCAGCTGCTTCACTGGCTGGCCCTGCCGCAATTCGGGTTGAGCACGGTCTTCGTGGTCTCGTTCATCTCGGCCACGCTGCTGCCTTTGGGCTCCGAGCCTGCGGTGTTCGGGCTCATCAAGCTCAACCCTGATCTTTTCTGGCCTGCGATTGGTGTGGCCACCGTGGGCAACACCCTGGGCGGTGCGGTGAGCTGGTGGATGGGCCTGGGCGCCCACAAAGCCGTGGACCGCGCCCGGGGCAGCCCCACCGAAGTGCGCGCACTGGGCTGGTTGCGCCGCTTTGGCCCCGCCGCCTGCCTGCTGAGCTGGCTGCCCGGTGTGGGCGACCCGCTGTGCGCCGTGGCCGGCTGGCTCAAGCTGCCGTTCTGGCCCTGCGTGGCCTATATGGCGGTGGGCAAGTTCTTTCGTTACCTGGTGATGACGAGCGTGCTGCTGTACTTCATGCCAGGGCAGTTGGGCGGCTAAGGGCCCGCACCCAGGTCAGCGGCCTCGGGGCAGCAATGCATCCCAGTCCACCGGCTGGGTGGTGTCCACATGCACCGTCAGCGCCAATTCATCGGGCGCCAAGGGCTGCAGGTGGGCCCATTGCGAGTCCAGCACCGCCACATCGGCTTCTGACGCATCTTCTCCCTGGCGCTGGCGCGCCTGCACGCGCTCGCGCAGCACCGCCAGCGGCGCTTCAAAGGCCAGAATGCGGCAAGGCACCTGCAATGCCTGCGCCAGCGCAATGAACTGAGTCCGCGTGGCTGGGTTCAAGAAGGTGGCATCGACCAGCACCGGGTAGCCCGCCTTCAGCGCTACCGTGGCCAGCTGCGCCAGCCGTTCGTGGGTCTGCCGCGAAGCCTGGGGGGTATAGATGCCACCTTCAACACCGTCACTGCGCTGCCCCGCGCGCAGCCCGAACAGGCGCTTGCGCTCCACATCAGCCCGCAGGCGCACTGCGCCACGCTGTGCCACCAGCGGCAACGAATGGGTGCTTTTGCCCGAGCCCGACAAGCCATACGCCAGCCACAGCGCCACTGCGTTTGGCAGGGTCAACTCCACGGCCAGCGCCAGGTAGCGTTGCAGCGTGCGCTGCGCCTCGTCCATCAGCGCAGCATGGGCTGCCTGTGAAACGGCATCAGCGCGCTGCGCTTGCAGCTGCGTCCACTGCAAGCCCGCCACACGGGCCCGCACCAGCGCGCGGTACACACGGTAGTAGCCCAGCACCTGCAGGCCTTCGTAATCGCCCGTGTGCTCCAGCCATCGGTTCACGCAGCGCCAGGCCAGATCAAGCCGCCCACGCGCTTGCAGGTCCATGGCCAAAAAGGCCAGGTCGGCCATGCAGTCAATCCAGCGCAGATCGGGGTTGAACTCCAGCGCATCAAACAACTGCGGTTGGCCGTCAATCCAGGCAATGTTGGCCAGGTGCAGATCGCCATGGCACTCGCGCACATGGCCACCGCGCCAACGTTGGGCCCACACTTCTTTCAACGCGATCTGCTGCACGGCGCACCACTGTTCCAGCCGCTGCAAGTCGCCCACCTGCCCCGGTGCCACCTCCGGCAGCACCAAGGCCAGCGCGGTAAGGCATTCACGCACCGACGCGGTGGCGGCATGCTCGGGTGATGGCGCCGCCAGCGCCCCGCCCAGCTGCGCCATGTCTGCCACAGCCGCCTGCGTGTGCAGCCTGGCCACCTGCTCGGCCAGGGCATCCATGTCTTCGTCGGCCACGCCTCCCGCCTGCAGCCTGCGGCTGAGCAAGGCCTGCTGGTCAAAGCGGCGCATCAGCACCGCGGGCTCGACCCCTGCGGCATCCCCTGCCGCCCAGGGCTTCACCCGCCAGGGCCGGGAATCGCTGCCATCACCCACCACGCCCACCACGTCCAGGTACATGTGCGGGGCCGTGCGGCGATTGATACGCAGCTCTTCCTGGCACGCAGCCAAGCGCAGTGCGGGCGTGCTGAAGTCCAGAAAATCCAGCGCCAAAGGCTTCTTGAATTTGTACACATGCCCACCCACCAGCAGCAGCCACGAGATGTGCGTTTCGATGCACTCCACGGTGCAGCCCGCATAGCCCCAGGCCTCCGGGTGGTGCTGCAGTTGATGCACGCGTTGTTGCGCAGCGGCGTAGGCATCCTCCAATGCAGGCCTGACAACGCGCGGCTGCGCAGAGGAGTCGGGAGGAACGAGATGGGTGGACTTGGAAACGTCAGACACGAGCAAAAGACCGCAGGCCGTGCAGCCAGGCAACAAGATGGTCCCAGTGTGCGCGTGGTGCGGCGGCTGTCAACCCGGCTGCGCCAACCGACCGCAGGTGGATGGCTCAACACCTATCGCAGCCCAATCAATTGCTATCAATTAAATAGCGTCTTGCGCTTTCTAGATAAGCGCTAGCGCCCAATTTCAATTGAAAAGTGAAATCAGGCCTGCAACCCGGTCGCCCATAAAAAAGCCCCGCCATGGCGGGGCTGGATCGACGCCAAGGGGCAGAAACTCTGCCGCGCAGTGGCTTAGACGTTGAACAGGAAATTCAGTACGTCGCCATCCTTGACCACGTATTCCTTGCCTTCGGCGCGCATCTTGCCCGCGTCCTTCGCGCCTTGTTCACCCTTGTATTGGATGAAGTCTTCAAACGCGATGGTCTGGGCGCGGATGAAGCCGCGCTCGAAGTCGCCGTGGATCACGCCTGCGGCTTGGGGAGCGGTGTCGCCCACATGGATGGTCCAGGCGCGCACTTCCTTCACGCCAGCGGTGAAGTAGGTTTGCAGGCCCAGCAGCTTGAAGCCGGCGCGGATCAGGCGGTTCAGGCCGGGCTCATCCTGGCCCATTTCAGCCAGGAACATGTCGCGGTCTTCATCGCTCATTTCGGACATTTCCGACTCGATCTTTGCGCAGATGGCCACCACGGGCGCATTCTGCGCAGCGGCGTATTCCTTCAGGCGATCCAGCAGCGGGTTGTTTTCAAAGCCGTCTTCGCTCACGTTGCCCACGAACATGGCGGGCTTGGAGGTGATGAGGCAGAACTGCTTGAGCAGAGGAGCATCTTCCTTGCTCACTTCCACCGTGCGGGCGGGCTTGCCTTCGTTCAGCGCAGCCTGGATGGGCGTGAGCAGCGAAACAATCTTGGCGGCTTCCTTGTCGTTGCCCGACTTGGCGGCCTTGCTGTAGCGGTTCAGGGCTTTTTCCACGGTGCCCAGGTCGGCCAGGCACAGCTCGGTCTGGATGACTTCGATGTCGGCAATCGGATCCACACGGCCCGCCACGTGGATCACGTTGGGGTCTTCAAAGCAGCGCACCACGTTGACGATGGCGTCCGTTTCGCGGATGTGGGCCAGGAACTGGTTACCCAGGCCTTCGCCCTTGCTGGCGCCCGCCACCAGGCCAGCGATGTCCACAAACTCGACGATGGCGGGGACGATGCGCTCGGGCTGGATGATCTCGGCCAGCTGCTGCAGGCGCGGATCGGGCACTTCCACCACGCCGGTGTTGGGCTCGATGGTGCAGAACGGGTAGTTCTCGGCGGCAATGCCAGCCTTGGTCAGCGCGTTGAAGAGGGTGGACTTGCCCACGTTGGGCAGGCCCACGATGCCGCATTTGAGGCTCATGGAAATTCCTTGTGAATCGCCCCTGCAGCGCGCCCTGGGCCTGAAGGCCAGGTGGCGCATGCGAGCCATCGCCGTCTGGGGCGACGGCCCTGGAGGGGCCGGGTGAAGGCATCGCGCTGCAAAAGCCGGTCAAATCCGGCGGTTTGCGCTTGCGGTGCCTTGGGTGCGGCGCGGATTTTAACCTTGGGCGGCCCAACGCACCGGCCCGGCCCCGCAGCACGGCAATGGATCAGAACAACACACGGCTGCGCAGGGTGCCTGTGACCCCGGCCAGTTTGTCCAGCGCCAGCGGGGAAGAGGCTGCGTCGATATCGATCACCACGTAGCCGATCTTCTCGTTGGTTTGCAGGTACTGGGCTGCCACGTTGATCTGGTTGTCGGAAAAAATACGGTTGATTTCCGACAGCACCCCCGGCACGTTACGGTGGATGTGCAGCAGGCGGTGCTTGCCAGCGTGCGCGGGCAGCGCCACTTCAGGGAAGTTGACGGACGAGGTGCTGGTTCCGTTGTCGCTGTACTTCACCAGCTTCTCGGCCACCTCGGTGCCGATGTTGGCCTGCGCTTCCATGGTGGAGCCGCCGATGTGGGGCGTGAGGATGACGTTGTCCAGCCCGCGCAGGGGCGACAGGAACTCGTCCTTGTTGGTGCGCGGCTCGACCGGGAACACGTCAATCGCCGCACCCAGCAGCTTCTTGGCTTTGAGCGCGTCGGCCAGGGCATCGATATCCACCACCGTGCCGCGTGCGGCGTTGATGAGGATGCCGCCGGGCTTCATCGCCGCAATTTCGGCTGCGCCAATCATGCCCTCGGTGGATGGCAACTCGGGCACATGCAGGCTGACGATGTCGCTTTGCGCCAGCAGATCGTGCAGCTTGGCCACCTGGCGCGCATTGCCCAGCGGCAGCTTGTTCACCACGTCGTAAAACGCCACCTGCATACCCAGCGCTTCGGCCAGCACCGACAGCTGCGTGCCGATGGAGCCGTAGCCGACGATGCCCAGCGTCTTGCCACGGATTTCGTAGGCGTTCTCGGCCGACTTGAGCCAGCCGCCACGGTGGGCCACGGCGTTCTTTTCGGGCACGCCGCGCAGCAGCAAGATAGCCTCTGCCAGCACCAGTTCGGCCACCGAGCGGGTGTTGGAATACGGGGCGTTGAAGACGGCAATGCCACGTTCACGCGCAGCGTTCAGGTCCACCTGGTTAGTACCGATGCAAAAACATCCCACAGCGACCAGCTTGTGCGCGTGGGCAAACACGTCCTCGGTCAACTGGGTGCGCGAGCGAATGCCCACAAAGTGCACGTCCGCAATCTTGCGCTTGAGTTCCTCGTCGGGCAGCGCGCCGGAGATGGCTTCGATCTGCGTGTACCCAGCGGAACGCAGCACGTCCACCGCAGAGGGGTGAATGCCCTCCAGCAATAAAAATTTGATCTTGCTTTTGTCCAGCGATTGCGCGGTCATGAAGGTCCCTGTTCAGTGGATGAAAGTGGGCTGGGGCAGATTTACCTTGGCTAGCACAAGCATGGTGCAATGCACAAAACCTTGCAACTCCGGGCAAATCCACCCTGAAACTGTCATGGAAACGTCACAATTGGACACACCGCCCGGCCTTCAACGGGTTTTTACCGTTGTAATCGGCCGGACAACCGTGGGACAACGACACATGTTTGACACATTTCGTGCCTAGCATCGGTCGCTTTGTGCCCAGCGTCATCTTTGGAGAGATATTTATGCAACTGAAGAAATTGGCATTGACTGCCGCCATCGCCTTCGGCGCCTGTGTTCCCGCACACGCCCAGACGGAAATTCAATGGTGGCATTCCATGAGCGCCGCTTTGGGCGACTGGGTGAATGACCTGGCCAAGCAATACAACGCAAGCCAAACCAAGTACAAGATCGTGCCTACCTACAAGGGCACGTATGACGAATCGATGACAGCCGGTATTGCCGCCTTCCGCGCTGGCAATGCTCCCCACATCATTCAGGTGTTTGAAGTGGGTACCGCCACCATGATGGCCAGCAAGGGCGCCATCGTGCCCGCAGGCAAGGTGATGAGCGATGCGGGCTTCAAGTTCGACCCCACCTCGTACGTGTCGGCCGTGGCCGGTTACTACACCGCGCCCAACGGCCAGATGCTGAGCTACCCGCTCAACAGCTCCACCACCATCTTCTATTACAACAAGGACGCCTTCAAGAAGGCAGGCCTGGACGCCAACAAGCCTCCCAAGACCTGGCCTGAAGTGTTTGAAGCCGCCTCCAAGCTCAAGGCCAGCGGCCACAGCTGCCCGTTCACCACCAGCTGGATCAGCTGGACGCAACTGGAAAGCTTCTCGCTGTGGCACAACACGCTGTTCGCCAGCAAGAACAACGGCTTTGACGGCACCGATGCCCAGCTGCAGATCAACACCCCACTGCACGTGCGCCACTTTGAAAACCTGGCCAAGGCTTCGAAGGACGGCAGCTTTGTGTACAAGGGCCGCGGCAACGCAGCCGACGCATCCTTCCCATCGGGTGAGTGCGCGATGATCACCGGCTCGTCTGGTCTGTACGCCCGCGTGGCCAAGGAAGCCAAGTTTGCCTACGGCATCTCGACCCTGCCTTACTACGCTGACGTGAAGGGCGCGCCCCAGAACACCGCCATTGGTGGTGCCAGCCTGTGGGTGATGGCCGGCAAGAAGGCCGAAGAGTACAAGGGCGTTGCCGACTTCCTGAACTTCCTGAACGACACCAAGGTGCAAGCTGCCAGCCACCAGCGCACCGGCTATCTGCCTGTGACCATGGGCGCTTACAAGCTCACCGAAGCTTCCGGTTTCTATGAAAAGAACCCAGGCACCGATGTGGCCGTGACACAGATGATCCGCAAGGCAACCGACAAGTCGCGCGGCATTCGTCTGGGCAACTTCGTTCAGGTTCGCGCCATCATCGACGAGGAAACCGAACAAATCTGGTCGGGCAAGAAGACCCCCAAGGAAGCCCTGGACACAGCCGTGACCCGTGGCAACGAGCAACTGGCCCGTTTCGCACGCGCTAACCGCTAATTTTTATCGCCCCCGTTGATGGGGCCCGACTCTCCAGGCATTCCCCTGGGTTTCTGGGCTTCATCGTTGGCCCGCACCCCTCGCAAACACCGGTTTGCATGGGCTGCGGGCTGTTTTGTTCAGACTGATCCGATATGGAAAAACGCGTTTTATTCCGCTCTGCATGGCTGCCGTGGGTGCTTTTGCTACCCCAGCTGGTCGTGATCAGCGTCTTCTTCTTCTGGCCGGCGGGCCAGGCGCTGGTGCAATCTTTCCAGATGCAAGATGCCTTTGGCATGTCCACCGAATGGGTGGGGCTGGAAAACTTCCGCAACCTGTTTGAAGACCCGAGCTATCTCGCTTCGTTCAAGACGACGGCATTTTTCTCGATGGCCGTCGCGGTCTCGGGCATCGCCATCTCTCTGGTGCTGGCCATCTTTGCCGACCGCATCGTGCGCGGAGCCCTGGTGTACAAAACCGCACTGCTGCTGCCTTACGCGGTGGCCCCGGCGGTGGCAGGCGTGCTGTGGATGTTCATGTTCTCCCCCTCGCTGGGCGTGGTGGCGTATCTGCTGCGCCAGTCGGGGTTTGACTGGAACCACTTGCTCAACTCCGACCACGCCATGACGCTGATCGTGATTGCGGCGGTGTGGAAGCAGATCTCCTACAACTTCCTGTTCTTCCTAGCAGGGCTGCAGTCCATCCCCAAGTCGCTGATTGAAGCGGCTGCGATTGATGGCGCGGGCCCATGGCGCCGGTTCTGGAGCATCCAGTTCCCGCTGCTGTCGCCCACCACGTTCTTCCTGCTGGTGATCAACGTGGTCTATGCCTTCTTCGACACCTTCGCCATCGTGGACTCCACCACGCAGGGCGGCCCGGGGCAAGACACCTCGATCCTGGTCTACAAGGTCTATCACGATGGCTTCAAGGCCATGGACATGGGCGGATCGGCCGCGCAATCGGTGGTGCTGATGGCCATCGTGGTGGTGCTCACCGTGGTCCAGTTCCGCTACGTCGAGAAGAAAGTGCAGTATTGAAATGGTTGAACGCAGTCCTTTTCTCAAGGCGTTCTCGCACCTGATCATGGTGCTGGGCGTCATCATCGTGGGCTTCCCGCTGTACCTGGCGTTTGTGGCGTCCACCCATACGGCGCAAGACATCGTGCAGGTGCCCATGCCCATGCTGCCCGGCAGCAATTTCTGGGAAACCTACAAGACAGCGCTGTTCGGCGGTGGCTCAGGCCCCGGCTCCAGCGCCCCCGTGGCGCACATGATGTGGGTGAGCTTCGTGACGGCCATGGTCATCACCGTGGGCAAGATCGCCATCTCGCTGCTGTCGGCGTTCGCCATCGTGTACTTCCGCTTTCCCTTCAAGGGCATCTGCTTCTGGCTGATCTTCATCACGCTGATGCTGCCCGTGGAAGTGCGCATCGGCCCCACGTACCAGGTGGTGTCCAACCTGGGCATGCTCAACACCTATGCGGGCCTGACGGTGCCGCTGATCGCCTCGGCCACGGCTACCTTCCTGTTCCGCCAGTTCTTCCTGACGGTGCCGGACGAGCTGGTCGAAGCCGCGCGCATTGATGGCGCTGGCCCCATGCGCTTCTTCAAGGACATCCTGGTGCCGCTGTCGCGCACGTCCATCGCGGCGCTGTTCGTGATCCAGTTCATCTATGGCTGGAACCAGTACCTGTGGCCGCTGCTCGTGACCACCTCGGAAGACATGTACCCCGTGGTGATCGGCATCAAACGCATGATTGCGGGCGGCGACACCGGCAACGAATGGAACGTGGTCATGGCCACCGCCCTCTTGGCCATGCTGCCCCCCGCCCTGGTGGTGGTGTTCATGCAGCGCTGGTTCGTCAAGGGCCTGGTCGATACAGAAAAATAAACAAAATCTGCCGCTAGCGCTTATCTATCAAACGCTAGCAGCTATACATTTAAGAGCAAAATGGCATCCATCTCTCTTCGCAACATCATCAAGCGCTATGGCCACGGCCCCAAGGCCAACCAGGTCATCCATGGCGTGAACGCTGAAATCAAGGACGGCGAATTCGTCGTCATCGTCGGCCCCTCGGGCTGCGGCAAATCCACCCTGCTGCGCATGGTGGCCGGGCTGGAAGAAATCTCCGGCGGCGAGCTGCACATCGGCAACCGCATGGTGAACAACCTGGAACCCGCCCAGCGCGACATCGCCATGGTGTTCCAGAACTACGCGCTGTACCCGCACATGACGAACTTCGAGAACATGGCTTATGGCCTGAAGATCGCCAAGGTGCCCAAGGAAGAAATCAAGGCGCGCGTGGACAAGGCCGCCAAGATTCTGGAACTGGGCCACCTGCTGGAGCGCAAGCCCCGCGAACTCTCCGGCGGCCAGCGCCAGCGCGTGGCCATGGGCCGCGCCATCGTGCGACAGCCGCAGGTGTTCCTGTTCGACGAGCCCCTGTCCAACCTCGACGCCAAGCTGCGTGCACAAACGCGCCTCGAAATCCAGAAGCTGCACCGCGAGCTGGGCATCACCAGCCTGTTTGTCACGCACGACCAGGTCGAAGCCATGACGCTGGCGCAGCGCATGATCGTGATGAACGCCGGCAACATGGAACAGTTCGGCACGCCCGAAGAGGTCTATCACACGCCTGCGTCCACGTTCGTCGCCAGCTTCATTGGCTCGCCGCCCATGAACCTGCTCAAGCACGCCCCCAACAGCAAGCCCGGCACCATTCTGGGCATCCGCCCCGAGCACATGGACATTGGCGACACCGGCTGGGAAGTGCGCGTGGACACCATCGAGCTGCTGGGTGCCGAGCGCCTGGTGTACGCCACCATGGGACAGGACACGCTGATCGTGCGCATCGACGAAGGTCGCCCATCGCCCAAGCCTGGCGACGCCATCCGCGTGGCGCCCCGCGAAGACCGCCTGCACTGGTTCAACGCGGAAACCGGCAAGCGCATCTGAGCGCCCGCACAACGCACTAGCGCCACCATGGCAGGCATCCACGCCACCGTGCCCGTGCTGGCATCGCTGAACCTGGCGGAGTCCCGGCAGTTCTATACCGAACTGCTGGGCTTCGATTGTCTGCACGCATCAGCCGACTACCTGATGCTGCGGCGCGATGGCTGTGAGCTGCACCTGTGGCACTGCGCCGAGCGCCACATCGCCGAAAACACCTCGTGCTACGTGCGGGGAGACACCGCCGCCCTGCATGCAGACTTTGCGCAGCGCGGCCTGCTGGTAGAGCCCCCGCAAGCGCGACCCTGGGGCATGCGCGAGTTCTATGTCATCGACCCCCACGGCAACCTGCTCAAGTTTGGCGAGCCCGCTTGAACCGAACGGAGCCCGCCAACCACTGCCCCCCTTCGCACCATGAACACGATCACCGCTTCCCACTGGCCCTACCCCCGCTGGATTGCCCACCGTGGCGCTGGCAAGCTGGCCCCTGAAAACACCTTGGCTGCCTTCCGTCTGGGCGCGCAGCACGGCTACCGCATGTTCGAATGCGACGCCAAGCTGAGCGCCGACGGCGTGCCCTTTTTGCTGCACGACGCCACGCTGGAGCGCACCACCAACGGCCGTGGCACTGGCGGCGACCTGCCGCTGGGCGCGCTTGCGCAACTCGATGCGGGCAGTTGGCATTCGCGCGCCTACGCTGGCGAGGCCGTGCCCACGCTGGAGGCGCTGGCCCGCTTTTGCATCGCCAACGGCTACTTTCTGAACATCGAGATCAAGCCCACGCCAGGGCAGGAAGAAACCACCGGGCGCGTGGTGGGCGAAACCGCAGCGCGGCTCTGGCAGGGCCAGGCCGTGCCCCCGCTGTTCTCGTCTTTCAAGCCCGACGCGCTGGCAGGCGCACAGGCCACCGCAGCGCACATTCCGCGCGCCTTGCTGCTCGATACGCTGTGGGATGGATGCCTGGACACCGCTCGCCGCCTGGGCTGCGTGGCCATCGTGTGCAACCACGCGCTATGGGACGCCGCACTGGTTACCCAGGTCAAAGGCATGGGCATGCGCACGTTGAGCTACACCGTCAACGACGACTGGGCCGCCGAGCGCTTGATCGCTTTGGGCACGGACGGCATCATCACCGACCGCGTGGATCTGTTTTCGCCCGCCACGCCATAGAGGGCATCTTCCAAACAACTCCGCCCTGAGCTAGCGCCACCGTGGAACCGGCTTTGCCTGGCCACCGGTGGCATCCCCAGTCCAGGGGAAAGACGCGCAGCGCCTCAGGGGATCAATCCAGCTTCGCGCCCGACTTCTTCACCGCATCTGCCCAACGGGGCATCTCGCTGGCCAGGAACTTGGCGAAGTCATCCGCCCCAAGGAACGCAGGGTCCGCGCCCTGGCTCACCATGCGGCTTTTCACTTCAGGCGACTGCATCACCTGGCCGAACGCATCGCTGAGCTTCGCCACCACATCCTTGGGCGTGCCCGCAGGCGCGAGGAATCCGTAAAAGCCCACCACTTCAAAGCCCTTGAGGCCGCTCTCGATCACCGTGGGCACATCGGGCAAGGCGGGGTTGCGTTCGCGGCTGGTCACGGCCAGGGCGCGCACCTTGCCCTGCTTGTGGTACGCCGCAGCCTGCGGAATGCTTTCGGCCATGAACTGCACCTGCCCGCCCATCAGATCGGTGAACGCAGGCGCGCTGCCGCGGTAGGGGATGTGCACCATGAACAGGCCCGTGGCGGTCTTGAACATTTCGGGCACCAGGTGGCTGATGCCGCCATTGCCTGCCGAGCCATAGTTGATCTGCCCTGGCTTGGACTTGGCGTAGGCCATGAACTCCCGCAGGTTCTTGGCAGGCACGTTCGGGTTCACCAGCAGGGCCAACGGCTGCATCGCGGTGCGAGCAATCGGCGTGAAATCCTTGAGCGTGGCATAGGGCAGGCGGCTGTACAACGCCGGGTTGATCACCATCACACCCGTGTTGGCCAGCATCAGGGTGTGGCCGTCGGGCGGCGCCTTCATCACGTCTTGCGCGCCCACCGTGCCGCCAGCACCGGCCTTGTAGTCCACCACCACAGGCTGGCCCAGCACGGCCTGCAGTTTGTCAGTCAGCAGGCGGGCATGCTGGTCCAGCGGGCCACCCGCCGGAAAGCCGACCACGATGCGCACGGGCTTGGTAGGAAATGCGTGCACAGCAGCCGTCCAGGCCAGGGCTGCGCCCACCAACAAGGTGCGAAAGGTACTCATGGGGTGTCTCCGTTGTTGTAAATCTGTGAAGGTGCGATGGTAAAAGCAGAATGGCAGGCTTAGAGCGGCTAACAAAACTCTTCTGGCGTCGTTGCCGCGTCTTGTCGTACTACGCGTACTGCCTGCGACGCGGCGCCTAGCCAGAACCGCTTCGCTGAGTTTTGTTAGCCGCTCTTAACAGCCGCCGCGCTCAGCAATGCAAACGCTTATTTGCGCCACAGGCGCTGGCCCACTGCGTGCGATGTGGCGCAGGCCAGCACCAAGGCGCCGTAAGTCAGCATCTTGCCGTCGCGGCCGGTGATCCACAGCCCCACCAGCAGCACGGCCGAGCACACCGCAAAGTCCAGCAGCCACTGTGTGCTGCGCCCCAGCCCGCGCGAGCTGCGCAGCACCAGGGGGCCCAGCATGGCCATGAAGAGAGCCATCCAGAATGCCGGCGCCAAAAAGTTCAGAAGGTGGTTGAGGCTGTCGAGCGGACCCATGTGCGCAATTGACCCAGATCAAGGCATACCCATGCTGGGAGCCGCAGAGAAGGTAACGATTTTATAATCCGCCATCATGGCAGTCTGGGCCCTCGGCATCAACCACACCACCGCGCCGCTCGATCTGCGTGGCAGGTTTGCGTTCGCGCTCGACCAGATCGCGCCCACCTTGCAGGGTTTGCGCCAGTCGCTGGGGCAGTCCCTCAGCCACCCGGGGGTGGAAACCGCCATCATCTCCACCTGCAACCGCACCGAAATTTACTGCGCTGGCCAGCAGCCCGCGCTAGACCACACCTTGGGCTGGCTCGCCCACAGCGGCGGCGTAAGCCCCGCGCTGCTGCGTTCGCACTCCTACACTTTGGAAGACAGCCTTGTAGCCCGCCATGCGTTCCGCGTGGCCAGCGGGCTGGATTCGATGGTGCTGGGCGAGGCGCAGATCCTGGGCCAGATGAAGGACGCCGTGCGCGCTGCCGAAACGGCTGGCGCTTTGGGCACCACGCTCAACCAGCTCTTTCAGCGCAGCTTTGCCGTGGCCAAGGAGGTGCGCAGCAGCACCGAGATTGGCGCCCACAGCATCAGCATGGCGGCAGCCGCCGTGCGCCTGGCCAGCCAGCTGTTTGAAGACCTCACCGAGATCAAGGTGCTGTTTGTCGGCGCGGGCGAGATGATTGAGCTGTGCGCCACGCACTTCGCCGCCAAGAACCCCAAGGCCATTGCCATTGCCAACCGCACGCTAGAGCGCGGCGAAAAGCTTGCCACCCGCTTTGGCGGCGAGGTGATGCGCCTGGCCGACCTGCCCGAGCGCCTGCACGAGTTTGACGCCGTCATCAGCTGCACCGCCAGTAGCCTGCCCATCATCGGCCTGGGCGCTGTGGAGCGCGCCCTCAAGAAGCGTCGCCACCGCCCCATCTTCATGGTGGACCTGGCCGTGCCGCGCGACATTGAGCCGGAGGTGAAAGCCCTGGGCGACGTCTACCTGTACACCGTGGACGACCTGGCCACCGTGGTGCAAACCGCGCAGGCCAACCGCCAGGCCGCCGTGGCGCAGGCTGAAGCCATCATCGACGCGGGCGTGCAGAGCTTCATGCACTGGATGGAGCTGCGCAGCCCCGCCACCGCTGCGGGGGGCGTGGTGCCGCTGATCCAGCAGCTCAACGCGCAAGCCGACGAATGGCGCGCTGCCGAAATCGCGCGCGCCAAGAAGCTGCTGGCCAAGGGTGAAGACGTGGACGCGGTGCTGGAAGCCCTGTCGCGTGGCCTCACGCAAAAAATGCTGCACGGCACCTTGGCCGAGCTGCGCGCGGGCGACGCCGAAATGCGCGCCCAGACGGCACAGACCGTCTCACGCCTGTTCCTGCGCTCGCAAAGCAAAAACGGCCAGTAGCGGCGCCTGCCCGCTCACCCGCCGCTCCGATTTCAAGCCAAATCGGCCTCTAGCGCTTGATACACAAGCGCCAGCAGCTACCAAATTCGTAGCACCTTCTTTTTTCAGACCCCCATGAAACCCTTTCTCCGAAGCCAACTTGAGCGCTATGCACAGCGCCTGGGCGAGCTGGACTTCCTGCTCTCGCGCGAAGACATCATGAGCGACATGGCGCAGTACCGGCGCATCTCTGTCGAGCATGCCGAAGTGACGCAAATCGCCGGCCGCTACGCCCGCTACCAGCAGCGCGAGGCCGACCTGGCCAGTGCCCGCGAGATGCTGACCGACCCCGACATGGCGGAGATGGCGCAAGAAGAAATCACCAGTGCCGAGGCCGAATTGCTGCAACTAGAGGACGAGTTGCAGCGCCTGTTGCTGCCCAAGGACCCCGACGACGCGCGCAATGCGTTCGTTGAAATCCGCGCAGGCACGGGCGGGGACGAATCCGCCCTGTTCGCAGGCGATTTGACCCGCATGTACACCCGCTACGCCGCCACCCAGGGCTGGAAGGTGGAGGTGATGAGCGCCAACGAGAGCGAGCTGGGCGGCTACAAGGAAATCGTGCTGCGCGTGGAAGGCGACCACGTTTATGGCGCACTCAAGTTCGAATCCGGCGGCCACCGCGTGCAGCGCGTGCCCGCCACCGAGACCCAAGGCCGCATCCACACCAGCGCCTGCACCGTGGCCGTGATGCCCGAGCCCGACGAACACCAGGCCATCACCCTGAACCCGGCGGACCTGCGCATCGACACCTTCCGCGCCAGTGGCGCGGGCGGCCAGCACATCAACAAGACCGACTCGGCCGTGCGCGTGGTGCACTTGCCCACCGGCATCGTGGCCGAATGCCAGGACGGCCGCAGCCAGCACAGCAACAAAGCCAAGGCGCTGCAGGTGCTGCAGGCGCGCATTCAAGAGAAAGAGCGCAGCGAGCGCGCCGCCAAGGAGGCCGCGCTGCGCAAGGGCCTGATCGGCAGCGGCGACCGCAGCGACCGCATCCGCACCTACAACTTCCCGCAGGGGCGGCTGACGGACCACCGCATCAACCTCACGCTCTACAAGCTGCTGGCCGTGATGGAAGGCGACCTGGGCGATGTGCTGCAAGCCCTGCAACACGCCCGTGAGGCCGAGCAACTGGAAGAGCTGGAAAAGGGTGCGGGGGTGTAATGCCCACAACAGCACCCAATTGCAGCCTGCAACCATTTCAAGCCTTTTAGGCTTCTAGCGCTTATCCAGAAAGCGCTACCAGCTATCAAAAACAGAGCAATTGTGAACACCCCCAACCTCGCCCAGGCTTTGGCCCAGGCCCATGCGCTGGGTCTGCCCCGCATCGACGCGCAACTGCTGCTGCTGCACGCACTGGGGCGCCCCGACGCGGGCCGTGCCTGGCTGCTGGCGCACGACACCGATGCGATGGACGAGGCCTCGCACACGCAGTTCATCGCCCTGTGCCAGCGCCGCGTGGCGGGTGAGCCCGTGGCCTACCTCACAGGGCACAAGGAGTTTTATGGCCTGCCGCTGCAGGTGGACGCCCGCGTGCTGGACCCACGCCCCGACACCGAAACGCTGGTGGACTGGGCGCTGGAAGCCATCGCCCCCCTGCCCGCCCCGCGCGTGGCCGACCTGGGCACGGGCAGTGGCGCCATTGCGCTGGCCTTGCAAAGCCAGCGGCCCACGGCGCAAGTGCTGGCGGTGGATGCCAGCGCTGACGCCTTGGCGGTGGCCCAGGCCAACGCACAGCGGCTGGGCCTGCCCGTGCGCTTTGCGCACGGCAACTGGCTGCACGGGGTAGAGGGCGTGTTCGACGCCATCGTGTCCAACCCGCCCTACGTCGCCAGCGCAGACCCGCACCTGGCAGCGCTGCAGCACGAGCCGCTGCAGGCACTGGCCAGCGGCAGCGACGGGCTGGACGACATTCGCACCATCGCGGCCCAGGCACCCACGCGGCTGGCACCGGGCGGCTGGCTGCTGCTGGAACATGGCTACGACCAGGCCGAGGCAGTGCAGGCGCTGCTAGTCGCACAAGGGTTTGTGCAGGTGCAAAGCCGCAATGACCTTGCCGGCATCGCGCGCTGTACGGGCGGGCAGTGGCCGACAGTGAAATAATCCACCCCAACGCGGACTCACAGCATTTTTTGTCCGCCTCTTTTTCAAGGAGTACCCCATGAGCGACACCCAACAACGCATCGACGCCCTCGTCAAATCCAGCGACATCCTGCTGTTCATGAAGGGCAGCGCCAGCTTCCCGATGTGCGGCTTCTCTGGCCGTGCCATCCAGATCCTGAAGGCCTGCGGCGTGGACCCCAAGAGCGTGGTCACCGTGAACGTGCTGGAAGACGACGCCATTCGCCAAGGCATCAAGGAATACAGCAACTGGCCCACCATCCCCCAGCTGTATGTGAAGGGCGAGTTCATCGGCGGCTCCGACATCATGATGGAGATGTACGAGTCTGGCGAACTCAAGCAGGTGCTGGGTACCTGAGGCTGAGCCAAACCCCGCGCACCAGGCCGCCTTCGGGCGGCTTTTTCTTTGGTACGCGGCAAGACACGCCGCTTGGCCACCACAGGGATTGGGATGGCTGCAACACCGGCACCATTTCAGGGCTTTTCCCACATTGAGGCTGGGCATGTTGTGTGCTTGAATGACAGCGTGACCCCAACACACAGGAGCATGCAATGACCAGCCATAGCCTTGTTCCCCAAAGCGCCGCACTGCGCATTCCGGTGGCGCAGATGCGCAACGTGTTTCACCCTGGGGATGTGGAACGCAAACTGGCCCGCCTGCAGGACGCAGGCAGCCAGCGCGAATACGAAAACCTGCGTGCCGTGTACGAACGCATGCTGGAACGAGGGCCTGAACGCTTCCAGGTCAAACCCTCAGGGGTGCCCGACATGAGCGGCCTGTACGAGCTGCTGCCCAATTTCACCGACGTGCTGGACGATGTGAAACGCCACGTAGCCCTGGCGCAAGACAGCAGCGATGGTCTGGAGGTGACCCCCATGCTGCTGCTGGGCCCACCCGGCATCGGCAAGACCCACTTTGCCCGCCACCTGGCCGAGTTGCTGGGCACGGGCATGAACCTGCTGCCGATGAGCTCCATGACCGCTGGCTGGTTGCTGTCGGGGTCGTCTGCGCAATGGAAGGGCGCGCGCCCTGGCAAGGTGTTCGAGGCCCTGGTGGAGGGCGAATACGCCAACCCCGTCATCGTGGTGGACGAAATCGACAAGGCCAGTGGCGACGCACAGTACGACCCGCTGGGAGCCCTGTACAGCCTGCTGGAGCACGACACCGCGCAGAGCTTTACCGACGAGTTTGCGGAGGTGGCGATTGATGCCAGCCAGGTCATCTGGATCACCACCGCCAACGATGCACGCGGCATTCCTGACCCCATCCTCAACCGCATGAATGTGTTTGAGGTGGAGGCACCCACGCTGGATCAGGCACGCACCATTGCGCTGAACCTGTACCAGGGCATTCGCAACAGCCACGACTGGGGCCGCCTGCTGGACCCGGAGCCGCAGGACGATGTGCTGGACCACCTGGCCCACATGCCACCGCGCGAAATGCGCCGCGCGCTGATGACGGGCTTTGGCAATGCGCGGCTGGATCGCCGCTCAACGGTAGAGATTGCGGACCTCCCCAAAGCAGCCAACGCGCGCGGGCGCATTGGCTTTGTGCAGTGAGCCGTTACGGGCAGACGATGCGCCACTGAACGGCACAGCCCTGCCTTGAGGCGGGGCTGTACGGACAGATACACTTCATGGACCGTTGTGCCATAGCGCCACGCTCTGTCACCTTCCATGACCCAAAGCCTTTTAGTGATTGCGCTGCTGATTGCAGCGAGTGCCTTTTTCTCCATGGCAGAAATCTCGCTGGCCGCAGCCAGGCGCTTGCGCCTGCGCCAGATGGCCGACGAAGGAGACCCACGCGCCGACCTGGTGCTGCGCATTCAAGAACAGCCCGGTGACTACTTCACCGTGGTGCAAGTCGGGCAAAACGCCGTCGCCATCCTGGGCGGTATCGTGGGCGAAGGCGCCCTGAGCCCCCACTTCAGCAGTTTCTTCAGCGTCTGGATGAGCGACGCGTCTGCAAACACCGCCGGGTTCATTGCGTCGTTCCTGATCATCACATCCCTGTTCATTCTTTTTGCTGACCTGTTCCCCAAACGCCTGGGCATGGCCGAACCTGAACGGCTGGCCGTGCGCCTGGCGCGGCCCATGGCCTGGTTCATGGCGCTGCTGCGCCCTCTGGTATGGTTCTACAGCCGGGGGGCCGATGCCTTGTTCCGGCTGCTGGGCCTGTCGTCGCTGCGCGACGATCGCATCACGTCAGACGACATCCTGGCCATGATGGAAGCCGGCGCCCGCGCGGGCGTGCTGGCCGCGCGCGAGCAGCAGGTGATCACCAATGTGTTTGAGCTGGACACCCGCACCGTCTCCAGCGCCATGTCACCCCGCGACCGGGTAGCGTTCTTTCTGCGGGACGAACCCGACTCCGTCATCCGTCTGCGCATTGCCGCCGAGCCTTTTTCGACCTACCCCGTGTGCGAGGGCGACATCGACCACGTAGTGGGCTACGTGGACGCAAAAGACCTGTTCCAGCGCGTGCTGAACAACCAGCCCATCTCGCTGGCCGACGACAGCCTGGTGCGCAAGGTGCTCATCGTGCCGGACAAACTCACGCTGTCGGAAGTGCTGGAGCAGTTCCGGCAGGTGCATGAGGACTTCGCCGTCATCGTCAATGAGTACAGCCTGGTGGTGGGCGTGGTCACGCTGAACGACGTGATGAGCACGGTGATGGGAGACCTGGTGGGCGGCCCTTCGGATGAAGAGCAGATCGTACAGCGCGACGAGAACTCGTGGCTGATCGACGGCGTCACCCCCGTCAGCGACGTGGTGCGTGTGCTGGACCTGGACGAGCTGCCGCACGCGGGCGAGTACGAGACGCTGGCGGGCTTCCTGATGGTGATGCTGCGCCGCGTGCCCCGCCGGACGGACAGCGTGAGCTGGAACGGATTCAAGTTCGAGGTGCTGGACGTGGACAGCTACCGCATCGACCAGGTCATGGTGTCGCGGCTACCTTCCGCAGACAGCCCGGCCGCGCCATAAGGCGTGGGCTAGCAAGATGGATGGGCATTACTGAGGGAGCAGCGGGGTTCATGCCTCATGCGCCCCTCCGCCTCGGCGCAACTCAACCCAGATTCGTTTTGGCTTCAAACGCCCAGTTGCGCTGGGCGGCAAACACCGCGTTGGGGTACGGAGGCTTGCCCCGGCTGCCGTTGTAGCGGCCCAGAGCCATGAACAGGTCGCCCTTTTCGCGGTCAATGTAGTGGCGCAGGATCACGCAGCCAAAGCGCAAATTGGTCTGCATGTGGAAGAGCTTTCCAGGGTCCCCATCGCCAATCACACGGGTCCAGAAGGGCATGACCTGCATGTAGCCCCGCGCACCCACGCTGGACACCGCAAACTTGCGGAACGCGCTTTCCACCTGGATCAGCCCCATCACGAGGGACACGTCCAGCCCTGCACGCTTGGACTCGTACCAGACCGTCTGCAAAAAATCGCGGCGCACTTCCCAATCGGGCTTGCGGTTGCGCAGCCGGTCGCTCATCGTGCCCAGCCAGCGCAGGTAGCTCAGGCGGGACTCGGTAGAGAAAAACACGGGCTCGGGTGGTGCCTGGTTGGCGATCGCAGAGCTCAGGGCAGTACGCACCGAGTCCATCAGCGGCTCTTCCAGTTGGCCGCCCGCATGGGCCTGGCCAGGCAACGCCAGCCAACCGGCAGGCGCTGCAGCCGCAATCAAGCACGCACGGCGCGAAATACCCCGCACGCCGCGCTCCAAACCGCTATCCCCTCGCACGCTGTCCACCTCCTGCGTCATACCGCCATGCGGCCTTTCACATGGGCCGCAACATCGCTCACCGCCACCTTGGTCGCCGCTGCATCGCGGCGATGCTGGTACTCGACCACGCCTTCCTTGAGGCTCTTGTCGCCAATCGTGACACGGTGGGGTACACCGATCAACTCCCAGTCGGCAAACATGGCACCGGGGCGCTCGCCGCGGTCGTCCAGCAAAACATCCACGCCCTGCGCCAGCATTTCTGCATAGAGCTTCTCGGCCGCCTGTTTCACTTCCTCGCTGCGGTCCATGCCGATGGGGCAGATCACCACGGTGAACGGAGCGATGGCGTCGGGCCAGATGATGCCGCGCTCGTCGTGATTTTGCTCAATGGCAGCGGCGGGCAGGCGGGTGATACCAATACCGTAGCAGCCCATCTCGAACGGTTGCGGTTTGCCGTTCTCGTCCAGGAAGGTCGCGTTCATCGCGCGGCTGTACTTGGTGCCCAGGTAGAACACATGGCCCACTTCGATGCCGCGCTCAATCGCCAACACGCCCTTGCCATCGGGCGAGGGATCACCTGCCACCACATTGCGCAGGTCTGCCACTGCGTCCGGCTCAGGCAAATCACGGCCCCAGTTCACGCCGGTGATGTGGAAGTCCGCTTCGTTGGCACCGCACACCCAGTCGGCCATCACCGCGACCTCACGGTCGACCACGATCTTCACGGGCTTCTGCAACCCGATGGGCCCCAGGTACCCTGGCTTGCAACCAAAGTGGTCTTCAATCTCCGCCACGGTAGCGAAACGGAAGTTTTCCAGCCCGGCGACTTTGTTGACCTTGATTTCGTTCATGTCGTGGTCGCCGCGCAGCAACAGCAGCCAGACCTGCGTCTTGACGATCTCGCCATGCTCGTTGGTGGTGTCGGTGGCCAGCACCAGGGATTTGACGGTGCGGCTCAGGGGCAGGCCCAGCAGCTCCGCCACATCGGCACAGGTGCTCTTGCCGGGGGTGGCTGTCTTGACCATCGCCTGACTGGGGGAAGCACGTGGGCCCTGTGGCGCGAGGGCCTCGGCTTTTTCCATGTTGGCGGCGTAGTCGCTGCCAGGGCAGTAGACGATGGCGTCTTCCCCCGTGGCGGCAATCACCTGGAACTCTTCGCTCAAGTCACCACCGATGGCACCGCTGTCTGCGGCCACCGCGCGATAGGTCAGGCCGAACCGGTCAAAAATCCGGCGGTAGGCTTGTGCCATGACCTGGTAGCTGGCTTTGGCTGCTGTCTGGTCGCGGTCAAACGAGTAAGCATCCTTCATGATGAACTCGCGACCACGCATCAAGCCAAAGCGTGGGCGGCGCTCGTCGCGGAACTTGGTCTGGATCTGGTAGAAGTTCTTGGGCAGCTGTTTGTAGCTGCGCAGTTCTTGCCGTGCAATGTCTGTCACCACTTCTTCGCTGGTGGGTTGCACCACGAAGTCGCGGCCATGGCGGTCGCTGATTCGCAGCAACTCAGGCCCCATCTTTTCAAAGCGCCCGGTTTCCTGCCACAGCTCGGCAGGCTGAACCACCGGCATGGTGCACTCCACAGCCCCGGCCCGGTTCATTTCCTCACGCACGATGGCTTCCACCTTGCGGATGACCCGCAACCCCATGGGCATGTAGTTATAGATGCCCGCGCCCAGCTTCTTGATCAGCCCCGCACGCATCATGAGTTTGTGGCTGACCACTTCGGCGTCTGCCGGAGCTTCCTTGAGGGTGGAAATAAAGAATTGAGAGGCTTTCATCGGGGCGAATTCAGTCTATTCAGACTGGTCCTCTTGCCGGGCGCATGGCACCGTGCATAATGGACACAGTTTAAAAATTTGGGGTTCGATTATGCTTGACCGGGACGGCTTTCGGCCGAACGTCGGCATCATCCTGCTCAACCAAAAGAACCAAGTGTTCTGGGGCAAGCGGATCCGCACCCACAGCTGGCAATTTCCGCAGGGCGGCATTGACCGGGGCGAGACCCCCGAACAGGCCATGTTCCGGGAATTGCACGAAGAGGTAGGATTATTGCCCAACCACGTCCGCTTGGTCGCCCGTACAAGGGATTGGTTGCGCTATGAGGTGCCTGACCGGTATATCCGCCGCGATGCACGCGGTCACTACAAAGGCCAGAAACAAATCTGGTATCTGCTGCAACTGGTCGGTCACGACTGGGATTTGAATCTGCGCGCCACCAACCATCCAGAGTTCGACGCCTGGCGTTGGAACGACTACTGGGTGCCTCTCGACGTAGTTGTTGAGTTCAAGCGTGGCGTCTATGAAATGGCATTGACGGAGTTGGCTAGGTACTTGCCGCGGCAGGACCAGCGCAACCGGTATTTGCGCAGCGGAATGCGTGCTCGCGACGGGGAACACGCACATGGCAACGCGCATGCAGCGCCCGCGCTGCGCACCGGATCCATGCTGCTCCACCCCGCAATGGAACTCCCCCCTGGGGCAAGCTTCGATCCAGACCCCCAAAACAGCCTGGCGATGGAGGCAGCTCACTCAGCCACCAAGCCAGAAGCAGGAAGCACTTAGCGAAGCAGCAACCCGCCGGAACTCAATCACGAAAAAGCCGATGCCAGAGCAAACTCCGGCATCGGCTTTTTTCATGGGAATGATTTGGATCGGCTAAAAACTCAGAGAAGCAACCCCCAGCAAGGGCTCGACAGCAACCAGCGCAGAAACCATCAAGCGAGACAACGGCTCCCCGGAGCCTCGCTAGCTGCTTTTAAGCAACCGACAACACCAAGTTGTCCCTGTGAACCATCTCGGTTTCAGCCGTGTAGCCGAGCAGCTTTTCAAACTCAGACGAAGGCTTGCGACATAGCAAGCGCGCCTCTGCGGCAGCATAGTTGGCCAAGCCGCGGGCAATCTCGGCGCCGGCTTCGTCACGGACTGCAATGACGTCGCCCCGCGAAAAATCTCCTTCTACCGCAGTCATTCCGATCGGCAGCAGGCTTTTGCCCTCTTCCCTCAGTTTGGCGGCAGCACCGGCATCAACAGTCACAGCACCACGCAACTGCAGGTGATCGGCCATCCATTGCTTGCGCGCCTGCTTTTTCTGCGTTTGCGCGATCAGCAAGGTGCCCAGTGCCTGGCCATCCACCAATCGCACCAGCACATCTGGCTCTCGCCCCCACGCAATCACGGTGGATGCACCGGAACCGGCTGCACGCTTGGCAGCCAGGATCTTGGTAATCATGCCGCCCTTGCCGATGCTAGACCCAGCCCCACCTGCCATGGCTTCCAGCGCAGGATCGCCCGCATTGGCCTCGTGCACGAACTGCGCAGCCGGATCACGACGCGGGTCTGCGGTGTACAGGCCCTTCTGGTCGGTCAGGATCACGAGAGCATCCGCCTCGACCAGATTGGCAACCAAGGCACCCAGCGTGTCGTTGTCGCCAAACTTGATTTCGTCGGTCACGACCGTGTCGTTCTCATTGATCACAGGCACCACCCCCAAACGCAGCAGCGTCAACAGGGTGGAACGCGCATTCAGATAGCGCTCACGATCAGCCAAGTCGGCATGGGTGAGGAGCACCTGGGCGCTGCCCATGCCCTGCTCCCGCAACTTGGTTTCATACATCTGGGCCAAACCCATTTGGCCTACCGCAGCAGCCGCTTGTAGTTCGTGAATCTCTTGCGGACGGGCTACCCACCCCAGCCGCTTCATACCCTCAGCAATAGCCCCACTGGAGACCATGACCACTTCGCGCGGCACGCCCCCATCCCCTCGCACCAACGTAGCCAACTGGCGGCTCCACTCCCCAATCGCAGCCTCGTCCAGGCCACGCCCTTCGTTTGTCACCAGACTGGAACCCACCTTGACCACGATGCGGCGGGCATCTCGCAATACGCTAGAAACCATGTTAAGGGTCTTTTTATGAGTAGACGCTTATACAGCAAGCGCCAGCAGCTACTATTTTTATAGCAATTAAAGAGGCGAATCACCAGCAAAGCGTGGATCCACTTCCACAGGGGCGTTTTCCACCCTTTGCTCGCTTTGCACATGGCGGTAAATAGCGTGGATCAATGCTTCGCACCCCTCACGGGTCAGTGCCGAAATTTCAAACACGGGTCCCTTCCATTTGAAGCGCTTCACGAAATCCTTGACCCGCGCTTCGCGCTCCTCTACGGGCACCATGTCGAGCTTGTTCAACACCAGCCAGCGGGGCTTTTCATACAGTTGGGTGTCGTATTTTTTGAGCTCGCCCACAATGGCCTTGGCCTGCGCCACAGGATCGATGGCGTCGTCAAACGGGGCCATATCCACGATGTGCAGCAATAGGCGCGTTCTCTGCAAATGGCGCAGAAACTGGTGACCCAGGCCCGCCCCTTCGGAGGCGCCTTCGATCAAGCCAGGGATATCCGCCACCACAAAGCTCTGCTCCGGCCCCACCCGCACGACGCCCAAATTGGGATGCAGTGTGGTGAAGGGGTAGTCAGCAATCTTGGGGCGAGCATTGGACACCGCTGTAATGAACGTCGACTTGCCCGCATTAGGCATGCCCAGCAGGCCGACGTCAGCCAGCACCTTGAGTTCCAGCTTGAGGTTCTTGCGCTCACCCGGCCAGCCAGGCGTTTTTTGACGCGGGGCACGATTGATAGCGCTCTTGAAGCGCAAGTTGCCGAAGCCCCCATCGCCTCCTTTGGCAATGGTGATGACCTCTCCGGGGGTGAGCAGCTCATACAGCACCTCGCCCGTCTCAGCATCAGAAATGATGGTCCCCACCGGCATTTTCAGCGTGATGTCTTCGCCAGCGGCACCAAACATGTCGGAGCCCATTCCGTGCTCACCGCGCTTGGCCTCATGGCGACGGGAGTATCGAAAATCCACCAAAGTGTTTAGATTCGGGTCTGCCACGGCAAACACATGCCCCCCACGCCCGCCATCCCCACCATTGGGCCCACCGAATTCCTTGTATTTTTCGTGGCGAAAAGACACGCAGCCATTGCCGCCATCACCCGCGGCAATGTCAATATAGGCTTCGTCGACGAACTTCATGGGGTATCCAATTTACAAAAGAGGCGCGAAAGGCAGACGGTGATTTCTCATCGGCATCTGGAGTGACTTGAAATTCACTCCACCAACGAACCCCACCTGCACTCACCCGGAGTCAGAAATGCTCAGCACTTCAAACAACTAACGGCCTGCTCTGGCCGAAAAATCCACATATTGCCAGAACCAGCAACCGCAGAACATAAACGACAAAGCCCCGGCAATGCGGGGCTTTGGATTCAACCAGAGGTAAACCTCAGGCTGGAGTCACATTGACAGTGTGCTTGGACAGTGCGCCCTTGGTGCCGAACGACACGTGGCCGTCAACCAAAGCAAACAGGGTGTGGTCCTTGCCCACGCCGACGTTGTTGCCGGGGTGGAAGCGTGTACCGCGCTGACGCACGATGATGGAACCAGCGCTGATCAATTCACCGCCGAAGGCCTTGACACCCAGCATCTTTGGCTTGGAATCACGACCGTTTCGCGTAGAGCCGCCGCCTTTTTTCTGTGCCATGACATCGACTCCTTGTTAGGCAGCAATCGCACCGATTTGCAGCTCAGTGAACTGCTGGCGATGGCCTTGGCGTTTCTGATAGTGCTTGCGACGGCGCATCTTGAAGATGTGCACTTTGTCGTGCTTGCCGTGTGCCACGACGGTGGCTTTCACGGTTGCGCCGGACACCAGGGGCGTACCGATCTTGAGTTCAGCGCCGTTACCGACTGCCAACACTTGATCGATCACAATTTCCTGGCCTACGTCCGCAGCAATCTGTTCTACTTTAATTTTTTCGCCGGAAGCAACGCGATACTGCTTGCCGCCGGTTTTTATGACCGCGTACATGTGAACCTCTTGAATTGAGTTCCGCAAACCAATTTTTGCAGAGCCGCAGATTATGCCACAGCACCCCCAAAAAGGCTAGCCCGGCTCCGAGGAGGCACTCCTGCCCAACGCTTCATTCCTATAATCCGGGGAACTTTGGTAGCCGCTATCTTGACTGATCACCTCTCCTCCACAGCCTCCTCGCCCCTCTCGCTAATCGCAGAGGACATGCGTGAAGTTGATATCGTCATCGGGCAACGCCTGACATCCACAGTCCCGCTGGTAGGCCAGGTCGCCCAATACATCATTGCGGCCGGCGGCAAACGACTGCGCCCAGCCCTTTTGCTCATTGTGTGCGGAGCATTGAACTACCAAGGCTCACATCGCCACACCTTGGCAGCTGTGGTTGAGCTCATCCACACGGCAACCCTGCTGCATGATGACGTGGTCGACGCATCCACGCTGCGCAGAGGCAGAGCCACAGCCAACGAAACGTTTGGCAACCCAGCCAGTGTTCTGGTTGGAGATTTTCTCCACACCCGTTCCTTCCAAATGATGGTTGAGACAGGCAGCATGAGGGTGATGGAAATCCTTTCAGAGGCCACCAACATCATCGCCGAGGGCGAAGTCCTGCAATTGATGAACATGCACGACGCCTCCTTGAGCGAAGCGGATTACCTCAAGGTGATTCGCTCCAAAACCGCAAAGCTCTTTGAAGCCAGCGCGCGACTGGGAGCCGTACTGGCAAACTCACCACCAGCCATCGAGGAAGCATGTGCCACCTATGGGCAAGCACTGGGCACCGCATTCCAGATCATTGACGATGTTCTCGATTACGCTGGGAATGCAGTCGAAATGGGCAAGAATTTGGGCGATGATCTGCGAGAGGGGAAAGCCACCTTGCCTCTGATCGCCGCCATGGAGCGCGGCACCCCTCAGCAAGCGGCCGTGATTCGCAGCGCGATTGAACAGGGCTCCACAGAGGAACTGGCAAAAATCATCGAAATCGTCCAGCAAACAGGCGCGCTCGAAATTGCAAGGTCCGCTGCAACCCAAGAAGCAAACCGCGCGATAGACGCCATTAGGCTACTTCCGGCGACCGAATTTGCTGCCGCAATGCGAGTGCTCGCCAATCAGCTGACAGACAGGCGAACTTAGCGCTACGCAAGTCTAGTCACACACGCATAAGCCAACACGTCAAAGAAACTTTAGACTGAGGCTGACTTCCACGGTTGTGCGAGTTTAAAGACTTGAAACGAATTGCCACGAGGCCGTGCCTTGCGTAATCGATGAGAACTTGACGCATCACAGATGGAACCCGTGCGCGCAAATTGCACAAATGCAGAAGCAGATTGAGCGCGATAAACCAGTAATCGCTCAAAGCCAGATGCCACGGCAGGCAAGCATCCACACACCGAAGCAAGCATTTCCGTCAATTCGGAGCAGTCGATAGACGGACTGAGCTCAAGGCGGAACATGGTGCGCGAACAACCATCTTTGCAATCTGACAGAGATATTTCAGCAAGATTCTTTGGCAAAATTTGGGACACAGCACCAGATCAATGAAGAGCTGGGGAAGATCCCCGCCAGATCCTTAGACACAACCTTAACTGCGCATGGATTGCAGTACCAAGTCGAAGTTGTCAGCATCGAAACAACCCGTCAGACGTTTGAATTACTGGCGTAGCACTTGAATTTGCATGCGCAGAATATGCCGAACTGTCACTCGCAGAACACGAGACATCGGGTCAATCGACAAGTGATGTAGACCATCGTTGCGACCATGCCACCCTCCTTACGGGCTGTACAGCGCAGTGGGGATGGTCGATGATAGGATGCCCTGCTGTCCCATAACGTACTAACGGCTAAATGGCTACCGCTGATATTGCCCCCAAAGACGCTTCTGCAATCGCTCTTCCCGGCCTAGGAAGGGCCTTAATGTCTGCGGGCAAGCTTACGCAGAAAGCAGCCGAGGAAATTTACCAAAAGTCACAAATTAGTCGGACAAGCTTTATTGCCGAACTGACAGGGTCGGGTGTGGTGTCGGCGGCTGACTTGGCACATACGGTATCTGCAGTTTTTGGCGCACCACTACTTGATCTGGAAGCCATTGACCCGCTGCGATTACCGAAAGATTTATTGGATGCCAAGATCTGCCAAGCCTACAAAGTCGTAGTACTAAGCAAACGTAGCAACCGCTTGATTGTTGCGACGGCGGACCCCACAGACCAAGAGGCAGCAGAAAAAATCAAGTTCACCACCCAGATGGGCGTGGATTGGATTATCGCGGAATATGACAAACTGAATCGCCTAGTGGAGGCCACAACCAAGTCCGCCTCCGAGTCCATGGAAAGCCTGACCAGTGGCGATTTTGAATTTGATGAATCAGTTGCCGAAGAAACTCCCGAGGTTATAGATTCAGGAGCCAACGAGGTTGAAGATGCCCCCGTTGTTAAGTTTCTTCATAAGATGCTTTTGGATGCTTTTAATATGCGGGCATCTGATTTGCATTTTGAACCTTACGAGCATCAATACCGAGTGCGTTTTCGTATTGACGGTGAGCTGAAAGAAATTTCATCCCCTCCTATCGCAATTAAAGATAAGCTAGCTTCACGCATCAAGGTCATATCCAGAATGGATATTTCAGAAAAGCGAGTCCCTCAAGATGGACGAATGAAGCTCAAGGTAGGCCCAGATCGGGTTATTGACTTTCGGGTGAGTACGCTGCCTACTTTGTTTGGCGAAAAAATTGTAATTCGTATTCTTGACCCCAGCAGTGCAAAGCTTGGCATTGATGCTTTGGGGTATGAACCCGAAGAGAAAGAGCGACTATTACACGCGATTGGTCGACCATATGGCATGATTCTTGTGACGGGACCTACAGGCTCAGGTAAAACCGTATCTTTGTATACCTGCCTGAATCTATTAAACAAGCCAGGTGTAAATATTGCTACCGCGGAAGATCCTTCTGAAATCAATCTACCCGGTGTTAACCAAGTTAATGTCAACGAAAAGGCTGGACTTACGTTTGCCGTCGCACTGAAATCATTTTTACGCCAAGATCCCGACATCATCATGGTGGGGGAAATTCGAGACCTAGAGACAGCTGATATTTCCATCAAAGCGGCACAAACGGGTCACTTGGTGCTATCCACACTCCACACCAACGATGCCCCAACTACACTGACACGCATGCGGAACATGGGCATTGCTCCATTCAATATCGCATCCAGTGTGATTCTGATCACAGCCCAGCGCCTGGCTCGACGCCTATGTCCAACCTGCAAAGTTCCTGCTGATATTCCTCACGAGACACTTTTGGAAGCAGGATACCGCGAAGAGGACTTGGATGGGTCTTGGATCACTTACAAAGCGGTTGGATGCTCAGCCTGCAATAACGGTTACAAAGGACGCGTGGGGATCTACCAAGTCATGCCAATTTCAGAGGAAATTCAGCGCATTATTCTGCGTGATGGCAGCGCACTCGAAATAGCAGAACAGGCCCGGAACGAAGGAGTACGCTCCTTGAGAGAGTCCGGTTTGCACAAGGCTCGGCTTGGACTCACTTCCCTCGAAGAAGTGCTTGCCGTGACTAACGAATAATAAAATCAGATACACAGGGAAAAATCTATGGCTACGGCAGCATCGAGAGACATCAAGGAGTTTGTCTTTGAATGGGAGGGAAAAGATCGTGCAGGTAAAGTGGTGCGCGGAGAAATACGTGCTGTAGGGGAAAATCAAGTCCAAGCGACACTTCGCCGTCAAGGCGTTTTCCCCACAAAAATAAAGAAGCGGCGCACTCGCTCTGGGAAAAAGATCAAGCCTAAAGACATAGCGCTTTTCACTCGACAGCTAGCAACAATGATGAAAGCTGGGGTTCCCTTGCTTCAGTCTTTTGACATCGTTGGCCGAGGCAATACAAACGCAAGCGTTACAAAACTTCTTAATGACATTCGCTCGGATGTTGAAACAGGAACATCTTTGAACGCAGCGTTTCGCAAGCACCCCATGTATTTCGATAGCCTGTATTGCAATCTGGTGGAAGCAGGCGAGGCCGCCGGCATTTTGGAAGCCCTGCTTGACCGCCTCGCCACTTACATGGAGAAAACCGAGGCAATTAAATCAAAGATCAAATCAGCTCTGATGTACCCGATATCAGTGGTCATAGTTGCATTTGTAGTTGTAACAGTGATCATGTTGTTCGTCATTCCTGCATTCAAAGAAGTTTTTACTTCTTTTGGCGCAGACTTACCCGCACCAACCCTTTTCGTCATGGGAATCAGCGACGTATTCGTGAAATGGTGGTGGCTCATTTTTTCAGTAATTGGCGGTGGATTTTATTTTTTCTTTCAAGCGTGGAAAAGAAATGAAAAAATGCAAAAATTCATGGATCGAATTTTATTAAAAATGCCCATTTTTGGTGCGCTGATCGATAAATCTTGTGTTGCACGATGGACACGTACATTGGCAACCATGTTTGCAGCTGGCGTTCCCTTAGTCGAAGCATTGGACTCCGTAGGTGGTGCTGCTGGTAATTCAGTTTACTCATCTGCGACAGAAAAAATTCAGCAGGAAGTATCTACAGGTACCAGCCTCACCGTAGCTATGGACAACGCGAAGATATTTCCGTCGATGGTCATTCAAATGTGTGCTATCGGTGAAGAGTCCGGATCCATTGATCACATGCTGGGGAAGGCTGCCGACTTTTACGAGGCGGAAGTTGACGAGATGGTTGCAGGTCTCTCCAGCCTGATGGAACCCATAATTATTGTTTTTCTCGGCTCTTTGATTGGCGGAATCGTAGTCTCCATGTACCTCCCCATTTTCAAATTGGGTCAGGTGGTTTAATGGATATCGCTGTGTTGCCAACCGCTGGGTTGGCAGGTTTGCTGGGATTGCTCATTGGTAGTTTTTTGAATGTGGTGATTTACCGATTGCCCAAGATGATGGAGCGTCAATGGGCGGCGGAAATTACCGCTTATCAGGCAGAAAAAGAGAACACGCCATCCAGAACAGAAGAGCCTTCCCCCGCAGAGGCGCCCTTCAATCTCATGGTTCCTCGGTCGGCGTGTCCGGCGTGCGGGCATCAGGTCGCTTGGTACGAAAACATCCCTGTCGTCAGTTACCTGTTTCTGCGCGGTAAGTGTTCAGGTTGCGCGACGCGGATCAGTGCGCGGTATCCGCTGGTGGAACTTTTGACCGGGGCACTCTTCTTTGTTTGCGTCCATCGCTGGGGTCCCACCCCCACAGGATTGGCGTGGTGTGGTTTTTCAGCGGTTTTGATTGTGCTTGCTTTCATTGATTGGGACACCACGCTGCTGCCTGATGATTTGACCTTGCCACTCTTGTGGGCGGGTGTGCTGGCTGCCGCGTTGCAGTGGATTCAGGTGCCGTTGTTCTCGTCCGTGATGGGGGCTGCGGCTGGCTACCTGTCCTTGTGGCTTGTTTATTGGGGCTTCAAGCTGGCCACCGGCAAAGAAGGGATGGGGTACGGCGACTTCAAACTGTTTGCCGCCTTGGGCGCCTGGTTTGGCTGGGAAGCCTTGGTCCCGATCATTCTGATGTCCTCAGTGATTGGGGCGATCGTCGGTATTGGGCTCAAAGTTTTCAGCAGCTTGCGCGAGGGGGGCTACATTCCTTTCGGACCGTTCCTGGTAGGTGCTGGGCTGACCGCAATGATCGCCAGCCCCAAGGTGATGCTGGATACGGTGTTGCGGACGTTTGGGCTGTAAATGCGCGGGCGCGCCTCAAGAATTGGCCTTACTGGGGGCATCGGCAGCGGCAAGTCCACTTTTGGAGCGTTGCTCCAGAAGCGCGGAGCAGCCCTCGTGGATTCCGATCAAATCGCCAGACAAGTCACCGGGCCTGGGGGCTCAGCCATCGCAGCGATTGTTCAGCGCTTTGGGCCTGAGTTCGTGGACGATGCGGGGGCGCTTGACCGAGGGCGGATGCGAGAGTTAGCGTACTCGACACCTAATGCACGAACAGCGTTGGAAGCCATCGTTCACCCCCTGGTGTCCTTGCACAGCAGCCAGCAAGCACAGGCGGCAGAAGACGCGGGAACGCGGGTCATTGTGTTTGACGTCCCGTTGCTGGTGGAGTCGAGTCGTTGGGTGCAGCGGCTGGATGCGGTGATCGTGATCGATTGCCCGCCCGCTGTGCAGATTCAGCGCGTGATGAGCCGAAGTGGTCTGAGCCAGAGCACTGTCGAGGCGATTTTGGCGGCCCAATCTCCCCGCAACATTCGGCGCGCATCGGCCGATATCGTGGTTCACAATGGTGATAATTGCACGCTGGCCGATCTTCAAAAGATGGCGGAACAAGTAGCCACCCGGTTGGGGCTATGATGTTCCTCAATGCATAAAAGCACCTGCCGGTTGGCGTTTTCAAGCCTTCGGCGCCAGGCCCAACCCACTGCGCCCAGGAACCTGCCAGCGTGATCCTTTACGAATACCCTTTCAACGAACGACTCAGAACATACCTCCGCCTGGAGCAATTGTTCCGGCGGCTTGGAGAGTTGATTCCCAGGGCCCATCCCCTGGACCACCATTACGCGTTGGTCACCATGTTTGAAATCATGGATGTGGCGGCCAGAGCCGATCTGAAATCAGATGTTCTCAAGGACATCGAAAAGCACAAGCACCAGCTGGATGGCTACCGTGGCAATCCATCCATTTCCGAAGCGGCCCTGGACGCGGTGATTGCACAGCTGGATCGTTGTTTTGCTGCGTTGAACAGCCAATCAGGCAAGGCGGGCCATGCTCTCACCGAGAACGACTGGCTGATGAGCATTCGCAGCCGCGTAGGCATTCCCGGCGGTACTTGCGGGTTTGACCTGCCTGCGTACTACGCCTGGCAACACAAGGACGCCGCTTACCGGCAAGAGGCTCTTCAAGGCTGGGCATCGACGCTGGCCCCACTGGCCGAGTCGATCTATGTGTTGCTCAAACTCTTGCGCGACTCTGGCGTGCCACAAAAAGTGGCGGCCGAACGGGGTCAGTTCCAGCAAAACCTGCCCGCTGGCCGCACGTTTCAACTGCTGCGGCTGCGCATTGATCCCTCTTGTGGACTGATTCCTGAAATCAGCGGTAACCGTCTGATTGTCTCCGTACGCCTGATGAAGCAAGAGGCGGATGGGCGACTGCACGCCAGCACCGACGATGCGGCGTTTGAACTGACGTTGTGCGCTTGATTCCAGGCTTTCTGCCGCGCAAGCCTCTTGAAGAATTCCAACATGGCATCCAGCAACACTCCTAGCGAACCGTCAGGCCAAGGAGCGGCCCGCACCGTGGTGTGCCCGACCTGCGGTGGAGACAGCATTTACAGCCCTGCCAACCGATACCGGCCATTTTGCAGCGAGCGCTGCAAGCAAATCGATTTGGGCGCCTGGGCCAGTGAAGACTTTCGCATGCCCGCAGAAGCGCCTCCGGCAGACGCTCAGTACGGCGACCCGCGCCTGGAGCATTGATACATCAAATGCGGTGCTAGCGCTTATCTATCAAGCGCCAGCAGCTACAAAATCAGGAGCAAATCAAGCAAGCTGCTCCTGCTCCAGCCAATCGAGAACAGGGTAGGCACCTGGCAGTACGGGCTCCACGGTGAGGGGAAACCTCTGCCAGGCCATGGATTGGCCTTCGCGCATTTCAAACTGACCGCTCCACTCACGAACCTTGCACCAGTGCAAGCGCACCAGGGCATGCGGGTAGTCGTGCTCGGTCACCTTCCAGACGCTGGCGGAGGCAATGGTGATGCCCAGCTCCTCTTCCAGTTCACGGCGCAGCGCCTGCTCTACGGTCTCACCCGCTTCCAGCTTGCCCCCCGGAAACTCCCAGTACCCTGCGTACGGCTTGCCCGGTGGGCGGGTGGACAGCAGCATGGCGCCATCTTCACGCAACAGGATACCGACGGCGACCTCGGTGTGCTTGCGGGGTTCAGCCATGGCAGAGCCCTCCACGTGGGATGAGCCCCTGAACGCAACCAAGCTTCATAGGCGCCCCGCATAGTCGCGTGCGAACTGGTAGGCCACGCGCCCGCTGCGCGAGCCGCGCTCCAGCGCCCACACCAGTGCCTCGGGTCGTGCCGCTTCAATCGCCGATGCGGGCACACCAAGGGATGCCAGCCACTGGGCCACGATGGTCAGGTATTCATCCTGGCTGAAGGGGTAGAAGCTCACCCACAGGCCGAAGCGTTCCGACAGCGAAATCTTCTCTTCCACCACCTCGCCCGGGTGCACTTCACCATCGTCCGTGTGGGTGTAGGTGCGGTTTTCCGACATGTATTCGGGCAAGAGGTGGCGCCGGTTGCTGGTGGCATAGATCAGCACGTTGGGGGTGGCTGCAGCCACCGAGCCATCCAGAATGGACTTGAGTGCCTTGTAGCCCGGCTCGCCATCTTCAAAGCTCAGGTCATCGCAAAAGATGATGAACTTCTCAGGACGGTCAGAGACAACATCGACGATATCCGGCAGGTCCGTCAAATCGGCCTTGTCCACTTCAATCAGGCGCAGGCCCTGGCCTGCATAGGCATTCAGGCAGGCCTTGATGAGGGAGGACTTGCCTGTGCCACGGGCACCCGTCAACAGCACATTGTTGGCGGTTTTGCCTTGTACAAACTGCAGGGTGTTGCGCTCGATCTTTTCCTTCTGGCCATCGATCTCTTTCAGATCAGCCAACTGCATGGACGCCACATGGCGCACAGACTCCAGCGTGCCGTGGCCGCTGCTGCGCTTGCGGTAGCGCCAGGCGATGGACTGCGACCAATTGGGCGCGCCCAAGGGCTGGGGCAGCACCGATTCGATACGGGCGATGAGCTGCTCGGCCCGCTCCATCAAGCGTTCAAATTTTTCATTCATTTTGGCATCCAGCGCTTTACCATCAAGCGCAAGCAGCTATAATTTCAATAGCAAATCAGGACCGGTAGTCGGCGTTGATCGTCACGTAGTCGTGGCTGAAGTCGCAGGTCCACACGGTGTCCGATGCATCACCACGGCCCAGCACCACGCGCACGGTGATCTCGCTTTGCTTCATCACCCGTTGGCCATCCTCTTCTCGGTAGGCGGGGTTGCGCCCACCGCTCACGGCCACGTGCACGTCGTCCAGGTACAGGTCGATACGGGTCTGGTCCAGGTCGGCAATGCCGGCATAGCCCACCGCCGCCAGAATGCGACCCAGGTTTGGGTCGCTGGCGTAGAAGGCTGTCTTCACCAGGGGCGAGTGGGCGATGGCATAGGCCACCTGGCGGCACTCTTCACCAGTCTTGCCACCTTCCACGCGCACGGTGATGAACTTGGTTGCCCCCTCGCCGTCGCGCACGATGGCCTGGGCCAGCTTTTGCGCCACGTCCAGCATGGCAGCCAGCAGAGCCTGCCCTTCGGCGCTGTCCAGCGAAGTGATGGGTGCGTGGGCTGCCTTGTTGGTGGCTACCACCACGAAAGAATCGTTGGTGGAGGTGTCGCCATCGATCGTCACGCGGTTGAAAGAACGGTCTGCCAGATGGCGTGCCAGTTGCTGCACAACCGATGCATCCACGCAAGCGTCGGTGGCCAAAAAGCCGAGCATGGTCGCCATGTTGGGGCGGATCATGCCTGCGCCCTTGCTGATGCCTGTGATGGACACGGTGGCACCTCCGACCCGGGCCTGGGCGCTGAACGCCTTGGGCAGGGTGTCCGTGGTCATGATGCCTTCGGCCGCACGCGCCCAGTGGTCAGCCTGCGCATCAGCCAACGCGGCGGGCAGACCGGCTTCGATGCGGTCAGTGGGCAAGGATTCCATGATCACACCGGTGGAGAAAGGCAACACCTGTTCCGGCGCCACGTTCAGCAAGCCTGCCAGGGCCTGGCAGGTAGAGCGCGCACGCGCCAAGCCATCGGCTCCCGTGCCGGCGTTGGCGTTGCCAGTGTTGATGACCATGGCGCGTACGCCTTTACCTGCGGCCAGATGCTCGCGGCTCACTTGCACGGGCGCTGCGCAAAAGCGGTTTTGCGTGAAGACACCAGCCACGCTGGCCCCTTCGTCCAGCAAAAACACCGTGAGGTCCTTGCGATTGGCCTTGCGGACGCCCGCTTCGGTCACGCCAATACGAACACCTGCGATGGGATGCAGGTCAGCCGCCACAGGGGCCAGAAGATTTACAGGCATAGAGTGCTCTTTCAAGAAAACTGCGAACGATTATGCGCAAAGACGAGGGTACAAATGAAAACACGGGCCGCAGCCCGTGTTGGAAACTAACCAGCCATCAGGCCAGCTTGCCGTGGCACTGCTTGTATTTTTTGCCACTGCCGCAAGGGCAGGGATCATTGCGCCCCACGCGCATGCCTTCAAAGGCTGCGGTGTCGATACCGCCACCGGCGTCGCCAGAAGTGGTTTCCGCCTCGCCGGTTTCGGTGGGTGCGGTGTAGGTCACGTTGGTGATGTGCTCAGCGCGGGCCTCCAGCTGCTGTGCCGCCTCATCCAGCTGGGCAGAGGACTGCACTTGCACCGTCATCAAGATCTTGGTGACTTCGTTCTTGACGTGATCGATCAACTGACGGAACAGCTCAAACGCTTCGCGTTTGTATTCCTGCTTGGGCTGCTTCTGGGCGTAGCCACGCAGATGGATGCCCTGGCGCAGATAGTCCAGTGCGCTCAGGTGGTCACGCCAGTTGGAGTCAAAGCTTTGCAGCAGTACTGCACGCTCGAACTGAGTGAAGTTCTCACGCCCCACTTGTGCCACCTTGGCTTCAAAAGCGGCATGCGCCAGCTTGACAACATGCTCCAGAATTTCCTCGTCGGTGATGGACTCTGACTGGCTCACCCATGCTTGCAGCTGCACGGAAACCTGCCATTCGTCGTTGAGAATGTTCTCCAGCGAAGCCAGGTCCCACTGCTCTTCCACCGACTCGGCAGGCACATACTGGCGCACCAGGTCTGTCATGCAGTCCTCGCGCATCGCGGCAATCACGTCCGTCAAATCCGACGAATCGAGGATGTCGTTGCGCTGCTGGTAGATCACCTTGCGCTGGTCATTGGCTACGTCGTCGTATTCCAGCAGTTGCTTGCGGATGTCGAAATTGCGGGCCTCGACCTTGCGCTGGGCAGATTCAATGCTGCGCGTCACGATGCCGGCTTCGATGGCTTCGCCATCGGGCATCTTCAGGCGGTCCATGATGGCCTTGACGCGGTCGCCCGCGAAAATGCGCATCAGCGAGTCGTCCAGGCTCAGGTAGAAACGTGAAGAGCCTGGGTCGCCCTGGCGGCCGGAACGGCCACGCAACTGGTTGTCGATACGGCGAGACTCATGGCGCTCCGTCGCAATGATGCGCAGACCGCCCAGTGCCTTGATCTTTTCGTGGTCGGCCTTCCACTGTTCGCGCAGCGCGGCCACCTTGGCTGAACGCTCGGATTCGGACAGGGACTCGTCGGCCTCGATGGCCGCCACATCCTTCTCAATGTTGCCACCCAGCACGATGTCGGTACCACGACCAGCCATGTTGGTGGCAATGGTGATCATGCCTTCGCGGCCTGCTTGGGCCACGATGTCGGCTTCGCGCGCGTGCTGCTTGGCATTGAGTACCTGGTGCGGCAGCCCTTCCTTGTTCAGCAGCTCGTCAATGATTTCGGAGTTCTCGATCGAGGTGGTCCCCACCAGCACAGGCTGGCCGCGCTCGTGGCACTCGCGAATGTCCTTGATCGCGGCTTCGTACTTTTCGCGGGTCGTCTTGTAGACGCGGTCCAGCTGGTCATCGCGCAGGCTTTGGCGGTTGGGCGGAATGACCACGGTTTCCAGACCGTAGATTTCCTGGAACTCATACGCTTCGGTATCGGCCGTGCCCGTCATACCAGCCAGCTTGTTGTACAAGCGGAAGTAGTTCTGGAATGTGATCGAAGCCAGGGTCTGGTTTTCAGCCTGGATGTTCACACCTTCCTTGGCCTCTACCGCCTGGTGCAAGCCATCGCTCCAGCGACGGCCCGACATGAGGCGGCCAGTGAATTCGTCCACGATCACGATTTCGCCGTTTTGCACAACGTAGTGCTGATCGCGGTGATAAAGGTGGTTGGCACGCAGGGCTGCGTACAGGTGGTGCATCAGGGTGATGTTGGCCGGGTCGTAGACCGAAGCACCCTCGGCGATCAGGCCATGGCTGGCCAGGATGCGCTCTGCAGACTCGTGCCCTTGCTCGGTCAGGAAGACTTGGTGCGCCTTCTCATCGACGGTGAAGTCTCCAGGCTTGATGACCCCTTCGCCTGTGCGAGGATCAGCCTCCCCTTCCTGGCGCACCAGCAGCGGAACCACCTTGTTCATGGCAATGTAAATTGCCGTGTGGTCTTCTGCCTGGCCACTGATGATCAGTGGAGTGCGTGCCTCGTCGATCAGGATGGAGTCCACCTCGTCCACGATGGCGTAGTTCAGCCCTTGCTGCACACGGTCACGGGCTTCGTAGACCATGTTGTCACGCAGGTAATCAAAACCGTATTCGTTGTTGGTTCCGTAGGTGATGTCAGCGCGATACGCGGCTTGCTTTTCCTCGCGCGGCATGTTGGGCAGGTTGATACCCACCGTCAAACCCAGGAAGTTATAGAGGCGGCCCATCCACTGGGCATCGCGATTGGCAAGATAGTCATTCACGGTGACCACGTGCACGCCCTTGCCAGACAGCGCATTGAGGTAGACCGGAAGCGTTGCGGTCAGGGTTTTGCCCTCACCAGTGCGCATTTCCGAAATCTTTCCATGGTGCAGTGCCATGCCCCCGAGCATCTGCACATCGAAGTGGCGCATTTTCATGATGCGCTTGGAACCCTCACGCACCACAGCAAAGGCTTCTGGGAGGATCGAATCAAGAGACTCGCCCTTGGCTACGCGATCCTTGAACTCCTGGGTTTTGGCGCGCAACGCGTCGTCCGACAGCTTCTCATATTCGGGCTCCATGCTGTTGATGCGAGCAACCACTTTGCGGTATTGCTTGAGAAGCCGGTCATTTCGGCTGCCGAAAATTTTGGTGAGGAAATTGGTTGCCATGCGAACAGGTCCGCTCGACACGCGTCAACAACGCTGTCGAACGACCGAAATCCCTAATAAGAATTGAATGCAGGTGGGCTCTTTGCGTGCAAATGCAAGCATTCCGCGGAGAACCCAGGAAGGTGGATTTTACCTGCCTGCAGGAGGCGCGTTTTGCTGGGCTACCAGGGGGGTTCTGGAGATCGCCGCGACGGCATCTGCGGCCTTGCCAGAACCTGCATTGAGGAATTTTTGAGGATCCTGAAATACCCCTTGAACGAGCACTTCAAAATGCAGGTGGGGTCCCGTAGAACGCCCGGTGCTACCTACCTCAGCGATCTTCTGCCCACGCTTGACCAGATCACCCTGCTTTACCAGAGTGCGGGACGCATGGGCATAGCGTGTCACCAACTGGTTGCCATGATCCAACTCGATCATGTTCCCATAAGCCGGGTGAAACTCTTGAGCAATCACCACCCCACCAGCAGCTGCCAGGATGGGGGTGCCAGTATCCGCCTGAAAATCAAGCCCTGTATGCAGCGCCGACTGGCCGGTGAATGGATCCAGCCGCCACCCAAACGCAGACCCGGCCGTGCGCCCTGTCACCGGGGCATGCGTGGGTACCATTTTCTTGCGGATGTGCTGATCAAATAAACGGGACTCAGCTACCGTCATCCAGTCAGATCGCTGGCCAGCCACTCTCTCCAGATCATCCAGGGTGGCTTGCAACTCTTCCAGCGACAAATTCCGCGCCCCGACCAGCGCACCGCCGCGGCCATCGGCCTTGGGAACCTCTGATGCGGGCAAGCCTGCCAAGCCCATGACGCGCTCGCCCAGGGATTCCAGCTGAACCATACGAGCCTGCATCTCGCCCACGCGCTTGGCCATGGCATCAAGGTTGGCGCGCATGAACTTGTCGCGCTCATCGAACTCGTCTTTGGCAACCAGTTTGACCAGCGCGCCAAACACGGGCCAACCCTCCCGCGCTCCCTTCACAAAAACCCAGTGATAGAGCGACGCAGCAACCAGCAAGAATCCGAGCGCGAGCATGCAACCCACCAGAGCCAGCCGAGCACCCGACAGGTGCAAGGAGCGGGTGCGGGCTCCGCGAGCGTCCGTGATAATCAAATGCACAAAATCATCTCCCTGCCATAGAGGCACCACCCATGAACCGCCGCCACTATGCCATCACACTGCAGCAAGCCAGCGCAGAATCACCCACGCTGGCCATGCTGACCGCACTGACCAAAGACTCTAGCGAAAGGCTGAAGGCCATTGAGCCGCTGCTCCCAGCGGGCCTGCGCGACACCGTACGTGCAGGGCCTATCGAAGGTGCAACTTGGTGCCTTCTGGTCAAAAGCAACTCAGCAGCAGCCAAGCTGCGGCAAATACTGCCTGCACTGCAGGCTCATTTGCGAATCAAGGGGTGGGAGGTTAACTCTATTCGCCTGAAAGTTCAAACGGACTTGCGTTGAACTGACGAAATGAAGAGAAAAAGGAAAAGAAATTTGGTGCCGGTTGTCGGAATCGAACTGACGACCTACCGCTTACAAGGCGGGTGCTCTACCAACTGAGCTAAACCGGCGAAGCACGCATTCTATACCGAAAAAACGAGCCTCAACAAAAAACTGGCTTATTTCACCCGTTTGAGTGAAGGACGGCCGCCCGCAGACCCAGGGGTGGGCTTAGGCGGCTCATCATCACCCACATCAACGGCCGGAACCAACTGAACAACGCGATCATCAACAGACGCACCCGACTCGACAACATCGGCCACAGGGGCCAACACAGCCGATGATGAAGGGGCTGCCACCAAACTGTCCACCGGTGGAGGGAAAGCCATGCCCTGCCCATTTTCACGCGCATAGATGGCAATCACACGCCCGACAGGAACCAGGATATCGCGGGGCTTGCCGCCAAACCGGGCTTTGAATTCGATGAAATCATTACCCAGCTGCAGCGAGCTGGTTGCGTCGAAACTGATGTTCAACACGATCTCACCATCGTGAACAAACTCGCGCGGCACCTGCACTGAATCATCCACACGCACCGCGACATAAGGCGTAAAACCATTGTCGGTGCACCACTCGTACAGAGCGCGAATCAAATACGGTCGTGTGGAGGTCGATTCCTGGGCGTTCATGGGGTGTCCAGCAGTTCAGTGGCTTCGCAAAGGCTTCGCACTTACTTGCGCATGACCTTTTCGGAGGGGGTCAATGCTTCGATGTAGGCAGGGCGCGAGAAGATGCGCTCTGCGTACTTCAGCAAAGGTGCGGCGTTCTTGCTCAATTCAATACCGTAGTAGTCGAGGCGCCACAGCAGCGGAGCAATGGCCACATCCAGCATGGAGAAATTGTCGCCCAGCATGTACTTGTTCTTGAGGAACACAGGCGCGAGCTGGGTCAGGCGATCACGGATATGGGCCCGGGCCTTCTCCAGCGCCTTTTCGTTGCCCTTGGTGGCGCGAGACTCCAGCGTGTTCACATGAACGAACAGCTCTTTCTCAAAATTCAGCAAGAACAGACGCACACGTGCACGATCAACCGGGTCGCCAGGCATCAACTGGGGATGAGGAAAGCGCTCATCAATGTATTCGTTGATGATGTTCGACTCATACAGAATCAGATCACGCTCCACCAGAATAGGCACTTGCCCATAAGGGTTCATGACGCTGATGTCTTCCGGCTTGTTATACAGATCCACATCGCGGATTTCAAAATCCATGCCCTTTTCAAACAGGACAAAACGGCAGCGGTGGGAAAAGGGACAAGTTGTTCCCGAATAAAGCACCATCATGGTGGGAGGCTCCTAAAAATCAAAAGAGTGGGAAGCACCAAAGCGCCCACTCTATAAAAAATCTGACGACTTCTCACCCAAGAGAAGTCGTCAGAAAGTCAGCAAGTTATTTGACGTCTTTCCAGAAAGCCGCATTCAGTCGCCATGCAATGACGGTGAAGAAGCCCAGGAAAATCAGAACCCACACACCAACGCGGATGCGCGTGTTCTGAGCGGGCTCGGCCATCCACTGCATGTAGTTGACCAAGTCGCCGATTGCCGCATCGTACTGAGCGGGAGTCATCTTTCCAGGAGACACTTGCTCCCAACCCTTGAGCACATGGGTCTTCTGGCCGTGACTTTCGTGCTCTTCAAAGACGGGGCGGCGTTCGCCCTGCAGCTCCCACAGTACGTGAGGCATGCCCACGTTGGGAAAAACGAGGTTGTTCCAGCCCGTCAGCTTGGTGTCGTCGCGGTAGTAGGTACGCAGGTAGGTGTAAAGGTAATCAGCACCGGAACCTGCAGAGCTTGCACGCGAGCGGGCAATCACAGTGAGGTCAGGAGGATTGGCACCGAACCAGGCCTTGGCTTGTTTCGGATCAATCGCCGCCTTCATGGTTTCACCGACCTTGTCGGTGGTGAAGAGCAGATTGTCTTTCACCTGCTGGTCTGTCAAACCGATGTCTTTCAAACGGTTGAACCGCATGAACGCAGCAGAGTGGCAGTTCAGGCAGTAGTTGACGAACAGCTTGGCACCATTTTGCAAAGAGGCCAAGTCATTGGTCTTAACTGGCGCCTTGTCCAGGGGATGGCCGCCGCCAGCAGCCATTGCAGAGCCAGCCACCATGCCCAGCGCTGCCACGATCGTGAGAATGAGTTTCTTCATTGTTGTTTTCTCCGGCTCTCAGTGCGCAACGTAGGTAACGCGATCAGGCACAGGCTTGGTCTTACCAATGCGACTCCACCAAGGCATCAGCAGGAAGAAGCCGAAGTAGAACAAAGTACCCACCTGAGAAACCCGCTCACCAATCGGCGAGGGAGGCTGGACGCCCAGGTAACCCAAGATCAGGAAGTTGATCACAAAGACAGCGTAGAAGTACTTGTGCCAGTCGGGACGGTAACGAATGGACTTCACAGGGCTGTAGTCCAGCCAAGGCAGGAAGAACAGGATGATCACGGCACCACCCATCACGACCACGCCCCAGAACTTGGCGTCAATGGCCAGCATCAGAGCTGTGACCACCACAGCGCCACCAGCAATCACCACCTTGAAGATAGCAGGCAACTGGGCTTTGACCACTCCAAACAATGCACCCAGGAGCACACAGGCAATCAGGGCGTACATCATTTCACTGGTGATAGCACGCAGCATCGAATAGAACGGGGTGAAGTACCACACGGGAGCAATGTGCAACGGCGTCACCAGCGGATCTGCGGGGATGAAGTTGTTGTACTCGAGGAAGTAGCCACCAAATTCGGGCGCGAAGAAAACCACCGCAGAGAAAGCCAACAGAAACACAGACACGCCAAAGATATCGTGCACGGTGTAGTAAGGGTGGAACGGCACGCCATCGAGAGGCTTGCCCTTGGCATCTCGGGGCGCATTGGGACCCTTGATTTCAACGCCGTCTGGGTTGTTGGAGCCCACGTCGTGCAACGCCAGCAAGTGCGCCACAACCAAGCCCAGCAGAACCAGAGGAACGGCAATGACGTGGAAGCTGAAGAAGCGGTTCAGGGTAGCGTCGCCCACCACAAAGTCGCCACGGATCAGCAGAGCCAGGTCAGGACCGATGAAGGGAATGGCTGCAAACAGGTTCACGATCACCTGAGCGCCCCAGTAAGACATCTGGCCCCAAGGCAGCAGGTAGCCCATGAAGGCTTCAGCCATCAGACACAGGAAAATGGCGCAGCCAAAGATCCAGACCAGCTCACGCGGCTTGCGGTAAGAACCGTAGATCAGGCCACGGAACATGTGCAGGTACACCACTACGAAGAAGGCCGAAGCCCCCGTGGAGTGCATGTAGCGAATCAACCAGCCCCAGGGCACATCGCGCATGATGTACTCCACCGATGCGAAAGCCAGGTTCGCATCGGGCTTGTAGTGCATGACCAGGAAGATACCGGTGACGATCTGGATCACCAGCACCAGCAGTGCCAACGAACCAAAGATGTACCAGAAGTTGAAATTCTTCGGAGCGTAGTACTCCGACATGTGCACACGGTAGGCATCGAAAGCTGTGGGGAACCGGTTCTCAAACCAATTCGTCAGCTTGGCAGACGCCGAAGCGTTGGGGGAGATTTCCTTGAATTCAGCCATGTTGTGCTACCTCAAGCCTTCTTGTCTTCACCGATCAGCAGACGCGAATCGGACAGGTACATGTGGGGCGGGATTTCCAGGTTGTCAGGCGCTGGCTTGTTCTTGAACACACGGCCAGCCACGTCGAAAGTGGAGCCGTGGCAAGCGCACAGGAAGCCGCCATTCCAGTCGTCAGGCAAAGAAGGCTGAGGGCCCGTTTGGAACTTATCACCGGGAGAGCAACCCAAGTGGGTGCAAATGCCCACGCCCACGAAGATTTCAGGCTTGATGGAGCGGTGTTGGTTTTTTGCGTACTCGGGGGTGGGGTACGTCTTGCGATCTGACTTGGGATCGGCCAGTTGAGGCTCGGTCTTGGCCAACGAAGCAATCTGCTCCGGGGTGCGCTTGAGAATCCACACGGGCTTGCCGCGCCATTCCACAGTGAGCTTCTCGCCGGGTTGCAGGGCTGAAATATCAACCTCTACCGCAGCACCGGCTGCTTTGGCTTTTTCCGAAGGCTGAAAACTGCTGACGAAGGGCACGGCTACGGCCACTCCTCCCGCAGCACCAGCGCATCCGGACGCAATCAGCCACGTCCGCTTGCTGGTGTCGACTGGTGTGTCACTCATGGGGATCCTCGGTATACATCGCTATGTTGGGGTCAGCCGGGGATTGTAGCGGAGTGAAAACTCGTAACACCAGCCACCCACTTGCAATCTGCCGTCGCGGCCCCATCGCGAAGCAGCACCGCTGCGCCGTCTTTCCTAGATAATGCGATCTCACACCACCCAGGGCGACGGGCCCTTGAAACCAAAAAGGGAAGCAAAGATGACAATCATCAAAGAATTCAAAGAATTTGCCATCAAGGGCAATGTGATCGACCTGGCTGTGGGGGTGATCATTGGCGGAGCCTTCGGAAAAATCGTGGACTCCGTGGTGGCCGATCTGATCATGCCGGTGGTGGGCCTGGTGTTTGGCAAACTGGATTTTTCCAATTTGTTCCTGGTGCTGGGAAATGTTCCCGCAGGCACCGCCATGACCCTGGACGCACTGCGCAAGGCCGGCGTGCCGGTTTTCGCCTACGGTAACTTTTTGACCGTGGCCGTCAATTTCATCATTCTGGCGTTCATCATTTTCATGATGATCAAGCAAATCAACCGACTCAAGCGCGAAGCGCCGGCACCAGCGCCCGCCGCTCCAGCACCTGAACCCGAAGACATCGTCTTGCTGCGCGAGATCCGCGACAGCCTCAAGCGCTGATCTGCGCCACAAGCTCAGCTTTTTGATGGATTCAACGCCCTCTTGCCGAGGGCGTTGTCGCATCTGCGGCCGACACCGCTCGAAAATTCAGGCGAGGTGCCGCGCCATGCGTACCGCTTCGATCAGGCTGGACGCATCGGCTACACCCCGCCCTGCGATATCGAACGCGGTGCCGTGGTCGGGGCTGGTGCGAACCAAGGGCAGGCCCAGGGTGACGTTCACCCCCTTGTCCACACCCAGATATTTGACGGGAATCAGGCCCTGGTCGTGGTACATCGCGATCACGACATCAAACTCACCGGGATGGGTCTCGGTGTGCCGAGCCCGCATGAAGACGGTGTCCGGCGGCAACGGTCCGTGCACATCCACCCCTTGCGCGCGCAATTGAGCCAGAGCGGGAGCAATGATTTCCAGCTCCTCCCGGCCAAACAAACCACCTTCGCCCGCATGGGGGTTGAGCCCTGCCACAGCGATACGCGGCGCACGCCCCAAGGTGCGCAGCAGTGCCGCATGCGCGATCTGCACGGTCTGCAGCACGTTGGCCTCGGTCACAGCAGCAATCGCATCGCGAAGGGACACATGGATGCTGACCAGCACCGTGCGCAACTCATCGCTTGCCAACATCATGCGCACCGGCATCGCATCCAGCGCCACGCCTTGGTGGGCAGCGGCTTCGGCCTGCAGCAGTTCGGTGTGACCGGGGTAGTCCACGCCTGCGGCAGAGAGCGCCTCTTTGTGCAACGGCGCCGTGACCAGTGCGGCGACCTCACCGCGCAGCGCAGCGCGTGCAGCCCACTGCACACAGTCGGCTGCGGCGCGCCCTGCCTCGGCACTGACCCGGCCCACCGCCACGGTGTCGGGCAGACCCGCAAGCGGTAGCACCGGCACGCAGCGCGGGGGCGCAGCCAGGGCATCGGCCACCCCCTCGATCACCGCCACGGGCAGCGAAGGTATGCCCGGGCTTGCAATGCAGCCCGCGGCGCGTCGCAAGGTGGCCACGTTCCCGACGACGAAGCAGCCGCGCAGCACATCGGGCGCATCCCGGAACGCTTTGGCCACGATTTCAGGGCCTATGCCTGCGGGGTCGCCTTGGGTAATGGCAATGGGCTTGAGATTGGTTTTCATAAATTCTGGCGCTAACGCCCGTCAATCAAGCGCAAGCAGCTACGTTTTCAATAGCAAACCATTCACGCGGGGTTGTCGATTTCGATGAACTCGTGCCCGATGCCCAGCAGCCGCGCCACCTCGCCCGCAACCGCCGGAGCGCCATAGCGCTCGGTGGCGTGGTGCCCTGCGGCAATGAAGGCCACACCCGTTTCGCGCGCCAGATGGGCTTGTGGCTCTGAAATTTCGCCCGTGATGAACACGTCAGCGCCTGCAGCGATGGCGGCCTCAAAGTAGCTTTGCGCCCCACCCGTGCACCACGCCACTTTGGTCACGGGGCGCGCGCTATCGGCCGAGGTCACCAGCATTGCCGGCCTGCCCAGCACGGCTGCCACATGTTCGGCCACGGCCTGCGCATGGGGATAGTCGGCATCGGCCACGCAGCCCAGCAGCTGTTCACCAAACTGAGCCACGGTCGTCCACCCCAGCATCTGGCCCAACTGGGCGTTGTTGCCCCACTGGGGGTGCGCATCCAGCGGCAGGTGGTACGCAAAAAGATTGATGTCGTGCGCCAGCAGCAGTTGCAGGCGCTGCTTCATCCAGCCCGTGACCCGGCCATCTTGCCCCCGCCAGAACAGTCCGTGGTGGACGAAGATGGCGTCAGCGCGGGCAGCGATGGCTGCCTCGATCAGCGCCTTGCTGGCCGTGACGCCGCTCACCACGCGGGCGATCTGTTCCTTGCCCTCCACCTGCAGGCCATTGGGCCCGTAGTCTTTGAAACGCTCGGGTTGCAGCAGGCCGTCGAATGCCTGCAGAAGGTCTACGCGGGATATGCTCATGCCCGCTATTGTCGCGCGGGCTCGCGCAGGCAGCGCCAAGACCCCACCCAATGCCGCGCCATGCGCCGCCAAGGCTTGGAGGACAATGGCAACTATTCCGAGCCCCGAAGATCACACTGCAGAACTTCGCGCACCCCACGCACCTTTGCCCCATCTACTCATCATGAAACGCATCTGGCTGCTGTTCTCTCAGGCCGTGACGGTTTTCGCCGCGGCCTATTTTGTTGTCGCTACCCTCCAGCCCGACTGGATCCGCCAAGGCACCACCCGCTCCAGCGCGGGCGTGGCCCTGATGGAAGCGCCCCCGGCCCCGGCAGGACAGCCTGCAGCGGGCAGTTTCAGCGGCGCAGCGCGCAAAGCATCGCCCGCCGTGGTCAGCATCAATACCAGTAAGGCCGTACGCCACCCACGCAGCAACGACCCCTGGTTCCAATTCTTCTTTGGTGACCAGGCCCCGCAGGCCCAGACCGGACTGGGCAGCGGTGTCATCATCAGCCCCGACGGTTACATCCTCACCAACAACCATGTGGTCGAAGGTGCGGACGAAATCGAAGTCACGCTGACCGACAGCCGCCGCACCCGCGCCAGCGTGATCGGAACCGACCCCGAAACCGACCTGGCCATTCTCAAGATCACGCTCGATAAGCTGCCCGTGATCACGCTCGGCGATTCAGACTCCCTGGCCGTGGGCGATCAGGTGCTGGCCATTGGCAACCCCTTTGGCGTGGGCCAGACGGTGACCAGCGGCATTGTCAGCGCGCTGGGCCGCAGCCAGCTGGGGATCAACACGTTTGAGAACTTCATACAGACTGATGCCGCTATCAACCCCGGCAACTCGGGTGGCGCGTTGGTGGATGTGAACGGCAACCTCATGGGGATCAACACGGCCATCTACTCGCGCTCGGGTGGCAGCATGGGGATCGGGTTCGCCATCCCCGTGTCTACCGCGCGCTTGGTACTCGACGGCATTGTGAAAGACGGGCAGGTGACCCGCGGCTGGATTGGCGTGGAACCCAACGAACTGTCAGCCGAGCTGGCCGAAACCTTCGGCGTGAAAGCCACTGAGGGCGTGATCATCACCGGGGTGCTGCAAGACGGCCCCGCCGCACAGGCGGGTATGCGCCCCGGCGACGTGATTCTGAAGGTGGATGACAAGGCTGTGGGCAACGTGTCGCAGTTGCTGACTGCCGTGGCTGCGCTCAAACCCGGCACGCCCTCAGCTTTCGAGGTGCAACGCGCCGACAAGAAGCTGGAGTTGAACATCAACCCTGGGGTACGCCCTCGCCCGCAGCGCGCTGTGCGTCGCTGAAGCACAATACAAAACTCCTGCGACCCGCAAGAACTGATACGCCATCAATAACATAGCTGCTAGCGCTTTATTTTCAGGCGCTAGCAGCTATTTTTATTGATAGAGAAAAACTCTACCCTGCTTTGGCAGGCAACCAGACTTCCTGCACTGAAAATCGTCAAACCGACCACGCAGAGCGTCACTGGAGGAGCGCAAAGAAAGGCACTACGGCGCCGCAATGGTGGCAAACCAAAGCCGCCACAAAGCAGCGCCTCCGCGGTCAGGAAGAAGCGGTTTCTTCCTCTGCAGTGCCGGGCGCTTTGGTGTGCTTGATGAACAGTTGCGCAGCCCAGATGCCAATCTCGTAAAGAATGCACATGGGCACGGCCAAGGCCAGTTGCGACACCACATCGGGTGGGGTGACGATGGCGGCGATCACGAACGCGATGACGATGAAGTAACCACGGAAGTTCTTCAGCTTCTCGATGCTCACCACCCCCATGCGGGCCAGCACCACCACAGCAATCGGCACTTCAAAGGCCAGGCCGAAGGCAAGGAACATGGACAGCACAAAGCTCAGATAAGCCTCAATGTCAGGCGCAGCCGTGATGCTCTTGGGCGCAAAGCTCTGGATGAACGCGAACACCTGCCCAAACACGAAGTAATAGCAAAAGGCCACGCCGATGAAAAACAGCACAGTGCTGGAGACCACCAACGGCAAGACCAGCTTCTTCTCATGCGAATACAGGCCTGGCGCCACGAACGCCCACACCTGCCAGAGCACGAATGGCAAAGCCAGCAAAAAGGCCGACATCAGCAAAATCTTGAGCGGCACCATGAAGGGCGAGATCACCGAAGTGGCAATCAGCGTAGCGCCCTTGGGCAAATGCGCTACGAGTGGCGCTGCCAGAAAGTCGTACAGCGGCCCGGGGCCGGGAAAGAAAAACAGGAAGGCAGCAGCCACGGCAATGGCAATGATGGCCTTGACCAATCGGTCGCGCAGCTCCATCAAATGCTGGACAAACGGTTGCTCCGTTCCAGCAAGCTCGTCTTCTTGGGTGGGGGTGTCTGCCATGTTGGATCTTCGAGGGCGTCAGGGCCGCCCATGCAGCGCGCGCGGGCGCAGCATCAGTGGAACTTTTTAGGGCGGTAGCGCGCTACCCGCGCCGCACCGGACAACGCTTTGGTGCGCACACCATTGCGGGCTTTGTACCACTGGGGGGTAGCGCCTTTCTTGAGGCGCCAGTTTTTGCCAGGGTGCTTGTAGGCAGGCAGCACAGCCGAGGCCGTGTCGTGACTCTCGGTCTCGAAGCTGGTGGCTTGCGCCCAGTCTTTTTCAAACTCGCTGGCGCTGGTCTGGATGGACTGCTCCACGTCGCGCGCGGCGTTTTCCACCGAGTCCTTCATCTTGCGAAGCTCATCGAGCTCCATGGAGCGGTTGACTTCAGACTTCACATCGGCCACGTAGCGCTGCGCCTTGCCCAGCAGGGTGCCCACGGTACGGGCGACGCGGGGCAGCTTTTCCGGGCCGATGACGATCAACGCCACCGCCCCAATCAGCGCCATTTTGGACAGGCCAATATCAATCATGGAATCAACGCTCGCTCAAGCCATCAGCTTTTTTGCTTGGCTTCCACGTCGATGGTGGTCTTGTCGGCAGCCTGGCTGTTGGCCACTTGGCTGGGAGCCGGGGCTGCGGTGGGCGCGGGAGCGTCGCTTGCGCCGTCTTTCATGCCGTCCTTGAAGCCCTTGACCGCGCTGCCCAGGTCAGAGCCCATGTTCTTGAGCTTTTTGGTGCCGAAGACCATGACAACGATCAGCAGCACGATCAGCCAGTGCCAGATGGAAAAGGAACCCATGGAATTTCTCCTAACGAATTGCAATCATTTTAGACGCGCGATGTAACCCCGGCGTGAAGGGGAAAAGACCGCAGCTCCTGACTTCAGCCTTTGAGCCAGGGGCGTGGGCCACCCATCACATGGATATGAAGATGGTGGATCTCCTGCCCGCCTTCAACCCCTGTGTTGGTGACGATGCGAAAGCCACCGTCTGGGTACGGATTACACCCCTGCTCCAAGGCCAGCCGGGGCGCCAGCGCCATCATGCGCCCCAGCAGCCCGGCGTGCTCCGGGGTAACCTGGGCCATCGAAGGGATATGCGCCTTGGGCACCATGAGAAAGTGCACCGGCGCCCAGGGATGGATGTCGTGGAATGCGAAGATTTCCTCGTCTTCATAGACCTTGCGGGAAGGAATCTCGCCGGCAATGATCTTGCAAAAAAGGCAGTTCGGATCGTGCATGGTGAACGGATGAATGAAACCGGCCGCAGCCGCCAGAATGTTGATCGCCAAGCCCCGAATAGCTCCGGGCAGGTTTTCGCATTGTCAGGGATATACACGACGTCCTGCGTGTCCGCCGGCTGACGAAGGGCTGTCAGCCAAGGGCTGAGCAAGACACCCGCTCGCCAGCAGCGCCAAACTCACATCTCCAGAGCCTGCCCCTTGTTCATGGCGACCATGCCGCGCACGATGCGGTACAGGAACCACAGGGAGATCAGCCCCCAGGCGATCCAGCCGGGCAGGATCAAAATCCACAGCGGTGCCGTCAGTACATAGAGCACACCTGCCCAGATCACCGTACGCAGGCGCCAAGAAAAATGGCTGGCCTGCCAGGTGCCTTCTGCATCGCTCTTTTTGACGAGGTCGATCACCAGCGCAATCAACAGCAAGGCAGCGCCGGGCTGCGCACCGGGAATGACCGCCCCCACCGCCACGATCAGATGCAACAGGTAGCTGACCCAGCCGATGGCCTTCAAATCCTCGGCCCGCTGGTCCTTGGTCTGCACATCGGTGAAGTCATCTGCCATGGCTGTCAGCCTTTCTCGTCTGCTGCGCGCGCGTCTGCCTTGCGCAGGGCTTTTTCTTCGATACCGCTGGTGCCTTCACGGCGGGCCAGCTCCTTGACCACATCCGCCGGGCTCAAGCCGTAGTGGGCCAGAGCGATCATGGAGTGGAACCACAGGTCGGCCACTTCGTAGACGATCTTTGCCTTGTCGGCGCCATGGTCCACATCCTTGGCCGCCATCACGACTTCGGTGGCCTCTTCGCCGATCTTCTTCAGGAAGGCATCCGGCCCCTTGTGCAGCAGGCGCGAGACATAGCTGGTCTGCGGGTCGCCACCGTTGGCGGGCTTGCGGCTTTCAATCACGGCCGCCAAGCGGGCCAGGGCGTCTTGCTGAGACAGCACGTGGGAATCGTTGGAACTCATGGGCTTATTTGTAGATGGATTCGGGATCTTTCAAGACCGGATCAACGGCCTTCCAGGCGCCATCCTTGAGCACGCTGAAGAAGCAGCTGTGGCGCCCGGTGTGGCAGGCAATGCCAGGCTCGTGCCCTTCCTGCGTGACCTTGAGCAGCACCACGTCGTTGTCGCAGTCGAGGCGGATTTCATGCACCGTCTGCACATGGCCCGACTCTTCGCCCTTGAACCACAGCTTCTTGCGCGAGCGGCTGAAGTACACCGCGCGGCCCAGCTCTGCGGTCTTGGCCAGCGCTTCGCGGTTCATCCAGGCAAACATCAGCACATCGCCTGTGCCCTGCTCTTGCGCAATCACGGGCACCAGGCCCTGCGCGTCCCATTTCACTTCATTGAGCCAGTTCATGGGCGGATTGTCGGTGATTTGCGCCGGAGGACCGGACGGGGATTAACAATTTAAACGTTTTTGGCTGCTAGCGCTTTTGCGGAAAGCGCCAGCAGCTATTAAATCAATAGCAAAACAAGCTACTGATTACAGACGCACGGGAATGCCTCGCTCCGCCATGCGCTGTTTGGCCTGGGCCACGGTGTATTCACCATAGTGGAAGATGCTGGCAGCCAGCACGGCATCGGCACCGCCCTGCTGCACACCGTCTGCCAGATGGTCAAGGTTGCCCACGCCACCCGAGGCGATGACGGGCACGCTCACGGCATCGCTCACCGCTCGGGTCAGGGCCAGGTCAAAGCCGGACTTGGTGCCGTCGCGGTCCATGCTGGTGAGCAGAATTTCGCCAGCGCCGCGCTGCGCCATCTCCTGCGCCCACGCCAGTGCATCCAGCCCAGTGTTCTTGCGCCCACCGTGGCTGTAGACATCCCAGCCAGGGCCCACCGGCTGGCCGTTGGCGCCGATGCGCAGCGCGTCTTCTTCAGAGCGGCGCTTGGCATCAATGGCCACCACGATGCACTGAGCGCCGTATTTGGCCGATGCCGCATTGATGACGTCGGGGTTGGCAATGGCAGCGGAATTGAAGCTGGTCTTGTCCGCGCCCGCGTTGAGCAGACGGCGCACATCTTCCACCGTGCGCACGCCGCCACCCACGGTGAGCGGAATGAACACCTGGCTGGCCACGGCTTCGATGATGTGCAGGATCAGATCACGACCATCGCTGGTGGCGGTGATGTCCAGAAAGGTCAGCTCATCGGCCCCCTGGGCGTTGTAGCGCGCGGCAATCTCTACCGGGTCGCCCGCATCGCGCAGTTCAACAAAATTGACACCCTTGACCACGCGGCCTCCGGTAACGTCAAGACAGGGAATGATGCGTTTGGCAAGCATGGCGCAGAGGGATGAGAAAAAAGAAAAATATCAATCAAAGGAAGCCGCAACCCCGAGGGCGCGGCCAGAGCGGCCCGTGCAAGATACCACGGCCATCCGCAGAGGCTGGCCCGCTCAGGCTTGCAGGCTGGCGCCCACACCACTTTGCCAGCGCCACGCGTCTTCGCACATCTGGTCCAGGCCCAGTTTGGCAGTCCAGCCCAGCAGTTGCCGGGCCAGAGCGGGGTCAGCCCAGCACTGGGCCACATCGCCCGGCCGGCGTGCCACGATGCGGTAGGGCACAGCCCGGCCGCTGGCGCGCTCAAAAGCGCGCACCATCTCGAGTACCGACACAGGCCGCCCCGTGCCCAGGTTCACCGTTAGCAGACCGGGGTGATCGCGCAGGTAGCGCAGCGCGGCCACATGCCCCTCAGCCAGATCGCACACATGGATGTAATCGCGCACGCCGGTGCCATCGGGCGTGGGGTAGTCGTTGCCGTATACGCTGAGTTGCTCGCGCAGGCCCACGGCCACCTGCGCCACGTAAGGCAGCAGGTTGTTGGGAATGTCTTGCGGGTCTTCGCCGATCAAGCCACTGGCGTGGGCACCCACGGGGTTGAAGTAGCGCAGGCGGGCAATGCGCCACTGGCCGGGCTCAGAAGCGTCCACATCGGCCAGCACCTGCTCCATCATGAGCTTGCTCCAGCCGTAGGCGTTGGTGGCCGACAGCGGGAAGTCCTCACGGATGGGCACAGAAGCCGGGTCGCCATACACCGTGGCAGACGAGGAGAACACCAGCGTGCGCACATTCGCCGCCCGCATGGCGCCGAGCAAGGCCACGGTGCCCGCAACGTTGTTGTCGTAGTACCGCAGCGGCTCGCGCACCGACTCGCCCACCGACTTCAGGGCTGCGAAGTGGATGACGCCTTCGACGGCGTGCTCGGCAAACACCCGCTGCAGCAAGGCCGTGTCGCGGATATCACCCTCGATGAAAGGCACGGGTGCGCCAGTGATGCGCTCCACCCGCTCCAGCACCGAACGGCGGCTGTTGCACAGGTTGTCCAGCACCATGAAAGGAATGCCGGCCTGGGCCAACGCCACACAGGTATGCGAGCCAATGAAGCCGGCTCCGCCCGTTACAAGAATCACGCTATCGCACTCCTAAAAAATGGGGATCTGGGTTCTGCGGAAGAGATCCATCGCACTGGATCGACCCGATAGGGCGAATTGTCGGATCAAAAAGCCTACCGCATTGCAGCGCCAAAAGGCTTGCGCGACTTCTTTTCCCATTCGCCGGGCTGGTGAGCGAGAGCACACAAGGGGCGATGGCCATGGTCGCGGCCCCAGCACCATTGCAAACAATCGTTTTCCACTGTGGGTGAATTCCAAACACCCGGAAGTGGCTTTATGAGCACCCTCACCCCCAAAACCATTGAGCATCAACACCAAAAAGAAAAGTACACACTCACATTTTTGCATTGAACGCTCTATCGAGGGTAAACGCCGTCCCGAACCACAAGCCATAAAATCCGCACTTCATTGATCCACTGCCTGCCGGATCGAATCACCTTGCGCCCACAAAGCGCCACCCCGGACCCGCCGCCACCCATGACACACCCGCTTCGCCTCCTCGTTTTGTTGATGCTGGCCTTGGCTGCCATGGGCGCAACAAACTACGCTCAGGCCAAGAAGGCACCGGCGGTAGCGCTTTACTACCAGCACAACGCACCGCTAGAAGATCTGAAAGTCTTCGATATCGTGGTGGTGGAGCCCGACCATGGCTATGACCCGCTAGCCTTGCGCGCCAAAGGGACCGAGCTTTACGCCTACACGTCGGTGGCAGAAGTGCAACCCACTCGGGCCTATTTCAAGAACATCCCGGCGCAGTGGCAGATGGCCCGCAACGGGCACTGGAACTCGGTGGTGGTCGACCAGACGCCCGCGCAATGGCCCGCTTTTTTTGCAGACCAGGTGGTTGCCCCCCTATGGCAACGGGGCTACCGGGGCTTCTTTCTGGACACCATGGACTCGTACCGCCTGGCCAGCCGCTTTGATGAGGCTGCACAGCAAGACGGCCTGGTTCGCGTGATTGAAACACTGCACGAACGCTTCCCGGGCATCCAGCTGATCATGAACCGGGGGTTCGAGATTGCGCCACGCCTCAAAGGCAAGATCCACATGGTCGCCGCAGAATCGCTGTACCGCGGCTGGAATGCGGGTGCCAGCCGCTACGAAGAAGTGACTCTGGCGGATCGCCAGTGGCTGATCGCTCAACTCAAAACCATCCAGGACCGTGATGGCATCCCTGCACTGGCCATTGATTACGTCGCGCCCCATGACCGTGCTCTGGCACGCGAGACCGCCAAGCGCATCGAAGCCGATGGCTTCATCCCCTGGGTGACGGACAGCCGTTTGAGCACCGTGGGCGTGGGCACGCTGGAGCTGGTGCCCCGCCGCATCCTGGTGGTCTACAACAGTTCAGAGTCCCCGGCGCTCAATTACAGCAACCCGCACCGCTATGCGCAGATGCCCCTGAACCACATGGGCTATGTGGTGGACTACGCCGACATCCTGAACCCGTTGCCCGGGGGGATTCAGCGCGACCGTTATGCCGGGGTGGTGACCTATTTTTCTGGCTTCATCCCCAAGAACCGGATGCGCGAACTGAACCAATGGTTGCAGGCCCGCAAAACCGAAGGCATGCCGATTGCCATCATGGGCGACTTTGGCCTGCAACCCGATAAATCCTGGGCAGCCACGTTCGGGCTGCAAGCCAATGATGTGAACATCACTGCGCCCTGGCGCCTGAAGGGCAAACACGCCGCGATGGAATTTGAGATTGCCCTGCCCCCCATCAAGCGGGACGACACCCCCGTCTTGCTGGTGGGGCCGCAAGCTGCGCAGGCAGAACCCCTGGTCGAATTTGTGGACAAGAATGGCCGCAGCTACGTGGGCGGAGCCCTGATGCCCTGGGGAGGCTTCATTCTCGACCCGTATGTTCTGACGGAGCTGCCCGGCACTGAACAAACACGGTGGGTGGTCAACCCATTCACCTTCCTGCAAAAAGCCCTGCAACTTCCCCCGCTGCCGGCACCCGACACCACGACCGAGAACGGCCTGCGGTTGCTGCTGGCCCATATTGACGGAGACGGCTTCCCCTCCAAGGCTGAAATGGCGGGCAGCCCACTGGCGTCGCAAGTGCTGTTGCAAGAGATTTTCGAGAAGTACCGCATTCCCCAGACGATGTCGATCATTGAGGCGGAGACTGCGCCCCACGGCCTGCACCCCGACCAGAGCCAGCAGATGGAAGACATCGCACGCAAGATGTTCAAACTGCCCCACATCGAAGCGGCCAGCCACACCTTCTCGCACCCTTTTCTGTGGGACTCGTCGGTCAAGCATGGGCTCTTTGCAGAGAACTCCCAAGCCCAGCAGTACCTCGACATCCCTGGCTACAAGATGGATTTCAAGCGCGAAACGGCAGGGTCGGTGGACTACATCCGCCGGCAGCTCGTGCCTGCGGGCAAGCCGGTGGAAGTGTTCCAGTGGTCGGGCGACACGGCCCCGAACGAAGCGGCCCTCAAGGCGTCTTATGAAGCGGGTCTGGTGAACATCAACGGCGGAGACACATCCATCTCCAAGGCACAACCCACGCTGACGGCGATTGGTGCCCTGGGCATTACCAAAGGCAATTACCTGCAGGTCTACGCACCCATCACCAACGAGAACATCTACACCAACCTGTGGCAGGGTCCCTATTACGGTTTCGAGCGCGTACTCGAAACCTTTGAGATGACCGACAAGCCCCGTCGTATCAAGCCTGTGGGCATCTACTACCACACGTACTCAGCCTCCAAGGCGGCGGGCCTGAAGGCGCTGAAGAAGGTGTATGACTGGGCGCTATCGCAGCCACTGCACCCGGTTCGCACCTCCGAATTCATCCGCAAGGTGCAAGACTTCCATACCTACGCCATTGCCCGCGAAGGTGACGGCTGGCGCGTTCGTGGCGCGGGCCAGTTGCGCACGCTGCGCATGCCCTACTCGGTGAATGACATCACCCCCACACTCGCCCAGGGTGTTGGCGTGGCAGGCGTGAGCGAAGGGGTGGAAGGCAGCTACCTCCACCTGACCAGTGACCGTGCATGGATTGCGCGGCCTGGCGGATCTGCCGCCGCCGATACTGCAAACGCCCCCACCGTCTGGCTGCACACCGCGAATGCTCGTGTGACGCAGTGGCAACGCACGCAGCAAGGGCAACGCACGGACTTCACACTGCAAGGCCATGTGCCCCTGCAATTCAGCGTGGCAGGCATGGCCCCCGCCTGCAAGCTGAGCGCCAACGGGCAACCTGTGGTGGCCGCCAAGCCCTCCAACAACCTGCGCACCGACGTGCGCACCTACAAGCTAGCCGATGCTTCCGCGCAAATCCAAGTTGTCTGCGCCGGACGCTGAACGGCCCGTACTCGCCAGCTATTGGCTCACTGCACTGCTGGCCGGCTTGGTCGGTGGTGCGCTGTGGCTCATGTATCCGCGCCAGGATCTGGAGCGGCGCCTGCTCTCGTCCAGCAGCGACTCCAGCCTGTCGCTCGCGTACTTGAAGAACCTGCTGCGCAGTGATCCAAACAACCCTCGGCTTCAGCAATTGCTGGCGCAGCGGGTTGCCGAAGATGAAGCCCGCAAGCAGAGGGAAGCCGACCTGGCCAACCGGCAGCCTTCGCCATGGACACGCTGGCGTGACGCCATGGACGGCTACCACGCCCTTCCTCTCGACGCCACAGAACAACGCCGCGCCCTGCGCGCTGACTTGGTGGTGCAGCTGCATGAGCTGATGACCCAAGAGGTGCCCACCGAAGTGCTGCCGGCATTGGCGGAAGACGCTTTCCATTTGGGTGAGCCCCTGCTGGGCATTCAGATGTACCGACGGATGGGCGACGAAGCCAGCGCCGAGGGCAGCGCAGTGGCCCTCTATGAACGTGCAGCGCGCGAAGCACTGGGCGTCTCTGCCCACCAAGAGGCAGCCGACCTGTTCCTGAAGGCACGCCACGCCAGCACCAGACCGGATCAAGCCAAAGCCTTCTACCTGCGCGCCATCGCTGCCATGCAGGCATCTGGCAAGCCCGCCCTGGCGCTGGCTCTGGCCCAGCGCGAAGTGGGTGAGCTTGAAGCAGATCCAGAAGTGTTGCGCATGCTGGTGGAACTGGCACGCGCCGCTGGCAAACCCGCGATTGCCGAGCAATACATGAAGCGGCTGCTTCGCCTGGCCCTGCTGCAACAGTGGCGCGAGACAGCCGTGGCCACCGCAGCGCCGGTGATGCTCCCCATGTCGGGAGACGTAACGCCGCCGGCACCAGCCACCTTGCGCTATGAAGACCGCGCCCACTTGCTGGACACCCGCATGCTGCACCACCCCAGCGCCGCAGGGATGCAGCAGGTAGTCACAGCGCAAGCTGGCAACCGCACTGGCACTGAAAAGGCAGGCCCAGGCTTGCCGTTTGACGACAAGATCTACACCCTGGGCTACCAGGTATTCTTGGAAAACCGCAACCTCGATGACGCCTGGCTGGTGGCCAAATCAGCCGTGCAACAAGCACCGAATGACCTGGCGTGGCGCGAGCGGCTGGCGCAAGTAGCCGAATGGACGCAGCGCAGCGACGTTGCACTACAGAACTGGCTGGTGATCGCTCGGGCAACCCAACAAGACCGGGCCTGGCAATCGGTTCTGAGGCTTGCTCCCGGATTGTTTGACGATGCGGCACTCATCGAAGGCCTGCGCTACGAATTACGACGCAACCCAGACAACGCACCCCTGGCCAAAGAACTCATCCTGGCGTACGAACGGGTGGGCACCCCGCTGCCCGCCATCGAGTTCCTGCAGCAACAGCCGCGCCTGCCCGCCAACCTGGAGCTGCTGGCGGACATTGCGACCCGTGCCGGGCAAATGGATGTGGCGCTACAGGCATGGGAGCAGCTTTTGGCCGACCCCGCTCAGGCCACACCCGAGCGCGCCATGCGCGCAGCCACCTTGGCGGTGGTCCGTGGCAAGCCGGAACTGGCCATGGCCTGGCTGGAGGCCGCGCGCCATGCCGTTGTCCCCGGTGCAGAGATCACCACCGACTTCTTGCGCATGACCGGGCAGCTGGCTGAGCGCCAGCAGCGTGACGCAGTGGCGCTGGATGCGTATCGCCAGCTGCTGACCACACCCGATGCCGAGCTGCCAGACTTTGATTCCGCCATCCGGCTGCTGCAAGTGGACTACCCATTGCAGGCGGCAGATGTGGCTGTGCAGGCCTGGGACCGCTTCTTCCAGCCGCGCCACTTGATCCTGGCCCTGACGACCTATGTCAGCCGCAGCCAGTGGACGCAGGTCAAGCATCTGCTGGACAAGGTGAGCCCCACCACCGGCACCGCACACGAAGCGATTGCCCCCCTGTGGAAAGACGCGCAGTTTTTGCGCATTGTGGGTCTGTACCACCAGAACACGGGCAACCTCACCCGCGCAGCCCAGCTGTTTGATGCGGCTTTGCGCCTGGCGCCCGATTCGGCCGAGATGCGTCAGGCCATCGTGTGGCTATTCATTGACAGCAACGACAACATCTCACTGCGCAAACTGCTGGCCACCCATGAAGCCGAGTGGAGCGGAGACAAGGAGATGCACGATGCCCTGGGCTCTGCGTACCAGGCCCTGTCCCTGCCCTCCGTCGCACTGGCTCGGTATTTCACCCCCCAGCTGGCAGAACGGCACAGCGATTTCCTGTGGATGATGAACTACGCCGACGCGCTGGACCAGAACCAGGAGCCCGACAAGTCATGGCGCCTGCGCCGGCATCTGCTGTCCTCGGAATGGGCTCAGGCACAACAGGGCCGCCCCATGACCCGCACACAAGCGCGCGCGCACTGGCTCACCGAAGAGGGGCTGGACACCACGCGCCGCCTGGCCCGTGCACGCCTGCTGCTGACACACAAGCCCGGCGACCCGGCGTTCGAGACGCTGCGTGAACTCATGCGCCTGGACCGGGACGCCGCTGGCAACCTGTCCAACGCCGCGGCAGAGACTGCCATTGGCTGGCTGCAGGACGCGGGCCAGTATTCCGCAGAGCGCGGCCTGCTGTGGCAGCAGTACGCACGCAGCCAAAGCCTGCGCGCCAACCGGCCGCTGTGGGCCGACATCACCGTGGCCCTGGCGGAGCAGGACAACGCCTCCACCGGAGCCCTGCTGGAAACTTTTGGCGAGCGCCTGCCCCGTTACGACCGCATCAACGCCGCCGCTGCCGTGCAGGATGTGCGCTTGGCGCAGACCACCGCGTTTGAATCGCAGACCGACCAGCCCGACGACGCACCGCTGCATCTGCAGCTCACCGAAAACCTTCTGGCGTTCAGTGACCACGCAGGCCCTCAAGTAGAGGCGAGAAAGCTCGGCGACCTTGAAGAAACCGAAGCCACCGCGCAATGGCACATGGCGTTGAGCCCGCGCCTGTCGATGGACCTGAGCCTGACCCGCATTCACCGCACTGCCGGGCTTTCCACGCAGCTGAGCAACCCCTCGCAGGAACGAGGTGTCAAGGTGGATCTGCGCTGGCAGGAACGGGACACCACCACCACCCTGCACTTGGCCCGGCGCGAGAGCCTGACCAGCTACACCCCCGTTCAGCTCGAACACGAATGGCGCCTGGACAACCGACTGACGCTGCGCATGGACATCGGCACGCAACTGCCGACCCAGGAGAGCACCGTGCTGCGCATGGCAGGCATGAAAGACCGTGCCGGCATCAGCCTGCGTTATCAGATCTCGCGGCTTGACCAGATCACCATGGAGCACTGGCGCGACAACTACAAGCTGCAGACCGGTGGTGTACTGGGCACGGGCCGCCATTCCTCGTTGACCTACACGCACACTTACCGCGTGGAGGCCCCAAGCCTGGAGTTTGGCGCCTTCTGGTCGCAGCACGCGTACAACCGGCGTGACCCCGGAGAGCTTTCGGGCAGCGACCTGGCTTTCACCCAGTACCTGCCCCCCAGCGTGGACCGTGTCGGCGACACTTACTTCCTGCCCGAGAACTTCAGTTTCTACGGTCTGCAGATCTCGACCAATACCCGCTTTGAGCGCGACTACACGCGCACGCTGCAACCCTTTGGCAGCATTTCCCGCACCTGGCACAGCCGCCAGGGCCCGGGCTACAGTCTGCGACTGGGCCTGGCTGGCAGCGTGCTGGGCGGTGACCACCTAAGCCTGGGCTGGAGCCTGGGCAAGGGCGGCACCCTCACCCAGGGGCTCACCCGCGAGATACAACTGCGCTACCGCAAGCACTTTTGAACCCACCCGATGTTGATGGAAAGACAAGCCCGATGATGAGCAATACCAAAATCCTGCACACCTTGAAAGTTGCTGCCAGCGCCTTGGTGCTTTGCGCACTGGCAGCCTGCTCTACGGTAGACCGTGGCCGAGCCCCCGCCCTGCAGGCCAATGCCGAATGGACCGTGCTGCCTTTTGCCAACCACACCGAGACCCCCATGGCTGGCAACCGCGCCGAAAGCGTCGCAGAGGCCCTGCTGCATGCGCGGGGCGTGGGCAAGGTCAAGCGCTACACGAGCACGGCGCAACAAGAGGCGCTGTTCGACGCAGGCGACACCAAACGCCAGGAACAGGCACTGGCATGGGCCCGTGAACAAGGCGTGCGCTATGCGCTGGCGGGCACCGTGGACGAGTGGCGCTACAAGGTGGGCGTGGACGGGGAACCGGCCGCTGGCATCACGCTGCAAATCATTGACGTGCAAAGCGGTGACATTCTCTGGAGCGGCGCAGGCGGCAAGTCCGGCTGGAGCCGTGAAGCGCTGTCGGCAGTGGCACAGAAGCTGATCCGCGAACTGCTCCAAGCCGGTCTGTCCGGCGCACGTTAAGCCTTCGCATTCGCATGCAAGCTGACGACCAGGCAACGACCGCCCGATCCGACGACGCCGCAGCGCCTGCTGCGCAGCGCAAACCCGGCTTTTCCGGTGCACCGCTGGGCAAGCTGGGCGCAGCCGGCGACCGCCCATGGCTGGTGACGCTGGAATCCCTGCTCGTGCCTGGCATCGCCGTGGCCGTGGGCGTGGCATTCAATCCCGAGGATCCGCTCGGGGTGCACGCGGAGTTCCACTGGGCCTGGCTGGCGCCCGTCATCGTGGCCTTGCGCTATGGCCCGCTGGCCGGGCTGGGCGCTGGCGTCGTGCTGCTGTTGGCATGGGTCGCCTTGCATGTGGGTCACATGGACCAATTCCCCCAGATCTTCTTTCTGGGCGGGCTGATTACCGTGATGCTGGTGGGCGAGTTCTCCAGCTTGTGGAGAGCGCGCACCCGCCGCGCCGAAGCCGTGCAGTACTACCTGGACCAGCGCCTGGAGCACCTCATACGCCAGTACTACCTGCTGCGCCTGTCACACGACCGACTGGAACAGGAACTGATCGGCCGCCCCATGTCGATGCGCGACGCGCTCAAGACGCTGCGCGGACTCAGCGGCAGCGATGACGAAGCGCAGATTCTGCTGCGGCTGCTGGCGCAGTATTGCCAGATCAGCTCTGCGGCCCTGCACCCTGTGCGCGATGACAAGCTGGAGACAACCGCGACAGCCACCATTGGCTCACCCGTGGCGGTAGACCCCAAAGACCCATTGCTCACCCAAGCCCTGGAAACACGCACCCTGTGCCATGTGGTTCAAGCCACGGTGCGCCAGGAAGCCACCCGCTACCTGGTGGCAGCCCCTCTGCTGGACATTGGGGGAGATGTGTACGCAATGCTGCTCATCGACGAGCTGCCATTTTTTGCGCTGCAGGACGAGAACCTGCAAACCATCAATTTGCTGCTGGGTTACTACACCGATGGTCTGTCAACCCAAGCGCTATCAGCGCCGCTGGTGGAGCAGGTTCCTGACTGCCCGCCTGAGTTTGCCTTTGAACTGCAACGCCTGTGGCGCATGTATGAAAGCACACAGGTCCCCAGCATCGTGGTGGCGCTGGAATTCAACCAGGACGCCGTGGATCGGGATCTGCCGCAACAATTCTTGCGGCTCAAACGGATGATGGACGAGAGCTGGGCCATTGCTGGACCGAAACGGCATGTCCTCGCCATCCTGATGCCGCTGGGCGAAGCCTCTACTGCCGAAGGCTTCATTGCACGGCTGGAGGAGTGGATACAGCGCAAGCAAAACACTGGCCTCGCCCAAGCGGGCATCTTCCCACACCCGCTGCCGCTCGCAGATTCGGGAGGGCCGCTGCCCATGCTGCAAAAACTTCTGCAACTCGCCCATGCTTAGTACCAAGTGGGGGCTGTGGGCGATTGTGATGGAGCTCACGGCGTGGGCGGGCCCGGTGCTGCTGGACGGCTATTCGGACGCCGCACTGCTGAGCTATCTGCTGACCCATGCTGCGGCCTGCGTACTGCTGGCGGTGTTTACCTTGCCACTGCTGTCAGCCGAGCAATCACGCCCCAGGATGCCCATGCTGGCCCTGATGGCGGTGTGCAGCTATGCCGTGCCGCTGGCGGGCTTCATCGGCGTCTTTCTGGGCACGCTGGTGCTGCGGGTGTACCGTGCCGCCCGCCCCATCGAAGACTTCCAGTCTGTGCACCTGCCGGAATTCGACCTGCACCAGCGCATCCAGAGCGGCTTCCGGCAAACCGGCCTGCGCGCTGTGCTGGGCAACAGCGAAGTCCCTGCCCGTTCCCGCATGCGGGCCATGGTGGCACTGCAGCACATGTCTGGGCGTATCTCGTCCCCGCTGCTGCGCAATGTGCTCAACGACTCCAGCGAAGACCTGCGTCTGCTCGCCTACGGCATGCTGGATGCGCTGGAGCGCAACATCAGCCGTTCCATCGACAAAGAGCTGGACACTTTGCGCGAGGCCGAAGAAAAAGAGGGGGCAGACCCCCTGGGTCCCACCGGCTTGCAGGCAGCAGAAAAACTGTCGGCGCTGTACTGGGAACTGGTGTACCAGAACCTGGCGCAGGGCGACATGCGCAACTACGCCATCAGTGAATCCCTGCGCTTCTGCGAGCGGGTACTGGCGCAGCAACCGCAACACCCCCAGCACAACCTGCGCCGCGGTTTGCTGCTGCACGCGCTGGGCCGCATGGACGAAGCCGAGCAGGCCTACGCCCGCGCCCAGCAGCTTGGCTTGCCCGCGACACGGGTGTTACCTTACCTTGCCGAGCTGAGCTTTGAGCAACGCGACTTCGCCAAAACGCGGCAGCTGATGCAGCAACTCGACGAATGGAGCGCCTTGCCCCGCCTGCGCCCCGTTATCGACTACTGGAGCGCGCGATGAGCCACCCCAAAGCCGCCGAGGCTGACATTGCCCTGCTGCTGGAAGGCACCTTTCCCTATGTGAGCGGGGGCGTTTCCAGCTGGATCAACCAGATCATCCAGGCCTTCCCAGAGTACCGCTTTGCGCTGGTGTTTCTGGGCAGCCAGCGTTCGGACTACAGCCAGTTCAAATACAAGCTGCCAGCCAACGTGGTGCACTTTGAAGAGCACTTTTTGTACGACGGTTTGGCAGCACAAAACCTGCCGCACGCCCGCCCGGGTAATGAAGCCACGTTCGAGGTGCTGCGCGGCATCGTGAACACCCTGCGCGAAGGCAGCGCGGGCACCGAGCAAACCTTGCAGATGCTGCGCGCTGTGACCCGCGAGATGGCGCCCGGCGGCAACTTTCCGCTGGAAGATTTTCTGTACAGCGAGCGCTCCTGGGAACTGATCCGCGACACCTATCGCGAGTACTGCACCGACCCCTCGTTCGTGGATTATTTCTGGACGGTGCGCATCATGTTCAAGCCCCTGTGGACGCTGGCCAGCGTGGCGCAAAACCTGATCCCGGTGCGAATGCTGCACAGCGCGTCCACGGGCTATGCAGGCTTTTTGGGAGCCGTGCTGCACGACACACGCAACATACCGTTTGCCCTGTCGGAGCACGGCATTTACACCAAGGAGCGGCAGATCGATCTGCTCAAGAGCGAGTGGATTCGCGACAACCGCAACGTCTTCCAGCGCGACCCGACCGAGCTGTCGTACTTCCGGCAAATGTGGATCCGGCTGTTTGAATGGATGGGGCGCTACTGCTATGCAGCGGCCGACCCCATCATCGCGCTGTATGAAACCAACCGCCTGCGCCAGGTGCAAGACGGCGCCGACCCGGCGCGCACGTTCAACATCCCCAACGGCATCCAGCTCGCCCGCTTTGCGCCCATGCGCGACAAGCGCCCGGCGCAGGTGCCGCCGGTGCTCTGCCTCATTGGCCGCGTAGTGCCCATCAAGGACGTGAAGACCTTCATCCGCGCCATGCGCCGCGTAGTGAACCAGATGCCGCAGGCCGAAGGCTGGATTGCCGGCCCCACCGATGAAGACGCCTCCTACGCCCAGGAGTGCGAGAACCTGGTGCGCAGCCTGGGGCTGGAAAATCACGTGAAGTTCCTGGGCTTTCAGAAGGTGGAAGACCTCATGCCCAAGATCGGGCTGATCGTGCTGTCCTCCATCAGCGAAGCTCTCCCGCTGGTGATTCTGGAAGGCTATGCAGCGGGCGTACCCACCGTGTCCACCGATGTGGGCTCCTGCCGCCAATTGATCGAGGGCCTGGGCGAAGAAGACCGCGCCTTGGGCAGCAGCGGCAGCGTGGTGGGCATTGCCGATCCGCAGGCGCTGGCAGACGCAGCCATCGCCTTGCTGAACGACCCGGCCGAGTGGAATCGCGCCAGCCAGGCCGCCATTGCCCGCGTGGAACGCTACTACACCGACAGCATGATGTTTGGGAGCTACCGCAAGGTGTACCAAAAGGCCCTGGGCGGGCCTGCAACCGACGAGGCACGCTGACATGGCAGGCATTGGATTTGAACTGCGCCGCATGCTGCGCAAGAACACGCTGACGGGCCTGCTGCAGGCCTACGCGTATGCGGGTGTCATTGGCTCCGGGCCCTGGGTGTTCTCGATCATCGGCATCTTGCTGGTGGGGATCTTCAGCGCCAGCGTGGTGGTACCCAATTTTCTGGTTACCCAGTTCCAGACTTCCGTCACGTACCTGGTGGCCTGCAGCCTGATCCTGACCGGGTTTGTGCAGCTGGCCTTCACCCGCTTTGTGTCGGACCGGCTGTTTGAAAAGAAGCGGGATCTGATCTTGCCCAACCTGCACGGGCTGCTGCTGGGCGTGATTGCGGTGGCGGCCGTGCTGGGCACACTGGCGCTGTTCGTCGTCTTCCCGGGCGAGCGGCTTTTGTACCGGCTGCTCATGCTGGCCGGCTTTTGTGTCATGTGTGGCGTGTGGGTGCTGGCCATCTTGCTGTCGGGCATGAAGCGCTACCAGGCCATCACGGTCTTGTTCGGCGGTGCCTATGCGCTGATCGTGGTGGCATCCCTGTTGATGCGCCCCTGGGGGCTGGAGGGGCTGCTGGGCGGCTTCGTGCTGGGCAATTTCGTGCTGCTGGCCGGCATGTGGGTGATGGTGGTGCGCGACTTCAGCCCCAAGGGCCGACTGATCGCGTTTGACTTTGCCGAACGCAAGCTGCTGTACCCGTCGCTTGTGCTGGTGGGCCTGCTCTACAACGTGGCCATCTGGGCAGACAAGTTCATGTTCTGGTACTTCCCGCCCACGTCGGAGCCCATCATCGGCGGCCTGCGTGCCTCGCTGATCTATGACCTGCCGGTGTTCCTCTCGTACCTTTCGATCATCCCCGGCATGGCGGTGTTCCTGGTGCGCATCGAAACCGACTTTGTGGAGTATTACGACAAGTTCTACGACGCGGTGCGCAGCGGCGGCTCGCTCGAATACATCGAATCAATGCGCGATGAAATGGTCTATGCCATCCAGCAAGGGCTGGGCGAGATCGCGAAGATCCAGACCCTGGCCGTGCTGGTGACCTTCGTGGCGGGACCAGCGTTGCTGGATGCCTTGGGCATCTCCAGCCTGTACCTGCCTTTGCTGCATGTGCAGGTGGTGGGGGCGGGCCTGCAGGTGGGCTTGATGGCGATTCTCAACGTGTTCTTCTATCTGGACCAGCGCCGCATCGTGCTGGTGCTTTGCGTAGAAATGGTGGTGCTCAACATCGTTTTCACCGCGCTGACGCTGCACCTGGGGGCCGCCTTCTACGGATATGGCTTTGCAGGCTCGATGCTGATCACACTGTGCACAGGCATGGTGCTGCTGACGCGCCAGCTCAACCGGCTGGAGTACGAAACCTTCATGCTGCAGTAAGGCAGCGCTGCTGGGGTGCGTTCCCCAGCAGCGTCTTTACAAAAGTCTGTGGAACGTGGAGACCAGGGTGGTGTAACATTTTTTTACCCCGCCTTTTGAACATGCCATGTCCTCTCTTTTGAATTCCTTGCGGCGCCCAGCTAGCCTGCTTCCCATCGCCGCGCTCGTCGCCTCCTGCGGTGGTGGTAGCGGAGGCGCAGATACGCCTGCCCCCCCCAGCACCGTACAAGTCACGATCACAGCGCCAGCCGCAGGCAGTGTGCTAACCGCTCAGACGCCAGTCGCCGTGCAGGCACAGGTCTCTGTGAGCGGCAGCGCTGCCGCCGATGGAACGGCAGTGTCGTTCTCGATGCCTGGCGGCAGCTTCTTACCCCTGGCACCCCAAACCCGCTCGGGGCTGGCGTCCACATCGCTCATCGGCACCACTGCGGGGGCCCAAACCCTCACGGCACGCAGCACAGTGAACGGAGCCACCGGTACCGGCACGCAAAACATCTACCTGCGGCCACAGCCAGCGGCACTGGAGATTTTGGTGCCCGCCTATTTCCATCCCACCACCAACACTGGCTGGTCCCAGATGGCGGCATCGGCCAGCGCCACCCCCGCCGTCGGCATCACCGCCATCCTGAACCCCTCCAACGGCATCTTCACCACCGCCGACGCCGCAACACTGCAGGCAGCCCGCAACCTCGTCGCAGCAGGGGGCAAGGTCATCGGCTACGTGTACACCCGGTACGGTACGGGCTCGCGCAGCCTGGCGGACATCAAGACCAACATCGACCGCTACCTGGACTTGTATGGCAGCTCGGTAATCAGCGGCATCTTCCTGGACGAGATGTCTGCCAACGAAACGCACATTCCGTTCTACCGCGAGATTTACGACCACATCAAGGCCCGGGGCGCTAGCCTGCGCGTAGTGGGCAACCCGGGGCTGGTGCCTGCAGCGGCGTATGCCGGAGTGACAGACGCCATCGTCAGCTTTGAAGGCGCAGCCACCACGTTCCAGAACTTTGACCCACGCACCAGCACCCCGTGGCTTTACACGCTGACCAACAGCCGCCATGCCATGCTGGTGCACAACGCCGACAACTGCGCCGCCATGCAAACCGCCGTTCAGGCCGCTGCATCAGCGCGCTACAACCACGGCCTGGTGTATGCCACCAATCTGCAATACAACCCCACCACGCAGATCGGTAACCCCTGGGCCAGCCTGCCCAGCTACTGGAGTTCGCTGGTGGGTACAGTGCGCGCCCTCAACACCGCCACCGCCCTTCCCGCCTGCTGACCAGCCAACAAAAAGCCCCGCCCGGATTTGCTATCCGGGCGGGGCTTTTTTGTGGGATTAAACGGCTGCGTTCACTGCAGCCCGCACAATCTCAGGCTTCGCCCAACTCGTCCGCGCGCGCCTGCGCAGCAGCGAAGTCAAGATCACCACTGTAGATGGCGCGGCCGCAGATCACGCCTTCCACGCCTTCAGACTCCACAGCGCACAGTTGCTCGATGTCGGCCATGTTCGACAGGCCGCCCGAAGCGATCACGGGGATGCTCAGCGACTGGGCCAGCTTGACGGTGGCGTCGATGTTGATGCCCGAGAGCATGCCGTCGCGGCCGATGTCGGTGTAGATGATGGACTCGACGCCCCAGTCTTCAAACTTCTTGGCCAGATCCACCACCTCGTGGCCGGTGAGCTTGCTCCAGCCATCGGTGGCCACCTTGCCGTCCTTGGCATCCAGGCCCACGATGATGTGGCCGCCGAAGGCGCTGCAGGCGTCCTTCAGGAAGCCCGGGTTCTTGACGGCTGCGGTGCCGATGATCACGTAGCGCAGACCGCCGTCGATGTATTTCTCGATGGTGTCCAGGTCGCGGATACCGCCGCCCAGCTGCACGGGAATGTCGTCACCCACCTCTTTGAGGATGGACTTGATGGCGCTGTAATTCTTGGGCGTACCCGCAAAAGCACCGTTCAAATCCACCAGATGCAGGCGACGTGCACCGGCATCCACCCACTTGCGGGCCATGGCCGCGGGGTCTTCACCAAAGGTGGTGGATTGGTCCATATCGCCTTGCTTGAGGCGAACGCAGTGGCCGTCTTTGAGATCGATGGCGGGAATGAGCAGCATGATGGGTTCGGGAGGAAAAGGGCGAGTTCAAGCTCGGCCCGAACGGGTTGAAAGATTCAGGGGTTCCAGTGCAGAAAATTGCGGTACAGGGCCAAGCCATGCTCCGCGCTCTTCTCGGGGTGAAATTGCGCGGCAAAAATATTATCGCGCGCAATGGCTGCGGCGAATACTCCGCCGTAGTCTGCCTCTCCGGCACAGTGCGCGGCGCTTTGCGGGCGGGCGTAGAAGCTGTGCACGAAGTAAAAGTAACTGTTGTCAGGAATGCCTTCCCACACCGGGTGCACCACGCCGCCGTGGGGCACCTGGCGCACCTGGTTCCAGCCCATCTGCGGCACCTTGAAGCGGCTGCCATCGGCCTGGGTGCGGCCTGCCAGGTCAAACTTGATGACTTCGCCAGGGATCAATCCCAGGCCCGGCGTGTCGCCCTCGGCGCTGTGATCGAGCAGCATCTGCATGCCCACGCACACGCCAAAAAGCGGCTTGGACGCTGCGGCTTCCAGCACGGACTCTTGCAGGCCCGACTCGCGCAGCTCGCGCATGCAGTCGGGCATGGCCCCCTGCCCTGGCAACACCACACGCTGGGCGGCGCGGACGTCGTCGGGGCGGGATGTCACCACCACCGTCCAGCCAGTGCCTTGCGCAGCCGCCTGCACGGCCTGCGAAACGGACCGCAGATTGCCCATGCCGTAGTCCACCACGGCCACTGTTTTTGCTTCTGTATTCATAGCTGTCAGCGCTTGTCTGGCAAGCGCTAGAGGCCTTTTTTACCAATAATCAGAGACTGCCCTTGGTCGAGGGAATGACGCCCGCCGCACGAGGGTCGCGGGTCAATGCGGCGCGCAGGGCGCGGGCAAAGGCCTTGAAGACGGTCTCGCACTGGTGGTGGGCGTTGATGCCCTTGAGGTTGTCGATGTGCAGCGTCACGCCCGCATGGTTGACAAAGCCCTGGAAGAACTCGTAGGTGAGCTGGGTGTCAAAACCGCCGATGCTGCCCGCCGTGAAAGGGATGTGCAGGTGCAGGCCAGGGCGGCCCGAGAAGTCGACCACGACTCGGCTCAATGCCTCATCCAGCGGCACGTAAGCATGGCCGTAGCGCGAGATGCCCTTCTTGTCACCCACGGCCCGCGCAAACGCCTGGCCCAGGGTGATGCCCACGTCTTCCACCGTGTGGTGGCCGTCGATGTGCAGATCCCCCGCGCAGTCGATCTCCAGGTCGATCAGGCCATGGCGGGCGATCTGGTCGAGCATGTGGTCAAAAAAGCCGATGCCCGTGTGCAGCTTGGCCTGCCCGGTGCCATCCAGGTTGATACGCACGGTGATGCGCGTCTCGGCGGTGTTGCGGCTGACTTCGGCGATGCGGTCAGCGGCGGGATCGGTGGCTGTGGATGTGACGAGTGCGGAGGAGGTCATAGGGAGGCTTGGAGTGCGGCCAGCATGGTGGCGTTGTCCTGGGCGTTGCCCACGGTCAAACGCAAACAGTTGTGCAGCAATGGGTGCATTGTAGAAACGTTCTTGATCAGGACCTTGCGGGTTTTCATGCCCTCGTAGGTCTTGCCCGCGTCAGCCACGCGCACCAGCACCATGTTGGCCTCGCTGTCCCACACCTTTTCAATGCCGGGCATGGCGCGCAGGGCCTCAATGAGCACGGTGCGTTGCGCCCGCAGCTCGGCCGCCTGCGCCGCAAACACGTCGGCATGCTCGAGCGCAAACAAGGCGGCTTCGCAGTTGAGCACGCTCACGTTGTAGGGTGGGCGCACCTTGTCAATCTCAGCCACCAGCGCGGGCTGGCCCAGCATGTAGCCCAGGCGCACACCGGCCAGGCCGAACTTGCTGAGCGTGCGCATGAGCAGCACGTGCGCGTTGCGCGCGGGCTCGGCCTGCATGCGGGTGAGCCAGGTGCGGCTGGCAAAGGGCTGGTAGGCCTCGTCCATGGCGACGATGCCGCCTTGCGCGCCGACTGCGTCGATGATGCGCTGCACCACGCCCTCGTCCCACAGCGTGGCGGTGGGGTTGTTGGGGTAGGCGATGTAGGTGATGGCGGGTTGGTGCTGCGCAATGGCCGCCAGCATGGCGGTCTCGTCCAGTTCAAAGTCGGGCGTCAGCGGCACGCCCACAAAGTCGAGCCCCTGAAGTTGCGCGCTCATGGGGTACATCACAAAACCCGGCATGGGCGCCAACATGGTGGCGCGTTGGCCAGTGCCGGGCTGTGCGCAGGCCAGGGCCAGCAGGGTGATGAGTTCGTCCGAGCCATTGCCCAGCACCACATCCAACCCCGTGGGCGCCCCCACGTAGGCAGACAGTGCCGCCTTCAAGTCGTTTTGGCGGGCACCGGGGTAACGGTTGAGCGCCAGGGCGCCCAGGCGCTGGCCGAGCGCGGCCTGCAGCGCCTCGGGCAGTGCAAAGGGGTTCTCCATCGCGTCCATCTTGAGCATGCCGGTGGACGGCTGCACCACGTACGAGTGCATTGCGCGCACATCGGGACGAATGCGGTTCAGGGCGTTGGCAAGCGCGTCAGGGCGCTCGGCGCGTTCAGAGCGTTCGGCAGGCGTGGCAGTGGTCATTCGGCGGTGTCCAGTTCGTTGGGGGCCAAAACAAAGGGGTTGATCGCGCGCACGTTGTCCAGCATCTGGTCGTGCGGCAGCGCTTCCGTCAGCAAGTAGCGGCAGCCTTGCTGGTGGGCCGATGAGACGATGAGTGCATCCCAGTAGCCCAGGCCGTAGCGGTCTTGCAGGTCCCAGGCGCCATCGACGGTGTAGGCGTCCAGATGCGGCGGCAGCCACACGCGCAGGCGGCGCACCTGGGCACGCACCTGTTGCAGCACATGGGGACCGGAAAAGCGCTGGATGGCCTGGTTGTACAGCTCATTGAGCACCTGCGAGCTGATGCGCCCGCTGCGCGTTTGCCAGCAAAAGGTGAGCCATTCACGGGCACGCGCCTGGCGCGCCGGATCGCGCTCGTCCACGCTGGCGAGCAGCACCTCGGTGTCTACAAAAATGGAAGTGGTGCTCATCGCTGAAACAGGGTTTCGCGTGGCACATAGGGGCCTGATGACGCGCCCCAGGTCTCAAACGCCAGCGCCTCGCGCATGGCCTGTGCGTAGGCGTCTTCCTGGCGCATCTTTTCGGCCAGCCATTCACCCATGAGGCGCGAGACGCTGCTGCCGCGCTTGGCCGCTTCAACGCGAACCCACTCGGCCACGGTGTCGTCCATCGTGATGGTGACGTTTTTCATGGAATTCAGTTTACACGAACTTCGTGGAACACGAAGTTCGTGCATCAACTTATCCCAAGCGCCCATCGCGAGAGGGGCGTGCCATCAGTGCGGAGTATTCGAAAGAAATGGGTCTCTAGCGCCCACTCAATGAGCGCAGGCAGCTACAAAATATGTAGCAAACTCGACATTCCACGGGAATCGTCCAGATCAGCGCATCACCCCTTCAGCCTGCGCCACAGCCGCCAGCCCAGCAGCGCGGCAATGATGGCGGCGTACACCGCTACCTCGGCAAAGTTGTTTTTGCCAGCGCGCATCCAGAAGAAATGCAGCACTGCCAGCAATGCGGCGGCGTACACCGTGCGGTGCAGCGCTTGCCAGCGCTTGCCCCCCAGCGCCCGAATGGCCCGCTGGAACGAGGTGACCGCCAGCGCCAGCAGAACCACAAAGGCCAGCGTGCCCACCAGGATGAAGGGCCGTTTGGCAATGTCGGCCAGGATGTCGGGCACGTCGAGCCCCATGTCCAGCCAGCTATAGCTGAGCACATGCAAGAAAGCGTAGAAAAACGCAAACAGCCCCAGCATGCGCCGCCACCGCGCCAGCGCGGGCACAGCAAACACCACACGCAGCGGGGTCAGCGCCAGCACCACGCACAGTGCGCGCAAGGCCCAGTCGCCGGTAGAGCGGATCAGCGCTTCGGCCGGGTTGGCGCCCAGCTGGTTGGTGGCCACAGCCACCACCAGCCACACGGCAGGCAGCAGCGCCGCGCAAAACAGCAGTGGCTTGATGACGGGGTGCAGCAGCGCCTCGCGCCAGTCGCCCTGCGTACCGGAGGGGCGCTGCGGGCTCGTATCAGCCCGCATGTCAGTAGAACTTCTTCAAGTCCATGCCCGCATACAGCTGGCCGACCTGGGCTTCGTAGCCGTTGAACATCAGCGTCTTGCGCTTCTTGGCAAACAGCCCGTCTTCGCCAATGCGGCGCTCGGTGGCCTGGCTCCAGCGGGGGTGGTCCACCGTGGGGTTTACGTTGGAATAAAAGCCGTATTCCTGCTGCGCCGCCTTGTTCCAGGCGGTGCCTGGCTCTTTCTCGACGAAGCGGATTTTCACGATGCTCTTGGCGCTCTTGAAGCCGTACTTCCATGGCACCACCAGGCGCACGGGTGCGCCGTTCTGGTTGGGCAGCACCTCGCCATACATGCCAAACGCCAGCAGGGTCAGCGGGTGCATGGCTTCGTCCATGCGCAGGCCTTCCACATAGGGCCAGTCGAGCACACGCGAGCCCACATAGGGCATGGTGGCCTTGTCGGCCAGCGTCACAAACTCCACATACTTGGCGCTGCCCATGGGCTCCACGCGCTTGATCAACTCGGCCAGAGAGTAACCCACCCACGGGATGACCATGGACCAGCCTTCCACGCAGCGCAGACGGTAGATGCGCTCTTCCTGCGCGCTGAGCTTGAGCAGATCTTCAATGCCGTATTTGCCCGGCTTCTTGATGAGCCCCTCCACCTCCACCGTCCAGGGCGTGGTCTTGAGGGTGTGCGCGTTGCGCGCGGGGTCGGCCTTGTCGGTGCCGAACTCATAGAAGTTGTTGTAGGTGCTCGCGTCCTTGTAGTCGGTGAGCTTTTCCATCGTCACCGCACCTGCCACGGCCGACTTGGTGCTGGCCAGGGCCGCGAGCTTGCCAGGCCGCGTGACCTGCTGGGCCATGGCTTGGCGCCCCGCCCATGCGGCGATGGCGGCACCCGCAGCGCCACCCGCCATCCGCTTGAGCATCTGACGGCGGTCTTCGTAAACGGCCTTGGGGGTGATTTCGCTGGAATACGGGTGTTGAAAGCCCGTGTTGCGAGGAGGTGTCCGCATGAGTTTCTCCGGTGGAATGGTGACTGCTGCGCGGTATGAGCACAAAAGCGACGCTTAGTTCGCTTTGCAGACCAATCAGGTTACACCGAAGACGAAACAGTTGCCCACCGGAGGGCAAGCGCCCCCTGTAGCAGGGGGCGCTTTACGTAAAAGTTACAGGGTGCCGTAGCTGTGCAAACCACTCAGGAACATGTTCACACCCAGGAAGGCAAAGGTGGTGACCGCCAGGCCCACCAGCGCCCACCAAGCCGACACGGCGCCGCGCAAGCCCTTCATCAGGCGCATGTGCAGCCAGGATGCATAGTTCAGCCACACGATCAGCGCCCAGGTTTCCTTCGGGTCCCAGCTCCAGTAGCCGCCCCAGGCTTCGGCAGCCCACAACGCGCCCAGCACGGTGGCAATGGTGAAGAAGGCAAAGCCCACGGCGATGGACTTGTACATGACGTCGTCCAGTACCTCAAAGCTGGGCAGACGCTCGGCAATGCGCTTGCGCCCGAACAGGATGGCGGCCACGATCAGCGCGGAAATGCCGAAGTACACCATCCAGTAGCTGCTGCCGCCTTCGGTGGCGTTCTGGCGGAACACGATGGGTTCAAAGCACAACACCACGCCCAGCAGCCACAGGGGCGCCAGCTTGTACCAGCGTGTTTCGCTGGCCTGCATCTTGATGAGGTAGGCAAAGGCCACCATGGCGGCCAGCGCAAACGTGCCGTAGCCAATGAAGTTGGCGGGCACATGCAGCTTCATCCACCAGCTCTTGAGGGCAGGCACCAGGGGCTGGATTTCATGCGCCTCGCGCACCACGGTGTACCAGAGCAAGAAACCCACAGCAGCACTCACCACCAGCATGACGAAGGCCCCGAGCGAACGGGTTTCGTACTGCTCTTCGTAATACAGGTAGAACGCCGCGGTCATCCAGCAGAACATCACGAACACCTCGTAGAGATTGCTGACCGGGATGTGCCCCACATCAGGGCCAATGAGGTAGCTTTCGTACCAGCGCACCAGCGTGCCGATGAGGGCCATGGCCACGGCCACCCACGCGATGCGCGAGCCGATCATGCTCATGGTGTTCCCCTCCCCGCGCGAGAACATGCCGATCCAGTAGAACGCAGTGCTCATGAAGAACAGCATGCTCATCCACAGGATGGCCGACTGGCTGGACAGGAAGTACTTGAGGCCAAACACCGTCTCTGCACGCGCCAGGCTGCCCGCACCATCTTGCTGGTACAGGCCGATGGCCATCAGCGCCAGGGCCGCCACCACCAGCATCAGTACCCGCAAAGGGCGCCAGAACCAGCCCAGCCAGATCACGCTGGGCACGGCTCCGATCAGGATGCCTTTTTCGTACACATCCATGTAGGCGCTGTAGCGCTGAAAGGCGTAGAGACCGCCCACAGTGACCAGGACGGCAAACAGCCAGTCCAGCCAGTTGCGGCGCGACAAAAAGCCTTCGTTCAAGGTGATGGTGGTGGTTGCGGTGTTCATGCGTGGCCTGTGTGGGGCTGCGCCCCGATCAGTTTTTGAGCGAGCTGGACGAATTCCTTGTCGCCGTCCATCGTTTTGCGGTTGGTGGAAAGCGCCATCAGAGCATGAGAGCCCTGTTCCTTGGGCGATAACCACACCCAGACACGGCGTTCACGGATGTAAAGCATGGCAAAAACGCCCAGGATGAGCAAGGCGCAACCCAGATAGACAATGTTCTTGCCGGGGGCACGGGCCACCTGGAACACGCTGGCCTGCACTTGAGTGAAGTCCTTCAGTTCAAAAGCCATCGGGGCGGGGTACATCACGGCGTCGCTGAGCGACAGCACTGCCTGCGTCATGAAGGCGCGGGTGCGGTCATCCTGCTCCAGGGGCTTGAGGCCCGCATTTTCGCGCGTCAGTTGCACCAGCTCAAACAAAGTGCCATTCAGGATGCGGATCAGCACCTCACCCGCCCGGGAGCGCTCAGCCTCCGGCACATTGGCTTCCATGAAATCAGAGATGGCTTGCAGCCCACCCGCAGGCTTGCCTGGAGCAGCCGGCATCGCACCCGCGAAAACGGCCAGGGCACGCGAGGCAGATTGGGACAACTGCTCGGCCAGTTCACGCCGCGAAGGCTCGATGGCCTGCGCCACATAGCGGCGCACGGCCTTGTCGCGAACGGCAGGGTCAGCCAGCGCAGCGCGCATGCGCACAAAGCCATCCATGCTGCCCTGGTCATCGGCAGGCACACGCAGATAGCGGAAGGGTTCGGAAGGCGCCTCGCGCACGCCCAGAAGGAACACCGGCGTGCCATCGCCCGTGTCCACGGGCAGCATGTAGTTGTGGTACTCGCGTGCTTGACCTGCGGCGTCGCGCAGCTTGTAGCTCACGCTGGGGCCCACGTTGCGCAGCTCTTTCTTGGTCACGGTCTTGTTGGCGGCGCCCAGTCGGGACTCGACGGACTCGCGCAAATCCACCTTGCGCACATCGGCACCCGACATGTTGGGCGCCCCCGCGAAGTTCTCCACGTTGATGGTGCGCAGCGCGGTGAATTCCAGGGTCATGGTGTCGCCACCCGCGGCTCCGCCCTTGTTGGTGAGCTGGGTGGAGCCACCCACCACGCCTTCCACATCAAACGGCTGGGCTCCAGGCGCCATGGGCACCGCACGCAGCTTGAGCTGGGAGCCCCCATCGTCAAAACTGGATTGGTAGATCTCGATGCCCTTGTAGCTGGCAGGGTGGTTCACCTCCACGCGGGCCGGTGTTTTCTCGCCCGTGGCTTTGTCGTGGATGATGATTTCGCTGGCAAACAGCTTGGGCATGCCGGTGGAGTAGTGCTCCACGATGAACTTCTTGAGTTCCACCGCAAACGGCAGCTCCTGCAGCAGCACGCCGTCCGACTGGTTCAGGATCGCCGTGCCCGACTGCGTGCCTTCGGCGACCACCAGGTTGCCACGGAAGGTCGGATTGCGCTCGGACAAGCGGTGCTCGGGCTTCACGTCGGCAATCAGCCCGCCGCCCGCGTAAGGGGTCTTGCCGCCCAGCAACATTTGGGCGCGCACGATCAAATCACCGTCGAGCAAACCGCCCACACACACCAGCACGATGGCGCTGTGCGCGGCGATGTAGCCGATCTTGTTGGCGGCCCCTGCCTTGGCGGCCACCATCCAGCCGGTACCAGGGCCTGCGGCGGTATCACGCTGCTGCAGGCGCACCTTCCAGCCCCCGCTGGCCAGCATGCCGCCAATGCGCCGCGCCTCGGCTTCCGTGCCCTCTGCCAGGGCAGCTTCGGCGTTGTGATGGAAGGCGCGCAGGCTCTGCTCGCGCACATTTTCTTTATAAGATTTGATATCGCTCAAAAATTTGGGGGTGTTGCGAGCGATGCAAAGGGACGTGCTGACCACCAAAAAGGCCAGGATCAGCAAAAACCACCACGCGCTGTACACCGCATTGAGCTGCAAAGCCCCAAAAAGCTCTGCCCAAAAAGGCCCAAACTGGTTCACGTAATTGACGGCCGGCTCGTGCTGCTTGAGCACGGTGCCAATGACCGAGGCAATGCAGATCACCGTCAGCAGCGAAATGGCGAACCGCATGGACGACAGCAGTTCGACCCCTGCGCGCAGAGCCCGTGAGCCCGACTGGACGCGAACGCCTTGGGTGGTTTCAGACATGGAGATAAAAGGGCAGGAGGCGAAGAAAAAGGGCGGGGCCATCGTCTGGATGGACCCGCCCTTTTTGGGTTTGTTTATTGGCGGTTGGTTCCGTGTGGCCCCCAACAGAAGCCACCCAATGCATCAGCGCAACTCAGCGCAGGCCGGCAATGTAGTCGGCAACCGCCTTGATTTCCTTGTCGTTCAGCTTGGCTGCGACCTGGGTCATTTGCTGGCTGTTGGCGCGCGAGCCGTCGCGGAAGGTATTCAGTTGCGCCACGGTGTAGTCAGCATGCTGGCCGGACAGGCGTGGATATTGGGCTGGGATGCCAGCGCCGTTGGGGCTGTGGCAGCCAGCGCAGGCGGCAATGTTGCGGTCTGCAATGCCGCCGCGGTAGATGCGCTCGCCCAGGGTCACCAGGTCTTTGTCCTTGGCGAAACCTGCCTTGGCTGGCTTGGAAGCCACCCAATAGGCGATGTTCTTCATGTCTTCGTCGGTCAGCATGGTGGCAAAACCCTTCATGACCGCGTTGTTGCGCTTGCCGGACTTGAACTCCTGCAACTGCTTGACGAGGTATTCGGGGTGCTGCTGGGCCAGCGTGGGATTGACTGCGATGGCTGAATTGCCGTCAGCGCCGTGGCATGCCGCGCACACAGCGGTGTAGCTGGCCTCGCCTTTGACGAGGTCCGGCTTGGCCACTTTGGGTGCATCACCCGCTGCAAAGGCCGAGAAAACAGGTGCTGCCAGTACGGCAGCCGTCAACAAGGAGGCGAGCAACTTCATATCGAGGGTGTGTGTTTATGTGCGCAAAAGCCGCTCGATTCTACAATGAGGCTCCAGAGCATCCCAACTTTCCATGACAACCCATCTTTCTGCGCCAGTTGCTGGCAGCCTTCCGCCCGCACCCGACGCCAAGATCGCCATGGGCTGGATGCACACGGCACGTTTTCTGACCACCGCTGCCCAGCTGCACCACCTGCCCCCCATCGATGTGCCCGAAATCGCCTTCGTGGGCCGCTCCAACGCAGGCAAATCCACCTGCATCAACACCCTCACCCAGCAAAAGCAGCTGGCTTTTGCCTCGAAAAAGCCTGGGCGCACCCAGCACATCAACCTGTTCGCCCTGGGCAAGCAGGGCGTGACCGACGCCGTGCTGGCCGACTTGCCCGGCTACGGCTACGCGGCGGTGTCGCGCTCCGACAAGCTGCGCTGGCAGCAGGTGATGGTGAACTATCTGGTCAGCCGCCCCGGCCTCACGGGCATCGTGCTGCTGTGCGACCCGCGCCTGGGCCTGACGGAGCTGGATGAAGCCCTGCTCGAAGCGGTGCGCCCCCGCGTGGAAGAGGGCCTGAAGTTCCTCATCGTGCTGACCAAAGCCGACAAGCTCACCCGCTCGGAGCAAGCCAAGGTGCTGTCCATTACGCGACTGCAAGCGGGCGGTGGCGAGGTGAAGATGTTCTCGGCCCTGAAGAAGCAAGGGGTGGACGAAGTAGCGCAATTGCTGTGGCAATGGGCGCACCCCGTGCGCCAGCAAGGGACGGAGCCTGCGGCAGAGGGAGGTGCCCAATCCCTCCCAGCCAGCCCGCAGGCATCTGACGAGAACCCATCAACCGAATAGCCGCTAGCGCTTATAGGTAAAGCGCGAGCAGCTATATAACCTATAGCAAATCGCGCCATGATCCAGACCCGCACTGTCACCCTGCCCCACGGGATTTCATTGCAATGCCGCGAAAGTGGCTCGCGCGGCCGCCCGGTGCTGATGTTTCTGCACGGTTTCCCGGAAGGCGCGTTCATCTGGGATGAGTTGCTACTGCACTTTGCCCGCCCCGAAAACGGTGGCTACCACTGCGTGGCGCCCTACCTGCGTGGCTTTGGCGAATCCAGCCAGCCCCAAGGCACGGAGGCCTACCGCGCCAAACACCTGGTGCAAGACCTGGTCGCGCTGATCTCGGCGGTGTGCACCACGGGGACCGTGGAGTGCCTGGTCGCACATGACTGGGGAGGCGCCGTGGCCTGGAACCTGGCCAATCAGCAGCCGCAATGGCTCAAACGCCTGGCGATCATCAACTCGCCCCATCCCGGCGCGTTTTTGCGCGAACTGCAAACCAACGCCGCACAGCAGGCCGCCAGCCAGTACATGCATTTTTTGTGCAGACCAGACGCTGAATCGCTGCTGGCAGAGAACGACTTTCAGCGGCTGTTCGCTTTCTTCAACACCCCGGAAGGCCACGCGCCCGCGTGGTTGACGGAGGCTGTGCGCGCCCAATACCGGGCGCTGTGGAGCCAGGGGCTGACCGGAGCCTGTAACTACTACCGCGCCAGCCCGTTGCGCCCGCCGCGCGAAGGCGACCGCGCCGCACTCGACCTGGAATTGCCTGCATCGATGCTGAGCGTGGATGTGCCCACGCTGGTGCTGTGGGCCATGGACGACCCGGCCTTGCTGCCGGGGCTGCTGCAGGGCCTGCCCGACTGGGTACACCGCCTGCGGCTGCGCCAGATCGAGCACGCATCGCACTGGGTGGTGCATGAACACCCCGAGCGTGTCGCGCAGGAATTGGGGCATTTTTTGCTACTGAAAAAGTAGCTTGCAGCGCTTTACTGACGAGCTCCGCAAGGCTTTCACCTCATCAAGCACCACGCGCGGCTACGCGCCCGCTCCACGGGTTATTTGTACAAGGAAGGCTGTCCCTCAGGCCGCGTCTTGAAGCGCTTGTGCACCCAGTAGTACTGGCCGGGCATGGTGTTGATGTAGCTCTCCAGCTCGCGGTTCATGCGGGCGGTGTCAGCCTCTACATCGTCGGTGGGATAGTGATCCCACGCGGGCGTCAGCTCGGCCACATAGCCCTCGGGAGTCAGGCGCGTGTACATGCCAATCACCTTGGCGCGGCCCAGGCGCGCAAAGCGCGACAGCGACGGCACCGTGGCCGTTGGAACGCCGTAAAAGGGCACAAAGATCGACTCACCGGCTCCGAAGTCCATGTCGGACAGCAGGTAGAGCAGCCCCCCCTTGCGCAGGTTGGAAATGATGGGTTTGACTCCGTCTGCGCGGTTGAGCATGCGCACGTCGCCAAAACGCTGGCGACCTGCCATGAACCAGGCGTCAATGACCGGGTCGGGATGGGTAGAAAAAATGGACGTGAACGCCCGGGAAGTGCGCAGCGGCAATACCAGCCCGCCCGCGTCCAGCCCGTAGAAGTGGGGAGCGAAGATGATGGTGGGCACATCGCCGTCCAGCTCCTGCACAGCGCCCTGGAGCTTCACGCGCTGCTCCACCACCGACTGAGGGGCCGACCACAGCCAGCTGCGGTCCAGCCAGGTCTGGCAAAAGACGATGAAGCTCTCGCGCGCCCACTGCGTGCGCTGCTCAACCGATGCCTGCGGAAAGCACAGCTCAAGATTACGCAGAGCAATCTTGCGCCGTGGCACCACGAGCACAAACAACACCCGCCCCAACGCGGCCCCCATGACGCGCAACACCGGCAAAGGCACTCGGGCCAGCACACCCATGAACCACACACCCAACCGACTCATCATGACGAGGCCTCCACCGTTGGGGCTTCGGCTCGGGGCTGCTTGTAGCGGCCATAGCCCCAAAGATACTGGCCGGGGCACCGGCGAATCACATGCTCCATGGCCTCGTTGACCTGGCGCACGGCGGTCTCCAGGTCAGCGTCGAGCGGCTGCGGCAAGGGCTCGGCATACATCACAAAGCCGCGCCCCATCGGTTCGCGCTCGCAGCGCACCAGCAGCACGGTGGCGCCGGTCTGAAGCGCCAGGCGGGCGGCCAGCGTCATGGTGTAGGCCGGTTTGCCAAACACGGGCGACCAGACTCCCAGCCCTTCGGGCGGTACCTGGTCGGGCAGCAGGCCCACGGCCTCGCCACGGCGCAACGCCTTGATCATCTGGCGCACCCCCGCCAGCGTGGTGGGCACGGCCTGCATACCTGGGCGGTTGCGTGCGGTCTCCATCACCTTGGCCAACCAGGCTTGGCGCGCGGGGCGGTACAGCACGGTGATGGGGCCTTGCTGGGCACTCCAGCGCGTGGCAATGGCCTGGGCCGACATCTCAAAGCACCCGAGGTGCGGGGTGAGAAAAATCACACCGCGCCCGGCCGCCCAGGCCTGTTCCACGCAGGGCTCGCCCTCCATGCGAACCGGCACGGGCGCACCCAACCACAGCCGGGGCAGCTCGGCCACCATGCGTCCGGCGTGGCCTACGGCGGCGCGCACCTGCGCAAACGAGTAGCCCGCCAGCGCCGTATTGGCCAGAAAGCGTTGGCGATACACACCCGAGGCAGCAAAAGCCACCCAGCCCAGAACGCATCCGATGATGTGGAGCAACCACAGCGGAAATACGGAAAAGAATCGAAAGACAGCAGGCATTAAAATGTGGGGGTCGCTGAGTTAAAAGAGCAACTTGCAGGGCGACGTAAAAAAAATCTGCTAAAGCGTTCGCCAAAGCTACCTAGGCTGCGGGCGACGCCCAAAATGCCGGAACACAGGAGTTTATTCAAATGGCGAACGACTTTCTTTTTACCTCGGAATCCGTCTCTGAAGGCCACCCCGACAAGGTGGCAGACCAGATCTCTGACGCGATCCTCGACGCGATCTTCGAACAAGACCCCAAGAGCCGCGTAGCAGCCGAGACGCTGACCAACACCGGCCTCGTGGTACTGGCGGGCGAAATCACCACCAACGCCCATGTGGACTACATCCAGGTGGCGCGCGACACCATCAAGCGCATCGGCTACGACAACACCGAATACGGCATCGACTACAAGGGCTGCGCGGTGCTGGTGGCCTACGACAAGCAATCCAACGACATCGCCCAGGGCGTGGACCATGCGTCCGACGACCACCTGAACATCGGCGCGGGAGACCAGGGGCTGATGTTCGGCTACGCCTGCGACGAAACGCCCGAGCTGATGCCCGCGCCCATCTACTACGCGCACCGCGTGGTCGAGCGCCAGGCCCAGCTGCGCAAGGACGGCCGCCTGCCCTTCCTGCGCCCTGATGCCAAGAGCCAGATCACGATGCGCTATGTGGACGGCAAGCCCCACAGCATCGACACCGTGGTGCTCTCCACCCAGCACAGCCCCGATCAGTCGGAAACCGCCACCAAGATGAAGGCCAGCTTCTACGAGGCCTGCATCGAAGAAATCATCAAGCCCGTGCTGCCAAAGGAATGGCTGCAGGACACCAAGTACCTGATCAACCCCACCGGCCGCTTCGTCATCGGCGGTCCGCAGGGTGACTGTGGCCTCACGGGCCGCAAGATCATTGTGGACACCTACGGCGGTGCCTGCCCCCACGGCGGCGGCGCGTTCAGCGGCAAGGACCCCAGCAAGGTAGACCGCTCTGCCGCCTACGCAGCCCGCTACGTGGCCAAGAACATCGTGGCCGCAGGTCTGGCACGCCAGTGCCAGATCCAGGTGGCGTATGCGATTGGCGTGGCACGCCCGATGAACATCACTGTGTACACCGAAGGCACTGGCGTGATCCCCGACCACGAAATCGCCAAGCTGGTGGAAGCCCATTTCGACCTGCGCCCCAAGGGCATCATCCAGATGCTGGATCTGCTGCGCCCCATCTACAGCAAGACCGCCGCCTACGGACACTTCGGCCGTGAAGAACCCGAGTTCACTTGGGAGAAGACCGATAAAGCTGCGGCGCTGCGCGCAGCAGCCGGGCTGTAAGCCCGCCGCAGCTAGGCGCATGGGACTAGCTGCAAGCAACCAAACCAGGGGCCTCCGGGCCCCTTTTTCTTTGGATTTTTGGCCCTGTCCGCATGGGCATATCGCCATCGCCTCCTACATCTGCTTACCGGCTGCGCCTACAGCACCCCAATGCTCATTACCCTATCGTGCTACCCAACGGGCCGCGCGTCGCAGCCCCAGAACGAGGAAAACGCCATGCTGAAGTACGCCATCATCTTTGCACTGATTTCACTGGTCGCCGGCGCCCTGGGCTTCACCGGGGTGGCAGCAGGAGCGGCAGGCATTGCCAAGGTGCTGTTTGTCGTGTTTCTGATACTGACCTTGATTTTTGTGGTCCTGGCCTTCAAGGCCGCGGGTGCCGTCAGCCGGGCAATCAAGTAATGCAGCGCCTAAACATCTTTGAGGCCTTGCGCCAAAGCCACACCGTTCAGCGGCATCTGTCTGCCCTGCTGCTCAAGACCCATGGTGACACGGCTGAGCGGCACACCCTGTTCCAGGCCCTCAAGGGCGAACTGGCAGTGCATGCGCTGGCGGAAGACAGGCACTTCTACATCCCGCTCATGCAGCATGATGCGGGCATGGATCTGTCACGCCACGCGATTGCAGAGCACCACCAGATCGATGAACTGGTGGAAGCGCTGGAGACCACCGAAGCATCCAGCCCCGCCTGGTTGCCCCTGGCGCGCAAGTTGACAGAAAAAGTAGAACACCACCTGCGTGAAGAGGAGCAGCGCTTTTTTCAGATGGCAGGCAAGCTGCTGACCGACGCTCAAAAAAGCGTATTGGCACGCGACTACCTGAACGAATACGACACTGCCAAAGCCGAATTGGCCGTGCAGCCCGAAGACTGCACGACGGCGGAGTGAACGCGCATTGCAGGCCTGCGGTCTTGGTTCAACGTACGCATCGCACCGACGCGTTTGCGCTTGGCGCCACGCCCCGCCTGCACTAGCGAAGAGGCGGCCCATGGTCACCCGGTAAAATCACTATAAAAAACATAGCTGCTTGCGCTCATAAATCAAGCGCGGGAGGCTCTTTTTTATAAAAATGCTGGAGACCCATGCACGATACCGCCCTTCTGATCGGCCGCTTTGAACCCGTGCACGGTGGCCACCTTGCTCTGCTGCAAGAGGCCCTGCGCCAGGCCCCTCAGGTCATCGTGGTGGTGGGCTCTGCCTGGCAACCCCGCTCCCCCAAAAACCCCTTCACCTGGCAAGAGCGCGAGGCCATGCTGCGCGAAGCACTGCCAGCGCCAGACCGCGCCCGCGTGCAGGTGCTGCCAGTGCGCGACTATTACAACGAAGCCGTTTGGGTGCAAGCGGTGCGGGCCGGTGTGGTGCAACACACTCCACCAGGTGCGCGCATCGCGCTGGTGGGCCACTTCAAAGACGCCACCAGCAGCTACCTGCGCGCCTTCCCGGGCTGGTCTCTCATCGATCTGCCCCGCCAGGGCCAGATGGACGCCACCACCATCCGCGACGCGTATTTCAGCGCCACACCCGATACCGTGGGCCAAGCCCTGGCCCCCTTGGCACTGGAGATTCCCGCCAGCACCATCGCCACGCTGCAGCAGTTCGCCCGCACCGAGCACTATCCCGCGCTGCAGGAAGAATGGCGCATGCTGCGCAGCTACCGCAACGCCTGGGCCGCAGCGCCCTACCCGCCGGTGTTTGTGACGGTGGACGCGGTGCTGCGCTGCCAGGACCATGTGCTGCTGATTCGCCGTGCCCACGCGCCCGGCAAGGGCCAGCTGGCAGTGCCTGGCGGCTTCATTGAGCAGCGCGAAACCGTGTGGCAATCGTGCCTGCGCGAATTAGCAGAAGAAACCCACTGCGACGTGCCCGAAGCCACCCTGCGCGCCGCGCTGCAATCGGTGGCCGTGTTTGACCACCCCGACCGCAGCCAGCGCGGCCGCACCATTACCCACGCGCATTACTTCGATCTGGGCACCGCCCCCCTGCCCGCTGTGCAGGCTGACGACGATGCACTGGAGGCCGAGTGGGTCCCTGTGGGCCAAATTGCCGCACTGGAAGCCGAGTTCTTCGAAGACCACTTCCACATGCTTGACCATTTCCTGCAGATCACGGGCTTGGCAGGTTCGGCAGGGTGAGCCCGCTGAGCGGGCCGCCCCGGCCTTGCGCTCAAGCAACGCGGAACTTGCCCACCACCTGAGACAACGCCAGGGCCTGCTGGCTCAGCGACTGGGCTGCGGCCAAGGCCTCTTCCACCAGGGCTGCGTTTTGCTGTGTGCCCTGGTCCATCTGCGTGACGGCCTGGTTGACCTGGGCGATACCAGCGCTTTGCTCGCTGCTGGCTGCGCTGATCTCGGCCACCATTGCGGTCACGCTCTTCACGCCCTGGACCACATCGCCCATGGTGGTTCCGGCGCGCTCTACCAGCTGGGTGCCGATTCCGACTTTGGCCACCGAATCGTCGATCAGGGTCTTGATCTCCTTGGCGGCTGCTGCACTGCGTTGGGCCAGGCCGCGCACTTCGCTGGCCACCACGGCAAACCCACGGCCTTGTTCCCCGGCACGGGCGGCCTCCACTGCGGCATTCAGCGCCAGGATGTTGGTCTGAAAGGCAATGCCATCGATCACGCTGATGATGTCCACAATCTTGCGCGAAGACTGTTCGATGGAGCCCATGGTGCCCACCACTTCATGCACCACCTCACCGCCCCGCACCGCCATGTCCGACGCCGCGCGCGCCAGTTCGTCCGCGCGCCGGGCATTGGCGGCGTTTTGCTGCACGGTCGAGGTGAGCTGTTCCATGGACGCTGCGGTTTCCTGCAACGCACTGGCCTGGGATTCGGTGCGGGCGGACAAGTCTCCATTGCCCGCCGCAATTTCAGACGAGGCCGTGGTGATCGAATCGGTACTGTCGCGCACCTGGCGCACCAGGTGGGCCAGGTTGTCACGCATGGCTCTGATGGCATGCAGGATGCTGGTGGTGTCACCCGGCAGGGTCTGCACCTCCACCGCCAGGTTGCCTTCGGCAATTTGTTTGACCACCTCGGCGGCGTATTGAGGCTCCCCGCCCAGCTGGTGCACCAGCGTGCGCAGCATCTGCCAAGCCATCAACGCAATGACCAGCATCAGCACGCCAGCAATGGACATCAGGATGGCCGTGTTGCGCCAAAAGGCGTTTTCAATGTCGTCCACATAGTCACCAAAGCCGATGATCCAGTCCCACGGCTCAAACTTGATGATGGCGTAGAGCTTGTCCACCGGCTCTTTGGCTCCAGGGCGCGTGCCGGGCGCAGTCACGGTGCCCACCACAACGCCTTGCAATGCTGCGCGGTAACGCACGCCAGCCTCTTTGCCGCCCTTTTCATCGACGATGCCAATGCGCTTCGGGTTGGGGTGAACGTAGTTCACATCATTGCTGAAGCCGCGCACAAAGAAGTACTTGTCCTTGTCCACAAAGCTGCCAATGGTGCGGGTTGCTTCCTTGATTGCATCCTCACGCGAGAGGGCTCCGCTTTTTTCCTTGTCATGGGCTTTTTGAGCAGCCGCGTGGGCCAGCACCACCAGGTTGGAGAGCTGCGCCGTGCGCTCCTTCATCATGGACTGGTAAAGCGTGGTCAATGCCACGGCAGACAGGGCAACCAGGCCCAGCAACGTGGCCGCGCACAGCCACAAAATTCGGGTTTTCAGTTTCATTTTTGCGCAATCTCAGAAAATGTGAAGAAAAGTAACCTGACGATACACCGAACCGCCCCAGCCTCTGCACTCAGCAGGCACTGTTACATCGAACCGCCTCACTGACGCAACACTTTGCGGCCGAGCCGGCGACCGGCGTGCCCGACAGAGCAGGTCACTGGACGAGCCCCCCGCGCTGAGACCGAGGCCCACGGGTCACCCCACAGCGTTGCTCCACAATGCAATCATGACAGCCGCCCCACCAGCCAAGTCCGTCCGCAAGCCCGCATCCCACAAAGTGCCGACGAAGGCCGTCACACGCGAGCGCCCGCCAACAGCGTCCAGAGTGCGCAAGGAACGCGACATCCTTCAGCACGCAGAAATCCAGTTTGCCCAATTCGGTTTCCAAGGCGCATCGCTAGAAAACATCGCCGTGGCCGCAGGGATCAGCCGGCACAACCTGCTGTATTACTTCCCCAGCAAGGAGGCCCTGTACCAGAGGGTGCTGGACGATGTACTGAACGCATGGCTTGCAGGCATGCAAGACCTATCGCAAAGCACCGACCCGAAAACCGCCCTGCGCCAATACATTCGCGCCAAGCTGCGCTATTCCCGCGAGCACCCGCATGGCGCCAAGGTGTTCACCAAAGAAGTGATCGCCGGACTGCCGCGCTACCGCACCGCCATCACCCAACGCGTCGGCCCCGTGCTTGAGGCAGAGGTGCGCACCTTCGAGCGCTGGTCACGCGAGGGCAAGATCGCTCCCATCCACTTCACCCATCTTCTGTTCGCGATCTGGTCCGTTACCCAGGCCTATGCCGACCAGGAAGCCCAGTTCGCACTCCTGCTCGGCAAACCGGCGCTGACGTCGAAGGACTATGAAAAGGCCGAGGAGGTGATCTGCCGCATGGTGTTGGCAGCACTAGAACCTTGACCGCATGGGTGTACGGGGTCGGACTCGCCAGCTCACCTAAGGGAGACTTTCTCTCTTCATCGCTTAGACTCGCTGCGACTCATCCACGGCCCACGCCCTGAACCGGTGTGGACACACCCCTTTGAACGTTATGGCCGCATCGCGCAAAGCTACTTACATCTTCGCCATTGCACTCACGTTGGCAGTGCTGGGAATTTACCTGCCAGGCCTTCGCAATGAATTGCTGTTTGACGACCTCCGGCTGAGCGATGGGACGATTTTTGGCGAATACGGCAGCTTGCTGCAATTCAAGCAGCGGCTACTGTCCTACGGCAGCTTTGTCTGGTTACAAAGCCTATTTGGTGAAGGCTGGTGGAAGCAACGGATCTTCAACGTTGCACTGCACCTTGGAACCGTCGCAGCGATTTACGCGTTGCTGAAAGCTCTGCTGGAACATGCCAAGTTCCCTAAAGAATTTGAGGAGCAGGCACACTTCGGAGCATCGCGAACAGCAGCCCTGCAAGTCGGCGTTGCCTTGTTCGCCCTGAACCCAGTGGCCGTGTATGCCGTGGGCTACCTGGTGCAGCGCTCCATTGTCATGGCCACTTTGTTTGCCGTGCTGGCGTGTTGGCTGTTTGTGCGAGGCTTGCAGACTAACCGTGCGGGCTGGTATGGAGCATCACTGGTCAGCTATGTCTTTGCCGTGCTTTCCAAAGAATACGCCGTCATGACCGTTGCCATGGCCGTGCCGCTATACGTCTATGTTCGACGCCCCGGCTGGAGGGCGATTGCTGCTGTGACAGGTGGCTCGTTGTTCGCCCTGGCCTTGGCGGGCGTCGCGTTTTGGGGCATTTACGGCTCATTGGTGGGCAAGGTGTTTGACCCCCGCTCGGTAGCCCTGGTGCAGCAGTTGGAAGCCATGCGCCCTGGCATCACTGGCCATATTTATCCACTGAGCATTTTGAATGAGGCGGCACTTTACTTTGCCTACGGATTTCTGTGGCTTATCCCTAACGTGCAGTGGATGTCTGTAGACCTGCGTCCAGCCTTTCCACTGGGCTTCGGCTCTTGGCTGCATTTGCTGGGTGCCACAGGTTATGTAGCACTGTTTTTCGCGTCTATTTGGATGGTCTTGCGCCAACGGAACGCGCTCGCGACGGTGGGGCTTTTTCTCCTGTTCCCACTGCTTTGGTTCGTAACCGAGTTTGCAACCGTCTGGGTTCAGGACCCCTTCGTGCTCTATCGCAGCTATCTGTGGGCGGTGGCTGTTCCCGGGTTGATTGCCATTGCACTCACCGGATTCAAACCACGCACCATCTACACCGCAGGCATTGTGTTGGCGTTAGTGTTTGGCGCTTTGGCACTGGAACGCATTGCATCGCTCAAAGATGACGGCACAGCTTGGGCCGATGCAGCTGAAAAGATCGATACGAAGGCACCAGGCAACGCCGTTGGACGGAGCAGGCCCTTCTTGAATCTGGGCGCGTATCACCTGGAAAAAGGCTCGCTAGCGCTTGCCGAACGTGCATTTGTCACGGCAGATGCCTTGGGCGACTTGGGCGGCAATGCCAGATTCAACATAGGCGTAACGCTACAGCAGCAAAAGAAGCATGCCGAAGCACTGCAAGCTTTTGCCGCAGCACAAGCCAAGGGCTTCTCGGGCCAGTCTCTGCACTACCACCGCGGCGAATCTGCGTTTGCGCTGGGACAGTTTCCTCTTGCCTTTGAGAGCTTTGGCAACGCGCTGAAAGAGACAAGTGCAACGAATGCAAGCGATCAAAAAATGCGCTTTCTGCTACTGCAAAGACACGCAGACGCAGCGATTGCAGCGCAGCAGTACGACGCTGCCATCCGCGACTTTGAAACCCTTTTGGGCATGAGCCCCAAACACCCGCGACTGCTGCTGGGCATGGGCATGGCCATGGTGGGCAAGGGCGATACCCAAAGAGCCTTGCCCTTGTTCGACCAATTGATTGCCTCATCACCCAGCGCTGCGGCCTACTACGGCAGGGGTGTGGCGTTGTACCGCGCAGGCAAGCTCAATGATGGACTCAAGGACCTGGACGAGGCGATCAAGCTGGAACCACGCAACCCCCAATACCGCCAGATACGCGATCAATTGGCTGCAGGCGGTAAGTCCACGGCAAAATCCAAGCCCTGACCAAGGCGGCTGATTCAAACATGGCTTTGCGAGTCATCCACGTCGGCAAGTTCTTCCCGCCTTACGTGGGTGGAATGGAAGTGTTTTTGGCGGACCTGATCGAGGAGCAACGTCGCCAAGGCATCGACGCACATGCACTCGTCCATGGCACCCCCCTGCCGGATGACCCACCATGGGTACACCGTGTCCCCGTGCAATTCAATTTGGTCTATGCCCCTATGGCGATGGGGTTTCGGCGCGCACTCGGACAGGCTATTGATCGAATCAAGCCAGATGTGTTGCACCTGCATATGCCGAACAATTCGGCGTTATGGGCTCTCACCTTGCCCAGCGCGCGCAAGGTGCCATGGGTAGTGCACTGGCATTCGGACGTGGTGGTATCCAACATCAAATGGTCTGTCGCACTTGCGTACATGCTTTACCGGCCTTTTGAGCAGGCGCTTTTAGAGCGTGCTCAACAGATTTTTGCAACGTCACCACCGTACCTGAAAGCCAGCACCGCATTGCGCCCTTGGGTTGAAAAGTGTGATGTGGTGCCCCTAGGCATCAACTTGCGCAATCCGCCCAGCGCTCCACAAGCTGAGCAAGAAACGACGTCATTCTGGCGAGCTGAAACGAAATTCAAGCTTCTGTCGATTGGTCGGCTCACCTACTACAAAGGCTTTGAAATACTGATTCAAGCCGTCTCCCAAATGCCTGAAGTGGAACTGCTGATCGTGGGAAGCGGCGAGCTTCAGGAACCGCTGGAAGACCTGATACGCCGCACAACTCCTCCTAGCGCGCAACCAGCCACACGTTTGTTGGGCGCGGTGGATGAGGTACAAAAACATGCCCTGCTGGCGCAGTGCGATCTTTTCTGCCTGGCGTCACGCGAGCGCACCGAGGCATTTGGTGTGGTGCTGCTGGAAGCCATGCAGCACTCACGCGCCTGTCTCGTGACCGATTTGCCTGGGTCTGGCATGCCATGGGTTGTTTCACACGCCCATTGCGGGCTGCATGTACCCTTTGAAGATGTAGAAGCATGGCGCAGCAGCATTGCGCGCTTGCAGCACGATTCGGCGCTGCGTGACCGCCTTGGCAAAGCTGGCTACAAGGCCTTGCACCAGCACTTCAGTATCGGCCCGTGCGAACGTGCCACCGCGCGCCACTACCGAGGCATCACACACGGCAGCCAGCCTGCACAGCCTAATCGCGGCTTGATGGTCATCATCGCCACACACAACAATGCGGCAGAGATTGCCCACTTGATCGAGCGAGTGCATGCACTGGTCAACGCCGAAGTGCTAGTGGTGGACAACCGCAGCACCGATGCAACCTGCCGCCTGGCCGAGCAACACGGCGCCAAGGTGCTGCGCCCTCTGCTGAGTATGACCACCTGGGGTTGCCTACAGACCGGTATTCGCTACGCGCTTGCCGAGGGCTACGCTTCCGCTGTCACCATTGATGCAGAGGGCCGCTACGAGGTGGAGGAATTGCCAAAACTAGTTGACGCCAGCGGACGGGCAGACATTACAGTGGCGTACTTCGCGGCCAGCAACAGTTGGCCACGCCGTGCGGCGTGGCAGTGGTTCCGCTGGGTCACGGGTTTGGGTTTGCGCGACTTCGTTTCTGGGTTCCGGCTTTATGGCCACGCCGCGATGCAAATAGCGGCTTCGGTAGAAGCCACCCTGCTGGACCACCAAGACATTGGAACCCTGTTACTGATGAAGCGTGAGGGCAAACGCATTGCCGAAGTACCGCTTGCAATGCTCACCCCCAAAACTGATCGCTCTAAAATTTTCAGGTCTTGGGCTTACGCCGCGCGCTACATGATTGCCTCTACGCTTCTAAGTATTGCCCACGGGAAAATAACCTCCAGTACGGGCTCTCAACACAAGGGTTAAACACGGCGTCTACAGATGCGCATAAAGCATGCTGCAGATAAAGCAAGCCAGCAATCAGGCGTGGTAGCTACTTCCTTAGGTAGAAAACACCGCAACCGTGCGCTTGGGCTCGGCCCAATGCATCAATGCAAACAGCCGCGCCAACGAGCGCCGAATGTTGAGTTACTCGAGCAGCCAGAGAAGAAACACCTCAAGTGTGCACATCGTGCACCAGGGCAAGTCCAAACGTATGCGTCCGGCCAACCCATCTTGCGCCAGACTGGAATGGATGGCGGGCGTGCCAGCACAGGGTTTACGCTGCCATAGACTCTCGGCGAACTGCCGCCGTCAGGCGGCGCAGATGTGCACCGACGATGAATTCCAAGCAGACGATTCTGGACCGCGAGTTGTTTACCCAAGCCCTGCGCCACATGGGCGAAGAAGACCTGCTGTATCTCAACCGGATGGTGGTCGAACGCTTGAACCTGCTGGCGCAGGCCAGGAGCACGGTGGAGCTGGCGCAGTTCGCCGAAGGCGACCGTGTTCAGTTCACGGCCAGCGATGGCAGCGTCAAGAGCGGCATCGTTCTGCGCCTGAACAAGAAGACCGCCAGCGTGCACACCGACGAAGGCCAGAACTGGAAGGTCTCCCCAGGGCTGCTGCGCAAGATAGCCACTCGATGAACAGGGCACCTGGCGTCGATGGCCAGGATCAGCCAGCCGGCTGCCAGCGGTGCGGCAAGAGCTCGTCGACGCGGCTGGCCTTGTGCGTGGGCAACCGGCTCAGCACGTCTTTGAGGTAGGCGTACGGGTCGTGCCCGTTCATGCGCGCTGACTGGATCAGACTCATGACGGCCGCTGCCCGCCGACCCGCGCGCAGGCTGCCGGCAAACAACCAGTTGTTTCTGCCAATGGCCACAGGCCGGATCTGGTTCTCGATCCAGTTGTTGTCCGCCGGCAGTTGCGGGTCATCAATGAATCGCGTGAGCGCCGCCCAGCATTTGAGGCTGTAGTCCAGGGCCTTGGCCGTGGCCGAGTTGCCCGCCACCTGCTGGCGCTGCAGCACCATCCACGCGTGCAAGGCGTCCAGTATCGCCCGGCTGTGCTGCTGGCGCACCTGCAGCCGCTGGGGTACCGGTGTGTCCTGGACGGTCCGTTCGATCTCGTAGACCCGCGCGAACTGCGCCAATGCAAACTCAGCGATCTGACTCTTGTTGGCCGCGTGCAGATCGAAGAACTTGCGCCGGGCGTGCGCCATGCACCCAGCTTCTGTCACGCCCTGGCTGAAGCTGGCCTTGTACCCGGCGTAGTCATCACAGATCAGACTGCCGCGCGAGTCGCCCAGGAAGGCGCGGGCGTGTTCGCCGGCGCGGGACTCGCAGAAGTCATAGACCACGGCCTTCATGTCTTCGAAGGCTCCCGGGGCGTAGGCCCACAGGTAAGCACGGCGCATCCTGCCGTTACCCGGCTTGAGCATGGCCACCGGCGTCTCATCGCCGTGCAAGACCCGGTGCCCGAGCACCTCGGTCTTGAGAGCATCAACCAGCGGTTGCAAGCGCGCGGCAGGTGCCCACCCCTTGCGCCAGAGTCGATCTTGGAATGGCCAGACCGGCGCGGCCGAAGACGTTCTCCTGGCGGTACAGCGGTTGGTGGTCGGCGTACTTGGCCACCAGCACCTGGGCCAGCAAGCCGGCGGTGGGGATGCCTTTGTCGATGATGTGGGCGGCCACCGGCGCCTGGGTGAGGGTCTGGCACTGGGCACACGCCCACTTGCCCCGCACGTGACGCTCTACCGTGAAGACGCCGGGCACGTAGTCCAGCTTCTCAGGCACGTCCTCGCCGATGCGTTTGAGCTGGCAGCCGCACGCACAGGTGATTGAAGCAGGTTCGTGGCGGATCTCACGCCGTGGCAGGTTCCCCGGCAGCGGTGTGCGCTTGGGTTGCTTCTTGTCGGTGGCAGGCTTGACCGAACGCAGTTGCTCGATCTCATGCTCTACGGCCGCCAGATCGCTGTCGAGTTCTTCTTCCAGCAGGTTGCGCTGCTCGGCGCTGTGGCGCTCGGACTTGGCCGCGAACTTCAGCCGCTTGAGCAGCGCGCACTCGTAGGCGAGCTTCTCGTTCAGAGCGCGCTGGTGGCGCAGTTCGGCCAGCAGGCGTTGGCTGACCTCACGCAGTTGTTCTGCGTCCAGTTCGCCCAGGGCCTGTTCGTCGATCACCATCACCATGGAGCGCAGTGTGCCCGTGCGCACTGGGCAAGACCATTGGCGCATCTCCCGATTGCCATGGACAGCGCCTCAAACAGAAGATTCGGACAACGGTGATGGCGCCTTGCGATCCCATGCGCTGCCAGGGCAGGCCCAGCACCAGCGCATTGAGCTGGGCATGTTCAAGTGCCACGTTCGGACTGCCCGGCGGCGCCCAGACGAACTTGCCCTGGTGCAGCCGGCGCGCGGCCAGCCACAGACCCACGCCGTCATGCACCAGGATCTTCAATCGATTGGCACGCTGGTTGGCAAAGACGTAGGCGTGGTGTGGGTGGGCCGCGCCGAAGGTGGCGATCACCCGCGCCAGGGCAGTGTCGGTGCCCGCACGCATGTCCAGCGGTGCCGTGGCCAGCCAGGCCGCATCGATACGGATCACTGCAGTAGCTCGCGCAGCATCTGGGCGCACTGCGCCGCCGCTGTCACCGGCCAGTCCATCGTGACGGTGGTACCGTGGCGCTGGACTTCAATGTGGATGGCTTCGCATAAGCCACTCACCGGTGCCGGCGCAGGGGTCACAGGCAGTGGCGTTCCTGTGAAACCACCGACTGAACCGGCAGCGGCACGAAGGCGGGCGTGCTTGGCAGGGCCTTCTCCCGCAGCAGGCGCTGCTCGCGCCACCAGCGATGCACCATGTTCGGATGCAGGCCATGACTCAAGGCAACACCGGACACCGAAGCGCCACGCTCCTGGGTCTGTCGCAGAACCAGCGCTTTGAAATCGGCGCTGTACTCGCGCCGCAACCGGCGCTCTCCATCGATCAATCGTTCCATCGTCTCCACGATCTCCTTCGTGGGGACGATCCTCGATTACCGCCCTCGCTTCAAGATGGGTTGGCCGGACGCATACTGTTGATTTCCACGCAAACCTGACCCACCGGGGGTGCGGATAAAAACTTGGACTGGTTTTATGCCGCAAGTCCAAGGCTCACCCGGTATTCGATCGGGCTGAGGGCCCCCAAGGAGATCTTGATCCGCTTCTCGTTGTACCAGCGGATGTAGTCATCGACCACCTCAATGAACTGCTCAATGGTGATGCTCTTCCAGTCGCGAGGATAGAACAGTTCGTTCTTGAGGCGACCGAAGAACCCCTCGCAAGCCGCGTTGTCAGGCGAGCAGGCCTTGCGGGACATCGAACGGGTAAGGTTCGCTTCACTCATTCTCGATAGCCAGCCTGGCCATCGGTAGTGTCCACCGCGATCGGAGTGAACTATCGGCCTATCGGTGGTCTCCGCCACTGTCTCAATAGCCGCATCCAGCATGGTGTTGACCAATTCAGCGTCCGGACTTGTGCCAATGGTCCAACTAACCACCATGCCGTCGAAGCAGTCGATGATCGGCGACAGGTAGACCTTGCCTGCTGGGATCTGGAACTCCGTGATGTCCGTCAGCCATTTCTCGTTGGGCGCTGCAGCCTGGAAGTCACGGTTGATGATGTTCTCTGGTGCCGGGCTGATCTCGCCGAGGTACGACGCATATCGCCGCCTCTTGGGCTTTGCAACGACCAAGCTCTCTTGCTTCATCAGCCGCTGCACCACCTTCTCGGAGATTGGGCCTTGCTCTCTTGCTAGAGAGGCTTGCAGCCTGCGGTATCCGTAGCAGCGGTGGTTCGACTCAAAGATCTCAATGATGGACTGGCGCACCCCCAGGTACTTGTCGCCGACCGCTGTGCGGGCCCGATGGTAGAAGTACGAGCTGCGCGCAAGACCCAACTGTTCAAGGAGTTCTGGTAAGCCATAGTGCTCCTTGAGGGCGTCAATCAGCAGTGTCTTCTCCCGGTTGGACAGGAGCTGCAGATCGACGCCCAGGCCTTTTTTTAGCAGTTCATTGGCCTTGTTCAAGAGGTCCTGCTCAAGGCGCAGTTGCCTGACTTCACGGCGAAGTATCTCAACCTGGCGTTCAAGCTCTTCACGCTCTCGCGCCTGCGGGGATTGGTGGGTGTGTTTCATGGATGCGGGTGCCTCACGTCCCAGAAGCTGGTTCTTCCAGTTGTACAACGTTGGCCGGCACACGCCGAGCTTGTCGGCAACAGCCTGTGCACTTTCCTGCCGAGTGCAAAGCTCCATCACTCCCGCTTGCTTCAAGGACTCGGGATACCTTCGTTGGCCCACACTGCCAACGACAGCCCTCCTGGCCTCCGGGAATGCTTCACGCACCCACTTGGTAAGCGTCCCACGACCGGGGTAGCCCAGCGCCCTCATGGTTGCCGCGATGCATCGATCATGGGTGATGTAGTGCTCGATGGCTGCAGCCTTCTGGACCTGCGAGAACTTCTGTTCACGGCGCGTGTAGCCGACCGGAAGGTCATGGCGCTGCTGATACTCAAGGTACCAGCCCTTCAATGCATTCTTGGTGGGGTAGCCCAGCTGCCTGATGGTAGGCCTGACGCGTTTGCCCAGCTTGATATAGAGCTCAACTGCTCGAATTCGATCTTCGTAGGAATACATGAACTACCTCCTGGTAGTCCAAGTTTTCGTCCGCACCCCCACCGGGGTTAGTGGGTCACTTCTGCGGGGAAATCAACACTGGTGAAGTTCGTCTTGATGCCAGGGCCGCGCCATAACACCAAAGGGGTCAAAGAGCTGATCGTCGATGTGCGCTTTGATGCCTTGGTGGCCGACAAGGCCTTCGATGTGAACTGGCTGATGCCAGGAGCTGGACAAGCGCGGCGCACAGGTGGTGATCTCGCAGATGCCGCGAAGGAGAGCGCCGCTGGAGATTGACCGGGATGTCTACAAGTGGCGTCACTTGATAGAGAACTTCTTCGGCAAGCTCAAGGAGTTCAAGCGCATAGCCATGCGCAGCGACAAGACGGATACCAGCTACGCAGCGATGATCCATCTCGCAGCTAGGGTTATCAACTCTCGTTGATTCTCAACAGGCCCTAGTGTCCTGAGTTAAAAATTCATTGAATTATTTTCCCTGACGGTGATCAGTCGTGTAGTGTGTTGTACGACGAGGTAGCCATGAGCGGAAGACCAAAGACTCCATTGGTGTTGGGCGCGACGGAGCGAGAGCAACTGATTGCGCTGACCAAGCGTCGCAAGACAGCGCAGGCCTTGGCCCTGCGAGCGCGGATCGTGCTCGCTTGCGCAGAGGGCTTGGACAACAAAGTGGTGGCAGCGCGCCTGCGGGTCACGCAGCAGACGGTTTCCAAGTGGCGGGGCCGTTTTGTTGAACTTCGCATGCAGGGTTTGTTGGATGCGCCACGTCCTGGCGCTCCGCGCACGATTGAAGATGAGCGCGTCGATGCAGTGATCGCCAAGACGCTGGAGTCTGTGCCAGTAGGCGCGACTCATTGGAGTACCCGCACCATGGCCCACGCAATGGGCATGTCACAGACGGCTGTCAGTCGAATCTGGCGGGCTTTCGGTCTACAGCCGCACCGCCAGGAGACGTTCAAGCTCTCCAGTGATCCGCTGTTTGTCGACAAAGTCCGTGACATCGTCGGCTTGTACATGGTCGGCCCTGCAAAATTCACCGCAACCTCCAACCCAGCGATCCACAGCGGGTTCTGCGCGCCTGCGTGGCCATAGCCAGCGCCGCAGCCCA